>Ga0180219_1000011_pt1 | contig 464419 bp, 414 predicted proteins | sample eDN3rd30CBELigMG_FD_151338 | JGI IMG/M metagenome (GOLD analysis project Ga0180219, IMG submission 151338) | Enriched Miracle-Growth compost microbial communities from Emeryville, California, USA - eDNA 3rd pass 30_C BE-Lig MG (version 2)... ... | reverse complement strand
TGCCGCCGGGCCTGAGCGCGCCGGAAGCCTCGGCATCCTCGATCATCGCCAGCGCGATGCGATCCTTGATCGAGCCGCCGGGGTTGGAGCGTTCCGACTTGATCCACACCTCGCTGCCCGCAGGCAGTTCCCCCAGCAGCCGGTTGACGCGAATATGCGGCGTGTTGCCGATGGTTTCGAGGATAGTTGCTGCTTTCATTGCACTTTCTCCTGTCCTGTCGAAGCGTCATGGTCCGGCACCGTGTCGAAGCGACGGGCCGCGCCAATTTGAGGGAAGAGCCTGGCCCAGATCGCGACCGTCACTATAGCACCGAGGCCGCCCGCAACAACCGCGGTTGCAGGTCCGATGAGGGCGGCGAGAAAACCGGATTCCGCCTCGCCCAGCTCGTTCGACGCGGAAATGGCGATGAGCGAGAAACTGGCGACGCGGCCGCGCATTTCGTCGGGGGTGTATATCTGGATCAGCGTCTGGCGCACGAATACCGAGAACATGTCGGCTATGCCGCCGCAAAACAGCGCGCCCATCGCCACCCAGCGGGCGATGGACGAGGGCATGAAGGCGGTAAGGCCGAACACCACCGTCGCCACGCCGAAGCAGGCGACGCCGATCAGCATCTTGTTGCCGACATTTTCCTGCGGCGGGCGCCAGCCGAAGATCAGGGCGGTGACGGCGGCACCGATGCCGGGCGCGGCGGCCAGTTCGCCCAGCCCCTGTGCGCCGACATGGAAGATATCGCGGGCATAGACCGGCAGCAGCGCGGTGGACCCCGCCAGCAGCACCGCCATCAGGTCGAGCGTGATCGCGCCCAGCACCAGCTTGTTGCCGCGCACATAGGAAACGCCGTCCCATATCTGGCGCAGCGGACGCCGCTCCACCGCCCTGGCATGGATGGGCGGCAGCGGCTTGATCAGCAGCATGCCGACGATGGCGATCGCGAAGAGGACCGCCGCCAGCAGATAAGGTCCCCAGGCGAGGAGGGAAAATATATAGCCGCCAAGCGCAGGGCCGACGATCATCCCGCACTGCCAGATCATCGATCCGAAGGCGACCGCGCGCGGCATGGATTCCCTCGGCACCAGCCGCGGCACCATCGACCCCAGCGCCGGGCCGCTGACGCAGCGCGCGACGCCCAGCAGCGCGGCGACGCCGAACAGCACGGGCAGCGATATCCGGTCGTTCATCGTCGCATAGCAGAGGATCGTGGCGCTCAGCCATTGCAGCGCCACGGCCAGAATGACGACGCGACGCCGATCGAAATGGTCGGCGATCCATCCGGTGATCGGCGAGAGCAGGAATACCGGGATGAACTGCGCAAGGCCGATAAAGCCCAGCTGCGCCGCCGCCGCATGGGTATCCATGGTGAGGCGGGCGGTGGAATAGGTCTGCCAGCCGATCACGATCATCATCGAGAACTGGCCTAGCGTCGTGAACAGCCGCGCCATGATATAATGGCGATAATCGCGAAAACGGAGCGGATGGGCGGGCGGCAAGGAGGCCGGGGAGGCAGCGGCGGCACTGGTCATGGACGATCCTTTGCACCCGCTTCCGGATGGCATCAACAAACTTATTGTGGAGGCTGCCCCAAAAAGGGTTCAGCCCCGCCGTCATGCGGGCGTGATGAAGCTGTCGATCACCCGCTTGCGCCCGGCCTGCTCGAAATCGATCTCCAGCTTGTTGCCGTCGATGGCGGCGATCAGGCCATAGCCGAATTTCTGGTGGAAGATGCGCTGGCCAAGGCTGATGTCGTTGCGGGGCTTTGCCGCCATCGAAATGGCCGGGCTGTAGCTTTCCTTGGGGGAAGCGACCGCCGATCCGAGCGTGCCGCCGCCAAGGCTGCCGCTTTTCTGCGCGCGCTGCCAGCCGGGGCCACGGCCGGAGCCGCGCGCGACATCGCGAAAGGGATCGGGCTGGTCGGCCCAGTTGGCGCGCCACAGGCTCGCCCCGCCGCCGACTCCATTTTCCTGCTCGATATGTTCCTCGGGCAGTTCGCCGATGAAGCGGGAGGGGATGGAACTGGTCCATTGCCCATAGATGCGGCGATTGGCGGCGTGGAGGATGGTGCAATGATAGCGCGCCCGCGTGATTGCGACATAGGCGAGGCGGCGTTCCTCCTCCAGCGCGGTTAGGCCGCCTTCGTCGAGCGAGCGCTGCGAGGGAAACACGCCTTCCTCCCAGCCGGGCAGGAACACCCGGTTGAACTCCAGCCCCTTGGCGGCGTGGATGGTCATGATCGTGACCTTGCGCTCATCCTCATTGGCGTCATTGTCCATGACGAGGCTGACATGCTCCAGAAACGCGCCGAGGGTTTCATAATCCTCCATCGCGCGGGTAAGTTCATTGAGATTTTCCAGCCGCCCATTGGCCTCGGCGGTGCGCTCTGCCTGCAACATCGCGGTATAGCCGCTTTCGTCGAGCAGGATGCGCGCCAGTTCGGCATGGGGAAGCTGGCTCGCCATGTCGCGCCAGCGGCCGATATTGGCGAGGAAATTGGTGAGCGCGCGGCGCGCCTGCGGGGTCAGTTCGTCGGTGCCGACGATATGTCCAGCGGCGGCGAGCAGCGGCCCGCCCTCTGCGCGGGCGAGGCGGTGGATTTTCTCGACCGCCTTGTCGCCCAGCCCGCGCTTGGGCACGTTGATGATCCGCTCGAACGCGAGATCGTCCGCCGGTTGCGCGACGAGGCGCAGATAGGCGAGCGCGTCGCGTATTTCGGCGCGCTCATAGAAGCGAAAGCCGCCGACGATGCGATAGGGCAGGCCGATCTGGATGAAGCGGTCCTCCAGTTCCCGCGTCTGGAACTGGGCGCGCACGAGGACGGCGAAATCGTCGAACGCCTGCCCGCCGCGATGCAGCCCCTCGATCGTGTCGCTGATGGTGCGGGCTTCCTCCGGTCCGTCCCAGATGCCGATCACCTGCACCTTCTCGCCCACGTCGGTTTCGGTCCACAGCGTCTTGCCGAGCCGTTCCGAATTGCCCGCGATCACGCCGGAGGCCGCGCCGAGGATATGCGGCGTGGAGCGGTAATTCTGTTCGAGGCGAACAATCTTCGCGCCGGGGAAATCCCGTTCGAAGCGCAGGATATTGGCGACCTCTGCGCCGCGCCAGCTGTAGATGGACTGGTCGTCATCCCCCACGCAGCAGATATTCTTGCGCTGCTGGGCGAGCAGCCGCAGCCAGAGATATTGGCTGGAGTTGGTGTCCTGATATTCGTCCACCATGATGTAGCGAAAGCGCTGCTGATAGCTTTCCAGCACCTCGCGATCCTTGCGCAACAGGGTCAGTGGATGGAGCAGCAGGTCGCCGAAATCGCAGGCGTTGAGCGCGAGCAGCCGCGCCTGATAGGCGGCGTACATCTTCTGCCCCGCGCCATTGGCATAGGGTTCGGCATCGCCCGCGTCGAGATCGGCGGGGGTCATGCCCTTGTTCTTCCACTGGTCGATGAGGCCCGCCAATTGCCGCGCAGGCCAGCGTTTCTCATCAATCCCCTCCGCCTGAATGAGCTGCTTCAGCAGGCGCAACTGGTCATCGGTGTCGAGAATGGTGAAATTGCTTTGCAGGCCTACAAGTTCGGCGTGGCGGCGCAGCATTTTCGCGCCGATCGAGTGGAAGGTGCCGAGCCAGGGCATCCCCTCCACCGCTTCGCCGATCAGGCGGCCGACGCGTTCCTTCATTTCCCGCGCGGCCTTGTTGGTGAACGTCACCGCCAAAATCTCCGACGGCCAGGCTCGGCGCGTCGCGATGAGATGGGCGAGGCGCGCGGTCAGCGCCGCCGTCTTGCCGGTGCCAGCACCCGCCAGCACCAGCAAAGGCCCCTCGGTCGTCAGCACCGCCTCGCGCTGCGGCTCGTTGAGGCCGGACAGATAGGGCGGTTCATAATCTGGAGAGGGTGCGGCGGGCAGAGTCATGCCGAACATTTAGGGAACAGCGTCCGGCGGGGCAAGGGAGGATTCGGTGAAATGGGAACCTATTCACCGATGATGCGCTGAACCGCTGCCAGAATGAACGATATGACAAGGAGAGAATCCGTGAAGACCAGATTTCTGATTGGCGTCTTTGCATTTTGCCTTGGTTCCACGGCGATCGCGCAAACGCCCGGCCAGACTCCTGCCGGTCAGACAATGCCACCGCCGCCGCAGCAGGCCGATCCCAATGCGCAGGTGGTGCCCGGCCCGCTCAATGTGCCGCCCAATGCCCAGCCGTCGACGCCCGCGCCGCCCGATCCTGCCGCCGCCCCCGGTTCGCCCGGCAATCCGGTAACGGTTGGGGGCAACGCAACGCCGCCGCCTCCACCACAGGAAAGCTATCCCGTCTGCAAGGGCGCGGTGCAGGATCGCTGCATCAACCCGCATGAAGCCCCGCGCGCGGCGCACAAGGCGACCCGGCACAAGAAGCGGCGCTGATCCCGCTCCCTATTCGGCGGACTATTCGGCAGGGCGCAGGATATGCAGCCGCGCCTTGCCGATATCGCGCACCGTCTCCACCTCGAAGCCCTTGACCTCGATATCCTCGCGGCGATCGGTTTCGATGCTGACCCAGGTGGCCGGACCGACCCAGCCCTGCCGGTTGAGCTTGTCGAGTGCGACCGCGCCTGCACCGGTGCCATAGGGCGGGTCCATCAAGATGAGGTCGAGCGGTTTGGCGGCGCTGCCCAGCGCCATCACGGAAGAAGCGCGGATATCGGGACGGTCCAGCCCGAGCTTTTCGGCGTTGGCGCGCAGCGCATCGAGTGCGGTGCGATCCTGCTCCACGAAAAGGCAGCTCGCCGCCCCGCGCGAGAGCGCCTCCAGCCCGAGTGCGCCAGACCCCGCGAACAGATCCGCCACGGCCAGCCCCTCGAAATCGCCGAGGCGGCTGGTGAGCATCGAGAACAGCGCCTCGCGCGTGCGATCGGCGGTGGGGCGGGTGGTGTCTCCCTTGGGGGCGACGAGCGGACGGCCGCGCCACTTTCCTGCGATGATCCGCATCAGTCGCGCCCTTTCCGTTCCTTCAGATAATGGAGAAAGCGGTCGAGGTCGCCGCGCTTGATCTCCACCAGATCGCCCGGCTGCGAATCGGCAAGGTCGAACGGGCCATAACGCACGCGCATCAGCCGGTTGACGCTGAGGCCCAGATGTTCGAGCACGCGGCGGACCTCGCGATTCTTGCCCTCGGTCAGCTTCATCTCGATCCACTGGTTGCGCCCGGTGCGGCGTTCCAGATTGGCGTCGATACGGCCATAGCGGATGCCGTCGACTTCGATGCCCTCGATCAGGCTTTCCAGCTGGCCCTGGCTCACCTCGCCGAAGGCGCGGGCGCGATAGGTGCGCTCGATGCCGCTCGACGGCAATTCGAGCCTGCGCTTCAGTTCGCCATCATTGGTGAGCAGCAGCAGGCCCTCGGTGGTCATGTCGAGCCGCCCGATCGGCATCAGCCGGGGCAGGCCGGCGGGCAACCGGTCATAGATGGTCGGCCGCCCGGCCGGGTCGCGCTCCGCCGTGAGGCAGCCCGAGGGCTTGTGGAAGAGGAAGAGACGGGTCGCCTCCGCCGCCGAGACCGGCTGGCCATCGACGCTGACGCCGTTCAGGCTGGTGAGCAGGGTCGCCGGGGTGTCGATCACCGCGCCGTCGAGGGTGATGCGCCCCTCCGCGATCATCCGCTCGATCTCCCGGCGGGAGGCTATTCCCGCGCGGGCGAGCAGCTTGGCGATGCGCTGCGGCTCATTGGCGGCCTTGACGCGATGCACCGGGCCGGGCGCGGCGGACCGCGGCCGGGCGGTGCCGGTGTGCAGGCTGGCGCGGGGATAGGCCGGTTTGCCGGTTGCGCTCCCCCTAGCAGGGGAGCCGGGCCGGGAAGCGGCGCCCGGTGCCGCGCGGCGAGCGCCCTCGCGCGCTTCCCCGTCGCGTGCGGGCCGCGCGGGACCATCCTTGCGGACGGGCGGTTTAGCGCCGGTCGCGCCCTTGTTGCCGCCTGTCTTGCCGGACGAAGCGGATCGCGCGCCTTTTTTGGGCTTTTCTTCGACCACGCCCCAGCTGTCGGCGACGCGCCGGGCCTTTTCGGCGGGGCTGAGGCGCACGGGCGTGCCGCCCTGATCCGCCTTCTGGCGGCGCGGTCCCTGCGCAAGGGGACGGGTGGGTTTGCGGGGAGGTTTCATGGTCTGCCCATGCCCGACTTGCGGCCCAATCGCAACCGGGGCTGGCGGGCGTCCCGAATTTCGTTACAAGCGCAGGACGGTTCATCGAGGACGATATATTTCAGGGGATATGGGTTTGACGCAGAGCGGCAGCGCAGCGAAGCAGGGTATCGGTGGCGGGTTGCGCCGCTTCTGGCATTCGATCCGTCAGCCCAAGACCGCTTATATGGTGCTGTTCGGCTTTTCCTCGGGCCTTCCCTATGCCCTGCTGCTCGGCACGCTCTATGCGTGGCTTTCCGACGCGAAGGTGGATCTGGAGACTATGGGCGTGTTTTCGCTCATCGGCCTCACCTATGCCTTCAAATTCCTCTGGTCGCCGCTGATCGACCGCCTGTCGCTGCCGGTGCTGAGCCGCCTTGGCCATCGCAAGCAGTGGATCGTGCTGGCGCAGATGTCGCTCGGCGCGATCATGATCCTGCTGTCGATGCTCGATCCGGCAAGCGCGATCGGCCTGTTCTCGCTGCTGGCGGGAATCGGCGCGTTCGCCTCGGCCACGCAGGATGTGGTGATCGATGCCTGGCGCGTCGATGTCGCCGATGAGGAAGCGACCGTCGATATCCTCTCGACCGTCTATCAGCTCGGCTATCGCGCGGCGGTGCTGGTGGGCGGCGCGCTGGCGCTGTTCCTGGCGGACGGCTTCGGCTGGCCGCTGGTCTATGCGCTGATGGGCGCGATCCTCGTCGCGCTGGGGGTGGCGAGCCTGTTCGCCCCGGAAAACCGCCGGGCCGAGGCGATGGTGGAAAGCGTCGATCAACTGCGCCAGCCCGGCGAACTGCAACCGAAGATCCGCGCGCTGGCGCTGGGCGTGGTCGGCCTGCTGTGGTTCTGGGCGCTCGCCGATGTGGTGCGCTTCATGATCCTGTCGCTGGGGTCCGACCCGGTGGACCGGCCCGATTCGGTCGAGTTCGTGAGCGTGCAGGGGCCGATCATCGTCATCGCGACGGTGGTGATCCCGTCGATCATCGCGGCGGTGCTGGCGTGGATGCAGCGCAACGGCCGGAGCACGCTGGAGGCTGCCGCGCCCAGGGGGCATTGGTCCGATGCGGTGCTCGACCATGGCTATCGCGCGCTGATCCTGCCGCTCACCGATATCATGGGCCGGCTCGGCTGGGCGGCGGTGCTGGTGCTGACGCTGGTGCTGTCCTACCGCATCACCGATACGATCTGGGGCACCTTCGCCTATCCCTTCTATCTGGGCGAACTCGCCTATACGAAGAGCGAGGTCGCGGTCGCGTCCAAATTCTTCGGCGTGGGGGCGTTGATGCTCGGCGTCACGTTGGGGGGCGTGCTGTTTGCGACGATCGGGCGGATGGCGACGATGACGATCGGCGCGCTGACCGCCGCGCTCACCAACCTGCTTTATGCCGACCTGTCGCAGGGCGGTGCGGTGATGGCGGCCGTTTCCCGCTTCACCGGCTTCACCTGGCTGGTGGAGCATCTGGGTGGGGATGAGCGGCTGGCCAGGCTGATGGTCGCGATCGGCGGCGAGAATATCGCGGGCGGCATCGCGGGCGCGGCGCTGGTCGCCTATCTCTCCTCGATCACCTCAAAGGGCTATAGCGCGGTGCAATATGCGCTGCTTTCCTCGCTCACCTTTCTCGTCGGCACGCTCGGGCGGGGCGCGCTCGGCAAGATGATCGAGACGGACGGCTATTATCCGGTGTTCCTGTTCACCACGGCGCTGGGGTTCATCGCGGTTGTGCTGTGCCTGCTCGAATGGGCGCGCATGGCGAGGGCGGCACGCGCTCAGGCCGCTGCGGCGGATTAACGCAGCGGCGCGCCCATATCCTCGAAGCAATTGGCGACGGCCTGAAAGCAGGTCGCCGTGCCGAGCGCATCGTCCACCGCGAGCAGCGCGCAGGCATCCTCATGGCAGCGATCGATCTGCCATTCCTCCCGCGCGAGCGCGCGCAGCATCATGGCTTCGTCGCGGGTGAGGCGATTGCTGCACGGGGGGGCGAGCTGGATGCGGCGCTGCGATATGCGCGCCATTTCGAGCATCAGCGCGCGCATCAGCACCAGCGGGCGGCGATAATTGCGGCCGAACCAGCCCATCATGACCGAGGCGGCGCGCGCGTCATTGGCGCCGCCGATCGCCATCAGCCGCGCGGTCTTCAGGAACAGCAGGCGCGGCGCATCGGTGCGGTTCAACCCGGCGGGATGGGTGTCGGCGATGCGGGAATCAGCGATGGGGGTGGGAAAGGGCGCGGACATGCATGGCTCCATCTGGGGTGGAGTCCCGATGCTACACTCTTGAGAATGATTTTCAATAACTCTAATCGGGAAATTGTTCATTCGCCCGTAAAACCTGTCCGGCGAGATAGAGCGATCCACCGATAAGCAGGCTTTCCCGCCCATTTTGCGCACCGATGGCCTCGGCGGCGTCGGACAGGTTGTCATGCGCCTGATGGGCTATGCCCCAGCGCGCGGCGAGGGCGGCAAAGGCCCCGGCATCATGGCAGGCATGGCCGGGGATCGGCAGGCTGTGGATGGACCCGATATGGTCGCGCAGCAGCTCCAGAAAGCCGTCCATTTCCTTGTTTGCCAGCATGCCGACCAGCAGTGTGAGTTTTTCGCCGGGCGCCAGCAGGCTGGTGAAATGCCGGGCCAGAGCCTCGCCCGCCGCCGGATTATGTCCGCCGTCCAGCCAGATGGTGCGACCGGGCGCATGGGCGTTGAGGCGATCGACCAGCGGGCCGCCATCCAGTCGTTGCAGGCGCGCGGGCCATGTCGCCCAGAGCGGCGCGGCCTTCAGCGCGGCCTCGCTCACCTCCAGCACCGACTGATAGCGCAGCATCGCGATGGCGAGCGCGGCGTTCATCGGCTGGTGCGGGCCGGGCAGGCGCGGCAGCGGTGTTTCGACAGGGCCTTTGCCGTCGCGATAATGCAGCTTGTCGCGATAGACGGCGGCATCCCACGCCGTCTTCATCGGGTGCCAGCGCGCGCCCGCGTCGGCCGCCTTCGCGGCGATGACGGCGGCGATATGCGGTTCATATTCCATCGTGACGAGCGGCACGCCCGGCTTGGCGATCCCCGCCTTTTCCCCGGCGATCTGGGGCAGCCCTTCGCCGAGGAAGGCCTGATGGTCGACGCCCAGCTGCGCGATGCCGCAGACGATGGGGGAGGGGATCACATTGGTCGCGTCGAGCCTGCCGCCCAAACCGACCTCGATGATGCAGGCATCGGCGGGATGTTCGGCAAAGGCGAGGAAGGCGGCGGCGGTCGTCACCTCGAAGAAGCTCGGCGCGATATCCTCGGCGATGTCGAGCACGCGGGAGAGATAGCTCGCCAGTTGTGCGTCGGAAATCAGCGCGCCGTTCAGCCGGATGCGCTCGTTGAACCGCACCAGATGCGGCGAGGTGAACATATGGACGCTGCGCCCCTCCGCCTCCAGCGCGGCGCGCAGGAAGGCGCAGGTGGAGCCTTTGCCGTTGGTGCCCGCGACATGGAAGACCGGCGGCAGCGCCAGATGGGGGTTGTCCAGCCGCTCCAGCAGCCGGGTGATGCGATCAAGGCCCAATATGTCCGCGCCCGGCGACAGCGCGTCCAGCCGATCAAGCTGGGTCTGAACGTCGGGATCGTCGGAAACCGCGTGATCGGCCATCGGATTTGGTCCGCTATAAGAAGGGGAGAAGGGTCAGGCCGCCTTGCGCGGCATCAGATAGGCGACGATCTGCGCGAGGCGGTCCTTCATGTCCTTGCGGTCGACCACCATGTCGATCATCCCGTGATCGAGCAGATATTCGGCGCGCTGGAACCCTTCGGGCAGCTTCTCGCGGATCGTGTTCTCGATCACGCGCTGGCCTGCAAAGCCGATCAGCGCATTGGGTTCCGCGATCTGGATATCGCCCAGCATCGCATAGCTCGCGGTGACGCCGCCGGTGGTCGGATCGGTCAGCACGACGATATAGGGCAGGCCCTCGTCATGCAGCTGCTGGATCGCGACGGTCGCGCGCGGCATCTGCATCAGCGAGAGAATGCCCTCCTGCATGCGCGCGCCGCCTGCCGCGGTGAAGATGATATAGGGGCATTTGCGGGCGATCGCTTCCTCGACCCCCTGCACGAAGGCGGCGCCCACCGCGACGCCCATCGACCCGCCCATATAGGCGAAATTCTGCACGCCCATCACCACCGGGCGCCCTTCTATGGCGCCGCTGGCGTTGAGCAGCGCATCCTGATCGCCGGTCGCCGCGCGGGCTGCCTTGATGCGATCGGTATATTTCTTGGTGTCGCGGAATTTGAGCGGGTCCTCGGACACCTGCGGCACTGCGAAGAGGACGGCGCTGCCCTCGTCCAATATCTGCTCGAAGCGTTCCTTCGGGCCGATGCGGCCATGATGGTTGCACTTCGGGCAGACGGAGAGATTCTCCTCCCATTCCCGCGTGAACACCATCTGCCCGCAACTGGGGCATTTGTGCCAGAGATTGTCGGGACTCTGCTCCTTCTTCACCATGAAGGGGAGGGAGTTGCGAACCCGGTTGATCCAGCTCATCGGGCGAGTTCCTTCTGTTCCAGCGCCGCGCGGAGCGAGGCGACATAATCCTTCACATAGGGCGCGGCGTTTGCGCCATGCTGGCCGATCAGATCGACGATGGCGGAGCCTACGACAACCCCGTCCGCGACCTTGCCGATGGCGGCGGCCTGTTCGGGCGTGCGCACGCCGAAGCCGACCGCGACCGGCAGGTCGGTGCCGGACTTGAGATGCGCGACGGCATTTTCGATGCTCGCCTGCGCGGCCTGCTGCTTGCCGGTGATGCCCGCGACGGAGACATAATAGAGGAAGCCGCTGCTGCCTTCGAGCACGGCGGGCAGCCGCGCCTTGTCGGTGGTCGGCGTGGCCAGCCGGATGAAATGCAGCCCCGCTTCGCGCAGCGCCGGGCCGAGTTCGCCATCTTCCTCGCTCGGGATGTCGACGCAGATGACGCCATCGACGCCTGCGTCCTTGATGGCGGTGGCGAACCAGTCCGCCCCGCGCCGGATCATCGGATTGGCATAGCCCATCAGGATCAGCGGCGTTTCAGGGTGCCGCGCGCGGAAGCCCTTGGCGATGGAGAGAATATCCGCCGTTTTCGTGCCGGCGCCGAGCGCGCGCAGATTGGCCGCCTGAATGGCCGGGCCATCCGCCATCGGATCGGTGAAGGGCATGCCCAGTTCGATGAGGTCCGCGCCGCCTTCGACCAGCGCGTCGAGGACGGCGCCGGTATCGGCGGGCGTCGGATCGCCGCCGGTGACGAAGGTGACGAGGGCGGCGCGGCCTTCCGCGCGCGCCTTGGTGAAGGTCGATGCGATACGGTCGTGGGTTTCGGCTGCCATGCTCATATCTCCACCCCCAGCGCCTTGGCGACGGTGAAGATATCCTTGTCGCCCCGGCCGGAAAGATTGACGACGATGATCTTGTCCTTGTCCATGGTTGGCGCGATCTTCTCGACGGCGGCGATCGCGTGGGAGGATTCGAGCGCCGGGATGATGCCTTCGAGGCGGCAGAGGCGCTGGAACGAGGCGAGCGCCTCATCATCGGTGATCGGCTCATAGCGGGCGCGGCCGATTTCATGCAGCCAGCTATGTTCCGGGCCGATGCCGGGATAGTCGAGGCCCGCCGAAATGCTGTGCGCTTCGGCGATCTGGCCGTCCTCGTCCTGCAACAGGAAGGTCTTGTTGCCGTGGAGGATGCCGGGGAAGCCGCCCGCGAGGCTCGCTGCATGCTGGCCGCTCTCCAGCCCATAGCCTGCCGCCTCGACGCCCACCAGTTCCACATCCTTGTCATCAAGGAACGGATGGAACAGGCCGATAGCGTTGGAACCGCCGCCCACCGCCGCGATCAGCATGTCGGGCAGGCGGCCTTCGGCTTCGAGAATCTGCTCGCGGGTTTCGCGGCCGATCACGCTCTGGAAATCGCGCACCAGTTCCGGGTAGGGGTGCGGCCCCGCCGCCGTGCCGATGATGTAGAAGGTGTCGTGGACATTCGCTACCCAGTCGCGCAGCGCCTCGTTCATCGCGTCCTTCAGGGTGCGCGCGCCGCTTTCCACCGGGCGCACTTCCGCGCCGAGCAGCTTCATGCGGAACACATTGGGCTGCTGCCGCTCGACATCGAGCGCGCCCATGAAGATGGTGCAGGGAATGTCGAACAGCGCGGCGACGGTGGCGGTCGCGACGCCATGCTGGCCCGCGCCGGTTTCCGCGATAATGCGCGTCTTGCCCATGCGCTTGGCCAGCAGGATCTGGCCGATGCAGTTGTTGATCTTGTGCGCGCCGGTGTGGTTCAGTTCCTCGCGCTTCAGATAGACTTTCGCGCCGCCCAGTTCTTCTGTCAGCCGCTGCGCATAATAAAGCGGGTTGGGGCGGCCGACATATTGGCGCAGCAGATAGTCGAACTCGCGCTGGAATTCAGGGTCGGCCTTCGCCTTCTCATATTCCTTTTCGAGGTCGAGGATCAGCGGCATCAGCGTTTCGGCGACATAGCGCCCGCCGAACTGGCCGAAATGCCCGCGCTCGTCCGGTTGGGTGCGCAGGCTATTGGGGGTGGTCGATAACTCGGTCATGATATTTCAATCTCGCAGGCAAATGGGGATCGCTTCGTTCGGGGAAAAAGCGATCAGCGCCATCGCATCGGGATGGGGGCGGGTTTCGGGGCCGGCATCAGCATTGCAGGACCGCTTTACAGAAGGCGGCGATCTTGTCCACATCCTTGATGCCCGGCGCGCTTTCGACGCCGGAGGAAATGTCGACCAGCGGGGCGGCGGTGATGCGGATCGCCTCGGCGACATTATCCGGGTCGAGGCCGCCCGACAGTCCCCAGAGGCCGGTGGCGGTCCATCCCTGCATCAGCTTCCAGTCGAAGCGCACGCCCATGCCGCCGGGCAGGTGTGCGCCATCGGGTGTTTTCGCGTCAAACAGGATCAGGTCGGCGACATCGCGATATCTGTCGGCGGCGGCGATATCGGTGGCGGTCTTGACGGACACGGCCTTCCAGAACCGGGTCTGCGGGAAACGGGCGCGCAGCGCGGCGACGCGCTCGGGCGTTTCCTTGCCGTGAAGCTGCACCGCGTCGAGCCGACCGGCGGGGATGATCCGTTCGAGCAGGGCGTCGTCCGGGTCCACCATGACGCCGACCTTGCCCAGATGGGCGGGCACGCGCGCGGCGAGCGCGGCGAGGAGGTCGGCTTCCACATGGCGCGGGCTTTTGGCGAAGTGTACGAAGCCGACATGGCTCGCGCCCGCGCCGATGGCGGCGTCCAGCGTCTCCGGCGTCGAAAGGCCGCATATCTTGATCGCGATTCGGGACATGGCGGGGCTTCTATCCTTTATGCGCCCGGATGAAAACGCAAACGCCCGACCGAAAGGCCGGGCGCTGCTTACAGCCTGAGGCGTGAAGGCTTATTTCGCCCTGGGCGCTGCCGCCGCCGCATTGTCGGGCAGGCCGCCCAACTGCGTCACCAGCTTGGTATAGGCGTCGAGATAGGCGAGCACGATGACCTGGCCGATCTCGGTATTCTGGTAGCCGCCGCCACCGGCCGCGGCGAGACCGCCCCACCAGCCGGCACCGCCGCCGCCGCCGAAGCTGAGGTCGGATTTGCGCGCATAGCCTTCGGTCAGGGCCTCTTCCTCGGTGGTGCGGGCGTTGACGATGGAGAGCGTAACATTGGCTTCGCTCTTCTTCACCGAAATGCCGCCTGCCAGCGCGCCGACGGTGCGTCCGCCAAGGAAGCCGCCGACCAGACCGCCGAGCGCATTGCCGCCCGAATTCTTGTTGGTGGTGACGATATCGGGCTGGAGGAAATAATCCGCTGCCTTCACCTGCCCCTTGCCGAGGTTGGACCCGGCCTGAAGCTCACCCGAATCCGCCATCGCGCGTTCCATGTTGCGGCTTGCCATCGAACGGCCCCGGTTCACGAGAGTGAAGCAGCCGGACTGCTGCACGAACACCTTGATGATCGCTTCCGGACTGCCGAGGCTGAGTTCACGCCACCACTGGGTGTCCGGCTCCACGATCGCGACCGTGCCGAGCTTGCGGGTGCAATGCGGGATTTCCTGCGTGCCCTTGGCCTGCTGCTGCCGGGCGGAGGAGCCCTTTTCCGCAGCGGCGGCAGGCGTTGCAATCATTGCCGCAGCGGTCAGCGCGCCAGCCAGCAATTTTGCGTCTTTCATGGTCAAACCCCCCTATGGTCAAAAATCTGTCGGGAAAACTATGGTTGCATATGATTATAGTGAGCGACCCCCGTCACAGCTCGATCTCTACGCCGATGGAAGGCCAATCTCAAGCCGGTTAGCGACGATCCGAATGGCGTTGCAGCAGGAGGGCGTGACAGGAGCGTGACAGACGGCGCGGCCCCTGCTATCGGCGCGCCATGGCAGACCTCACCCATATTCGCAATTTCTCGATCATCGCGCATATCGACCATGGCAAGTCGACGTTGGCGGACCGTCTCATCCAGCGCTGCGGCGGCCTGACCGAGCGGGAAATGACCGCGCAGGTCCTTGATAACATGGATATCGAGAAGGAACGCGGCATCACCATCAAGGCGCAGACTGTTCGCCTCGATTACACCGCGAAGGACGGCCAGACCTATGAGCTGAACCTGATGGACACGCCGGGCCATGTGGACTTCGCCTATGAGGTGTCGCGCAGCCTTGCCGCCTGCGAGGGCGCGTTGCTGGTGGTGGACGCCGCGCAGGGCGTGGAGGCGCAGACGCTGGCGAACGTCTATCAGTCGATCGAGCATGATCATGAAATCGTGCCCGTCATCAACAAGATCGACCTGCCCGCCGCCGAACCGGAAAAGGTGAAGGCGGAGATCGAGGAGGTGATCGGCCTCGATGCGTCCGAGGCGGTGCTGGCGAGCGCCAAGTCCGGCATCGGCATCGATGAAATCCTCGAAGCCATCGTCACGAAGATTCCGGGACCGAAGGGTGACCGCGACGCGCCCCTGAAGGCGATGCTGGTCGATAGCTGGTACGACCCCTATCTCGGCGTGGTCATCCTTGTCCGCGTGATCGACGGCGTGCTGAAAAAGGGCCAGCAGATCAAGTTCATGATCGGCGGCACCGAGCATCTGGTCGATCGCGTCGGCTGCATGCGCCCGAAGATCGAGCAGCTGCCCGAACTCGGGCCGGGCGAAATCGGCTTCATCACCGCGCAGATCAAGGAAATCGCGCAGACCCGCGTCGGCGACACCATCACCACGGTGAAGAATGCGGCGGCAGAAGCGCTGCCCGGCTTCAAGGAAGTGCAGCCGGTGGTGTTCTGCGGCCTGTTCCCGGTCGATGCGAACGACTTTGAGAAGCTGCGCGATTCGATCCACAAGCTGCGCCTGAACGATGCGTCGTTCAGCTTCGAGATGGAAACCTCGGCGGCGCTGGGCTTCGGTTTCCGCTGCGGCTTCCTCGGCCTCCTCCATCTGGAGATCATTCAGGAGCGGCTTTCCCGCGAATATGATCTCGACCTCATCACCACCGCGCCGTCGGTGGTCTATGACATGCACATGCGCGACGGGACGGTGAAGCATCTCCACAACCCCGCCGACATGCCCGACCCCAATCATATCGAGATGATCGAGGAGCCGTGGATCGAGGCGACCATCTATGTGCCGGACGAATATCTCGGCTCGCTGCTGAAGCTGTGTCAGGACCGGCGCGGCATCCAGAAAGACCTCACCTATGTCGGCGGGCGGGCGCAGATCAAATATGAGCTGCCCCTCAACGAAGTGGTGTTCGATTTCTACGACCGGCTGAAATCCATCTCGCGCGGCTATGCCAGCTTTGATTATCATCAGATCGGCGCGCGGGAAGGCGATCTCGTCAAGATGAGCATCCTCGTCAACAACGAGCCGGTCGATGCGCTGTCGATGATCGTCCACCGCAGCGCCGCCGAGGCGCGCGGGCGGCATATGTGCGAGCGGCTGAAGGACCTGATCCCCCGCCACCTCTTCAAGATTCCCATTCAGGCGGCGATCGGCGGCAAGGTGATCGCGCGCGAAACCATCGCCGCGATGCGCAAGGACGTGACCGCCAAATGCTATGGCGGCGACATCACCCGCAAGAAGAAGCTCCTCGAAAAGCAGAAAGAGGGCAAGAAGCGGATGCGCGAATATGGCAGCGTGCAGATACCGCAGGAGGCGTTCATCGCCGCGCTGCGCATGGGGGACGAAGGCTGATGAGTGGCGGCGACGAGGATTATGTGTTCGACGAGGAGTCGGGCGAATGGCTCCCGGCCTCCGAACTGGCGGCAAAACAGGCGGCGGCCGGTGCGGTGGAGGTGCGCGATGCGGTCGGCAACCTGCTCGCCGATGGCGATCAGGTGACGCTGATCAAGGATCTGGAGGTGAAGGGCGCGGGCCAGACGCTGAAGCGCGGTACGCTCATCAAGTCGATCCGGCTGACCGGCGATCCGCAGGAAATCGACTGCCGTTATGAGGGCATCAAGGGTCTCGTGCTGCGCGCCGAGTTCGTGAAGAAGCGCTGAGACCGGCCATGACGGACGCTGCGGACGGTATTCTCGTGCTGACCACCGGCGGCACGTTCGACAAGGTTTATTTCGATGCGCTGTCCGATTACCGGATCGGCGATCCGCAGGCGCCGCGCCTGCTGGAGATCGCCCGTGTCGCCTGCCCGTGGGAAGTGCGCGAGGTTCTGCGCAAGGACAGCCTCGATATCGATGACGCCGACCGCGCCGCCATCGTAAAGGCAGTCGCGGAAAGCGAGGCGACCCGTATCGTCATAACCCATGGCAGCGACACTATGACCCAGACCGCCGAGGCGCTGGGCGATGCCGCGCAGGGCAAGACGGTGGTGTTCGTCGGCGCGATGCAGCCGGCGCGCTTTGCCGAGACGGACGCGCCGTTCAACCTCGGCATGGCGTTCGCGACCGCGCAGGTCGCGCAGCCGGGCATCTATATCGCGATGAGCGGCACCATCTTCCCGGCGGGCGCGGTGGTGAAGGATCGCGCCAGGGGCGTTTTCATCAGCAAATGATCCGGGGCAGGCGGGGGGCGGGAATGCCCCGCCCCCGCGCTCCTCTTTTCCCGTCAGAACAGATATTCCGACGCGACATCATGGCTGCCATGGCCGGATGTGGCAGAGGGTTTCGGTGTGTCTTTGGGAAGGGTGATCGCGGGTGCCTCGGCAAAGGGCTTGACGCCGAAGGCCGGATAGATTTCCGCCGGGAAATAGATCGTCCCGTCCTTCACCACCATGGCGATGCGATGCAGTTCGCGCAGATTGGTGAGCGGATTGCCGGGCAGCAGCAGGAAATCCGCCTTCTTGCCGCGCGTGATGCTGCCCAGTTGCTGATCGCGGCCCATATAGAGTTCGGGGCCGAGCGTGCCGATCTTCAGCACATCGCCATTGGGGATGCCCGCCTCGCCATAAATCTGCAATTCGCGATGGACTGAAAGGCCGGTCTGGTCGTCGGTGCCGGGCAGCAGCGTGATGCCGCGATCATGCATGTCCTTGAGCACGCGCTTCACCGCGTCGAACGCGCCTGCATAGGCGGCTTCGTCGGCCGGGCCGGAGATCGGCGCGATGCTCTGGCGGCGGCGGCGTTGCAGGGCGATCGGCAGATGATCGATATAGTCCGCAACCGCCGGGCTGGGCTTGCCGTCGCGGCTGAGCATCAGCAGTTCCAGTGTCACTGCGGTGGGATCATGGGCGATATGCTTGGCCTGCATCAGGTCGAGCGTTTTGCGCACGCGCGGGGAGGTGAGGTCGAGGCCCGCCGTCCGGCGCATCGCGGTGAGGCGCAGCGGCGTGCGGGTGTCCTCCTTCGGGTCGAGCACCCAGCCCAGCATCAGCTGGTTGATATGGGTCACCTCGTCATAGCCCGCCGCGATCATCGCATCGGCATTGGTGAAAGCCGGAATATGCCCGGTCACGCCCATGCCGAGCTGGTGCGAAAGGCGGGCGATCGCCGGCACCCAGTCCGGGTTCATGCTGTTATATATCTTCGTCTGCCAATAGCCGCGCGCGGCATACCAGCGCACCGCATCGAGCGCCTGCGCCTGGCTGTCGGCGACGATGCCGATCCGGGCCGAATAGGGACTGCGGCCTTCCAGAAAGCCGTTGGGCACGATGCGTGGCCCGGCGACCTCGCCCTTCTCGATCCTGGCGATGAGGTTGGGCAGGAAGATATTGTCATTGCCCATGTCGCGGACCGAGGTGACGCCCGCTGCGATATAGAGCAGCGCGGATTGCAGCTCGACATGGGCGTGCATGTCGTGAAGGCCGGGGAGCAGCGTGCCTCCCGCGCCGTCGATGCTCGCCTCGCCGGGGGAGGTCGGGGCATCGAGCGGCTGGATGCCGGTGATCGCGCCATGATCGAACAGCACCGACACCGGCTCGCCGAGCGTGCCGCTCGCCGGGTCGAAGATCCGCACATTGCGGATGCGCACCGGCCCGTCGATCTTATGGGCGAAGCGCTGCTGAAGCGCGGCATAGCGCTCGGCCGTGAGTTCGGTTGCCAGCGCGGTGAGCGTCGGGACGATGGCTTCCTGCCCCTCGCGCACGGTCACGCTGCTGCTGTCGATCTGCGCGAAGAAATTGCCCTTCGCGTCGAGCAGGATGAGATCGGGCGAAAGGTCGATGCCGCTCAGCGCATAGGCCTGATAGGTCTGGCCCGCGATGGTCGCGCCGCGCAGCTTCTCGATCCGCAATTCGCCGCCGGGAAGGGCGGGAAGGGCGCCCTGCGGCGTTTTCAGCAAGGCGCGGGCATAGACGCCCAGCGCCCAGGGGCTGGCATTCTGCCCGATATAAAGGGCGTTGGCGGGGGCATCGCCGCCACGCTCGCCCATCGAATCCTTCCAGCGGGCGGTCGCGCCGCTGCGCTCGAAGCTCTCATGCGCTTCGCTGCCGAAGGTCGTCGTGCCGTCGAGCGTCCAGCGCAGTGGCAGGCCGGTCTTGCGGTCGAGGTCCAGCACCTCCTTCATCGTCGGGCCGCGCCCGTTATTCTTCACATCATAGGCGATGGTGACGTGGCCATTCTGCTCGTCGGCATGGATGAAGCCGACCTTCTCGCCATTGGCGACGACCGAATAACGCTGTTCGGCGGCGTGCGCCGACAGGGCGGCGACGCCCGCCAGCAGGGTGGATGCGGCAAGGGCGGCGCGGAGCGGGAAAGGCGGCATCAGGCGGTGTAACTCCGATAGAGGAAAGCGGCGGCGGCAAGGTCCTGCACGGCATGGCCGAGGGATTTGTAGACGGTGATGTCCTGATCGTCGCGGCGTCCGGCGACGCGGCCCAGCAGCACTTCGCCGATTTCCCCGGCGATATGATCGTCGCCGATCAGCCCGGCATCGCGCGCGACCAGAAATTCGGCGGCGGCATCGAGCGCGGAGGCGCGGCTGTCGGCGATATAGCGGCTGTTGACGACGAGCGGGCTGTCGACTTCGACCGGCCCGGCGGCGCTCGACCCGACCAGATTGACATGGGTGCCGGGACGTATCCAGTCGCCCAGCAGCACCGGTTCCGCCGAGGTAGTGAGGGTGCAGATCACATCGGCCTGCGCCGCGGCCTCGGCGAGATCGGTGACCACCTGCGCGCCGAGGGCGGGAAATTCCCCGGCCAGCGCCCGCGCCTTGTCGGGGGAGCGGCCCCAGATCATCACGCGCTCGAACGGGCGGACCAGCGGCAGCGCCTTCAAATGCGTATGCGCCTGCCCGCCGGTGCCGACGATCAGCAGGCTTTTGGCATCGGCGCGCGCCAGCACATCGGTGGCGAGCGCGGTTGCGGCGGCGGTGCGGATATGGGTGATTTCCTCGGCATCGGCGATGGCGACCGGTTCCCCTTCGTCCGGTTCGAACAGCACCACCACGCCGCGGTGACGCCGAAGCCCCGGCGAAGCAGGGTCGGCGAACACGCTTATCATCTTTGCGCCGAACATATCCTGCTCGCCAAGGGCTCCGGGCATCTGAGCGAAGGTGCGACCCGGGCTCAAAGCGATCATCGTCCGTAGCAGCTGGCGGGTCTGGCCGGCCGAAAGAGCCTGCATCGCGGAACGCATCACCTCGATGCAGCTGGCATAATCCAGCTTTTCCCGCACGGCCTTGCTGTCAAAAATCGCCAGCTGTTCGCGCCGCATGCTTTTTCTCCCCGGTTCGACCAGAAAATGAATCCGCCATTTGTAGAAGCAGGATGCTAATCAGCGCGAGCGGCAAATGCTTGCTGGAAAGCGCTTGTATCCATTCCCGCACGGGAAGAGGAATGCGGGGAAACAGGCGTTCGCGCATAAATATGTCCGAAAATCGGGAATCGAAAAGCCGATCCGACGATCCCGGATGCCGGAAGAGGGAAGGATTCGGTCGGGGCATAGATCGGCAAGGGCATGGAGTGTCCGCAGGCGCATAAATGATGCGCGGACGGGCTGGTCGGGCGCGCTAAAGAATAGTCTTTTGCGATTTCTTCCTATTATCCTGCCGGAAAAGCGGGAGATGCAATCATGATGCACCACAGGTTCACCGGCGCTGCCCTTGTCATCGCATCGCTGTCGATCGGCGTCGCGGTGCCGGGGGCGCTTGCTCAAGGGACAGGTCAAGGGACAGCGCAGGAGGCGGCCCCTGCTTCCACGCTGCATATCATGATTGCGCCCGGCAGGCCTGATGCTGCGCAGCATATTCCCTATGTCGATGTGACCGTCCGGGCGGACAATGTGCATCTGGCGGCCGGGCAGAAGCTCTTCCGCCTGCCGCTGGTCGCCAATACGGTGGTCACGAGCGGCGGCGACCTTTCCGGACTGGCCTTGAACGACGATGCCGGGACGATCGCGATCCGCACCGAGGATGTGGCCGAGGACGGCTCCAACCGCACCCGTTTCTGGTTGACGCCCCGCGCCATAGATGGGGCGGTGACGGCGCGCTACCGCGTGCCGATCGATGCCGCCGCGCCGCCGCTTTCCTTGCCGCAATATGAAATGCGCACGGAACTGGGCGGCTTTTCCGCCGCGGGCAATGCGTTCCTGATGCTGCCCGCCGATGAGGCGAAGCGCGCCGTCGATGTGCAGTGGGATTTCTCCGCCTATGGCGCGGATGGCCGCGGCGTTTCCAGCTTCGGTGTCGGCGACGCGCGCAGCAGCGGGCCGTTGCCGTCCCAGCAGGTGGCCTCCACTTATTATATGGCGGGCCGTCCCGGCGTCTATCATGCGGAGAAGGGCGGCTTCTTCGCCGCATGGCAGGGCGCGCCTTCCTTCCCGATGGAGGGCCTGATGAAGTGGGCGGCCGACCTCCAGCGCTTCTACGGCACATTCTTCGGCTATGCGCCGGATCATTTCGGCGTGTTCGGCCGCACCAATGTCCGCAATCCGGGCAGCGGCATCGGCCTGACCGACAGCTTTGCCTTCACCTTCAACGCTGCCTCGAAGCCGGAGGAACTGCGGTCCCTGCTGGCGCATGAGATGCTGCACAGCTGGGTGCGGTCGCTTGATGAATCGATGGATGAGGCAGGCGGGCTGGATCGGTCCTGGTTCGGCGAAGGGCTGGCGGTGCATTATCAGCGCCTGCTGCCCTATCGCGCGGGGCTGATCTCCGCCGATGATTTCCTCGCCGATCTCAACGAGACGGCCGGGCGCTATTATACCAACATCAAGATCAACCTGCCCAATACGGAGATAGCGGAGGGCTTCTGGCGCGATACCCGCATCCGGGTGCTGCCCTATGATCGCGGCTCGCTCTATTTCGCTTCGGTCGATGCGCAGATTCGCAGGGAATCGCACGGCAAGCGCTCGCTCGACGATTTGGTCCGCGCGATGCTCGATGCCCGCCGTGCGGGCCAGGCGATGAATGAGGCGATGTGGCGCTCGCTGCTGCGCAAGGAACTGGGGGCGAAGGGGATCGCCGATTTCGAGGCGATGCTGGCGGGCGCGACGGTGCTGCCGCCTTCCGATGCCTTTGGCCCCGATTTCCGGCGTACCAGCAAGATGCTGCGCCGCTTCGATCTGGGCTTCGATCCGGCCTCGCTCAAGGCCAATCCGCGCGCCGTTTCCGGTCTGGTGCCCGGCTCCAATGCAGAGAAGGCGGGCCTGCGCAACGGCGATATCGTGCTCAACACCTTTTCGCAGGACAGGATGCAGGGCGACCAGAGCGCGGTGCTCCTGCTGAAGGTGAAGCGGGGCGAGGAGGAACTGGAAATCCGTTACCTGCCGCGCGGCGAGGAGGTTTCCGCATGGCAATGGGAACGGGTCGCGCCGGGCGGATAAGCGAGGGAGAAAAGTGCCTCGCCGGAGCCGAAGCTCAACGACGAGGCCAAGGTTCAGGACCGCCCCAAGGGGGAGAAGGGCGGCGATCCCCCTTTCGGTCATTTCCCCTGAATGCTTGGTGAATAACCGGCAAGATAGGCGGCGCTGACGCGGCGAGGCGTCGGTTCGTCGCGAGGGCGGACAGGAAAACAGCCGGCCCGAACGGATCGGACCGGCTGCCGGAGTATCGGCGGCTGCCGTGGAAGGGAGCCGCGTTCAGGTCCTCAATGGCATTTCACATTGCCGCGATCGATTTCCCGGCCCAGCAGGCCGCCTGCGCTCGCGCCCAAAATGGTGCTGAGCAGCGCGGAATCGCCATCGCCCAACCGGTTGCCCAGAATGCCGCCGATTGCCGCGCCGACGATGAAGCCGGTGGTGCCATCGGGGCGGCGGCAATAATAGCGTCCGTCGCGGCCGCGATAGATGCGGGTGTTCCGGGTGACGCGGAACGGCGTGTAATGGGAACTGTCGCGATAATAGCGATCCGCATAATAGCGCTTCTGGCCGGGTTCGAAGCGATTATGGTCGAACTGCTTGAACTGGCTGTGGCTGGGCGCGGGGTGGGCCTGCGGACGGCTGTTCTGATTGCCGGGACGGGCAGGCGGGGTATTGGGGCGGTTCGGCGCCGCATTATGCTGCGGCGGACGGCTGTTGCTGGCGCCGGGGCCATTATGTCCGGGAGCGCCGTTACCGGGACCGTTCGGACGGCCATTGCTCTGCGGCCCCTGATGGGGTCCCTGCGGGCTATGCTGTTGCGCCAGCGCGGTGGCGGGAAGCGCAAGGGCGCCGATCATCAGGGCCAAGGCAAATTTCTTCATATCTGTCTCCTGCGCGGTCTGGTCCCCGTGGCGGGGGATGCCAACGGGTCGAGCCGGTTTGCTAGAATGTCCAGCCCGCGCAAATGTTCCGCTCCCTTGCGTTGCGTGGCAAGTGTCGAATTGTAGGAAATATGCAAAGACGAGGGGCGGGGGATGGGGAGACGGGGGCGTGGGGAGGATCAGTCCACGAGAATATGCCTGCCGATCTGGTCGAGCGAGGCGCAGCCCAGTTGCGCCATCGCGAGTTCCAGTTCGGCGCGCAGGATGTGCAGCATATGCGCGACCCCCGGCATTCCGGCGACCGCCAGCGCGTGCAGTTGCGGCCTGCCGATCAGCACCGCGCGGGCGCCCAGCGCGAGCGCCTGCACGATGTCGGTGCCGTTGCGAAATCCGCTGTCGATGAGGAAAGGCAGGTCGCCTTCCACCGCGTCGATCATGCGCGGCAGCGCCTCCAGCGGAGGGAGCAGGTTGTCGAGCACCCGCCCGCCATGGTTCGACACGATGATGCCATCGACGCCATGGTCGCGGGCAATTCTGGCATCCCCCGGCGAGAGCAGCCCTTTGAGGACGATCGGCAGCCGGGTTTGCGAACGCAGCCAGTCGATATCGTTCCATGTCGGCGCGCTTTCGGCAAGGGCGGTGCCGAACAGGATGGCCCCGCTGGCGGCGCTGGCCTGTTGCGTGACGCGGGGCGCGGCGCGCAGATTGGCGGCCTCGATGCCGGGGGGCAGCGCGAAGTCCGATCGCTTGATCGCCGCATCGACCGTCACCACAAGCAGGCCATAGCCTGCCGTTTCCGCCCGTCGCACCAGATGCAGGGTGAAGTCGCGGTCGGGCTGGAAATAGAGCTGGAACCAGAGCGGGGGCGGTCCTTCCCTGCCGAGGCTCGCGGCCGCCTCGCGCGCGGCGTCGGCAATGTCTTCGAGCGGCAGGCTCGCGAGCGTGCTGACGACCATCGTGGTGTCGAGCGCCGTGGCCGCGCCGATCGTCGCGATTTCTCCAGCCTCATGGGCGAGGCGATGATAGGCGACCGGGGCGAGCAGGATCGGCGCGGCATGGTGCTGGCCGAACAGGTCGAGCGCGGTCGATCCGCCGCGCAGGTCGCGCAGCATCGTGGGGAGGAAGCGATGCCGGTCGAATTGCGCCCGGTTGGCGGCCAGCGATTTGCCGAGGTCCGCGCCGGACTGGATATGCGCCCAGATGTCCGGGCGCATATGACCGCGCGCGCGGCGTTCATAATCGGCGAGGGACCGAAGGTCGGCGGGGATCGTGGTGAGCGGGGACTGGGGAAGGCCTGCCTCTTCCCCGGCGTCTCCCGTCATGTCACCGACCCCCTCATGTTGCGGACCCCCTCATGTTACGGACCATTGCCGCAGCAGATTATGATAGACGCCGGTCAGTTCGGCGATCGAGGCATGGCCGGGATGATCGAGGGTCAGCTTCTGGATCGCGCTGTCGAGTTCGAACAGCGTGCGCCGGTTGAGTTCCGACGGCACGAGGCTTTGCGTCCAGAAGAAGGAGGCGAGCCGCCTGCCGCGCGTCACCGGCTCGACACGATGATGGCTGCTGCTGGGGTAAAGCACCATGTCGCCCGCGGGCAGCTTTACCCGGTGCGCGCCATAGCTGTCCTCGACGACGAGATCGCCGCCGTCATATTCTTCCGGCTCGTTGAGAAAGACCGTGCAGGAAATGTCGCTGCGCACATAATCGTCGCTGCCGGGCATGCGGAACAGCGCATTGTCGATATGATTGCCATAGGTCCCGCCGCCTTCATAGCGGTTGAACCGGGGCGGCAGCACGCGCAGCGGCAGGGCGGCGGCGATGAAGAGCGGGCACTGGCCCAGCCGCGAGAGGATGAGGTCGCCCAGTTGCTTCGCTTTCGGGCTGGCGAGCGGCAGCTGGAGATTGCTTTTCACCCCGGCGGCCAGATGCCCGGCGGTCGCGCGGCCATCCTCCCAGTCCGCATTGGCGAGAATCTGGCGGCAGGCGAGCAGGTCCTCGCCCGACAGCAGGCCGGGAATCGACAGCATCATGGCCGGGCCGATCCGGGCAGGGCCACGGCCGTGAAGATGGAATGGAGAAGCGGCATCAGCTTTTCAGGATGAACGGGATTTCGACGAGACCGCGCACCATCACCGGCGCGCCGCCCTTGCGGGTCGGCGACCAGCGCCACTGCCGCACCGCCGACAGCGCCGCATGATCGAGCCGGTCGAAGCCGCTGCTCTGCGCGATGGAGATATCCGCGACGCGTCCGTCCACGCCGACCAGCACCATCAGCACCACGGTCCCCTGTTCATGCTTGCGCCGCGATTCCTGCGGATAGCGCGGCGCGGTCGCGGCGATCATCTTGGAGGAAAGATCGCCGACGCTCTCGATGCTCGGCGCTGCCGGTTGCGGGGCGGGCGTTGGCGGGCCGGTCATCGTCACTGCCGGTGGCGGCGGGGTGGGGGAGGTGGCGATCTGGCTCGGCGGCGCAGGCGTCACCACCAGCGGCGGCGGTGCGACGACCGGCGAGGGAGCCTGCACCTGCTGCACCGCCTTTGGCTGGGGCGGCGGCGGTGGAGGGGGTGGCGGCGGCTCGGGCTGTTCGAGCATGTCGATCACGGTCAGGGCGGTCCTTGCCTTCTGCACCTTGACGACATTCATCGCGAGCAGGGAGAAAACAAGGCCGCCGACGATCAGCAGGGAACCGATCAGCGCCGGCAGGTTGGGCCGCCGATGCGCGCCATAGCGTTCGGGCTGTGCCGGGGCGTGCAACGCGATTACCTCCGCCCGGCCGCCGAAACTGTCCGGCGCAGCGTCCATTCTTCTCTGGCGAGGGAGTGTGGCGTAGCCTGTCAATGTCCATGCACCCTGTTAGGGCCGCCCCATGCGCCCTATTATTGCGAGGCATTCGCATAGCGAAAATTGGCCGATACGTCGAGATCAATATGGTGCTCCGACCCGATTTTCATGACCATGGTTGGGAGAGTCCAATATAAATAAGCACTTAAGATAAAAGGATTAGTTTCCTTTCCTTCCGCGATTTTTCCTTTCCCAAACCGAAGCTGAACGAAGCGGTTCAGAAAGCGAGCGGGATTGATTTGCTATTAGGAACTAGATGCAAGAGAGTGGTTCTCTAGCAGGTGCTTTTGTAACATCGACTCGATGCGGGTTTGGCGGGATTAGGGTTGGGGTGTGATTGAAACGGCTGTTCGTCCGGCAAATTCGCGGAAGGCAAATCGCAAGAAATGGCGCAACTGGTGGGTCCGGCAACTCCATAGCTGGCACTGGATCAGCGCGGCGATCTCGCTTGTGGTCATGCTGTTCTTCGCGATCACCGGCATCACGCTCAATCACGCCGCGTCCATCCCCGCGACGCCGGCCGTTGTGGAGCGGCAGGGCGAACTGCCCGCCTCCTTGCTGAAGCTTCTCGCCGCGCCGCCGCGCGCGCCGGATGCCCCGCTGCCGTCAGCGGTGGCGCAGGGGGTGAGGGAAGCGGTCGGTCTCGATCCTTCGGGCAAGCCGGGGGAATGGTCCGACACAGAGGTCTATGTCGCGCTGCCCCGGCCGGGCGGCGACGCCTGGGTCAGCATCGACCGCGCCAGCGGGCAGCTCAATGCCGAGGTCACCGACCGGGGCTGGATATCCTATCTCAACGATCTGCATAAGGGACGCAATTCCGGCGCGGTCTGGTTCTGGTTCATCGACCTGTTCGCGGTCGCCTGCATCCTCTTCACCCTGACCGGACTTTTCCTTTTGCAGGTCCATGCGCGCCATCGGCGCTCCACCTGGCCCATCGTTCTTGCCGGGGTCGTGATCCCGGTGGGTCTCGCCCTTATTTTCATCCACTGAAGGATCTGAACAATGCGCTCGACATCCTTGCTGCTTCTGGGGGGCGCGATCGTGGCGCCGGCATCGGCTTCCGCCGATACCGTCACCGTGACCATTCCCCGCCTCAATGTCGCGGAATATCACCGCCCCTATGTCGCGGTCTGGCTCGAACCGGCGGGTGGCGGCGCTCCGCGCACGCTCGCGGTCTGGTATGACGTAAAGAAGGGCGGCAACGAGCCGGGCACCAAATGGCTGTCCGACCTGCGCGCCTGGTGGCGCAAAGGCGGCCGCAGCATGGCGATGCCCGCCGACGGCATCAGCGGCGCGACGCGCGCGCCGGGACAGTATAGCATTCCGCTGCCGCGCGACCTGCGTGCGGGCAATTATATCCTCAATGTCGAAGCGGCGCGCGAAACGGGCGGCCGCGAACTCGTCACCCTTCCCATCACCGTGCCCAATGGTTCCGGCAAGGCCACGGGCCGCAACGAACTGGGCCTTGTCACCCTCTCTCGCTGAAGGAGCGCTGTCAGATGAAATCCCTTGCACCCCGCTTGCTGGCCGCCGTTGCGCTGCTGGCGATTCCGGCGACCGCCTCGGCGCATCGCGCCTGGCTATTGCCGTCCGTGACGACGGTATCGGGCACGAACAACTGGGTCACGGTCGATGCGGCCATTTCCAACGATCTGTTCGACCCGGATCATTTCCCGATGCAGACCGGCGGCATCAAGGTCACCCGGCCGGATGGAACGCCGGGTGAAATCCAGAACGCCGCGCAGGGTCGCTATCGCTCCACCTTCGACGTGCAACTGGATAAGGAAGGCACCTGGAAGATCGGTACGTCCACCAGCACGGTCGGCGGTAGCTTCAAGCTGAACGGAGAAGACTGGACCATCGGCCGCCGCCGTGGCCCGCCGAGCGGTGGCCCCGGTGGCCCCGGTGGCCCCGGTGGCCCTGGTGGTCAGGCCGGAGCAGGCGGAGCGGCTGGTCCCGGCGCGCGCGGGGAAGGACAGACGCCTCCGCCCGCCGCCGCCAATGCCGCGCAGGCGCATGTGGTCGCGACCGTCGCCGATATCCCGGCGGGCGCCACCGATATCAAGCTGTCCGAGACGATCAGCCGCAACGAGTTTTTCGTGACGGCCGGGGTTCCGAACGACACTGTGCTGCGTCCGACCGGCAAGGGGCTGGAGTTCGATCCGCAGACGCATCCCGATGATCTGGTCGCCGACGAACCGGCCAGGTTCCGCTTCCTGGTCGACGGCAAGCCCGCCGCCGGGCTGCGGGTGACGCTGGTTCCCGGCGGCAAGCGCTTCCGTGACAGCGAAAGCGCGCTTGATCTCACCACCGGCGCCGATGGCATGATAGAGGTGAAATGGCCGCTGCCCGGCATCTACTGGCTCAATGTGACGGCCAGCGATGCGAATGGCTCGGTCGCCAAGGGCGCGGAACGGCGGATGAGCTATACGGCGACGCTCGAAGTTCCCGCCCCCTGACCTGAGCCGGGGGATGCGGATCGCGCTGCCCGCTTATATCGACCCTTCCGCCTTCGCCGATTGCACCCCGCATGGGGCGATCGGCGGACTGGCGGGGGAAACGATGGGCACGAGCTGGAGCGTGCGCTTCGCCGCGCGCGCCGGTATCGATGGCGCGCGTCTCAAGGCGCGCATCGAGCGCCGCCTTGCCGATATCGTCGCGCAGATGAGCCATTGGGAGCCGGACTCGCTATTGTCTCGCTTCAACCGGGCTCGGGCGGGCGAATGGGCGCTGCTTCCCCCGGATTTTGCGACCGTCATGGAGGGGGGCCTCGCCATGGCGGAGCGGACGGACGGCGCCTTCGATCCCGCCATCGGGGCGCTCGTCAACCTCTGGGGCTTCGGGCCGCCGGGGCCGGGGGAGAGGCTACAGGCATCGGACAGCCCCGATCGGCCGGACCGGGCGAAGGCGCTCGTGGCGGAGGCGCTGGCGTGCTCGGGCTGGCGGCGGCTGGCCTATGACGCGCCTGCCCGCCGCCTGCGCCAGCCGGGCGGCCTGCATCTCGATCTGTCGGGAATCGCCAAGGGCCATGCGGTCGATGTCATTGCCGACCTGCTCGGGGAGGCCGGGGTGCGCCATGCGCTGGTCGAGATCGGCGGCGAACTGGTGGGGCGGGGTGTCCGTCCGGACGGGGAGCCATGGTGGGTCGAGCTGGAAACGCTGCCGGAGGTGGAAAGCGAACCCCTGCGCATCGCGCTGCACGGCCTCGCCGTCGCGACCTCGGGAAGCTATCGCCGGGGTCTGCACAGCATCGATCCCCGCACGGGCTGGCCGGTGGACAATGGCATCGTCTCGCTCAGCGTGATCGCCGCGACCGCGCTTCAGGCCGATGCCTGGGCGACCGCGCTGACGGTGCTGGGGCCGGAGCAGGGGCTGGACCATGCGACGCGTCATTCGGTCGCGGCGCGGATACTCGTCGTGCGGGAAGGGAGGAGCCGCGAAATCCTCACCCCCGCGCTGCTCGCCATGCTCGACGATTAAGCGGCGAGCGTCTGCGCGAACCGGCGCAGCTGCGGTTCGGGCCGTTTAGCCAGCCAGTCGATGACCTTGGCGAGAAAGGCCGGGGTCGCGCTTTTCGGCAACTTGCCGAGCCATTGCCCGGCCTCGTCGAGCCGGCCTGCCTCGATCAGCATCCGCGCATGGTTGAACTCGCCCCGGAAATCGCCGCCTTCGGCTGCCTGCCGATAGAGTTCCGCCGCGCGGTTCATGTCGCGTTCGACCACCCAGCCATCCTCATGGAAGCCGCCCAGCATGGTGATCGACTTCACATGGCCGAGGGCGGCGGCGTCGCTGAACAGCGCGAAGGCGCGCTCGCGATCCATCGGAACGCCCGTGCCGAGGCAATGGAGCGTGGCGAGATTATACATGCCCCAATCCAGCCCCCGTTTCGCGGCGGCCTCATACCATTGGGCCGCCAGCGCGGGTGCGCGGTGGGTACCCCAGCCTTGCTCGCAGCAGCGGCCGACCATGTTCATCGCCATCGCATGGCCCTGTTGCGCCGCCTCCGAGAACCAGCGTAGCGCTTCCTCCGCATCGCTATCGACGCCGCTGCCGTCGAGCAGCATCTGCCCATAGAGCGCCTGCGCGTCGGCCACGCCCGCCTCGGCGGCGACCTTCATGATCCGGGCCGTCTCCGCCTCCGACGATGTGAGCCTTTCCCGCGCCTCCTGCGCGCTCCAGCCCTGTATGTCCTCGAATGTCAATGTCATGGCGTTCCCGTCTCTCCAAAATGCTCGCCTTGCGGAAATGGATAAGCCCGCCCCCCATAAGGGGAGCGGGCCGGTCCTGCCGTGAGGCGGGGATCAATATTTCAGCGACAACGTGGCGAAGGCCGAGCGGCCCGGCGCGATGCCGACGAAGTGGGTGGTGTAGGTGCGATCATAATATTTCTTGTTGGTGAGGTTCTGCACATTCACCCGCAGCGCAACATTGGGCGTGATGTCCACCGCGGCGGTGGCATCGAAGCGCCAGTAGCCGGGGATGGAGCGATCGACTTCATAAGTGACGCCACTGACGGCGATGGTGCCGAAGCTGCCATATTGCTTCGAATTATAGATGGCGCCGCCGCCGATCTGGAAACGATCGGCAAGGTCGACCGTCGTCCAGGCGGTGAAGCTGTGCTTCGGCGTGTTCGGGAAGGGCTTGCCGTTGTTGACGCTGCCCACGCCAGCATTGCGGATTTCCGAGTCCATATAGGTATAGCCGCCGAAGATGCTCCAGAACGGCAGGATCTTGCCGTTGAAGCCGACCTCGAAGCCGTCGATGCGGCGCTCGCCGACATATTCGACTTCACCCACGGAATTGGTGGTGCGGGCATTGACCGTTTCGGTGCGGAACAGCGCAAGATTGAGCGCCAGCGCCGCGTCGAAGAATTCCCACTTGGTGCCGACTTCGTAGGAAGAGGTCTTTTCGGCCTTCAGGTCATCCAGCGTGATGAGCGCGGTGTTGGTCAGCGTATTGCCGTCCGACCCTTCGCCGATCATGCTGCCGACCGGCGTGGTCGACTTGGCATAGGAGACATAGAAGCTGCCATTCTCTACCGGCTTGTAGACGAGGCCCGCCTGATAGTTGAGGAACTGATCCTTGAGGCCGAGCGCAACGCCGGTCGTCAGCGTCGTTGAGGTGGTCTTGTACCAGTCGTAACGCAGGCCGAGGTTGAGCAGCAGCGAGTCGGTCAGCGAGATGGTGTCCAGCGCATAGAGCGCGTAGGTGGTCGCTTCCGTGCTGCCCGTCGCGGCCGACTTAGTGATCGGCACGCCAGCGGTGCCGCCAGCCGGAATATTCTGCCAATTGTCATAGGGGTTGGGGTTGAACAGGCTGGTGCAGTTGAAGGCCGCCTGGTTGGCCACCGAGCACCGCTCCGCGTTGGAGGTGGAGATATTGGTGTTCACGCTGAACGAGCCGCGCAGCGACTTTTCCCAGCTGGTTTCGAAACCGGCGGAGAAGCTGTGCTTGATCCCGCCGGTGTCGAACGAACCGGAAAGATCGATCTGGCCGACCATCGAATCGACGTCGCTCCAGCGCGTATTGGTGCGGCGCCAGACGAGGCCGTTGGCGACATTGCCCTGGCTGTCGTCGGGCTGGGTGATGACATAGGCCTGCTTGTTGTTCGCATATTTCGCGGTCGCGCGGGCATGGATCGTGTCCGACATGTCATGTTCGAAACGGAACAGGATCTCATCGACATTGGTGGTGCGGAAATCGCGGTCGGCAAGGCCGTAGAAAGTGCTGCGCGCAACCTTCTGGCCATTGACGACTTCGGCCGGGCCGATGTGCAGATCGCCGGCGGCCACCGCCTGGGCGGGGGTGCGTTCGAACGGGATGCCCGGATCGGGGATGTCGTCGCTTTCGAGATGGTAATAGTTCAGATAGGCGCGGGTTTCGGTGCCGAGGCCGAAGGCGATCGAAGGCGAAATGCCCCAGCGGTTGTAGGTGACGACATCGCGCTTGGCGACGTCCGCATCGTGCCACATCGCGTTGAGGCGGATGGCCGCCACGTCGCTGATCTGGTAGTTGGCGTCGACCGTCGCGCGCTTGTAATCGTCGGTGCCATAGCTCAGGTCCGCGCGGGCATCATTGCCCAGATGCGGCATCTTGCTGACGAGGTTGAGGCTGCCGCCCGCGCTGCCGCGTCCGCCCATGGTCGAATCGCCGCCCTTGACGACCTCGATCTGCTCGATCGCGAAGATCTCACGCGACTGGCCGCCGACGCTGCGGACGCCATCGACATAGGTGCTGCCCTGCGAATCCTGACCGCGGATGAACGGACGGTCGCCCTGCGGGTTGCCGCCTTCACCGGCGCCGAAGGTGATGCCCGGCACGGTGCGCAGTGCTTCGACAAAAGTGGTGGAGCCGCTTTCGCGGATGACCTCTGACGGAAGGACGATGACCGTCTTGGGCGTGTCGATCAGCGGGGCCGTATATTTGGGCGAGGAAGCCTTGTCGACCTTATAGCCCTGTTCGTCGATGGCGGTGTCGGTGACCGTCATGCCGCCGAGCCGGGGCGGATTGGCTTCGCTCGCGCCATCCTGCGCAAGAGCCGGGGTGGCGGCGAGGCCGACGCAGCTCAGCGCCAGATAGGCCGGGGTGACCGTGGCCGATGCATTTCGAAAACGAGATAGAGACATAAACCCCTCTTTGTTGTTGCGAATGAATGTCAAATCGCTGCGCTAATGAGAACGATTTGCTAATTATGCAAGGGGTTTTTCAAGTAAATAGAAATAATTTGAAATTAATTTCACATTAATCGGTGATAAAATCGTGACAATAAAAGTATAATTGAAAATGACATAAAGAATTAATTGAACAATTCATGAGGAATTGAACATTATATATTTGAGAAATGGAATATTTTATCTGGGATGAGGTTATCTTATGTCACGAGACCGTCTCCTTTGGAGAAACGTTGGGGAAAACGATAAAATCCGTGACCAGCTTTCTCGACATAACCCCATTTGCAGAGCTGGCTGAGATATTGGTTGGAGATGCCCGCCGCGTTGAACTGGGCGGTGCGGGCGATGCGGTTGGTGCGCACGATCGCGAGCGCCTTGGCCTTCAGGGATTGCGGCGCCGGTTCGGAATGGCCGTTCCAGACGAAATCATCCCTGGCGCGCGAGGAGGCGGGCGGGGAAGGCGTGGTCCGCTCTATCCGGAAGCATCCGCCGCGCTCCGTATAGGCATCGCACCGGCCGACCCTGGGTTGCAGGCGGCGGCCTTCCTGCGCGAGCATTTCCGCGCAGCGCCGCAGCGCCTGCTGGAAGGAATTGGCGATGCGCCAGTCGCCCGATTGGGTAGGCCGCTGGAACAGGATGATCCGGCTGAGGATTGCGAGTTCGTCCTCGCTCACGAAGGTGGAATGGACGCCGAAAATATCGAGATCATGCGCGCGCGTTTCGGCCGCGAGTTGCAGGAAGGCCGCTCGCGTCGACTGCGGCAGCGCCGAGAGGAAGGCGCGATCGCTCTCCTTGAGGTCGTCCTCCCGCGCCAGCAGCGCACGCAGGATCGTGATCACCCGCCGTTCCTGCGCGGCCAGCAGGCCGAACAGCTTCCGGCTGCGCTTGATCACCGGCTTCTGGGCTGCATCGTCGGAACGGATATGCTGCTGCATCGGGCCCTCAGAAGAATAATTTGCGAATGCTGAGCCGTACCGCCCGCCCGAGCGGGTCGAGATAGGCGGGCTGGTAGCTGATCGGGGTGTCGCCATTGAGGTCGCGGACATGCTGGCGATCGTTGAGCAGATTGGTCACCGAGAAGCTGATCCGCGTGCCGCGCAGGAACGGCCATTTCTGGGTCAGCGCCTGTTGCTGGCCGAGATTGGCGAAGAGCCTCAGGCCGAGCGTGGCGAGGGAGGAGAAGCGCAGCGCCTCCGATCCATCCACGCCGCCGTCGACGGTGGTCGCGCTCTGCCATCGCGCGCTCATCCGCGCGCCCAGGCCATTATGGGTCAGGCCGACCTGCGCCTCGATCTCATGCCGGGGCTGGCCGCCCGAGGAACCGATGGCATCGCCATGGAGCAGGTCGAGCGCCGGACCATTGTCGTAGATCAGGATGCGGTCGCGCAGGTGGAGGCTGTGATAGAGCGCCAGTTGCAGGCGGGTGCCCCTGCCGCCGGGGCCTCTGAAACCGCCGGGTGGGCCGCCGCCCGGCCCGCCGGGACCGCCAGCGCCAGAGGGAGGTCCTCCCGCGCCGGGGCGGTCATTCTGGCCGCTGCGTTCGGCGCCGGGGCGAGCATTGGCCTGTTCCGGCGTCTGTCCCGATGGCAGCAGGTCACGGAGATTGGGTTGTTGTCCCGTTTCTGGCGCCCCTCCCGCCGGGCGCGGAGGCGTGAACAATTGCCTGGAGAAGTTGATGCCCCAGCGCAGCTCCTGCTGATCCTGCCGGGCAAAGTTGATGGGCCGCCCGTCGATCTGGACCAGACGTCCGCTGCCATCGCGCGTGAAGCGATCGGGGAAAGCCGCCTCGATCGCGGCGGTCGCGGTGGGGAAGGAGGCGACCGGATCGTCGATGCGCGTATCGGTATAGTTTGCGACCAGCGACAGGTCGGCGGTGGACAGCGGCTTCAGCGTCAGGCCGAGCTTGAACACGCGCCTGCTGTCGGCGGACAGATCGGGATTGCCGCCCGACAGCCGGGTGATATCCACCGTTTCGCCGCGCACATAATCGAACACGCGCACGCCCGTGGTGGTGACGAGAGGGTTGCCGAGCTGCTGGACGGTCGGTGCGCCGTCATCCCTGTTAAAGGAAGCGATCAGCGAGACCTGCCTGACCGGCGTCCAGTTGAGGCCCGCCCCGATCGTCTGCAACCCGCCAAAATCCGACAGCCGGTCATAGGCATAGTTGAAATTGGCGGAAAGCTCGCCGAGGGGGGAGAGGAAGCCTTTCTTCCGGCTCGCCAGCGGAACATCGATGCTGACCTGCCCATTGGCGTCCTGGCGCGAGAGATCGACCTGGGAGAGGATGCCGGAACGGAGCGAGCGTGAGGAAAGGTCGCTGGCCGAGCCGCCCAGCGTCAGGGTGGTCGAGACCGCGCCCGCGGGCAGGGTGAAGAGCGAGCCGCTGACGATCAGCGCGGCATTCCCGCTGTTGGAAATGGAGCGCGCCCGGTCGGTCAGCGTCCCGCTGATCAGGTCGCGGCCGAGCGGCGCATAGGGATTGAGCGCCGGATCGAGCGCGTCGATCCGATCCTGAAACGCGCTGAGGTCATAGCCGCGATCGGTGTTGGTGCGGCTGGCGACATGATCGAAATCGCCGCTGAAGGTCCATAGCCACGACCCCAGCGATCCGCTGAGCGTGGTGCCGAAATGGCCGCTGATATCCCGGCTCTGCTGGCCCAGGGCACCAAATTCGCCAAGATAGCGATAGAGCTGGGTATCGCTGGCAAAGGGCGAATAGGGGCTGGCCGCAGGCAGGGCGATCGTCGCTTGCGGCAGTCCCAGCGCGCTGTCGCTCTCCTCATAGCTGAAGGAGCCGTTGAAGCTGGCCGCGACGCCGCCGAAGATCGTGCGGGCGAGTACCGCGTTGAAGGTCAGCGTGTCGGTCTTGGGCAACAGGGTGCGATAGGGGCGGGTGTCGGTTGAATTGACCGCGCCCGAAGCAAAATCGGCGAGGCCCGGCGCCCCTTGCGCGGCCGAAGCGGGCACGCCGACGATGGTTGCCGGACGGCCGACCAGCGCGCTCAGCGCCGGGTCGATCTCCGTGCCCGCCACAGCCGAGGCGATATTGCCGAGCAGATCATAGCGGGTCGCGCTGTCGTCGCGGGCGATGGCGCGCTCATTTTCATAAAGCGCCGAGCTGCCTTCATATTTGAGGGCGAGGTTGAGGCGGCCGAAATCGCCGATGCGGAAATAGGAGGTGTCGATTTCCGGGCTAAACTGTCCGCCTGCGGTCGGCGCGGTGCCCTCCAGCTCGCCGGTAAAGGCCTTGAACCGCTTGCGCAGCACGACATTCACCACCTTCTGATTGGGGCGATAGCCATATTTGAGCGCGACTTCCTCCGGCAGGATTTCGACGCGCTGAATGGCTTCGGTCGGGATGTCGCGAATTTCGGCGAAGCTGGACACGCGCTTGCCGCCGAGCAGGACGACCGGGCTTTCCCCGCCACGTCCCTGCCCGCTGCTGGTCTGCGCGGTCAGCTCGCTGATCAGGTCAGCGAGCGAGCTGACGCCGAAGGATCGGATATCCGCCGGGTTGAAGGTCGCCTCCGGCTGGATGTCGCCAAGCACCGAGCCTTCCAGCCGCTGGCCCTTGACGACGATCGCGCTATTTTCCTCTTCGGCCAGATGGGGATCGTCGACGGCTGCCTGCTGGTCGCTTCCCATCTGGGCGGCGGCCGGAACCGAAAGTGCCGCGCCGCTGACGCCGACCAGTAAAATTGCAAACCGCCGCATGAATCTTTCCACCCCGCATCGGGGCTTTGTTGTTGATAGCAATTCCCAGTAGCAGCAGGCCCCCTATGCAGGCTGAATCCGCCCGTTCAGTTTCGGTTTGGATTGGGCGGCGTGGCGGTCGTCCGTTCAGTTTCCATTTGGGTGTCGGGGCTAAGAAAGGGCTGGAAAAGGAAGGTCGAATTGAACAAGGGTTGCACGCAGTCATGAGATTCTTCCTGCGTTCCATCCGTGGCCGCCTGCTGGTGGCGGGCCTGCTCTTCACCGGGGCTGCCCTTGTCATCGCATCGCTGTCGATCGGCGGCGTGCTGGATCGCTTCGTGCGGCGAGGGCTGGATGACCGCCTCGATGCCCAGATATCCTTGCTGTTGAGAGGCGTTCGCGCCGACGGCACGCTGGATCGCGAGAAGCTGGAGGAGATCGGCCCCTTCACCCAATATCGCCGGGGCTGGAACTGGCGCATCGATACCCCGACCGGCAGCTATATGTCCGATGAGATTCTCAAGCTCGCGACCCTCCGCAAGGAAGGCAAGCCGGGGCGGGAAGGGCGCTTCAAGGGGCCGCCGGAGAGCCTGCAATCCGGACAAACCGATGAATTTTACGTCCGTATTCTGGAAAAGCAGACGAAAAGCGGGCTGGTCAGGGTTACGTCCGCCGCGCCGCGCCTGGTGTTCGACCATATGCGCCGGGTCACCATCCTGCCTGTAATGGCGTCGCTGGCGGGGCTGAGCCTCGTGCTGCTTCTCGCGACGCTGATGCAATTGCATTTCGGTTTGAAGCCCCTGATGCGGCTCAGGGCGGCGCTGGCCGATGTGCGTTCCGGCGCGCTTGGCCGTATTCCGGCCGATCAGCCGTCGGAACTGGCGCCGGTCGTGGCCGAACTCAATGACCTGCTCGATGAGAATGAGGCGGCTCTGGCGCGCGCGCGGGCGCATGTGTCGAACCTTGCCCATAGCCTCAAGACCCCGCTGGCGACGCTCAGCATCCGGCTCGCAGAACTGAATCGCGATCCCGATGGGCAATTGAGCGAACTGGTCGGTCAGATCGACGGGGCGATCCGCCATCATCTCGGCCGCGCGCGGGCCGCTTCGCCCGGCGCGCCGGGGCAACCGCAGATTTCGGTCGAAACGACGATCGAGGAGCTGGTGCAGGCGCTGGGGCGCATCTATGCGGACAAGAATATCGCTTTCAAGGTAGAGATCACCCCCGGCCTGCTGGTGAAATGCGATCCGCGCGACCTCACCGAAATGCTGGGCAATTTGCTCGATAATGCCTGCAAATGGGCCACCACGCATATTCTGGTAACAGCGCAGGCGGAAGGGAAGGTCGCGCGGATCGAAATCGACGATGACGGGCCGGGACTCAGCGCGGCGGCGATCGATCAGGCGCTGATTCCGGGCCGCCGTCTCGATGAGCGCGAGGATGGCCATGGCTTCGGCCTGCCGATCGCGCGCGAACTGGCCGAACTGCATGGCGGGGCGCTGGAGCTTGGCAGGGCGCCGCTGGGGGGATTGCGGGCGACCCTGCTGATGCCGCGATAAGAGGCGGGTCTATTTCTCGCCGGCGGTGAGCAGATAGCCGCGCCCGCGCACGGTCTTGATCATATCCTGCCCGATCTTGCGCCGCAGCCGCCCGACAATCACCTCCAGCGAATTGGAATCGACGTCGGCGTCATATTCATAGACGCGATCGATCAGTTCGCGCCGCTCGACCACGGTATCCTTGCGCAGCATCAGCGCGGAAAGGACGCGCCATTCAAAGGCGGTGAGACGCAGCGGCAGGCCCTCTATCTCGAAATGGCCGAGCTGGGCATCGAACAGCAACGGCCCGCAGCTGATCCGGGTCGAGGCATGGCCGCTCGACCGGCGCACGAGCGCGCGCAGGCGCATGACCAGTTCCTGCACCCGGAACGGCTTGATCAGATAATCATCGGCCCCCGCCTTGAACCCGGCCACCTTTTCCGACCAGCCATCGCGGGCGGTCAGGATCAGCACCGGCAGGTCATGGCCTTCCGCCCGCCAGGATTGCAGGATGGTGATGCCGTCGACCTTGGGCAGGCCGAGATCGAGAACGGCCACGTCATAGCGTTCGGTCGCGCCGAGGTGCCTGCCATCCTCCCCATTATGGGCCACATCGACGGCGAAATTCTCGGCCCGCAACGTCCGGGCGATCTCTTCGGAGAGATTCTGGTCGTCCTCAACTAATAATACGCGCATTCACGAAGCTCCACCAAGCCCTTATAGACCGGCTTGCCGAACTGAAGCTGAACGATGAGGAGGCAGGGGAGGCGCCATGAAGGGGAAAGCGAGAGACGACCGCAAGGCTGATGCTTGATGGCGGTGAAGGCTCGTAATGCTGGAAGTTTTGGATGCCCGACAAGGATTCGAACCTTGATTGACGGAGTCAGAGTCCGCTCTCTTACCATTAGAGGATCGGGCATCAGGAGCAGGCGTGGCCTGCTCGGGTTCGCGCAGATAGGCTAGGTTTTCCCCAAGGTCAAGAGGGTATCGACCTAAATCCGTCCGGCGGGGCTGCGCTGCGCCGGCGGCTGCCGACCGGGTGAGGCGTGCGACAGGCGGCCGCTGTTGCGGTATCGCGTCGCCCAAACGGATACCGCACTTGCGTAATCGGGCAACACATCATAGCTTGGGCCTCAAGTACCGGCCTCCCGCAGGACCGGAGAGCATAAGTGAGTGACGAGTTATGGCGCATCAAGGCCGCCCCGCGCCTTATGGCGACCGCAGCCCCGTGCGGCGGCGAAATGATGGGGGCAATATAGGCGCAGGGAATATGGGCGCCGGTAATGCAGGGAGAAGCGCCGGACCCCTGCGGGCGGCGCGCTGGCCTGCCCGCAAAAGCTATGCCGCAATCGATCTCGGGACCAATAATTGCCGTTTGTTGATCGCGAAGCCCTCCGCCGATGGCTTTGTCGTGGTGGATGCTTTTTCCCGCATCGTGCGGCTGGGCGAAGGGCTTTCGGCCACGGGCGCGCTCAGTGACGTGGCGATCGACCGGGCGATCAGCGCGCTTTCCGTCTGCGCGGACAAGCTGCGACGGCGGCAGGTGACGCTGGCGCGATCGGTCGCGACCGAGGCGTGCCGCAGGGCCGTCAACGGGCAGGAGTTTATAGAGCGAGTCTATCGCGAAACCGGCATCGCGCTCGACATTATTTCCGCGCAGGAAGAGGCGCGACTGGCGGTGCTGGGATGCCATGCGCTGCTGGAGCCGGGGGATGGACCGGCGCTGATCTTCGATATTGGCGGCGGGTCCACCGAACTGGTGCTGGTCGATTCGAGCGGCCCTGTGCCGCGCATCATCGACTGGCTGAGCGCGCCCTGGGGTGTGGTGTCGCTCACCGAAAGCGAGCCGATCGAGCCGGGCAGCCGGCAGGCGCGGGCGCAGGCCTATGCCAATATGCGCGCGCGGGTGGCGGAAAGCTTTTCCCCCTTCGCGCACCGCCTGCCCGAAGGAGGCGGCGCGGCGCGCCTGCTCGGCACCTCGGGCACGGTGACGACGCTGGCGAGCATTCATCTGGAACTGCCGCGCTATAACCGGCAGATGATCGACGGGTTGATCGTGCCCATCGAATCGATGCGTGGCATCACGAAACGCCTGTCCTGCATGACGCTGGAGGAGCGCCGCGCGCTGCCCAGCATCGGCGCGGAGCGGGCCGATCTGGTGGTGGCGGGCTGTGCAATATTGGAAGGGATACTCGATATCTGGCCGGCGGAGCGGCTGGGTATCGCGGATCGTGGCATTCGTGAGGGCATTTTGCGCTGTTTGATGGATCAGAGGCTGTGACGCGGGGAACCGGCGGCGGCAAGGTGCGGGTCAAGACTGCCCGCAATCGCAGCGCGCAATCGACGCGCTGGCTGCAACGGCAGCTGAACGACCCTTATGTGAAAAAGGCGAAGGCGGAGGGCTGGCGCAGCCGCGCCGCGTTCAAGCTGATCGAGCTCGATGAGAAGTTCGCGCTGCTGAAGAAGGCGCGGGCGGTGGTCGACCTCGGCATCGCGCCGGGCGGCTGGACGCAGGTGGTGCGCAAATATGCTCCGCAGGCGAAGATTGTCGGCATCGACCTGCTGCCGGTCGATCCGATCGACGGCGTGACCATCTTCGAGATGGACTTCATGGACGAGAAGGCCGACGCCCTGCTCGCCGGGGCGCTGGGCGACGCGCCTGATCTGGTGCTGTCCGACATGGCGGCCAATACGGTCGGCCATGCGCAAACCGACCATCTGCGTACCATGGGGCTGGTCGAGGCGGCGGCGTGGTTCGCTATCGAGCATCTGAAGCCGGGTGGCGCGTTCGTCGCGAAGGTATTTGCGGGCGGCACCGATCAGGATCTGCTGGCCGTGCTCAAGCGCAATTTTTCCGTCGTCAAACATGCCAAGCCCCCGGCAAGCCGCAAGGGCAGCAGCGAATGGTATGTGATCGCGCAGGGCTTCAAGGGCCGCGCGGCATCGCCGGATGAGGAAGGCGGGGGCTGAACGCTTGGCGTTCTCACGGAGTGGAACGCCGTAGACGCGGACGGGCACGGCGCGGGTGGGCCGACCTAAGGCCAGTGCAGGCCATTGGGGCGGAGGCCTGCGACAGGTTGTCCGCAGCTAACCCGCGTCTTGCTCCTCGGCTGCGAGGCGATCCAGCCATGCCTGAGCCTGTTTTGGCTCGCCGACCGCGTGGGAACTCACCGGCCCGCGCGCGCCGAGGAATTGCCGGTGCAGGTCGAAGGACGGCAGGAAGAGCTGTTCGCGCGCCTTGTCGATGGCCTCGCCGATTTCGGTGAGCTGCGCGATGACGGGGGCCGCGGCCGCCTGCGCCGCGCGATCCTTGGGCACATGGCCGAATAGCCCCCATTTGCCCGCCGCCGTGACACGCAGCGCGGCGATCAGCGCTTCCTTATAGTCTGCTTCCAGTTCCAGACGATGGGCGTCCAGACGTTCCAGTCGGTCAGCTTTGGCCATGAACCGGCCCTATAGCAGCATACCGATGGCCGCAATCGTTAAGCGGGCCAATAAAGACGCGATTTCGCGCTTTACAATCCAGGGCGTGGAATGACGAATTTGGGTGGAGAGCGGACCTTTCGCAGCACCTCCGTTCGCCCTGAGCTTGTCGACCCGAAGGGCGGGCGAAGCCCAACGGCTGCTTTTCTCTTGGGGCAAAGAAGGGCAGGGCTTCGACATTGAAGCGAGGCGAGTGGCTCGCTCAACAGCCCGAACGGTTTATAGTTGCACTCTCAGCGATTGCTTATGTCCGCTCTTAACCGGTAAACCGTCATTTGCCCGCCAGCGACATAACCACCAATAAAAAAGGGGAGGCGCGGCATGGCCGGCCTCCCCTTTTTTCGATGCGTTGCGTGTTGCGATCAGCCCGCGATGCCGCTCGCAGCCAGCACGGCGAGCGTCATCAATTCGCTCGCGGTGGAGGCCATCGGCGCGACCTGCACCGGCTTTTCCATGCCGACGAGGATCGGGCCGATCACCGAGTCGCCGCCCAGTTCGCGCAGCAGCTTGGCGGAGAGGTTGGCCGACTGCATGCCGGGCATGACGAGGCAGTTCGCCGGGCCGGACAGGCGGCTGAACGGATATTTCTTCATCACCGCCGGGTTGAGCGCCACGTCGGGGGCCATTTCGCCTTCATATTCGAAATCGACCCCGCGCTGGTCGAGGATCGACACGGCCTCGCGCAGATTTTCCAGCCAGTTGCCGGTCGGGTTGCCGAAGGTCGAGTAGGAGAGGAAGGCGACGCGCGGCTTGTGGCCCATGCGACGGGCGACGTCGGCGGTGCCTTCGGCGATGTTCGCCAGTTCCTCGGCGCTCGGGCGTTCATTGACCATGGTGTCGGACATGAACACAGTATGGCTCTGGCCGACGAGGACATGGACCGCGAAGTTGGTCTGGCCCGAAACCGGGTCGATTACCCGGCGCACCTGCCGCATGGTTTCGGGGAAGGTGCGGGTGATGCCGGTGATCATCGCATCGGCCTCGCCCATCTTGACGAGCAGCGATGCGAAGATGTTGCGATCGCGGTTCACCATGCGCTGGCAGTCGCGCAGCAGATAGCCGCGCCGCTGGAGGCGGGCGTAGAGCTTTTCGACCATCGCGGGCACCAGCGGCGAATTGACGCTGTTATGCACCTCGAAGCTGTGCGGGTCGGAAACGCCGAGTTCGCGCAGGCGATCATAGACATCCTGACGGCCGACCAGCACCGGCGTGCCATAGCCGCCGTCGCGGAACTGGATGGCGGCGCGTAGCACGACTTCTTCCTCGGCTTCGGCAAAGACCACGCGCTTGGGATCGGCCTTGGCGTTCTCATAGGCCTGCGCGAGCACCGAAGTGGTCGGGTTGAGGCGCGCGCGCAGCGACTGGGCATAGGCGTCCATGTCCTCGATCGGCTTCTGCGCGACGCCGCTTTCCATCGCGGCCTTGGCGACGGCGATCGACACGACCTCGATCAGGCGCGGGTCGAACGGGGCGGGAATGATATATTCCGGCCCGAACTGATGCGCCTGGCCATAAGCGGCCGCGACTTCTTCCGGCACCTGCTGGCGGGCGAGCGCGGCGATCGCATTGGCGGCCGCGATCTTCATCGCTTCGTTGATGGCGGTCGCGCGCACGTCGAGCGCGCCGCGGAAGATGAACGGGAAGCCGAGGACGTTGTTGACCTGATTGGGATAGTCCGAACGGCCGGTGGCGACGATCGCGTCGGGGCGCGCGGCCTTGGCGGCGGGCGGGGTGATCTCCGGATCGGGGTTCGCCATCGCGAAGATGATCGGCTGGGCCGCCATGTCCTTCACCATATGCGGCTTCAGCGCATCGGCGGCGGACAGGCCGAGGAACACGTCCGCGCCCTTCAGCGCTTCTTCCAGCGTGCGCGCTTCGGTCTTGGTCGCATGGGCGGACTTCCACTGGTCCATGCCCTCGGTGCGACCCTGATAGATGACGCCTTGGCGATCGCACATGAGGATGCGGTCGGCGGGCGCGCCCATCGCCTTGATCAGTTCGGTGCAGGCGATTGCCGCCGCGCCCGCGCCGTTCACCACGACGCTGATGTCGCGGATGTCGCGGCCGGTGATGTGCAGCGCGTTGATAAGCCCCGCCGCGCAGATGATCGCGGTGCCATGCTGGTCGTCATGCATGACCGGAATGTTCATCCGTTCCTTCAGCGCCTGCTCGATGATGAAGCATTCGGGCGCCTTGATATCTTCAAGGTTGATGCCGCCGAAGCTGGGTTCGAGCAGGGCAACCGCGTCGATGAACGCCTGCGGGTCCTCGGTCGCGACTTCAAGGTCGATGGAATCCACGTCGGCAAAGCGCTTGAACAGCACCGACTTGCCTTCCATCACCGGCTTGGATGCGAGCGCGCCCAGATTGCCGAGGCCGAGAATGGCGGTGCCGTTGGAGATGACCGCGACCAGATTGCCCTTGGCGGTATAGTCATAGGCCGTGCCGGGATCTTCGGCGATGGCGCGCACGGGAACGGCGACGCCGGGGGAATAGGCCAGAGAGAGGTCGCGCTGGGTTGCCATGGGCTTGGAGGCAATGATCTCGATCTTGCCCGGGCGGCCCTGTGAGTGAAAGAGGAGGGCTTCGCGCTCGGAAAATTCGACACTTGCTCTCTCGGTCATTGTATCTCCTTCATTCGCACGGGTTGGCGACCAGCTTCGCCTGCGCGAATGGCCCTAGACCCATTTGCATTACGGCCACAAGTCCGATCGGGGCTTTTTATTGCGCGGTAAACTCATTTGCGCGTGTGCGGGGCTTTTGTTTGGCGGTTTCTGCCGCTATCGCTGCCCGGGATGGCCAATTCCGCTTCCAAGACCAGCCCCGCTTCCTCCGCCGCACCGGCCCCGACGCCGATGATGGTGCAATATCTGGAACTGAAGGCGCAGGCGGCCGATTGCCTGCTCTTCTATCGCATGGGCGACTTTTTCGAGCTGTTCTTCGATGATGCCAGGGCGGCTGCCGCGACGCTCGATATCGCGCTGACCTCGCGCGGCGATCATGGCGGCCAGCCCATTCCGATGTGCGGTGTACCGGTGCATAGCGCCGAGGCCTATCTCGCCCGCCTGATCCGCGCCGGCCATCGCGTCGCCATTGCCGAACAGACCGAGACGCCCGCGCAGGCCAAGGCGCGCGGGGGTTCCAAGGCGCTCGTCGCGCGCGGGATCATCCGCTATGTGACGCCGGGGACGCTGACCGAGGATACGCTGCTCGATTCCCGCACCGACAATATGCTGGTCGCGGTTGGCGAGGCGGGCGGGGAAATCGGCATTGCGGCGGCCGATATCTCGACCGGGCGGTTCGAGACGATGACGGTCGATGCTGCATCGCTTGCTGCGGAAATCGCGCGGCTGGGGGCGAGCGAGATCGTGGTCGCGGAAGGCTCCACGCTTGATATCGTCGGCGCGCATGGCTTCGACAAGGCCGCCTTCTCCTCGCAGCGGGCCGAGGCGCGGCTGAAGGCGATGTTCGGGGTGGCGACGCTCGACGGCTTCGGCAGCTTCGGGCGGGCGGAATTGTCGGCGATCGGCGGCCTGCTTTCCTATCTCGACCATGCCGGGCAGGGGACGCTGCCGCATCTCGCGCCGCCCGTGCATATCGCGCCGGGCAGCCATATGGCGATCGACGCGGCGACTCGCGAAAGCCTGGAGATCGTCGCCACCATGGCGGGCGCGCGGCAGGGCAGTTTGCTGCACGCGGTCGATCGCACCGTGACGGGCGCGGGCGCGCGGATGCTGGCGGCCGATCTCGCCGCGCCGCTGCTCGACGGGGCGGAGATCGACGCGCGGCTGGACCTCGTGCACTGGCTGCACGATCATGGCGGCCAGCGCGATGCTCTTCGCGCAGCATTGCGCGCGCTGCCCGATGTCGGTCGCGCGCTTGGCCGGGTGGCAATGGGGCGCGGGTCTCCGCGCGATCTGGGGCAGATACGCGACGGTCTTGGCGAGGCGCGAATGTTGCGCGAAAGACTTGCGAAAAGAGACGACCGCCCGGCGCTGCTCGACCGGCTGCTGCCCGCGCTCGACGGGCATGGCGAACTGGTCGATGAACTGACCCGCGCGCTGGTCGCGACGCCGCCGACGGAAACCGCGAGCGGCGGTTATATCGCGGAAGGCTATGACGCCGCGCTCGACGATCTGCGCGGCCTTGCCAGCGACGGGCGGCGCGCCATCGCGCTGCTGGAGGCGCGCTATCGTGACGAGACCGGCATATCGGCGCTGAAGATCCGCCATAACGCGGTGCTCGGCTATCATGTCGAGGTGCCCGCCCGCCATGGCGATACGCTGATGAAAGAAGGCAGCGGCTTCACCCATCGGCAGACGCTCGCCGGGGTGGTGCGCTTCAATTCGGTCGACCTGCATGAAGAGGCCAGCCGCGTGACGCAGGCCGGCGCCCATGCTCTCGCCGCGGAGGCCGCGCATCTCGAAGCGCTGATCGAGCAGGTGCTGGCGCGCAAGGAAGCGATCACGCGGGCGGCGCAGGCGCTGGCCCGGCTCGATGTCGCCGCGGCATTGGCCGAGCGCGCGGCGGAAGGCGGCTGGGCGCGGCCGCATTTCGTGCCCGAGCAGCGGCTGGAAATCACCGGCGGCCGCCATCCGGTGGTCGAGGACGCGCTGCGCAAGGAAGGCCAGCCCTTCGTCGCCAATGATTGCATCTTGTCGGGGGCGGACAGGCTCTGGCTGGTCACCGGCCCCAATATGGGCGGTAAATCGACCTTCCTGCGGCAGAATGCGCTGATCGTGCTGCTGGCGCAGGCGGGCAGCTTCGTGCCCGCGCAGGCGGCGACGCTGAGCCTTGTCGATCGCCTGTTCAGCCGGGTGGGCGCGTCGGACAATCTGGCGCGCGGCCGCTCCACCTTCATGGTCGAGATGGTCGAGACGGCGGCGATCCTCTCTCAGGCGACCGAGCGCAGCTTCGTCATCCTCGATGAGGTCGGGCGCGGCACCTCGACTTATGACGGCCTCGCGCTGGCATGGGCGGTGGTGGAGGCGGTGCATGAGGTCAATCGCTGCCGCTGCCTTTTCGCGACGCACTATCATGAACTCACCCGCCTTGCCGAGAAGCTGAAGGCGCTGTCGCTGCACAATGTACGGGCGCGCGAATGGAAGGGCGATCTGGTGCTGCTGCATGAGGTCGCCGATGGCCCGGCGGATCGCAGCTACGGCATCGCGGTGGCGCGGCTCGCGGGCCTGCCGCCCGCCGTGCTGGCGCGCGCGAAGGATGTGCTGTCCCGGCTGGAGGCGGGGCGGGCCAGGACCGGCGGCATCGCGGCGGGCCTCGACGATCTGCCGCTCTTCGCCGCGAGCCTCGCCGCGCAGGAGGAGGCGATCAGCGATCCGCTGCGCGAGGCGCTGGACGGGATCGATGCCGACGCCCTCTCCCCGCGTGAGGCGCTGGAGCAACTCTATCGCCTCAAAGCACTGGCGCAGGATGGGGCGGGGCACTAGATACCGGATATGATCGATCTCTTCGCCAGCCTGCCCAACCGCCGGTCCATCATCAACCGCCGGATATTAGCCGATCGGATCGAAGCGCTGGCGGCGGAGAGCAGTGGCGATGTCGGGCATTTGCGGCAGAAGATCGTCGCGGTGCTGGTCGAGGCGCTGAAGGAAGGCCGGGCCGAGGCCAAGCGGCGGCTGGAATATCGCCCCACCAACGGACGCGAGGCGGTGCAGGCGCTCGCTTTCCTCACCGATCAGATCGTCCGCATCCTCTATGACGCGACGACGCATTATCTCTATCCCACCGGCAACCGCACCTCGGGAGAGCAACTCGCGCTGCTGGCCGTGGGCGGCTATGGCCGGGGCGAGATGGCGCCGCACAGCGATGTCGATATCGCTTTCGTTACCCCCTATAAGCCGACGAGCTGGACCGAGCAGGTCATCGAATCCATGCTCTATTCGCTCTGGGACCTTGGGTTGAAGGTCGGCCATTCGAGCCGCTCCATCGATGAGATGATCCGCATGTCCAATGCGGACCTCACCGTGCGCACCGCGATGCTGGAGGCGCGCTATGTCTGGGGCGACCGCGCCGTCTATGACGAGGCGCTGGCGCGTTTCGATGCCGAGGTGGTACGCGACAGCGCGCGTTTCTTCGTCGCGGAAAAGCTCGCCGAGCGCGATGAGCGGCACAAGCGCATGGGCGACAGCCGCTATGTGGTCGAACCCAATGTGAAGGAAGGCAAGGGCGGGCTGCGCGACCTGCACACGCTGTTCTGGATCGGCAAATATGTGAACCGGGTGCGCAACGTCTCCGGCCTTGTCGAGGCAGGATTGCTGACGCCGCAGGAATTGCGCCAGTTCCAGAAGGCGGAGAATTTCCTCTGGGCGGTGCGCTGCCACCTTCACTATCTGACCGGCCGCGCCGAGGACCGGCTGACCTTCGACCTGCAACTCGAAGTCGCCCAGCATATGAGCTTCACCGCGCGCTCCGGGCGCTCGGCGGTGGAGCGGTTCATGCATTATTATTTCCTCACCGCGAAAAAGGTGGGCGATCTTACCGGCGTGTTCCTTGCCCATCTCGACGATCAATGGGCGACCAAAGGGCGGCGCTTCGTGCCGGGCATCTTCCGCCGTCCGCGCAAGCTCGATGGCTATGTGCTCGACCGCGGCCGTCTCGCGCTGCCGAGCGACGATTTCTTCCAGAAGGACCCGGTGCGCCTGCTGGAGATTTTCGCGGTGGCCGACCGGCATGAGCTGGAAATCCACCCCAGCGCCGCCATTGCCGCCAGTCGTGACGCGCATCTGATCGACAATGCGATCCGCCGGGATGCGCGCGCCAACGCCTTCTTCCTCGATGTGCTGACATCCCATCGCGATCCGGAGCGGGTGCTGCGCTGGATGAACGAGGCGGGCGTGTTCGGCCGGTTCGTGCCCGATTTCGGCCGCGTCGTCGCGCAGATGCAGTTCGACATGTATCATCATTATACCGTCGATGAGCATACGATCCGCGCCATCGGCCTGCTGTCCCGCATCGAGCGTGGCGACCTTGTCGAGGATCATCCGCTCGCCACCGAGTTGATGAGCAAGCTGGTGTCGCGGCGCGTCCTTTATGTCGCGGTGCTGATGCACGATATCGCCAAGGGGCGCGGCGGCGATCACAGCATATTGGGCGCGGAAGTATCCGAAAAGCTATGCCCGCGCCTCGGCCTCAGCGCGGCGGAAACAGAAACGGTGGCCTGGCTGGTGCGCTATCATCTGCTGATGAGCGCGACCTCGTTCAAGCGCGACCTTTCCGATTACAAGACGATCATGGATTTCACCGAGGTGGTGCAAAGCGCGGAGCGCCTGCGCCTGCTCACCATATTGACGGTCGTCGATATCCGCGCGGTCGGCCCCGGCGTGTGGAACAGCTGGAAGCGGCAATTGCTGGGCGATCTCTATATCGCCGCCGAAGAAGTGCTGCGGCTGGGGCATAAATCCTCCGGCCGCGAGGAACGGATCGCCGTCAAGAAAAGGGCGTTGCAGGAAGCGCTGGCGATTTCGGCGGCCGAGTTCGAACGCTATGTGAAGCGGTTGCCGGATAGCTATCTGATCGCGGAATCGGTCGATATATTGATCCAGAATGCGCGGCAGATACTGGCGGCGGACACGGAACCGCTCTCGATCCTCGCGGAATTCTATCCCGAGCGGGGCGCGACGCTGGTGACGGTCTATGCGTCCGACCATCCGGGCCTGTTCTACCGTATCGCGGGCGCCATCCATCTGGCGGGGGGCAGCATCATCGACGCCCGCATCCATACGCTCCGCGATGGGCGGGCGATTGATAATTTCCTCGTGCAGGACCCGCTGGGGCGGCCGTTCGACCATCCCAACCAGCTCGACCGCATTCGCCAGGCCATTGCCGACGCGCTCGCCAACAAGCAGAAATTGCAGCCCAAGCTGGAGGCCAGGCCGCTGCCGCGCACCCGCGCGGAGGCATTCCAGATCGTGCCCAATGTGCTGATCGACAACATGGCTTCCAACCGTTTCACAGTCATCGAAATCCATGCACGCGACAAGCCGGCGCTGCTGTTCAACCTCGCTTATGCACTGTTCCAGTCGAAGGTGACGGTGCATAGCGCGCATATCACCACTTATGGCGAGCGCGCGGTCGATACCTTCTACATCACCGACCTGCTGGGCGGGAAGATCGAGAGCAAGACGCGGCTACAGACGCTGGAAAAGCGCCTGCTGGCGGCGACCGACGTGCGGCTGATCGAGGAACTTGCGACGGTCGAATGAACGGGAGGAGCGCCCGGCTCAGCCGATTTCCATGACCATGCCGGGACGCAGGCGAGGAAGCAGTCGCTCCATGTCCTCGCGGGCGATGGCGACGCAGCCCTCGGTCGGCTTGGGCATGCCCTCCGCATCGGGCACCCACAGATGCCAGAAAATCGCGCTGCCCGCGCCCGGCACCGGCGGTGCGTCATTATGGCCGAGCACGACGATGATGTCATAGGCCGCATCCTCGCGTTGCAGCCGTTCATGCGAATAGGGGTGGGGAAGATGGACCGGACGGTTATAGGCCGGGTCCGCCGCGCCGTCGGACCAGCCGTCATCCTCGCGCGTCCAGCGCCAGGGGAGGAGCGGCATGTCCTTCAGTATCACCCGGCCCGGCCGCAACAGCACGCCCCGGATCGGCCATGTGCCCAGTGGCGTGCAACCGTCACCCTCGCGCTTGGCGTCGGCCGGGCAGGCGCCGCCCTTGCCGATCATGCAGGCGATGCTGCGGCCTTCAAAGCTCAGCGTGCGTGCGGCGGTGTCGACGCGAACCGCGTTCACAACTGATGGCCGGTCCGGTCGCGCTTGGTGTCGAGATAGCGCTCATTATGCGGATTTGGCGCGATGGCGAGCGGCAGGCGTTCCGCCACGCCGATGCCCTCGGCCTCCAGCCCGGCCACCTTGGCGGGGTTGTTGGTGAGCAGCTTCACCTGCGGAATGGAGAGCAGCCGCAACATCTGCGCCGCGACCGAGAAATCGCGCGCGTCGATGGAAAAGCCCAGCCGCACATTGGCGTCCACCGTGTCGAAGCCCTGATCCTGCAACGCATAGGCGCGCAGCTTGTTGATGAGGCCGATGCCGCGCCCTTCCTGCCGCAGATAGAGCAGCACGCCCCAGCTTGCATCGGCGATGCGGTGCATGGCGGCATGAAGCTGCGGCCCGCAATCGCATTTGAGCGAACCGAGCACATCGCCGGTCAGGCATTCGCTGTGCAGCCGCACGACAGGGACAGAACCATCGCGCTCGCCGATGATGAGCGCGATATGCTCGCGCGGATCACCGGGGGTGCGGAAGGCGACGATCTCGCTCTTCTCCGCGACCGAGACCGGCAGGCGCGCGCGCGTCGCGATCTGGAGCAGCGCGCCTCCGTCATGGGCGTTGATCGCTTCGGCGGCGACGCTCGCTTCGCAGTCTGCGGCATCAACGGGTGCGACGAAAAAGGCCGGTAGGATGCCTGCCTGCCGCGCGAGGCGAAGCGCGGCGCGGGCGGCTTGCGGCGCATGCAGCGGCAGCGCGCGATAAGGGCCTTTCAACGGCGTTGCGAGATCCTGCACCGGATCGGCGAGCGCCATCGCGCCTGCCGCGTCGATCCAGCGTTCGCGCTGCACCATCACCGGGGCTTCGGGTTCCGCCGCCTCGCGCTGATTGGCGAGGTGCAGCGTCTGCGCGCGCGCCGCCGAAATCAGCAGGTCGGCCCGCGCTTCCGGATCGAAGGCGGCGAGGCTCGGCCCATCCGCGCTTTCGACCGCCAGCAGGGCAAGGCTTTCCCCATCCGCGACCACCCGCACCGCCCAGCCGCGGCGCAAGGCGTCGATGGCGCGGGCGACGGAACGATCGGCGGCGGCGTCCACCATCAGAACTCGAATTCCGTGACCAGCGGCGCATGGTCGGATGGGCGCATCCAGCTCCGGCAGCCCTCGACCACCTTATGGCTGGTGGCCTTGTCGGCAAGGGCCGGGCTGACCCACATATGATCGAGGCGGCGGCCCCGGTCGGATGCCTGCCAATCGCGCGCGCGATAGCTCCACCAGGTATAGAGGCGCTGCGGCGCGGGGTAGAACTGGCGGCCGAGATCGACCCAGCCATGCGCGGCCTGAAGCCGGTCCAGCGTCTCGACCTCGATCGGGGTGTGGCTCACCACGTCGAGCAGCTGCTTGTGGCTCCACACGTCCGATTCCAGCGGGGCGATATTGAAGTCGCCGGTCAGGATGGTGGGCTTGTCGAGCTTGCCCGCCCAGTCGATCATGCGTTCGAGGAAGTCGAGCTTCTGCCCGAATTTTGGGTTGACCGTCCGGTCGGCAACGTCGCCGCCCGCAGGCACATAGACATTTTCCAGCCGCACGCCATTGTCGAGCCGGACGCCGACATGGCGCGCCTCCCGATTGGCCTGCCAGTCGAGTCGGTCGTCCTCGCGGATCGGCACCTTGCTCAGGATCGCGACGCCATGATGCATGGGCTGGCCGTGCAGCACCTGATGATTATAGCCCAGCTGGCGGAACACGCCGCCGGGAAAGGTGTCGTCGACCACCTTGGTTTCCTGAAGGCACAATATGTCCGGCGCTTCCTCGTTCAGGAAGCGGGTGACCAGATCGATTCTGGCCCGGACGCTGTTGATGTTCCACGACGCGATTTTCAGTTTTTCAGACATGGTTTTCCCCTAAGCGGCGAGGCGCGGAGACGCAAGCGCGCTGGCGTTCACCATGGACAAAGACTTGGGTAAGGAAGGGGGTATGCCCCTTGCCAGAGCAATGATGGTTTGCTGTGAAAAAGGGACTCAGGAAATCCGTTCGCCCTTCAGGTCGACACGTTCAGCCCGAGCGGAGGCAGGGGCTTCCGCTCCCCATCCGAACTTCGCTCATCCGCGCCCTGATCTGCACCGCGCATGACCGCCAAAGAAAGGCCCCCGCTCCGGGGGCGTGGAGCGAGGGCCTCTTAAATGCGCCAGGGGCGCGGAGCGCAGAGGCGGGGCTGTACGGGGTAACAGGGGGGAAGCCCGGTACTCAGCCTCTGCTGAAATCCTGTCTATCCGATAGAGCCTGTCGCCAGGATGAACAAAATTCAGGAAAGTGATTTTCCTGCTTGCGGCTGCGCGATCAGCGGCCGCCGGGGCGAGTCTGGATGCGCGGGTCCTTCCAGCGGAAGGCCGAATCCGCGACCGGCACATTATAGTGGGTGCCCGACAGGCGCACCGCGGTGCGGTTGCCTTGCGCGTCGCGCGCCACCCAGCCGTAAAGATCGAGGCCCGCCGGGGCGGCGGCCGAGCGCCGGAACACCAGCGTGATCGTGCCGAATTCGGGGCGCTTGGGGTCATGCGCCTCGATCGACAGGATCGAGGGATCGCCCGTCTGCACGACCTTGCTGAACTTGGTGAAATCGCGCGAAGGGTCGATCAGCGCGCCCAATGGCGAACTGCCGATCGGCCAGCGCTGCACCTGTCGTACCTCATAATCGATCATGGTGAGCGAATTGCCGTCGCCCACGATCAGCAGCGGCACGCCCTTCTGATATTGGAAGCGGATCTTGCCCGGCTGCTTCAGGGTGAGCTGGCCGGTCAGCGTCTGGCCATTACGATCCGTCTGGGAGAAGTCGGCGGTGAGGCTTTTCACCTCGCGGATATAATTGGCGACGCGGGCGAGATCGTCGGCGTCCTTTGCCTGCGCCATCGCGGGCGTCACGGAAAGGGCGAGGCCGCCCATCGGCGCAAGGGCCAGCAGGCCGGTCAGCAGGGCGGTTTTGCCGATGCCGGAAAATCGCATGATGATACTCCTTGTTCGTCCCCCGCTTGTGGGGGGACGGGATTGAACCTGCACTGAACCGGGGAGGAATGCCCGCCGTTCAGCGGGCGTGGTAGCGCAGGCGTCCGACGAAACGGGCAAGGCTGGGGCGATGTTCCGACCGGATGCGCCAGCGGGCCTTCATCTTCTCCAGTTCCACCACGGCGGCAAGGCGGCGGGCGAGGAAGGCGCGCGTGGCGGCATGGTCGTCGCTCTCGTCGTTCAGGAAGGTGAGCAGCGTCGCGGTATAGATGGCGGTGAGCGAGGTGCGCTTGGTATAATGGTTGAGGTCGGTCGCGGTATCGCCCGCCGTCCGCCAGATCAGGTCCGCCGCGCGCCAACCGAGCCGGGCCGCCCGCGCGACATGATGGGGCATGGCGAGAATGGCCATGGCGCGGCGCAGCGCCTCGCGATTGCGGGTGATATAGGCCAGCCGCGCCTCGATCAGCGTCTGGATGCGGCCGCGTATCGACAGCGGGGCGAGCCGCTCGGGCGGGCAGGCGGCGATCATGCGCGCGTCGATGTCGGCGAACCAGGCGTCGATCATCGCCATCGCATCGCCCTCGAAGGCGAGACGGGCGATTTCGGGAGCGATCCCGGCTTGCTGCGCGGCGGCGTCCACCGCCGCATCCGACCAGCCGTCAAAGGCGGCGTTGCGGGCAACCAGCGGCGCAAGGGCCGCGCGGATTTCATCGACAGTGGGATCGGCTGGCAGATCGGTCATCATGGTCCTCCGCCAGCCTGTCTAGAGCGTTTTCAAGCCGGTTGGAACAACCGACGATCGGGAAAACGCGGAAAGCAAAGAAAATCAGGGCCTGTTCCGATGCAATTTCCGATGCAATCTGATCGGAACAGACCCTGATGTCATAGGGGGACAGAGGAAAACCTCCGTCATATGGAACGGGGTGGGAGGCGCCGGATCAGCCGCCGAACTGCTTGCGGATATCGAACATGCGGATCGCCGCCTTGGCCGCCTCGCCGCCCTTGTCCTTTTCGTCCGGGCGGGCGCGGGTCAGCGCCTGCGCTTCATTCTCGACCGTCAATATGCCGTTGCCGACGGGCACGCCATCAAGGGCGAGGGCCATCAGGCCGCGCGCGCTCTCGTTGGACACGACCTCGAAATGATAGGTCTCGCCGCGAATGATGACGCCGATCGCGACGAAGCCGTCATAAAGGCCGCTATCGACGGCGAGCGAAACCGCGCCAGGGATTTCGAGCGCACCCGGCACCGTCAGCACCTCTGCCTCATGCCCCGCCGCCGTCAGCGCGGCGCGCGCGCCCTCGATCAGCAGGTCGTTGAGATGGTCATAGAAACGGGCTTCGACGATCAGGAACTTGGCCATTGAAATTTCCTTCTGAAACGGGCTGGATCAATCGATCGGATGCTGGCCGACGACCGACAGGCCGTAGCCATCCAGCGCGATCAGGCTGTGATGGGTATTGGACAGGAGGATCATGTCCTGCACGCCCAGCTCGGAAAGGATCTGTGCGCCCAGACCATAGTTGCGCAACTCGTCCATGCCGCCATCGGTGGACTGGCCCGCATGGTTGAGCAGCGTGCGGGAGATGAAGTCGGAGCGTTCCGTGCTGGTCAGCACGAGGATGATGCCGCTGCCCGCCTCGCCGATGATTTCCATCGAGCGCGAAAGGATGCTGGAGCGGGGGCCGGACTGGCCGTAGACATCATCCAGCAGCGCCAGTTGATGCACGCGAACCAGCGTCGGCTGGTCGGGATCGACATTGCCCTTTTGCAGCACGATCTGTTCGGTGCCCGAGGCGCTGTTGTAGAAGCTGATCGCCTTCCAGTCGCCGCCCCACTGGCTTTCGAAACGGGTTTCGACGCGGCGCTCGACCAGATGGTCATGGCGACGGCGATAGGCGATGAGATCGCGGATCGTGCCGATCTTGAGCTTGTGCTTCTGGGCGAAGGGGATGAGGTCGTCGAGGCGGGCCATGGTGCCGTCGTCCTTCATCACCTCGCAGATGACGCCGGAAGGATTGAGGCCCGCAAGGCGCGCCACGTCGACGGCGGCTTCGGTGTGGCCGGTGCGGATCAGCACGCCGCCATCCTTGGCGATCAGCGGAAAGACATGGCCGGGGGTGACGATATCCTCGCGGCCCTTGCCGGCGTCGATCGCAACCGAGATGGTGCGCGCGCGGTCGGCGGCGGAAATGCCGGTGGTGACGCCTTCGCGCGCCTCGATCGACACGGTGAAGGCGGTTTCGTGGCGGGTGCCGTTGTTGCGGCTCATCAGGTCGAGGCCGAGCTGCTCGCAGCGGTCGCGGGTCATCGCCAGGCAGATGAGGCCCCGCCCATGGGTCGCCATGAAGTTGATCGCATCGGGGGTCGCCATCTGCGCGGGAATAACGAGATCGCCTTCATTCTCGCGGTCCTCATCGTCGACGAGGATGAACATGCGGCCGTTGCGGGCCTCGTTGATGATTTCCTCCGGCGAGGCGAGAGCGGTGCCGCTTTCCCGCTTGTCGATATAGGTTTCCAGCTTGGCGAGGGTTTCAGCGGTGGGGTTCCAGTCGCTTTCTCCCAGCTTGCGCAGGCTGTTGGCATGAAGGCCTGCCGCACGGGCGAGGCCGGAACGCGACATGGCGCCGCTGCGAACCAGATCTTCGATCTGCTGGATGAGTTGCGTAGACATGCGGCTGAGTAATCACATTTAAATGTGATTGTCAACTACATGCCATCACATTGCTGATGGCTCAAAGCGGGGGAAGGCGATCCTTCAGGCGGGAAAGATAGCGCGCCAGCACGTCTATTTCCACATTGACCGCGACTCCGGGGGCAAGGCGGTCAAGCGTGGTCACATCCCATGTATGGGGAATGATGTTGAGTGTGAAATGCGCTTCCTCGCCTTCGTCGCGCACCTCGTTGACGGTGAGCGACACGCCGTCGATCGTCACCGATCCCTTGGCGGCGATATAGGGGGCGATTTCGGCGGGCGCGGCGATCACGACGCGATGGGATTCGCCTTCCGGGGTCACGCTTTCCACCCGCGCCACGCCATCGACATGGCCGGTGACGATATGGCCGCCCAGTTCCTCGCCCAGTTTCAGCGCCCGTTCGAGGTTGAGGCGCGCGCCCTGTCGCCACATATCGGGCGCGGTGCGGCTGACCGTCTCTGCCGAGGCGTCGACCGCGAACCAGCCCTTCCTGCCGTCTGCGCCGTGCCCCTTGTCGACCACGGTGAGGCACACGCCAGAGCAGGCGATCGAGGCGCCCATCGCCACATCGTCCATGTCATAGTCGCAGGCGATGACGAGGCGCAGGTCGCCGCGCTGCTGCGCTTCGCTGATGGTGCCGATGTCGGTGACGATGCCGGTGAACATGGACGCTGCCTTTTTGATGATGTCAGTCGATAGGGATGCGGGGCTTCCTAGCCGTCCCGGCGCCGCAGGTAAATCTCCATGCTGTCCTCGCCCAGCAGGCGGCGGTCGGCAAGGCGCCAGCGGCCATGGGCGGCGGCAAGATCGGCCAGCCCGATATCGCCGATCGCGCCGCGCCCGCCGCCGATGACGATCGGCGCGCGGTAGAGCAGCAGGCGATCGACCAGATTGGCGGCAAGGAAAGCCGCCGCCGTCTGTGCGCCGCCCTCGACCATCAGGCTGGATATCCCCTCCAGATCGGCGATCTGCGCGGGGTCGCCGATGAGGCTCCAGCCCTCGGGCACCTCGCTGCCATGGCCGAGCAGGATGCGGCGCGGGCTGCGATCCTCCAGCCCTGGCAGGCGCACGTCGAGTCGGGGATTGTCGGCCCACCATGTGCCGCGCCCGATGAGAATCGCATCGTGCCGCGCCCGCTCGCCATGGGCATGGACGCGGGCGGGTGCGCCGGTGATCCACTGGCTGGTGCCGTCGGCCATCGCGATGCAGCCGTCGAGCGAAAGCCCGAGCTTCAGCGTTACCGCCGGGCGGCCGAGGGTCTGGCGCGCGAAGAAGGGCGCCATGGCGGCGCGCGCTTCCTGCGCCATCAGGCCGACATCGACGGCGATGCCGCGTTCCCGCAGCCAGTCGATGCTCTGCCCTTGCGTGCGTGGATCGGGATCGGCGGTGGCGATCACCACCCGCGCAATGTCCGCGCGCTGGAGCAGTTCGACGCAGCGCGGTCCGCGCGGCGAGAGGTGGAAACAGGGTTCCAGCGTCACATAGGCGGTCGCGCCGCCGGTCAGCCCCTCCGCCTGCGCCAGCGCTCTTGCCTCGGCATGGGGGCGGCCGCCCGGCTGGGTCCAGCCCCGCCCGACGATCACGCCGTCGCGGACGATGAGGCAGCCGACATTGGGGTTGGGCGCGGTGCGGCCGAGGCCGCGCAGCGAAAGGGCGATGGCCGCGCGCATGAAGCGCGCATCATCGGCCCCGTTCCTTTCAGACCGGCTCATTTACGGTCCGCAACGGGGAGGGGCGGGCGGGGCGATGCCGCCCCCGCGTCCTCCGGCTTTTCCTTCGCCTTGGCTGCCGCGAGCCTCTTGTCCAGCTCGGCATTCCAATATTTGAGGGCTTCCTCGCGCCGCGCGTCGTTGCGGGCGGCGTCTTTCTTCCAGTCGATCCCGAACATGTCGGCGACCTTCTGCATTTCCGTCTGCTTCTTGCGCAGCGCCAGTTCCCGCTCGGCAAGGTCGATCTTCTGCTGGAGGATGATCTGCGCATCGGAGCGGGTCGAGTCCCAGCTCTGGAAATAGGTGATCTTGTTCTGGCGCGGCATGGTGTTGGTGTTCGCGTCGACGATGAACGCCCAGATGATGAGGCCGGTCAGCGCCATGGAAACGCCCAGCAGCGGCCATTTGTGCGGGCGGCGTTCGATAAGATAGGCCCACAGGTCGCCGGCGGCGCTGCGGGGGGAGACGGGGCGGGGAAATATGGCCATGGCCGTCGCTATAGGTCCTCTCTCGTCGCTATGCAAAATCCGTATGCTTTCCTGCCTGAGAGCCGCTTCCCGCACCCATGCGGAAAAGGACGGCAGGCCGCGACCATCAAAATGGCGCGGCCCCTATGTCATTCCTGCTCCGCCGTGGCGGGGCGCTTCTCGCCCGAAAGCCGGGTCAGGCGGGAAGCAGGCGGCGGTCGCCCGCCAGCCGCATCATCGCCTTTTGCAGCTTCTCGAACGCGCGCACCTCGATCTGGCGCACGCGCTCACGCGATACGCCGTAAACCTGGCTCAGTTCCTCAAGCGTCTTGGGTTCCTCGGCCAGCCGGCGTTCGGCCAATATATGCTTTTCGCGTTCATTTAGCGAGTCCATCGCCTCGATCAGCAGATCATGGCGCAGTCCGCGCTCTTCGTCATTGGCGACGCGTTCATCCTGCAACGGACCTTCATCGGCCAGCCAGTCCTGCCACTGGCCGTCGCCATCCTCGCGCATCGGCACGTTGAGCGAGGTGTCCCCGCCCATCGCCATGCGGCGGTTCATGCTGACCACCTCATCCTCGCTGACGCCCAGATCGGTGGCGATCTTGGTCACGTCGTCGGGATGCAGGTCGCCATCCTCGAACGCTTCGATATTGTTCTTCATCCGGCGCAGGTTGAAGAACAGCTTCTTCTGCGCGGCGGTGGTGCCCATCTTCACGAGCGACCAACTGCGCAGGATGAATTCCTGAATGCTCGCCCTGATCCACCACATCGCATAGGTGGCGAGGCGGAAACCGCGATCCGGCTCGAATTTCTTCACGCCCTGCATCAGGCCGATATTGCCTTCGGAGATCAGTTCGCTGACCGGCAGGCCATAGCCGCGATAGCCCATCGCGATCTTGGCCACGAGTCGCAGGTGCGAGGTGACGAGCTGCGCTGCGGCCTCTGGGTCCTGATGCTCCTGATAGCGCTTGGCGAGCATATATTCCTGTTCCGGCGTCAGAATCGGGAATTTGCGAATCTCGGAGAGATAGCGGTTGAGGCTCGCATCGCTGTTCAGCGCGGGAACTAGCGCCGGGGTGCTTTTGGTGCTGGCCATTCGAGTATCTCGTTCCTTTCCAGCCGTCCCGTGCAGGGCGACGGCTTTGCCTGTGGCGTGCATGTCATCAGCTTCCCTCATCATAGGCGAAGCTGGCTTAACAGTTCCTGCATGTCGGCGGGCAGCGGGGAATCGAATTCCAGACGTTCACCCGTAACCGGATGAATAAAGCCCAAGTGAGCCGCATGCAATGCCTGACGCCTGAACGTCAGGCGGTTCAATATGGTTCCGATCGCCTTGCCCGCCGATCCCCCCCGCGTTCCGTAAACCGGGTCGCCGACCAGCGCATGGCCCAGATGCGCCATGTGGACGCGCACCTGATGGGTGCGGCCGGTTTCGAGGCGGCATTCGACCAGCGCGGCGCCGGAAAGACTTTCGAGCGTGCGATAATGGGTGACGGCGTGCTTGCCGCGCTCTTCGCGTTGCACCGCCATTTTCTTGCGATCGCGGTCGGAGCGCCCGATCCATGTGTCCACGGTCCCGGCGAGCGGGCGGGGATGGCCGGAAACGATCGCCTGATAAAGGCGCGCGATGCTGTGATCCTTGAACTGCTTCGCCAGTCCCTCATGCGCGATATCGTTCTTGGCGACCACCAGAAGCCCGGAGGTGTCCTTGTCGATGCGATGGACGATGCCGGGGCGGGCAACGCCGCCTATGCCCGATAACTGCCCGGCGCAATGATGCAGCAGCGCATTGACGAGCGTGCCGTCCGGGTTGCCCGCCGCCGGGTGGACGACCAGCCCGGCGGGCTTGTCGACGACGACCAGATGCGCGTCTTCATAGGCGATGGAGAGGGGGATATCCTGCGGCCGGGCCTCGGCGGGCGCCGCTTCGGGCAATTGGAGGATGAAGCTTTGCCCCGCCTCCACCTTCCGGGACGGGTCGCGCACGCCCTTGCCATCCGCGTCCCTGACCTGTCCTTCGAGGATGAGCGCCTTCACCCGCTCGCGCGAAAGCGTCGGCACCAGCCCGGCCAGCGCCTTGTCCAGCCGCACGCCGGCATATCCGTCATCGACCAGAGCAGTCAGGATAGAAAGTTCGTCCCCCATTGGCTAGGAATGTGGGGATGACGATACGCATATCAAGGGTGCTTCTCGCACATATGCTGGAGCAGGCCGCGGCCAGCCCCGATCGCGAGATTTGCGGCCTGCTGCTGGGCGAGGGGGACCGGGTGAGCGCGGTGCTGCCCGCCGCCAATGTCGCCGACGATCCCGCCCGGCGGTTCGAGATCGACCCGGCCGTGCTGCTGCGCGCGCATCGCGAGGCGCGGCGTGGCGGGGAGCAGGTGCTCGGCCATTATCATTCGCATCCCTCCGGCGCGGCGCGGCCTTCCCGCTGCGACGCCGATCTGGCGCATGGCGACGGCACGCTCTGGCTGCTCTGCACGCCGGGCGGCGACTATGCGTTGTGGCGGGCCGAGGGGCGGGGGCTGCACGGCCAGTTCGTCGAACTTGCGCTGCATCCGGATTGAGGCCGCCTGAATGAGATAGGCCGGGGATCATTCATGATGGCTCGTGATCCCGTGCTTGCATCCCTCCGGTGAGGAGGGCTAACAGGGGGCGGCCGGGCGATGCTCCCGGTGATGATCAACCACAGAGGGATGAGCGGTCAGGTGAACGCGCAAGAAGAAGATCAGGCACTTGATTTCGCGGCTCTTCTTTGTTCGCGGCTCTGCCATGATCTGCTGAGTCCGGTGGGCGCGTTCAACAACGGCCTCGAACTGATGGCGGATGAGAGCGATCCCGACATGCAGCAGCGCTGTCTCGACCTGCTGGCCGAAAGCGCGCGGGCCTCGGCCAACAAGCTGAAATTCTTCCGCCTTGCCTTCGGCGCCGCCGGGGGCTTTGGCGATCAGGTGCCGACCGAGGAAGTGCGGCAGGCGATCGAGGGCATGTTCGCGGCGTCCGGCCGGGTACGGGTCGGCTGGATGGTGGGATCTGCGACGCTCGCCAAGGGCGCGGTCAAAATCCTCCTCAACCTCGCGCTGATCGCGGGCGATGCGCTGGTGCGCGGCGGTCAACTCGACATTGGCGCGGAAGTGCATGACGGCGCGATCGAGATCGCGGTGCGCGCGCAGGGCCAGAAGATCATGCTCGACGAGGAGTTTCGCGCCGCGCTCGCGGGCACGCTGCGGAAAGAGGCGCTGTCCTCCCGCAATGTCGCCGCATGGCTCGCGCATCGCCTTGCCGATCGCGCGGGCGGGCAGATCATGCTGTCCCCGCCGGGGGAGCCTGCGCTGGTGTTCGGGGCGTTTCTGCCGCGTTAAACGCCTAAAATTCGGCATTTTTAACCGCGATTTAACCATGCTCGACCGATCATGCGCCGCAACCGGGTGGCACAGGCGGAATGATGGACGAGCTATTATCGGAATTTGTCGCGGAAACGCAGGAGTCGCTTGAGGCCCTGTCCACCGTGGTCATCGCGCTGGAGGCGGACCCGTCCGACCGGACGTTGCTCGACCAGCTTTTTCGCTTCTTCCATACGGTGAAGGGCAGTTGCGGCTTCCTCAATCTCCCGCGTTTCGAGCGGCTGAGCCATGCTGCCGAGGATGTGCTGTCGGATTTTCGCGCAGGGGGAACGGCGCCCGACGCCGCGACGATCAGCGCGGTGCTTTCGGTCATGGACCGGATCGGGGAGCTTTGCATGGCGGTCGATTCGGGCGATTCCCTGCCCGACCGCAATGACGAGCATCTCATCGCCACGCTGCGCCATTGTCACGACATGGCGCGTGCGATGCGGCAGGGCGCGCGGGATGTCGTTCCGGCGGCGAACAGGCCCGAGGCGGCGGGGGCCAATGATCTGGCTTTCCGCGCGCCCCCCGCTTCCCGCACGGTGCGGCTGCCCCTGTTGCTGATCGACCAGTTGATGAACGGCGTGTCCGACATGGTGCTGGCGCGCAACGAACTGGCCCGCAAGCTGCGCGCCGCCGGGCGCCAGCCGGAAACCGATACCGCCTTTGAACGCCTCTCTGCCTGCATCGCCGACATGCGCGACACCATTTCCAAGACCCGCATGCAGCGAGTCGATCGCCTGTTCATGGCGATTCCCCGCATGGTGCGCGACCTCAGCCGCGAACTGGGCAAGACCATCCTTCTCGATATCGAGGGCGGCGATGTCGAAATGGACCGCGAAATGGTGGAGATGGTCATCGACCCGCTCACCCATATCGTGCGCAACAGCATCGACCATGGCATCGAATCGCCAGAAGAGCGGCGCGCGGCGGGCAAGCCAGAGGCAGGCAGCCTGCGCCTATCCGCCTATCAGTCGGGCAGCCAGATCGTCATCGATGTGGTCGATGACGGACGGGGCATCGATATCGACGCGGTGACGGCGAAGATCGTCGCGGCGGGCGTGATGAGCGAGCGGGATATCGCGCGGCTGGATGAACAGGAACGGCTGGACCTCATCTTCACGCCCGGCATCTCGACCGCCAGCCGGGTGACGGCGGTGTCCGGCCGGGGCGTCGGCATGGATATCGTGCGCGCCAATATCGAACGGATCGGCGGCGTGATCTCCCTGTCCAGCGAGCGGGGCCGGGGGCTGGCCCTCTCGATTCGCGTGCCGCTCACCCTCACCATCATTCCGGGACTGGTGCTCAACGCCGGGGGGCTCAACTTCGCGATTCCGCGCTCGGCGGTGATCGAGATATTGCATGATACCAACCCCGCCATCTCGGTGGAGCGGATCGGCGGCGCGATGACCGCGACCCTGCGGAACATGCGCTATTCGATGATCGATCTGGAACATGTGATCGGCAGGCCGGTGCCAGAGCAGCCGGGGCCGCGCTCGCTGATGGTCGTTCGCTCGGCATCGGGCGTGCCCTATATCCTCGCCGTTTCGCAGGTCGAAAATCATGAGGAGCTGGTGATCCGCCCTGCCGCGCCCGTGGTGATGGCGGCTGGCATCTATGCGGGCATGACCCTTCCCGACAATGGCCAGCCGATGCTGCTGCTCGATGCGGGGGGCATCGCGCAGGTCGCTCGCCTGCCGCTGGTCAGCGAGCAGGTCGAGAAGAATCCGGCCGCAAAGGGCGGCGAGCAGCAGGCGGCGAGCTATTCCGCGCTGCGCTATCTCGAACTGACGGGGGAAGAGCGGGTGATCCGCCTGTCGCTGGTCGAGCGGGTCGAGGACATTCCGATCGGGCATTTCGCCACGCTGGCGGGGCGCTGCCGGGTGCAGATCGGCAGCCGGTTGATCCCCAGCCCTCATAGTATCCATCCCGAACAGCTGTCGCCTGATGTGCGCGATGTAACCTGCCTGCGCATTCGCGATGGTGTCCGGGAACTTTGCTACCCCATCCGGGCCGTGATCGACATCAACGAGGTGCCGGCGGAGATGGACCTTTCCGCCCGTCATGGCCTTGTCGCCGGGCTTGTCCTCATCGAGGGCAGGCAGGTCGAGGTTATTGACGGCTTCGCGCTGATGGCGGCGATGGAGGAGGGCGCTGCCGAAGAAGAGGCGCGGCCCCTCCGTTGCGTGATCGCCGATCCGGAGGATATCTGGAATCGCGAGATATTGGCGCCGCTCCTGATGCAGGCGGGATATGAGGTGCGCTGGCGGCGGCAGGATGAACCGGCCGCGAGCGATGAAGTGCTGTTGCTGACCGATCCGGCGGCGGACGGCGAGGACAGCGCCCCGGCCGGGCGCGAAAGGACCGTGATTCGCCTGCGGGCGCAGGCGGCGCCCACAGGGCCTGCCGATACCAGCATCTACCGCTATGACCGGGAGGCGCTGCTGGGCGCTCTCTCCTCCTTGCCCGGTGAAAGGAAACGGGCGTGAGCGCGCTTTATCTTTTTGCCCGTATCGCCGGGACCGCCGTGGCCATTCGCACCGAGGAAATCGAGGCGGTGGTGCGCCTGAAGGATGTATCGCCGGTGCCGGGCGTGCCGTCGCATGTCGTCGGCCTTTCGGCGCTGCGCAGCCGCGTGCTGACGGTGGTGGATGCCGCGACCCTCATCATGGGACCGGCGGCTGTTCCGCAGCCCTGGCCGGATGGAGGGCGTCTTGCGGTCATGTGCGATGTGGGCGGGCACAGCTATGGGGTGCTGGTCGACAGCGTGGAGGATATCGCGGCGATCCCGACGCCTCCCTTGCCGCTGTGCGGCAGGGTGGACCGGGTGTGGGAACCCCATGCGCGGGCGGTGGTGGAAAATGAGGGGCGATCCCATTTCGTCCTCTCCATCGCGAGTCTGCTGGATCAGGGCTTGCCTGCGCAAGTGGCGTGAACGGGGCGTTTACGATTCCATCAACTTTTGAGTCCATAACGGACCGGCATGCAGAATAGCCCAGGAACCCCCCTATGAAAAACTGTCTGGTGGTCGACGATTCCAAGGTGATCCGAAAGGTTGCCCGCCATATTCTGGAATCGCTCAACATTCGGGTGAGCGAGGCCTGCGACGGCCGCGATGCGTTGAACCAGTGCCAGACCGGCGAGCATGATGTCGTCCTGCTCGACTGGAATATGCCGGTGATGAGCGGGATGGAGTTTCTGCAACAATTGTCCGTCATCAATGTGGCGCGGCCCAAGGTGATCTTCTGCACTACGGAAAATGGCCTCGGCCATATTCGCGCGGCACTGGATGCGGGGGCGGACGAATATGTGATGAAGCCTTTCGATCGCGACATATTGGAAAGCAAGCTGCAACAGGTCGGGGTGATCTGAACCGGGGCTTTCCTCCCCGCTGTTTTTCCGACCCATTCACAGGGCAAGGCATGTTGGAAGCTGTGTTCGACAGGGAGAGGGGAAGTCACGCCGCCAGCGTCGTGCGCATCCTGATTGTCGATGATTCCGCCGTCATGCGCGCCATTCTCGAACGGATGCTGCAAGGGCATTCCGCCATCCAGATCGTCGGCAAGGTGGCGACGGCCGCGCAGGCCTTCGAGGTCCTGAAGAAAGAGCAGGTCGATATCGTCCTGCTCGATCATGAAATGCCGGGAAAGAAGGGGCTGGAGGCGCTGCCGGAGATGATCGCGCTGGCGCGGGGTGCCCATGTGGTGATGCTCTCCTCCTTCTGCGCGCAGGGCAGCGAACTGGCCGTTCAGGCGCTGCTGCTCGGTGCGAGCGACGTGATCCAGAAGCCGACATGGGAACAGGCCACGCCCGAATTCGCCGAGGCGCTGATCGGGCGTTTCCTGCGGATGGGGCTGGTGCGCCATCGGCAGGACGGGGCGCCGCTTCCGGTGAGGCTGCGCAGTTTCCCCAGCGATTTCCATCTCGGCTGCATCGGTATCGGCGCTTCGACCGGCGGCATTCATGCGCTTACCGCCCTGCTCGGTCCGCCGCGCCGCAAGCCGGGGGTGCCGATCCTCATCACCCAGCATCTGCCCGATGCCTTCATCCCCTATTATGCGCGCCAGGTTGCGGGCATGACGCGCCTGCCGGTGCTGGTGGCGCGGCAGGATGCGCTCATCGAGCCGGACCATGTCTATATCGCGCCGGGCGATCGCAGCCTGTCCTGCCGCCTGTCGGGGGGAGAGGTGCGCGTCCATCTGGTCGAGGAACGCGACCCCTTTGCCGGGACCCGGCCCTCGGTCAACACGATGTTCGCCGGGCTGGCGGACTGCTATGGCGCAGGGGCCTTCGGCGCGGTTCTTACCGGTATCGGGCGGGATGGCACGACAGGCGCGCGGCGGATCGTCGAGGCGGGCGGGGCCGTCATCGCGCAGGATGAGGACAGCAGCACCGTCTGGGGCATGCCCGGTTCGGTCACGCGCGCGGGCTTGGTATGCGCGACCCTGCCGCCCGAACAGATGGCCGCCTATCTCTATCGCCATGTCGGCTATGCGCTATGTTAGAGCGCGGCCTCACCCCTTCCATGCGCGCGCTGGCGAGCCTGCTCGAAAGCCGGACCGGGCAGATCCTTTCCGAAGGGCGGCACTGGCGGATCGAAACCTCTCTGCAACCGGTGTTGCGCGCGCATCATCTGGCGCATCTCGACCATCTGGTCGCCGCGATCACCACCGACCCCAGCGGCGCGCTGGCGCAGGCGGCGGTCGATGCGCTGCTCAACAACGAAACCTGCTTCTTTCGCGACCCGCATATGTTCCACATGATGAAGAGCGAGCTTTTCCCCGCGCTGATGGGGCGGCAGCGCGGCGGAACGCTGGATATCTGGTGCGCGGGCTGTTCGACCGGGCAGGAGGCCTATTCGCTGGCGATGCTGTTTCGCAACCATCAGGATCGCTGGCCCAACTGGCGCCTGCGTATCCTGGCGACGGATATTTCGGCAACAGCGATCGATCGCGCGCGTGCGGGCCTGTTCACCCAGAACGAGGTGCAGCGCGGCCTGCCGATCAACGAACTGCTGCGCTGGTTCGAGCCGGAGGGCTATCAATGGCGCATCCATGATTCGCTGAAGGAAATGATCGATTTCCGCGTCGGCAATCTGTTCGACGCCAAAAATGTGGCGGGCACCTATGCGGCGGTTTTCTGCCGCAATGTTCTGCTCTATTTCTCCGGGGAACGGAAAAGCCGTCTGCTCGCCACTCTTTCGCGCCATCTCAGGCCGGGTGGCTTCCTGCTCCTCGGCGCGGGGGAGACGGTTATCGGCCAGCGGAGCGAATTCAGTGCCAGTCCCCGGTTTCGCGGTGTCTATGAGCGGGTGGAGCCTGCCCTGTCCGAAAAGGTCGCCTGACGGCCCGCCGGGGCACGGCCCGCGCGGGGCCATCATTCCCCGCTTGATTGCGCCCCTTTTGTTCGCCATGCTTTTCGCCTGCACCGGCGGAACGGGGGAACGGCCTTTCGTTCCGGCGGTGGAAAGGAAGATACAGGGAATTCCGGTGCTGGAAAGGCTGTCGCCTAATTTTGACGAGCGTAAGTTGCCGGTGACGATGCTGGTGCTGCATTATACCGGAATGCCTGATGCGCAGAGCGCGATCGACTGGCTGGCCAATCCGGAATCGAAGGTGTCGGCCCATTATGTCGTCACAGAGGACGGGCAGATCGTGCATATGGTGCCGGAGGAAAAGCGCGCCTGGCACGCGGGGCGGAGCTATTGGCGCGGCATCAGCGATATCAACAGCGCGAGCATCGGCATAGAGATCGTCAATCCGGGCCATGAATGGGGCTATCGGGCGTTTCCGCAGGCCCAGATGGAGGCGCTGATCCCGCTGGTCCATGATATCGTCACCCGCTACGGCATCACGCGCGGGAATATCGTCGGCCATAGCGATGTCGCGCCCGAGCGCAAGCAGGACCCCGGAGAGCTTTTCCCTTGGGCGACGCTGGCCCGGCTGCGCCTCGCCCTGCCGCGCCCGACCCGATATCTGATGGACCCTTTGTGGAGCGACGGCGCGTTCCTGCTGGCGCTCGAACGCTTCGGCTATGACATCAAGGAGCCGGAGGCCGCCGTGCGCGCATTCCAGCGCCGCTTCCGGCCGGAGATGATCGACGGCATCATCGATGGCGAATGCCGCGCGATCCTGCTGGCGCTGCTGCTGCCCAAGCCGCAGGGGGATGGATAAGGGGAGGGGCAGGACGCTCTTCCCATCGCGGTGGCAACAGGCTAAGGCGGGTCCGCCAGGGGGTCGGGCGACCGCGGCCTGCTTCATGCGGGGCGAGGAAAGTCCGGGCTCCACGAAATAACGGTGCCGGATAACGTCCGGCGGGCCGGGGGGGTCTCTTTCGGGGGGCGCCCATGGTTCAGGGACAGTGCAACAGAAAGTAGGTCGCAACGGTTTCGACCCTGTGACAGTGAAAGGGTGCGGTAAGAGCGCACCGCGTCCCCAGCAATGGCGGACGGCACGGTAAACCCCACCGGGAGCAAGACCGAATAGGGACGGCGTTGCACGCTTTCGGGTGTGCTGGGGCGATTTCGGCCCCGATCGTCCGGGTTGGTTGCTTGAGGCCGGAAGCAATTCCGGTCCTAGAGGAATGGTCGCCTATCCGCCACGCGTCCCGCAAGGGAAACGGCGGCGGTGGACAGAACCCGGCTTATAGACCCCCTGGCGCTATCTGTTCGAGATTCGGCCCATGCGGGGCTGCGAACGGCGCTTTTCTCCGCCTCGGTGCTCACGGACCTGAAGTCCGCTGCGCTCCGATGCTCGAAAATCACCCTTCTCGCCTCCACCTGAACCAAATCTCGAACAGATAGGGCGAGGAGGTGACCTGTGCCTTTTCTTGGGGCGCAACTTTTACTAGATTGGTCGGATGGCTAGAGCAGGGCGTAGAAATGACTGGGGCTTTCCCCGCTGGGGGGGCTATGGATCGGAGCGGCAGGCGCAGCAGGTGCGCATGTGCGACCGCCATGGCTGCGACCAGCCCGGCGACTGCCCCGCGCCCAAATCCCCCAACAGCCCGGAACGCTGGTATTTCTGCCAAAGCCACGCCGCCGAATATAATAAGGGCTGGGATTATTTTCAGGGCCTCGACGAGGAAGAACGCCACCGGCGGGAGCAGGAAGAGCGCAACACCGCGAGCGGTTTCGCGGGCGGCGCTTTCTATGGCTGGGGCCGCCCCGGCGATGGCACCCGGTCCCGCGACGAGATGCGGGCGCTGGAGATTCTCGAACTCGATTATGATGCCGATTTCGAGACGGTCCGCAAAAGCTGGCGCCGCCTCGCCAAGGAATATCATCCGGACGTGAAGCCCGATGACAAGGACGCCGCCCTGCGCTTTCAGGCGATACAGGCCGCCTATGACGTGCTGAAGGTCGCCGAGGAACGGCGCGGCGGGAAGATGGGCTAGCCGGCGGCTCAACGGCGCTGGAGGCTGGCTTCCTCCTTCGTTCGTTACGCCAGCAATTCCACATCCCAATAGAGCCAGTCATGCCAGCTTTCATGCAGATAGTTGGGCGGGAAGGCGCGGCCGTTTTCCTGTAGCTGCCAGGTGGTCGGACGGATCGGTTGTTCGAACAGGCGCATATGCGCCTCGCGCGGGGTGCGGCCGCCTTTTTTGAGGTTGCAGGGGGAACAGGCGGTTGCGACATTCTCCCATGTGGTGCGCCCGCCCGCGCGGCGCGGGATTACATGATCGAAGGTCAGGTCCTGGGGCGATCCGCAATATTGGCAGGAGAATTTGTCGCGCAAAAACAGGTTGAAGCGGGTGAAGGCCGGATATTGGCTCGGCCGCACATATTGTTTCAGGGCGATGACCGACGGGATCTTCATCTCGAAACTGGGGGAGTGGACCTCTCGCTCATAGGAGGAAATGATGTCCACCCGATCCAAAAAAACCGCCTTGATGGCGGTTTGCCAGGGCCAGAGGCTCAATGGGTAATAACTTAGCGGCGTATAGTCGGCATTGAGGACCAGCGCCGGACAATTATCGACATGCCGCGCCATATCGGGCCGCGTCATATCCGGCCGTATCAGATCGGGATGATACATAAACTGTCTCTCTCCCCTTGTTGCGCCCCGCCTATCGCCGATATGCGTGACAATGGCATGACACCATCATTAACCCTGCTTCGTCAAGAGTCTGTATGAACGACCTGCCCCTGCCACAGCATATGGTGACCCGTTTCGCCCCCAGCCCTACCGGGCGGCTGCATGTCGGCCATGGCTGGTCGGCGCTGATGGCGATGGACATGGCGCGCGGGGCGGGTGGGGAACTCCATCTGCGGATCGAGGATATCGACGGCACCCGCAGCCGGCCGGAGCATGTGGCGGGCATCATCGAGGATCTGCGCTGGCTCGGCATCGAATGGCAGGGGGAGCCGCTGTTCCAGTCGCAGCGCCTCGGTCTTTACGACGCGGCGCTGGACCGGCTGCGACGGCGTGGCCTGGTCTATCCCTGCTTCTGCACCCGCGCCGGGATCGCCGCCGAGATCGCAGCGAGCGGCTCTGCCCCGCATGGCAGCGAGGGGCCGGTCTATCCCGGCACCTGCCGCGCGCTCGATCCTGCGATACGGGCGGAGCGCCTGCGCAGGGGGGAACCCCATTGCTGGCGGCTGGATATCGGCCGCGCGCTTGCCGAAACGGGGCCTTTGCGCTGGCGGGACATGGACGCGGGCGAGGTGGAGGCCCGTCCCGGTCTCGCGGGGGATGTGGTGCTCGCGCGCAAGGATGCGCCGACCAGCTATCATCTCGCCGCGACGGTGGACGATGCCGCGACGGGGATCACGCATATCCTGCGCGGCGTCGATCTGCGCGCCGCGACCGATATTCACAGGCTGCTTCAGGCGCTGCTGGGCCTGCCGTCGCCGCTCTATCGCTTTCATCCGCTGCTGGTGGACGCGCAGGGCCGCCGCCTCGCCAAGCGGACGCAGGGACTGGCGCTGGCCGAATTGCGCGCCGCAGGGGCCGACCCCGCGCGCCTGCGCGAGGATTTGCGCGCCTGCCGCTTTCCGGTTGGCATCCATGCCGCAAGCGCCTAGGATCGGCCGATGAGCATCTTTCTGACACTCCTGCTGTTGCTGGCGATGGGCGCGACCCTGTTCATGCTCGTCAAGGGGATCATCATCTTCCTGAAAAGCACCGAGGCCGATCTCAAATCGGATGGCAGCGGGCCGAGCGCGTCGAGCCTGCGGCAGAACAAGGCGATGTTCGGCCGCATCCTGTTTCAGGGGGTGGCGATCCTGATCATCGTCCTGCTGCTGCTCGCCAAAGGCTCCAACTGAGTATTCGCAATCATGGTGAAACTGAACAAGATCTATACGCGCACCGGTGATGCGGGAACGACCGGCCTTGTCGATGGCACGCGGGTGTCCAAGACCGATGCGGTGATGCATGCGGTGGGCGATGTGGATGAGGCGAACAGCGCCATCGGTCTTGCCATCGTCGCACTGGGGGAGGGGGCTATCCCCACCTTGCTGCTGCGCGTGCAGAATGACCTGTTCGATCTGGGGTCCGACCTCGCGACGCCGATCGGCGACAGCGAGCCGGAATGGGCGCTGCGCATCGTCGAGGGGCAGGTCGCCTGGCTGGAGCAGCAGATCGACCTCTATAACGCCGATCTCGCCCCGCTCGACAGTTTCGTGCTGCCTGGCGGGTCGGCCGCCGCTGCGGCGATCCACCTCGCCCGCGCCATCACGCGCCGGGCGGAGCGCAGCGCGGTCGCCGCATCGCAGGAGCGCACGATCAACACGCAGGCGCGCGCCTATCTCAATCGCCTGTCCGACCTGTTGTTCGTGCTGTCCCGCGTGGTCAATGGCGATCCGGCGCTCGGTGGTACGGGCGACGTCAAATGGGTGCCCGGCGCCTCGCGTCAGGGCTGAGCGCGCCGGGAAGTCTCGTTTCCATTTCTTTATGGCCTATTTCTTTTTGGCAGGCAGCGGCGAAGGCCGGGCGCGCCAGAGCGTGATCCAGTCCCACGCCCCCCGGCACTGGTCCATCTGCCGTAATTCCACCAGCCGGAAGAGCGCGCCGTCCCAGACATAGCTCTGCGCGCTGCCGCAATCGCCCAGCCCGCGCCCCTTGGCGAAGCTGGAAAGGGTGGCGCTCGCGCCGTCCCATCCGGCGTTGACCAGCAGGACCTTGCCGCCCTTTTCGGTCCAGCCCGGCGGGCTGTCGAAACGGGCGGGGGTGAATACCCGCCGCCCGGCCTGCCCGGTGGCGATCATCGGCACGCTGCTGAAATTATAGGCGCCCGCGCCGCATGGAATGAGAACCAGCTCCTCCTTGTCGGAAAGCCGCGCGATCTGGGCTTCCTGCGCGGGGCCTTGCTCCTCCTCTGCGCAACCGCTCAGCCGCAGCGCGCGTTCGCGTTCCTCGCGCCACAGCGCGGCGGGTTGGGGCAGGCCCTGGGGGACAGGCTGGAAAGCGACGACGGGCATCTTGCCCGCGGCATGGACCGAGCCTGCCTGCAACGGGCCTTTGGCGACGAGGGCGGTGACGGTGCCCGCGCGGCCCTGTTCCGCATCCATATAGCGCAATGCCGCCGACGCCCCGGCGAGCGAGGCCGCGCCGATCTGACGCCCGGCCGCCGTCGCGGTCAGCAGCAGCCCGCGCACCATGCCCTTGATGAGAGGGGCGGCCATGGCGGCGGGCACGTCGACCTGATCGCCCCCGGCCCGGGCCGAGGCAAAGGCCACGCCGTCGACCAGCAGGTCGACCGGCCCCTGATGGTCTTCGGCCAGACGCAGCTCGATCACCGGCGCGGCGTCGGGGCCTGCGTCGCGGCTCAGATAGAGGGTCATCCCGTCATCCGGCAGGCTGCCATCGTCGGGGAAGAGCGAGGCGGCCGTGCACCTGCCGATATTGTCGCAGCCGATGGTCCAGTCGCGATAGCTTTCCAGCGAGCCGGGCGCCGGGGCCGCCAGCGCCGGAAGCGCGGCGGCGCATGCGAGCGCTCCCGATAAAAGCCCGATGATCCCCTTCATGGTCATTGTCTTCCCCCTCCCCCTTTGCCCTTTTGCCCATTGTTTCGTAATCGGCCGAATCGGTGAAATGCGCCGAAAAGGCCGATCGACGCCGAGGCCCCATCCCCGGTCGGAACGTCATAGGAATTTCGCGCAACTATTCAATTAGAGGTTGGCCTTGCCATGGCCGAACGCCTAGGTTCGCGCGCGAAATCCAGATTTTGACGATAGGGGAATGATATGGAGGCATTGGGCATTATCGGCGCGGGCCAGATGGGCGCGGGCATCGCGCAGGTGGCCGCGCAGGCGGGGATCAAGGTGTTCCTCGCCGATGTGGACGTGGACCGCGCGCAAAAGGGCAAGGACGGGATCGCGAAGATCCTCGGCAAGCAGGTCGAAAAGGGCAAGGTCGCGCAGGGCGACGCCGATGCGCTGCTGTCCCGCATCCATCCGGTCGGCGACTATGCGCCGATGGCCGATGCGCAGTTCGTCATCGAGGCCGCGACCGAGCGCGAGGAAATCAAGCTGCGCATCTTCGAGGCGGCGGGCAAGCTGCTCGGCAAGGATGCGGTGCTGGCCACCAACACCTCGTCCATCTCGATCACGCGCCTTGCGGCGGCCTCGACCGATCCGACGCGCTTCATCGGCATGCATTTCTTCAACCCGGTGCCGTTGATGCCGCTGCTGGAGATTATTCGCGGTTTCGCGACCAGCGACGCCACCGCCGATGCCGCCCGCGCCTTTGGCGAGAAGATCGGCAAGCAGGTGATCATGGTCGCCGACAGCCCGTGCTTCGCGGTCAACCGCATCCTGCTGCCGCTGCTCAATGAAGCCTTTTTCGCGGTGAGCGAGCGCCTCGCCTCGATCCCGGATATCGACCTTGGCGTGAAGCTCGGCCTTGGCCATCCGATGGGGCCGCTGACGCTGGCGGACATGATCGGCCTCGATACCCTCTATGAAATATTGAAGGTGCTTCAGCAGGATACCGGCGATCCGAAATATCGTCCGGCCCCGGTGCTGACCAAGCTGATCGAGGCGGGCTGGTATGGCCGCAAGACCGGCAAGGGCTTTTATGACTATTCCGGGCCGGAGCCGGTGCCGAGCTTCTGATCGCGCGCCCGCCCATCCGGGCGGGGTGCTCTTCGGGCGAACGAAAAAGGGGAGGGGCGGCTGTCCTTCCCCTTTTTCTGTTGCGTCAGGATACGGATGGCCCTTGCCTTTTGGCCCCGATTTCCCATAGGGCCTTAGCCCATGACCCAGAATTACGCGCCCGATCCCGCCCTGCTCGCCAAAGCCGAAACGCTGGTGGAAGCCCTGCCCTATATGCAGCGCTATGCGGGCAAGACCTTCGTCGTCAAATATGGCGGCCATGCGATGGGCGATCCGGAGGCCGCGCGCGACTTTGCCGAGGATGTGGTGCTGATGAAGGCGGTCGGCATCAATGTCATCGTCGTCCATGGCGGCGGCCCGCAGATCGGCGCGATGCTGAAGCGGCTGGGCGTTGAATCGCAGTTCGTCGGCGGCCTGCGCGTCACCGACAAGGAAACCGCGCAAATCGCCGAGATGGTGCTGGCGGGGTCGATCAACAAGGAAATCGTCAGCTGGATCGCCGGGGCGGGCGGCCGCGCGGTCGGTATTTCCGGCAAGGACGGCGGCCTCGTGCTGTGCGAGAAGGTCGGCGACCGGCGTGAGGCGGACCCCAATTCGGGGATAGAGCGCCATGTCGACCTCGGTTTTGTCGGCGATCCCGTCGCCGTGGACCGGCGTATCCTCGACAGCCTGACCAAGGACGGGATCATCCCGGTGGTGGCGCCTGTCGGCATCGGCGCGGATGGGCATACCTATAATGTCAACGCCGACACCATGGCGGGCGCGATCGCGGCGGAGGTGAAGGCCTCGCGCTTCTTCCTGCTGACCGACGTGCCGGGCGTGCTCGACAAGGACAAGCAGTTGCTGACCGATCTCGATCCCGCGAAGGTCAAGGAATTGCAACAGGACGGCACCATCACCGGCGGCATGATCCCGAAGCTCGAAACCTGCATCCATGCGGTGGAAAACGGCGTCGACGCGGCGGTCATTCTCGACGGGCGGGTGCCCCATGCGATGCTGCTGGAAATCTTCACCCGGCGCGGCGCGGGCACGCTGGTGCGCGCGAACCCGTAAACAGCTTCTCCCCGTCGCGGTGCGGCGGGGTTGTGCGAGGCCGATCCCCTGGGGTAAAGGCGTCAGCGATACAGGTGCTTGCCACCTTTCCTTATTGTCACGCATGGAGAGTTCATGGCGTTCGCTTTGTACCAGATCATTTCCATCCTGCTGAATGTATTGTGGTGGATCATCATCGTTCAGGCGATCATGAGCTGGCTGATCGCGTTCAATGTCATCAATACCCATAATGACTTCGTGCGCTCGATCTGGATCGCGCTCGACCGGCTGACCCAGCCGCTCTATCGCCCGATCCGCCGCCTGATGCCCGATCTGGGCGCGCTCGACCTTTCGCCCATGGTGGTGCTGCTCATCATCATCATCCTGCAACAGGCGATCCTTCCGGCGGTGTTCGGCCCGCTGATGTGACGGCGCGCGATGGCGGGCAGCTTCTGGCGCATCGACGGGGATGACCTGATTCTCGCCATCCGCCTGACCCCGCGCAGCGCGAAGGAAAGGCTGGGCGGCCAGTGGCGGGATGAGAAGGATGCGGTCTGGCTACAGGCGCAGGTGCGCGCCGTGCCGGAGAAAGGCCGCGCCAATGCGGCGCTGATCCGTCTGATCTCGAAACAACTTCATATCCCGGCAAAAGATATAGTGATGGATTCAGGCGACGTCAGTCGGCTAAAGCGGTTGCGGCTCATCGGACGGGCGCGGAACGCCGCGGCCATGATAAAGGACTGGATTGAGGAATGACGATCGGGAAGCTGATAGACGGAAAGGCGTTCGCCGCTGGCCTGCGCGATACCGTGGCCGAGGGCGTCGCCGCGTTCACCGCGTCGCAGGGGCGCAAGCCCGGCCTGGCGGTGGTGCTGGTGGGCGAGGACCCCGCAAGCTCCGTCTATGTGCGCAGCAAGGGCAAGATGACCGTCGCGGTTGGCATGGAAAGCTTTGAATATAAGCGCCCCGCGACGATCGATCAGGATGAATTGCTCGAACTGGTCGAGGAACTGAACGGCGATCCGCGCGTCGACGGCATCCTCGTGCAATTGCCGCTGCCCGCGCATCTGGATGAGCAGGCGGTGATCGCCGCGATCAATCCCGAAAAGGACGTGGACGGCTTCCATGTCGTCAACAGCGGCCGCCTTGCGGTTGGCCTGCCCGCACTGGTGCCTTGCACGCCGCTGGGCTGCCTGATGCTGCTGAAGGACGAACTGGGCGACCTGTCGGGGCTGGAGGCGGTCGTTGTCGGCCGGTCCAACATCGTCGGCAAGCCGATGGCGCAGCTGCTGCTCGCCGAGAACTGCACCGTCACCATCGCCCATAGCCGGACGCGCGACCTCGCTTCGGTCGTGCATCGCGCCGATATCGTCGTCGCGGCGGTGGGGCGCCCGGAAATGGTGAAGGGCGAATGGATCAAGCCTGGCGCGACCGTGATCGATGTCGGCATCAACCGCGTCCCTTCGACCGACGAGGAAGGCAAGAGCAAGATCGTCGGCGATGTCGCGACGTCCGAGGCGATCAGCCATGTCCATGCGATCACCCCGGTGCCGGGCGGCGTCGGCCCGATGACGATCGCGGTGCTGTTGCGCAACACGCTGGTCGCGGCTTTCCAGCGCGCCGGGATCGAGGCCCCCGAAGGTCTGTGACGCGCGGGCTGGCCCTGCTGCTGGTCGCGGCGCTGCTGGCTGGCTCCGGCCTGTCGGCGGCGGCGTCGGCCCGGCCAAAGGGGCCTGCCCGTTTCTACCCCGACCCCAGCGAGATATTGGCGCTGGAGATCGCCTATAATCGCCGTGCGCAGGAAAAGGGCCAATGGGCCGCCTTGCGGGAAAACGCGGCCGAGGATGCGGTGATGTTCGTGCCGGAAAAGGTGGCCGCGCCGCTCTGGCTCAAGGGACGCAAGGACAGCCCCTTGCCGGCGAGGCGCGATCCGTGGAAGGCCTATGTCTCCTGCGATGCGCGTCTCGCGGTGGCGACCGGCACCTGGCAGGGCGCGGATGGCGCGCAGGGCTATTTCACCACCGTCTGGCGGCGCACGGCCAAGGGGGAATGGCAATGGGTGCTCGACCATGCCGATCGCCTCGCCGCGCCGCGCGACCACGTCGATTATGCGGAAGGCCATGTCGCCAGTTGCAAGGGGTTGCCGGGCCGGACGCGCGATGCCGGAAGGGATGCGCCTCCTCCTCCTCCGCCGCCGCCGCAGCCATCCTCCGGCAAGGGCGGCAAGCAGGGCGAGGCGCTGCCGCCACCCGACGACAGCCTGCGCTGGCGCTATGAGGTGACGCCCGATGGCGGCCGCCATGTGCTGGTCAGCCTGTGGAACGGCAGCAGCTATGAGGATGTGATCGACGACAGGGTGGGACCGCAGCGATGATGGAATTGTTCGTGTCGGCCTTCATCACCCTGTTCGTGGTGATCGATCCACCGGGCTGCGCGCCGATCTATGCCAGCATGACCACGGGGGCCACCGCCGAACAGCGCCGGTCGATGGCCATCCGCGCGGTGTTGATCTCCACCGCGATCCTGCTGGTGTTCGGCCTGTGGGGCAAGCAATTGCTCCATGTGCTGGGCGTCGAACTCTACAGCTTCCGCATCGCGGGCGGCATCATGCTGTTCATGATCGCGCTGGAGATGGTGTTCGAAAAGCGCACCCAGCGACGGGAGGACCGGGCGCAGAAGATCAAGGAAACGCCGGAGGTCGAGGATGTCTCGGTCTTTCCCATGGCGATGCCGATGATCGCCGGGCCGGGGTCCATCACCACCGTCATGCTGCTGATGGCGCGCGCCGACGGCGTGCAGGAAAGGCTCGTCGTGTTCGGGGCGATGGGCGCGGTGCTGCTGCTGATGCTGGCGGCGCTGGTGGCGGCCGGGCCGCTGATGGCGATATTGGGGCAGAAGATCGAGGCGGTGATCACCCGCCTGCTGGGCGTGCTGCTTGCCGCGCTGGCCGTGCAGTTCGTGATCGACGGGATCAGCGAGCGCTTCTGATCTGACCGCCAGAGGAAAAAAGGCGGTGCTTTCCCGGAGCATTTTCAGGTCGGATGTCAATATCCGGTGGCCCGGAAAATACGAAATAACAGAAAATTCAGGGCGCGTCCGGTTTCGACAGGTTCGGAACCGGACGCGCCCTGATGAGGGAAAGCACCGCTCTTTCGACGTCAGCCCGCGGTGGTCACGTCATTCTCGGTAACCGGCACGATCTTGATCTCGACACGGCGATTGGCAGCGCGGCCTTCCTCGGTGCTGTTGGTGGTGATCGGCTGGGTCAGGCCGAAGCCGCGCGTCGCCATGCGTGCGGACTGCACGCCGCGCGTCGTCAGATAGCTGGCGACCGATTGCGCGCGCCGCTCCGAAAGGCCCTGATTATAGGTTGCCGAACCGACATTGTCGGTATGGCCGTAAATGTCGATATAGGTCTTGGGGAACTGGGTGAGGGTGGAGGCGACCTCGTTGAGGGTCGGCTGGAATTGCGGCTGCACGTCTGAACTGTCGAAAGCGAAGGTGATGCCCGACGGCATGCGCAGCAGCAGGTCGTTGCCATCGCGGATCACATCGACGCCGGTGCCGGCGGTCTGTTCGCGCAGCTTGCGTTCCTGCGCATCCATATAGGCGCCCACGCCGGCACCCGCGAGCGCGCCGATGCCCGCGCCGACGATCTTTTCGGTACGGTCGCGGCGGCCGCCGACCAGATCGCCCAGCAGATAGCCGCCCAGCGCGCCGCCGATGCCGCCGATCGCGGCCTTGGACATTTTGCGCTGTCCGGTCTCGGGATCGGTCACGCAGGCGCTGGTCGTTACCAGGGCGGCCAAGGCAAGGCCGATGCCGATCTTTCCGATTCTGTCAGTCATAGATGCACCTTTCGATGTCTGTGCGGGTTGGTGTGAACAATGGAGCGTTTGACGGGCCATGTTGTTCCTTTGCTCCCTTTTTACCATGGCTTGTGAACAACATCTGATCTGCCTGTTGTGAATTCGCAAGATTCCTTGCAATAAGACGGGCACATCATGAACGAAATTGCTCCTTTGTCGCCCTACCCTTGGGTGGATGTCATCATCATCCTTGCCCTTGTCGCCTTGAATGGCGTGTTCGCCATGTCCGAACTCGCGCTGGTTTCCTCCAGAAAACCGCGCCTTCAGGCCGCGCAGAAGGCGGGACGGGGCGGAGCGGGCGCCGCGCTGCGGCTCGCCGAGGATCCAGGTAAATTCTTGTCAACTGTCCAGATCGGCATCACGCTGATCGGCATCATCGCCGGCGCTTATTCCGGTGCGAGCCTCGGCACGCCGACGGCGGAGCGCCTGCAATTGTTCGGCCTCAACCACGAACTGGCGGTCAGCCTCGGCTATGCGCTGGTGATCGGCCTCACCACCTATGCCTCGCTGATCATCGGCGAACTGGTGCCCAAGCAGTTCGCGCTGCGCTCGCCCGAAACGGTGGCGATGGTCGTCGCGCGGCCGATGGCGATACTGGCGAAGGTGACGGCGCCGATCGTGTGGTTGCTCGACGGTTCCTCGGCGCTGGTCTTTCGCCTGCTCGGCCTCAATCGCGAGGCCGAATCGCAGGTGACGGCGGAAGAACTGCAACTGATCGTCGCCGAGGCGAGCAAATCGGGCGTGATCGAGGAGAGCGAGCGCGCGATCATATCGGGCGTGGTGCGCCTCGCCGATCGCCCGGTGCGAGAGGTGATGACGCCGCGCACGGAGGTCGACTGGATCGATGCCGATGCCGATGCGCGATCATTGCGCGCGCGCCTGCTCGAAACCCCGCATACCCGCCTGCCGGTGGGGCAGGGGTCGGTCGAGGAGATTATCGGCGTGGTGCAGGCGCGCGATATCATGACGACGCTGCTCAAGCGGCAGAAAATCGACATTCGCGGCCTGATGCGCGCGGTCGAGGTGGTGCCCGATCAGGTCGATGCGATGGATGCGCTGGAGGTACTGCGCCGATCGGACGTGCCGATGGTGATGGTCCATGACGAATATGGCCATTTCGAGGGCATCGTCACGCCGTCCGACCTGCTTTCCGCGATCGCGGGCAATTTCGCGTCCGACGCCGATCTCTATGATGAGCCGGATCTGGTCGAGCGGGACGACGGCAGCCTGATCGTGTCGGGGCAGATGGCGATCGACCAGCTTGCCGACCGCATCGGCCTTTCGCTGGACGAGGAGCGCGATTATGCGACGGTCGCGGGCCATGCGCTCTGGCATCTGAAACATCTGCCGGTGATCGGCGAGACCTTCGAGGATCAGGGCTGGCTGTTCGAGATCATCGACATGGATGGCCGCAAGATCGACAAGCTGCTGGTGATCCCGCTCCGCGCCGGGCGGCACTGACGCAGCTTGCCTTCTGCGTGCCTCAGCCGCAGAGCGCGGCTCTGGCATCCTGATATTCGCGGGAGAGGCGGGCGATGAGGTCGGCGGCAGGGACGATCGCGTCGACCGCGCCGATCCCCTGACCTGAACCCCAGATATCCTTCCACGCCTTGGCCGCCTGATTGCCGCCGGATGCGAAATTCATCTTGGTGGGGTCGCTTTCGGGCAGATGGTCGGGGTCGAGGCCCGCCGCGAGGATAGAGGTGCGCAGATAATTGCCGTGCACGCCGGTGAACAGGTTGGAATAGATGATGTCGTCCGCCCGGCCCTCGGCGATCGCCTGCTTATAGGCGGGGGCGGCATGGCTTTCCTGCGTGGCGATGAAGGCGCTGCCGATATAGGCGAAGTCGGCCCCCAGCGCGCGTGCGGCGAGGATCGAACGGCCATTGGCGATCGCTCCCGACAGCGCGAGCGGACCGTCGAACCATTGTCGGATTTCCTGCACCAGCGCGAACGGGGAAAGCGTGCCCGCATGGCCGCCCGCGCCCGCCGCCACCGCGACGAGGCCGGTCGCGCCCTTTTCCACCGCCTTGCGGGCGAAGCGGTCGTTGATGATATCGTGCAGCGTGATGCCGCCCCAGCTCCTGACCGCCGCGTTCACATCCTCCCGCGCGCCGAGCGAGGTGATGACGATCGGCACCCGCCATTTGGCGCAGGTCGCCATATCCTCTTCCAGCCGGCCATTGGAGCGGTGGACGATCTGGTTGACGGCGAAGGGCGCAGCGGGGCTTTCCGGGTTGGCGCGATCCCACGCGGCCAGTTCCTCGCTGATCTGGTGCAGCCATTCGTCGAGCTGGCTTTGCGGTCGGGCATTGAGGGCGGGGAAGCTGCCCACCATCCCGGCCTTGCACTGCGCGATCACCAGTTCCGGGCCGGAGACGATGAACATCGGCGCGGCGATGGCGGGCAGGCGCAACTGCTTCAGACGGGTGACGGGATCGACCATGCTTCGCTCTCCTCGGAGCGTTTTCACATCAGATGATTCATCTGACGGCTGGGAAAACGCGGAAAATAAAGAATGCCGGACCATGGCCCGGCGGGAATTGCTTTACCTATAGGGAAAGCATGTCCGCTCTGCCGGTTCAAGCCCTGATTTGACAGGGCCGCCATTCATCAGGGTTGCGGTCTGTTGAAACAGCAAGGGCCGGGGCCGACCTGTCGTCCGCCCCGGCCCTTGCCGTCATTCGCTATGGGCCGCGTTCAGGCGCGGGCGAGCAGGCCGTTGGCGGCCGAGATCACCGCCTGCACGGAGGCCGTGGCGACGTCCTCGTCCATGCCGACGCCGAAGAAGGTGCGGCCATCGGGCGTCTTGCATTCGACATAGGCGGCCGCGTTGACATCGGTGCCCGCGCCGATCGCATGCTCATTATAATCGGCGACTTCGAGTTCGATCTTCGCTTCATCGCGCAGCGCGGCGAGGATGCTCGAAATCAGGCCCTTGCCGCGCCCGGCGATGCTGTGCTCCTCGCCCTTGATTTCCAGACGACCGACAAAGCTGCGATCCGCGCCGCTGATGGAGCCGGTGCGCTCATAGGTGATGAGGTTGATCGGCTGGCCGGGCGTCAGGCGATAATGCTGCTCGAACGCCTCCCAGATATCGGCGGCGTTGAGTTCGCGGCTGGTGCTGTCGGCGGCTTCCTGCACGACGCGGCTGAAATCGGCCTGCATGCGCTTCGGCAGCTTCAGGCCCTTGTCCTGTTGCAGCACCCAGGCGACGCCACCCTTGCCGGATTGCGAATTGACGCGAATCACCGCCTCATAATCGCGGCCCAGATCCTTGGGGTCGATCGGCAGATAGGGCACGTCCCAGATCTCGTCATTGCGCGCTTCCTGCGCGGCGAAGCCTTTCTTGATCGCGTCCTGATGGCTACCGGAAAAGGCGGTGAACACCAGTTCGCCGCCATAGGGATGGCGCGGGTGGACGGGCAGCTGGTTGCAATATTCGACCGTCTGCACGACCTCATCGATATCGGAGAAGTCCAGTTCCGGGTTGACGCCCTGCGTGTAGAGGTTGAGCGCGACCGTCACCAGATCGCAATTGCCGGTGCGTTCGCCATTGCCGAACAGGCAGCCTTCGACGCGATCCGCGCCCGCCATCAGGCCCAGCTCGGCCGCGGCGACGCCGGTGCCCCGGTCGTTATGCGGGTGCAGCGAGATGATGACACTGTCGCGGCGAGAGATATTGCGGCACATCCATTCGATCTGGTCGGCATAGACATTGGGCGTCGAAGCCTCGACCGTCGCCGGCAGGTTCAGGATCAGCGGCTTTTCGGGCGTGGGCTGGAGGATATCCATCACCGCCTCGCAGCATTCCAGGCTGAAATCCAGTTCGGCGGTGGAGAAGGTCTCCGGCGAATATTCGAAATGCCAGTCGGTATCGGGCTGCTTGGCGGCCTCGTCGCGCAGCATCTTGGCGGCGTTCACCGCGATCTGCTTGATTTCCGGACGCTCCATGCCGAAGACGATGCGGCGCCATGCGGGCGACACGGCGTTATAGACATGGACGATCGCCTGCTTCGCGCCGCGCAGCGACTCGAAGCTCTTCTCGATCAGGTCCTGCCGCGCCTGCGTCAGCACCTGCACCATCACATCGTCGGGAATGCTGCCGGACTGGACGAGGCCGGAAATGAAATCGAACTCGGTCGCGCCAGCCGAGGGGAAACCGACCTCGATCTCCTTGAGGCCGACCTTCACCAGCAGATCGAAGAAGCGCTTCTTCTTCTCTGCGTTCATCGGGTCGATCAGCGCCTGATTGCCGTCGCGCATATCGGTGGAGAGCCAGCGCGGGGCCTTGGTGATGGTCTGCGCGGGCCACTGGCGATCGGGCAGGTCGACCTGCGGGAAGGCGCGATATTTGACGGAAGGATGGGCGAGCATGGTCATGAGAGGGTTCCTGAATACTGCTGGCGGCGCCTGCATATGCGGCCCGCGATGAACGACTTTGTGATGGATTGGCCCTTAGGCGATGCGTGCCGCAGCAAAGGGGCAACGCAAAATGACACGCCTAAGGGCGTGTAAGTCGTAGAAGCAGCAAGGGCAGGGTAGAAGCCATAGTCCGCCTTTACCTTTTGGCGGGGCGGTTCGTCCAGCTTTTTTTGCGGGGCATGCGCCATGGGCGCGCAAAAGGGGCCGCCCTGACGGGAAGGCGGCCCCGTTTGGAGCAGGAGCGCGGGATACGCGCCGCGCTTATTTCTCGAAGGCGGCGGTGATCTTCAGTTCGATCGTATCGCCCACCGCCGGGATATAGGCGTTGAGGCCGAAATCGCTGCGTTTGATGACGGCATCCGCCTTGAAGCCGACGGTCTGCTTCTTGGTCATCGGGTTGGTGCCAGCGCCGATGAAGTCGGCATCGAGCGTCACCTGCTTCGTCACGCCCTTGATGGTGAGGTTGCCGGTGATCTCGGCCTCCGGATCATCGTCGTCGAGCTTGATCGAGGTCGAGGTGAAGGTCGCGGTCGGGAATTGGGCGGCGTCGAACATCTCCGGCTTCATCAGATGCTCGTCGAGCGCGGGGACGCCGGTGCGGATATTGGCGACGGGGAAGCTGATCGACACCTTCGCCTGCGCCAGGGCCTTGGGATCGAGCGTTAGCGTGCCGGAGGCGGGCTGGGCGATGATGCCCATATTCTGGGTGAAGCCCAGATGATTATAGGCGAACAGCACCTGCGTATGGCCGGGATCGACGGCATAGGTTCCGGCGGTCACCAGCTTGGGATCATGCTGGCCGGGCAGGCCGGGCGCGCTCTGGGCGTGGATGGCGACACCGGTCGTCAGCGTGGCCACGATGGCAAGGGCAATCAGGGGAGTCCGCATAGTCATTCTCCATCAGAAAACGGGTTGCCGGAACCATAAAAGACGCCACCATGATGTCGAGCGTCCAAATATGAGTAGAGACTATAGGTTTTCGTATGGGCTGTCCCGCCCTTTTGTTCGGGAAGGATAATATTTTGCGGCGGCTTTTGTTGCCGGGGCAGTAAAGAGAAATGGCGGCTCCCCCGAAGGGAAGCCGCCATCGCTGTTCCGAAAGGTCCGGCAGGCGGTGAAGCCGTGCCGGGACAGATCAGTTCTTTTCCTTGTCGACCAGCTTGTTGGCGCCGATCCAGGGCATCATCGCGCGCAGCTTGGCGCCGGTTTCCTCGATCGGGTGGCGCTGGGCCGCGATGCGGCTGGCCTTGAGTTCCGGCTGGCCGGCGCGGTTGTCGAGCACGAAGTCCTTGACGAAGCGGCCCGACTGGATGTCGGCCAGAACGCGCTTCATTTCCTTCTTCGTTTCCTCGGTGATGATGCGCGGGCCGGTCTTGATGTCGCCATATTCGGCGGTGTTCGAGATCGAATAGCGCATGTTGGCGATGCCGCCCTCATACATCAGGTCGACGATCAGCTTCAGTTCGTGGAGGCATTCGAAATAGGCCATTTCCGGCGCATAGCCGGCTTCGACCAGCGTTTCGAACCCGGCCTGGACCAGCGCGCTCGCACCGCCGCACAGCACGGCCTGCTCGCCGAACAGGTCGGTTTCGCATTCCTCGCGGAAATTGGTCTCGATGATGCCCGAACGGCCGCCGCCGACGCCCGAAGCGTAGGACAGGGCGATGTCATGGGCGTTGCCGGTCGCATCCTGCGCCACGGCGATCAGGCAGGGCACGCCGCCGCCGCGCTGATATTCGCTGCGCACGGTGTGGCCCGGACCCTTGGGAGCGATCATGATCACGTCCACGTCCTTGCGCGGTTCGATCAGGCCGAAATGGACATTGAGGCCATGGGCGAAGGCGAGCGCCGCGCCGGGGCGCAGGTTCGCGTGAATGTCGTCAGCATAGATCGCGGCCTGATGCTCGTCGGGCGCGAGGATCATGAGCACGTCCGCCCAGGCGGCGGCTTCGGCGTTGGGCAGCACCTTGAAGCCCGCGCCTTCGGCCTTCTTGGCCGAGGGCGAACCGGCGCGCAGCGCGATCGCTACTTCGGCGACGCCGCTGTCGCGCAGATTCTGCGCATGGGCGTGACCCTGGCTGCCATAACCGAGAATGGCGACCTTCTTGCCCTTGATGAGGCCGATGTCGGCGTCATGATCATAATAGACTTTCATGGGTATGCACTTCCTTTCGAAAGATTTGGAATGAAGGAGGGGAGGGGTGGAAAGGGCCGGAATGGCGTTGGCGCAGCCGGTCAGGCCTTGCCGCGCACCATGCCGACGATACCGGTGCGGCCGACCTCGACCAGGCCGAGTTCCCCCATCAGGGTGACGAAGGTATCGATCTTGTCGGTGGGGCCGGTGATTTCGAAGACGAAGCTTTCCGTCGTGGTGTCGACCACCTTGGCGCGGAAGATGTCGGCGATGCGCATCGCCTCGATGCGGTGCTCGCCGGTGCCCGCGACCTTGACCAGCGCCAGTTCGCGCTCGACGAACGGGCCGTTCTCGGTGAGGTCCACGACCTTGTGCACCGGCACCAGCCGGTCGAGCTGCGCCATGATCTGGTCGATCGTGCGCGGATCGCCACGGGTGACGATGGTGATGCGGCTGATCTGGTGATCGGCGGTGATGTCCGCCACCGTCAGGCTGTCGATATTATAGCCGCGCGCGGTGAACATGCCCGCGATCCGCGCCAAAATGCCCGCCTCATTGGTGACGGTGATCGACAGAACATGGCGTTCGCTCTGTTCTTCGGCGATATGCATCAATTGCTTTCCTTTGGTTCTTCATCGTGCCGGAGGGACAGCGAGCCCGCCATCGCATAATGCCAGTCGCCGTCAAGCCTGTGCGCGATCCGCACCGGCGTGCCGACGATGGAATCGAAAATCTTGCCCAGCCGTTCGCCGACATAACGCGGGCTGACAAGGATGCGGCCGTGGACCACATCGTGCAGCTTGTAGCTCGCGTCGAGCATTATTTCCCATGCCTCCAGTTCGTCATCTTTATAATCCACCGTCCAGCCGGTGAGATCGTCCATTCCGGTCTGCCGCTCAAAATCCCAAGGCTCGCTGATATGGACGCGTAGCTTGAGATGCGCGGTCATTCCTCTTTCCCCCGGTTGTCAGGCTCTTATACGAGCGCCTTGGCTTCATCGGCCATCGTACCGGAAACCTGACTGGGGTCGAGCAGCATTTCGGTGTGCGCCGCGCCCGACGGGATCATCGGGAAGCAGTTGGAGAGCTTCGCCACCCGGCAATCGACCAGCACCGGACCGGGGGTCTCGATCATCTGGCGGATGCCCGCTTCCAGCTCCTGCGGCCCCTCGATGCGGATGCCGGTCCAGCCATAGGCCTGCGCCAGCTTCACGAAATCGGGCAGGCTGTCCGAATAGCTGTTGGAATAGCGGCTTTCATAGGTCAGTTCCTGCCACTGGCGGACCATCCCCATATATTCATTGTTGAGGATGAAGACCTTCACCGGCAGGCGATACTGGCTCGCGGTGCCCAGTTCCTGGATGTTCATCTGCACCGACGCATCGCCCGCGACGCAGACGACGAGGCTGTCGGGGTTGCCCATCTGCGCGCCCATCGCGGCGGGCAGGCCATAGCCCATGGTGCCGAGGCCGCCGGAGGTCAGCCATTTGTTCGGCGCGTCGAAATGGAAATGTTGCGCCGCCCACATCTGATGCTGGCCGACTTCGGTGGTGATGATCACATCCTTGCCGCGCGTCGCGTTGAACAGCTCCGCGATTGCGCGCTGGGGCATGATCTCGGTCGTGTCGTCCGGATAGGTGAGGCTGTTGACCGCGCGCCAGCCCTCGATTCGCGCCCACCATTCGGAAAGGTCGGCGGCCTTGTGGCCAGCGGCCTTCCACCCGGCGATCAGATCGGCGAGCGCGCTCCCGGCATCGGCGATGATCGGCAGGTCGACCATCACCGTCTTGTTGACAGAGCTGCGGTCGATATCGATGTGGATCTTCTTGCTGTCGGGCGAGAAGGCGTCGAGACGGCCGGTCACGCGATCGTCGAAGCGCGCGCCGACGCAGATGACGACATCGGCCTTATTCATCGCGAAATTGGCTTCGTAGGTGCCGTGCATCCCGAGCATCCCCAGCCATTTGTCGGAGGAGGCGGGGAACGCGCCGAGGCCCATCAGCGTGGAGGTCACCGGCGCGCCGGTCAGCTCGACCAGCTCGCGCAGCGCTGCCGCCGCTTCCGGCCCTGCGTTGATGACGCCGCCGCCGGTGTAGAAAACCGGACGTTCGGCGTTCGCGATCATCTCCACCGCCTTCGCGATGTCGGCGGCGGGCGCCTTCACCTGCGGGCGATAGCTCGCATGGTCCGACACTTCCGGCACGTCATAGGGCGCGGTGGCGACCTGAACGTCCTTCGGAATGTCGATGACGACCGGGCCGGGCCGGCCGGTGGTGGCGATATGGAACGCCTCATGCACGACATGGGCGAGCTTGGCGGGCGACTTCACCAGATAATTATGCTTCGAGCAGTGGCGGGTGAGGCCGACCGTATCCGCTTCCTGGAAGGCGTCCGAACCGATGAGGTGCGTCGCGACCTGCCCGGTGATGACAACCATCGGGATCGAGTCCATCAGCGCGTCGGTGATGCCGGTGATCGCATTGGTCGCGCCGGGGCCGGAGGTGACGAGCACGACGCCGGGCTTGCCGGTCGAGCGGGCATAGCCTTCCGCCATGTGGGTTGCGCCCTGTTCGTGGCGGACCAGCACATGCTTGATCTTCGGGTGGTCATAGAGGACGTCATAAATGGGCAGCACCGCGCCGCCCGGATAGCCGAACACCACTTCGACACCCAGATCGACCAGACATTGCACCAATATGTTCGCGCCGCTCATTTCGGCCACACTCAATCTCCTTGGCAATCAGTCGCTTTCACGGGCCTTCGACCGGCTGGTCGGCGGCGCGCGCCATGGGGTGGCGGGATCACGACGCAAACGCGCATGCGCGATAGCGACGAGAATCGCAACCCCATGGGATAGGGGAGCATCTATGAGACATAAAATATTATGTCAACATCATATGTTGTAATTTTATTGCTATTTCATTGATATTTTTGTTATCGATTTGATGCGTCTGGCGCGGCCAGTCAGCCGGGGGCTGATTGGCGAACCAGGTATATTGCCGCTTCGCATATTGGCGGGTGGCGATCTGGGCGCGGTTCACCATCTCCTCGCGGCTGATCTGCCCAGTCAGCCAGTCGCGAATTTCCGGCACGCCGATCGCGCGCATCACCGGCAGGTCGGGGGCGAGGGTACGGGCGAGCAGCCCCTCGACCTCCGCGATCGCGCCCTCGTCCAACATCGCCTCGAACCGCCGGTCGCAGCGCGCGATCAGCCAGTCGCGGGGCGGGAGCAGGATCATGGGCGCAAGGGTGATGCCCCCTCCGATCCCGCCTTCCTTATGCGCGCGCCAGTCGCGAATGCTGCGGCCGGTCGAGCGGACGACTTCCAGCGCGCGGGCGATGCGCGTGCTATCGGCCGGGGCGAGCGCCTGCGCCGAGGCGGCGTCCTCTTCCCTCAATGCCATATAGGCGTCGGCCACCGGTAGCGCCCGCACCGCATCGCGAATGGCGGGGTCTATTTCGGGTACCGGCGCGATGCCGTCGAGCAGCGTGCGGATATAAAGCCCGGTGCCGCCGACGAGAATCGGCAGGCGACCCGCCTCATGGGCGGCGGCGATTTCGCGCTTCGCATCCCCGGCCCAGCGCGCGGCCGAGCAGGCTTCGCTGCCGTCGAGATAGCCGAACAGGCGATGGGGCGCGCGGGCTTCCTCCGCCTGCGAAGGGCGGGCGGACAGCAGGCGCAGGTCGGCATAGACCTGGCTCGCATCGCAATTGATCACGATGCCGCCCGTGCGTTCTGCAAGCGCGAGAGCAAGCGCGCTCTTGCCGCTGGCCGTCGGCCCGGCAATAAGCGCCAGCGGCGGGCGGCCGGAGTCGGCCCCCGATATATTGGCGTAAGGAGTGTTCATGTTCGTCGCTACCATAGTCGCAAGCGGGTCGCTGGGGCAGGGGGATATTCGCGAGGCCGCCGATCGCGTTGCCGCGACCGGCGCGAAGCTGCTCGGCACCGTGGAACTGGACCCCGGCAAGGCGGCGGATATTCGTTTCGAGGGCGACCCGAAGGCGGTGCGCGCGGCGCTTCAGGACCTGCCCGGCGCGATCGACGTGGTGGTGCAGGCGGAGGCCAGCCGCGAGAAGAAACTGCTCGTCGCCGATATGGATTCGACGATGATCACGATCGAATGCATCGACGAACTGGCCGATTATGCAGGCATCAAGGCGCAGATCGCCGACGTTACCGAGCGGGCGATGCGCGGCGAGCTGGACTTTGCCGAGGCGCTGCGGGCGCGGGTCGCGCTGCTCGCCGATCTTGACGAAGCGAAGATCGATATCTGCCGCGAGGAGCGCGTGAAGATCATGCCGGGGGCAAAGGCGCTGGTGCGGACGATCGGCGCGCGCGGCGGCCGCACGGTGCTGGTGTCCGGCGGCTTTACCCGTTTTGCCGAGCCGGTGGGCGCGGATATCGGCTTTCACAGGGTCGTCGCCAATGTGCTCGGCATCGAAGGAGGCAGGCTGACCGGCGGCGTCGGCGACCCGATCGTCGATTCGGCGCGCAAGCAGCAGGAACTGGAAGCCGCGCTCGCCGATCATGGCATTCCGGTCGCGCTGTCGATGGCGGTCGGCGACGGCGCCAATGATATTCCGATGATCGAGGCGGCGGGCCTCGGCGTCGCCTATCATGCCAAGGAAAAGGCGCGCGCTGCCGCCGATGCGGAAATCCGCCATGGCGACCTTTCCGTGCTGCTATATGCGCAGGGCATCGCGCGCAGGGACTGGGCGAGCGAATAATCTGCCCGAAGTGCAAAGCGCTTCGTGACGATTGCGCTTTACGAAGGTTGAAAGCGGCGGGGATCATCCACAGCTAGGGGAGCCAAATTCCTCCCCGTCCATGGAAGGTTCCCCCGCATGACCACTGCTGCCACCGATATCCTGTTCCGCCCGTTCGAGCTTGGCGGGCTGACGCTGCCCAATCGCATCGTGATGGCGCCGATGACGCGCAGCTTCGCGCCGGGGGGCATACCCGGCCCGGCCAATGCGGCTTATTATCGCCGCCGCGCCGAAGGGGGCGTCGGCCTCATCCTTTCCGAAGGGACGGTGATCGACCGGCCCGCGTCGCGTAATGAGGCGGGCATTCCCTTCTTCCATGGCGAGCAGGCGCTGGCCGGATGGAAGGGCGTGATCGACGCCGTGCATCAGGCGGGTGGACGCATGGGGCCGCAGATATGGCATACCGGCTCCACCGTTTCGGCGAGCGGCTGGCAGCCCGATGCGCCGGTGGAAAGCCCCTCGGGCCTCCTCGCGCCCGGCCAGCCGCGCGGGCAGGCGATGAGCGAGGAGGATATCGCCGATACCGTCGCGGCCTTCGCCCGCGCCGCGGCGGATGCGAAGCGGCTGGGCTTCGACGTGGTGGAGATCCATGGCGCGCATGGCTATCTGATCGATCAGTTCTTCTGGGCGGGCACCAATGAGCGCGCCGATCGCTATGGCGGCGCGACGATCCGCGAGCGGTCGCGCTTCGCCGCCGAGGTGATTGCCGCCGTGCGCGCCGCCATCGGCCCGGATTTCCCGCTCATCCTGCGGGTGAGCCAGTGGAAGCAGCAGGATTATGCCGCGCGGCTCGCCGCCACGCCCGCCGAGATGGAGGACTGGCTGCAACCGCTGGTCGATGCCGGGGTGGACATTCTCCACTGCTCGCAGCGCCGCTTCTGGGAACCGGAATTTCCCGAGATCGATGGCGAGAAGGGCCTCAATTTCGCGGGCTGGGCGAAGAAGATCACCGGCGCGCCGACGATCAGCGTCGGTTCAGTCGGCCTGTCGGGGGAGTTTATCGCGGCTTTTGGTGGGGAAAGCTCTCAGGCGACCGGCATCGACAATCTGGTCGAGCGGATGGAGCGCGAGGAGTTCGACCTGATCGCCGTTGGCCGCGCGCTCATCAGCGATGCCGACTGGGTGAACAAGGTGAAGGCGCGGGATTTCGCCGATCTGGAGGGCTTCAACCCGGCGGCATTGGCGGAACTGGCCTGATCGACCGGAGCGGCGATCAGACGGGATCGGATCGCCGCTTCAGGTCCTTTGCTTATCGTGATTTCTCAACCAGCGATCGCTTCCGGTCGCGGGGGGGAATTGCTCTGATCTGGCGGAATGACAAAGGGGCGTCCGTTTTATCTGGCGTCCCTTTGTCATACCGTCATAGCGGCTTCACCATGCAGCCATTACCGCTCGCGCGGACCTGCGCGCAGAGGCGGTTTGCGTCCTGCTGGCTGGCGAGCGGACCTGCCAGCAGGCGGATGACCGGCCCCGCCTGCTCGATATCATGCTGGAAACCGGCAAGGTCCCTCACCCTGGCAGAAAGGATTTTCCATTGCTTTTCTGCCCCTCCTCTCTGCGTAAAGGCGCCCAGTTGCACGCGCCATTTACCTTTGCCCTGCGCGGCCGGGCGCAAGGCAATGGGGGCAGGCGCGGGGGCGGCTTGTCTGGACGTGGCTTTCGTCGGGTTGGCGTCGGCGGGACGTGGGGTCTCGACCGGGCCTGCCTCGACGGGGGCGGTTCTGGCCGGTGCAGGCTCGGAAGCGGCGGGTGCGGGCGTCGCAGCCGGCGTTGCCGCAACGGGCGTGACGGGAGCGGGCGTGGAGGGCGCCACATCCACAGATTTCAGCGGGGTGGGCAATTCCCGCCCCGGAACGACGGCCGGCGTCGCGACGCTGCCGCTATTGGCGCCCATGGCGGCATTGATTGCGGGCACGGGGGTTGCAGGCGCGGGCGTCGTGGCGGCAGGGGCGGCGGGAATGAACGGGGCGAACTTCGCCGCCAGCTGCTTGTCCATCTGTTCGGCCAGGGCAAGGCCCTTCAGTCGCTGGTCCTCCGGGATATAATTGTTCATCTGCGCGAGGCTGGCGGTCGCCTGCGGCAGCCTGGTCTTCGCCGCCTGCGTCATCAGCGCATAGGCGCGGGGCCAGTCCTTGGGGCCAAGATCGCCGTTGAACAGTGCCACGCCCAGCAGATATTGCGCGCGCGGCTCCCCTCGTTCGGCGGAGTGTTCGAGATAGGGCAGCGCCTCGACCCGGCGGTTCTGCTGGAACAGCAGCAAGCCATAATTATCCTCCGCGCGATCATGGCCTTGCAGCGCCGCCTGACGATAATAGTCGAGCGCCCTGCCGAGATCGGCCGGAACCCCCCGGCCGAGTTTATAGGCCTGCCCCAGATTGAACTGGGCGTCGGGATCGCCGGCCTGCGCCAGCGGGACCCACTCATGGACCGCCTTGTCATAATCCCCCTGCGTCCACGCATCGACGCCCGCCTTCACATCGGCAAGGGCGCTGACCGCCCCCCCGAGAAGAATCGCCAGGGCAAGCAATGGAGAAAGGGCCGAAGCCAGCGGCGCTTTATGCAGAAATATCTTCATGGCTCTCCTGTCCGGTTTGAGGCCTCAGGCGCGGTTTCGAGGCGGGGACGTCCCCATCCTTATCTCCGAAACCCGGTAAATACATCATTTAGGCGCGAGTCGCACGCAGACCTGTTGTCCGATGATGACGGAAAAGGGTGGACGGGCCGTTAATCACCAAAAAGCGCGGCTCCTGCGGGCGGCGAGTGGGATTAACATTATGTTAGGACCGCCATGGCAACCCTTTTCCCATATCTGTCTGGAACAGGGGATTCGTGTGCGCGTACTGGCACTGGCATCACAAAAGGGAGGGTCTGGCAAGACCACTCTATCGGGGCATCTGGCCGTTCAGGCGGAACGGGCAGGGGCGGGGCCGGTCGTTCTGATCGACATCGATCCCCAGGGGTCATTGGCCGACTGGTGGAACGAGCGCGAGGCCGATGTGCCCGCCTTTGCCGAAACCACCGTCGCCCGTCTGGCGCATGATCTTGAACTGCTGCGTCAGCAGGGCTTCAAGCTCGCCGTCATCGATACGCCGCCCGCGATCACCATGGCGATCCAGAGCGTGATCTCCGTCGCCGAACTGATCGTCGTGCCGACCCGCCCCTCGCCGCATGACCTGCGCGCCGTGGGCGCGACGGTCGACCTGTGCGAGCGCGCGGGCAAGCCGCTGATCTTCGTCGTCAATGCGGGCACGCCCAAGGCGAAGATTACGTCCGAGGCCGCGATCGCCCTTTCCCAGCATGGCACGGTCGCGCCGGTGATCGTCCATCAGCGCACCGATTTCGCCGCGAGCATGATCGATGGCCGCACCGTGATGGAGGTCAATGCGACAAGCCGTTCCTCGCAGGAAATCGAGCAGCTCTGGAGCTATATTTCCGACCGGCTCGAACGCAATTTCCGCCGCACCGTCTTCACTGTACCCAATGGCGTCGCCCAGACGGCCGCCGCCGGGATCAAGCGCCCGGCCGCTGGCTTCGGCCGTCGCGTCGCTGGCCAATAAGGGGAGAAGGCAGGATGGAATCGAGACCTTTCGCCTCGCTGACGGCTGGCCTGCTCGCCCGCAAGGGCGCCGCGCGTCCCGCAATGCGTCGACCGCATAGCGGCTCCTTTCCGGTTCCGACGCTTCCCCTTTCGGTGCAGGAGGATCTGGGCTGGAACGACATGGGCGAGGATCGCGAGGATTTGGCCCCGGTCGCCGCGCCGCCGCTGACCATCATCGGCGCACAGCCGTCCGCCGCCGCCGTGCCCCCCGCGCCGGTAGAGCAGCAGGCGATGCTGGAAAAGGCGCTCTCCGCCGCGCCCGCCTCGGCCCCGCTGGTCGAAGAGGCGCCCGTCGCGCCGAAGCTCTCCCTTACCCCCGCGCCGAAAAAGGTCGCCCGCCCGAAAAAGGCCGCGCCGCAGGCCGGAACCGCGAGCGAGCGCCGCGTTGTGCAGGCCATGCAGCCGCGCCAGACGCGCGCGGCGTTTACCCTGCGTTTGGAACCCGATCGCCACCTTCGCCTTCGCCTTGCCTGCGTGCTTTCCGGCCGCAGCGCGCAGCAGATCGTGACCGATGCGCTGGAAGCCTTTCTGGCGAAGGACACCCGGCTGGACGCGCTTGCCGGGCAGATGCCCGCAGTGCAGCCGACGGCAGAGGCCGCGCCCCGTAAGCGCCCCGTAAGCGCAAGGTGAAGTGATGAAAATGGATTATTTCATGAAGGCTTCTGCGATGAAAGATAGAGCTTCCCGGCGCATCGCCGCCTCTTCGCTGATACTCGCGGCCACGCTTGCCGGATGCAGCGGGGTGGGGCTTTCCCGTCATGTCGGGAACCAGCCCGATCAGGTCGAACGCATGGCGGGCGCGCAGGCGCAGGAGGCGGAAAAGGCGCTCCATGCCCGGAACGCGACGCGTGCGGTAGAGGCGGCGGAGGCAGCAGTTGCCGCTGACCCCGACAATGCCGCATGGCGCAGCCTGCTCGGCCGTGCCTATCTGCTCGCCGGGCGCTATGGCTCGGCCCAGACGGCGTTTCAGGATGCGCTGACGCTGGGCAATACCGATGCGCGCACCATCGTCAATCTGGCGCTGGTGCAGACCGCGCAGGGGCAGGCGGAGAGCGCCCGCGGGCTGCTCGCCGATCATATGGACCATCTTTCCGCCGCCGATTACGGGCTGGCGATGGCGATGGCGGGCGACCCCGATGAGGCGGTGCGCATCCTTTCGCAGGCGATCCATGATCCCGCTGCAACCGCCAGGGAACGGCAGAATCTCGCTTATGCCTATGCGCTGTCCGGCCAATGGGTCGAGGCGCGGCAGATGGCGACGGTCGATCTGCCGCCGCTGGAAGCCGCAAAGCGTGTCGCGGGCTGGGCGCAGATGGCGCAGCCGGGTGTCGAGAGCGCGCGCGTCGTCGCGATGATCGGCGTGCAGCCGCGCGGTGATGATGCGGGGCTGCCCGTTCGCCTCGCGCTCGTCACCAAGCCTGCCGGCGCGCCGGTGCAGATGGCGCAGGCCGACGCTGCCCCTGCTCCTGCTCCTGCCCCCGCTTTCGCCGATCAGCCGGTCGTCGACAGCCAGCAGGAGGCCGCGCAGTCGATGATTGCCGCCGCCAGTGAGAATAATGCCTCCGAAGCGCCGATGCCCGCGCCCTTCGAAATCGCGGGTAATGAGACCAATCCGGTGCCGGTGCCGATGCAGCGCGCCAAGGCGGTGCCGGTGCTGCGGGCGTCGATCCCGGTCGCCCGTCCCGCGAATCGGTGGGTCCCGGTCGATCCGGCGCGTGGGTCTGCCTGGGTCGTGCAGATCGGTGCGTTCACCAGCCGCGAGGCCGCCCAGATGAGCCGGGTGCAGATTGTCCGCACCAATCCGGCGCTTCAGGCCTTTCCGGTGATCGACAGCTCGGTTTCGATCAAGGGGCGGTCCTATTATCGCGTGGCCGTCGCCGGTTTCAGCGACCGAGGGGGCGCGGACCGGCTCTGTGCGAATATCAAGGCGCAGGGCGGCAATTGCTTCGTCCGCTTAGGAGGGCCGGAGGCCGCGCCGACGCGCTGGGCGCAGGCGCTGCAACGCATGAAGCCGCAGCAAATGGCGATGCGCTGACATGGAAAAGGGAGGCCAAGGCCTCCCTTTTTATTTCCGGCTTCGGGCGGTGGTCTTCAATAGAAGATGCCGCCCTTCATCAACCGGCGCACGCGTCCCTGCACCGGCATCTTGTCGAACGGCGTATTGCCCGCCGCCGCCGCCATGCGGCCGGAATCGACGATCCATGGCGCATCGGGTTCGATGAAGATGATGTCGGCGGCGCTGCCGGTGGCGAAGTTCCCCGCCTCTACCCCCAATATCCGCGCCGGATTGGCGGCGAGCAGGCGCATCAGCGCGGTGATGCTGAGATGCCCGTCCCGCACCAGGTTGAGCGAGAGCGCAAGCAGCGTTTCCGCGCCAGCGACGCCGGGGGCGGCATCGGCGAAGGGCAGGCGCTTATCCTCCGGGCCATGGGGATCGTGGCTGGACGTGATCACATCGACCGTGCCGTCGGCGATCGCGGCGATGGTCGCCTTGCGATCCTCTTCCGACCGCAGCGGCGGCGACATGCGCGCGAAGGTGCGATAATCGGTCACCGCATTGTCGGACAGCATGAAATAGGCGGGTGACACGCCGCAGCTGACCTTCAGCCCTTCGGCCTTGGCGGCGCGGACGAGGTCGAAGCCCGCCTTCGTCGTCACCAGCCGGAAATGGAGCGCCCCGCCGGTATCGCGCAGCAGTGCAAGGTCGCGGGCGATCGCCATCGCCTCCGCGCAGGCCGGGGCGGAGGCGAGGCCGAGCCGCGTCGCCGTCTCGCCGCTGGTGGCGACGGCTTTGCCCGCCAGCCCAGCATCCTCGGCATGGGCGATGACCGGCAGGCCAAGCCCGCTCGCATAAGAGAGGATGCGCCACATCACGCCCGAATCGGCGATCCATTGCCGCCCGGTGGCGACGGCCTTTGCGCCCGCCTGCTGCATCAGGCCGATCTCGGCCATTTCCTTGCCCGCAAGGCCGCGTGTCGCCGCCGCGATCGGGTGGACCCAGAAATCGGGCTTGCCCGTGCGCGTCGCCTCGCGGATGAGGCCGCTGTCGTCGAGCGTCAGCGACTGGTCGGGCATCAGCGCCGCGCGGGTGATCCCGCCGAAATGAAAGGCGGGCTTGTCGGTACGGAACACGCCCAGATCGACAAGGCCGGGCGCGATCACCCGCCCGCGCGCGTCGATTACTTCCGCGTCGGACGGAATGTCGAACGCGCCGGCCGCGACGATGCGGTCGCCTTCGATCAGCAGGGAGCCGGGCGCGCTGTCCTTCTGCGCGGGGTCGGCGAGCAGTCCGCCGGTAATGGCGATCTTGCGGTTCATGCCCGTCCCTCCCGTTCCTGTTCGCTGCATGTCAGAATGGCCAAACCCATCCCGTGTCCTTCATTGGCCGGGATGGCTAAGCCCATCCCTTGGTTCTTGGCGGTGGGGATGGTCCAGCCCATCCCCTGTTTCTTGTCGGTCGGAATGGTCAAGCCCATCCCTCGTCCCTTGTCGTCGGTCGGGATGGTCAAGCCCATCCCTCCACGCCGCGTGCGCTGCGCGTCAGCACGTCGAGGCAGGCCATGCGGACGGCCACGCCCATTTCCACCTGTTCGGTGATTGCCGAATGATCGGGATCGTCGGCGACCGAGCTGTCGATCTCCACGCCCCGGTTCATCGGGCCGGGGTGCATCACCAGCGCATCGGGCTTGGCCTGCGCCAGCCGTTCGGGCGTCAGGCCGTAGAGGCGGTGATATTCGCGGGTCGAGGGAATGAAGCCGCCGTCCATCCGTTCGTTCTGGATGCGCAGCATCATCACCACGTCCGCCCCGTCGAGCGCGGCGTCGAAGCTGGTATAGGGCGTCGCGCCCATGCATTCGACATCGGCGGGCATCAGCGTCGGCGGGGCGACGACGCGCACCTGCGCGCCGAGCGCGGCAAGGCTCAGCATGTTGGAGCGCGCGACCCGGCTGTGCAGCACATCGCCGCAGATGGTGATGATCTGCCCCTCGATATAGCCACGCCGCCGCCGAATGGTGAGCGCGTCGAGCAGCGCCTGCGTCGGATGTTCATGCCAGCCGTCGCCCGCATTGAGCACCGGGCAATCCACCTTGTCGGCAATCAGTTGCACCGCGCCCGAACTGCCATGGCGGATGACGATCACGTCCGCGCGCATCGCGTTCAGCGTGACGGCGGTGTCGATCAGCGTCTCGCCCTTCTTCACGCTCGACTGGGCGGCGTGCATGTTGACGACATCGGCACCGAGGCGCTTGCCGGCGATCTCGAACGACAGCAGCGTGCGCGTGCTGTTCTCGAAAAAGGCGTTGATTTGGGTAAGGCCCTTCAGCCGGTCGTCATGCTTGCGCGCGGCGGATCGGTTGACGCCGACCCAATGTTCGGCCTGATCGAGCAGGAAACGGATTTCCCACGGCTTGAGCGGGGCGATGCCGAGCAAATGCCTGTGCGGAAACAGGTTGCGGCCGGTGAGGGTGGAGGGGGGTGACTCTGCGGTTCCACTGGGCATGGGGAGGCTCTAGGGCAGCGAATGGGCCTGCGCAAGAGGCTCAGCCCATCATCAGCGCGTCTATCGCCCCTTGCAGGATATAGCTCGCCGCCAGCTTGTCGACCAGCTCGTCGCGGCGGGCGCGGCTGGTGTCGGCGTCGATCATCATCCGGGTGACGGCCTGCGTCGACCAGCGCTCGTCCCAGAGCAGGATCGGCATGCCGAGGTCCGACATATTCTTCGCAAAGGCGGTGCTTGCCTGCGACCGGGAACTGTTCGACCCGTCGAGGTTGAGCGGCAGGCCGATGACCATGCCCTTCACCTGCTGCTGCGTCATGAAGCCGATCAGCTTCACCTTGTCCTTGCCGAACTTGGTGCGGGGGATCGTGTGCGCGGCGCTCGCGATGGTCCAGCCCGCGTCGCACAGCGCGAGGCCGATGGTGTGGCTGCCCACGTCCATGCCGATCAGCCGCCCGCCCTGGGGAAGGGCGTCCCGGAAGGCGGCGCGATCGGTGGTGATCAATGCTGCTGGTGTAGAAATGTCGTCAGCCTTCTTGTCGCGTCTGCGCGGATATTGGCCCAGAACAGGCCATAATCATAGACATGATAATTATTGCCCGGCAGCACATAGGGGCCAAGCTGCGGCGGGGTGCCGACGAGCAGGAAGCCCGCATCCCTGCCGGTGCCGCAGCGCGCGCCGACCGCGCCGGGCAGCAGGCGGGCATCCTTGCCGTCGAGCTGGATCGACGGGCCGAGCGTGCCCAGATTGGCGCCGGGCAGGGCGGTCGTGTCGGGCGTGCCGGTCAGCGGATTGGTGCAGAGCATCGGCGTGCCCTCGCGCTTCTGCCCGGTCATGCCGCGATACCAGCCATAGGCTTTCTGCACTGCCGAGGGGTCGGCCGGTTCCGCGAAGCTCTGCCAGCTGAGGATGCATCCGGCCTGATCCGCGCGCGCGCAGGCGGGGAGGCCGAGCGCGGGGATGTCCGCGCTCAGCGACACCGGCCAGCCGACCACATAGGCCGCGACCACGCGGCTGGCCACTTCCTTGCCCGCGACCTCCTGTTTCAGCAGGCGCAGCAGGTGCAGCGACCCCTGGCTATGCCCGGCAAGGATGATTGGCCCTGCCGGATTGGCGGTGAGGAAGGCGTGGAAGGCCTGCGCCACGTCGCGATAGGCGGCGTGGATCGCCTTCACGGAGTTCTCGTTATGGGCGAGGAACGCGCCGAAATGCGCCTGATGATAGCGCGGCGCCCAGACCTGCCCGGCCTTGCTGAAGGCGCTTGCCTGCGTCATCATGAAGCGGCGCGCGGTTTCCCGGCTCTCCTCATCGTCGAGCGGGGCGTTCCAGCGGGCGAGGTTGAAGGGCGCCATATAGCTGGTCGGGTGGATATAGAATATCGCGGCCGGGCCGGGCGCGGTGGGCTTCACCCCTTCGGGCAGCCACAGCGACTCATTGCCTTCCCTGATGTCGGGCCGGGCGAGCCAGAGCGAGGCTTTCGCATAATCGGCGGCGGTCAGGCGTTCCGGCTCGGCGAAGCGGGCGCGGGGCACCATCACCGCGCCGAGCATCTGCTGGCCCCAGAGGCGATAGGCGAGGGCGGAGCCGAGGGTCAGCACGATGAGGGCCGCCACGACATAAAGGAATTTCCGGGCTGGCAAGACTGCTCCATATTGTGCATCGCAACATATAAGTGCCGCCGGGGCAAGTGCACCCCCGGCCTCTCCACATGCGTTTTGTGCATGATCGCGCCAATTGGCAAGGCCCATCAGGGGTTCCTGGCGGCTGCGGGGTTGATGGATGCCGGGGCAGATGCTAGCGCGGGCCGCATATCAGCTTCCAAAGCAGCGAAAGACTTATGTCCGTAGATAGCAGCACCGTCAAAAAGGTCGCCAGCCTCGCCCGCATCGCCGTCACCGACGCCGATGCCGAAAAGCTGGTGCCCGAACTCAATTCGATCATCGGCTGGGTCGAGCAGCTTGGCGAGGTCGATGTGACCGGCGTCGAGCCGATGACCGCCGTTATCCCCAATCATCTGCGCTTGCGGGATGACGTGGTGACGGATGGCGCGATCCGCGACAAGGTGCTGGCCAATGCGCCGCAGGCTGAACATGGCTTTTTCGCCGTGCCCAAGGTGATCGAATAATGACTGAATTTACCGAACTGACGGTCGCGGAGATTCGCGACGGCGTGGCGGCGGGGGAATTCTCCGCCCGCGAAGTGGCGCAGGCGTTCAACGCCGCTGTGGAGGCGGGCCGCGCGCTCAACGCCTATATCGTCGAGACGCCCGAAAAGGCGCTGGAAGCCGCCGATGCCGCCGACAAGGCGCGCGCTGCGGGCGACCTGAAGCCGCTTTCCGGCGTGCCGATCGGCATGAAGGACCTTTTCTGTACGCAGGGCGTGCAGACCAGCGCGGCGAGCCACATGCTGGACGGCTTCACGCCGCCCTATGAATCGACCGTTTCGGGCAAGCTCTGGGCGGCGGGCGCGGGGATGCTGGGCAAGCTCAACCTCGACCAGTTCGCAATGGGTTCTTCCAACGAGTCGAGCTATTTCGGCAGCGTCGTCTCCCCGTGGAAAGCGGCGGACGGCAAGGCGCTGACGCCGGGCGGTTCGTCCGGCGGCTCCTCGGCGGCGATCGCGGCGCGGCTCTGCCCGGCGGCGACCGGTACCGATACCGGCGGGTCCATCCGCCAGCCCGCCGCGTTCACCGGCACTTCGGGCATCAAGCCGACCTATGGCCGCTGCTCGCGCTGGGGCGTGGTGGCGTTCGCCTCCTCGCTCGATCAGCCGGGCGCGATGGCGCGCACGGTGAAGGACAATGCGATCCTGCTCGAAGCGATGGCCGGGTTCGACCCGAAGGATTCGACCAGCCTCGATCTGGCCGTGCCGCAGTGGGAAGCCGGGCTTTCGTCCGACCTCAAGGGCAAGAAAGTCGGTATCCCGAAGGAATATCGCCCGGACGGCCTCAATGCCGAGATCGCCGCGCTCTGGGACCGGGGCGTCGCCTGGCTGAAGGATGCGGGCGCCGAGGTGGTCGAGGTGTCGTTGCCGCATACCAAATATGCGCTGGCGACCTATTATATCATCGCGCCTGCCGAGGCGTCGTCCAACCTCGCGCGCTATGACGGCGTGCGCTACGGCCTGCGGGACCTGCCCGATGGGGCGGGCTTGCAGGACATGTACGCCGCGACCCGCGCCGCCGGTTTCGGCGACGAGGTGAAGCGCCGCATCCTCATCGGCACCTATGTGCTGTCGGCGGGCTTCTACGACGCTTATTATACGCAGGCCTGCAAGGTGCGGACGCTGATCGCGCAGGATTTCGCGAAGGCGTTCGAGCAGTGCGACGTGCTGCTGACCCCGACCGCGCCGTCGGCGGCGTTCGCGCTGGGCGAAAGCAGCGCCGATCCGCTGGAAATGTATCTGAACGACGTGTTCACCGTGCCCGCGAGCCTCGCTGGCCTGCCCGCGATGTCGGTGCCGGGCGGGCTGTCTGCCGAAGGGCTGCCGCTCGGCCTCCAGATCATCGGGCGACCGCTCGACGAACAGGGCGTGCTCAACGCCGCGCTGGCGCTGGAAGAACGGGCGGGCTTCACGGCGCGCGCGGAGAAGTGGTGGTAATATCATGTGGCAGGAAGAGAAAACCGCACTGATACGGTCCGGTTGGGTAATAACCGCGATCGGCCTGTTTCTGACATTCGTGACCAGTTTTCCGCAGGAAAAGGGGGGGAGCGTGGCGGATGTGCTGCTAACGCTGGTGACGGGCCTTGGCCTGTCTCTTTTCCTGACCGTGCTTTGCTTACCGATCGTGTATCGGCGTAAGTTCAGCCAATCCGATCTGATGGCGTTGGTCGCCGCCGGAGCCGCGGTCCTTCTCGTCGGCGAGATGAATGTCGTTGTGCCGTGGCAAGGGATCGTTGCCGGCATATTCATCCTGATTTTTATGGCGTCCTTCCTATTCAGCGGACCAAGGTTTAAGTGATGAGCAACTCCACCTATCGCATTCAGGGCGCAACCGGGGATTGGGAGGTCGTGATCGGCCTTGAGGTCCATGCGCAGGTCACCTCCAACTCCAAGCTGTTTTCCGGCGCGGCGACCGCTTTCGGGGCCGAGCCGAACAGCCAGGTCAGCCTTGTCGATGCGGCGATGCCGGGCATGCTGCCGGTGCCGAATATGGAGTGTATCCGTCAGGCGGTGCGCACCGGCATGGCCATCGACGCGCAGATCAACAAATGGTCGCGTTTCGACCGCAAGAATTATTTCTACGCCGATTTGCCGCAGGGCTATCAGATCAGCCAGCTTTACCATCCGCTGGTGGGCGAGGGGCAGATCGAGATCACGCTGGATGAGAAAGACCCGGACAGCCCGGTCAAGAGCATCGGTATAGAGCGCATCCATGTTGAGCAGGATGCAGGCAAGCTGATGCACGATCAGCATCCCACCATGTCCTATGTCGACCTCAATCGCTCCGGCGTCGCGCTGATGGAGATCGTCAGCCGCCCCGACATGCGCTCCCCGGCGGAGGCTGGCGCCTATCTCTCCAAGCTGCGTTCGATCCTGCGCTATGTCGGCTCGTGCGACGGCAATATGGATCAGGGCAGCATGCGCGCGGACGTCAACGTCTCCGTGCGTCGCCCCGGCGAGGAATTCGGCACCCGCACGGAGACGAAGAACGTCAATTCCGTGCGCTTCGTCATGCAGGCGATCGAGCATGAGGCCAATCGTCAGGTCGATGTGCTGGAGGCCGGTGGCAAGATCGTGCAGGAAACCCGTCTGTTCGATCCCGACAGCGGCTCTACCCGGTCGATGCGGTCCAAGGAGGACGCGCATGACTATCGCTATTTCCCGGACCCGGACCTGCTGCCGCTGGAACTGGACGACGCATTCCTTGAGGAATGCCGCGCCTCGCTGCCCGAACTGCCGGACGCCAAGCGTGCGCGTTATGAGGGTGAACTGGGCCTTTCCGCCTATAACGCCGCAGTGCTGACGGCGGAAGCCGACACCGCGCGCTGGTTCGAGCAACTGCTCGCGGCGGGCGCGAAGGCGCAGAAGAAGAGCGAGGCGGACGTCGCCAAGGCATCGGCCAACTGGCTGCTGTCGGAGCTTTATGGCGCGCTCAACCGCCTTGGCCGTGGCCTTGATGATTCCCCGGTCAGCCCGGAGCAGGGCGCGGAGCTGCTCGCGCTCGTCGCCGATGGCACGATTTCGGGCACCATCGCCAAGCAGGTGTTCGAGATCATGCTCGAAACCGGCGACACGGCGGGCCGGATCGTCGAGGAAAAGGGCCTCAAGCAGACCAGCGACACCGGTGCGATCGAGGCAGTGATCGCGAAAATCCTCGCCGACAATGCCGACAAGGTCGAGCAGTATAAGGGCGGCAAGGAAGCGCTGTTCGGTTTCTTCGTCGGCCAGACGATGAAGGCGATGCAGGGCAAGGCCAATCCGCAGATCGTCAACGAACTGCTGAAGAAGGCGCTTGCCTGACGTCTTGTTCCCAAGTGGGATGGAAAAGCAGGCCCCGCGCTCTTGTCCGAGTCGCGGGGCTTTTGCGTCACCCTTACGGGTAGCGATCGAAAACGGGCAGGTCATGCGCGGTTTCCATCCACGCAATCCGCTCGGCGACTTGAATATGCGCGCCGGGGGGAAGGGCTTCCGGCGCGTCGAGCGTCGCCGATTGCACATCGACCATGCCGGGCAGCATCTCCGCATTGCGATAGAAGAGGCCGCTGCCGCAAGTGGGACAGAAGCTGCGTGTCACGGCGCCCGAACCGTTGAAAATGCGCGGTTCGCCCTGCGTGACCGCCAGCGCGCCTTCCTCGAACATCGCCCAGCTTACCATCGGTGCGCCCGCGCTCCTGCGGCAATCGGCGCAATGGCAGAGGGCGACGTGCATCGGTTCGCCCTCCACCCGATAGCGGATCGCGCCGCACTGGCATCCTCCTTCATGGGCCATGATCGTCTCTCCTGATGGTCTTGTTGAAAGGCCGCCTTCTATCATGATTCGAGCCGCCGCAGCCATGGCAAGGGAAATTCCCCGCCCTCTTGCCCTTTTCGCCCCCTTGTTCTATGCCCCGCCGACCGGCGACCGATGCGGGCGTGGCGAAACTGGTAGACGCGCCAGATTTAGGTTCTGGTATCGCAAGATGTGGGGGTTCGAGTCCCTTCGCCCGCACCAGTTAAGCCGCCCATGTCGGAGAGGTTCCCGCTTGCGGGCGCTGCGCCAAACGGAATTCCGAGAGATCTAGAAAGCGTTGAGTAGAAAAATGCAGACTGTCGAGACGTTGAACGAGGGCCTGAAGCGCGCCTACACCCTGACGATCCCCGCCAAGGATATCGACGCTCGCGTCGAGAAGGAAGTGGCCAGCATCGCCCCGCAAATCCGCATGCCCGGCTTCCGCCCCGGCAAGGTTCCCGCAAACCTCATCCGCAAGATGCATGGCGAGCGCCTCCAGGCCGATGCGCTCAATAACAGCATTCAGGAAGGCGTGCAGAAGCTGCTTTCCGACAACAAGCTGCGTCCCGCGATGCAGCCGTCTGTCGAGCTGAACGAGGGCTTCGAATTCGGCAAGGACGCCGAGGTGAAGGTCGAGCTGGAAGTGCTCCCCGAAATCGCCGCGCCGTCGATCGATGGCCTGAAGCTGGAGCGCCTGACCGTCGAGGTCGCCGAGGAAGCGATCGATGAGGCCGCCGGCCGCATCGCTTCGCAGCAGAACGCCTATGGCGAATATGCCGCCAGCCACAAGGCGAAGGAAGGCGATGTCGTTGTCGTCGATTTCGTCGGCAAGGTCGATGGCGTCGCCTTTGACGGCGGCACCGGCGAGGGCATGAAGGTCGAGATCGGCTCGGGCAGCCTGATCCCCGGCTTCGAGGACCAGCTCGTCGGCGTCAAGACCGGCGACGAGAAGGTCATCAACGTGACCTTCCCCGAGGAATATGGCGTCGACACGCTGGCCGGCAAGCCCGCCACCTTCGACATCAAGGTCACCGCGATCCTCGACAAGTCGAAGCCCAAGGTGGACGACGAGTTCGCCAAGGGTCTCGGCCTCGAAGGCATCGATCAGCTGCGCGAGCTGCTGAAGGGCCAGATCGAGCAGGAGCATAACGGCCTCACCCGCACCCACATGAAGCGCAAGCTGCTCGACCAGCTCGCCGAGGCGCATGATTTCGACGTGCCGCCCTCGATGGTCGAAGCCGAGTTCCAGCAGATCTGGTCGCAGCTTCAGCATGAGGCGGGCCATGAGGAAGATCCCGAAGCCGCCAAGGCCGAGCTGGAAGCCGAAAAGGACGATTATCGCGCCATCGCGGTGCGCCGTGTCCGTCTCGGCCTGCTGCTCTCCGAAATCGGCCAGGCCAATGGCGTCGAGGTGAGCGCGCAGGAAATGCAGCGCCTCGTCATGCAGGCGGCGCAGCAATATCGTCCGCAGGACCGTGAGCGCTTCGTCCAGTATATCCAGAACGAGCCGATGGCCGCCGCCCAGCTGCGCGCGCCGCTTTATGAGGATAAGGTCGTCGACTTCCTGTTCGACAAGGCGGAAGTCACCGACCGCGCTGTCAGCAAGGAAGAGCTGGAAGCCGCGATCGAGGCCGAGGATGGCGATGTGAAGCCCCATGTCCATGGCCCCGGCTGCGGTCATGACCATGATCATGACGACAAGCCCGCGAAGAAGGCCGCGCCCAAAAAGGCTGCCGCCAAGAAGGCCGATGCTGACGAAGCCGCCGAAGAGGTGAGCGAGGAAGCCAAGCCCGCGAAGAAGGCTCCGGCGAAGAAGGCTGCCGCCAAGAAGGCGGATGAGGTCGAAGGCGAGGCGGAAGCCGCCCCCGCGAAGAAGCCCGCCGCGAAGAAGGCCCCGGCGAAGAAGGCCGCCAAGGCCGACTGATCCCGCGAAGGCGCCGCTCCTGTTGCGGGGCGGTCGGAAGAGACAGGAAAAGGCTGTGTTCCATATGGGACGCAGCCTTTTTCCTTGGGGATTATGCGGTCTGCCACCCCGAGCGCGGAATGGCGAATCCGGGTGGGAAGCTGATACCAAACCCCTCTCCCTCAGGGGAGGGGAGGATCAGGCCAGTTTTGGGGTGGTTAAGCGCCATAACCCGACTGTCATGCTGAACGTGTTTCAGCATCCATCAGGCCCCACAGGCCGCAGGTCGATCCGGTAAAATGGCTCCTGAGCCGGAGGCCAGCGCCGTTAAACCCAGCGCTGTTAAACCCAGCGCTGTTAAACAAGGTCAGGGTGGCGATAAAGGCGGAGTCCCCTTTTGAACCGCAAGCAGCCATCCCCTCGCAAAGTGCTGATCCCCCTCCACCATGGGCCGCGTTTCTCACGGGTTTTTAAGATAGGCGATCAGCGCGGCGCGGTCCTCCGCTTTCGCGAGGCCGGTGAAGGGCAGGCACAGCCCGGCAATCTCGGCCTGCGGGGCTTTCAGCCAGGCGTCGAGGCGGGCTTCATCCCAGATGAAATTTTGCGCGCGCAACGCCTCGGTATAGGCGAAGCCCTCGACGCTTGCGACGGGGCGGCCGACCACGCCTTCCAGATGCGGGCCGGTCAGCGGACGGGCGCTGGCGGACACGGTGTGGCAGGCGATGCAGCGGATGAAATGCCGCTTGCCCACCAACGCGTCGGGGGGAGGCTCCGCCGTCGCCACGCCCGCAAGGCCCAGCGCCAGCAGCGCAAGCAACCCGGCCAGAAGAGGAGGGAGATGGATCATGCCTGCGTGCGCTCGTCCTGGCTTCCTGATTCCATCGGATGACCCTGTGCCGCTCCGATCCTTTTGGGTTATCGGTTTGCGCGCCAGCGATAAAATGGATTTTCATGGCGACTATCATCGAAAACTTCGATTAGTCCTCTGCTGGAGAGAGGACGTCCTCACATATGGCGAGGACAATTGCATTGCCCTTGGCACTTGGGATAGAGGGGCCGCACTTCATCGCTGACCCCTTCCCCCTAGGCAAAGGCCTGTTCCCTTGACCGCACCGCGCATCGCCATATTGCTGCCCTGCTATAATGAGGCCGGGGCGATCGCCCGCACCGTCGCGGAGTTCCGCGCGGCGCTGCCGCAGGCGACGGTCTATGTCTATGACAACAACAGCAGCGACGGCAGCCGGGAGATCGCGGCGGCCGCGGGCGCGGTCGTCCGGCAGGTGCGGCAGCAGGGCAAGGGCCATGTGGTGCGCCGCATGTTCGCCGATATCGACGCCGATCTTTATGTGATGGCCGATGGCGACGCGACCTATGAGGCCGCCGCCGCCCCCGCGATGATCGCCATGATGCTGGAGCATAATTACGACATGGTCGTGGGCTGTCGCAAATCGCAGGAAGAGGCCGCCTATCGCGCGGGCCACCGCTTCGGCAACAGGATGCTGACCGGCCTGCTCCAGAGCCTGTTCGGTCGCAGCTTCACCGATATCCTCTCGGGCTATCGCGTTTTTTCCCGCCGGTTCGTCAAGAGCTTCCCGGTGCTGTCGGCGGGGTTCGAGATAGAGACGGAGATCAGCGTCCACGCACTTGAACTGGCGATGCCGGTGGCGGAGAAGGAAACCGCCTATGGCGCGCGGCCCGAAGGATCGGTCAGCAAGCTCAGCACCTATCGCGACGGCTGGCGCATCCTGCGCATGATCCTCACCCTTTATCGCACCGAGCGGCCGATCTGGTTCTTCGGCGGCATTGCCGGGTTGCTCGTGCTGATGGCGCTGGCGCTGGCGTTGCCGCTGCTGTTCACCTGGCTGGAGACCGGCCTCGTCCCCCGCTTCCCGACCGCGATCCTCGCCACCGGCCTTTCCATCGTCGGGGGGTTGAGCTTCATGTGCGGCCTCATCCTCGATACCGTGGTGCGCGGGCGGCGCGAGGTGAAGCGGCTCGCCTATCTCGCCCATGCCGCGCCCGCCGATCTGGTGGCCGATCTTGGGGAATGGCAGGGCCGCTAAACAGCCATTAATCCTTGCAGGCTAGCAAGGACAGGCAATCTCCCCCTTGAACCGGCATCATTTTACTCCGATGTAGGTGCGGGCACCATCAAGACGTCTGAAAGAACATCGCACACATGACCAACACCAATTTCGATCCCATGGCCGCGCTGGTCCCTGTCGTCATCGAGCAATCGAATCGCGGCGAGCGCAGCTTCGATATCTATTCGCGCCTGCTGCGGGAGCGGATCATCTTCGTGACCGGCCAGATCGAAGATCATATGGCATCGATCATCGTCGCCCAGTTGCTGTTCCTCGAATCGGAAAATCCGAAGAAGGACATCTACATGTACATCAACTCGCCGGGCGGGGTGGTGACGGCGGGCCTGTCGATTTTCGACACGATGCAATATATCCGTCCCAAGGTCGGCACCGTGTGCATCGGTCAGGCCGCGAGCATGGGCAGCTTCCTGCTCGCCGCAGGGGAGCCGGGGATGCGCGTGGCGCTCGCCAATTCGCGCATCATGATCCACCAGCCTTCGGGCGGCGCGCAGGGCATGGCCTCCGATATCGAGATCCAGGCCAAGGAAATCCTGCGCATTCGCTCGCGCATGAACAAGCTGTATGCGGGCTTCACCGGCCAGCCGCTGGAGAAGATCGAAGCGGCGATGGATCGCGACACCTTCCTCGAAGCGGACGAAGCCAAGGCCTTCGGTCTGGTGGATCAGGTGTTCGAAAAGCGCCCCGCACCGGCCGAAACGCCGGACGCATAATCCGCTATTCGGGGGCAGGAGCCTCTCCTCCCCCCAATAGAGGCTTGTGAAACAGGGAAAGAGCGGTCTAGGATGGCCGCACTATATGCCGGGCCAGAACGGGTCGCCCTTTGTGATCGGGGCCGGGCTAGGAAAGATCAGGAATGACCAAGCTGACAGGCTCCGATTCGAAAAGCACGCTCTATTGCTCCTTCTGCGGGAAGTCGCAGCATGAGGTGCGCAAGCTGATCGCCGGACCGACCGTTTTCATCTGCGACGAATGCGTCGAACTGTGCAACGACATCATCCGCGAGGAGACCAAGAGCGGCCTTGTGGGCAAGAAGGATGGCGGGGTGCCGACGCCGCAGGAAATCTGCGACGTGCTCAATGATTATGTGATCGGGCAGGCGCGCGCCAAGCGGGTGCTGTCGGTCGCGGTGCATAATCATTATAAGCGCCTCAACCACGGCACCAAGGCGGGCGAGGTCGAGCTCGCCAAGTCGAACATCCTGCTCGTCGGTCCGACTGGCTGCGGCAAGACGCTGCTCGCGCAGACGCTGGCCAAGACCTTCGACGTGCCCTTCACCATGGCCGACGCGACCACGCTCACCGAGGCGGGCTATGTCGGCGAGGATGTCGAGAATATCATCCTGAAGCTGTTGCAGGCGTCCGACTATAATGTCGAAAAGGCGCAGCGCGGCATCGTCTATATCGACGAGATCGATAAGATCAGCCGCAAGGCCGAGAATCCCTCGATCACCCGCGACGTATCGGGCGAGGGCGTGCAGCAGGCGCTGCTGAAGCTGATGGAAGGTACCACCGCCAGCGTCCCGCCGCAGGGCGGCCGCAAGCATCCGCAGCAGGAGTTCCTTCAGGTCGACACGACCAATATCCTGTTCATCTGCGGCGGCGCTTTCGCTGGCCTTGAAAAGATCATCGGCGATCGTCTGGAATCGAAGTCGATCGGCTTCGGCGCCCATGTCGCCGCGCCGGAAGAGCGCCGCACCGGCGAACTGCTGCGCCAGAGCGAGCCGGAAGATTTGCTGAAATTCGGCCTCATCCCCGAATTTGTCGGCCGCCTGCCGGTGATCGCGACGCTGGAGGACCTCGACGTGCCCGCGCTCGTCCAGATATTGGTCGAGCCGAAGAACGCGCTGGTGAAGCAGTATCGCAAGCTGTTCGAGATGGAGGAGGTTGACCTCACCTTCACCGACGAGGCGCTGACCGCGATTGCCAAGAAGGCGATCGAACGCAAGACCGGCGCGCGCGGCCTGCGCTCGATCATCGAGGCGATCCTGCTCGACACCATGTTCGACCTGCCGTCGATGGAAGGCGTGAGCGAGGTCGTCGTCGACAAGGATGTGGTCGAGGGCCGCAAGGAGCCTGTCCGCGTCTTCACCGAAAAGGACAAGAAGGCCGAAGACGCGGCCTGATCCGCCGACTTTGGCAAGAAATAAAGGGGCGCTGGCTTGGGTCGGCGCCCTTTTTTGATGGCGGATATGCCGCTTTCGTGGCGGATTGCGCGCCGGGATGCTACAGGCGCGCCTGCTTAACCCGGACCAGATAGATCAGGCCGGATAATCAGGATGATGAGACATGCCGACGATGATTCAGCCCAGCGCCACGTTCAAGGAGAATCTCCAGCAACTGCCGTCGATCGAGGGTGTGAGCCGTATCGACCTTATTGACGACAAGGGCGCGGTGGTCGCTAGCATTGAAAATCAACCGGGCAAGCAAGGCTCGCTGGCGGTCTATCATTATCTGCAACAGGTCTTTGGCACGCTGGATGCGAAGGCGGCTGACCATGGCCTCGACGTGTTTGCCGAGCATACCCCGGATGCGCGCAATCGTCCGGGCGCACATCCCAATGTCGATCGCCTGCTTGAGGTCGCAGCGGGCGGCGCCCCGCTTGCAATCGAGGTCATTGCCGCCTGAAGCGAGCGACCACCGCGCCCGGCCCATCAAGGTCGGGCGTCGGGACCTTCAGAAATTCAGAACGCCAGACTCGCGAGCCGCGCCGGGGGCGTCCAGCCTCCCTTGCCCTGCGCTCGTTCGCCCGAGGCGCTGTCCGTGTCCGTGTCCGACCGCACGCGGCGGCTGAATTCGGCCGAGGCGTGGCGCAGATTGTGCAGCATCGTCTCTACCGTGCCGAAGCCCTGTTCCAGCGTGTCGATTTCCGAGGCCACCACTTCGGTGTCGCGCCGGATGGTGTCGACGGTGGTGGACATCGAGTCGGCGGCCAGCGCCGTTTCGTCCACTGCGGCGGTGATCATCGTGACGGTCTGCGCCTGCTGCTCCATCGCATGGCGGATGCGTTCGGAGCTTTCCTGCACATCGCTCACCGTGTCGCGGATACGCTGGTTGGTGTCGACCGACTGGCGGGTGGAATTCTGGATCGCGGCGATCTTGCCCGCGATATCGTCGGTGGCGCGCGCCGTCTGGCTGGCGAGCGACTTCACCTCCTGCGCGACGACGGCGAAACCGCGCCCGGCGTCTCCTGCCCGCGCGGCCTCGATCGTCGCGTTGAGCGCGAGCAGGTTGGTCTGCCCGGCAATGTCGCGGATAAGGCCGAGAATCGACTCGATCGCCTGCGCATGGTCGGAAAGCGTCGCGGACATCGACACCGCTTCCCCGGCCTGCAAGGAGGCGCGCTGCGCGACCTCGGCGGAATTTTCCACCTGCGCGCGGGTTTCCTCGATCGCGCGGATGAGTCCAGCCGAGATATGGGCAGCCTCGCGCATCGCCAGCGCGGATTGTTCGGCCGCAGCCGCGACCTCTGACACCTGATCCAGCATGCCGCGAGTCGCGTGGGACGCATGCTTGGCCTGATCGCGCAGGCTGACCCCGAAGCGCGAGGCGTCGTCGACCTCGCTGGCGATGCGCTGTTCGAACATCTCGCTGTTATGCTTGCGTTCCTGAAGGTCGCGGCTGACATTTTCTTCCGCGACGATCGCGCACATGGTTTCGGCCTCGATCATCGTCATGCGCAGCAAGGTGCGCATCAGGCGGTGCCGGGTGTCGACCTCCGCCACCTGCTGCCGGAAAATATCGGTAATCGCTTCGTTGGAGGCATTGACCGCGACGAGGATGATGCGCAGCGGGACATCATTCTGCCGCGCATGGCGCACGCATTCGGTAATCGAATGCACCCAGCCATCGGAGGAGAAAGCGGAGAATTTCTGCCGCAGATAGCGATCGATTTCCTGACGCACGAAATGGAGGGACTCGCTGGTGCTGCGATCGCGCAGGCCGCTGCGTATCGCATAGGCGTGATAGAAATTGTCGGCCGGCCTATCGTCCTGCTCGATCATCGCCCAGATTTCGCGCGCCGTATCCGCAAGCGAGCCATCGGGGTCGAAATCCGCCAGCCTTTCCCGGATATTGACGTGATTACCGATCGTCAGATCGTTCGGCATGCTGTTTTCCGCCCTGATGTTGGTTTGCGTATCTCAATCGGGGTGAGGCTACGGAAAGGAGGTTAATCTTTGATTATCTTTCGCAATAGCGAACAAAAAACAGCGAAGGGGGGATTTCCACTTCTATGATGATTTGCGTGTGGCAGACCCACGCGCTAAAGGGGGCCGATTCAGGTTTAACTGAGAGAACGGGACAGCATGGCTCATCCACAAAAAAAGGGGCAGAACAGACCCCTGTCGCCGCATCTTTCCATCTGGCGCTGGGGACCGCACATGGCGGTTTCCATCGCGCACCGCGTAGCTGGCGATGGCCTCGCGATCGTCGGTGCGATGGCGCTGGTCTGGTGGCTGGTCGCCGCCGCTTCCGGTCCGGGCCATTATGCCTATTTCCAGAGCTGGGCCGGCAGCCCGCTCGGTTATATCGTGATGATCGGCCTGACCTGGGCCTTTTTCCAGCATCTTTTTTCCGGTCTGCGCCATCTCGTTCTCGATATCGGCGCGGGCTATGAGCTGAAGACCAACCGGACCTTCTCGATCCTGGTGTTCGTGCTCGCCATCGCCGTGACGGCGGCGATCTGGTGCTGGCTGCTGGTGGAGAAGCTCTGATGGGGAACGGAACGCCTATCGGCCGCGTGCGCGGCCTCGGTTCGGCCAAGACGGGGGTCCATCACTGGGTGCTCCAGCGGTTCACCGCTGTCGGCAACCTGCTGCTGGTGCTGTGGTTGATCTTCTCGATCCTGCAAATGCCCGGCCTCGATTATGTCAGCGTGACGAGCTGGATCGCCCAGCCGCTGGTCGCGGTGCCGATGATGCTGATGCTGGTCTCGATCTTCTGGCACCTGAAGCTTGGCCTTCAGGTTCTGATCGAGGATTATATCCATGAGGACGGGTTGAAGTTCGCGGTGGTGATGCTGCTCAATTTCTATGCCCTTGGCGGCGCTGCCCTCGGCATCTTCGCCATCGCCAAAATCGCATTTACGGGGGGTGCCGCATAATGTCGGACTCTTACAAGATCATCGACCATAGCTATGACACGGTGGTCGTCGGCGCTGGCGGCTCCGGCCTGCGCGCCACCATGGGCAGCGCCGAGGCGGGCCTCAAGACCGCCTGCATAACCAAGCTGTTCCCGACCCGCAGCCACACGGTCGCGGCGCAGGGCGGCATCGCGGCGTCGCTGTGCAACAACACGCCCGATCACTGGACCTGGCACATGTACGATACCGTCAAGGGGTCGGACTGGCTCGGCGACCAGGACGCGATCGAATATATGGTGCGCGAGGCTCCTGCCGCCGTTTATGAGCTGGAGCATGCCGGCGTGCCGTTCAGCCGTAACGCCGATGGCACCATCTATCAGCGCCCGTTCGGCGGCCATATGCAGAATATGGGCGAAGGCCCGCCGGTGCAGCGCACCTGCGCCGCGGCCGACCGTACCGGCCATGCGATGCTGCACGCGCTCTATCAGCAGTCGCTGAAATATGACGCGGACTTTTTCATCGAATATTTCGCGATCGACCTCATCATGGAAAAGGGCGCCAATGGCGTGCCCGAATGCCGTGGCGTGATCGCGATCTGCATGGAGGATGGCTCGATCCACCGCTTCCGCGCCCATGCCGTTGTGCTGGCGACGGGCGGCTATGGCCGTTCCTATTTCTCCGCGACTTCGGCGCACAGCTGCACCGGCGACGGCGGCGGCATGGTGCTGCGCGCGGGCCTGCCGTTGCAGGATCTGGAGTTCGTGCAGTTCCACCCGACCGGCATCTATGGCGCAGGCGTGCTCATCACCGAGGGGGCACGTGGCGAGGGCGGCTATCTCACCAACTCCGAAGGTGAGCGCTTCATGGAGCGTTATGCCCCGTCGGCGAAGGACCTTGCCTCGCGTGACGTCGTGTCGCGGTCCATGGCGATGGAAATCCGCGAAGGCCGCGGCGTCGGCCCGAACAAGGATCATATCTACCTGCACCTCGATCATATCGATCCCAAGGTGCTGGCGGAGCGCCTGCCCGGCATCACCGAGAGCGGCAAGATCTTCGCGGGCGTAGACCTTACCCGCCAGCCGCTCCCCGTCTGCCCCACCGTCCATTATAATATGGGCGGCATCCCCTGTAACTATCATGGCCAGGTGGTGACCAAGGTGGGCGACGATCCGGAAGTGATCGTGAACGGCCTTTATGCGGTCGGCGAAGCGGCCTGCGTGTCGGTCCATGGCGCGAACCGCCTCGGCTCCAACTCGCTGATCGACCTTGTGGTCTTCGGTCGCGCGACCGGTCTCCACCTCAAGGAAACGATCAAGCCGAACAGCAAGCACAAGCCGCTGCCCGCCGATTCGGCCGATCTCGCGCTGTCGCGCCTCGACCATTATCGCAACGCCCAGGGCGGCACGCCGACGGCGGACATCCGCCTCGACATGCAGCAGACGATGCAGAAGCACGCCGCCGTGTTCCGCGACAGCGCGCTGCTCTCCGAAGGCGTGAGCATGATGCAGCAGGTGAACAAGCGCCTTCAGGATGTGTCGATCGCCGATCGCAGCCTGATCTGGAACACCGACCTCATCGAGACGCTGGAACTCGACAATCTGATGGCGCAGGCGATCTGCACGATGGAAGGCGCCGAAGCGCGCAAGGAATCGCGCGGTGCCCATGCGCATGAGGATTTCCCGAACCGCGACGATGCGAACTGGATGAAGCACACGATCAGCTGGTTCGAAGGCTGGGGCGGCAAGGGCGGCAAGGTGACGCTCGATTACCGTCCGGTGCATGATTACACGCTGACCGACGAGATTGAATATATCAAGCCGAAGGCGCGCGTTTACTGATATCGCCGCCTTCGCGGGCGGACCGGACAGGAACGGAAAAAAGGGGGGCGGGCCATGTGGTTCGTCCCCTTTTCCATGCATGGGTCAGCCCGCGAGCGCGCTCCTCTTGCGAGGCCCTTGACCGCCTCTGCGTTGCGGTGCAGCATGGCTCCATGACAACTGACCCCAGAGCGGACACCTCCATCTCTCAGAACCCGGACATTCGCTATCTGGGGCGCCTTCTGGGCGACGTCATCCGCGCTTATGGCGGTGACAAGCTCTATCGCCAGACCGAATATATCCGGTCGGCCTCGGTCGATCGCGCGCGCGGCATAGAGGGGGCGGAGCTTGCCGACACCGGCCTCGGCGCGCTCAGCCTTGACGATACATTGTCGTTCGTGCGCGGGTTCATGCTGTTCTCGATGCTCGCCAATCTGGCCGAGGATCGCCAGGGCATGGGCACTGATACCGAGGGAGCCTTCGCCGTTGCGGTCGCCTCGCTCGAACGCCATGGGGTGGGGCGCGACAAGGTGCTGGCGCTGCTCGACCATGCGCTGGTCGCGCCGGTGCTGACCGCCCACCCGACCGAGGTGCGGCGCAAGTCGATGATCGACCATAAGAACCGCATCGCCGAGCTGATGCGCCTGCGCGACAATGGCCATATCGAGACCGACGCGGGCGAACCGGTCGATGAGGCGATCATGCGCCAGATCGCGCTGCTGTGGCAGACCCGCCCGCTGCGCCGGGAACGCCTTTATGTGCAGGACGAGATCGACAATGCGCTGACCTATTTCCGCGACGTGTTCCTGCCGGTGCTGCCCGCCCTTTACGCACGCTGGGAGCGTATATTGGGCGCCCGCCCGCCGAGCTTCCTGCGCGTGGGCAACTGGATCGGCGGCGATCGCGACGGCAACCCCTATGTGCAGGCCGAGCAGGTGCGTTCGGTGATGGCGCGCGGGGCCGAGGTCGCGTTGCAGCATTATATGGACGGCCTCCATGCGCTGGGTGCTGATCTTTCCATCTCCACCGAACTGGCGTGCGTGCCGCAGGAGGTCCTGGATCTGGCCGAGGCAAGCGGCGATGTTTCGCCCAGCCGGATCGATGAGCCTTATCGTCGCGCCATTTCCGGCATATATGCGCGCGCCGCGGCGACCTATGAGGGGCTGACCGGTAAGGTGCCGCCGCGTCCTTCGGCGCTGCGGGGCAAGCCTTATGCGATGCCGGGCGACCTGCGCGCCGATCTCGTCACCCTCGCGCAGGGGCTGGCGAGCGATGGCGAGGGGGCCTTGGCGACGGGCGGCGCGCTTGGCCGCCTGATCCGCGCGGTCGAGACCTTCGGTTTCCATCTCGCCACGCTCGACATGCGCCAGAACAGCGCGGTGCATGAGCGCGTCATCGCCGAACTGCTGAAGGAGGCGGGCGTCGAGGCCGATTATATCGCGCTCGACGAATATGCCCGCGTTGCCCTGCTGCGGCGCGAACTGGCCACCAATCGCCCGCTGGGGTCGCGTTTCGCCAGCTATAGCGAGGAGACCGCGAGCGAACTCGCCATCGTCGAGGCGGCCGCGCAGGCGCATCGCGCTTATGGCCCGCAATGCATCACCCAATATATCATCAGCAAGGCCGAAAGCGTGTCGGACATGCTGGAGGTCGCGCTGCTGCTGAAGGAAGTGGGCCTGTGGCGCGCGGCGGGGAAGGATGCCGGCAAGGACGAGCCGCCCCATTGCGCGGTGATGCCGGTGCCGCTGTTCGAGACCATCGCCGACCTTGAGGCCGCGCCTGCGGTGATGGGGGCATGGTTCGCGCTCCCCGAAATCGGGGCGATGACGCGCGCGCGCGGTCATCAGGAAGTGATGATCGGCTATTCGGACAGCAACAAGGATGGTGGCTATCTCACCTCCACCTGGGGGCTGTATCAGGCGAGCGAGGCGCTGGCCCCGGTGTTCGAGGCGGCGGGCGTCGGCATGCAGCTCTTCCACGGTCGCGGCGGTGCGGTGGGGCGCGGGGGCGGCTCCGCCTTCGCGGCGATCCGGGCGCAGCCTTCGGTGTCGGTGCAGGGGCGCATTCGCATCACCGAACAGGGCGAGGTGATCGCGGCCAAATATGGCACGCCGGACAGCGCCGCCGCCAATCTGGAATCGATGACCAGCGCCACGCTGCTCGCGACACTCGAACCGCAGAGTTTGGGCAGGCAGGACAAGGCGCGTTTCGCCGCGGTCATGGAGCAATTGTCGGCGAGTGCTTTTTCCGCCTATCGCGAGCTGGTGTACGATACGCAGGGCTTCAAGCAATTCTTTCGCGAACTGACCCCGATACAGGAAATCGCGGGCCTCAAGATCGGCTCGCGCCCGGCGAGCCGCACCAAAAGCGACCGGATCGAGGACCTTCGCGCCATTCCCTGGGTGTTCAGCTGGTCACAGGCGCGGGTGATGCTGCCCGGCTGGTATGGCGTGGGGCAGGCGCTCGATCAGTTCGCGGACAAGGGATTGCTGAAGGATATGGCGCAGGTGTGGCCGTTCCTGCAATCGACTCTCGCCAATATGGAGATGGTTCTCGCCAAATCCGATATGGGGATCGCCGCACAATATCTGCCGCTGGTGCAGGATCAGGCGCTCGGCCAGCAGATTTTCGGGCAGATTCAGGAGGGGTGGGAGAAGGCGCGACAGGGGCTGCTGACCGTGACGGGGCAATCCTGCCTGCTGGAGGCCAATCCGGCGCTCGACCGCTCGATCCGGCTGCGCCTGCCCTATATTGAGCCGCTCAACCTGTTGCAGGTGGAACTGTTGAAGCGTCACCGCGCGGGGGAGGATGATGCGCGGATCAAGGAGGGGATCGAATTGTCGATCAACGCGATCGCGACGGCGCTGCGCAACAGCGGCTGATTATGGGTTTGGAAAAGGCAATTATGCACTTTGCGAGCCGATGAGGGTTTGCGGACAAAAGTGGGTATCGCCTTTATCGTCACGCTAACCTTGTTTGGCGGCGCTGGGTTTAAGGGCGCTGGCCTCCGGTGTGGGGGCCATTTCGCCGGACCGATCTGCGGTCCGTGGGACCTGATGGATTCTGAAACACGTTCAGCATGACGGCCGGCTTATGTCGCTTGACCACCGGCAATGCACCAGTCCACGCTTTGGTTTATAAAAGGCATAGTTGCCCTGGAAAACGTGTAAAGGCAGGAACCGCCGGGGCGGCTCCTGCCTTTTGGATATGTTCTTCCCTCCCGCCCGTCTGCCAGGCAGTCTGAAACAGGCAGGGGACGGGAGAGGGAGAACCCGGCGCCCTGATGAGCGCCGGAAATTGCATCAATATTTCACAACCAGACCGGCCATCGGACGGAAGGTGTTGAAATTGCCGAGCGTGTCGACCTGAAGGCGCAGGCGCAGGTTGCTCTTGTCGGCGGAGCTGCCGAGATCGGCGGGCGACACTTCGGCACCGAAGCCGTAGGTGGTGCCGTGGAAATCGCGGCTGTCATCGCCCAGCGCGGAGAAATTGGTCCAGCGATAGCCGACGGCGCCGTAGATCAGGCTGTCCTTGCCCGCCTTCACGCCGGCGCGGCCGGTAACGCCATATTGCCAGTCGACATCGCCGGAAATGCCCTTGGCGACATTGCCTTCGACACCGACCACGATCGGCCCGGCGACATTATAGTTGACGCCCGCGACGCCTTCGACAGTCACGCTGTCATAGCCCATCGGCGGGATGCCGCTCTTGTCCCAGTGATCGTTGAATTTCTCATAACCGCCCAGTACGCCGACATAGGGTTCGAGGCGGCTTGCACCGTCCTGGGCGTGAGCCGCCACGGGAGCGATGGACGCAGCGGCCAGTGCCGCGAAAAGCAGTTTCTTCATGTCTTTCGACCTCATTCTCATTTGATTAAAGCGCACGGTGTGGACCCGGCGGCCGGCGATCAAACGTTCCCTGTGACCGCGCTAGCAAGGGTCAAATGCGCGGGTGCGCCTTACAGTTTCCTGAACAATGATAGAAATCCAAAAGAAGCTGAAAATGCGGCATTAATGTCACGGTTTCTGAACCTCAGCTTACAGAAACAAGAGTGTCGATGTGATGAAATAGAAAAAGGCGGAGTGATCTCACTCCGCCTCGAAATAATGTAGCAATAAAGTTCCATCCCAATGGGATGAAGCGTTTTACTGGCAAGTCAGGAGACAGTTGCCTTGATGATCTTGCCGGGCTTTGCCGGCGGCTCGCCCTTGGGCAGCGCGTCGACATGTTCCATGCCTTCCTCGACCACGCCCCAGACCGTATATTGACGGTCAAGGAAGGTCGCGTCGTCGAAGCAGATGAAGAACTGGCTGTTCGCGCTGTCGGGGTTCATCGCCCGCGCCATCGAGCAGACGCCGCGCACATGCGGTTCGGCGTTGAACTCGGCCTTGAGATCGGGAAGCTTGGAGCCGCTCATGCCGGTGCCGGTCGGATCGCCGCCCTGCGCCATGAAGCCGGGGATCACGCGGTGGAACACCACGCCGTCATAAAAGCCTTCCTTGGCCAGCGTGGTGATGCGTTCGACATGCGCCGGGGCGAGGTCGGGACGCAGCTTGATAACGACATCGCCGGTATCGAGGGTGAAAGTCAGTCTCTGGTCGGCCATATCCGTATCTCCCGAGCAGCCTTTTGATGAATGGTCCCGCCCATATAGGGGCTGCGCGTTTTTTGGGAAGGCGTAACCGCCGCCTTTCTGCTGAATTGCGTTGCAATTCCGGTGGGCTTGCGCGAAAGCGGGCGAATGATCGAAGGGCACGCAACAGAAGGGGCAGCGGATGAACCAGACCAATGCTTCGCGCGCGCCCGATCTTCAGGACGGCACTGATCGCGACCCCATCGACGCGGGCCCGGTCGAGGATGCCGCGCCCGAATCCCGCCATGATGAGGATGACCGGCTGAAGCCCGAATATGTCTCCGCCGTCCGCGAGGCGGTGGAGGCGGGAGAGATTGATCGCGCGCGTGAACTGGTGGCGCCGCTGCATCCCGCCGACATCGCCGATCTTATCGAACTGACGCCGGGGGAGGAGCGCGCCGACGTCATTTCCGCGCTGGGCGATCTGGTCGGCGCGGAGGTGCTTTCCGAGCTTAACGATTATGTCCGCGATGACGTGATCGAGGCGCTGGAGCCGCATCAGGTCGCCGACCTCGCCTCCGAACTCGATACCGACGACGCGGTGGCGATCATCGAGGATATGGAGGAGGCCGACCAGCAGGCCGTCCTCGACGCGATGGAGCCGGAGGACCGCGCCGCCATAGAGAGCGCGCTCGCCTATCCGGAGGAGTCGGCCGGTCGCCTGATGCAGCGCGACCTGATCGCGGTGCCGCCGCATATGAATGTCGGGCAGGTGATCGACTATCTGCGCGACGGGCAGGCGCTGACGACCGACTTCTGGGAAATTTTCGTCGTCGATGAGGGCCATCATCCGATCGGCACCTGCCAGCTGAGCTGGGTGCTGACCTGCCCGCGCTCCATTCCGATCGCCGATGTCATGAAGCGGGAGCAGACGCTGATCCCGGTCGACATGGATCAGGAAGAGGTGGCGCTGCGCTTCCAGAAATATGCGCTGATCTCCGCCGCCGTGGTCGATGCCGAGGGGCGGCTGGTCGGCATGATCACCGTCGACGACATATTGCACATCGTTCAGGAAGAGGCGGGCGAGGATATTCTCCGCCTGTCCGGTGCGGGCGATGGCGACATCAACGAGCCGATCCTCGAAAGCTACAAGGGCCGGGTGCGCTGGCTGCTTTCCAATCTGGTGACGGCGCTGGTGGCCTCCACGATTATCGGCATATTCGAGGGGACGATCCAGAAGATGGTCGCGCTGGCGACGCTGATGCCGATCGTCGCGGGTGTCGGCGGCAATGCGGGCAGCCAGACCATGGCGGTGACGGTGCGCGCGCTGGCGACCAACCAGATTACCGGCTCCAACCGCTGGCGTACGGTGCTGCGGGAAATCCGCGTCGCGTTGCTCAACGGGTCGACCGTCGCCTGCGTATTGGGCGTCGGCGTCGCCATCGTGTTCGGCAATATCGTGCTGGGCGGCGTGATCGCGGCGGCGATGATGGCCAATATCGTGACGGCGGGCCTTGCCGGGGCATCGATCCCGCTGATCTTCGACCGTTTCGATGCCGACCCGGCGGTCGCTTCCTCTATCTTCGTGACGATGATTACCGACTCGATGGGCTTTCTCGCCTTTCTCGGGCTGGCGACGGCGGCGGGCCTGACGGGCTGACCTCCCACCCCTTTTTCCGCCATGGAAAGGGGTTGAAAGCGGGCGGAGGGTGCGCCATCTCCTTGCCATGCCCCTGCACATGACCAAGATCGCCTTTGGCTGCGACAGCGCCGAGGATTTGCGCCGCTATCTCGAATCCCGGGCACCGGCCGGAGAGGCGCGGCTCACCACGCGCTATTGCCCCAAGCGGGCGGAGGAAATGGCCGGAGGCTCCCTCTACTGGATTCATTCGGGCACGATCATCGGCCGCAGCCCGATCCTCGGCTTCCAGGAGAATGGCGAGGGGAAATATTGGATCAGGATCGAACCCCGGCTGATCCCGGTCGCCCCGCGCGCGAAAAGAGCGCATCAGGGCTGGCGCTATCTGGAGGACAAGGATGCGCCCGCCGATCTCGGCGATGGCGAAAGCGCTGGCGACGCGCTGCCCGCGCATATCGCGCAGGAACTGGAGCGGCTGGGGCTGGCCTGAAGCGCTGAAAGGATTGGGGCGCGGAGGGGCGCAAGCGGCGGGCTGGCGTCAGGGCACGCCGCTCGATTCCTGCATCCGCTTTTCGGCATACCATTGGCGCAGCATCGCCTGCGTACAGCCGGTAAAGCCATAGCTGCCATTGGGGGAGCAGCTATTGGGTGTCATGGCCTGTCCCGCTTTCTGCTGTTCCGCCACCTGGCTGGACCAGCCGGGGCCACCCACCGGCTCCGGTTTCTCCCGCAGCGCCTTGGGAATGCGATAGCGCTCGGCCTCGGGCTTGCGGGCGCAGACGACGATCTCGTCCTCCTTGCCCGCATCGGTCGGGCAGGGATCATCGCCATAGACGATAAGGTTGATGACCCGCTCGGGTGGATCGGCGGCCTGCGCCATCGAGGACGGCAGCAGGCCCGCGATCAGGGGCAAGGCGAAAAGAGCAAGGGCGCGATAGCGGGGGATCATGCCTTTCTCCCTCGGCCTTTCGGGCTGAATGCAGCCTGTATATCCGGCCCCCGAGGGGCGCCGGAGGTGTAAGGAAAGGGTAAAGGCAGCGGAGGCGCGCTCAGTTCTGCGGGGGTGTCCCATCCTGCGGCGTGGTGACCGTGCCCTTGTTTTCCACATCCTCTTGCGCGGCTTGCGCCTTGGCCTGCGCGGCTGCGGCCTCCTCGGCCTTTGCCCGTTCCTCGATCTTTTCCGAATCGGCGTCGATCGTGGAGAGGCGCTTCGCGCGCTCCGCCGCGACCAGATCGGACCAGCTCTTATCCCCGTTCATGCGGCGCTCGGCCTTGGCCTGCGCGGCGAGCTTCGCAAAGCAGCCGGTGACGCCGCCCGCGCCCGAAGGGGTGCAACTGCCGGTGCCGTCCTTGCCGACATATTCCATCGATTTGACGCGATTGGCCCAGGCCTGATTCTGGGTCGATCCGAAGTCCGGCTGTTCGCGCAATTCCTTGGGGATGCGATAGCGTTCCTTCTCCTCCTGCCGGGCGCAGACGACGATCTCGCCACTGCCGCTGGCCGGGCAGGGATCATCGCCATAGACGATGACCTGACGGACCCGCTCGGCCGAGGGGCCAGCCGCTTCGCCCTGCGCCATCGCCGGGGCGGCCGCCGCCATCCACGCGGTCAGCGCCGCGCCCATCATCCATTTCAGTCCCTGCTTCATGGTCAAATCCTTTTCGAAAGGGCGATGGCGGCCTTGCAGCCCAGCCGGATGGCGCCGAACAACAGCGGATAGGCCGGCGCATTTTCCGCGCCATGGGCGAGGGCGGCGTCGCGATGTTCGACCTCCTCCGCCTGAAAATCCTTGATCGCTTCGGAAAGTTCCGGGTCGCTGTCTCCCAGTTCCCGCAGCTGTTCCTCATAATGCTGGTCGATTTCCGTCTCGATCGCGGCGGTGCAGGCCATCGCGGCTTCCGGGCCGATCGCGGCGGTGACCGCGCCCAGCGCGAAGCCCGCCACTTTCCAGACCGGGTGGAGGATCGTCGGGCGCACGCCGCGCCGGGCGATCATCGCATCGAAATGCTTGCGGTGGCGCTCCTCCTGCGCGGCCATGACAGCGATGGAACGGCTCATCGGATGGCGATCCCCCATCACCGCGAGTTGGCCCGCATAGATCACCGTCGCGCCGAACTCACCCGCCTGATCGACGCGCAGCATCGAGGCCCGATCGGGTTTCGGGCGGTTGGGGCGGGGAAAGTCGCTCATGGCTCGGTCCTTATTTGCCGCGCAGCAGGGTGAGGGCGATCACCGCCGCCCCACCCAGGGAGAATATCGCATTGAAGCCCGCAAGGGAAATGCCGAAGAGCGACCAGGGGGCGACATCGCAGCGGGTAATCGGCGCCGCCATGATCGCGTCCAGCATATCCTTGGCGGTGGCGCCGGAAGCGGGCACGGAGCAGGCGGTGACGCCTTCCCACCACCGATATTCGACCCCGGCATGGAACACGCCGATCGCGCCGCTCACCGCGATGGCGAGCGCGGCGATCGCGACCAGCAGATAGGACAGGCCGGGCTGCCTGCGCAGCGCGAAGGCGACCAGCGCCAGCAGGATCGCCGCGGCATGGGGCCAGCGCTGCCACATGCACATCTCGCACGGGAACAGCCCGCCGACATATTGGGAGAGGAGCGCGCCGCCGAGCAGCGCGGCCGGGACCAGAAGCGCGAGCAGGCGGGCGCGGGCGAGTGAGGCGTTGCGGTTCATCCCGGCCTCAGCGCTTGCCCGTGGCTTTCTTCGGCGCTTCCGCCTTTTCCGCCGTCTTCAGCCCCTGCGGACCGAGCCGTCCGATGGTATCCAGCGCATAGCGCAGCTGGAAATCCTCTATGCCCTTTTCCTTCAGTTGCTCCGCCGTCATCGAGAAGCGCGGATCGTCCTTCGCGTCCTCCTCGAACACCGGATCGTCGCTCTTGATCTCGTTGATCAGATGGCGGCGCAGGTCGGATTCGCGGAACTTCGGCCGGGTCTTGTAATCGGGATCGGAGAGCTGCGGCACGCGGATGTCGGGCTTGATGCCGCCTTCCTGCACGCTGCGGCCCGACGGCGTGTAATAGCGCGCGGTGGTGAGGCGCAGCGCCGTGGTGGGCGAGAGCGGCAGCAGCGTCTGCACGCTGCCCTTGCCGAAGCTGGTTTCGCCCATGATGAGCGCGCGGTGCTGATCCTGCAATGCGCCCGCGACGATCTCCGACGCGGAGGCAGAGCCGGAATCGACCAGCACGATGATCGGTGCGCCGCCGGTATCGTCGCCGGGCTTGGCATAATAGCGCTCGATATCGCTCTTGTTGCGGCCGCGCTGCGAGACGATCTCGCCGCTGTTGAGGAAGGTGTCGGACACCGACACCGCCTCGTCCAGCAGGCCGCCGGGGTTGGACCGCAGGTCGAGGATATAGCCGGTCGGCTTGTGGCCGAGCGACTGGGTGATGCTGCGGATCGCAGAGCGCACGTCCGCGCCGGTATTGGCGGAGAAGCTGACGATCTGGATGACGCCGATGCCTTCCTTCACCTGCCATTTCACCGGCTTGATGTCGATGACCTCGCGGGTCAATGTCAGCTCCAGCGGCTTGTCGCGGCCGGGACGGACGATGGTGAGCTTGATCGGCGTGCCGGGCTTGCCGCGCATCTTCGCGACCGCCTCGTCGAGCGTGCTGCCATAAACCAGCTCGCCATCGATATGGGTGATGTAATCGCCCGCCTTTATCCCCGCGCGCGCGGCGGGCGTGTCGGCGGTGGGCGCGATTACCTTGACGGTGCCGTCCTCCATCGTCACCGACAGGCCAAGGCCGCCATAGCTGCCCTCGGTCTGGGTCTTGAGGTTCTGGAAATCGCTGGCGTCGAGGAAGCTGCTGTGCGGGTCGAGGCTGGCGAGCATGCCGGAAATGGCGCCGCGAATCAGCTTCTCGTCATCGACCTTTTCCACATAGTCGGTGCGGACCTTCTGGAACACGTCCATGAATTCGTCGAGCGCGGCATAGTTGCTGCCTTCCGCTTCGGCCAGGGCGGCGGTGGTGGCAGGCACAAGCGCAAGCGCGGCCAGAGCGGCGGCATTGCGAAACAACGAGGAATTCATAGAAGCAAGCGTCCCGAAACTGATCTCGCCACTATATAGGACGGCGAACGGGGCGCGCATAGCCCGGATTTTCGCACCCTCCGCATGCGGGGAGAGCGGGGCGGGGAAGAGCGGGACCGGTCAGGCCCCGGCGGTGATCATCGCGATGATGTCCATGGGGCGGCCCTGCCGTCGCAACTCGACCGTGATCGCGGGATGAGCGCCCGCCCCGGCGGTGCCAAGCTTGTCGCCCTGCGCGACTTTCTGCCCTGTCGATACCGAAAGCCGGGCAAGGTCGGTGATGAGCGTCATCCACTCGTCGCCATGGTCGATGATGAGAATCTGGCCGAAGCCGCCATAGGGCGCGGCAAAGACGACGCGCCCCGGCGCCGGAGCGACGACCTCTGCGCCCGGGCGGGTCGCCAGCGTGATCCCGCGCGATCGGACGCCGCTGTCGGACACTTCGCCAAGGCCGGTGACCAGCGTGCCGGTGACGGGCAGTCGATAGGCGGCGGAGGCCGGGGCGGCGTCGCCATCCTGTCGGGCCGGGGCGCCGGGGCGGAGCGCCGGGCCGGGCAGCGTGGCGAGGCGGGTGCGCACGGCGCTTGCCTGCCGCACCTGCGCGATCAGGCTGTCGATGTCGCGGGCCCGTTCGCTCATCGCCAGCGCGCGTTCCTGTTCCTGCGCGGCCGAGGAGGAAAAATCCCGCGCGGCGAGGCGCTTTTGCGTTTCCAGCCGACTGAGGGAGGTGCGCTGTTCGGCGAGCTTCCCCTGTACCTCGCGCAACCCGCTGGTCGCCGTGAGCGCCAGGTCCTGCAACTGCCGGGTATGGGCGAGATCGGACCGCAGGCTTGCGGTGCGGGTGTGGATGACGGGCAGGACATGAGCGAAGGCGATGCGGGCATGCACGATATCGCGCAGGCTGCCCGGTTGCAGCAGGGCGAGCATGGGCGGGCGGCGCGAAAAGCTCTGGAGCGCGGCGGTCAGGCGGACGAGCGGGCCTTGCTGCCGCGCGAGGCCGGAGGACTGACGCTCGATCAGGCGATTGATGATCGCGATGCGCGCCTGTCCCGCGCGCAGATCGGCCTCGCTCTCCTGCACGCGGGCGGCGAGGGCGGCGGCCTGCGCGTTGAGGCGGTCGGCTTCCTGCGCCGCGCTATTGGCCTGCGCTTCCAGCTGGTCGGACAGCGCGCGGGCGCGCCGGGCCTGCTCGCTCGCCTCCTTCAGCGCCTGCTGCTCCTCGGCGAGGCTGGCGGTGCTGCCGGAAACGGTCATCTGCTGGGCCGAGGCGATGAGCGCCCCCGATCCGAGCATGAGGGCAAGGCCCCCCAGGATGATCGCGATGATGGCCCCCCGCCGCACCCCTCATCCCTCGCGATGATAGGGGTGGCCCGCGAGGATCGCGGTGGCGCGCCAGAGCTGTTCGGCCAGCATCGCCCGCGCCATCATATGCGGCCATGTCATGCGCCCGAAGGCGATCAGGAGATCGGCCCCGGCGCGCGCCTCGTCATCAAAGCCGTCCGCTGCGCCGATCATCAGCCGGCATTCGCGCATGCCATTGTCGCGCCAGTGGCCGAGCCTGTCGGCAAATTCCATCGAGCCGAGCTGCTTGCCTTTCTCATCCAGCATCACGGTGACGCAGGGGGTGGCCGACACGGCAGGCAGCTTGCCGCCGGTATCGGGCATTTCGGTGACGCGCGTGGGCCATGTCACGCGTTTCAGATAACGGTCGACCAGTTCGGCCTCCGGCGAGCGCCCGATCTTCCCGCGCGCGATGATGTGCAGCAGCATGGGCGCGGCCTTTCCGGTCGTCTCTGGTCCTTCGCGGGCGCGCTGTTAGTGGGCGGCGACCGAGGGTGCGGGCGGCGCGTCGGCAAAGCCCCACATGCGTTCCAGATTGTAGAAGCTGCGCACTTCCGGGCGGAACAGGTGGACGATCACATCGCCTGCGTCGACCAGCACCCAGTCGGCGGCGGGCAGGCCCTCGATCCGGGCGATGCGGCCGGTCTGGTGCTTGATCCGTTCGGCCAGCTTCTGCGCCATGGACGCGACCTGACGCGACGAGCGGCCGCTCGCGATCACCATGTAATCGGCGATGCTGCTCTTGCCTGCAAGCGGGATGGAAACGGTTTCCTGCGCCTGATCGTCGTCTAGCGACTGCATCACAATGGCGTGGAGATCTGCCGGGGAACCGGCGTCGGAGGCCGGGACACTGGCGGGTTGGGTCTGGTTCAAAATCGCTCCTTCAAAGGTGGTGCTGGGGGTGGTGACAAGAGAAAGCGGTGCGTAAGCGCATCGCGCACGCCCCGGTTCCTATATTCGCGGTGCCAGAAAGGGTCGGCCTGTCGCAACAGGGTTGCCGATCGAGGATCAGGGCGGAAGCGCAGTAGCACAAGCGCCGGGGCTCTCCAGTCCATCCAGTTTCTGCTCTGGCGCGCGGGCCGGACGAAACGCCGCAGCCAGTTCATGGCGGACCCGCCATGACCACGCGCATCATAACCCGGACGCGCGATCACGGCAATGGGCATCGTGCGGGCGATGGCGCGCCAGTTCTTCCACGCGCCGAACTGGCGCATATTGTCCGCGCCCATCAGCCAGCAGAAGCGATGGTTGGGATAGCGGCGAATGAGCGCGCCCAGCGTGTCGACGGTGTAGCGCGTGCCGAGCTGCCGCTCGATTGCGGTCGGGCGGATCGGCGCGCGCGCGGCGATGCGGCGCGCATGGGCAAGGCGGGCGGTGAGCGGCGCCATGCCCTGCGCGGGTTTCAAGGGATTGCCGGGGCTGACCAGCCACCAGACCTCATCAAGGCCGAGCGCCTCCCGCGCGAACAGGCTGATCGCCCGGTGCCCGTCATGGGCCGGGTTGAACGACCCGCCGAGCAGGCCGATCTTCCGGGGATAACCGCTTGTCGCCATGGGATGGGAAGGGGCAGGTCTCAGGCGCGCGCGCCTGCCTCATCGACCCCGGTGCTGTTATGGCGCAGCGCCTTCAGCACGGTGGCGACGATGCCGTCCGCGTCGAGACCGGCCTCGGCATATTGCTTTTCCGGCTTGTCCTGATCCTGGAAGATATCGGGCAGGCGCAATGTGCGCAGCTTGAGGCCCGCATCGATCAGCCCTTCATCGCTGGCCAGCGTCAGCACATGCGCGCCCAGGCCGCCGATCGCGCCTTCCTCGACCGTCACCGCGACCTCATGGCTGGTGAGCAGGCGGCGGATCAGCGCCTCGTCGAGCGGCTTGGCGAAGCGCAGGTCGGCCACGGTGGTCGAAAGCCCGCGCGCGTCGAGCGCATCGGCGGCTTTCAGCGCCTCTTCCAGCCGGGTGCCGAGCGAGAGGATCGCGACCTTCTTGCCCTCGCGCACGATGCGGCCTTCCCCGATTTTGAGGCGCATCGGCGTTGCGGGCAGCGGTACGCCGACGCCATTGCCGCGCGGATAGCGCACCGCGATCGGGCCATCGTCATGAACCGCGCAGGTATGGACCATATGCACCAGTTCCGCCTCGTCGGCGGCGGCCATCACCACCATATTGGGCAGCGTGGCCAGATAGGTGATGTCGAAGCTGCCCGCATGGGTGCTGCCGTCAGCGCCCACCAGCCCCGCGCGGTCGATGCCGAAGCGCACGGGCAGGTTCTGGATCGCGACATCATGCACGACCTGATCATAGGCGCGTTGCAGGAAGGTCGAATAGATCGCGCAGAAGGGGCGCATTCCCTGCGCGGCGAGGCCCGCCGCGAAGGTGACCGCATGCTGTTCGGCAATGCCGACATCGAAGCAGCGATCGGGGAAGGCCTCCTCGAACTTGTCGAGGCCGGTGCCGGACGGCATCGCGGCGGTGATCGCGCAGATCGTCTCGTCGCGCTCCGCCTCGGCGATCAGCGCCTTGGCAAACACGCCGGTATAGCTTGGCGGTCCGGGCGGGGCCTTGGCCTGCGCGCCCGTCACCACGTCGAACTTCTGCACGCCATGATATTTGTCGGCGGCGGCCTCGGCGGGCGCATAGCCCTTGCCCTTCTGCGTCACCACATGGACGAGGCACGGCCCCTCGGCGGCGTCGCGCACATTTTCGAGCACCGGAATGAGCTGGTCGAGATTATGCCCGTCGACCGGACCGACATAATAAAAGCCCAGTTCCTCGAACAGGGTGCCGCCCATCGCCATGCCGCGCGCGAACTCGTCGGTCTTCTTCGCCGCATTGTGGAGCGGCTTGGGCAGCTTGCGGGCGATCCGCTTGGCGAAACCGCGCAGGCCGAGAAATTCGCGGCTCGACACCAGCCGGGCGAGATAGGCCGAGAGGCCGCCCACCGGCGGGGCGATCGACATGTCGTTGTCATTGAGGATGACGACGAGCCGGTCGCCCGCGTCGCGCGCATTGTTCATCGCCTCATAGGCCATGCCCGCCGACATCGCGCCGTCGCCGATGACGGCGATGCCCTTGCCGGGTTGACCCGCGAGCTTGTTGGCGATGGCGAAGCCCAGCGCCGCGCTGATGCTGGTGGAACTGTGTGCCGCGCCGAACGGGTCATAGTCGCTTTCGGCGCGCTTGGTGAAGCCGGAAAGGCCGCCGCCCTGCCGCAGCGTGCGGATGCGGTCGCGTCGGCCGGTCAGGATCTTGTGCGGATAGCATTGATGACCGACATCCCAGACCAGCTTGTCATTGGGCGTATCGAATACATAATGGATGGCGGTGGTCAGCTCGACCACGCCGAGGCCGGACCCCAGATGGCCGCCGGTGACGCCCACGGCGCTGATCGTCTCTGCGCGCAATTCATCGGCCAGCTGACGCAGCTGTTCCGGTTTTAGCGCACGCAGATCGGCGGGGATATTCACCTGATCAAGCAGCGGGGTGACGGGGCGTTCGTTCATTCTTTCCGGTTCTCCAACCCCTGCCCATAGACCTTGCGGGCAGACTTGTCGAACCCCCAATGGCGGGGGATCATGCAGGCGCGCACTCCGCGCACCGGCCCTGCACCTCGATCACCGGCCTGTCGGCAATGAAGCCTTCGCGATTGGCCCGTTCCCGCACCGCCGCCGTCAGCTTGTCGTCATCGACATGGATCGCCTTGCCGCAGCCGGTGCAGACCAGGAAGATGCAGTCGTGCATGCAGCCGGGATGGGCGTTGGCGATATAGGCATTGGCGCTTTCCACGCGAGTCGCCAGATTGGACGACACGAACAGGTCGAGGATGCGATAGACGCTGTTGGGCGCGACGCGCTTGCCGCGTGCGACCGACACCGCATCGGCGATGTCATAGGCGGAGGTGGGCTTGGCCTGCCGGGCGAGTACGTCGAAGATCGTGGCCCGCATGTCGGTCCATTGTTCCCCCCGCTCCAGAAGCGCCTTTTGTGCGGCATCGCGCAGCGACGCGCCGGTAAGATTGTGATGATGGTTGCCCATGGGGTGATAGTAGGGATGCCATGCCGCCCGCACAAGGGGAGGGCCGCATAAGGGCGCAAGAGCGGGGGGCGTGCGCGGGCTTGCCTCCGGCGCGGCAAAGGCGGATAGTCCGGCCATGGACGAAGAAAAGCTGATTGCCTTGCTCGCCCCTGTGCTGGGCGACAGGGCGCGCGCGGCGCTCGCGCTGCTGGTGGTGCCCTCAGCCGGGGGAGAGGGCGTGCCCGACAAGGCGGGCGCGGCGGAGCTTGCCTTCGCGCTCAGCGTGGCGCTGCATCAGGGCTTGCTCGACGAGGTGCCGACCGGCGCCGCCTATGTCGCGGATCGCCGCGCCGCCAGCGGGAAGGTGATGCTCGATCATGGCGCGTTGCGCACCATTCGCCTGCCCGGCGACGCGCCAACGGGCAAGCTGCCTGCGGGGACTGCCGCCTTCGCGCGCCTGCTGGAGCCGCTGGGGTATCGCCGGGTGGGCACCTATCCGCTCGATCGGCTGAAGATGACCGGCTATGCCTGGTGCCATGCGGAAATGCCCGGCATGCTCGCGCAATATTTCGTCAGCGAACTGCATGTGGACCGCTTCAGTCCCGAATTTCAGGCGGCGGCCGCGCGCATTTTCGGGACGACGCGCGATCCGCTCGACGCGATTTCAGGTGACGCGCTGGATCGGCTCACGGCGCAGGGGTGGCTGCCGCTGGCTGAGGCCGCCGCCCTGTTGCCGGTGCTGGTGCGGGCCTTTGGCCGCCATCATGAGACGCCCGCGCTCACCGATTATGAGCTGCTGAAGCAGGAAAGCGCCGAGGCGGCGTGGATCGCGACCGAAGGCAATGCCTTCAACCATGGCACCGACCGGGTTGCCGATCTGGAGGCGACCGTCGCCGCTCAGCGCGCGGCCGGGCGGGCGATGAAGGAGCGGATCGAGGTTTCCGGCAATGGCCGCGTGCGGCAGACGGCGACCCGCGCCGACCGGGTGGAGCGGCTGTTCCGGGATGACCGGGGCGGCGAGGTGCTGCTGAGTGTCCCCGGCTCCTTCTATGAATTCATCAGCCGGGATGTGGACCCGGAAACGGGCACGCTCGACCTGCGTTTCGACAGCGGCAATGCGCAGGGCATTTTCAAGATGACGGCGCTTGATGCCTGAAGCCGGTTGGCTTGAAGTGCGGGGGGGGTGAAGCGCGGGGGCAGGGTCAGGCCCCGCCCCGCAGCCGATATCAGAAGCTTTCTTCCGCATAGACGCGGCCCAGATCGCCGCCCCATTCGCCATGATAGCGATCGAGCAGGATTTCGGCGGGCGTCTTGCCGCGCGCGACCACTTCATGCAGCGCGTTGAGATAGCCGGTTTCATTATTGCCGCTGGCGTCGAGCCGGGCGCGGGCGGACAGGCCCGCCTGCGCGATGTCCAGCACCGGCGCGGCGATATCGCGCAGCGTGCGGCCGCCCGGCAGCGGGGTGTCGAGGCCCAGCTTCGGTACGCCGTCGCGCAGGATCTGGCGATCCTCGATGCTCCAGTCCTTCACCAGATCCCATGCCGCGTCGAGAGCGCCCTGATCGTAGAGCAGGCCGACCCAGAGGGCAGGCAGCGCGCAGATGCGGCTCCACGGCCCGCCATCGGCCCCGCGCATTTCGAGGAAGCTCTTCAGGCGCACTTCCGGGAAGGCGGTGGAAAGATGGTCGTTCCAGTCGCCGATCGTCGGCTTCTCGCCCGGCAGCGCGGGCAGCCTGCCGTCGAGGAAATCGCGGAAGCTCTGGCCCGCCGCGTCGATATATTTGCCGTCGCGATAGACGAAATACATCGGCACATCGAGCGCATAGTCGGCATAGCGTTCATAGCCGAAGCCGTCCTCGAACACGAAGGGCAGCATGCCGGTGCGCGCCGGGTCGGTATCCGACCAGATATGGCTGCGATAGGACAGGAAGCCGTTGGGCCGTCCTTCGGTAAAAGGCGAATTGGCGAAGAGCGCGGTCGCCAGCGGTTGCAGCGCGAGCGAGACGCGGAATTTCTGCACCATGTCCGCCTCGCTCCCATAGTCGAGATTGGTCTGGATGGTGCAGGTGCGCAGCATCATGTCGAGGCCCATGGTGCCGACGCGCGGCATGTGGCGCAGCATGATGCCATAGCGACCCTTGGGCATGATCGGCAGTTCCGCGCGGGTCTTGTCCGGCCACATGCCAAGGCCGAGGAAGCCGATGCCGAGTTTGTCCCCGACCGTCTTCACCTGTTGCAGGTGCCGTCCGGTTTCCTCGCAGGTCTGGTGCAGATTTTCCAGCGGCGCGCCCGACAGTTCGAGCTGGCCTGCCGGTTCGAGGCTGATTGTGCCATCCGACCCGCCCAGCGCGATCATGGTGCCGCCTTCGAGGATCGGTTCCCAGCCATAATCCTGCAAGCCCGTGAGCAGCGCGCGGATGCCGCCTTCCTCGTCATAGGATGGGGCATGATGGTCGGAGAGGGCATAGACGAACTTTTCATGTTCGGTGCCGATGCGCCATTTTTCCGCGGGTTTCTCGCCATGCGCGAAAACGGAGATCAGATCATCCCGGCCTTCGATGGTGGGATCATCCGCCCCTGTATCAGTTCTGGTGCTCATTCGCGCGCCTTACCCCCTGTGAGTGCTGCTGCAAATAGGGATGAGCGGGATAAGGATCAATTGCCTCGCTCACGCAAAATATTATTCCCATTTCGGGATAATCACTTGTCCGCCGGATCGCCGCCCGTCCAGTCGCCATTGATCGCCATCCAGCAGGCGGTGGCGGCGATGGCGGCGGTCTCGGCGCGCAGGATGCGGGGGCCGAGCGCGATCGGCACGGCGGCGGGATGCGCGCGGATCGCCTCGCGCTCCTGCGTGGTGAAGCCGCCTTCCGGGCCAATGAGTAACGCGGCCGGACCCTTATGGGCGGCAAAGGCCTGCCCGATGGGGGCGCCGCCCAGTTCGTCGGCGAAGAAGAGATGCCGTCCCGCCGGCCAGTCGCGCAGCAGGGCGGGCAGCTTCTCCATCTCGTCGATTTCGGGAAGGGCGGTGCGGCCGCATTGCTCGGCCGCCTCGATCATCTGCGCGCGCAGCCGGTCGAGGTTGAGCTTGTCCACCACCGCGCGGCTGGTCAGCACCGGGCGCAGCCGCGCCACGCCCAGTTCGCACGCTTTTTCCGCGACCAGATCGATGCGACCCTTCTTGATCGGCGCGGCGCAGAGCCAGAAATCGGGCGCGGCCTCCTGCGGTCTGGTCTGCTCGATGCATTCCAGCACGAGGTCGCGCTTGCGGATCGCGGTGGCGCGCGCCGCCCATTCGCCGTCCCGCCCGTTGAACAGCAGCACCGCGTCGCCCTCCTTCGCCCGCATGACGGAGAGGAGGTAATGGGCGGCATTGCCATCGACGGGTATGGCGAGGCCGGGGCCGATCGCCGCCTCGACATAAAGGCGCGGGGCGCTGCGCGGCGGCCAGGCTGGGGTCGCGGCCATGGGGCTTCCCTCCGTCAGGCCGCTATCAGGCGATCTCGAAAATGCCTTCGACCTCGACCGCGCAGTCGAGCGGCAGTTCGGCGACGCCGACGGTGGAGCGCGCATGGCGGCCGGCATCGCCCATGATCGCGACGATGAGGTCGGACGCGCCGTTCATCACGGCGGGCAGTGCGGCATAATCCGGCGTCGAATTGATGAAGCCACCCAGCCGCACGCAGCGCACGATGCGGCTGAAATCGCCGCCGACAGCCGCTTTCAGCTGTGCCATCAGGTTGATGACGCACAGGCCCGCGGCTTCCTTGCCCGCCGTCTCGCTGACCTCTCCGCCCAGCTTGCCCTTGTGCGCATCGGCGATCTTGCCGTCCGCGCCCGCGCAGATCTGGCCGGAGATATAGACGAGATTGCCGCTCTGCACATAGGGCAGGTAATTGGCGACCGGCGCGAGCGGGGTGGGCAGCTCGATGCCGAGTTGCTGGAGATTATGCTCGATATGGCTCATGTCGAAACTCCTGATGGGGAAGGACGCTATGAGAGGCGGCCTACAATGTGCGGGCCGTCACGACAACCATCGATCCGCCATCGCCCGTTCAGCAGCATTTGCCCGCGCCGCCGCCATAGCGCGCCTGCTCCCGGTTGCGGAAGAACTCCACGCGATCCATCGGCGTGCGATCGGGATGGCGCTGCGCCATATGGCGCAAATAGGCCTCATAGCTCGGCTGGCCGACCATCAGCAGCGCCATTTCGCGGATATGGCCCAGCAGCTTCCTCATTCGGCGGGCACCATGTCGGGCGTGATCTCATGCACGGTCGGCCGGTCCGCGCGCAGTGCCACCAGGCAGGTGCGGATGGTGAACAGCAACAGCGAGAGCACGACGAACAGGAACACCGCGCATAGCGCCGCATCCACCCGGTCGTTGAAGATGATCGCCCGCATTTCCTCCATCGACTTGGCTGGGGCCAACAGCTCGCCGCGCGCCGCCGCCTCGGAGAATTTGGCGGCGTGGGAGAGGAAACCGACCTTGGGGTCGGAAGAAGCGAGCTTCAGCGCGCCCGCGCTCAGCGTGCAGATCAGCAGCCATGCGGTCGGCAGCACCGTCACCCAGGCGAAGCGGTTCTTCTTCATGCGGAAGAGCACGACCGTTGCCAGCATCAGTGCCACGGCGGCGAGCATCTGGTTGGAGATGCCGAACACCGGCCATAGCGTGTTGACGCCGCCCAGCGGGTCGGTGACGCCCTGATAGAGGAAGAAGCCCCAGGCCGCGACGCAGATGGCGGTTGCGATCATGCCGGGCGCGAGCGAGCTATGCGCGCGGAAGGACGGCACGGCGAGGCCGATCAGGTCCTGTAGCATGAAACGCCCGGCGCGGGTGCCCGCATCGACGGCGGTGAGGATGAACAGCGCCTCGAACAGGATCGCGAAATGATACCAGAAGGCCTTCATCGCCGGGCCGCCCACGACATGGCTGAAGATTTCCGCCATCGCGACGGCCAGCGTCGGCGCGCCGCCGGTGCGGGAGATGATCGTGTGTTCGCCCACATCCTTGGCGGTCTGGACCAGCAGTTCGGGATGGACCGGGAAACCCATTGCGGTGACGGCGGCGGCGGCGCTTTCAGGCGATGTGCCGAGGATAGCGGCCGGACTGTTCATCGCGAAATAGATGCCGGGATCGAGGATCGACGCGCCGACCAGCGCCATGATCGCGACGAAGGCCTCCATCAGCATGCCGCCATAGCCGATGAACGGCGCGTCGCTCTCCGTCGAAATGAGCTTGGGCGTGGTGCCGCTGGCGATGAGGGCATGGAAGCCCGATACCGCGCCGCAGGCGATGGTGATGAACAGGAAGGGGAATAGCGCGCCCGACCAGACCGGCCCGCCGCCGCCAGTGAACTGGGTGAGGGCGTGCATCTTGAGCGGCGGGGCCATGATGAAGATGCCCAGCGCCAGCGCGGCGATCGCGCCGATCTTGAGGAAGGTGGAGAGATAGTCGCGCGGCGCGAGCAGCAGCCATACCGGCAGCACCGAGGCGATCGCGCCATAGCCGATCAGGATGAAGCAGAGCTGCACCGGCGTGAAGGTGAAGACCGGGGCCCAGGTGGCGGATTCGGCGATATTCTGGCCAAAGACGATGGCGAGGATGAGGCCGACAAAGCCGAGGATCGACACCTCGCCGATGCGGCCGGGCCTGATCCAGCGCGTATAGGCGCCCATCGCCATGGCGAGCGGCACAGTGGCCGCGACCGTGAACATGCCCCAAGGGCTTTCGGCGAGCGCCTTCACGACGATCAGCGCCAGCACCGCGAGGATGATGACCATGATCATGAAGGTGCCGACCAGCGCGATGGTACCCGCGACCGGACCCATTTCCATGCGCACCAGCTCGCCGAGCGAGCGCCCGTCGCGCCGCATCGAGATGAAGAGCACCATGAAATCCTGCACCGCGCCCGCCAGCACGACCCCGGCGATGATCCAGAGCGTGCCGGGCAGATAGCCCATCTGCGCGGCCAGCACCGGTCCCACCAGCGGTCCCGCGCCCGCGATCGCCGCGAAATGGTGGCCGAAGAGCACCCGGCGGTCGGTCGCGACATAATCGAGGCCGTCGGCGCGATAGACGGCGGGCGTGGGCCTGCCCGGATCAAGCCCCATCACCTGCCTTGATATGAACAGCGCATAATAGCGATAGGCGACGAGGAAGGTGCAGATCGCCGCGACGACGATCCATAATGCGCTGATCTGCTCTCCGCGCACGGTGGCGGTGACGGAAAGCGCGATCGCGCCGATGATGGCGAGAATGATCCAGGGTAGATGCTTCATCGGAGGCCCCTCTCTTTTATCGCGCAAATCCTGCCGCATAGCCGCCTGTCTGGCAATGCTGCTTTGGTATGGGGAGGGAAGGCGTGCGGGACGACGGCAAGTCCTTAGAGGTTTTTCTCTCCTCCTCCTCCTCGCGGCGCTGGGACCGGTCATGATTGGGGGCGATAAGGTTTCGCCATGGTTCCGCTGGTCCCGGCGGTTGGGCCGTGGGCCGGATTGCATGCGAAAGGGCCGGATTTCCCTGCGGAAACCCGGCCCTTTTCCTTATAGGCGATTGCCGCCGGAAGGCAGGCGCTTATTTCTGGGTGGCGAGATAGGCGATGATCGACGCGCGCTTCTGCGCATCGCTGACCCCGGCAAAGGCCATCTTGCTGCCCGGCACGACGGCGGACGGCTTGGCCAGCCATGCGTCGAGCTTCTGCGGGGTCCAGACGATATTCGCTTTCATCATGGCCGGGGAATATTTGAAGCCCGCCTTTTGCGCGGACTTGGCGCCGACGATGCCGGAAAGATTGGGACCCAGCGTATTGGGGCCGCCCTTGGTGATCGTATGGCAGGTGCGGCACTGGGCGTAGAGCTTGGCGCCCAGCGCGGGATCGCCCGCCGCCATGACCGTTCCGCTCTGCGTCAGCGCCATGGCGGCCATCGCCATGCCCGTCATGCCGCCTATTGAAAAAAGACCCGTTTTCCTCACGATATTTTATCTCCGTTCCTGTGCCGGGGAGGCAAGCATTTTGTCCCTTAAGCCAGTCTGAACAGCGCCCCTGATCCCGTGCCTGAGAGCGGGGGTCTGATCCTGCCGGTTGCTATGGTTATCGCTTCCTCTCAAAAATGTTTCTGGGGCGCAGTCAAGATGGTCCCGCCCAGTTTTCGGCGGCCAAATGCATTATTGTATCAATGGGAAACATTATGGACACAGAAAGGCCGGGTTTCCGGGCAGGCAGGACCCACCGTCCGGCGGTCGGAGGCGCCGCCAGACCGGGGCCGGACCGGGGCCTGGGGCCGGGTACGCGGCAAGGCCGTGGGCGCTCTATCCGGGCGGCGTCAGCCTTTCGCCAGCGCCATCAACTGCGCGAGATTGCTGGTGCCCGTCTTGGCCATGATCGCCGCGCGATGATCTTCGATCGTCTTGATGCTGAGGCCCAGAGAGCCGGCGATCATCTTGTTGGTCTGGCCGATGAGGAGCAGGTCCAGCACTTCCCGTTCCCGTGGCGTCAGCCGGGCGGTGCGGGCGGCGATGGCGCGCTGGCGGCGGCTCCAGTCGATGGCCTCGCTTACCGATCGCAGCAGGCGTTCTTCGTCCAGCGGCTTTTCCAGATAATCCAGCCCGCCATAATGGCGCACCGCATCCACCGCATTGGCGGTGGTGGGCCAGGCCGTCATGAAGATGAGCGCCGTGCCGGGATCGATCGCGCGTATCCTGTCGGCGAAGGCGAAGCCATCCAGATCGCCCATCATGACGTCGGTGATGATGCAGTGGGCAGGGGCCGCCTGATAGACATCGAGCAGCGGGAGGGGGTCGAGAAACGCCTCCGCCGCATGGCCGTTGCGGCGCAACAGGCGCGATACGGCGTTGCAGAGGTCGCAATCATCATCGACGACATAGACCAGAGCCTGGTCCGCGATGGCGGCGGGCGAGGGCATTTCGGGATCAGCCATGGCGGGTCTCCGCGAGGGGAAGGGACAAATGGTGGAAGATGAAGCCGTCGTCATGGTCCTCCCGGGTGATGCCGCCACCATGGGCCTCCACGATTGCGCGGGCGACGAGGGTGCCGACCCCCATGCCGGGATAAGGACGGGCATCGGGGGAAGGGACGTTGGCGATCGTAACCCTGCCCTGATTGTCGATGCGGTCGACGGTGATGGTGATGGAGCTGCCGGGGCTGGCGGCGATGGCGTTGCGGACGAGGTTGACGAGCGCCTGCACCAGCTCGATTTCCTGCCCCAGAACCGCCAGATCCTTTCCGACCGGTCCGATGCGCAGCAGGATGCGGGCGTTTCTGGCCTCCGGGCGGATGATGGCGGCCATGTCCTCGATCAGGGCGGCGAGGGCCAGCGGGGATGGTTCGTCCACCGTGCGGCCGCCAAAGCGGCGCAGGCGGCGAACCATGTCGGACAAGGCATTCACCTTGCGTTCGAGCAGTCCCGCAATCTCTCCGATCTCTTCGCGGCTGGCGGTCTCCTCCTTGGCGAGGCGGGCGAGATGGCGGCTTTCGATCGAAAGAGTGGAAAGCGGCTGGCTGATTTCATGAATGACGGCGACGGACATGGCGCGGAGCGTCTTGAGGCGCTCGGCCTGATAGAGCATCCGGTCACGGCGCGCGATGGCCTGCTGCGCCCGTGCCTGCGCCTCCGCATAGCTGCCCGCGAGATAGCCCGATACCGCGACGGCCGCGAGGGTGACATGCAATGCCATCCGGGTCGGAATATCCTCTATCCCCTGCGAAATGGTCAGGGTGGCGATAGCGATGGCGACTATGGTGAACCAGGCGGTGATGCGGCCGCAGCGCAGGCCGATCCAGCTGGTGGTGAGGATGATCGGCATCAGCATCAGGCCGGGGTCGACCTGCATCAGGGCGAAAGCGAACGCCCAGCCGCAGGCAAAGACGATCCCGGCCTCGCCGCCATGGCGCAGCCGCAAATCCCGTTCCAGCCGGTCGTCTCCTTCTTCCGACCGGGATCGCGCCCTGAGGAGCAGGAGCAGCGGCGGTGCAATCAGCACTATGCCCAGCATGTCACCGACGAAGAAGCTGATCGCGGTGGTCGCGAAAGGTTCGCTCGACGGCAGGCTCTGTCCGCCGGGCTGGACGATCATCCAGGCCAGTTGCGCAAGGGTGGCGAAGGTAGGCGTGAGCACCGTAGCCAGCGCGAAGGGCATGGGCGGGGTCGCGATATCGGCGCGGTTGCGCTTTTCTATCCAGCGCACCAGCGCGATGACGATGCCATAGAAAACAGGCGGTCGCATGATATTGGCGAGGTCGTTGAATATTCCCGGATAATGCGGCTGAATCGAGCCGGACAGCCATTGCATCATCAGTTCAGCGAGCAGGATATGCGGCAGGAAGCGTGGCCCGGCATGCCAGAGCAGGGCAAATCTCAAGCCTGCCGCCGGGTAGAAAAGGCTGTAGAAATAACTGCCGCTCCATTGCGAGGCGACCCCATGGGCGAGGAAGAACAGCAGGCCATAGCCGATCATCAGCGCCGCGTCGCGCCGGAGGCGGGAAGAAGGAAATGCTGGCGGGAGCATGAAGGAAGACGATGGCATTTTGTTCCTATGTCCTGCCCGTCCGCCGCCGCCAAGCCGGGATTCCTCTTTCGCCTTTCGCCTTCCCTTCCGTTTTGCCCTTTTGTTTTGAAAGGGCGGGCATCGGCAGGAGGGACGGCAGGAGGCCCTGATGGTGGATCGCTGCTTCATCTCGCGCGATGCCGGGGGAAAACATATCCGGTAAAAACCCGGATGGTCGCTTTGCCCTGCGGCGGCTATGGGGGGTGCGCGACCCGGGGGCTTATGCAAAGCCCCTGTCCCTGACCCGGCCTTATGGTCGGGTCCCTTTCCCCGGCAGGATCGGGCCAGAAGGATCGGGGCTGAAGGATCACGAAAGCCCGGTGGGATGACGGCCTGCCCCGGATACTGCAATGCAAAGCAATAAATTTACAGATACGCTCTTCCAGCATCAGGCAGAGATGGGCTATCCCATGCGCCATGCATCCTGATCATAAAATCCTGCCGACCGCCGCGATCCTGCTTGCGGCCCTTTGCTCCAATATCGTGCCGATGCAGATGTTGTCTGCACAGGCGCCGGTTCCGCCCGCGCCCCCGGCGGCAGCGCCTCCGGCCGTGCTGCCCGCGCCGATCCCGCCGCTCTCCCCGGCCCAGACCGCGTTTCTGACCAACTGGGTGAAGGGCGTCGATGCGCAGGGCATCGGCAAGGCGGCGCTGGACGGTAAATCCCCCAGCGAGGCGGCGCTGGTTCAGGCGGTGCTCGATCGCGCCCATGCGCTGCATAATGGCCGGGTCGATCCCGCTGATTTCCTCAAGATCTGGGCGTTGAGGCCCGCGCCCTATGATCCGCGCCCCGGCTTCGCCAAAGCGGTGGCGGAGGACAGGGTGCAACAATGGGCCGAAGATCAGCAACCCCCTTATGAGGGCTATGACGGCCTGCGCGAAGGGCTTCAGACCTATCGCCGCATCCGCGATGCGGGCGGCTGGCCCCAGCTCGCCGCAGGGGCGAGCGAAGGCGCGATCCGCAAGCGGCTGGCGATCGAGGACCGGAGCGCGGCTGCCGGGGGAAGCCTTTCCGACGCCATCCAGCAGGCGCAGCGGCGCTATGGATTGCGGCCCACGGGCACGCTCGATGCCGCCACGCTGGCCGCGCTCAACGTGCCGGTCGAAAACCGCATCGCCGCGATCATGGCCAATATGGAGCGCTGGCGCTGGATGCCGCGCGAAATGCCGGTCAACCGGGTGCAGGTGAATATCGCCGCGGCCGTCCTTACCGTGTTCGAGGGCGATCGTCCGGTTACGTCGATGCGCGCCGTCACCGGCCGGCCGGGCAATGAGACGCCGATGCTCGCCAGTAGCATTCATTCCATCGTCGTCAATCCCCCGTGGAATGTGCCTGCCTCCATCGCGAAGAAGGAATTGCTGCCTCAGGGGCGCAGGGCGCTGATCAACAAGGGCTATCGCTTCATCAAGACGCCCGACGGCGGCGAGCGGCTCCAGCAGGCTTCGGGGCCAGGCAATTCGCTGGGGCGGCTGAAGTTCGATTTCGACAATCCCTTCGCCGTCTATCTGCACGACACCCCGGCGCGCGGAAAATTCGCCAGCTATGACCGGTTGGCGAGCCATGGCTGCATTCGCCTTGAAAAGCCGGTGCCGCTTGCCGACCTGATGTTGCAGGGCAATCCCGACTTCGGCGGCAGCGTTCAGCCCCTGATCGACGCGGAAAAGACGCAGCGCGTTGCCCTGTCGCAGCAGGTTGCCGTCTATCTGCTCTACTGGACGGCCTTTGCCGGCAATAATGGCGTGATGAACTTCCGCAGCGACCCTTATGGCTGGGACAAGCTGCTCGCCGCAAAGATCGAGGCTTCGCGCCAGAACGCTCCCTCCGCCCTCGTGGCTTCCAAGGAATCCTGATCCATGTCGTTTCGCCTTCGCCGCCTTGCCCTGATGCTGCCGCTGGCCGCCGCCGTCACGCTCGGCGCCTGCCATGACCGCGAATCCGATCGGCCGGACGCCGGGAATGAGGACACTATCGTGGAGCCGGTCGCGCCGGAAAATACCGCGCCCACGCCGGAGCCGGTTCCCGAAACCCCGGTCGAGAATGTGGTGGCCCTGCCCAAGCCCGCCCCGCTGCCGGAGATCTCCGAGGACCAGCAGGTGCTCGACGATGCCGCCGCCGTCGGCATGACGGCGCGCAGGTCGGGAACCAGCAGCGCAGGGGGCGGGGAGGAAAGCTCGCCCCCGCATGCCGATGATGGCAGCGCGAGCGGCCCCCAGCAGCCGGGCCAGATATATTGAAGGATGGGCCGCGCGCCGACGCTTGGACGAGACGGCGCGCATCCCCGCCTGCCGGGCGGCCGGAGTGCGTTCGGTCCTGATTGAAGCAAAACCCGCGCCCCAGGGTTTTGTTATGCCGTATTTTCAAGGCGTCAGATGTTTCCATCCGACCTGAAAATGCTCTAGGCTCTCTCCATGACGGCAGTCGCCTCCTCTCGCGATGATCCCGCGACGGAAATCCTCTCTTCCGTCGCCTTCCTGCGCCTAGGCGGCCTGCGTCCGTTGCTCGGCATCATGGCGGCGTCGCGTCTCTCGCCCGCGCGGGTGGTGCAGCGCGCGGGCCTGCCCGCCGATTTCTTCGACAGGGACGATGAAACCCCCGTACCCCTGTCCGGCTATTTCCGCCTGTGCGAGCAGATGGCGGTGCAGGGCGATGACGAAAGCTGCCATGTCTCCCTGCGGCCCCTGATGGCCGGGACGTCCGAACTGGTGCAGGCGCGGCTGCTCGGCTGCCGGACCCTTTCCGGCATGCTGGATGTGGTCGCCAACAGCTACAACATCATTCACGGCAGCAAATATAATCGCGTGGTGCGGCGGGGACATCGCACCATCTATGAGATTGACGACACGGATTTCCCCTATGCGCTGGGCCATGACGAGCCGTTCGTCATCCTCTCGCTCGAATGCCTGTTGCTCTATGTCCATACCTTGCTTCTTTCGGCGGTGCCCCGGCGCGAGGATGTGCGGCTCAGCCGCATGACGACGCGTGGCGGCGATGCGCGCGCGCGGGACCATCTCTCCTTCTGGCAGGTGCCGGTGCAGGGCGGCGCGCCCTTGTTCTCGCTCGTCTATTCCGGCGATCTCGACCGGGTGGCGGTGACGCCGCAGGCCAGCCCCGTCCTCACCGCGCGCACCATTTATGGCGGGGTCGCGGACATGCTCGATCGGCTGCAACCGCCCGACCGGGATGAAACGCTAGCGGCGCGGGTCGGGCATCTGCTCGGCCATCGCATCGTCGATCAGGCGGAAGCGGCGCGCATGCTCGGCCTCTCGGTCGCTTCGCTGCGCCGGGGCCTCAGCGCGGAAGGGACGAGCTTTCGCGATCTGCGCGCCGATCTTCTCAATCGCAGCGCCCGGCAGGCGTTGCAGGATGGACAGTCGGTGCAGGAAGTCGCGGAAATGCTCGCCTTTTCCGATGGACGCAGCTTCGCGCGCGCCTTTCGCCAATGGAATGGCATCAGCCCCGGCGATTATGTCCGGCGGCTGGGTGTGAGCGAAAATGTCCCATAGAAATTGATCCCGGCCGTCATCGACGCGCCCGCCCGGCTCCGATATCCTTCCCTTCATGGTGCGAAAGACACCGCAAAGGGAGAGGCCTGAACGATGACCCCGTTGATGACGCATGCCCGTATCATCGCTCTGGTGCTGATGCTGGCGTCCTGCGCATCCCCGACGATGCGGGACGCGTCGTCTCCGGCCCCTTCCGGCGCAATTCCTTCCGGCGCGGTCCCTTCGCAAACGGTCGCGGCCTCCCCGGATCTTATGGTCGAAGTCGATGGCGCGCGCTTGCGGGTCCGTATCGAAGGCCCGCAGAAAGCGCCCCCGATCATCCTGATCCATGGCTTTACCTTCAGTCTGGAGACTTGGGACGGCTGGGCGAAGGATCTGGCGCGCGATCATCGCGTCATCCGCTACGACCTTTCCGGCCATGGCCTGAGCGATCCTGATCCCAGCGCGCGCTATGGCACGCTCGATCGGGTGCGGCAGCTGAAGGCGCTGATGGACCGGCTCGGCGTCGCGCGCGCCACGCTGGCGGGCAACAGCTTTGGCGGGCTGGTCGCCTGGAATTTCGCGGCGCTCTATCCGGATCGGGTGGACAGGCTGATCCTGATCGACAGCGCGGCCTATTCGATCAATGGCGTCACGGAAAAGCCGGTGCCGGTGCCGCCTGCGATGCGCGCCTATCTCACCGCGCCCACGCCGCAGGGCGTCGCCTATTCGGCCGCGCAAATCTACGTCCATCCCGAGCGGCTGCCGCCCGCAAGGCTGGAACTGATGCAGGCGATGATCGCCCGGCCCGGCAATGGCCCGGCGCTCATTGCCCATCTCGAACAATTCACATTGCCCGAACCGGACAGCCAGCTCGCGCGCATCAAGGCGCCGACGCTGGTTCTGTGGGGGCGCGGCGACAAGGTGGTGCCGGTGGACCATGCCGACCGTCTTGTCGCCGCGATACCCGATGCCCGGCGCATCATTTACGAGGATGTCGGCCACGCCCCGCAGGAAGAGGCGAGTGCGCAGAGCCTCGCCGATGTGCGCGCCTTTTTGAATGACAAACCATAAGGGAGGAACGTCATGAACCGCAACCATAAGGCCAGCCCGGTGAGGGCCGCCCTGATTTCCGGCGCGGCGCTGCCGCTGATGGCGCTCGCGCCTATGCCCGCCTTCGCGCAGATGGGCGCAGAGGAAGGCGCGGCGGGCGATATCATCGTCACCGCGCGGCGGCGCGAGGAAAGCCTGATCGACGTACCGATTTCCGTCAGCGCCTTTTCCGGCGACAAGCTGGAGGCACAGGGCGCGCTCGACATCACCGATGTCGGCAATATGGCGCCCAATGTCACGCTGGAACCGTCGCGCGGCACCAATTCGACGCTGACCGCCTTCATTCGCGGCATCGGCCAGCAGGACCCGGTTGCCGGGTTCGAGCAGGGCGTCGGCATCTATCTGGATGATGTCTATCTCAATCGCCCGCAGGCCGCCGTGCTCGACATTTATGATGTGGAGCGGATCGAGGTGCTGCGCGGGCCGCAGGGTACGCTCTATGGCCGCAATACCATCGGCGGCGCGATCAAATATGTGACGAAGCGCCTGCCCGATCATTTCGAGCTGAAGGCGCGGGCGAGCTATGGCAATTATGATCTGGCCGAAGGGGTGGTGAGCGTGGCGGCGCCGTTGTCCGACATGATCCGCGTCGGCGGATCGGTCGCGCGCCTTTCGCGCGGCGGGTTCGGGCGCAACCTCACGCTCGATACCGACAATTACAATAAGGATATCTGGGCGGGGCGGGCGACGCTGGAGATTGGCGGGGAAGGCCAGCCCGGCCTCATCCGCATCTCCGGCGACTATACCCATGACCGCAGCAATGCGCGCGGCGGGCATCGCCTGATCGACAGTTTTGTCAGCAACGCGCCGGTGCTCGATGATGTCTATGATACGCGCGGCGGCCTCGATGATCCGAAGCAGGACGTGAAGGCCTATGGCATTGCGGTCAACAGCCAGCTCGAATTGTCCGACGCGCTGACGCTCAAATCGATCAGCGCCTGGCGCAAGGACAAGAGCGCCTCGCCCATCGACTTCGACGCGCTGCCCGCCGTCGATCTCGATGTGCCCGCGCTCTATAATAATGAGCAGATCAGCCAGGAGGTGCAACTCCAGATCGACGCCGGGCCGTTGCAGGGTCTGGTCGGCGTCTATTATCTGGATGCGAGCGCGCAGACCCAGTTCGATACGCGTCTCTACACCACGCTGCCGGCGCTGCTGCCGCAGCTATCCTCCTTCACCGATGCGCTGATCAAGACCAAGACGACGGCGATCTTCGCCGACTTCACCTATGATATCACCGAACAGCTGAGTCTGTCTGTCGGCGGCCGCTATACGTGGGACAAGCGGACGGGCAGCATCTTCCGGCAAAGCTATATATTGGGCGGGCCGGAGGTGTTCGGCGGGCCGGGCGTGGCGCTGGGCGCGCCAGACACCGATTTCCGCGGTTCCCGCAAGTTCAACAAGTTCACGCCGCGCGCCTCGCTGAGCTTCAAGCCGAGCAGCGATCATATGCTCTATGCGAGCTTCTCGCAGGGCTTCAAGGGTGGCGGCTTCGATCCGCGCGCGTTGGGGTCGCAGGCGTCCGATCTCAATGGCGACGGCACGGTCAGCCCGCAGGAAGTAACCGATTATATCGCCTTCGATCCCGAAACGGTCGACAGCTATGAGGTCGGCTATAAGGGCGCGTTCCTCGACCGGCGGCTGAATGTCGCGCTGGCGCTGTTCCGCATGGATTATCGCGACGTGCAGATTCCCGGCTCCATGGGCTGCATCGTCAGCGGGCGGCCGAATTTCTGCGGCGTCGTCACCAATGCAGGCAAGGCGCGCTTCCAGGGTGTCGAATTCGAGCTGAACGGCCGCCTTGCCCGCGACATGCTGTCGAGCGGCGATGCGCTGACCCTCACCGGTTCGGTCGGCTATATCGACGCCAAATATCGCGAATATATCACCAATGTCGCCGGCACGGGGCCGGTCGATGTCGCCGATTACCGCAAGGTGCAGAACACGCCCAAATGGACGGCGAACGGAACGCTTGCCTATGCCACGCCGCTGGGCGATGGGCGGCTGATGCTCAGTTCCACCCTTTCCTATCGCAGCAAGACCTATCAGTTCGAGATTCCCAACCCCTATCTCGACCAGAAGGGCTATGCGCTGTGGGATGCCAGCATCGTCTACACCGCGCCGTCGGACCGCTGGTCGCTGGGCGTGCATGGCAAGAACCTCGCCAACAAGCGCTACAAGACCTCCGGCTATACCTTCATGGCCGCCGATGCGACGACCGGCGAACTGGTAAGCCCGCTCACGCCGACGCTGGGCACGGAAGGCACGCTGACCGCCTTTTACGGCAATCCCCGTCAGGTCTTCGCCACGCTTGGGGTGAAGTTCTGACCATGGGCAGGGCCGGGTCGTCCCCCATGATGCTGTCGGGCCTTGAAGGGGGGCGGCCTGGCCGGACCGGCGCGGTGATGGCGATGCTGCTGATCGCCTATACGCTGAATTTCATCGACCGGCAGATCATCGGCATCCTCGCGGTGCCGATCAAGGCCGATCTGGGCCTCAGTGACCGGCAATTGGGGCTGATGGGCGGGCTGGCCTTCGCACTGTTCTATAGCGGCCTCGGCATTCCCATCGCCCGGCTGGCCGACCGTCATGATCGCGGCCTCATCATGACGGTTTCGCTCGCCTTGTGGAGCCTGATGACCGCCCTGTGCGGCCTCACCCAGAATTTCTGGCAGATTTTCGCGGCGCGCCTCGGCGTTGGCGTGGGCGAGGCGGGGGGCGTGGCGCCCGCTTATTCGCTGATCGCCGATCTCTATCCGGCCGAACAGCGCGCACGGGCGCTCGCCATCTATTCCTTCGGCATTCCGATCGGCAGCGCGAGCGGCATCGTCTTCGGCGGCATCATCGCGACGCTGATCGACTGGCGCTATGCCTTCTTCATCGTCGGCCTGCTGGGCCTGCTGCTTGCGCCCCTCTTTCGCAAGGTCGTGCGCGATCCGCGCAGGGAGCGCCCGGCGCCATCGGGCGAGGAACGGGAGCCCTATGTGGGCCTCGGCGCGGTGCTGCGCCTGCTCGCCCGCAAGCCGAGCTTCTGGCTGCTGTCGGTGGGCGCATCCTGCTCCTCGATGATGGGCTATGGCCTGTTTTTCTGGCTGCCGAGCTTTCTTGTACGCAGTTTCGGTATATCGCTGCTCTCCGCTTCGCTGCATTATGGCGCGATCCTGCTGGCGGGCGGCATTGCAGGCATCTGGCTGGGCGGGCGGATGGCCGATGCGCTTGGGCAGGGCAACCGGGGCGCCTATGCGCTGATTCCCGCGGTCGCCTTCCTCGCCACCATTCCTTTCTACGCAGCGGGGATCAGTGCGCAGTCGATCCTTCCCGCCATCGCGCTGCTGCTGGTGCCGACCGCGCTCGGCCTCGTCTGGCTCGGCCCGGTCCTTGCCGCGATACAGGGCCTTGCCCCCGCCTCGATGCGCAGCACGGCCTCGGCGGCGTTCCTCTTCATCAACAATCTGATCGGCATTGGCGTCGGAACGCCCGCGATTGGCTGGCTGTCCGATTATCTGAAGGCCAGCCATGGGGAGGAGGCGCTGCGCCACGCAATATTGTGGGGCACGTCCTTCTATGTGATCGCGGCCCTGTTGCTGCTGATCGCCTCCCGCTTCCTGCCGCGCGACTGGCATGGGGAGAGCGCCCTGCCGGGGTGATTTCCTCTGCCCGGCGGAACCCGGCGGCTACCGCTCGCCCTGTCGCCCCGCGCTTCCCTCCGAAGGCCGGGAAATGGTGGCGGCCCTGTTGCCAAGCCGGAAAAAGAGAGGCGCGTTCCTGCGGCAGGCGGTATCAGAACCGCGCGGCTCCGGCCGGATTGGACAGGAAGTCTGGACTTTGACTGGAAATGGTGCCCCTGGCCGGAATCGAACCAGCACTCCCGAAGGAACTCGATTTTGAGTCGAGCGCGTCTACCAATTTCACCACAGGGGCACGACCGACCTTTCGGCGCGGAACGCTGCCTGTAGCGGAGCCGGCGGTGCAACGCAACCGCCTGATGCAACTCCGCGTCTTCCCCTTTGGCTGCACGGTATGACAAGGTTATCAAAATTATGGCGACGGTATGGCATTAGACGCTGCAATGGGTATAGCTGGGGGCATGACCCATGAAATCATCGCCGTTGACATTGGTGGAACCAATGCGCGTTTCTGCCGCGCCCGCATCAGCCGGGGTTGCGCCCCGCAGCTTGGGGAAATCCGCAAATATAAGGTGGCGGAGCATCCCACGCTTGCCGATGCATGGCGGCATTTCGCACAGGATGAAGGCGATGGCCTGCCCGATGAGGCGGTGGTCGCGCTGGCCGCGCCGGTCGCTGAAACGCCGATCAAGCTGACCAACAGCCCGTGGATCGTCGACCCGCAGGAACTGAAGCGCGAACTGGCGCTCGACCAGCTTCTTCTGGTGAATGATTTCGAGGCGATGGCCTATGGCATCATGGCGCTGCCGCGTGAGCATCTGGTCCATATTTTCGGTCCCGATCATGGCCTGCCGGTTTCCGGCGCGGTCAGTATCATCGGTCCGGGCACCGGGCTGGGCGTCGGGCTGGTGTCCTGCGCGCAGGGGGATGTGCGTGTGCTGCCCACCGAAGGCGGCCATATGAGTTTCGCCCCGGTGGATGAAGAGGACGACCTGCTGCTCTCCCAATTGCGCAAGCGCTTTGGCCGGGTGTCGGTCGAGCGCGTCGTGTCGGGACGAGGGCTGGGCTATATCCATTGCGCGCTGGCGCAACTGGCGGGCAGCGACGTGGAAACGCCGGAGGACGCGCAATTATGGCAGGCCGCGCTCAATGGGGGCGAGGGGCTGGCGCAGGAAGCGCTGGCGCGCCTGTGCATGAGCTATGGCGCGGTGACGGGCGATCTGGCGCTGGCGCATGGGGCGGGCGCCGTCGTCCTTGCCGGCGGGCTGACCGGCCGCATGAAGGATGCGCCGCTGTTCGCGCATTTCCAGGAGCGCTTCCTTGCCAAGGGCCGCCATCGCCACATCATGGAGAATATGCCGGTCTATCATGCCGATCATCCCGAACCGGGCCTGTTCGGCGCGGCGGCGGCAGGCGCGGCCCGGCTGTGATCTGATCCGATCCTTTTGCGCGCTGGGCGGAAATGACCCCCTGATCGTTGCGGATCAGGGGGCAGAGTTCAGGGGAAGCGGATTTCAGGGAATCAGCAGCGGCGGCCGTCGCTCTTGTCGATCGCATGACCGGCCAGAGCGCCCACCGCAGCGCCGATCACCGACCCGGTCGTCCGGTCGCCGGGCTGCGCCACGCTGTTGCCGAGGAGGCCGCCCGCGACCGCGCCGATGATGGCGCCGCCGGTGCCGTTGTCGCGGCAGCGATAATATCCGCCGCGATAGCCATCATAGCCGCGATAATAGCCGCCGCGATCATAGCGGACATTGCGATAGCGATCGCCGCCCCGATACTGGTTCCGGCCATAGTCGCCGCGATACTGATATCCCCGATAATGGTCGCCGCCCCGATGATGGTCGCGGGCCATGGCAGGGGTGGCGGCAAGGGCGCCGATCGACATGAGGCCAATGCCCAGTGCCGCCCCTATCTTGCGGATAATGATGTTGCTCATATCGATACCTTTCCAATCCTGTAGAAGGAGCGCTTTCGCTTCGTTTGCGAATCGGCCTCCCGTCATGCTTCCCTTATGCGGCCTTTGCCTTGAGTCTTGCCTGAATGACGCTGACAGCGGCCGTTCAGCTTCCTGTCGTTGGTCGCGCGCCAATCGCGCCCTGTCGCGATGAGCGCGCGGGGGCCGGGGACGAAAGGCGGGCATGGCTGTTTCCTTTCCCGCCAAATGGCTTTAGGACACAGCCCGATGCGAGCGTTGATCGTCTTTCTTGTCCTCGTCCTGACAGCGGCTGCGGGCCGCTATGGCCTCGAAGAACTGAAAAAGCCCCCCCGCGCGGAAAATGGCCCGATCGAGATAAGGATCAGGCCGTTGGTGCTGGACAGCTCCAACCCGGAGCGGACCCAGCTGGGGGAACTGCATTTTCTCGGCGCCTGGCAACTGATCGGGCAGGAGCGTTCCTTTGGCGGCCTGTCGTCCCTCAACATCCTGCCTGACGGCCGGGTGCGCGCGCTGAATGATACGGCGACGATGTTCACCTTCCCCCAGCCCGGCAGCGCGGGCGCCGGACCGGAAACGGGGATAGTGAAGAGAATGCCCACGATGCGAAGGCGCAATGGCCCCTGGAAGCCGGCGTCCACCGACAGCGAATCGATGGCGCTCGATCCTGATAGCGGGCTGGTCTGGGCGGGCTTTGAAATGACGCAGATGGTCTGCCGCTACAGCCCTGATCTCGCCAAGGCGCAGGCATGCCGGACATGGCCGGAAATGAAGCACTGGACGGAAACCTCCAGCATCGAATCGCTGGCGCGGCTGGCGGATGGGCGCTTCATCATCATTGCCGAAGGCGCCCATGGCTATCGCGAAGGCCGGGACGTGCTGCTGTTCGCTGGCGATCCCGCGGCCGATGATACGAAATCGCCCATGCTGATGCAGTATCTGCCGCCGGTCGGCTATGATCCTACCGATGCGGTGGAAATAGGCGATGGCAAGCTGCTGGTGCTCAACCGGCGCGCCACCATCTATCAGGGCTTTACCGGGGTCATCACGCTGGTCGACATCAGCCATATGAAGCCCGGCGCGACCTTGCCGAGTCGGGAGATCGCCCGCTTCGTGCCGCCCGTCCTTTCCGATAATTTCGAAGGGCTGGCGCTGGAGCGCGGACCGGATGGAGAGCGCTTCCTGTGGGTGGTGTCAGACGATAATCATCTGTTTTTCCAGCGCACGCTGCTGCTGAAATTCGCCTTGCCCGATCATTTCTGATCGAATCTCCCACAGTTGGGTGGGCAAGAGAAAGGCGATTCTGCGCCGTATAAGCCAGAGCGCGGAATGACGGATTTGGGGTGGTTAAGCGCCATAACCGGCCTGTCATGCTGAACTTGTTTCAGCATCCATCAGGCCCCACAGACCGCAGGTCGATCCGGCGACGGAAGCCAGCGTCGTCAAACCCAGCGCCGTCAAACAAGCTCAGGGCGGCGATAAAGGCGGAGTCCATTTCTAACCCAAACCCGCCTTTGGTTCTGCAAAATATAGCCCCCAAGAAAAAAGCGGCCCCGAAGGACCGCTCCATTCATTCCATCGCTACGACAGCGAATCAGGCAGCGGCAGCAACCTGCTTCTTGCTGATCTCGCGCTTCAGGCGGCGGGCCTTGAGCGACAGCTTGTCGTCGGAGGTCTTGAGCAGCCAGTTGTCGAGGCCGCCATTATGCTCAACCGAGCGCAGGCCGTGCGTCGACACGCGCAGCTTCACGCCGCGTTCCAGCGTTTCGGAGAGGAGCGTCACATTCTGCAAATTCGGCAGAAAGACGCGCTTGGTCTTGTTGTTCGCGTGGGAGACATTGTGTCCCACCTGACGACCCTTGCCGGTCAGCTCGCAAATGCGCGACATATCAATCAATCCTGTTCAACGGCCAATGCATGGAGCCAGCCCCGCAGCGAGGCAGACTTTCGGAAAGCCGCGCGGATAGCGGTATCGGCCCGGTTCGTCAAGTCGCGGCATGCTTTGCTGTGCTTCGCGGCTTGCCTTAGCGGACAGGGCGGCGATAGGGAAGGGCGATGCCGCCGATCTTTCCCTTGCCTGCCGCCATGGCCCGCGCGCTGGAGCTTGCCCGCGCCGCCGCCGCCGCGCAGGAAGTGCCGATTGGCGCGGTGGTGACGCGGGGCGGCTTCATCATCGGCGAGGGCGAGAATCGCAACCGGCGCGATAACGACCCGACCGCCCATGCCGAAATCGTCGCGATTCGGGCGGCGGCCGCCCATGTCGGCGATTTCCGCCTCACCGATTGCGATCTTTATGTGACGCTGGAACCCTGCCCGATGTGCGCGGGCGCGATCGCCCATGCGCGAATCGCCCGGCTCTATTATGGTGCGGCGGACCCCAAGGGCGGCGGGGTGGAACAGGGCGCGCGCGTCTTTTCCCATCCGCAATGCCATCACCGCCCGGAAATTTATGGCGGGCTGGCCGAGCAGGAGGCCGCCGCGCTGCTGGTCGGGTTCTTCGCCGGGCGCCGCTGAGCGGTTTTCCCGGCTCAATAGTCGATTCGATAAAGCCTGTAGGGCAGGTCCCCCGCATCCTTCAGCGCAACCGGATGCAGCCAGCCGGGCAACTGGCCCTTTTCGGCGAGGCTGTAGAAGCCATTGGGGCTGCGCGCGCGATAGACGGTGCCTTCCGGGAAATCCGGGCAGAGCAGGAAATAGCGCGCATGATGACGGCGGGCGATCGCATGGAACGTCTCTGCGCTGCCGTCAAAGGCGTGGTGAATGTCGAGAATCGCCGCGCCGTTGCGATGATAAGGCCCGGCAATCGCGCTGTGATGGGTGGCGGCGATCAGGCGCGGGCCAAGATCGACCAGCGTGAAGATGGTCGCGGGCGGCAACTGGTCCAGCGCCTGAAGGGCAGGCAGCGTGCGGCAGCGGGCATTGGCGCGGCGAATGCGTTCCAGCCGGGCCTTGCGCGCATCCGCCTGTTGTTGCTGCCGGGCGTCGACAGGGGCGGGGCCGCCGGTCAGCGCGGTCTTCCATTTCATTGCCGTGCCATAGACATCATCGGCGTTGAACAGCGCCAGCACAATCCCCACGCCCGCCAGCCCGGCGATGCGGGCGCCCCAGCCGCCGGTCGCGACCCAGCGCAGCGCGGCCCAGGCGGCCCAGGCGACAGCGGGGATCGCCAGCAATTGCGCGGCGGGGCCTGCGCGAATCTGCCAGAACATCAACCCCAGCGCGAACAGGGTCATCAGCGCGACCGTACCCCATGCCCAGAGGCGTTCGCTGTCGCGCCGCGCCGTGATGCAACCGAGGATCGCCGCGAGGGCGCCGCCGACGGGCAGCGCCAGCATCGATATCGCGCTGCTGAGCGATTGTGCGGTGATCGGCTTGGCTTCTCGCACATGGGAGAGCCAGAGCCGGTCGAGTTCGGGCGAAATCTGATAGGCGCCGGTAAAGCATTGCGGCCAGTTGAGCAGGGCGAAGGCGCCCACCGCCGCGCCGACGATCGCTCCTGCGGCAAGGCGCATCGGCCAGCCGCGCAGGGGCAGCAGAGAGAGCAGCATCATGCCCCCCGCCGCCGATCCCAGCACCGCCACCCAGACGGGCGAGAGCGCGTCGCATACCGGCAGGCGATTGGCATTGCTCGCAAAACCGAGGAATAGCAGGCCCGTTCCGCTGCCCAATGCCAGCGCATAGGGCGTCATCCGCCGCCCCGATCCTTCCTTGAACACCCAGCGCAGCGCGATCAGGCCGCCCGCCCCGGCGAGATAGACCATCATCTCCATGCCGATGGCGATTGAAAGGGCGCTGGCGAGGCCCGCGACCAGCCCGCCGCGCAGCCATTTGCGGTCGAGAATCCCGGCGAGCATCGCGACGGTCAGCGCCAGTTGCCAGCCATGATGGTCGATCCGCAGCGGCATATACATGCCCAGCCCCATCGGCGCGCCGAGCGGGGCGAAGATCGCGATCAGCCATGCGCCGCTGTCCGGCTGCGTCAGGCGGCGGGTGATGAAGCCGAGGCTCAGCATCAGCGGCAGCAGCGGCAGCAGTGGCGCCACGGCGCAGGCCCAACGGTCGGCCTCGCCCTGTTCCATGAACAGGCGGAAGAACAGGATCAGTCCGGCAAGGGGCAGGTCAACCAGCCGCGACCAATGGATATTCGCGCCGCCGGGCGGGTCGAGCCGGTACTGGCGCAGATCGAACCAGCCCTGTCCGGCCAGCCAGTCCTTCACCTGCACATAGCGGATATTGTCGTCGGTATCGCCGAGCGTGAACCAGTGGATGCTCTCGGCCCGGATCGCGAGATAATAGGTCGCGATACCCATCCAGGCGAGGAAAGTCAGCCATTTCCAGTTGTCGTTCGCCCAAAGCAGCGTGCGGGCCGTGGCGGTCCTGACAATGGGCATGATACGGCTATGGGTGCTTTCCCTCATGGGCGCCACCGATTAGAGCCATCCGCGTAAAGCGCAACGGCTTTGTGACGGGCCGTTGGGGCCTTCGCGGATGAAAGAGGGGCAGGCATGATGGGAGAGGGCGATATATGAGGGCGTTTGGGGGATGAGGACGCTCTGGCAGGGCCTGTCGGCCGAACGGCGCGCGCTTGTCGTGCAGATCGCGCGTTATGGCGTGGTCGGGCTGGGCGTGACGCTGGTGCAGGCGGCGGTCTATTGGCTGTTGTCGGCGCGGGCGGGATTGCATAGCCAGCTCGCCAATCTGGCGGGCTATGGCGTGGCGGTGCTGCTCGGCTATGTGCTCCACGGCCGTTTTACCTTCGCCGATGAGGGACGGGACGGCAGTGCGGCCGCCCATGCGGCGCGGGGCGTGCGTTTCGTCGCGGTGTCGCTGGTCAGCCTTGCGCTCAACGCGCTCTGGGTGTGGCTTTGCGTGTCATGGCGGCACTGGCCGGAATGGACGCCGATCCCGGCGATGATCTTCGTGACGCCCGGCATCGTGTTTCTGCTCAACCGGCTCTGGGTGTTCCGCTAAGCCCTATATCGTCCGCTTCATATCGAACGGCTGTCATAGGCCCATTGCAGCAACGCCTGCCGCTGCCGGGGGCGGCAAAAGGGGTCTCCCGGCTCGCAATGCCTGCGAATCTGGGCGGCATGGCGGCGAAAGGCTTTCCAGCGGGCGATCTGGCGGGCATCCTCGCCCGTCAGGCGCCGGCCGGAATAATAGCGGCAATACCATTGGAACCAGCCGCGCGGGTCGTCCGGATATATCCAGCCCTTGGCCACCCAGACGCTGAGCGGCACGCTCGCGCGCACGCCGAAATGATTGAGCGAGCAATCCGCGCCGCCGGGCGCCAGCCTTGCCCGCGCGAACCAGTCGTCGGGAAATTCCGCGCGGCAATCGGTCATATATTTGCCGCAGAACACGCCGAGTTCCAGCATCTGCGCGGGCGTCAGCTCCGGCTCGAAGCCGGGGGCGAAATCCTTCCCCATCGGCGCGGTGCGCCAATAGCGATAGCCCTGCTGCATTCGGTCGGTGACGACGATTTCCGCAGGCATGTCCATGGCCCCGTTGTAGAACGCCGGGCCATGTCTGCAAGTGCCGGAGGGCGGGCAGAGCGTCCCTCTTGCGCGGGCCAGCCCCGGCACCGTATAGCAGGGCCATGTCCGAAGACCTTTTCGCTTCCTCCGCCACCGCTGCATCGGGAAATTATGACGCCTCCTCCATCGAGGTGCTGGAGGGGCTGGAGCCGGTGCGCCGCCGTCCCGGCATGTATATCGGCGGCACGGATGAGCGCGCGCTGCACCATCTCGCGTCCGAAGTGCTCGATAATGCGATGGACGAGGCTGTCGCGGGCCATGCGACGCGTATCGAGGTGACGCTGGAGCCGGGCAACCGCCTGACCATCATCGACAATGGCCGCGGCATTCCGGTCGGGATGCACCCCAAATTCCCGGACAAGTCGGCGCTGGAGGTGATCCTCACCACGCTCCATTCGGGCGGCAAATTTTCCGACAAGGCCTATGCGACCTCCGGCGGCCTGCATGGCGTCGGCGTGTCGGTGGTGAACGCGCTGTCGATCGAGACGGTGGTCGAGGTCGCGATCAACCGCGAGTTGTTCCGCCAGTCCTTCAGCAAGGGCCATCCGCAGGGCCCGCTGGAAAAGATCGGCGCGGCCCCCAACCGGCGCGGCACCTCGGTCAGCTTCGTGCCGGATACGGAGATTTTCGGCGCGCATCATTTCAAGCCCGCGCGGCTCTATCGCCTCGCCCGCTCGAAGGCCTATCTCTTCGCCGGCGTCGAGATCCGCTGGAAATGCGCGCCCGAACTGATCAGCGACGATACGCCCGCCGAGGCGGTGTTCCAGTTTCCCGGTGGCCTTGCCGACCATCTTGCCGAGCAGATTGCGGGCCGCGAATGCGCGACGAAGGATTTCTTCTCCGGCACGCAGGATTTCGCGGGCGCGGTGGGCCGTGCCGAATGGGCGATCGCCTGGCCGCTCTGGTCGGACGGCAGCTATAGCTGGTATGCCAACACCATCCCGACGCCGGATGGCGGCACGCATGAGGCGGGGTTGCGCAACGCGCTGGTGAAGGGCATCCGCGCCTTTGGCGAACTGGTGAGCGTCAAGAAGGCGAAGGACATCACCGCCGACGATGTGATGACTGGCTGCGAGCTGATGCTCTCCGTCTTCATCCGCGACCCGCAATTCCAGAGCCAGACCAAGGACCGGCTGACCAGCCCTGAGGCGACGAAGCTGGTCGAGGCGGCGGTGCGCGACCATTTCGACCATTTCCTCACCGACAATATGGATCGCGGCAAGGCGCTGCTTTCCTATGTGATCGACCGCATGGATGAGCGCCTTGCGCGCAAGGCCGAGAAGGAGGTGAAGCGCAAGACCGCGACCAGCGCGCGCAAGCTGCGCCTGCCCGGCAAGCTGACCGATTGCAGCGCCGACGACCCGGCGGGCACGGAAATCTTCATCGTCGAGGGCGACAGCGCGGGCGGCTCCGCCAAGCAGGCGCGCGACCGCAAGACGCAGGCTATCCTGCCCATTCGCGGCAAGATATTGAACGTTGCCTCGGCCACCGCGCAGAAGATCCTCGCCAATCAGGAAATCGCCGACATCATCCAGGCGCTGGGCTGCGGTGCGCGCAAGGACTGCAACCCCGACACGCTGCGCTATGAACGCATCGTCATCATGACCGACGCGGATGTGGACGGCGCGCATATAGCCACGCTGCTGATGACCTTCTTCTTTCAGGAAATGCCCGAACTGGTGAAGCGCGGGCATCTCTACCTCGCCCAGCCGCCGCTCTATCGCCTGACCACCGGCGGCAAGAGCGTCTATGCGCGCGACGACGCGCATAAGGATGAGCTGCTGGCGACGGTGCTCAAAAACAAGAAGGTCGAGGTGTCACGCTTCAAGGGGCTGGGCGAGATGAACCCCGGCCAGCTGCGCGAAACGACGATGGACCCCAAGACGCGCGGCCTTATCCGCATCATCCTGCCCAAGGATTATGAGGAACAGGCGGCGGTGCGCGATCTGGTCGACCGCCTGATGGGCAACAACCCCGCCCACCGCTTCGCCTTCATTCAGGAGAATGCGGCGGAGGTGGACGAGGACATGATCGACGCCTAGCCATTGGCGGTTGCGTGTCGGGCATCACCCCTGCGGTTCCAGTCCCTCGTCGCGGAGCCAGCCGCGGCCATAGGCGAAGCGGAATACCGGGTTCAGCAGCGTGTTGCTCCAGCCGCTGTTGGTGGCGAAGTCGCGTTGCAGGGTGTCGTGGTGCAATTGATGCGCTGCGGGGGTCATCAGCAGGCCCGCGCGTCGCATCGTATTGATGATCCACGGGTTCTCATCCCGGTGCAGGGTGCCGTGAAAATATTGGGCGAAGGTGCCGCCGATCAGCAGGCTGAATGCCCCCGCCGCTGCCCAGCCCGGCACCGCCCAGATGAGGCAGGCGGCGTTCAGCAGCAATGACAGCGGCAGCGAGCCGGCGATCACCGTCGATCCGATCTGCCGCCACATCGTCCGCCGCCCCAGCGCATGGGGGCGGGGATGGTGGTTCTTGAAGTCGTAGACCAGCTTTTCGAACGGATTGAGCTGCTTCATCGCGGCGCGGAATTTCGCCTGATAGTCCTCCGATTCCCGTGAGCCGCGATAGAAATAGATGGTGTCCAGCCCGATGCCGAGGCGGGCTGGGAAATAATCCATCAGCATATGGACGAGGCCCGACAGCATGTCCGCGACATACCAGCCCGCGATCAGCGCGGGTAGCATCCACCAGCTCGGATCGCGCAGCGCGAAGGCCAGATTCGCGCCAAGCGACAGGGTGAGCAGCAGGACGGAAACGCGCATCAACATGGCGTGCTTCTATCAGGAGCCGCCGGAAAAGGGCAAGCGCGTGCCCTTATCCCCCGACCGCGCGCAGCTTTCCTTCACCGGGACCGGGCGTCGGCTGGTCGCGCCAGATGCCGCGCGTGTCGTAGACCGCTTTGTCGGCGCGCTCGTCGAGCGGCACCGATTTGAATACGTCATGATCGACCAGCACGATGAACACGCCGCACCGCTCGATCGCGCTGTCGATATCGATCAGCTCTGCACCGGTCCCGGCGAAGTCCATCGGCAGCTCCCGCGCATAAGGCTCGACCAGCTTCACCCGCTGGCCATAGCGACGGGCGAGACGAGCGGCGACCTTCACCGCCGGGCTTTCGCGGAAATCGTCGATATTGGGCTTGAAGGCGAGGCCGAGGCAGGCGACTTCCTCGCCCGGAAAGGCGTCGATCAGGTCGCTGGCCTTCGCCACCACATAATCGGTCTTGCCGTCGTTCACTTCGCGGGCGGTGCGGATGATGCGGGCGTTCTCCGGGTCGGCATGGACGATGAACCATGGGTCGACCGCGATGCAATGGCCGCCGACGCCGGGGCCGGGTTGCAGGATGTTGACGCGGGGGTGGCGATTGGCGAGCGAGATCACCTCCCACACGTCGATTCCTGCGCGCTCGGCGATCACCGACAATTCGTTGGCGAAGGCGATGTTGACGTCGCGAAAGCTGTTCTCGACCAGCTTCACCATTTCGGCGGCGCGGGCGGAGGTGGTGATGCAGGCCCCGCGCACGAAGCCGCGATAGAAGGAGAGCGCCTTTCTCGCGCAGCGCGGCGTGATGCCGCCGATGCAGCGGTCATTGTCGATCAGCTCGACGAGGATGCGGCCGGGCAGCACGCGTTCCGGGCAATAGGCGATGGCGATGTCGGCCCCACCCGCACCGCTTCCGTTGCCCGCGACCGGCATTTTGAGGTCCGGGCGCAATTCGGCGAGCAGGTCGCGCATTGCCTCGGTCGTGCCGACGGGAGAGGTGGATTCGAGGATCACCACATTGCCCGGCGCCAGTACCGGCGCGATGGTGCGCGCGGCGTTCAGCACATAGGAGATGTCGGGGGCATGATCTTCCGACACCGGCGTCGGCACCGCGATGACGAAGATGTCGGCGGCCTCCACGGTGAGCGAGGCGCGCAGCAATCCGCGCGACACGACACCCTGCACAAGCCCGTCGAGATCGACCTCCTCGATATGGACCTTGCCGGAATTGACCGTCTCCACGACATGGGCGGAAACATCGATGCCCAGCACCTTCGCGCCGGAGCGGGCGATGAGGGCGGCGGTCGGCAGGCCGATATAGCCAAGGCCGATCACGGCGACTTTCTGATCTGCATCAACGGGCATCGGCGATAATCCTTGCAATCCGGGTCGAAGCCTGCCCGTCGCCAAAGGGATTATGGGCGCGGGCCATGGCGGCATAGGCGGTGCTATCGTCCAAAAGGCTGAATATTTCGGAAATGATGCGCTGTCCATCGGCGCCGACGAGGCGCGCGGTGCCCGCCGTCACGCCTTCGGGGCGCTCGGTCGTGTCGCGCATCACCAGCACCGGCTTGCCCAGCGAGGGGGCCTCCTCCTGCACGCCGCCGCTGTCGGTCAGCACGATATGGCTCATCGCGAGCAGCCGCACGAAATGCGGATAATCCAGCGGGTCGATCAGCGCGACATTGGCGAGGCCCGCCAGCTGCGCCTCCATCACCCCGCGCACATTGGGATTGGGGTGGACGGGGAAGATCACCGCGACATCGGGGCGCTGCGCGATGGCGCGGATGGCCTTGGCGATCGCTTCCATGCCGCCGCCGAAATTCTCGCGCCGGTGGCTGGTGACGGCGATGATGCGCTTGTCCGCGAACCGTGCGGCGAGATCATCAAGGCCGGAGGCGAGCGCGGGGTCGGCATCGATTCGCGCCTTGGTGGCGAGCAGCGCGTCGATCACCGTATTGCCGGTGACATGGATGCCCGCCGGATCGCGTCCTTCGGCGAGCAGCGCATCGGCGGCGCCCTGGGTGGGCGCGAAATTCATGTCGGCGATGCAGGCGACGATGCGGCGGTTCACTTCCTCCGGCCAGGGGTGATGGATATCGCCGGATCGCAGGCCCGCCTCAACATGGGTGACCGGAATCTTGCGATAATAGGCCGCGAGGCTGGCCACCATCGTGGTGAGGGTGTCGCCATGGACCACCACCCGGTCGGGCTTTTCCGCATCCAGCACCTCGCCCAGCGCGGTGATGAGCCGGGCGGTGAGGCCGTCGAGCGTCTGGTTCTCCTGCATCGCGTCGAGATCGATATCGGGCGTGATGCCGCTGATCTCCAGCACCTGATCGAGCAGGCCGCGATGCTGGGCGGTCACGCAGATGCGGGTGTCGATATCGGGAAAGGCGCGCAGTGCATGAACGACCGGGAACAGCTTGATCGCTTCGGGACGCGTTCCGAATATCAGCACAATCTTCATTTCGCCCCTCATTCCCCCAATTCGTCATCGCCTGTGCCGGGTCTTATCGCAGCCATTGGTAACCAGGTGCTGAACGCCGACGCCCGGCAGGTGATGCGCGATGGGGCGGGGGCGGTCAAACCCCAAAATCAGGCCTTTGATCCTGCGGCCTTTTTCCCGCGAAATTGCGACGAACCGAGGGCGGGCGGGGGGGCGGATGTAAAGTTTTGGCAACCACTGCGCTGCTATTTCATCCCCCTTATGTACGAGGAAATGGGAATATGCCCCGAATGACGGCGCAGGGCGACAGGTGGACGCGCCTGTCGGCAAGGCTGGTGGAGTGGATCGGTGGAAAAAATGCCGACGCTACCCCGATGGCCCGCCATATCGGCATGGAGCAGGCGCGAGAGGCCGGTAGGGGGCTGACCCGCACGGTCGGCCCGGTGATCCTGCTGGCGATAACCATCGGCCTGTCCTTCCGCAACGAGACCAATGGCCCTTATGTGATGCTGCTGGCGGCCATGCAGGTCATGATCGCGCTTGCCGCGCAGCTCCTCATGCCCTTCACGCGCTTCTGCCGCCTGCGCTATAGTTCGGTGGCGGGCTGTTTCACCGCCTATACGCTCTACACCTTCCTGATTTCGCTGGGGTGGGGGCTGTTGATGACGGTGGCCTGCATCGGGTCGGACTTTGCTGCGCAGACGACGTTGCTGTGCATCCATGTCGGCGTGATCTGCGTGGGCGGCCTGACCTTTGCGATGATCCCGCGTGCGGCGCTGGTCTATATGGCCAATGTCGGCCTGCTGGCGCAGGTGCATATCTTCCTGTCGCTCGACCAGCCGCTCTGGCTGCTGCATGCGCTGGTGCTGCTGTTTTCCTGCATGCTGATGCAGGCCTATATGCAGATGGCGGGGCAGTTCGTCGCGCGCATGAAATCCGACATCGAACGGCGCGAGGCGGAACGGCGAATGGCGGAGGTCGAGCGGCAGGAGATCGAACGGGCGGCGGCGGCCAAGCTCGCCGCGCGGGCCGAGCGCGAGCAGGAGAAGGAGCGGTCCGACGCGGAGCGGCAGGCCGCGATGCTCGACCTCGCCACCCATTATGAGGCATCGGTGGCCGCGCTTGCCCATCAGCTCGATGAGGCGATCGGCGCGCTGGCGGTGGCGGCGGGAACCATCGGCGATATCAACGCCACCGCGCGCAGCCGGGCGCAGCATGTGCTCGACCTTGCGATCGGCACGACCGAATCAGTCGAGGCGGTGGCCCATGCGACCGGCGCGCTCAAGCAGGCGGCGGCGAATATCGCGACGCAGGCGGAAGAGCAGGTGACGATCGGGGACGCGGCGATGGAGGCGGGGGCCAACGGCCTTGCCAGCCTCGGCGCGCTGGCGCAGCAGACCAGCCATATCGGCGAGATCGTCCGCCTGATCCAGGATCTGGCGAGCCAGACGGGCCTGCTTTCGCTCAATGCGACGATCGAGGCGGCGCGCGCGGGGGAGGCTGGGCGCGGCTTTGCCGTCGTTGCGGGCGAGGTGAAGCAACTCGCGGCGCAGACCCATGGCGCGGTCGCGCGGATCGACGAGATCATTCTGGGCACGCGGGTGAAAATGGAAGAGGCGGACGGCGCGATGCGCTCCGTCGCGGAAACCATCGACAAGGTGTCGGCGCGCGCGGGGCATATCGCCGATGCGGTGTCGAGCCAGCGCCAGACCACCGCCGATATCAGCGAGGCGGCGGCGCGGACCGTGCGTGCCTCGCAGCAGGTGCGCGGCACGGCGGACGAGGTGGCCCGAAGCGCCCGGGAAGCCGATGCGCTGGCGGAGGAGATGCGCGCGATCATGCTGTCGCTACGATCGAAGTCGGAGGCGCTGCGCACGACGAGCAACGCGTTCCTCGCCTCCCTGCGCCGCGCGGATCGCCCGGCCGCCTGACCGGGCGCGCGAGCCGGGGGCTTCCCAAAAAGCCGCGGACAGGCTATAGAGGCTTTCGTAATTCCTGCCGCTGGCCTCTCTTTCGAGGGGTGCGTGGCCTATCCTTCTTCCGTCCGGGACAAGGTTCGATTGGCGGTCGGACCATGACGAATGGGGCGGAAGAGCAAGGGTTTCATAACGCTGACAGTGCGGTTCGGACAGCCCCGGCCCGCACTTTTTTGCGTCGTTTGGCGTGCGCGAATCGGCTGAGAATCGCTGTGATGCGAGAAGAAATTTTATCGGCTCAACAGCCCGGAAGGCGGAAAACACATGGCGAGCAAGGCGGTATCGAACCCGACGGCAAAAAAGCGCATCCGTAAGGTATTCGGCAATATCCACGAAGTGGTGCAGATGCCGAACCTCATTGAGGTGCAGCGCGAATCCTACGAGCAGTTCCTGCGCTCCGATCCGTCCATCGGCTATGTTTCCGGCCTCGAAAAGACGCTGCGTTCGGTGTTCCCGATCCGCGATTTCGCCGGCACCGCCGAAATGGACTTCGTGAACTACGAACTCGAAGAGCCGAAATATGACGTCGAGGAATGCCGTCAGCGCGGCATCACCTACGCCGCGCCGATGCGCGTGACTCTTCGCCTCATCGTGTTCGAGGTCGATCCCGATACCGAAACCCGCTCCGTGCTCGATATCAAGGAGCAGGACGTCTACATGGGCGACATGCCGCTCATGACCGGCAACGGCACCTTCTTCATCAACGGCACCGAGCGCGTGATCGTTTCCCAGATGCACCGTTCGCCGGGTGTGCTGTTCGACCATGACCGTGGCAAGACCCACAGCTCCGGCAAATATCTCTTCGCCGCGCGCGTCATCCCCTATCGCGGTTCCTGGCTCGACTTCGAGTTCGACGCGAAGGATATCGTCAACGTCCGCATCGACCGCAAGCGCAAGCTGCCGGTGTCGGCGCTGCTCTATTCGCTCGGCCTCAACAGCGAGGAAATCCTCGGCGAGTTCTACAACAAGGTGACGTTCATCCGCGGTCAGGGCGGCTGGCAGATCCCGTTCGCCGCAGAGGCATGGCGCGGCCAGAAGCCCGCCTTCGACGTGGTCGACGCCAAGACCGGCGAAGTCGTGTTCGCCGCCGGCCAGAAGATCAGCCCGCGCGCCGCCAACAAGGCGGGCAAGGACGGGCTGGAGACGCTGCTCATCCCGACCGAGGAAATCTTCGGTCGCTACAGCGCCTATGACCTCATCAACGAGACCACCGGCGAAATCTATATCGAGGCCGGTGACGAGGTTTCCCCGGAAAATCTCGAAAAGCTGGACAAGGCGGGCATCGACCGCCTCGAACTGCTCGACATCGACCATGTGACCACCGGTCCGTGGATTCGCAACACGCTGAAGGCCGACAAGGCCGAGGACCGCGACCATGCGCTCGCGGAAATCTATCGCGTGATGCGCCCCGGCGAACCGCCGACGCGCGAAACCGCCGAAGCGCTGTTCGCGGGCCTGTTCTTCGATCCGGAACGCTACGACCTCTCGGCCGTGGGCCGCGTGAAGCTCAACATGCGTCTGGGCCTCGAATGCGAGGACACCATCACCACGCTGCGCCGCGAGGACATTCTCGCCGTGGTCAAGGAACTGGTGAACCTGAAGGACGGCAAGGGCGAGATCGACGATATCGACAATCTCGGCAACCGCCGCGTGCGTTCGGTCGGTGAGCTGCTGGAAAACCAGTATCGCGTCGGCCTGCTGCGCATGGAACGCGCCGTCAAGGAGCGCATGTCGAGCGTCGACGTGTCGACCGTGATGCCGAACGACCTCATCAACGCCAAGCCCGCCGTGGCCGCCGTGCGTGAGTTCTTCGGTTCCTCGCAGCTCTCGCAGTTCATGGACCAGACCAACCCGCTGTCGGAAGTCACCCATAAGCGCCGCGTTTCGGCGCTCGGGCCGGGTGGTTTGACGCGTGAGCGCGCTGGCTTCGAAGTCCGCGACGTTCACCCGACCCATTATGGCCGTATCTGTCCGATTGAAACGCCGGAAGGCCCGAACATCGGCCTGATCAACTCGCTGGCCACTTTCAGCCGCGTGAATAAATACGGTTTCATCGAAACGCCCTATCGCAAGATCATCGACGGCAAGGTGACGAACGAAGTCGTCTATCTTTCGGCGATGGAAGAGCAGAAGCACACCGTCGCGCAGGCGAACGCCGAGCTGAACCCCGATGGCAGCTTCGTCGAGGACCTGATTTCGGCGCGTGAAGGCGGCGAATTCCTGATGGCCCCGCGCGATCAGATCACGCTGATGGACGTCAGCCCCAAGCAGCTGGTGTCGGTCGCGGCCTCGCTCATTCCGTTCCTGGAAAACGACGACGCCAACCGCGCGCTGATGGGATCGAACATGCAGCGTCAGGCGGTTCCGCTCGTCCGTGCCGAGGCGCCGTTCGTCGGCACCGGCATGGAAGAGACGGTCGCGCATGACTCGGGCGCGGCCATCGCGGCCAAGCGCACCGGCATCGTCGATCAGGTCGACGCGACCCGTATCGTCATCCGTGCGACCGAAGATGTCGAACCCGGCAAGTCGGGCGTCGATATCTACACGCTGATGAAGTTCCAGCGTTCCAACCAGGATACCTGCATCAACCAGCGCCCGCTGGTGAAGGTCGGCGAACTGGTGAACGCCGGTGACGTGATCGCGGACGGTCCCTCGACCGAACTGGGCGAGCTGGCGCTGGGCCGCAACACCCTCGTCGCGTTCATGCCGTGGAATGGCTATAACTACGAAGACTCCATCCTGATCTCCGAACGGATCGTGAAGGATGACGTGTTCACCTCGGTGCATATCGAGGAATTCGAAGTCATGGCTCGCGACACCAAGCTGGGGCCGGAAGACATCACCCGCGATATCCCGAATGTCGGTGAAGAAGCGCTGCGCAACCTCGATGAGGCGGGCATCGTCTACATCGGCGCCGAGGTGGAGCCGGGCGATATCCTCGTCGGCAAGATCACGCCGAAGGGCGAATCGCCGATGACGCCGGAAGAAAAGCTCCTCCGCGCGATCTTCGGTGAAAAGGCCAGCGACGTGCGCGACACCTCGCTTCGCCTGCCGCCGGGCGTTGCCGGGACCATCGTCGAGGTGCGCGTGTTCAACCGCCACGGCATCGACAAGGACGAGCGCGCGATGGCTATCGAGCGCGAGGAAATCGACCGTCTGGCGAAGGACCGCGAGGACGAGCGCGGCATCCTCAACCGTGCGACGTTCAACCGTCTGCGCGAAATGCTGCTCGGTCAGGTCGCCACCTCCGCGCCCAAAGGCGTGAAGAAGGGCGTCGAGATCGATGCGGAGCTGCTGGCCGAGGTCGAGCGCCATGAATGGTGGAAGTTCGCCGTCGCCGACGATGCGCGGCAGGCTGCCCTCGAAGCGGTCAAGGCGCAGTATGACGAGGCGGTGAAGTCGATCGTCGAGAAGTTCGAGGATCGCGTCGACAAGCTCCAGCGCGGCGACGAGCTGCCGCCGGGCGTGCTGAAGATGGTCAAGGTGTTCGTCGCGGTGAAGCGCAAGCTGCAACCGGGCGACAAGATGGCCGGCCGTCACGGTAACAAGGGCGTTATCTCCCGCATCCTGCCGCAGGAGGACATGCCCTTCCTCGCGGATGGTACGCCGGTCGATATCGTGCTGAACCCGCTGGGCGTGCCGTCGCGCATGAACGTCGGGCAGATCTTCGAAACGCATCTGGGCTGGGCCGCGCGCGGCCTTGGCCAGCAGATCAAGACGGCGCTGGAAGACTGGCGCGAGGCCAATCCGAACCCCGAGGCGGCCCCGGCCCCCGAAGCGGTCAAGGAACGGCTGCTCACCGTCTATGGCGAGAAATATGCGGACGAGATCAACGCCCGCACGACCGACCAGATCGTCGAGCTGGCCTCCAACCTCGTCACCGGCGTGCCGATGGCGACCCCGGTGTTCGACGGCGCCCGCGAAGCGGACGTTGCCGAAATGCTGGAATTGGCGGGCCTCGACCGTTCGGGCCAGTCGGACCTGTTCGACGGCCGCACCGGTGAGAAGTTCGACCGCAAGGTGACTGTCGGCATCATCTACATGCTGAAGCTGCACCACCTTGTCGACGACAAGATCCACGCCCGTTCGATCGGCCCCTACAGCCTCGTTACCCAGCAGCCGCTGGGCGGTAAGGCGCAGTTCGGTGGCCAGCGTTTCGGGGAAATGGAGGTCTGGGCGTTGCAGGCTTATGGCGCCGCCTATACCTTGCAGGAAATGCTCACCGTCAAGTCGGACGACGTGGTTGGCCGTACCAAGGTCTATGAAGCGATCGTCAAGGGCGACGACACGTTCGAAGCGGGCATCCCGGAAAGCTTCAACGTTCTCGTCAAGGAAATGCGCAGCCTTGGCCTCAATGTCGACCTGGCGTCGATGGACGAGGTGGAAGACGACGACGGCTATCCGGCCGCGGCGGAATAATCATGATGGCTATGAGGGAAACAAGATTAAATCATGTTTTCGAGCAACTTGTAGATGAAGAGGGGTGGGATTTAATTTCTGCTCATGGAGGTGCAACTGCTCGCAGCGAGCATATTGCCAAAGATGGCATCGTGCTTGAATATTTTAGCGAGATTGGCGGAGTGGATAGAGAGTTTTCTATCTCTTCTCCGGCTCTTGCGCGGGCAAGCAACGGTTTGACGATTGTACCGAGCTTTAAGCGCGTATTTCGCGAACTAAAACTGCGGTTCACGAATACGGACGCAGATTTTAAGACGGTGTCTGACTATCTCCCACGCGTAAAAGCCTATCTTGAGAATGAGCAGTTGTTGCAAACCCGCTTGAAAGAAAGAGAAGATGCTCTTCAAAAAAGAGCTACACGGCCCCCACGCCAATTTGACGAGTATCGCTCATTCAATAAAGGCAAGAACGACGAATTTTTACCGCTAATGGGACGTTTGGATGAGCGCCAGCGACATGCAGCTGCGGAAAAATTACCGCTTTTCAAAGCGGCTATAGAATCTCTTTCGAGGATATCGAAATGAACGAACTGACTAATTTCGCGAACCCGATGCAGAAGGCCGAGACCTTCGATCAGATCCAGATCGGCCTTGCCTCGCCGGAACGTATCCGCAGCTGGTCCTTCGGCGAGATCAAGAAGCCGGAAACCATCAACTACCGCACGTTCAAGCCTGAGCGCGACGGCCTGTTCTGCGCGCGCATCTTCGGTCCGATCAAGGACTATGAGTGCCTGTGCGGCAAGTATAAGCGCATGAAGTACAAGGGCATCGTCTGCGAAAAATGCGGTGTCGAAGTCACGGTGTCGAAGGTCCGCCGCGAGCGCATGGGCCATATCGAGCTGGCTGCGCCGGTCGCGCACATCTGGTTCCTGAAGTCGCTGCCCTCGCGCATCGGCCTGTTGCTCGACATGCAGCTGAAGCAGCTGGAGCGCGTGCTCTATTTCGAATCCTACATCGTCATCGAGCCGGGCCTGACCGCGCTCGACAAATATCAGCTCCTCACTGAGGATGAACTGATCGACGCGCAGGACGAATATGGCGAAGACGCCTTCTCCGCCGGGATCGGCGCCGAGGCCGTCAAGCAGATGCTGATCGACCTCGACCTTGAGGGCGAGAAGCAGGCGCTGCTGGAAGAGCTGGCCGTTACCAAGTCCGAACTGAAGCCCAAGAAGATCATCAAGCGCCTGAAGGTCGTCGAGAGCTTCCTTGAATCCGGCAACCGCCCGGAATGGATGATCCTCGACGTGGTGCCGGTCATTCCGCCGGAACTGCGCCCGCTGGTGCCGCTCGATGGCGGCCGCTTCGCGACTTCCGACCTTAACGATCTTTATCGTCGCGTCATCAACCGCAATAACCGTCTGAAGCGCCTGATGGAACTGCGCGCGCCGGACATCATCGTCCGCAACGAAAAGCGCATGTTGCAGGAAGCCGTCGACGCGCTGTTCGACAACGGCCGCCGTGGCCGCGTCATCACCGGCGCGAACAAGCGTCCGCTGAAGTCGCTGTCCGACATGCTCAAAGGCAAGCAGGGCCGCTTCCGCCAGAACCTGCTCGGCAAGCGCGTCGACTATTCGGGCCGTTCGGTCATCGTGACCGGCCCGGAACTCAAGCTGCATCAGTGCGGCCTGCCCAAGAAGATGGCGCTCGAACTGTTCAAGCCGTTCATCTACGCCCGCCTCGACGCCAAGGGTCTGTCGATGACCCTGAAGCAGGCGAAGAAGTGGGTCGAGAAGGAGCGCAAGGAAGTCTGGGATATCCTCGACGAGGTGATCCGCGAGCATCCGGTGATGCTGAACCGCGCGCCGACGCTCCACCGCCTCGGCATTCAGGCGTTCGAGCCGGTGCTGATCGAGGGCAAGGCGATTCAGCTGCATCCGCTCGTCTGCTCGGCCTTCAACGCCGACTTCGACGGCGACCAGATGGCTGTCCACGTGCCGCTCTCGCTGGAAGCCCAGCTGGAAGCGCGCGTGCTGATGATGTCCACCAACAACATCCTGTCGCCCGCGAACGGCAAGCCGATCATCGTGCCGTCGCAGGACATGGTGCTCGGTATCTACTACCTCTCCATGGAGAAGGAAGGCGAGCCGGGCGAAGGCATGCTGCTGGCCGACATGCAGGAGGTCCATCAGGCCCTCTATGCCGGCGCCGTCACGCTGCACACCAGGATCACCAGCCGCGTTCCGCAGACGGACGAGGATGGCAACCAGTATCTGAAGCGGTACGAAACCACGCCGGGCCGCATGCTGCTCGGCGAGTGCCTGCCCAAGAGCCACAAGGTGCCGTTCGATACCGTCAACCGCCTTCTCACCAAGAAGGATGTGGGCGACGTGATCGACGAGGTGTATCGTCACACCGGCCAGAAGGACACCGTGCTGTTCGCCGACGCCATCATGGCGCTGGGCTTCCGTCACGCGTTCAAGGCGGGCATTTCCTTCGGCAAGGATGACATGATCATCCCGGCCAGCAAGGAAAAATATGTCGACGAGACCAAGGCGCAGGTTGCTGAATATGAACAGCAATATCAGGATGGTCTGATCACCCAGCAGGAAAAGTACAACAAGGTGATCGACGCCTGGTCGCAGTGTGGCGACAAGGTTGCGGCCGCGATGATGGAACAGCTGAAGGCGATGCCGCGCGATCCGGAAACGGGCCGTCTGGCGCAGATCAACTCGATCTACATGATGTCGCACTCCGGTGCGCGTGGTTCCCCGGCGCAGATGAAGCAGCTGGGCGGCATGCGCGGCCTGATGGCCAAGCCGTCGGGCGAGATCATCGAAACGCCGATCATCTCGAACTTCAAGGAAGGTCTGACCGTTCTTGAATATTTCAACTCCACCCACGGCGCCCGTAAGGGTCTGGCCGACACCGCGCTCAAGACGGCGAACTCGGGGTATCTGACCCGCCGTCTGGTCGACGTGTCGCAGGATTGCGTCGTCGTCGAGGTCGATTGCGGCACCGACAAGGCGCTGGAGATGAAGGCGATCGTGCAGGGCGGCTCGGTCATCGCGTCGCTGGGTGAGCGTATCCTCGGCCGTACCACGGCGGAAGATATCATCGACACCAAGGACGGATCGATCGTCGTGCCGGAAGGCGAACTGCTGGACGAGGCGATGATCGCGAAGATCGAAGCCATCGGCACGCAGTCGGTCAAGATTCGCTCGCCGCTGATCTGCGAAAGCAAGATGGGCGTCTGCGCGAAATGCTATGGCCGTGACCTTGCCCGCGGTACGCCGGTGAACATCGGCGAAGCGGTCGGCGTCATCGCGGCGCAGTCCATCGGTGAGCCGGGCACGCAGCTGACCATGCGTACCTTCCACATTGGCGGCGCGGCGCAGCTCAACGAGCAGTCGAACCTCGAATCGGTTGCGGACGGCTCGATCGAACTGCGCGACATGCCGACCATCGTCGACAAGAATGGCCGCCGCCTGTCGCTCGCCCGTAATGGCGAACTGGCGATCATCGACGATGAGGGCCGTGAGCGGGCGACCCATCGCCTGCCTTATGGTTCGCAGATCCTGTTCGCCCATGGCGACAAGGTGAAGAAGGGCGACCGCATCGCCGAGTGGGATCCGTACACCTTGCCGATGATCACCGAAAAGCCGGGTGTGGTGAAATATCAGGACCTGCTCGACGGCAAGACCCTGACGGAGCAGACCGACGAAGCGACCGGTATCGCGCAGCGCGTGGTGACCGAATATCGCGCCTCGGCCCGCAGCAAGGAAGACCTGCGTCCGCGCCTGACCCTGCTCGACGATCAGTCGGGTGAGGCTGGCCGCTACATGCTGGCGGTGGGGGCGACCCTCTCCGTCGAGGATGGGCAGCAGGTCGAGGCCGGTGACGTGCTGGCGCGTGTCAGCCGCGAAGCCGCCAAGACCCGCGACATCACCGGCGGTCTGCCGCGCGTTGCCGAACTGTTCGAGGCCCGCAAGCCGAAGGACAATGCGATCATCGCTAAGGTTTCGGGCCGCGTGCAGTTCCTCAAGGACTATAAGGCGAAGCGGAAGATCGCGATCGTTCCCGATGATGGCGGCGAGCCGGTCGAATATCTGGTGCCCAAGTCGAAGGTCATCGACGTGCAGGAAGGCGACTTCGTGAAGCGCGGCGACAACCTGATCGGCGGCAGCCCCGATCCGCACGACATTCTGGAAGTCCTCGGCATCGAGGCGCTGGCCGAATATCTGGTCAGCGAAATCCAGGAAGTCTATCGCTTGCAGGGCGTGAAGATCAACGACAAGCACATCGAAACGATCGTTCGCCAGATGTTGCAGAAGGTCGAGATCACCAATGGCGGCGACACCACGCTGCTGCCCGGTGAGCAGGTCGATGCCGAGGAAATGCATGATCTGAACGCCAAGCTGGCCGACGGACAGATGCGCGCCGAAGGCAAGCCGGTCCTGCTGGGCATCACCAAGGCGTCGTTGCAGACCCGTTCGTTCATCTCGGCCGCGTCCTTCCAGGAAACGACCCGCGTCCTCACCGAGGCGGCGGTTCAGGGCAAGAAGGACCAGCTCATCGGCCTTAAGGAAAATGTCATCGTCGGCCGCCTCATCCCGGCGGGTACGGGCGCTGGCATGAACCGGATGCGCGTGACGGCGAACAGCCGCGATGCTGCCCTGCGCGCGTCGCTGCGCAGCATCGAGAGCCATCTCGTTGCACCGCAGACCGCCGCCGAGGAGCGCGAATATGAGCTGAAGCAGGGACCGGAAGCCGCCATTGGCGATGATCCGCTCGGCAAGGTGCAGGGTGAGGATTTCACCACGCAGGATCTGGATTGATCCGGACCTTCAACCGATAAGCGAAAGGGCGGGGAATTTCCCCGCCCTTTTCTTTTGAGGGAGGCAGATGGTCTGCAAGATGGAGCGCGGAATGGCGGTTTTGGGGTGAGAGCGGACCTTCCGCAGCACCTCCGTTCGCCCTGAGCTTGTCGACCCGAAGGGCGGGCAAAGCCCAACGGCTGTTTTTCTCTTGGGGCAAAGAAGGGCAGGGCTTCGCCATTGAAGCGAGGCGAGTGGCTCGCTCAACAGCCCGAACGATTTATAGGTGCAATCTCAGCGATTGCTTATGCTCGCTCTTAACCGAAACTCGCCTTGGCAAAAGGGGAGAGCGGGGGCGGTCCGGTTTGGGGTGAACCGGATCGATCCCGCTCTCTATCGGGGGCCCGCTCTCTATCGGGGGACAGTGATTTCCGAGCCGTCAGGCGAACCGCGCGGCCGGGAGCCGCTCCGGGTCACTTCGGGAAGGTTCAGCGCCCCGGCGGCGTGGTGCTGGTTGTGGCGCCGCCCTGAACATTGGCGCCTTCCGGGCTGGCGGTGACGATACCGGTGGCATCAACACCGGCCGAACCGGCAGGGGTGCCGGCATCGCCCTGGGCGCCTGTCGTTCCATTCACGCCCTTCTTCACCGTGCCGCTTACGCTGTCGGTCGTCTGGGAGGTGCGATGTTCGGCCGCCGTGCCTGCCTTATGGGCCGCAGACCCGGCCCTGTGCGCGGCAGAGCCTGCGCGTTCGCCAGTCTGCTCCACAGTCTGCCCGACGCCTGAACGCGCCGCATCCGTTGCCGGAGCGGTGTCGACCCCGAGGCCGGTATTGCCGCCGACCTGCCCGGCTACACCGCCCACGGTGCCGTTGACGGTTCCGCCGACCGCCGTGCCGAGCTGGGCATGGGCGAGCGGGGCAGTGGCAAGAAGTGCGATAATCGAGAGCGCGGTTGTGCGCATGTTTACTCTCCTTCTTTTATCAACGGGACAGTAAACGTGCAGTAGAGGCGCAAGGTTCCTGATGTCGCGACGGGCGGTTCGTCGCAACAGTCTGAATATCCGTTCAGAAAAAGAGAATGGATATCTTGCCGTGCAAGCAGTTGATCAGCCGCACTGGCCGCGATGCATCAGCTTCTGGTCGGCCAGCACCAGCGCCATCATCGCCTCCACCACCGGAACGCCGCGAATGCCGACGCAAGGGTCATGGCGGCCCTTGGTGACGATCTCCATGGCTTCCCGTTGGCCCTGCGCATCGGGGCGGGTGACGCTTTCCACCGGGATCAGGATCGAGCTGGTGGGCTTGAAGGCGACGCGCACGAGGATCGGCTGGCCGGTGGCGATGCCGCCCGCAATGCCGCCTGCGTGATTGGCGAGGAAGACGGGCGCGCCGTCCTTGCCCGGCCGCATCGGATCGGCATTGTCCTCGCCGCGCAGGGCCGCCGCCGCGAAGCCGTCGCCGATCTCGACGCCCTTCACCGCGTTGATCGACATCATCGCGCTCGCCAGTTCCGCGTCGAGCTTGGCATAAAGCGGCGCGCCCCAGCCAGCGGGCACGCCGGTCGCGACGCATTCCACCACCGCGCCGACCGAGGAGCCGGAAAGGCGGGCTTCGTCGACGATCTTCTCCCAGCGCGCCGCAGCAGCGGGATCGGGGCAGAAAAAGGGATTGTTGCCGATCTCCGCCGCGTCGAAATTGGCGCGGTCGATGGCGTCGCCGCCGATCGCGCTGACATAAGCGAGGATGGTCACTTCCGGGATCACCAGCCGCGCCACCGCGCCCGCCGCGACCCGGCTCGCCGTTTCGCGCGCCGAGGAGCGCCCGCCGCCGCGATAGTCGCGAAAGCCATATTTGGCGTCATAGGCATAGTCGGCATGACCGGGGCGATAGGATTTGGCGACATCGCCATAATCCTTGGAGCGCTGGTCGACATTCTCGATCATCAGGCTGATCGGCGTGCCGGTGGTGCGCCCCTCGAACACGCCGGAAAGGATGCGCACCTCATCGGGTTCGCGCCGCTGGGTGGTGAATTTCGACGTGCCGGGCCGCCTCTTGTCGAGGAAGGGCTGAATGTCCGCCTCGCAGAGCGGAAGCCCGGGGGGGCAGCCGTCGACCAGCGCACCGATTGCGGGGCCGTGGCTTTCCCCCCAGGTGGAGAAGCGGAACAGATGGCCGAAGCTGTTGAAACTCACGCTGGTCTCGTCTCTTATTTTTCGATGGTGAGGTCGGGCGCGTCCTCGGCCTTCATGCCTATGACATTATAGCCCGCGTCGACATGGTGGATTTCGCCGGTGACGCCCGACGCCAGATCGGACAGCATGTAGAGGCCCGCGCCGCCCACATCCTCGATCGTCACATTGCGGCGCAGCGGCGAATTATATTCGTTCCACTTCATGATATAGCGGAAATCGCCGATGCCGCTCGCCGCCAGCGTCTTGATGGGGCCGGCGGAAATGGCGTTGACGCGGATATTTTCCGGGCCGAGGTCCATCGCCAGATATTTGACGCTGGTTTCCAGCGCGGCCTTGGCGACGCCCATGACGTTATAATGCGGGATCACCTTTTCCGCGCCATAATAGGTCAGCGTCAGGATGGAGCCGCCCTCGCGCATCAGCGGACGGGCGCGCTTGGAGACGGCGACGAGGCTGTAGGCCGACACGTTCATCGTCAGCAGGAAATTTTCCAGGCTGGTGTCGACATAGAGGCCGCGCAGTTCATTCTTGTCGGAAAAGCCGATCGCGTGCACGAGGAAGTCGAGCCTGCCCCAGCGCTTCTCGATTTCCGCGAAGGCGGCGTCGAGATTGTCCATGTCGGTGACGTCGCAGGAAAGGAGGAAATCCGACCCCAGTTCGGCCGCAAGCGGACGCACGCGCTTTTCCAGCGCCTCGCCCTGATAGGAGAAGGCCAGTTCGGCACCCTGCGCATGGAGGGCCTTGGCAATGCCCCAGGCCAGCGACTTGTCATTGGCCAGCCCCATGATGAGGCCCCGTTTCCCGGTCATCAAACCCGTCATCCGATTTCTTCCCTTATTGTTCCGTTTCTGCGAGCGGCTTTTCTTGCGGAAATTCCGTCAGCGCCGCGTTTAGTTCCGCGCCAATTACCACGCCTAGCCCCACGAGAAAGAAAAAAATGAGGGTCACCATCACACCGGCGAGGCTGCCATAGGTCATGTCATAGCCGCGCAGATGGGAAAGCACCCAGGGCAGCAGCAATAATGTGCCATACCACCAGAGGGCGGTCAGGATGGCGCCCGGCCATTTGGGGAATTGCGGCCCGCGATAGCGCGAGGGCGTGAGCGAATAGAAGAGCGCATAAAGGGCGAGGGTCAGGACCAGCAGCGGCACCAGCTTGGTCGCCTTGACGATGCCGATCGCATTGTCGGCAAAAGGCAGGAGGCGGGTGAGGAATTCATCCGCCCCGGTGAGCGCGACCTGCGCGGAAAAGGCCATCATGGTGAGGAGCACGCTCGCAAAGACGAGGCCGATCGCGCGCAGCCGGTGCTTCCAGAAGGGCATGCCGCTGCTGGTGCCATAGGCGCGGCGCAATATGTCGCGGATCGTTTCGATAAGGCTGCCGGTCGTCCACAGCGCCACGAGGAGGCCGAGCCACAGGATGCCGGAGCCGGTGCGCGCGCTGATCACCGCCTCTATCGGGCCGCGCAGCACGTCGGCGACATTGGCGGGCACGGCGGTCAGAAAGGCGTTGACCGCCGCGATGCCGTCCTGCGTGCGGCCCAATATGCTGGCGATCGAGGCCGCGACGATGAAGAAGGGGAAGAGCGCGACCAGCGACAGATAGGCGAGGTTGCCCGCATGGATGAAGCCGTCGCTATAGACGCCGACCGCCACGCGCTTCACGATTTCCCACCACCAGGCGAAATAGCGCGTGCGCCCGGCCGCATCCTGCCAGGGCAGGCGGACGATATCGGCCAGACGCTTGCGGCGGGCTTCCGGGGTGAGGGGGGAGGGTTCGATCATGAAGCTACGGCGTATCTCTCATGTTCATTCCCTCCCATTCCCTGTGCTTGCAGGCCCGGTAGTTGCCAGCCCGGCACTTGCAGGATGCCGGACCGCCCTTAAACGCCGAGAGCGGCGCGCGGGTTGCGTTCATCCTGCCAGTCGGCGGCAAAAGCCTGCAAGGCCGCGTCATCGGCGGGAATGTCGATCATCAGGGTGACGAACTGGTCGCCCCGTCCATCGGCCTTGGTGGTGAACCCCTTGCCCTTCAGGCGCAGCGTCTTGCCGGAGGTCGAACCGGCGGGAATGGACAGCATCACCGGGCCATCGACGGTCGGCACCTTGACCTTGCCGCCCTTCACGGCCTCGATCAGGCTGATCGGCAGGTCGAGCCGCACATCGTCGCCGTCGCGGGTGAAGAAGGAATGCCGCCGGACCTCGATCGTCAGGATCGCGTCGCCCGCGCCGCCGGGGCCGGCCTCGCCCTTGCCCTTGAGGCGCATCTGCGTGCCGTCCTCGACCCCCGCGGGGAGCTTCACGTCGATGGTCTTGCCATCCTGAAGTGTGATTCGCTGGGTGGCGCGCGTGGCGGCGTCGACGAAATCGACGGCGAGGCGATAGGCGACATTGGCGCCCTGTGGCGGGGGCGCATGACGCCGCCCGAAGCCGCCGCCAAATCCGCCGCCGCCCTGCCGCGCACCGCCGCCGCCGAACAGGCCTTCGAAAATATCGCTGAAATCACCGCCCCCGCCGCCGGAGCGAAAGTCAAAGCCGCCCGCGCCCGGATGCCCCTGACCGCCGAAGCCTCCGCCGCCGCCGCCAAATCCGAAGGGCGCGGTCGGGTTGCCCTCGCCGTCGATCTCCCCCCGGTCGAACTGCGCGCGCTTGTCCTTGTCGGACAGAAGATCATAGGCGCCGGTCACTTCCGAAAAGCGCTCCGCCGCCTTGGGATTGTCCTTGTTGCGATCCGGGTGCAATTCCTTGGCGAGCTTGCGATAGGCGGATTTGATTTCCTTTTCGCTCGCGCTGCGGGATACGCCCAATATGCTGTAGGGATCGGCCATTTTGCCCCGTTGTTCCTGCCATTCAAAAAATCGAAAACTTGTGCACCCATGTGGCGTGCCGGGCTGTTGGCTTCAAGTGTCTTTCCTCTAACAGTCTTCACTTGGGTTCGCAGGAGAGAGGGAAAACAGCGCGTGATCTCGACAGTTTCCTTCCTGCGTTCTAGGAAGAGGTCATGACGGACGATCCTTTCAACCTGTTCGAACAGTGGTTCGCGCAAGCGCGCGAGACCGAGATCAACGACAGCAATGCGATGGCGCTGGCGACGGCGGATGCCGATGGCTGCCCTTCGCTGCGGATGGTGCTGTTGAAGGGGCATGGGCCGGACGGGTTTGTCTTCTACACCAATTTTGAGGGCCGCAAGGCGGGCGAGCTGTTCGTCAATCCCCATGCGGCGCTGCTTTTCCACTGGAAGTCGTTGCGGCGGCAGGTCCGTATTGAGGGGGTGGTCGGACGGGTCGACGACGCCACCGCCGATGCCTATTTCGCGACCCGCAGCCGGGACAGCCAGTTGGGGGCATGGGCATCCGACCAGTCGCGTCCGCTCGACAGCCGGGAAACATTCATGACCCGCTATGAAGAGATGCATGTCCGCTATGAAGGGCGCGACGTGCCGCGCCCGCCCCATTGGTCGGGTTTTCGCGTGGTGCCGCAGCGGATCGAGTTCTGGCAGGATCGCGAGCATCGCCTGCATGAACGGCAGGTCTATACGCGCAGCGCCAGCGCCAGTGGCGGCTGGGACAGGGGCATGCTTTATCCGTAAGCGGGCGCGATGAACGGGATTGCGGCGGAAGCCCCGGCGCGCGGCGACCTGACACGGCGCGCGGCGATCGCCAGCATGAGCGTGGCGCTGCTGCTGCTGGTGCTGAAGGGCGTGGCCCTCTGGCAAAGCGGGTCGGTGGCGTTGCTGGGGTCGCTTGCCGATTCGACGCTCGACCTGATCGCCAGCCTGGTGACATTGCTGGGGGTGCGCTGGGCGGCGATGCCGGCCGATCATGATCACCGCTTCGGACATGGCAAGGCGGAGGCGCTGGCCGCGCTGTTTCAGGTAACGCTGATCTCCATGGCGGCCGTGGGTATCGCCTGGGCGTCGTTGCACCGATTGGGCAGTGTCCAGCCGGTCGGCGCGCCGGAGTTGGGGATCGGCGTGTCGATCGTCGCGATCCTCCTCAGCCTCGCCCTTGTCGCCTATCAGAAAAGTATCATCGCGCGGACGGGATCGCTCGCGATCAGCACCGACAATCTGCATTATCAGTCCGACCTGTTGCTCAATCTTTCGGTGATTGTCGCGCTGGTGCTCGATCAGCATATGGGCGTGCGCGGGGTTGATCCGCTGTTCGGGCTGGGCATCGCGGCCTGGCTGGGCTGGGGGGCATGGCGATCGGCGGGCGAAGCGGTCGACCATCTGATGGACAAGGAATGGTCGGTCGAGGAGCGGCGGCGCTTCCTGGAGGTTGCGCTGCGCCACCCGGAATTGCGCGGCATCCATGACATGCGCACCCGCACCAGCGGGCCGGAGCGCTTCGTGCAGTTCCATGTCTCGGTCGATCCGGACATGACGGTCCGCCGCGCCCATGAGGTGATGGAGCAGATAGAGGACATGCTGGGCCGGGAATTTCCCGGTGTCGAAATCCTGATCCACCCCGATCCTTACGGCTATGATATCGAGGAAAGGGCCGAAGATCCGCTACGCGGCGCCGAGGCGCGCAAGCTGCTGGACAGGGAAATGCACCGGCGGCGCTGATCCGGGCTCAGGCCGGGAAGAGTTGCACCAGCCGGGCGATCGCGTCACGCAGCGCCTGCGATTGCTTCTCGCCATTGGTCACGCCCATGCGCAGGATGACGAGCCTCTGTCCGGGGGCGACCAGCAGATATTGGCCATGCTGGCCGACGGCGGCGAAAATGCGTTTGGAGCCTTCGCCGGGGAAGAGCGGGCCGGGGGAATCGTCCTGCCCCTCGCGGTTGAGCCAGAGCTGGCCGCCATAGGCCGGGTTGCGCAGCGAGGGCGTCGTCATGAAGTCCACCCAGCGGGCGGACAGCACCTGATGGCCGTTGACCCGCCCCTTGTGGCGCAGAAATTCGCCGAAGCGGATATAATCCCGCGCGGTCATATGCATCATCGCACCGCCGATCATCGTGCCCTGCGCGTCAAATTCCGGCGTCAGGCTGGCAAGGCCGACCGGCGCCATCAGCCGCCCCTTCACAAATTCCATCATCGCGTCGCGGCGTGCATCGGGCCGCTTGCTGTCGGTCAGCATGCGCGTCATCAGGTCGGAGATGATCAGCGTGTCGGCGGTCGAATAGGTGAAGCGGCTGCCCGGCGGGTCGGCGATCGGCTTTGCCTCGGCAAAGGCCGCCATGTCCTGCGCGCCATCGGTGAAGAGCATGCGCACCGTGTCGCTGTCATAAAGCGGCTCGGTCTTTTCCTTATGCTCAAGGCCGGAGGTCATCTGGAGCAGGTGGCGGAGCGTGATCGTGCCGCGCGGGTCGCCCGGCTGGCTCCATGCCTCGACCGGCACCGGCGTGTCGAGCGCAAGGCGGCCGTCCGAGACCATCAGGCCGACCAGCGCGGCCGTCACCGTCTTGCCGATGGAGCGGGAAAGCAGCTTCGTATCCGGGCCGATCCCCTCGCCATAGCGTTCGACGATCAGCTTGCCGTCGTGCATCACCAGCAGCGCCTGAGTCGCGCCGACCTTGCCCGGCGCGAAAAAAGGCTCGATCGCCTTGGCCAGCGCGATCCGGCTCACGCCCTCGCTGCCGTTGAGCGTGATATAGGTCGCGGGCGGGCGCGACCAGGCGCGGCCGCGCAGCCCCACCGCGCTCAGCATCAGCAGGATGATGAGCATGAGGCTTGCGCAGGCTTTGCTTTTGCTGTTGATGCTCCCGATCATCGCCGCGCGTGTAATGGGAATTTGCGAGAAATGAAACAGCTCTGCGCTGAAGAATCGAAGGCCGCCGCACAGGTGGCCGGGTCGGGCGGGCAGGCGGCATGAAGCGCGATGGCTGGGTGCGGTGGGGCGCGGTCGCGGCGGCGGTCGCGCTGGTGGTCCTGGCGCTGTGGAAATGGAGCGACTGGCGGGCAGGGGCGCAGGCTTCCTCGGCCTATGCGGCGCGGCTGACCTGTTCCTGCCGCTATGTCGACGGGCGCAGCGGCGAGAGCTGCGCGCAGGATATCGCGGCGGATACCGGGCTGGTTCGCGTGACCGAAAAGCCGGAGGAAAAGCGCATCATCGCCCGCGTGCCGCTGCTCGGCCATGCCGAGGCGCGGTTCAAGCAGGGCTATGGTTGCTTGATGGTGCCGCGATAAGTCAGGCCGGGGCCGCGGAATATTCCCGCATGTCCGCCGCGCTCGTCGTTTCGGCGAGCCAGCCGCCGCCCAAAACCCGGTCCCCGTCATAAAGCACGGCGGCCTGTCCCGGCGCGACGCCATATTCCGGCTGGTCGAAGTGGAGGCGGTTGCCTTCCAGTCGGGCCGGAACAGGCTTGGCGAGCGAGCGCACCTTGGCTTGCAGCGGCCCTGAAAAATCGCCGCCCAGCCAGTTGATATCGGCGAGACGCGCCTCGTTCACCGCCAGCGCGGGTTTCGGGCCGACGATCACGCGGCGATGGGGCGCGTCGATCTTCACGACATAGAGCGGTTCGGGCTGGCCGCCGATCTCCAGCCCTTTGCGCTGGCCGACAGTGTAGTGAATGAGGCCCTTGTGCTGCCCGAGCACGCGCCCGTCGAGATGGACGATATCGCCGGCATCATCGGCATCGGGGTGCAGTTTGCGCACGATCTTCGCATAGTCGCCATCGGGCACGAAGCAGATGTCCTGACTATCGGGCTTCAGCGCTACGGCAAGGCCAAGTTCCGCCGCGATCTCGCGCACCTGCCCCTTGGGCAGGCCGCCGAGCGGAAAGCGCAGATAGTCGAGCTGCTCCTGCGTCGTGGCGAAGAGGAAATAGCTCTGGTCGCGGGCAGGGTCCGCCGCGCGATGCAGCTGCGCGCCGCCATCCGCGCCGATGACCCGGCGGACATAATGACCGGTGGCGAGGCAATCGGCGCCAAGGTCGCGGGCCAGCGTGAAGAGATCGGTGAACTTGACCCCCATATTGCATTTGACGCAGGGAATGGGGGTGCGGCCCGCCATATATTCATTGGCGAAATCCTCGATCACCGATTCCCGGAAGCGGCTTTCATAATCGAACACATAATGGGCGATGCCGATGCGATCGGCGACGGCGCGGGCGTCCCGGATATCCTGCCCGGCGCAGCAGCTGCCAGTGCGGCCCACCGCCGCGCCATGATCATAGAGCTGAAGCGTCACGCCGATGACCTCCGCGCCGGTGCGCGCGGCGAGCGCGGCGACCACGCTGGAATCGACCCCGCCGGACATGGCGACGACGATCTTGCGCGCGTTCATCGGTGCGGCCAGCTGGAAATCGGCGAGGGGAAGCGGTTCGGACATTGCGCGCATATACTGTGCCTTGGCGGCCGATGCATCCCCCAAATATCGTGTCCGGGCGCCGGATGACGAAAATATGACGACGGGTTTACCTTACCTTATCCATTTGCTGCCATCATCCTTCCCATGGATCTGGGTTTCTCTCTGAAGTCGAATGGCTGGACGCGCCTCGCGCGCGTTTCGCTGGGCGACCTCAAGGCAGCGGCGGATCAGCGACGTCTGGACAGCGTGGCTGAACGATTCGCCGAGGGGCTGCCCGCCGGGAAGGACGGGCGGCAGGCTGTCGACTGGGTTCATGTGCTGGCGTGCATTCTCGTCCCGGATCAGGGTGATCCGATCGATGAAACGCCACTTGGCGGCAGCTTCAATCCGGCTGTCGCCAGGCAATTAATGGTGGGGGAAAGGGTGAAAACAGCGTTAACTTTGGAGCTTTAGCCGATGTCAAAGGCTTGGGTCCATAAGGCTGTCAGGGAACTTGAACAGGGCTCCGCGCCGTTGATTGAGGTAGGAATGATCGAGAATCAGAAAATCAAGCCAGCACAGGTGGTTGGCCCCTTGGGAGAACCTCTGACGCTGGATTCGCTACCTTCGCCGGACACCACTCGCTGGGTCGTGCGCCGCAAGGCCGAGGTGGTGGCCGCCGTTAATGGAGGGTTGCTGACGGTGGATGAAGCCTGTCAGCGCTATTCGTTGACGCTGGAGGAATTTGCTGGTTGGCAGAGGGCGGTCGACCGCTCCGGCATGCCGGGGCTGCGGGTCACCCGCATCCAGCATTACAAGTCGCTCTATGAGCGGCAGCAACGCTTCTGACGTTGCCGGGAGGGAGAAAGTCATTTCCTCCCTGCCCATTGATCATGACGATCACGGAAACCGTCTGTCCCGGCAGGCGGTTTCCTGATTCATGGGCTGCGTTCCGCCATGAACGGCGCGGACAGGCTCCGATCTATCCTCCATGGAACTTATCGCGCCTCTGAACCGTTTTGTCTCTGTTCCGAATAAAGCGGATCGCTATGTGGGAAGGAGGAAGCCAAGATGGGATTGATACTCTGGCTCATCATCGGTGGTGTCATTGGCTGGCTTGCCAGCATCATCATGCGGACTGACGCTCAACAGGGCATATTGATGAACATCATCGTCGGTATCGTCGGTGCATTCCTTGGCGGACTGATATTCTCCGGCGGATCGATCAACAATGCCGGGCTTTCGATCACGAGCTTCGTCGTTTCGCTGGTCGGTGCCGTCATCCTGCTGGCGATCGTCAATCTGATCCGTCGCGGGTCGGTGCGCTGATCGCAACAGGGCGGCGCTGATGCTGCCGGCTACCCCCTGATGCTGTCGGGCGTAATCGGGGGGATGGCCTGTGCGCGGCAGACTTGTGCGCAGGGACGTTATTATCGCCGCGCAGGCGGGAAAGGGGCTGGTAAAACAGCCCCTTTTTGTTGCGCCTGGTGAAGAATCGCCTTTTGCCGCCGGAACCGTCGCGGCAGGCGCCTTTCGCAGGAGAGACGGGAGGCCAGCATGCGGGGATTTCGCCGTGAACCATCTGTCCCCCGCACTTTTGGGCCATCGGGGCGGGTGAATAATGTCTTCCCCGTGCCCTATATCGTTCGTCCAAAGCCGTTTTTGTTGCAATTGCGATAAGAAAAACCCGCGGCGCAATTGCGGGGCTTGATTTACCGGGCGTCCCGTTCCATTTTACCGCCGCTGTCGCATAGCGTCGGGACTTGCAACAAGACAGCTAACCATATGACAGGGGCGTCATCGCGGGCATTGGGCCTGTGCAGGAAAGGCTGACATGAATTTCGAGTCCGGTTTCACGGGGGATAGCCTGGCGGCTGATCGCCCCCGATTGCGTTGGCAGAGAAAACGCATTGCGCTGATCGGCGTGGGGTTGCTGCTGCTGGTCGCGGCCTTTGCCTATTGGAAGATGGCGGGAGGCGCCACCGATGCCGCCAATCCCGACGTGGCGGCGCCGCGCGTCACCGTGGTGGTGCCGGGCACCAGCAACGTCTCTGCGATCATCACCGCCGTGGGCACCCTTGCCGCGCGTCGCGAAATGCCGATCGGCGTTGTCGGCGAAGGGGGGGAAGTCAGCGCGGTTCTCGTCGAGGCGGGCGACTGGGTAAAGGCTGGACAGGTGCTGGCCCGGGTCGAACGCTCGGTCCAGAATGAGCAGCGCGCTTCGCTCGCGGCCTCCGTCAGGGTCGCCGAAGCCGATGCCCGGCTGGCGCAGAATGAGCTGGAGCGCGCGCAGGCGCTGGTGTCGCGCGGCTTCATCAGCAAGGCGACGCTGGATCAGAAGACGGCCACGCGCGATGCGGCCGTGGCGCGGGTCAATGTCGCCCGCGCGCAACTGGGCGAGCAGCAGGCGCGGATCGGCCGACTCGATATCCGCGCGCCCGCCGACGGGCTGGTGCTGACGCGCGCGGTGGAAAAAGGCCAGATCGTCTCGCCGGGCAGCGGCATCCTGTTCCGCATGGCGCAGGGCGGCGAGATGGAGATGCTTGCCCGCGTGGGCGAAACCGACCTTGCCAATATCGCGGTCGGCGCGCCCGCCACGGTGACGCCGGTGGGCGGGGCGCAGAACTATGAGGGACGGGTGTGGCAGGTCGCCTCGGTGATCGACCCGCAGTCGCGACAGGGCGACGCGCGCATATCGCTGCCCTATCATCGGGACGTGCGGCCCGGAGGTTTTGCCTCTGCGCGGATCGTCAGCGGCACCGCCCGCGCGCCGCTGTTGCCGGAATCGGCAATCCAGAGCGATGCGAAGGGCAGCTATGTCTATATCGTCACCCCCGCCAATGTCGTGGAACGCCGCGACGTGCGGATCGGGCAGGTGACGGCGGCCGGCGTGCCGGTGATCGACGGACTGAGCGGGCAGGAAAAGGTCGTGATCCTTGCCGCTGGCTTCCTCAATCCGGGCCAGAAGGTGTTGCCGGAGCTTCAGAAAGCCGACGGGACGGATGGATCGCGCGGCTGAGGCCGGGCACGCATTGCAGGAAGGCGCCGGGAGGCGACAGGCGGTGCGCCTCTTTTGACAGGCGCTGCCCCTGTGCTGCCGGTGGAAAGGCACAGGCATGAATTTCCGTAATATTTCGAGCTGGTCGATCCGTAATCCGATCCCGCCGCTGGTGCTTTTCGCCGGGCTGCTGCTGGCCGGGGTGGTGTCCTTCATGCGGATGGACATCAACAATAATCCGGATATCAGCTTCCCGATGGTCAATGTGCTGGTCAGTCAGCCGGGCGCGGCGCCTTCCGAACTGGAAACGCAGGTGACGCAGCGGGTCGAGGCGGCGGTGCGCGGCATCAGCGGCGTCGATGAGATCACCTCGATCGCCAGCGAGGGCAGCAGCCTCACCAGTGTCCAGTTCATGATCGGCACGCCGGTCGATCGCGCGGTGAACGATGTGCGCAACGCGGTCGCCCAGATTCGCAGCGACCTGCCCGAAGGCATATTGGAACCGCAGGTGACGCGCGTCGATATCGACGGCGGGCCGATCGCCTATTTCAGCGTCGAGGCGACCGACATGACGCTGGAACAGCTGAGCTGGTTCGTCGACAATACCGTCGCCAAGCGCCTGCTGAGCATTCCCGGCATGGCGGCGGCCCGGCGGGGCGGCGGCGTGACGCGGGAGATTCGCGTGATCCTGAAGCCGGAGCGGCTTCAGGCGCTCGGCGTCAGCGCAACGCAGATCAACCAGCAGCTTCGCCAGATCAATATCAACGCGGCGGGCGGGCGCACCGAAATCGCCGGGGCCGAACAGTCGGTCCGCGTGCTCGGCAATGCGCAGACCGCCTATACGCTGGGGCAGACGCAGATCGAGCTGCCGGGCAATCGCTCGGTCCGGCTCGACGAGCTGGCGGACGTGCGCGACATGTATGCCGAGCAGCGCAGCCTCTCGCTGATGAACGGACGGCAGGTGACGAGCATCGCGCTGGAAAAGGCGAAGGGCGCGTCGGATGTCGGCGTTTATGATGCGGCGACGGTGGAGCTGGCGAAAATCCAGAAGGAATATCCCAAGGTCCAGTTCAAGCAGCTGTTCACCAGCGTCGATTATACCCGCGAGCAATATCATTCGGCGATCACCGCGATGGTCGAGGGCGCGGTGCTGGCGGTGATCATCGTGTTCCTGTTCCTGCGCGACTGGCGGGCGACGCTGATTTCCGCGCTCGCGATCCCGCTTTCGGCCATTCCCGCCTTCTGGTTCATGGACATGATGGGCTTCACGCTCAACACCATCTCGCTCCTCGCGCTCAGCCTTGTCGCGGGTGTGCTGGTCGACGATGCGATCGTGGAGATCGAGAATATCGTGCGCCATATGCGCATGGGCAAATCCGCCTATCAGGCTGCGCTCGACGCGTCGGACGAGATCGGCCTCGCCGTGCTCGCCACCACCATGTCGATCGTTGCGGTGTTCCTGCCCGTCGCGCTGATGCCGGGCATGTCGGGCCAGTTCTTCATCCAGTTCGGCATGACCATCGTTATCGCGGTGCTGCTCAGCCTAGCGGTCGCCCGCATGATCACGCCGATGGTGGCCGCCTATTTCCTGGAGGCCCATGGCGAGGCCAGCCATGGCGAAGGCTGGCTGATGGACCGCTATATGGCGATCCTGCGCTGGTCGCTCGATCATCGCTTCAAGGTAGTGGTGCTGGGCGGCGGCGGCGCGCTGCTGGCGACGGTGCTGGCCTTTGCGACGCTGCCCTTCACTTTCCAGCCGACCATCAACACCGACTACAGCCAGGTGAAGGTCGAACTGGTGCCCGGCACCACGCTGGAGCAGGCGAGCCGGGTGACGGATCGCGTCGCGAAGATACTGGCGCAGGACAAGGATGTGGTCGAGGCCGCCTTCGCCGATATCGAGCCGACCGAGGCCAATATCTATCTGACGCTGAAGAAGGATCGCAAGATCACCAGCGTCGACTGGGAACGCCAGACCGCGCCGAAGCTGGAGCAGGTCGCCGACGCGCGCATCAATTTCCAGTCGCAGACCAATGGCAGCGGTCGCGACATCACGCTGATGTTCGGCAGCGATGATCCGGTCGCGCTCGAAAAAATGGCGCATCATCTGGTCGAGCAGATGAGCGGCCTCAAGGAGATTCGCGGTCCGCGCGTCAATGGCGACATTCAGCGGCCGGAAATCATCATCAAGCCGCGCATGGACCTCGCCGCCGAGCTGGGGGTGACGACCGTCGCGCTGAGCGAGGCGGTGCGGATCGCGACGATCGGCGATATCGACCAGAACAGCGCCAAATTCTCGCTGTCGGACCGGCAGGTGCCGATCCGCGTGTCGATCGCCGAGGATGCGCGCCGCGACATAGCGACGATCCAGAATATGCCGGTGCCGACGACCAGCGGCGCATCGGTGCCGCTGCGGCTGGTGGCCGATATCAGCTTCGGCGCCGGGCCGACGCAGATCCGCCGCTATAATCAGGTGCGCCGCATCGTCATCAGCGCCGACCTTGCCCCCGGCGTGGTCAACAGCCAGGCGATGACGAAGATCGAGGCGCTGTCCGCCTATCGCAACCTGCCCAATGGCGTGAGCAAGCTGAATGTCGGCGATTCGAAATGGGAAATGGAAATGATCACCAATTTCGTGATCGCGGTCATTTCCGGCGTGCTGCTGGTGCTGGCGGTGCTGGTGCTGCTCTACAAGCGGGTGATGCCGCCCTTCATCAACCTCGGCTCGCTGATCCTTGCCCCGCTGGGCGGCGCGCTCGCGCTGCATCTGGTGGGCATGCCGATATCCATGCCGGTGCTGATCGGCTTGCTGATGCTCCTTGGCATCGTCGCGAAAAACTCGATCCTGCTGATCGACTTCGCGCTGGAGGAGATGGAGAGCGGCGTGCCGAGGCGGGAGGCGATCATCGATGCCGGGCATAAGCGCGCCCAGCCGATCATCATGACCACGGTGGCGATGGTCGCGGGCATGGTGCCGACGGCGCTGTCGCTGACCGGGGACGGTGCATGGCGCGCGCCGATGGGCGTGACGGTGATCGGCGGGCTGATGCTCTCGACGCTGTTGACGCTGATCATCGTGCCGTCCGCCTTCAGCCTCGCCATCGGCGCGGAGCGCAGGCTGGCGCCGCGCCTGAAGCGGCTGCTGACCTATGACGCGGACAAGGAAGCGCAGGCGGCCGCTGGCGGCGAGCAATCGGGCCAGCCCGCCGAATGATCCTGCGCCAATCCCGTTCGATGCCGCGGACGGCTTGCAACCGGACGGCCGTTGGGCTGTTATGGAAGGGATGAGTGCGACAGGCATAGCGATTAACGGAGCAGCGGGCGGCGGCATGGGGGAGGTGGACCGGCGCATCTATATGGTGGCGACCGGGCTATTGCTCGCCATGGCCGCGCTGTTCCTCGTCGCACGCTGGTTCACGGGCGTGCATCCGGCGGTCGGTTTCGTGCAGGCCTTTGCCGAGGCCGCGATGGTGGGCGGGCTTGCCGACTGGTTCGCGGTGACGGCGTTGTTCCGCCATCCGCTGCGCCTGCCCATTCCGCATACGGCGATCATTCCGCATAACAAGGACCGGATCGGCGATGCGCTCGCTGCCTTCCTGCGCAGCAATTTCCTCACCCCCGCCGTGGTCGCGCGGCGCATGGGGCGGGTGGATGTGGCGGGGGCGGTGGGGCGTTTCCTCGCCCGGCCCGATGGCGGTTTCGAAGGGCGTCTGCGGCAGGGGGCCTCGCGCCTCGCCGCCGACATGCTGGAGGCGATGGATCAGGACAAGCTGGGCGGCATGATGAAGGGCGTGCTGGTGCAGCGCCTTTCCGCGCTCAACCTCGCGCCGCTGATCGGGCAGGCGCTGGAAGCGGCGATGCGCGAGGGGCGGCATGAGCCGGTGCTCGACGCGGGGATACGCTGGGCGCTGCGCACGCTGGAGGCGCAGGCCGACATGATCCGGGCCATGGTGCATGAGCGCGCGGGCGCGATCCTGCGCTGGACGGGCCTTGACGAGAAGCTCGCCAATGCGATCCTCGATGGGTTGATGAAGCTGCTCGCCGAAATGGAGGGCGACCCTGCCCATCCGGTGCGGTTGCGCGCGCTCGACGGGCTGGAGAGTCTCGCCGGGCGGCTCCAGCATGAGGAGGAGATGCAGGCGCGCGTCGCCCGCATTCGCGACGAGATCATCGCCAACCCGGCGATGCAGCGCTGGATCGACGGGCTGTGGGAACAGGCGCGCGGGGCGCTGTTGCGCGCGGCGCGGGACCCGCAGGCGGTGCTGGCGGGCAAGTTCGGCGAATTGCTGGTGCAGATCGGGTCGGAGCTGGAGCAGAACGACATACGCAAGCAGGTCGTCAACCGTTTCGCCCGGCGTGCGGTGGTGGGCCTCACCGCGAGCTATGGCGACAATATCGTCAAGCTGGTGAGCGAGACGGTGCGCGGCTGGGATGCACAGACCGTGACCGACCGGCTGGAACGCACGGTCGGGCGCGACCTGCAATATATCCGCATCAACGGGACGCTGGTCGGTGGGCTGGTGGGCCTTGCCATCCACAGCATCGATACGCTGCTGGGCTGAGCAGGATCACGGAAGGCAGGGCGGAAAGCGGTGCCGTCTTTCCGCCCCTTCGATCCTATTTCGCCAGTTCGGCCTCGATCGCGCTGGTGATCGTCGCGTCGTCGGGCGCGGTGCCCGGCGCGAAGCGGGCAGCGACGCCGCCGTCGCGGCCGATCAGGAATTTCTCGAAGTTCCAGAGCACTTCGGGATCTTCGGTCGGCGTCATCCCGAAACCGCGCAGTTTCTCGCGGAAGCTCTCCGCTTCGCCCTGCTTGTCCGGCTTGGCGGCGGTCAGTGCGGCATAAAGGGGGTGTTTGTTCTCGCCGGTCACGCTGATCTTCGAGAACATCGGGAAATCGACGCCGAAATTGGTGGTGCAGAAGCTGCTGATCTCTGCATCGGTGCCCGGTTCCTGCCCGGCGAAATCATTGGCGGGAAAGCCCAGCACCGCAAAGCCCTTGTCGCGATATTTGCTGTAGAGCGCCTCCAGCCCCTCATATTGCGGGGTCAGCCCGCATTTGGAGGCGACATTGACGACCAGCAGGACCTTGCCCTGATAGTCGCCCAACGAACTGTCCTCTCCCTTGATGGTCTTGAGCGGAATGGCGGCAAGCGATTGGGTCACGCATTTCTCTCCTTCGACTGATGAGTCGCCCGGGAGGATAGGCGCTCCTGCCGTGCTGGCAACCGCCGATGCGATTATCGGCGTTCGGCGCGGTCGCGGATGATCGTCAGCACGTTATTCTCCAGATCGCCCAGAAATAATTCCCCCCACAGGGCCGCATAGCCGCTCAGCAGAGAGTGCATGCGATAGCGCGTTTCCAGCGTGAGGCGGGTGCGGCCGGGGGCAAGCGGCTCCATGCTGTAGCCGCCGCTCTCTATGACCATATGCGGGCCATCGGGCATCAGGTGGTGATCGGTGATGTCCCAGCCGCTCTTGTCGTCGAAGTGGAAGGCCCAGCCGATGTGGCGGCCCGGTTCCCAGCGGGTGATGCTTTCGCGGAAACGGATATGGCCGCTCCATTCGGCGTGGCGGTCCGCCCCGATGCCGCTTCCCGCAAGATGGGCGCCGACCGGGCGCGGCAGGCGGATGAGGTTGTGCGCGATCGTCCAGCGCCCTTCGGTGGGCTGCACATCGGGCACGCCTTCCAGCAGTGGCCAGAGCCGTTGCGGCGAGGCGTTGACGATGATCGAGCGGCTGACGGAGGCGTGACTGACGGGGATCGGGATATGGGGTTCCACCTGCATCGCGAGGAGCGGCAGCGCCAGCAGCGCGGCGCAATAGGTCTTGCCCCGGTTGACCCGGTTGCGCACTTTCCAGGCGATGCCCGTTCCGATCATGCCGCTCACCATCCACAGTGGGGAGAGCATCAGGATGCAGATCACGCCTTCCTTCAGCAGCGGGCCGGAGATGACCATGACCGCGAGGATGATCCAGAACGGGATCAGCAGGTAGAAACGCAGCGGCCTTTCCGCCCATGGGTCCGCAACATAGGCGACGAAGGCGCTCAGTACGGCCGGCAGCACGAGCAGGAAGGAGAAGCCGACAAGGCCTTCGGAGGGCTGCGTGACGGCAATCAGCGTATAGATGCTGAGGCTGAACGCCAGCGCCACGCCGAAGGCCGAGGCGATGCGGAGGATCGCGGTGCGCCGGTTACGGGTGGACGGTGGCGGCTGAAGGCTATCGTCGCTGTCGTTCACGGGGGAGATGGATCGCCGCGGTTCAGCCGTCGCTGCTGCGCTCGATATCCGCGCCTGCGGCAGAGAGCTTCTCTTCCAGCCGTTCATAACCGCGATCGAGATGGTAGACGCGGTTGACCTGCGTTTCGCCTTCCGCCGCGAGGCCAGCGAGAATGAGGCTCATCGACGCGCGCAGGTCGGTCGCCATCACCGGCGCGCCGGTCAGCTTCTCCACCCCGCGCACCACGGCGGTGCGGCCGTTGACGGCGATATCCGCGCCCATGCGCGCCAGCTCGGGCACATGCATATAGCGGTTCTCGAAGATCGTTTCCGTGAGCACGCTCGCGCCATCGGCGAGGCAGAGCATCGCCATGAACTGCGCCTGCATGTCGGTCGGGAAGGCCGGGAAGGGCGCGGTGGAAATGGTCGCGGGCTTGAGGCGTCCATGGGCGGCGACGCGGATGGAATCGCGCTTCACCTCGACCTCTATGCCGCAATCGCGCAGCGCCGCGAGTACGGAATGCATGTCATCGGCGCAGGCGCCCACCAACTCCACATCGCCGCCTGTGATGGCGGCGGCGCAGGCGTAGCTGCCTGCCTCGATCCGGTCGGGCATCACCGCATAGGTGGCGCCGTGCAGGCGCGGCTTGCCGGTGACGATCAGGCGATCGGTGCCGATGCCCTCTATCTCCGCGCCCATCGCGGTGAGCAGCTTGCACAGGTCGACGATTTCCGGTTCGCGCGCGGCATTTTCGAGGATGCAGGTGCCGTTCGCCAGCACGGCGGCCATCAGCGCATTTTCGGTCGCGCCGACCGAGACCACCGGGAAGGTGAAGGTGCCGCCGGGCAGGCCGCCATCGGGCGCGCTCGCCTTCACATAGCCGGCCGCGATCTCGATGATCGCGCCGAAGGCTTCGAGCGCCTTCAGGTGCAGGTCGATCGGGCGGTTGCCGATCGCGCAGCCGCCGGGCAGCGAAACGGTCGCTTCGCCCGCACGGGCGAGCAGCGGGCCGAGCACGAGGATCGAGGCGCGCATCTTGCGCACGATGTCATAGGGGGCGACGGTCGAGGTCACGCGCCCGGCGCGCATCGTCATCACCCGGCCGAAATCCTCCGGCCGCGCGCCTTCCACCATGGTCGATGCGCCGAGCTGGTTCAGCAGATGGCCGAAGCTGTCCACATCCGCGAGGCGCGGCAGGTTGCGCAGCGTCAGCGGCTCATCGGTGAGCAGCGCGCAGGGGAGGAGCGTCAGCGCGCTGTTCTTTGCGCCGGAGATGGGGAGGCGGCCAGTCAGGCGATTGCCGCCGCGAATGATGATGCGATCCATCGTTCGGCTATTAATGCTTAATGTATGACGCGCAAGGGGGCGAGCGATCAGGCCGTCAGAATATCCGCCTGCCGCGCTGCCTCCATCGCGAGGCTGAGAGAATGGCGCCGTGCGGCCGGGTCGTAGATCATGCCGCCCAGGATGATCTCATCCACCCGCGTGCGGCGAACGAAGGCGGACAGGTCGCGCGCGATATCCTCCTTCGTGCCGATGCTCCAGGTCTGCATCATATGGTCGAGCATCGAGCGGAACTGCGGCGGCAGGGTGTCATAATAGCCCGGCACCGGCGGCTTGATGCGGGCGGGCTGTCCGCTGCGCAGCGCGACGAAGCTCTGCATCATCGAGGAGGCGATAAGCTGCGCTTCCTCCTGCGTGTCGGCGGCGAACACATTATAGCCCGCCATCACCAGCGGCTCGCGCAGCTGGGCGGAGGGCTTGAAATCGCGGCGATAGATATGGATCGCCTCATCGAGCGCGTCGGGCGCGAAATGGCTGGCAAAGGCATAGGGCAGGCCGAGATGCGCAGCAAGTTGCGCGCCGAAGAGGCTCGATCCCAATATCCAGAGCGGCACATGGCTGCCCGCGCCGGGCACGGCCTCGAAGCCGGGGCGGGGGTCGCCCGCCAGATAGGCCTGCAATTCGAGGACGTCCTGCGGGAAATTCTCCGCGCCTCCGGCCAGCGTGCGGCGCAGCGCGCGCACGATATGCTGGTCGGTGCCGGGCGCGCGGCCCAGCCCCAGATCGACGCGGCCGGGGAACAGCGCGTCGAGCGTGCCGAACTGTTCGGCAATGGCGAGCGGGGCGTGATTGGGCAGCATGATGCCGCCCGCGCCGATGCGGATGGTCTTCGTCGCCGCGCCGATATGGGCGAGCACGACCGAGGTGGCGGCCGACGCGATGCCGGGCATGCCATGATGCTCCGCCGTCCAGTAGCGATGATAGTCCAGCGCCTCGGCATGGGCGGCGAGATCGGCGGCGTTGGCGAGGGCCTGGGTGACGGTGCCGCCTTCGACGACGGGTACCAGATCGAGTACGGAGAGCTTTACCATCGCGCCCATATGGGGAGCGATGTCGGAATGTCACCCCCTCAGGCGTAGCGCGCGGCCGTCTCGCGGATGAGGGCGATCATATTGGGGATGCCCTGCGTGCGATTGGAGGAAAGCTGGTTCCTGAGGTCGAAGGGGGCCAGCGCGCCCTCGATATCGGTCGCGCCGATCTCGGCCGGGCTGCGATCCTGCACGGTCAGCAACACCAGCGCGATGATTCCCTTGGTGATGGCGGCGTTGCTGTCGGCGAGGAAATGCAACCGCCCGTCGTCCAGCACGGTGGGATAGACCCACACCGCCGCCGAGCAACCGCGCACCAGCGTGGCATCGGTCTTGAGCGCGTCGGGCATGGGTTCGAGCGTGCGCCCCAGGTCGATGAGCAGCCGATAGCGATCATCGGCGTCGAGAAATTCATATTCCTCGTGGAGGTCGGCAATCTGGGGAGCGGTGTCGGACATGGGCGGCGATATAAGGGGAAAATCGCGCGGCGTAACCCCTTATCGATGCATGGGGAGGGGGAGCGGCTCAGGGTTGGCTGCGCAGTTTCTCGATTTCCCGTTCCAGCTTCGCGCTGTCATCGGTGGCGAGCCGTTCCAGCACCGCCACCCGATCCTTGAGCTTTTGCAGGTCGTCGCGGAGCTGGTCGGCCTCCTGCGCGGAAAGCCCTCCTGCCGGGGTGGCGTGGCTGCCATATTTCGTGGCGATCACGCGTCCGGCGACGACGATCGCGACGATCAGCACCACCATCTCGAATGGGTTCATTGGTCGTCCCCTTTTTGCTTTTTGCTTTTAGCGCAGCGCGTCGATCTCTCTCGACAGGCGGGAATTGGAGCTGGTATAATAAAGCTCGATATCCGACAGGCGGCGGTCGATGTCGCGGAACTCCGCGCGGACCTCACGGGCGCTGCGCTTCGGGTTGGTGCGCACGCCCTGCCAGAATTTGGCGTCCTCGGCATTGTCATAGAGGCCCAGCGGCCTGGGCTGCGCCAGCCATGCCGCGACGAAATAGGCGATCAGCGTCCACGGGAAGCCGCCCATGATCGTCAGCACGATCACGGCGACGCGGACCCAGGTGACGTCGATGCCGGTATAATCGGCAAGGCCGGAACAGACGCCCATCCACTTGGCGTTCTGCTTGTCGAGATAATATTTGGTGCGGCTCGCGCTCATGTCAGTGGCTCCTGCGATAAGGGTCGTTCTCGGCGTCGGGGTCGGCAAGACCCCGGCGAGGTGTGAAATCGGGATTGTCGGCGGCGATGATGCGCTCGATCGTGATCAGGCGCTCCTCCAGCCGCCGGGCCGTGTCGTGCAGGCCGTCCAGCATCATCTCGTCATCGCGGGTGAGGCTGGAGGCTGCGCGCCATTTGGTAAGATGATGGAGGATGACCCACGGCAAGCCGACAAAGATCATCCCGACCACCATGATGGGGACGAGAATGTCCTCCATGGGATCAGCCCTCCGTCTTGTCGGCGCCGTCCTGCGGCGGCGTCAGGGTCGAAGTGGAGGGGGCCGAAGTGGAGGGCGCCGGGGTCGACCGTGCCTTCAACGCGGCCAGTTCGGCCTCCACCTTATCGTGCATGCGCAGCTCGGCGATCTCTTCCTCCAGCGTCTTGGGCTGGCCGCCCATGGCGAGGGATTCGGCATGACCTTCGGCCAGATCGACCCGGCGTTCGAGCAGGTCGAACCGGGCAAAGGCCTCTCGGGTGCGTTCGCCCGCATACATTTCACGCAGGCGGATGCGGTTCTGCGCGCCTTCCATCCGCTTGACGAGGGCGTTCTGGCGCGCGCGGGCCTCCTGCAATTTCATTTGCAGCTTGGAGATATCCTCCTCGGCGGCGGCGAGCGCATTGTCCAGCTCGGCGATCTCGCCTTCGAGCTGCGCGGCCATGTCGGCGGCCTTCTGCTTTTCGACCAGCGCGGCCTTGGCCAGATCCTCGCGATCCTTGGAAAGGGCGAGCGCGGCCTTCTCCGTCCAGCCTGCCTGAGTAACCTCTAGCCTGGCGATCGCGCGGCGCATTTCCTTCTGGTCGGCGATGGTCCGTGCCGCAGAGGCCCGCACCTCGACGAGGGTTTCTTCCATTTCAAGAATGATCATGCGGATCATCTTCGCCGGGTCTTCCGCGCGATCGAGCATGTCGGTCACATTGGCGGCGATGATGTCACGGGTGCGGGAAAAAATGCCCATGGTCGGTTTACTCCTTCAAGTCTCACTATCTCGTTTGCCGGGGCGGAGCGCAAGGGACGGTTATACCCTCCGCCCCGGTCACGATGCTCAGCTGTCGGGCTGCTGGGCTTCGTTGCTGTTGGCCAGCCGCACGCGCTGTTCCTGACGCCATGCGAGGAATTGTTGCTTGGCGGTCTGCTGCATGTCGGTGGTCACTTCCTTGTTGAAACCGAGCACCATGACGATGCTGCTGGTCTTGCCGGTCGCGGGGTAGGAAATGCTGCGCGTGGTGCGCAGGGCTTCCCGGTCATAATCGTGCCAGCCGCTGGACCTCACGATGTCGGCCGAGCGGACCTCGCCCTTGCCGTCGATGGTGACGGCGACGGTGGCGATGCCGCGGCGGGCGCCGTCGAGCGGATTGGGCAGGCGCAGGGTCTTGTCGATACCCTGCGCGACAACGGTGCGGACATCCTGGGCGCCGTCTTTTGCCTGAGCCGCGCCGGCAAGGCCGAGGCCCAGCGTGAGGGCGAGGGTGCCGGCGGCGATTGGGCGGATGGCGTTCTGAAAAATGCTGGTGTTCATCTGTCTTCCCCTGATCCTGAATTTCGGCCCGTCACGGATCGTTCCGGGTCATGCCAGGGGAATTGCAGGAGGCGTGCCAATTTCGAAAAGGGACGGATTTCCGCGATTTAGGGTGGAGGGAAGGGGAAAGGCGCGAAAAAATATTTGCTAAAATATGGCGAAAAATGCCAAGTAATGGCAATCATGGATCGTCAATCCTTCATCGGTCAATCCCTTCCCTTTCTCGACGCGATCGAGCAGGCCGGGCGCGCCGCCGCGCTCGACCGGCCGGTGCTGGTGATCGGGGAGCGCGGCACCGGCAAGGAGCTGATCGCCCAGCGCCTGCATCATCTCTCCACCCGCTGGGACAAGCCGCTGGTGACGATGAACTGCGCGGCCCTCCCCGAAACGCTGATCGAAGCGGAATTGTTCGGGCATGAGGCCGGGGCCTTTACCGGCGCCACCCGCGCGCGCATGGGCCGCTTCGAAGAGGCGGACGGCGGCACGCTCTTCCTCGATGAACTGGGCACCTTGTCCATGGCCGCGCAGGAAAGGCTGCTGCGCGTGATCGAATATGGCGAGGTGACGCGCATCGGATCGTCGCGGCCGGTCTCCGTCGATGTGCGGATCGTCGGTGCGACCAACGAGAATCTTCCCCGCGCCGCTGCCGAGCATCGCTTCCGCGCCGATCTGCTCGACCGGCTGTCGTTCGAGGTCATCACGCTGCCGCCGCTGCGCGCGCGGGAAGGGGATATCGAGGTGCTGGTCGACTATTTCGGCAGGCGCATGGCCGCCGAGCTGGGCTGGACCGGCTGGCCGGGTTTCGCGCGCGAGATTATGGCGCAGCTCGAAGCCTATCGCTGGCCTGGCAATGTCCGGGAGTTGCGCAATGTGGTGCAGCGCGCCGTCTATCGCTGGCCCGATGAGGAGGCGCCGGTCGGCGCGATCGCGCTCGATCCGTTCGCCTCGCCCTGGGCGCCGGGGACGGAGGAAGGCGCGGGGGAGGAGGCCGTGTCGAACAGGGAGGCCGCCGCCCTGTCCTGCGCCGCTGCGGAGGAGGAGCGCGCGCCTGTGCCCCGCGCGGCCCTATCCGCCGTCCGACCGGATGACGGAGCCGGCGATTTGCGCGCCGCCGTCGCCGCCTTTGAACGCGGCCTTATCGAACAGGCCTTGTCTCGCCATCGTCATAATCAGCGGGCAACGGCGAAGGCGCTGGGGTTGAGTTATGACCAGCTTCGGCATTGCCTGCGCAAATATGGCTTGCTCTGATCCTCGCTCTGTCCGGCCCGATTGAGGAAATTGCGATCGCTAAACGAAATCTTTGCCCAATTGCGGCTTGCAAATTAGGCTGAGCATCCCGATTAGGCAGGTGCATAAGAGTCTTGAACCTTGCGTCCCGCCCTGCGTTTGCAGCAAGGACAAGAGGAAAAAAGAGGAGAACGTCACATGGCTTTTGAACTTCCCGCCCTTCCCTATGCCAAGGACGCCTTTGGCGACCTGATTTCGGTCGAGACCTTCGACTATCACCATGGCAAGCACCACAATGCCTATGTCGTGAAGGCGAACGAGCTGGTCGCCGCCGATCCGGCGTTGCAGGGCAAGTCGCTGGTCGAGCTGATCCGCTCGGCCAAGGGCGGCCTCTTCAACCAGGTCGGCCAGATCTGGAATCACAGCTTCTACTGGCTCTGCCTTTCGCCCACCCCGACCAAGCCGAGCGCCGAGCTTCAGGCGAAGATCGACGAGGCTTTCGGCAGCACCGATGAACTGATCAAGAAGCTTCAGGCCGAAGCCGTCGGCCATTTCGGCAGCGGCTGGGCCGCGCTGAACCTGAAGGACGGCAAGCTGGAGGTGACCTCCTATCACGACGCCGACACCCCGGTCGCCTATGACGGCGTGAAGCCGCTCTTCATCCTCGATGTGTGGGAACATGCCTATTATATCGATTATCGCAACGCCCGCCCGAACTATGCGGAAATGCTGCTGAAGAACGCGATCAACTGGGACTTCGTGTCGCAGAATCTCGACGGCGAAGGCGTGTCACGCGCGGACCAGCAGGGCTGATCGACTGCCGCTGCGGCAATCGGAGAAAAACAGGGCAAGGCCGCTCCATGGGGGCGGCCTTCCTCATTGGAAGGAATGATGATGAACGACAGCTACAGCTTTACCTTCTCGGCCGACGAAGCGGAAATCCTCATCGATGCGCTCGAAGCCGATCTGGAAGGCTATGAGGATTCGGTGCGCGATGCGCGCGCCAATGGCAATCGCGCCGATGTCGCGACCTTTTCCGAGGCGGCCGCCCGCATCAAGGCGGTGCGCGACAAGATTCGCGCGGTCGTCGGCAGCGAGGACTGAGAAGCCGTTTGAAACCGGTGCGGAACCCGAAGGCGCGCTTCCGCACATTTTCGAACAGGCCCTGATTCGGACAGGCCCTTAACGTCCGCCCGAAAGCGGGACGTTCACCCCTGCGGCGGGTCGCCCTGCGCGGCGGCCTGTTCGACGGTCTCGCCCTTGTCGAGCCTCAGCCCATATTTGAGCAGCATCGGGATATTGGCGGCGGCGAAGAGGAAGGATATGATCGTCACGCCCCAGACCTTGACGGCGAGCCATGTGTCGAAGCTGAGCGTCGCGCGCATGATCTCGTTCGCGACGGCCATCGCGATGAAGAAGATCGCCCAGTTGCGCGACAGCTTCATCCAGCCTTCTTCCGACAGCCCGTCATAGGCGGCCTGCAACAGATATTTGAGCAGCGGCTTGCCGCGCGCGAGGCCGATCAGCAGCATCGCGGCGAAAAAGCAGTAGATGATCGTCGGCTTGATCTGGATGAAGCGCTCATCATGAAAATAGATGGTGAGGCTGCCGAAGAACAGGATCAGGATCGCTGAGAGCCAGAGCATCGGTGACACGCGGCCCAGCTTCACCTTCGATACGATCACGGCGATGGCGATTGCCGCCATGAAGGCGCCGGTGCCGGTGATCATCCCCCAGAATTTATAGGCGACGAAAAACACCAGCAGTGGCCCGAAATCGAGCGCGAGGCTGAGATTGCCGTTATGCGCGGGCTTGCTGGCGGGACTATTCTGGTCAGGCATAGGCGCTTCCTGCAATGGCCTTCGCCATATCGGCCGGGTCGAACGGGCGCAGATCGTCGATCGTCTCGCCCACGCCGATTGCATGGATGGGCAGGCCATATTTCTCCGCCGCCGCGACCAGCATGCCGCCGCGCGCGGTGCCGTCGAGCTTGGTCATGACAAGGCCGGTCACCTGCGCGACCTCCTTGAACACCTCGATCTGGGAAAGGGCGTTGTTGCCGGTCGTCGCGTCGAGCACCAGCACCACATCCTGCGGGCTGGTCGGATCGAGGCGGCCGAGCACGCGGCGGATTTTCGCCAGCTCGTCCATCAATTCGGTGCGGTTCTGGAGGCGGCCCGCCGTATCGACGATGAGGATGTCGATATTCTGCTCTGTGGCCTGCTTTACTGCTTCGAAGGCAAGGCCCGCCGCGTCGCCGCCTTCCTTGCCGGAGACGATGGGCACGCCGATGCGCTCGGCCCAGACCTTCAGCTGCCCGATGGCGGCCGCGCGGAAGGTATCGCCAGCGGCCAGCATGACCGAGCGGCCCTGTTCCTGAAAGCGCTTGGCGAGCTTGGCGATGGTGGTGGTCTTGCCCGATCCGTTGACGCCGATCACAAGGATCACCTGCGGCCGGTTGGCCTTGAACGCCAGCGGTTTCGCCACCGGGATGAGGACTTTCTCGACCTCTTCGGCGATGATCTCGCGGATATACTCTTCCGTGAGCATCTTGTTGAACTTGCCCTCGGCAAGGCGGTCGCGGATGCGCATCGCCATGGCCGGGCCGAGGTCGGAGACGATCAGCGCCTCTTCGATCTCGTCGAGGGTCTGCTCATCGAGAGCCGCCTTGGTGAAGACGCCGGTGAGGTTGGTGCCGAGCTTTTCGGAGGTGCGTTTCAGGCCGCCGAACAGCTTTTCGCGCCAGCTTTTGGGTTCGGAATCACTCATGATTGGGCCTCTTGCGCGATCAGCCGGTCTTTCTCAACCCCGCTGATGGTAACGCGCGCGATTTCTCCGCGTTCCAGGATGCGGGGCAGGCGCACGGGGGCGAAATTCTCGGCATGGCCATAGGAGCCGTCGCCTTCCGCGACGACCTGTTGCACGGTGCCTACCAGCGAGGCGAGCCAGCGCGCGCGATTGTCAGCGCAGGCGGCGCGCAGGCGGGCGGCGCGGTCCTTGATCGCGGCCTTGTCCACCTGCGGCATTTTCGCCGCCGGGGTGCCGGTACGGGGCGAATAGGGGAAGATATGGCCGTGGACGATATCGCAATCCCGCACGAGGGCTAGGCTGTTGGCGAACATCTCCTCCGTCTCGGTAGGGAAGCCCGCGATGATGTCCGCGCCGATGCTGATCTCCGGGCGGATCGCCTTCAGCCGCTCGACCATATGGATCGCGTCGGCGCGGCTGTGGCGGCGTTTCATGCGCTTCAGGATCATATCGTCGCCCGCCTGTAGCGACAGATGGAGATGCGGCATCACCCGCTTTTCCTGCGTGATGAGCGCGAACAGGCGGTCGTCTATCTCCACGCTGTCGAGCGAGGAGAGGCGCAGGCGCGGCATGTCCGGCACATGGGTCAGCAGCCGCTCGACAAGGCTGCCGAGGCTGGGTACGCCGGGCAGGTCCGCGCCATAGCTGGTCACATCGACGCCGGTGAGAACGATTTCCTTATAGCCCTCGGCGACCAGCGCCTTCACCCGCTCCACCACCGCGCCCGCGGGCACGGAGCGGCTGTTCCCCCGGCCATAGGGGATGATGCAGAAGGTGCAGCGATGGTCGCAGCCATTCTGCACCTCGACAAAGGCGCGGGCGCGCTCCGCAAAGGCGGTGATGAGATGCGGCGCGGTGTCGCGCACCGCCATGATGTCGGAAACGCGCACCTTTTGCGGCGCATCGGCGAAGGGCAGGGCAGGGGTGAGAGGGGTGGGGGCGAACTGCGCCGCATCCCGCTTTTCCAGATTGCCGAGGATCGAGTCCACCTCCGGCATCGCGGCGAACATCGCGGGGTCGGTCTGCGCCGCGCAGCCGGTGACGATGATGCGCGCGTCCGGGCGCTCGCGCCGGGCGCGGCGAATGGCCTGCCGCGCCTGCCGCACGGCCTCGCCCGTCACCGCGCAGCTGTTGACGATGATGAGATCGTCCTGTCCCTGCGCAAGACTGCGCATCGCCTCGCTCTCCGCGATGTTGAGGCGGCAGCCGAAGGTGATGAGCTGGGGTTCCCCCATCAGAAATTATCCCAGTCGGCCTCACCGGAAAAGACGAAGGTGGCCGGGCCGATCATCTGGATATGCCCCGGCTTTTCCGGGGTGCCGGGCGTCCAGTCTATCGTGAGGTTGCCGCCGGGCAGCGTCACCGTGACCGGGCCTTTCGCCAGTTTGCGCCGGATCGCGCTCACTGCCGTCGCACAGGCGCCGGTGCCGCAGGCGCGGGTGAGGCCGGCGCCGCGTTCCCAGACGATGAGGCGGATATGATGCGGGTCCATAACCTGCGCGAAATTGACGTTCACCCGCTCCGGGAACAGCGTGTCCTGCTCGATTAGCGCGCCGAGCCGGGCAGCGTCGATCTTCGCCAGATCCTCGACGAAGAAGATCACATGCGGGTTGCCGACATTGACGCAGGTGGGCGGGGGCAGGTCCTCCCAGCTCACCGGCATGTCGAGCGTGTCGCAGGGGTAGGCGAGCGGGATCGCCCCCGAGTCGAAGCGCGGCGCCCCCATGTCGACGCTCGCCCCGGTGCCGGTCGCGGTATCGGTGAGGCGGGCGTCGAGCAGCCCGGCCTGCGTCTCGATCAGCACGTCCTCGCCGACGAACAGCGGAATGCAGCGGGTCGCATTGCCGCAAGCGGCGACCTCCGAGCCATCGGCGTTGAAGATGCGCATCGACACATCGGCGCGATCCGACGCGCCGATGACGATCAACTGATCGCAGCCGATGCCGGTATGGCGGTCCGCGATCGAGCGCGCGCGCGCCTCCGTCATCACGACCGGCTTTTCCCGCGCGTCGATCACCACGAAATCATTGCCGAGGCCGTGCATTTTGCTGAATTTGCCCATGGCCGCCATTTAAGCATGAAGCGGCGCGGAGTCCATGTATTCTGTTGCAGTTGCGAGAAGGAATGGGTGCTTCAGATCAGCGCTCATTCGCTTGCTGCGTTACGACGCACATGGTCGCTATGCTTCTCACCACCCAGGCGTTCCGTGCGGATGCCGTTGGCCTTCCAGGGCTTGCAGAGTTTGCACCCCGCCCGGCGATTGCGGGCGCGGCCGCGCTTGTGATGCATGACGGTTCTCCCTGTTCTTGTGCGGAGGGGCTTCTATCATGGGTGAAGGGGAAGGAATAGCGCCTTTCCCTTGCCTTTCGGGTGGCTTTCCCGTAAAGGCGGCGCAGCAATCGGGCGGTTTGCGCTGTTCGATACCCAGATGACATCCATTGGTCTGCCGTTCCCCAAGGGGCGGTTTCATGGTCCAGGGATCAACGCCGGTCAGCGAGTTTTCGCCCGCCGGCGCGTTTGTCGTTGCGGGAAAAGCGATGGTTTCTGGCGGATTTCCGCCGATGATGAGGTGTTGATGTTCGAGTCCCTGAGCGATCGCCTGACAGGCGTGTTCGACAAGCTTCGCGGACGTGGCGCGCTGACGGAGGATGACGTCCGCGCCGCGATGCGCGAGGTGCGAATCGCGCTGCTCGAAGCCGACGTCGCCCTTCCTGTCGTGCGCGAATTCGTCGATCGCGCGACCGACCGCGCGGTGGGTAGCGATGTGCTGCGCTCCGTCACGCCGGGGCAGATGGTCGTCAAGATCGTCTCCGACACGCTGACCGAGTTTCTGGGCGCCGAAACCAGCGATCTGATGATCGACGTGACGCCGCCCGCCGTCATCATGATGGTCGGTCTGCAAGGCTCCGGCAAGACCACCTCCACCGCCAAGATCGCCAAGCGCCTGAAGGACAAGGAGCGCAAGAAGGTGCTGATGGCGTCGCTCGACGTCAATCGCCCGGCGGCGCAGGAGCAGCTGGCGGTGCTCGGCGCTCAGGCCGATGTGGCGACGCTGCCGATCATCGCGGGCCAGCAGCCGGTCGATATCGCGAAGCGCGCGATGCAGGCGGCGAAGTTGCAGGGCTTCGACGTGTTGATGCTCGACACGGCGGGTCGCCTGCATGTCGATCAGGCGCTGATGGACGAGATGAAGGCCGTCGCAGAGGTCGCCACGCCGCAGGAAATCCTGCTGGTGGTGGACAGCCTGACCGGTCAGGATGCGATCAATGTCGCGACCAGCTTCACTCAGCAGGTGCCGCTGACGGGCGTGGTGCTGACCCGCATGGACGGCGATGCGCGCGGCGGTGCGGCGCTGTCGATGCGCTTCGTCACCGGGTCGCCGATCAAGTTCGCGGGCACCGGTGAAAAGCTCGACGCGATCGAGCCGTTCCACCCGGCGCGCGTCGCCAACCGCATTCTGGGCATGGGCGATGTCGTCAGCCTCGTCGAGAAGGCCGCCGAGGTCATCGACGCGGAGGAAGCCGACAAGCTCGCCAAGAAGATGGCGAAGGGTCAGTTCGACCTCAACGATCTGCGCATGCAATTGCGCCAGATGCAGCAGATGGGCGGCCTCGGCGCGCTGGCGGGGATGATCCCCGGCCTCAAGAAGGCGCAGCAGGCGATGGCGCAGAACGCGCAGAACGACAAGGCGCTGGTGCATCTCGACGCGATCATCGGCTCGATGACCCCCAAGGAGCGCGAGAAGCCTGCGCTGGTCAACGCCAAGCGCAAGATCCGCATCGCCAAGGGGTCCGGCACCACGGTGCAGGAAGTCAACCGTCTCCTGAAAATGCATCAGGAAATGGAAACGGCGATGAAGAAGATCCGCAAGATGGGCGGTCTGGGCGGCCTCGCCAAGATGTTCATGAGTGGAAAGGGCGGCGGCCTTGGCGGCCTGCTCGGTGGCGCTGGCGGCGGATTGCCCGGCGGTCTGGGCGGAGGCGGTGCGGGCGGCCTGCCGGGTCTGGGCGGTGGCAACATGCCGCAGCTTCCTCCCGGCTTCGACAAGTTCATGAAGAAGTGATTTTTGGTTTTTGATTTCAACGATTTGAGTGTTTCAGAAAGGTAAGGTTAGGTTTTATGGCAACTTCCATTCGTCTGTCGCGCGGCGGCTCCAAGAAGCGTCCTTATTATCGCATCGTCGTCGCTGACAGCCGCGCGCCCCGCGACGGCAAGTTCATCGAGCGCATCGGCAGCTATCACCCGCAGCTTGCCAAGACCGACGAAAAGCGCGTCGTTCTGGATACCGAGCGTGCGAAATATTGGGTCGAGAACGGCGCGCAGCCGACCGACCGCGTGGCCCGCTTCCTCGACGCCGCTGGCGTGAAGGAACGCGCTGCCCGCAACAACCCGAAGAAGGCTGAGCCGGGCCAGAAGGCCAAGGATCGCGCCGAGGACAAGGCCGCGAAGCTGGCCGAGGCCGAAGAGGCTGCCAAGGCTGTCGCTGAAGCCGCCAACGCTCCGGCCGCTGAAGAAGCCGCGCCGGAAGCCGCTGCTGAAGAGCAGGCCGAAGGCTAAGCGCGCTTGTCGGACCAGCCTGTCACCGCCGCCGCTGATCGCCCGGTCGTTCTCGCCGCGATCATCGGCGCGCATGGCGTGGCAGGCGAGGTTCGTCTGAAGCTCTTTGGCGAGGGGGCGGAAGCCCTGCGCGCCTATAAGAGCTTCGATGCGGGCGGGCGCGCACTGACGTTGAAGTCGGTGCGCCCCGGCCCCAATGGCGCGGTGGCGCGCTTTGCGGAACTGAACAGCCGCAATGACGCCGAAGCGCTGCGCGGCACGCAATTGACCGTCCCGCGTTCCGCCCTGCCTCCTCTGGGTGAGGGCGAATATTATCATGTCGACCTGATCGACCTACCTTGCGTGTCCGACGCGGGCGAGGCGCTGGGTCGCGTGGTCGCGATCGAGAATTTCGGCGCGGGGGATATCCTCGAAATCGAACGGCCCGCCGTCGAGGGCCAGAAGCCCAAACGCTTCATGGTGCCGATCCACGCCGCGACGATAGAAGCCGACCGCGCGATCATTGACGCTGCCTTCGTGGAATAGTATATACATTTCGTATATACGGAGATTGCGATGAACGCCCTCACTTCCCGTACCGTTGCTGGCGGCAGGATTACCCGCACTTTCAAGTCGGGCAATAGCGTGGCCGTGCGCCTGCCCAGGGAGCTGGGTTTCTCAGAGGGCGATGAAGTCACTATCCTTGATCATGAGGATGGCACCTTTTCCATCTGGAAGGTCGATGACGGGCGCAGGATATTGATGAACCTGTTCGGCAGCATGTCGTCAGGCTTCATGGCGGAAGGCCGGGACGATATGGAGCAGGAAGAGCGCGACTGGACGCCGCGTGGAACCGGGCCGGATGCCGACTGACCGCTCATGTATCTTCTCGACACCAATGTCTGCATCGACTTCCTGCTGGGGCGCAGCCAGCCTCTGCGCGATCGGATCGGCCAGCATTTTGGCGCGCTGGCGGTTTCCGCGATCACGGTTGCCGAGTTACGCGTCGGCAGCCGCACCTCCAGCGATCCGCGAGGTGATGAGCGGCGCGTCGATGATTTCGTTGCCTTGGTTGGGCTGGTGCCCTTCGATGACAAGGCAGCCAATGCCTATGGGCGCGTGGTGCGGGAAGTCGGCATTCGCCGCAAGAGTTTCGACCGGCTGATCGGCGCCCATGCCCTGTCATTGGGGTTGGTGCTGGTGACGAACAATGAAGCCGACTTCGCGGATATCCCCGGCCTGCGGGTCGAGAACTGGACGATCTGATGGCCTTCTCCGCGCAAATCCTCACTCTCTATCCCGAAATGTTTCCCGGACCGCTGGGGCACAGCCTTGCCGGGCGGGCGCTGGCCGAGGGGAAATGGTCCTGCGATCCCATCCAGATTCGCGATTTCGCGATCGACAAGCATCGCACCGTCGATGATACGCCGGCGGGCGGCGGCGCGGGCATGGTGCTGCGCTGCGATGTGCTTGGCGCGGCGGTCGACAGTGCGATCGCGCGTGCGCCCGATCTGCCGATCCTCGCGATGACGCCGCGCGGTGCGCCCATCACGCAGGCGCGCATCCGCAGCCTTGCCGAGGGGCCGGGCGTCACGATCCTGTGCGGGCGGTTCGAGGGCTTCGACGAGCGTATTTTCGAGGCGCGCGCCATAGAACAGGTCAGCATGGGCGATATCATCCTGTCCGGTGGGGAAATGGGCGCGCTGATGCTGCTCGATGCTTGCGTTCGGCTGCTTCCCGGTGTAATGGGCGCGGCTTCTAGTGGAGTCGAGGAAAGCTTCGAAAGCGGTCTCCTCGAATATCCGCATTATACCCGGCCCCAGCAATGGGAAGGGCGTATGATCCCCGAAGTGTTGCGATCGGGGGATCATGCGAAGATCGCCGCCTGGCGGAAACAAAGGGCGGAGGACGATACACGGTTACGCAGGCCGGACCTTTGGGAACGTCATGGGGACGTTCGGGACCGACCTGCCTCTGGCGCGCGACAGACAAAGAAGGACATGGGTTCATGAACCTGCTCCAGCAGATCGAGGCCGAAAACATCGCGGCGCTCGCCAAGGATATTCCGGAATTCCGCGCCGGTGACACGCTGCGCGTCGGCGTGCGCGTCGTTGAAGGGGAACGCACCCGCGTTCAGAACTTCGAAGGCGTCTGCATCGCCCGCTCCAACAAGGGCATGGGCAGCAACTTCACCGTTCGCAAGATCAGCTTCGGCGAAGGCGTGGAGCGCGTATTCCCGCTCTACTCGCCGAACCTCGACAGCATCACCGTCGTCCGTCGCGGCGTCGTGCGTCGCGCGAAGCTCTATTATCTGCGTGGCCGCACCGGCAAGCGCGCCCGTATCGCCGAACGTCGCGATACGCGCAGCGAAGGCTGATCGCTTCGGCAAATGCATTCAGGCGGGCGTACTCTTCGGAGTGCGCCCGTTTTTGTTTCCGGTGACATGGAACTGTCAGAAAAACGCCATCACCGCGTAACCTGCGCCCCTTAAATGCCGCAGCCATGAGGCAAGGGTCAAAGGCGTCATGGCAAGTTTTCTGAAGCGCAACGATCTCGCCGGGGCGGTGGACGCCGCGACCCGCATTCCCGACTGGCTCGACCTGCCGGAACCGAAAAGCTACCGGCCCAAGCTCAAATATCGCACGGTCTGGATTTCCGACCTGCATCTGGGCACCTCCGGCTGCAATGCGGTGATGCTGCTCGATTTCCTGAGTTCGATCGAGTGCGAGACGCTGTATCTGGTCGGCGACATCATCGACGGCTGGCGGCTGCGCAAGGGCTGGTACTGGCCCGACAGCCATAATGAGGTGATCCGCCGCATCCTGAAGATGGCCCACCGGGGCACGCGCGTCGTCTACATCACGGGCAATCATGACGAGATGCTGCGCGATTATGTCGGCCTCGGCTTTGGCGGCATCGAATTGATGAACGAAGCAATCCACAAGACCGCCGATGGGCGTCGCCTGTTCGTCACCCATGGCGATGCCTTTGACGGGGTGGTGCTCTATGCCCGCTGGCTCGCCTTTCTGGGCGATCAGGCCTATTCCGTGTTGCTGCGGGCGAATAAGGCGTTCAACCGGGTCCGTAAATGGATGGGCATGCCCTATTGGTCGCTCTCCGCCTATCTCAAGCGGCGGGTGAAGAACGCGGTGCAATATGTGTGCAGCTTCGAGGAGGCGGTCGCGCATGAGGCGGCCGGGCGGGGCGTGGATGGCGTGGTTTGCGGCCATATCCACTGCGCGGAAATCCGCCAGATCGGCGCGATCGCTTATTATAATGACGGTGATTGGGTGGAAAGCTGCACCGCGCTGACCGAGGATGCGCAGGGGCGGATGGCGATCCTCGACTGGGCGCAATGGCTGCGCGAGGAGGCGCAGCGGGGCCGGGTGAAGAGCGAAGCAACGGTCGGATGAGCAGCAGCCCCGCGTCGATGCGCATCGCGATCGCTACCGATGCATGGGAACCGCAGGTCAATGGCGTGGTGCGCACGCTGCGCATGACGATCCGGCAAATGGAAGAGCGCGGCCATGTGATCGGCATGGTGACGCCCGACCGGTTCCTGACGGTGCCGATGCCGGGCTATTCTGAAATCCGCCTCGCCATCGCACCGCGATCCGGCACGCGGCGGGCATTGCAGGGTTTCGCGCCCGATGTGGTCCATATCGTCACGGAGGGCCCGATCGGCTGGGCCGCGCGGCGGTGGTGCATCGATCGGCAGGTGGCGTTCACCACCGCCTTCCACACCCGTTTCCCCGATTATGCGGCGGTGCGCACCGGCATGTCGGCGGACTGGTTCTGGCCGATGATGCGGCGCTTCCATCGACCGTCCTCGGCGGTGTTCGTGTCGACCGCCCGGCTGCGCGATGAACTCGCCTATCGCGGCATCGCCAATGGCCGCATCTGGTCGCGGGGGATCGATACCGGCCTCTTCAACCCCGATGGCCCCGTGGATGAGCGTCTCGCGCGGTTGCCGCATCCGATCATGCTGTCGGTCGGCCGGGTCGCGACGGAAAAGAATATCGAGGCTTTTCTGGAGGCCGACATGCCCGGCAGCAAGGTGGTGGTGGGGGATGGCCCCGCACTCGCCCTGCTGAAGCGCCGCTATCCGCAGGCGGTGTTCACCGGCGCGCTCGCGGGAGAGGCGCTGGCGGCGGCCTATCGCGCCGCCGATGTGTTCGTGTTTCCCAGCCTCACCGACACTTTCGGGCTGGTGATGATCGAGGCGCTGGCCTGCGGCCTGCCGGTGGCGGGCTTTCCGGTGCCGGGGCCGCTCGATATCATCGGCGCGACGGGACGCGGGCCGGAGAATATCCTCCCGGCCCCCGTAGGCGTGCTCTATGACCAGCTCGACGCCGCGATCGACGGGGCCTTGCGCCTCAGCCGCAAGGCCGCCGCCGACTATGGCCGCAGCTTCCAATGGACTGCTTGCACCGACCAGTTCGAGGCCGGGCTACGCCATGCGATGCAGGATGAGGCCGTCAGCCCCCTGCGCGCCGCCGGATAGCGCTTTCCTCCTTCGCCTCAGGCCCCGCGCAGTGCGCAGGCAGCGCGGGCCAGCGCCTCGATCCTCGCCGGATCGATCGGCCCCTTGGGGATCACCCAGCTGCCGCCCACGCATTTGACGAAGGGCTGGGCGAGCCAGTCCGGCGCGCTCGCCTCGGTGATGCCGCCGGTGGGGCAGAAGCGCGCCTCGTGGAAGGGCGCGGCGAGCGCCTTCAGCGCGGGCAGGCCGCCGGAGGTTTCCGCCGGGAAGAATTTGAAGCGCGAAAGGCCGAGGTCCATGCCGCGCATGATGTCGCCCGCCGTCGCCACGCCGGGCAGGAAGGCCGTGCCGCTCTCGATCGCCGCCTTGCCGAGCGTATCGGTGAGGCCAGGGCTGACGATGAAGCGCGCGCCCGCCTTCAGCGCGGCGTCCAGTTGCGCCGGGTTGAGCACCGTACCCGCGCCGACGACCGCGCCCTCGACCTGCGTCATTTCGCGCATCACGTCGAGCGCGGCGGGGGTGCGCATCGTCACTTCGAGCGCGCGCAGGCCGCCTGCGACGAGCGCGCGGGCGATGGGAAGCGCGTCCTCCACCCGCTCCACGACCAGCACCGGCACGACCGGGGCCAGTTCCATCACTTCATCGACGCTCATCATGCATAGTCTCCGATTTCATGGTCCATCGCGGCCAGCATCGCCGAGGCGCCGCGTTCGGCCTCGTCGCAGCCCTTGCGCATCATCGCGAACAATTCGCGGCCGGTGTCATAGGGCGGCGGGGGAGGCGGCGTCATCGCGCGCTCCGCCCATTCGGCTTCGCTGACCAGCGCCTCCAGCGTGCCGGTTTGCGCGCAGACGCGGACCAGATCGCCGTCGCGCAGCCGAGCGAGCGGGCCGCCGCCATGCGCCTCGGGAGAGACATGGATCGCCGCGGGCACCTTGCCAGACGCGCCCGACATGCGGCCATCGGTGACGAGCGCCACGCGAAAGCCCTTGTCCTGCAACACGCCGAGCGGCGGGGTCAGTTTGTGCAGTTCGGGCATGCCATTGGCGCGCGGCCCCTGAAAGCGGACGACGACCACCACGTCGCGGTCGAGTTCGCCCGCCTTGAACGCCTTGATGACGTCATTCTGCTCGGTAAAGACGCGGGCGGGAGCCTCGATCGTCCAGCGTTCCTTGTCCACCGCGCTGGTCTTGATGACGCAGCGGCCGAGATTGCCCTGGAGCAGCTTCATGCCGCCATCGGCGCTGAACGCGTCGCTGACGGGGCGGAGCATCGCGCTATCGCGGGGTTCCTTCAGCGGTTCCGGCCAGACCAGCGCGTCGTCCACCAGTTCGGGGGTGCGGGCATAGTCGGTCATGTCGGCGCGCGCGACGGTCAGGATGTCGCGATGGAGCAGCCCATTGTCGAGCAGTTCGCCGATGACATAGCCGATACCGCCCGCCGCGTGGAAATTGTTCACGTCGCCCGAGCCATTGGGATAGACGCGGGCGAGCAGCGGGATCACGTCCGACAGTTCGGAAAGGTCGGTCCAGTCAATATGGATGCCCGCCGCGCGCGCGATGGCGGGCAGGTGGATCGCGTGATTGGTCGAACCGCCGGTGGCGAGCAGGCCGATCGCCGCATTGACGATCGCCTTTTCATCGACGCAATGGCCGAGCGGGCGATAGTCCGCATTGGGCTTGCCGTCCCTCGCCCAGCCGATATTGGCCAGCCGGTGCACGGCCGCGCGGGTCAGTTCGGCGCGCAGTTTCGTGCCGGGCTGGATGAACGACGCGCCCGGCATGTGCAGGCCCATCATCTCCATCATCATCTGGTTGCTGTTTGCCGTGCCGTAGAAGGTGCAGGTGCCCGCGCTGTGATAGGAGGCGATCTCCGAATCCAGCAGTTCGTCCTCGCCGACCTTCCCCTCGGCATAAAGCTGGCGCACGCGCTGCTTTTCCTTGTTGGGGATGCCGGTGGGCATCGGCCCCGCCGGAATGAGGATCGTCGGCAGATGGCCGAAGCGCAGCGCGCCGATCAGCAGCCCGGGCACGATCTTGTCGCAGATGCCGAGCAGCGCCACCCCTTCGAACATCGCGTGGGAAAGCGACACGGCGGTCGACATGGCGATCACGTCGCGGGAGAAGAGCGAGAGGTCCATCCCTGCCTGCCCCTGTGTCACGCCGTCGCACATCGCCGGAACGCCGCCCGCGACCTGCGCGGTGGCGCCGGCTTCGCGCGCGGCGATCTTGATCTGCTCCGGATAGCGGCCATAGGGCTGATGCGCGGAGAGCATGTCATTATAGGCGGTGACGATGCCGATATTCATCGCCTGCGCCGCGCGGATGGCGGGCTTGTCGTCGCCCGACGCCGCAAAGGCATGGGCAAGATTGCCGCAGCTGAGCTGATCGCGATTGGTGCCGGCGTCGCGGCCGCGCTCGATCAGGTCGAGATATTTGCGGCGCGAGCGCGCGCTGCGTTCAACGATCCGCCGGGTGACGGCGGCGATCACGGGATGCAGTTCATTCATGCCAGCTTGCTCCGTCGCGTTCGATAAGGGCAATGGCCGAGGATGGCCCCCAGTTCCCGGCTGCATAGGGCGCGGCCTTCACGCCCGCATCCTTCCAGCCCGCGATGATCGAATCGATCCATTGCCATTGCGCCTCCACCTCGTCGCGGCGCACGAACAGGGTGGGGTCGCCCTCCAGCAGGTCGAGCAGCAGCCGTTCATAGGCGATGCGGCGGCGCTGGCCTTCAAAGGCGGCGGTCAGCGACACGTCGAGGCCGACCTCGCGCAGCCGCCCACCGCCCCGGTCGAAGCTGGGTTCCTTGGCCATGATAAGCAGGCGGATATTTTCCTCGGGCTGGAGGCGGATGATCAGCGTATTGGGTTCCAGCGCCGATCCCGGCCCATTGCGGGCGAAGATCGAATGGGCGACGGGCTTGAACTGGATCAGGATTTCGCTGTGCCGTTCCGGCATGCGCTTGCCGGTGCGCAGATAGAAGGGTACGCCCGACCAGCGCCAGTTGTCGATATGCGCCTTTAGCGCAACGAAGGTTTCAGTATCGGAGGGTTGGCCCAGTTCCTCGGCATAGCCCTTGACGATCTCTCCCCCGGTCGCGCCTGCGCTATATTGGCCGCGCACGCTGTTCGTCTTTACCAGTTCCGCGTTCATAGGGCGCAGCGAGCGCAGCACCTTGACCTTCTCGTCGCGCACGGCCGTGGCGTCCATGCGCGCGGGCGGCTCCATCGCGATGATCGAGAGGATCTGGAGCACATGGTTCTGCACCATGTCGCGCAGCGCGCCCACGCCGTCATAATAGGAAACGCGCCCTTCCAGCCCGACCGTCTCGCCGACCGTGATCTGCACATGGTCGATATGGCCGGCATTCCACAGCGGCTCGAACAGCATGTTGCCGAAGCGCAGCGCGATCAGGTTCTGCACCGTTTCCTTGCCGAGATAATGATCGACGCGATAGATGCGCTCTTCCGCGAACAGCGCGCCGATCGCTTCGTTGACCTCGATCGAGGAGGCGAGGTCATGGCCGATCGGCTTTTCCATCGCGATGCGGGTATGTTCGTTGACGAGGCCCGCCTCCGACAGGCTGATTGCGGTCGGCGCGAAGAGGGCGGGCGGCGTCGACATATAGATGGAGAGGTTGCCCTCGCGCCCCTTCACCCGGTCGGCGATGGCGGCGAACTGCGCGCTGTTGCCCGATTCGGCGGCGCAATAGACGATCCGGTCGGTCAGCTTGCGCGAGGCTTCCGGATTATAGCGGCCATCGGTGATGAAGCGGCGCAGATGATTGGCGACATCCTCGCGAAAGGCCTCGTCGCTGCGGTCCGAACGGCCGGAGGCGACGACGAGAAAATCCTCGGGCAGCAGGCCGTCCTGCTGAAGATTGTAGAGCGAGGGAAACAGCATGCGCCCGGCAAGATCGCCGGTGGCGCCGAAAAGAATGAGCGTGGCAGAACGTTCGGTCAAGGCTGGCTCCCCGAATGAAGGACATTATGACGATGTCTGCACGTTCGGCAGTCCCTATCGCCTTCCCGGCGATTGTGCAACAGCGAAGCGCAGCGTGCAATCACGGCCCGGCGCTTTCGGCAGGAAAGGGCGTGCCGCGTGGGGCGGTTTCGGAAGGCGGCAAAGGAAAAGGGAGGGCGAACCGGTCGCCCTCCCTCCTGTTCTTTGGTCCGTCTGTTCTTTGGCTTCGTTCAGCGGACGCGAGGACCGCCGAAGGGCATTGGCGGCGGCGGGCGGCGGGTGCCGCGCGGCAACTGCGCCTGATAGGCGCGGCCGCAATGTTCGACGCAATAAGGGAAGCCGGGGTTCACTTTCTCGCCGCAGAAGTGGAAATCCGGTTCGCCCGGATGGCCGAGCGGCCATTTGCAGATCTTCTCGGTCAGATCGAGCAGGCTCGTCTTGTTGGCGATTTCCGCGCTCGGCTTGGCCGGCACCAGGCGACGGGGCGGGGCGGGGGGAATCGGCGCCTGCTGGTCGCCGGGACCCTGGCGCAGGAAGCCGCCGGGGCCGACGGAAACGATGCGCGGCTGGGGCCGGGCGGGCTGGGCTTCGGCGTCCTCGGCCGCTGCTGCCGGGGCGGGAGCGGGCGAAGGAGCCGCGGGCGCGCGCGGCGCGGCGGGTGCCGCCGTTGCCGGGGCGGGCGCGTCGGCCTCGTTCGGTTTCTCCTTGGGCAGGGGAGGCGCCGCCGGTTTCTTGGCCGGGGCTGCTGCCGCTTTCTTGCGCGGCGCGTCATTGCTCTTGACCGGCGACGGGCGCGACTGAAGGCCAAGGCGATGCGCCTTGCCGATTACCGCATTGCGGCTGACCCCGCCCAGTTCTTCCGCGATCTGGCTGGCGGTCATGCCCTTTTCCCACATCGTCTTGAGCTGGTCTATCCGTTCATCGGTCCAGGACAAAATTCACTCCATCATCTTGCGGGCCATCATGGGATGAGGCCGTCCGCGCAATATGGGCTTTGGGTGGCCCGAGTTCAACCGAACCCGTGAGTCCCTCCGCCGTCTCTGCGCGATTATGCCATTTGCACTTGCCCGCATCCGGCACAGCCGATAGTCGATCTCGCCATGAACGACCAGAGCAAATCCGCACAAAGCCCCGCAACGCCTTTCATCCTGCCCGAACCGGGCGTGCCGCGCATCCGCAATGTCAATTGGGCCGGGATGCGGGCGCTGTATCTGAAAGAGGTGCGGCGCTTCCTGAAGGTGCAGTTGCAGACGGTCTGGGCGCCGTCGCTGACGACCCTGCTCTTCCTCATCATCTTCACCGTGGCGCTGGGCGGGCAACGCCGTTCGGTGCTGGGCGTGCCGTTCGCCGATTTCATCGCGCCGGGCCTCATCATGATGGGGATGCTCCAGAACGCCTTTGCCAATGCGAGCTTTTCCTTCCTGTCCGGCAAGATACAGGGCACCATCGTCGATTATCTGATGCCGCCCATCTCGACGGCGGAACTGCTGTTCGCGCTGGTCGCCGCATCGATGACGCGCGCCCTGCTGGTAGGGACGGCGATCGCGTTCGCCATCGCGCTCTGGCCGGGCGTGAATCTGGTTCCGCTGCATCCGCTGGCGATTCTCGCCTTCGCGTTGCTGGGGACGATGTTCGTCGCATTCCTCGGTGTGCTGACGTCGATCTGGGCGGAGAAATTCGATCATGCCGCCGCCGTCACCAATTTCGTGATCGCGCCGCTCTCGCTGTTGTCGGGCACCTTTTATTCGGTGACCAATCTCTCGCCGCTGTTTCAGGCGATCAGCCATGCCAATCCGTTCTTCTACGCGATTTCCGGCTTTCGCTATGGCTTCCTGCTGGCCGCCGATACGCAGGTGCTGCGTGGCATGGGCGTGCTGTTGCTGCTGAATATCGCGCTGGGGTTGATCTGCTACACGCTGTTGCGCAAGGGGTGGAAGATCAGGCCCTGATCCGCCGGGGACGGGAATATTGAAAGGGCCGCCATGCCGGGAAGCATGGTGGCCCTTTTCCTGTCGGGGGAACGGGCGTCCGTTCAATGGCGATAATGTGGCCTCAGCGCGTATTTGCCGCCGCTATAGGGGCCGAACAGCCCGGCGATGGCGGGATGATCCACCGGCTCGCCGCTGTCGTCGCGATCGAGATTCTGCTGGCTGACATAGGCGATGTAGCTGCCTTCGCCATTTTCCGCGAGCAGATGGTAGAAGGGCTGCTCCTTGGACGGACGCATCTCCGCCGGGATCGATTCATACCATTCCTCGCTATTGGCGAAGACCGGATCGATGTCGAAAATGACCCCCCGGAACCCGAAGAGTCGGTGCCGCACCACATCGCCGAGCGCGAAGCGCGCATGGACGACGGCCGGGGCTTCGATGGCAAAGGGCGCGGACCCGGCGGAAGGTGTGATTATGCTGTTCATGGTTCCAATGTAGGAAGGTGTGGGCGGCATACAAGAAAAATGCGATCTGCGACTTGGCAAACGCTTCCCGGTTCGCTAATGGCGCCGCTCGACCCGCTTGATGTGGGGGAGGGCTATCCCGATGGAGCGCCCTTTTCTGACGGCCCGGAGAGGTGGCAGAGTGGTCGAATGCGCCGCACTCGAAATGCGGTGTACGGGCAACCGTACCGTGGGTTCGAATCCCACCCTCTCCGCCATTTTTATTCCATCGATATTCTATCGCACCGAAAGGCGCGCCGTTCGGGGCCATGGTCCGGTTTGCGCTCATGGCGGGTTTCCAGCACGCTGAAAGCCGTGCTCTTCGTCCAGAGAGACAATGCCTATGCCAATGAGCTGTAGGGGCCGGGACGGCGGGCTTTGTTCTGATGGTCGATGCTGTGATCGGGGCGGCGGCCGGATCGATCCGCGTCCGGCGTTCGTCCGAAGCGCCGCATATCCATTGGCAGGCAAGGTATAGCGAGGGAGCGGCGATGGACGCCGCCGCTCCCCTGCTTCTATCGATCAGCCTTCGCCCATGCCTTCGGCGGGCTGGGGGGCGGCACCGGCCTTGACCTTGTCCTCGATCCGTTGGCCGATATTCGCGTCGACGCTCTTCCAATAGGCGAAGGCGCGGCTTAGCACCGGCTCACGCACGCCGCCGAGCAGGCTGCCTGCTACCTGATCGACCAGCTTGGCGCGCTGATCGTCATTGAACACCTCGCGCACCAGAATGCCCGGCTGGGTGAAGTCGTCGTCCTCGGCGTGCAGCGTGTAGGCGCTGCGCACCATCGCGCCGTCCGCTTCCCACCCGTCAGCGACCGGGCCTTCCTCATCGGCCCATGCGCGCCCGGCGCTGTTGGGGGCATAGACCGGTGCGTTGCCGCTATGCTCATAGGCCATCTGGCCGTCGAACATATAGGTGTTGACCGGCACCTTGGGCTTGTTGACGGGAAGCTGGTGGAAATTGGTGCCGATGCGGTTCCTTTGCGCGTCGTTATAGGCGAATGCGCGGCCCAGCAGCATCTTGTCGGGCGAAAGGCCGATGCCGGGCACGGTGTTGCCGGGCGAGAAGGCCGCCTGCTCGATCTGCGCGAAGAAATTCTCCGGATTGCGGTTCAAGGTCATCGTGCCCACCGGGATCAGCGGATAATCCTTGTGCGACCAGGTCTTGGTGAGATCGAATGGGTTGATGCGATAGGTCTTCGCCTCGGCATAGGGCATGACCTGGACGGAGAGATCCCATACCGGATGGTCGCCGCGTGCGATTGCTTCGAACAGGTCGCGGCGATGGAAGTCGGCGTCGGCCCCTGCCATCGCGGCGGCCTCGGCATTGCTGAAGAATTCCATGCCCTGACGGGTGTGGAAGTGGTATTTTACCCAGAATTTCTCGCCCGAAGCGTTCACCCACATATAGGTGTGCGAGCCGTAGCCGTTCATGTGGCGCCAGGTGCGGGGCAGGCCGCGCTCGCCCATCAGATAGGTGACCTGATGCGCGGTTTCCGGGTTGTTGGTCCAGAAATCCCACTGCATGTGGTTATCGCGCAGGCCCGAGTCGGGCAGCCGCTTCTGGCTGCGGATGAAATGCGGGAACTTCATGGGATCGCGCACGAAGAACACCGGCGTGTTGTTGCCGACGAGATCATAATTGCCCTCGTCGGTGTAGAATTTGAGGGAGAAGCCGCGCACGTCACGCCAGGTGTCGGGGCTGCCCATCTCGCCCGCGACGGTGGAAAAGCGCGCCAGCATGTCGGTCTTTGCACCCTTCCGGAACAGCGCGGCCGTGGTGTAGGCGGAAACGTCCTCGCTTACCTCCAGAACGCCGAACGCGCCCGAACCCTTGGCGTGGGGCTGGCGTTCGGGCACCTTTTCACGGTTGAAGTGCGCCATCTGTTCGAGGAAATGCACGTCATGGAGAAGAATGGGACCGTCGGGGCCGACCGTCAGCGAGTTACGGTCGCTCGCGGCGGGCGCACCGGTGCTCATCGTCGAACCTTTATTTTGGGGATTATTCATTTTGCGTTCTCCTCTCTGATTGAAGCAGAGTCTTCCACCATAAGCGCGAGTAGGAAAGTGGAGAGACAATGGCTGCCCACTTTACGAGGAAGATAGACTTCTCTCTGATGCAAGTCGAGGCGATGAATGTTTCATGAGAAACGAAATCATTCCGATCAAAGGATAAAATCGGTCAACCGGCTAATCAGCCAGCGGTCTTGTGACTCTGCTGCATTGCTGCAACCACGGTTCGCATGATACCTCGTTGATGGAGGAGGACGGCGTTGCGCAGGATGCCCGCACTGTTCATAGGCCATGGCAGCCCGATGAACACATTGGAGACAAATGGCTATACCGAAGCCTGGCGGGCGTTCGGTCAGCATCTTCCGAAACCGCGGGCCTTGCTGGTCATTTCCGCGCACTGGTTCTTTGGCGCCACCGCCGTCACGGGGATGGCGCGGCCGAGGACGATCCACGATTTCTATGGTTTTCCGCAGGCGCTCTTCGACATCGACTATCCGGCGCCGGGCGACCCCGATCTGGCGGGGGAGATCGCCGAGCTGGCAAAACCGCGCTGGATTGGCCTCGATCGCGATCAATGGGGACTGGATCACGGCACATGGTCGGTGCTGACCCATATGTATCCGCAGGCCGATATCCCGGTGATCCAGCTTTCGATCAACGCCCTGCAACCGCTGGACTATCATCTGGACCTCGCGGCGAGCCTCGACGCGCTGCGGGAGCGCGGGGTGATGATCGTCGGCAGCGGCAATGTGGTGCATAATCTCAAGCGATTGCAATGGAGAGAGGCTGACCTCGCCTATGACTGGGCGGAACGTTTCGATGAGGCTGTGGTAGAGCAACTGGCGCGTGCGCCGGGCGATATATTGCGGCTCCGCGAGCATCGCGATTATGGCCTCGCGGTGCCCACGCCCGATCATTTCATTCCGTTGCTCTATCTTGCGGGCCTCGCCGCCGCCGAAGGAACCGTGCCGGAGCCTCTCGTCCGGGGATATTCGATGGGTTCGATCTCGATGACGTGCTTTGGCCTCGGCGCGCAGATGGAACTGCGCAAGGACGCGGCCTGCGCGGCGCGCCTGCCCGAAGGCGTACCGCCTGAGCAGAGCAATATGTGAACTGGCGTGCGTTTAGGTGATCCTATCTCGCATCGCATCGCGGCGGAAATGGTCCCTCAAACCTGCTGTGCTGTCCGTTCAGGGATGTCCGGCGCGCGCTTGCGACCGGCGCCATGACAGGCGGCACAGCGTGGGGCAAGGTGAACGGGTCGCGGTGGGAGCGGGCATGACGCGAAACTGGGACGGACCTTCGCTCATGTGGTGGGAGGTCCCGTTTCAGCCGTGAATAAGGCGTATGGCCTGTTTGACGATGGCGTCGGCCACCCATTCGGATCGCGGATCGTCGATCTCATGATCGGATTGGATCATCCCCCGGTCGCGGAGCAGGGTGAAGCCGTAGATGGTCGACCAGATCGCGGCGATGCGCACGCCCAGTTCTTCCTGCACGATCGGAATGTTGAAGGCGAGCACCGCGTTGCGCAGCAGAGTGAAACCGATGCTCTGCGCCTTGGCGATCTGCGGGTCGAGCTGTGGCCGGGTAAGTTCGCTTTCATACATCAGGGCGAACAGGCGGGGGTTGCGCGCGGCGAAATGCAGAAAGAAGCGCCCCAGCCGGAACAGGCGCGTTTCGGGCGAGAGGCTTTCGTCATCGGCGCCGACCTCGGCCCCCATCAATTCGTCATAGCCGACCATGGCCACCGCGAGCAGCAGCGACCGGCGATCGGGAAAATGATGATAGGGCGCGCCGGGTGAAACGCCCACGATCTGGGCGAGCTTGCGAACCGACAATCCTTCATGGCCATGTTCCGCCACATATTGGCAGGCGGCTTCCAGCAGTTCGCCTCTCAAATCTTCGCGGTGAAAGCTCTTTGCGGGTTTGTTCATGGCCTCCCCTTCATCTGCGCCCGTCCTAGAAGGTCGCCCATGGGCTTGACAAGGGCGAAGCTCTCAATTTAATCACTGATTAAATCATGGCCGACATGCCTCATCCAAGAAGGCGCGGCGGGAGGGACTGAAATGCAATCACCTATTCCTGTTTCATGGGCTGGCCATGCCGTGGGGGCGCGGGGCGCTATTCCTGCCGCCGGTCGGGGCCGGGCGGGATTTCACCATTCGACAATGAGGGTTTCGGGAGGAAAGAGATGAGAAGATTGAAATTCGGCTGCGCGGTCCTGCTGGGCACGGCGCTTTCAACAGGCCTGGTTGCAGGCGGGGCGCAGGCGCAGGATGCCGCGGCCGATACCGGCGCCAATGATATTGTCGTCACCGCCCAGCGCCAGTCGCAGCGGCTTCAGGATGTGCCGTTGAGCGTGCAGGCGGTGAGCGGCGATACGCTGCGCGATCGCGGCATCACCGACCAGCGCCAACTCGGCCTGATCGCGCCGAGCCTTCAGGTGCAGCGCGACAATAATTATTCGATCCGTGGCATCGGCACCCAATCCTTCGCCAACACCATCGAATCGAGCGTCGCCACCGCGATCGATGATGTGACGCTGGGCAATCGCTTCCTCAACGGCAACCCCTTCATGGACGTCGAGCGCATCGAGGTGCTGAACGGGCCGCAGGGCCTGCTGTTCGGCAAGAACGCCTCGGCCGGTCTCGTCAACATCACCACCACCCGTCCGGTGATCGGCGAGCTTGGCGCGAGCTTCGACATGCAGGCGACCAGCAACCAGCTGCCCGGCGACGATGCGCTTGGCGCGCAGACGCAGGCGACCATCAATATGCCGGTCACCGCCAATTCCGCGCTGCGGATCAGCGGCATCTATAAATATCAGGAGCCGATGGTGCATTTCGAGCGCCGTGACGGCACCGGCCGCAACGATACCAACTACCGCCAATATGGTCTGCGCGGCAAATATCTGCTTCAGGCCAGCGATCGCCTCTCCCTCTATCTGATCGGCGAATATTTCGAAGCCCGGGGCATTGGTACGCTGTTCGACAGCAGCTATCGCATGCTCGCGACTGACAGCGTTAACACAGGGCCGCTCGCGCTCGACGGCGTTACGCCGGGTCCGCGCAATTTCACGCTGGTAACCGACGCCCCGCAATATCGGGACCTCGATACCGGCGGTGCGCAGGGCACGGTCGATTATGAATTCGATAATGGCATGGTGCTGTCCAACACCTTCGCCTGGAAATATTTCAGCCTCAATCAGAATATCGACGCGGATTCGACCGGTTCCAACGGCGCGAACGTCAACTGGACGGATTCTCGCTATGACCAGTACAGCAACGAACTGCGCCTTGCGCTGCCTTCCACCGGCCGCCTGACCGGACAGTTCGGCCTCTATTATTTCCATTCGAAGCTGGACCAGCAGAGCCAGATCGCGGGCAATAATTTCTTCCCCGATTTCCTGCTGCCCAGCTATCCCTTCTGCGTCGGCGCTTCGGTCTCGGCGCCGTGCAGCCAGGCGAACAGCTATTTCCTCGGCACCGACAAACTCTACACGATGAAAAATACGAGCTATGCCGGTTTCGGCCAGCTGAACTATGAATTGAGCGACCAGTTCAGCCTGTTCGCCGGCGGCCGCGTCACGCGTGATCGGGTGTCGATCGACCTGACGCAGAATGTCGGCAATTATTTCGTCGTGCTCGGCGTGCCCGATACCGCGTTCAACCAGAGCTACAAGCACACCAATTTCAGCTGGAAGGCCGGTGGCCAGTTCAAGCCGTCCAGGGACGTGATGCTCTACGCCAATTATGGCCGGGGCTATAAGGGGCCGGGCATGAACGATACGGGTGCGTCCGCCGACGCGAACCTGATCATCTATCCGGAAACCACCGACACGGTGGAAGTGGGCGTCAAGTCGAGCTTCCTCGACCGCAAGGTCACGCTCAACCTGTCGGCGTTCCACACCCTGTTCAACAATTTCCAGATCCAGTCCTTCGATCCCGACCTGCGCACCTTCGTCATCGGCAATGCCGCCAAGGTGAAGAGCAAGGGTGTCGAGGCCTCGCTGGAAGTGCGCCCGGCGCGCGGCCTGACGCTGAGCGCGACCGGCGCCTATACCGACACCAAATTCGATCGCTATGAGGCGGCGCAATGCTATCCGGGGCAAAATGAAGATTGTTCCACCTTCGACGCGTCGGGCTATCGCCTTGCCTATGCGCCCAAATTCACCGGCACCATCGGCGCAGCCTATGAACAGCCGCTGGGTAGCAGCGATACCCGTCTCATGGTCGACGCCAATCTCTACCACCGCTCCAGGGTGGAGACGCTGAACAACCATGCGCCGGGTTCGCAGATCGGCGCGATCAACATCCTCAACGCCAGCCTCGGCCTGCGCGGAGATGTGTGGAATGCCTCGATCTTCTGCAAGAATTGCACGAACAAGGTCTATCCGCTCGCGATCGAGGTGGAATCGGGCGACAGCAGCGCAAGCCCGGCGATGCTGAGCTACACCCAGCGCTGGGGGCTGGATTCGACCCGCAGCATCGGGTTGCGCTTCGGGTATAATTTCTGACCTGGAACAGCGGGGCGGCGGCAGCTTTCCTGCCCCGCCTCCTTTCCCCGATGGCAAAGGCCGGTCCCGTCGGAGACCGGCCTTTGCGCGTTTTTCAGCGCAGGAAAAATTCCACCGGCACCACCATCTCGATCGTCTCTCCGGTTACGCTCTCGGGCGGTCTGGGCAGAGGCTGGGCGCGCCGGGGCAGGCTGACGGCTTCCTCATCCAGCGAGCGGAGGCCCGAGGAGCGTTCCAGCCGGGCGGAAAGCACGCGCCCCTCCCGATCCATCACGAAGCGGATATAGGGCACGCCCTGCTGCTTGCGGAACTGCGCCTCGCGCGGATAGCGCCGCACCTTGTGGAGCGCGGCCAGCACCTGTCCCTCCCAGCTCGGCTTCGCATTCCCGGCGGGCGGCGGCGGGGCGGGTGGCTGTTCGATGGGGGCCTTTTGTTCGGGCGGCCGGATTTGCGGCGGCGTGGGCCGCTCGGGCGGGCGGGGCAGCGTGGCGGGCGTGGGGATTATCACCTGCGGCGTCACCAGCTGCGGCTGCTCTACGGGGCGAGGGGCCTGCGGGGTTTCAGGCGGCGGCGGTGCAGGCTTGACCTCCTCCGCAGGCGGCTGGGGCGGGGCGACGTCGAATATGTTGAGCGCCGCCGGGGGCTGGGCCACATGGGCGCTGTGCCAGCGCAGCACCAGCAGCGCGCCGACCACCACATGCACGCCGATGGTGAAGGCGAGGCCGGAAACACGCCCGCGCCCGCCCGCGCGATAGCCGCCATCGCGCGCGGCCGGGGCAGGAGCATGGACAGGCCGGGGCAGGGGAGGACGCTGGCCTCCGTCCTCGCTGTCCGCCTCCATGGCCGGATTTGATATCTCAAGCATCAGGATGCTCCTGCAAGGGCCGCCGCGCACAGCGACAGCGGGATGGCGGCGAGACCCGCCGTGGGTAGCAGCCGGGGCCGGTAGCTGAGGACCATGGCGACGCCGAGCGCGCTGGCGGTGAGCAGGCCCAGCCAGAAGAGCATGCCGATAACCGCGCCTTGCAACTGGATGAGGGGCAGCGCGGACGCCGCCAGCAAAAGCCACCCCGCCATGGTGAACAATTGCCGCCTGCCCTTGCCGGGAGGCGCGCCGAAGAGGTCGCGATGATGCTTGTCCATGGTCATGGCGAGCGCGGCGAAAGCGGCGAAGGAGAGAAGGAGGGAGGCGAGTGCGGTCATAGGCCGCCCTCTGGCCAGAGAAGCCAGAGCAATATGCCCGCGGGCGCCGCGAAGCCTGCCAGCCACAGCCATGCGCGGGTGGCGCTGGCGGCATGGAAAATGCACAGGATGATGGCTGCGAACAGCAGGAAGCTGGCCATGGTGGCAGCGAACAGGGCCTCCTCGCGCTGAACGCCGAGGAACGGTAGGAGGAGGCTCGCCAGCAACGTGGCGATCGTGGTGAGGCCATAGCCGCCGACCACCGCGGCGAGGATGCGGGATAGGAGCGGCCAGTCGACCGTGCGGCTCCAGCGGGGGAGGGGAAGGCCCTGCTTCATGCGATCGCCGCTTCCTGCGCGGGGGCGTTCCGTCGGCGCGGGGCCGGGGCGGCGTCGCGCTTCGCGATGAGCGTGCGGCGCATGCGGAGGAAAAGCGCCGCCAGCGCGAGGGCGCCGAGATCGAGCGCGGCCAGCGTCCAGTCGCCCCTCGGGATGGTGACGCCCAGATGGCGCTGCGTGGCAAGGACATTGAGCAGCGGCAACAGGCCGAACGCCGCCGCCGCAACCCCGCACAGCTCGATCCAGACCTTGGCGGCCGGGCGCCAGATCGCGTAGAGGAAGGTGCCCGCCCATGCCGCGAACAGCAGGTGCATTTCCCATGCGCCGCGCCCTTCCCATCCGGCCGGAAGCAGCCGGTTGGCCCAGAAATAGGCGGCGATGCCGATGGGCAGGCCGATGATGGTTCCGACATTGAGGATGTCGACCAGCGCTACACCGGCGGGCAGCGTGCCCGCCTTGGCATGTTTCGCCTTGCGCTTTGCCGACCAGAGCAGCAGTCCCGTCGCGATCATCGCCGCGCCCGCAAGCCCCGCGACGACATAGAGGACCCGCAGGATTGGCCCGGCAAAATGGCCTTCGTGCGCCGCAAGCAGGGCGAAGGAGAAGGCAGCCGAAGGAACTTCCTGATCGCCCTTGCCGGGCAGGCGCGCACCGGTCGCGCCATCGAAATGGAGGATGGGGCCAAGGCGGCTGAGCTGCGTGCGGTTATGGGCGAATATCCGCACCTGTGCATCGCTGCGCAGCGGGTGCTCGATGATGATGCGCGAGACGGAGCCTTTGCCCCACAGCCGCTCTGCCTGCGCCAGCATCGGTTCCAGCGGGGCCATCGCCTGAAGCGTGCCATGTTTTGCAGTCGCGCCGCCTTCTTCCGGGCCGTAGACGCGCTCGTAAAAGCGATCGCGCGCGGGGCCTTCGGGATAGAGGAGGTCTATCGGCGTCGGCATATAGGTGAACAGGAAGAAGACGAGGCCCGACCAGGTGATCATCAGGTGGAAGGGCAGGGCCGTGACGCTGAGCAGATTATGCGCGTCGAGCCAGCTTCGCTGCCCCTTGGCGGGCCGGAAGGTGAAGAAGTCCTTGAAGATCTTCTTATGGGTGATGATGCCCGAAAGGATCGCCACCAGCATGAACATCGCGCAGATGCCGACGATGCGGATCGCCCAGTCATAGGACATATAGTGCAGCTGGTAATGCATCGCATAGAGGCCGTCGCCGCCCTCTGTTTCCCGCACGGCGTCCTTCATGCCGAGGCCGGTGCGCGGATCGATCGCCGAGCGGGTGAAGGCGCCATAGCGTTCCTCGCCCTCGGGCCAGGCGCTCCAACCCGCCTCCAGCTGCGTGTCGCCCCGCCGTCCGGGCAGGAAGATGAACCAGCTTTTGGCGTCGCCCGCCTCATGCCGCAGCCATTTCTCGGCGGCGGGAAGCATCTCTGCCGCCGGAAGAAGATCGCCCGCCAGCGGCAGCTCCGGGCGCATCCAGCGATTAATCTCGCTGTTCACATAGCCGAAGGTGCCGGTGACGAAGACGAAATAGAGAACCCAGCCGACAAGCAGGCCGGTCCAGCTGTGCAGCCATGCCATGGACTGGCGCAGACCCTCTTTCATCAGGGGTGCCCCGGTGCGGGATGGCTGTGCCGGACCGGCCGCTGCATCAGAAGCGGCCCCGCAGCGTGACCATCACATTGCGCGGATCGCCATAGAAATTGCCGTAGCCCGGCCCGTCGATCGTCACATAATATTTCTTGTCGAAGATATTATTGACGTTCGCGCTGATCGAATAGCGTTCGTTGAACTCATAGCCGATCCGACCCGACCAGATCGCATAGCCCTTCACGCGGAAGAGATAGTCATAGGCATTCCATGCGCCGGAATTGGGATCTTGCTCCCAGAACTGGCCGGAACGGAAATTGCTGCTCTGCGCCGTAACGCCGCCGCCGATGCTGAAGCCCGCGAGGCTGCCGTTCTGAACCTTGTAGTCGGTCCAGATTTTCAGCAGATGCTTGGGTGTGGTTTCGGCAAAGCGCGCATCGCTTTCCCGCTTGTTGCTGTTGTCGTTATAGGTGTAGCCGAAGGAAATCTGCCAGCCGGGCAGCACTTCGCCGTTCAGTTCCACCTCGACGCCCTGGCTCTTGAGATAGCCGTCGCGGACATAGCAGCAATCGTCGCCGGAAATGATGGGATAGCGGGGATCGCTCTGGGCCTCGCCGCGCTTGTTGACGCGATAGAGGGCGATCGACCCCTGCAATTGGCCATCGGCAAGCTCGCCCTTGATGCCTGCCTCATAATTGCGGCCACGAACGGGGTCGAGCGGCGTGCCCGGACGCGGGCCGGAACTGTAATTGGCCTGCGACTTATAGATTTCCGCGACGCTGCCATAGAGGCTGAACTGGGAAGTGAGGTCCAGCACGATGCCGCCATAAGGCACGAATGTGGTTTTCTGGTCGATCTCGCTGCGCAGTTCGCCGGTGGCCAGATTGCTGTTGCGGGTATTGTCCTTGAGGATGACACGGCCGCCCCCGATGAGGGACAGGCCCTCCACCGGACGGATACGCAGCGACCCGTAGATGCCCACCCGTTCGATGATCTGGCGGTTGCGCCATGCACCTGCCGCATTTGCCCAGTCCGGAAGCGAAATCTGGGCCGGATAGGTCGGGTTGAGGATGTCGGTTTCCGCGCCGATGAAAGTCCATAGCGACTGGGAATCGAGGCGGTTGCGGTTGTAATCGACGCCGAGGATCACGTCATGCTTCTGGCCGAAGGCTTCGAAGCTGCCCTGTGCGTTGAGATCAAGCGTGGTTTCGCGGGTGTTTTTTTCCTGCTGATAATACCACCAGTTCACACCAGACCCGTCGACCGGATTGACGGCGTTTTCCATTTCCGCCGCGTTGCTCTTGTCGCTGTTGCGGATGTGGTTGGCATTGAACTTGATCGTCCAGTCCTCGCCTATCTTCTGCTCGATACGGGCAAAAGCGACGCTGGTGCCGCGATCGATCAGGTTCCACGGCGTTCCCATGTTGAAATCACGCGGCAGGCCGATATCCTCGCCGGTGCGATAGCGGGGCAGGCTGACGTTGAAGCCCTGATGCTCGTCTTCCTGCCGGGTGAAGCCAGCCACCAGCAGAGTGGAGGACGTCACGTCGGCCTCTACCAGGCCGTGGATCAGCGCGCGGCGATCCTGCTTGAAACGCTGGAACGAGTTGCCATTGTCGATCACGCCGATCACGCGGGCGCGCAGCGCGCCGTTGAGGGCGATCGGGCCGGTGGCGTCGGCTTCCACGCGATAATTGCTCCAGCTGCCGCCCGAGGCGGTCAGTTGCAGTTGCGGTTCCTCCAGCGCGCGCTTGCGGGTGAAGTTGAGCACGCCGCCCGCTTCGCCCGCGCCGAACAGGCCGTCCGCGCCGCGCAGCAGGGCCACGCTGTCGTAAATGGCGGTGTCGATATCGGACATGCCGTCGACGCGGCTGCTGGTCGCGCCGCCATCATAGCGGACATTGGTGATGTCGAGGCCGCGCGCATTATAGGTCGAGGACAGCCAGGTGCGGTTCACGGTGACGCCGGTCACCTGAAGCATCACGTCCTCGATAGTGAAGAGATTCTGGTCCTCGATGCGCTGGCGGGTGAGCACGGTGACCGACTGCGGAAGCTCACGCGGGGCGATCGCGCCCTTGGCGACATTGATGGCGAGCGGCGCGTAGCTGCGCGAGCCTTCCGTGACCACCGGGTCGTTCGATGCTGCAAGGCCGGACCCCGCCGAACCGCCGCTGCCCTCGATCCGCACCGGGCCGAGCGCCACCGTGTCGCCTGAAACCTCGGGCGCGGGTTCGAGCACCACGGTATTGCCCATCACCCGGAAGGAAAGGCCGGTGCCCGACAGCAATTGCCCCAGCGCCGCGACGGTCGACTGGCGGCCGGTCACTGCGCTGGACGTGCGCCCGGCGAGGAGATCGGCCGGAGCGCTGACCTGAAGGCCGGATTGCTGCCCGAAGAGCATGACGGCGTTCGCCAGCGGTTGGGCCGGAATATTGAAGCTGCGGGTCGCCGTGGCCGTGCTTTGGGCGAAGGCGGTCGACTGGGCCGTCGCCGCAAGGCCGGTGCCGGCGAGCAATGCCGCGCAGGCGAGTTTATGGAAGGTCGTGGAACGCAAAATTTTTCCCCTGTTTGCCGCCCTGTTCTGGATATGGACGTCGTTGATGCAGACTATGCGAATGATTTTCATTTGCGCGTCTACGCAATAGACGTTCAAGGCATCGGGGATTTCGGAAAGTTTTTTCGAATTCTTTCCGGCGGTGTCATTCCTGCGAATAGAGGATCAGCCAGTTGCCCACGCAAGTGACCCTGCCGCCATAGGCGCGGGCGATTCCGCGCAGGGCCTCTACCGGATCGGCGGCGTTGAAAATGCCGGTCAGCCGCTGCCGGGGCAAGGCATCCCCCCGTGTCAGGATGACGCCGCCGAACCAGGGGCGCAGCCGGTCGATCGCGGTGGAGACGCTTTCATCCTGCACGATGATCTGCCGCTTGCGCCATGCCGCGACGGCGACCGGCGGCAACGCGCCGCGCAGGAAGGCGCCGCTTGCATCGATCGTGGCGGCCTGCATCGCGGTCAGGATGCCGCCATGGCCGGGGCGCTCGGCCGGATCGACGCGAACGCGGCCATGATCGACACTGACATAGGTGCCGCTTCGCGCGCCGTCGCGGATGTCGAAGGCGGTGCCCAGGACGGTGACGGTCGCCGCAGGCGCGATCACACGGAAGGGGCGGGCGGGGTTCGGCGTGACCGAGAAAAACGCCTCGCCGCGCAGCAGCCGGATCTGCCTTTCGCCCGGCATGTCATATTGGACCGCGATCGCCGACCGGGGCGCGAGTTCGACCTTGCTGCCATCGGGCAGGCTAATGGTGCGCAACTGGGCGGTGTCGCTGCTATAATCGGCCCGCAGGCGCAATACCACATAGGGCGCGCTCAGCCAGCCGATACAGATGGTGCAGGCCAGCGCCAGCAGGACGGGGGCGGTAAAGCGCGCCCGGACACGGGAAGGAAGTCTTGCAGGAACAGGGAGGGCGGGCAGGGAGGGCGCGGGGGTCCGTATCGCATAGGCCGGTTCCAATTGCCCGACCAGCGCATGGACATGGGCGATGGCCTCCCAGGCGCGGGCATTGGCGTGGCGGGCCGCGATCCACAGGCGGAAGCGGCGCTGCATGTCCGCATCTGTGCTCTCTTCCTGAAGCGCGATCATCCATTGGATCGCTTCTTCCTCCGCCTGCTCCCTTTCCTGTTGGGGCGAGGCGGAACCGGTGGGGGGCCGGTGAGCCATGCGCTTTCTATCTCTTCACTGCCGTCATGCCTATCAGACGTTCTGGCATGTCCCAATTTCGATGAACATCGAATAATTGGCGCGCGGCGCGCGCTTCACGCCTCTTTTTGCAGCGCGGCGCGGCAATGGCGCAAGGCCAGCGCCACCAGTTCATGCGCCCGCGTTACCGAGATTTCGAGCGCGGCGGCGATATCCTGTAGCCGCGCGCCCTCGAAACGATGCATTTCAAAGGCGACGCGGGTGCGATCATCCAGCGAGGAAAGGGCTTCGCGCAGCAAATCCAGTTCGCGGCGCGCCATGAGGACGCGTTCGGCCGAAGGGCTGTCATCGGCAACCGCATCGCGCGTGCCTGCTTCCGCCAGATCGGGCGCTGTCCGGGTGCGCTCCCGCCGCAGGCTGCGATGGCGGTCGATCGCGAGATTGCGCAGCACCCGGCGGAAAAGATGCGCGGGATCGGCGATGGTGTCGGTCGCCGCGATCTTGCAGCAGCGCAGCCAGGCTTCCTGCACCAGATCCTCGGCGCCGAACTCATCGGAGCTGACGCGGCTGGCATAGCGAACCAGCCCGCCATGCTGGCGGTTATAAAAGTCCGCTAATGCCTTCAGATGGGACATTGCCCTGAAGCTCCGGTCTTTTGGTGGATGCGAATGATTCGCAATGTCCATTAGGGCAGGATGCAGGGGCCAGCAAGCGCGATGATGGCGCGCCGCCTTTTGCCGGGGTGGGAAGGGGCGGTTGGTCCCGGTCCACGATCGTTTCTGGACCTTTACCAGCGGCCGAGGCTACCGATAGTCGGACGCGACAAGAGCGTGAGGAGGCACAGCGATGGCAGACACCCCAGATATGGTTTTTCCGGTAAGCCGTCGCGCGGTGCTGGCGGCTGTCCCCGCCACGCTGGCAAGCGGTGTCGCCAGCGCCGCCCCCGGTCCTGCTGCACCATCGGGCGATATAGTGGGGATGAAGGCGGTGGACCTCGCCTCTGCCCTGCGGCGGCGCGATCTTTCCAGCCGGGAGGTGATGGCCGCCCATCTCGCTCAGATCGACCGCCTCAACCCGCGCTTTAACGCGATCGTCTCTCGCGTCGATGGGGATGCGCTGATGCGGCAGGCGGCCTCGCTGGATGAGGATGCGGCGGCAGGGCGCTTCCATGGCCCGCTGCACGGCTTTCCCCATGCGGTGAAGGATACCGCCCCGGTGCGCGGCATCCGCAGCACGCAAGGTTCCCCTATTTTGCGCGACCGGATTCCCACCGAGGATAATCTGGTTGTGGCACGGATGCGCAAGGCGGGCGCGATCTTCATCGGCAAGACCAATGTGCCGGAGTTCGCGCTGGGGTCGCACAGCTTCAATCCGGTGTTCGGCGTCACCCAGAACGCCTATGCGCCCGGCCGGTCGGCGGGGGGCAGCACGGGCGGCGGCGCGGTGGCGCTGGCGCTGCGCATGGCGCCGCTCGCCGATGGCAGCGATTTTGGCGGATCGCTGCGCAATCCGGCGGGATGGAACAACGTCTTCGGCTTTCGTCCTTCGTTCGGGCGAGTGCCGTCGGTGCCGAACAGCGACCTGTTCTGGCAGAATTTCGCCACCTCCGGGCCGATGGCGCGCAGCGTCAGGGATGTTGCGTTGCTGCTTTCGGTGCAGGCGGGGCAGGACAGCCGCGCGCCCTTTTCGCTGAAGGATGACCCGGCGATCTTCACGGGCGCGCTGGAGCGGGACTGGAAGGGCAAACGGATCGGCTGGCTCGGTGATCTTGCGGGCGGTCTGCCGATGGAGGCGGGCGTGCTCGACACCTGCGTCAAGGCGCTGGAGGCGTTCCGCGCCATCGGCATGGAGGTGGAGGATGCCACGCTCTCCGAATCCGCCGCCGCCATGTGGCAGACGGCGGTGACACTGCGTCACTGGTCGGTCGGCGCCGATCTGCAAGCCTATTATGACGATCCGGCCAAGCGGGCGCTGCTGAAGCCCGAGGCTGTCTGGGAAATCGAAGGCGGGATGAAGCTGACGGGGCCGCAACTGGCCAAGGCCTCGGAAGGGCGCACGCGCATCTATGAGGCGTTTCGCAAGGCGTTTGAGCGCTTCGATTTTCTCGTCCTGCCGACCGCGCAGGTCTTTCCGTTCGATAGCGCGCTGCGCTGGCCGCAGGAGATAGCGGGCAAGCGGATGGATAGCTATCATCGCTGGATGGAGGTGACGCTGCCCGCGACCATGGCGGGCCTGCCGGTGCTCGCCATGCCTGCCGGTTTCGGCGGGAAGGATCGCCTGCCCATCGGGCTTCAGCTCATCGGCCCCAATCACGCCGATCTGGCCGTGCTGCAACTGGGGCACGCCTATGAACAGGCATCGCCCTGGATCGCGAAGAGCCTGCCCCCGGCGCTCAACGGGCGAGGTTGAAGGGGGAGGGGCTGAGGAGAAGGAACTGAGGGGGTGGGCGGCGCGATCCGCTCAGCAGGCGACCACATTGGCGGCGAGGCCGCCAAGGCTGGTTTCCTTATATTTGCTCGCCATGTCGATGCCGGTCTGGCGCATCGTCTCGATCACCGCGTCGAGGCTGACGATATGGCGGCCATCGCCCTGTAGCGCGAGATAGGCGGCGTTGATCGCCTTCACCACGCCCATGGTGTTGCGCTCGATACAGGGTATCTGGACAAGGCCGCCAATAGGATCGCAGGTGAGGCCGAGATTATGCTCCATGCCGATTTCGGCGGCATTCTCGATCTGCTGGTTGGTGCCGCCCAGCGCCGCCGTCAGCCCGGCGGCCGCCATCGAGCAAGCGACCCCGACCTCACCCTGGCATCCCATTTCGGCGGCGCTGATCGACGCGCGCTTCTTGTAGAGGAAGCCGATCGCGGCGGCGGTCAGCAGCAGCGTGCGCTCGCCCTCGCGATCCGCGCCGGGCACGAATTTGCGGTAATAGAGCAATGTCGCGGGAATGACCCCGGCCGCGCCATTGGTGGGCGCGGTCACTACCCGCCCACCCGCGGCGTTCTCCTCATTCACCGCGAGCGCGAAGAGGCTCACCCATTCGAAGGTCTGGGCCGGGCCGAGGCTGTCCTTCTGCGCGCGCAGGCGGGTGTGGATCGCCTTTGCGCGCCGCTTCACCTTGAGGCCGCCGGGCAATATCCCCTCCTGCCGCAGGCCGCGTTCGACAGACGCGCTCATCGTGTCGATGATCCGGTCCAGCCCCGCATGCGTTTCCGCCTCGCTGCGCCACAGAGTTTCGTTGCGCAGCACGAGCGTGGCGATGGAAAGGCCGGTTTCCTCCCCCAGTGCGAGCAGTTCGGCGCCAGAGGAAAAGGGATAGGGCTGGCGCAGATTATGGCCGGCGGGGGCAGGCTCCTCCATGGAGTGGCGGTCGCTCGCCAGCACCGCGCCGCCGCCGATCGAATAATAATAGCGCTCGACCGGTTCCTCCGCCCCGTCGAACCACGCTGTAAAGCGCATCCCGTTCGCATGGGCATCGAGAAATTCGCGCTTGTGGAAAAGGAGGTCGCCTGCCTCTTCAAAGGGGATGGCGCCGCCGCCGAATGTCGCGCATTCAAGCCGTCGCTGATCGCGGATCGCCGCGACTATGGCCGCCACGCTGTCGGGATCGACGCTCTCCGGTCGATGACCGCAAAGGCCGAGCAGGATCGCTATGTCGGTGGCGTGGCCATGGCCGGTCAGTGCGAGCGAGCCATAAAGATCGCAGCGCACGCGGGCGGGCAGCGCGGGCAGGCTCTCCATGAACAGCAGCGCCGCCCGCATCGGCCCCACCGTATGGGAGCTGGATGGGCCGATGCCGATCGAGAAGATGTCGAGCGCGCTGATCGGGCTTGCCGAGATTTTCGGCTGGGCCATTTTCAGCCGGTGCCCGGTGGTGGCGTCCTCGGGCAGGGCGAGGGTGTCGGGCTGGTCCGCCATGTCAGGCCGCACTGCCGGTATAGCGTTCCTTGCCGTCGACGAAGGTGCGCAGCACCTGCGTCGTCAGATAGCTGTCCTCCGGCGCGGTCAGCAGGTCGCGGTCCAGCACGACGATATCGGCGAGATAGCCCGGCGCGATGACGCCGAGGCGGTCATCCTGAAATCCGGCATAAGCGGCGGTGGCGGTATAGGCGATCATGGCCTCCTCTATACCGACACGTTGCTCGGGATGCCAGCCATCAGGGTTGAGGCCGTCGATGGTCTGGCGGCGGACGGCGGCGTCGATGCCGGTCATCGGGTCGAGCGGGGCGACCGGCCAGTCGGAACCGAAGCACATCGGCACCCCCGCATCGAGGAAGGATTTGAACGCATAGGTGCGATCGAGTCGTTCCTCGCCGATGCGCTTCACCGCCCAGCGGCCATCGTCTATTGCATGATAGGGCTGGACCGAGGCAATGATCCCTTGCGCCTTCATCTTCGCGATCGCTCCGGGGCTGAGATGCTGGGCATGTTCGATGCGGAAGCGGCGGTCGCGCGGGCCGTTGCGCTTCACCGTGTCGGCCATGATCTCCAGCACCACGTCATTGGCCTCGTCGCCGATCGCATGGACGGTCATCGCGAGGCCTGCCGCATCGGCTGCCGGAACCCAGTCGCGCATCTTGTCGACGGGGGTCGACCAGACGCCATATTGACCCGGCGCGTCGGTATATTCCTCATGAAAACGCGCGGTCCGGGCACCGAGCGAGCCGTCCGACACGCATTTCATCGCCCCCCAGCGTACCCAGTCGTCGCCCCGGCCATGGTCGTGCACGAAGGCGGCCATGCGTTCCCAGTCGGCGAGCGGCACGAAGGAATAAAAGCGCATGCCGGTCTCTCCCCGCGCGCGCATCCGCACCAGCGCCTGCTGCGTGGTCCAGTCGACCTCGGTATTATGGACCTGCGCGACGCCTTTGGAGAGGCCATAGTCGATGCCCTGCCGGATCGTGCGGGCGACCTGTTCGTCGGTCATCGGCGGGATTTTGTCGAGCACCGGCAACCGGGCATTGTCCTTGAGGATGCCGGTGGGATTACCCTTGTCGTCGCGCACGATGACGCCGCCCTCCACATCGGGCGTGTTGCGGTCGATGCCGGCCAGCTTCAACGCCAGCGAGTTGAGGAACAGCGAGTGGAGGTCGGTGCGCGGAATGGCGACGGGAGTGTCGGGCGTCACCGCGTCGATCCATTCGCGGCGCGGCAGTTCGCCGCCCCAGCGCTGTTCGTCCCATTGCCCGCCCAGCAGCCATTGCCCCTTGGGCAGCGCGCGGGCGGCGGCGGCGATGCGATCGATAAAGGCCTGCCGGTCCGGCGCGTCGCGCAGCACCGGTTGGGAGAGGGTTTCCGATCCGCGCAGGAAATGCGTGTGGCAATCGGTGAAGGCGGGCATGACGAACGCGCCCTTGAGGTCGATGATGCGGGTGCGGCGTCCGGTCGCCGCCTTCACGGCGTCCTTGCCGACCGCCGCGATGCGATTGCCCGCCAGCCCGATCGCGTCGGTGAAAGTGCCGCGCCGCCCGGTCCACACCCGCGCATTGACCAGCGCGATATCGAGCATGCCGTTCGCCGCGAAGGCCGGGCTGCACAGCCAGGCCATCGCGCCCGTGGCGAGGAAGGATCGACGGGGCAGCATCAGGGACATCAGGCTCTCCAATAGCGTCTGGGCCAACAGCATCCGGGCCGGAATGATTGATAACCGGTTCTTTATGGTCTGGTCGTTGGCGCGGGACATCCTCCAGTTTGCCCGATCATACTGGGCCAGTCGCAATGGTGCGGGATAGGATATCCCGTCGCCCCATGCACGCGCAGGCTGCCTTTTCCTGACCGGGTGGGTTGACGGCGGGCGGTCGCCTGCGGGATCGTTGGCCTTGGTCCCTTCGATTTGCATGAACTGGATGTTTCGCCACGGGGCGGGCGCGGCAGGCTGGCGTGAACGGGAGACAGGGAGGAAAAGGGTGGTGCAGGTGAAATCGCGGGTGAGATCATGGCTGGCGACGTCGGTGATGCTCGCCGGTCTCGTGCTGCCCGCCGGGGCGGCGCATGCGGCCGGGCTGCCGCCGCTCACCGGACGGGTGATCGACTATGATACGCGGCAGGTGACATGGCCCGCGCTCGATCTGTCGCCCGATGGCAAGACCCTGTTGTTCGACCTGCTCGGCGATATCTATGCGCTCGATTCCAGCGGAGGCGCGGCGCGGCCGGTGATGACCGGGGCGCCCTTCGACACCCAGCCGGTTTTCTCCCCCGATGGCGGCCATATCGCCTTTGTCAGCGACCGCGACGGCGCGGAAAATCTCTGGATTGCGGACCCCGATGGCCGCAATGCCCGCCGTATTTCCGACGATGGGGATGGCAGCGCGCCGCATTACAGCTCGCCTGCATGGTCGCCCGATGGCCGGACGCTCTATGTCTCGCGCATGATCTGGGGCGTGCTCGCCTTCGAACTCTGGTCCTTCGATGTCGCCACCGGCAGGAAGGAACTGCTGGTGAAAGCGCAGCCGGGCGGGAGTGAGGGGCATCCGCAGCGGCGCAACGCGATGGGCGTGGTGGCCTCGCCCGATGGCAAATTCCTCTATTACGCGACCAAGGCGGGCACGACATGGAGCAGCGGCGCGCTGCCCCACTGGAAGATCGTGCGCTTCGACCTCGCCAGCCGCACGCAGCAGGACCTCATGACCACGCCGGGTGGGGCGATGCATCCCGCGCTCTCGTATGACGGGCGCTGGCTCGCCTATGCGACGACGGAGAAGGAGCGGACCGTGCTGCGCCTGCGCGATCTGGAGGACGGGACGGACCGCTTCCTCTTCGGCCCGGTCGATCCCGATGGCCAGTCGGGCGGCTATTACTCCGACCTGCTGCCGCGCTTCCTTTTTTCGTCCGACGACAAGAGCCTTTATCTGGGATTGCAGGGCGGCCTCAAGCGGCTCGATATCGCCAGCGGCGCGCTGGCCGATATTCCCTTCACCGCCCATGTGCGGCAGGAAATGGCGCCCGATCTGCGCCGGCAGCATAAGGTCGATACCGGTCCCGTCCATGTGCGGGTAATCCAGACGCCGCGCCTGTCGCCCGATGGCGGGCGCATTGCATTCGGCGCGGTCGGGCGGATTTACGTCGCCGACAACCGCAAGGGCGCGAAACCGCGCCGGATCGAGGTGCCGGGCGCGGCCTGGCAGCCGAGCTGGTCCGATGATGGCCGCTATCTGACCTATGTGACCTGGACCGCGAAGGAAGGCGGCCATGTCTGGGTGGTCGCCGCCGACGGGAACAGTGCGCCGCGCCGCATCTCGACGCGCATGGCCTATTATTCCGAGCCGCTTTTCCTCGCAGGTGGTACGGATGTGGTGGCTTTTTCGGCCAATCATCGCGACCGGCTCTATCGCACGGCGGAGAGCAGCGGGCCGATGCCGCTTTCGCTCGTGCGCATGGCGGTGGACGGCGGGGTCGCGCCCGTGCCGCTGGGCGATGTGGGCGCGGCGATGGACCTGCGGCGCGATCCCGACCCGGCGCGGGTGCGCTATTATGCCGATGGCTGGATCATGTCCCGGCCGGTCAATGGCGGCGAGGGCAAGCGCCTCGTGCGCCTGATCGCCCGGCCCGACAGCCAATATTTCGACACGCCCGCGCCGCTCAAGAATGCGCAGCTAAGCGCGGATGGCCGCACCGCGCTGGTGCGCTACGCCTCGCAGCTTTATCTGGTGCCGGTTCCGGCGGCGGGCGAAAAGGGCGAGCCGCCGGTCGTCACCGTCAGCGACGCCGCCAGCAACGCTCGCCGCATCACCGCCATCGGCGCGGACATGATGGACTGGAGCGCGGATATGCGCTCGATCCTCTGGTCGGTCGGGTCCACCGTGCGGCAGATCACGCTCGCCGATGCGCTCAAGGGCGCGTCGGGCGCGGCGGTGGAGAAGCGCGCCAGCACGGCGATCATGGATGTGGTGCTGCCGCGCGACGTGCCGCAGGGCAGCCTGCTGCTGCGCGGCGCGAAGGTGGCGACGATGCGCGGCGGGGAAGTGATCGACAGGGCGGACCTCCTCATCGTCGATGACCGTATCGCCGCGATCGGCCCGCAGGGCAGCATCGCGCTGCCCAAAGACACGGTCATCCGTGATGTGTCGGGCAAGTTCATCGTGCCGGGTTTCATCGACGCCCATGCCCACTGGTTCGAGACGCGCCGCCGCATCCTCGATATCGGCCATTGGGATTTCGCCGCCAATCTCGCTTATGGCGTGACGGCGGGCCTCGACGTGCAGTCCTTCGACCCCGATGTGTTCATCTATGCCGACATGATCGATGCCGGGCTGATGCCGGGGCTGCGCGCCTTCTCGACCGGGGAGGGCGTGTTCCGCACCAGCCCGATGAACAGCCGCGAGGACGCGATCGCCACTCTGCGCCGCTACAAGGACCATTATCGCACCCCCAATATCAAGCAATATATGGTCGGCAACCGCATCGCCCGCCGCTATCTGATCGAGGGTGCGCAAGCGCTGGGGCTGATGCCGACGACCGAGGGCGCGAGCGATTATCGCCTCGACATCACGCAGATGCTGGACGGCTATGCCGGGAATGAGCACAGCCTGCCGATCGCCCCGGTGCATGACGACATGATCCAGATGCTGGTGCGCACCGGCATCAGCACGGTGCCGACGATGCTGATCCTCTATGGCGCGCCGGTGCCGCTGGGCACCATGGCGGTCATCAACCAAGCCGATTTCGACGCCAAGCTCAGCCGGTTCGTGCCGGAATATAGCTATGCCGCGCGGCGGGATTCGGACCAGTGGAACCGGCCCGGCGAACAGGGCTTCACCCGGTTCGCGCAGATGACGAGCGAGATCCAGCGGGCGGGCGGACTGGTCGGCGTCGGTTCGCACAGCATGGTTCAGGGCCTGTCCTTCCATTGGGAGCTGGAGGCGATGGCGGCGGGCGGCGCAACCCCGATGGAGCTGTTGCAGGCCGCCACCATCGGATCGGCCCGCACCATCGGCCGCGCCATCGATCTCGGCTCGATCGAGCCGGGCAAGCTCGCCGACCTGCTGGTGATGGACAAGGACCCGCTCGCCGATATCCGCAACACCAAGTCGCTCGATCTGGTGATGAAGAATGGGCGCCTCTACGACGCGGCGACGCTGGATGAGCAATGGCCCCGGCAAAAGCGCTATGACCCGCAATGGTTCGGCGGCATGGACGAGGCGGAACTGGCGCAGGCCGCCGCCATCGCCGCCGCTTCCGATGAGGAAGAGCGCAGCGCGGCTTCCTTCGTGCATTGATATGCGTTGAGCGCCCGCTCGCCCGCCTGTCTGTCTCCCTGCCATTTCCCCATTTTCCATGGATGATCCGATGTCTTTTTCCTTTCGCCTGACCTGCCTTTCGGTCCTTGCGCTGTCCTGCGCGCTGCCTGCCTCCTCCCTTGCCGCAGCGGCTGATCCCGTTGCGGCGAGCGCCGCTGCCTCCGCGCGCTTTCCCGCCGGGGGGATGATCCGCCTCGATGTCGATGCGACCGATGTGGAGCGCGGTATCTTCCGCGCGCGAGAGGTGATCCCGGTCGAGGGGGCGGGCCTGTTGCGTCTGCGTTATCCCGCATGGCTGCCGGGCGCGCATGCCCCGGTCGGGGCGATCGCCAATCTCACCGGCCTTGCCTTTACGGCCGATGGGCGGACGCTGGCGTGGAAGCGCGATCCGCTGGACGTCTATGCGCTGTTGGTGGAGGTGCCTGCGGGGGCGACGGAGCTGACTGCCGATCTCGTCTATCTCGCGCCGCTCAAGCCGGAACAGGGCCGGGTGGCCGTCGCCCCGGCGATGGTGAGCATGGGCTGGCATCAGGTGTCGCTCTATCCCGCGGGCCTGCCGACCCGCGCCATTCAGGTTACCCCGTCCGTGCGCCTGCCGGATGGGTGGAAACAGGCTTCGGCCCTTGAGGCGCAGGACGTCGCGAGCGCCGAACAAATGGTACGCTATCGCCCGGTTTCCTATGAAACGCTGGTCGACTCCCCGATCATCGCCGGGCGTAATTTCCGGCGCGAGGATTTGGGCTGGGGCGTGACGCTCAACCTCATCGCCGACCAGCCGGAAAATCTCGTCGCGAGCGAGGCGCAGCTGAAGCCGCATCGCGCGCTCGTCACGCAGGCGCAGAAGCTGTTCGGTGTGCGCCATTTCGACCATTATGATTTCCTCGTGACGATGAGCGACTATCTGGGCGGCATTGGCCTCGAACATCATCGCTCCAGCGAAAATGGCGTGTCGCCGGGCTATTTCACGCAATGGGATGAGAAGGCGACGGGGCGTTTCCTGCTGCCGCATGAGTTCGTCCATAGCTGGAACGGCAAGCATCGCCGGGGCGCGGATGTGGCGACGCCGGATTTCTCGACGCCGATGCAGAATTCGCTGCTCTGGGTCTATGAAGGGCAGACGCAGTTCTGGGGTGTCATCCTCGCCGCGCGATCGGGCCTTGCGAGCCGGGAGGACGTGCTGGCGCTGCTCGCCGCCAATGCCGCCACCATGGAAGAGCGCGCGGCCCGGCAATGGCGGCCGCTGCTCGACACCACCAATGACCCGATCATGGCCAGCCGCCGCCCCGCGCCCTGGCCGAGCTATCAGCGGTCGGAGGATTATTATGTCGAGGGCATGCTGCTCTGGCTCGATGCCGACATGACCATCCGCGAGGGGACGGGCGGGAAGAAGTCGCTCGATGATTTCGCGCGGGCTTTCTTCGGTGGCCGGGATGGCGACTGGAGCGTGTCTCCCTATAGCCGCGCCGACGTGGTGGCCGCGTTGAACGCGGTCTATCCCTATGACTGGGAAAGCTTCCTTGCCAAAAGGGTGGATGCCGTCGCCCCGCATGCGCCACTCGACTGGATCGGCAAGGGCGGTTATCGCCTCGCCTATGCCGCCGAACCGACCGCCTATTTCAAGGCGACGGAAAAATCGCGCAAGATCGCGGATTTCAGCTATTCCCTCGGCCTGATCGTGAAGCCGGACGGCGAGATCACGCAGGTCTTGTGGGACAGTCCGGCCTTTGCCGCGAAGCTGGTGCCGGGCGCGACGATCCTCGCGATCAATGGCCGCGATTATAGCGCGGAGGGCATGAAGGCCGCGCTCGACAAGGCAGCGAAGGACAAGCGGCCGATCGACCTCACCCTGCGCCATGCCGGAGGGGTGCGCATGGTGGCGATCGACTATCAGGGCGGGCAGCGTTATCCCCGGTTGGAACGGGTGCCGGGCGCCCCCGCGCGCCTCGACGCATTGCTTGCGCCAAAGCCCTGAAACGGCTGGCCTGAACTTCCGGCCTGACGTTACCCTATGGAATTGAGCGCGGTCGCCAGTACGGTGATCGCGCGTTCGCTTTCCCTATTGTTGAGGCTGGCGAAACCGATGCGCAGCCCGCGCTCGGCATTGGGGTCCGCCATGAAGGAGCGCGACGAGGCGAAGCGCAATCCCAGTTCCTTCGCCTTGCTTTCCAGCGCGTCGAGATCAGTGCCGGGAAAGCGCACCCAGAAGGCGAGGCCGCCATCGGGCATCGCGAAGGAAATCCTCTCCCCGAAGGTGGCCTTCAGCCGCTCGGCGAATGTCTCCCGCCGCTCGGCATAGATTTTCCGCACCTTGCGGGCATGGCGGCGCAGCGCCCCGCTGGTGATGAGGTCCGCCACCGCATTTTCGGTGACGGTATTGCCCATGCCGTCCGTCACCGACACGCTATGCGCGAGCGCGCGGATCATCGGCACGGGCGCGGCGACATAGCCGACGCGCAGCGCCGGGATGAGCAGCTTTGAAAGCGAACCCAGATAGATCACATGATCGGGCGCATAGGCGGCCATCGGCAGCAGCGGTTGCGAGGCGAAGTGAAATTCATGGTCGTAATCATCCTCGATGATCGCGAACCCGAACTGCTTGGCGAGGTTGAGCAGCGCCAGTCGCCGGTCGGGCCGCAACTGCACCGTGGTCGGAAACTGGTGATGAGGCGTCAGGAAGATCGCCCGCACCTTATGCTGGCGGCAGGCCTGTTCCACTGCATCGATATCGATCGTGCCATCGGTCAGCGGGACAGGCACGATCTTCGCGCCCAGCATACGGAAGGCCGCGACCGCCGGTTCATAGGTCAGCGCCTCGACGATCACTGCGTCGCCGGGCCGGATCAACGCCTGTGCGGTGAGGAACAGGCCGTTCTGGCTGCCCCGGGTGATGCAGATTTCCTCCGCGCTGATCGCAAGGCCCCGCTGGTGCCGCAGCATCTCGGCGATCGCCGTGCGCAGGGGCTGGGTGCCGAGCGGGTCGCGATATTGCAGATGATTGTCTGTCGAGGAGCGATGCAGCGCGCTGCGATAGGCCTGCGCCAGCACCTCGGTCGGGAAGAGGCGCCCATCGGGCGCGCCTTCGTCCAGCTTGATGCCGTCCCCATCGGGCAGCGCCAGCGGCCGCGCGGGTGGCGGGAGTATGCGATATTGCGGCTCTGCCGGTATCGTCCGGGGCTGGGCCTGCGCCTTGGTGCGGCTCACCGGATCAGGGAAGCTGGTGGCGACCATCGTGCCGCGCGTGCCCGCCGATTGCAGCCAGCCTTGCGCGATCAGTTCCTCATAGGCGAGCACGATCGTCTTGCGGTTGAGGTTGAGTTCGGCGGCGAGCTGGCGGCTGCCGGGCAGGAAGGTGCCGGGGGCCAGCCGCCCGCGCTCTATGTCCCGGACGATGGCCGAAATGACCTGAAGATAGATCGGCGTTGAAAGCGCAGGATCGATCCTGTCGCCAAGGGTGACATATAAGGGACGGAGCATGGGCCTGACAGCGCTGAACAGTGAAATTACGCGGCTACTGTAGGTTCTCCGAAGCGGGGGAGCAATCGTCTTTGGCGCTGGTCCCGATGGCTTTTCGCCTACTGGACCTTGAGACAGGGCGGGCCGGAGCGCATGAAACCGGAGAATGAGCGAGGAGCGGACAATCCCAATGATCTCTTATTATGCGGATGCCAGAGATGGGGCTGGGAACGGGGCTGGAGCAGGGGCATGAACGAGAAGTTCCTGACCTATGGACCCGATGATATCCGGTTCCTGCTGGAGCAGTATCCGCTGGCATGGGTGCAGAGCCACGCCGAGGCCGAAAGCCCGGTGGCGTCGCTGCTGCCGCTGGTGGGGGAATATGATGAAGCGGGTCGGCTGGTCGGGCTGATCGGCCATCTTGCGCGGGCCAATCCGCTGCATGAGGCGCTGAAGCAGGACCCGCGCGCGAGCATATTGTTCACCGGTCCGCAGGGCTATGTCTCCCCGGAGCATGCCGGACGCCGCGACTGGGCGCCGACATGGAACTTCGCCCAACTGCGCATCGGCGCGACCGTCCATTTCGATGAGGCGCTGACCGAACCGGCGCTCGACATCCTGATCGAGGCGATGGAGCAGGCGCGCGCCGAACCCTGGGGCAGGGAGGAACTGGGCGGGCGATATGCCGGGATGCTGGGGGCGATCATCGGGTTCCGCGCGGACATCCGGTCGAGCGCGGGCTGCTTCAAGCTCGGTCAGGATGAGCGCCCCGAGACACTGGATCATATTCTCACGACCCATCCCGATGCGGACCTCGTGCGCTGGATGCGCCGTTTCAACGGCAGGGCCGAATAAGTCCCCGGCAGGTATAAGCGGACAGGAAAAAGGCGGCGAGAATGATCTCGCCGCCTTTTTTGCGACCCGTCGAAAAGGGGAACCGCGCCATCCCCGAAGGGACGGCGCGGCAAGGGAAGGATCAGAACTTCACGCGCGCCCCGATCGTGAAATAGCGGCCGATCACGTCATAATAAGGTGAGAAGGTCGAATAGAGCGGCGGGTCCTTGTCGAAGAGGTTGGACACATTGCCGTAGAGTTCGAAGCTGTTGCCATTGCCGAACGGAACCTGCTGGCTCAGCGACAGGTCGAAATAGGTATAGGCCGGAATATGGTTGTTCGTCAGCGTGGTGTTGGTCCGGTTCCAATAGCCCGAGGAGATGTAGCGGGCGCGGACGAGGCCGCTGAAACTATCGCTGGCATAGCCGATCGTCGCGTTGGCGCGGATGCGCGGCACGCCGTTGACGAAGGCATAGCCCTGCGATTTCACATATTCGACCTTGCTGATGCCATCGTCGGTGGTGAAGTGATTGACCCAGGTGCCGACCAGACGGAAATTCACCCGGCCGTTGGCGCTGGTGTTGACCGGCAGGCTATAGGCCAGTTCCGCGTCCACGCCGTCGGTCTTGAATTCGGAGAGGTTGACCGAGGAGGAGGAGACGCTGGCGATTCTGCCGTCGCTGTTGCGGGTGATGTAGCCGCAAAGGCTGGTGTTCCCCCCATAGCAGCGGTCGACCAGCACCTGCGCGCCGATGCTCGTGATGACGTCCTTGATCGAGATGTTGAAATAGTCGACCGAAGCGGTGAGGCCGCGCATCGGGGCAGCGGTGAAGCCCGCCGTCCAGGTGTTGGCCCTCTCGGGCTTGAGCGACGCATTGCCGCCGCCATAGATGAGCACGCTGCGGCTGCCTTCGGCGGGATATTCCGGATCGACCACGCCCACATAGCTGACCGTCTGGGTCGAATAGAGCTCGCTCAGGCTAGGCGCGCGGATATCGCGGGATCGGGTGACGCGGCCGATCAGGCCCGGCACGAACTCGTTCGTCGCGCCCAGCTTCCACGACCAGATGGTGCCGCTGGTGCTGTAGTTGGATGCGCGCACCGCGCCGTTCAGTTCCAGTTTGCGCAGCAGCGGCACATCCTTGATCACCGGGATCACGATTTCGCCAAAGGCTTCCTTCACATCATATTTGCCTTCATAGCCGCTGAAATAGAATGTGGTGTAGGCCTTGGCCGCGTCCAGTTCGCCGATTTTCGAGGAAGTTTCGAGGTTGCGCCCCTCCGCGCCGATCGCGATCGAGACCGGGCCGGCGGGCAGCTCGAACGGCTCGCCACGCAACGAGACGCCATAAGTGTCGATCCGGTTGACGCCATTGTAGCGCGGGGTGCCGGTCACATAGCCGATGGCCTCCTGCGAGGGCGCGCCTTCGCCGAACAGGTTGATCGGCACGCAGCCTGCCGCCCCGCTGCGGCAGACGATATTGCCATCGTCATCCTCTATCGCATCGACGGCATTGGCGAAGTTCTGCGTGATGATGAAGCCCGGCGTCTTCATCTTGTTGCGATACTGGCCATGGCTGTAATAGGCGCTATAGCGCCAACGGCCATCGCCGAAGCTTCCGTCGATCGCCACTGTGCCCTGAATGCTGCGCCGGTCGAGGTCGATGCTGCTATAGGACAAGTCGGCATTGTAGCGCGCCATCGTGAAACTGGTCTGTTCGGCGTCGGCGAGGGCCTGCTTGATGCCGTCGTTGAGATAGGCGTTGTCGGCCTGGATGGTGACGCTGTTCGTATGGTCGCCGAACCAGGTATAATTATTATAATAGCGCGAATAGCGCAGGTCTGCGCTCAGCCTGAGCGTGTCGGTCAGATCGTAGGACGCCTTCGCCATCACCGCATAGCGCTTCTGCGGGGTGATCAGCGGGCTGCGTTCGTCGTCGGACGGGCCTTCGCCGCCGATCATGTTGCTGCCGACCACCGTGCCGATGTCGGGTGTACGCAGCGTGCCATCGGGATTGAAGCCATATCCCTTGAGCACGCCGGAGGTGATATAGCCGCCGATCAGCCGGGTGGCGGACCCGACATCGGGCGTCAGCGTGTTGTTGACGGTGGCGAAGCGGCCGGTGTTCTTGCGGCTGGTCTTGGTGAGGAGGCCGTCATTGTTGACGAACTCCCCGCCGATCACGAAATGGCCGCGCCCATCGGCGAAGCTGGTGCCATATCTGCCCTCGAACTTATACTGGCCGGCATCCGCGCGCGAGGAAATGCCCCCCTCCACGCCCATGTTGACGCCTTCGAACCGGTCGTCGATGATCATGTTGACGACGCCCGCGACCGCATCCGAACCCCATGCGGCAGAGGCGCCGCCGGTAACGATGTCGACGCTCTTCACCATGATCGAGGGCACGGTGTTGAGGTCGTTGTCGCTGACGAGGCGGCGGCCATCGACCAGCACCAGCGAGCGGGTCTCGCCAAGGCCGCGAATGTTGATCGGGAAACGGCCCGCCTGCGCATTGGTGCCGGAGGTCTGCGGCGACTGCGATGCCTTGAACTGGGGCAGGTCGGCCAGCGCCGCGCCGATATTGGTGCGGCTGACGACGTTGAGGTCCTCCTGCGTCATGTGCAGCAGCGGCGTCGGGGATTCATAGCCAGGGCGGTCGATGCGCGACCCGGTGACGATGATCTCCCCCTGACCGGTTCCCGCGCCGTCCGCGTTCGACTGGGCGAAGGCGCCCGGCGCCAGGGTGGACAGGAGGGCGACAGTGGCTGTGGCCGTGGTAGCCAGAATAGGTTGCCTGCGAATGAACCGACGCTGTTTCATGAAATTTCCCCGTGTTGCTTTGGTCGCGGCCATGTCGCCGCGATTCCGCCTGTTTTTCCTGTGAGGATAGGGATGAAACGGCCCGGATGGAGTGGGAACATCCACTTTTCCGGTTATGCAGGGGGCCAAGGGAGCCGTTACCGGGTCCAGGCGGCGATATCGGGGCGGGGCCAGTCCCGGCGGTGGCGCATATAGGCGCGCGGCCGCCGGAAAATAGCGGGCGTCAGGCGGTGGGAGGCAAGGGAGGGGGAAAGGGGCGCGCTTCAGCCCAGCCGGTTGTCAGCGAGCGCCTGCACGCGGGCGAAGGCGGCATTGGCTCCGGCGGCGGCGCGCTCTTCCTCCTCCGCAGAGAGCGACGCCGCATCCAGCCGCGCGGTGAAGGCGCGCCAATGGGCGGCCGGTCCCTCGGCTGCGGGGGCCAGATGCCGCGCCCCATGATCGTCCGAGAGGCCGATTTTCGCCGCCTCCTTGCGCAGCAGGGCCGCGCCCATGTTCGATCCTTCCGCAACATAGAGCCAGCCCAGCGCGGTCGGCACGTCGATCGGTGCGCCCGGTGCAAAGACGGGCGTGTCCGCCTCCTCCGGCAGGGGGGCGCCGATATCCCGGAGGTCGGCTGCGATCAGGTCGACGCGCCTGCGCCCGGCAAGGCCGGGAAACAGCGCCTGCAAGCGCGCATCGTCATAAAGCGCGGCAATGTCGCGGTGGAAGAGATATTGCACCTGCACGAAGCGGGCATAACCCTCCACGCTCGCAAAGGACGCCGCCGCCATGATCGAGCTGTCGAGTCGCTGGTGGGTTTCCTGCGTGAGCGCCCTCAGCCTTTTTGCGCGGGAGGGATCGAGGGTCTCAATGGTCATGCGCTGTCCTTTCCTCGGGAGGGGATGCCGGGACGGGCTTATATCGCATCTGCGAAGGCGAATTGCAAATCTTTCGCAATAATCGCCGCCGGACCGGGCCCAGACCGGGCATTGCCGATCCGGCGGGAGAGGTCATGCGACCGACGGGCTGGGCCGGGGGGATATTTCCCTCTCACCCGGCGCGCCTTCCTCCTCGACGGGGATTTCCGCCGCCAGATTCGGGGCATAGCGATAGGGACCTAGCACCGCGTAGAGCAGCACGGTGATTGCCATGCACAGCGCCATGACGAGGAAGGCGGGCTGATAGCTGCCATAATGGTCATAGCACCAGCCCACCGCGAGCGGGGCCAGCCCCATGCCGAGCGCGAGGAAGGGCGACTGGATGCCGGTCAGCGCGCCGAAGCTCTTGAGGCCGAAGAAGCGGATCTGGAAATAGGTGCCCATCGGCCGCTGCGCGCCCCCGGCAAAGCCCAGCAGCGACATGGCGAAGATCAGCAGCGGCACGCCGCCGAAGCTCGCCGACATCAGCATGAAGCAGACCAGCGCGAGGGTGGTGAGCAGGCTGAACGGCGCGGCGATCCACGCACGCTTCGCATGGTCGGTCGCCCAGCCGCCGATGATGGTCCCCGCCGCCATCGCGATGGTCATCGCGGTCAGCACCCAGCCGAGCGAGGCGGCGTTGAAGCCGCGCTCCGTCAGATAGGGCAGAAAATGCGGCATCAGCCCGAAGGCGGGGCCGATGGCGAGCAACGAGGCGATGGCGATGAGCCAGAAGCTGCGATCGCGCAGGATTTCGGGGACGGTGAGGCCCGGAAGCCGGTCCGACGAAACGGGCTGGCCGCTTTCGGCGGGCGCCCCCGGTGCATCGGGTTCGGGCAGGAAGAAATAGGAAATGGGCACGGTGGCGAGGATGACGAGGCCCATGCCGACGAACATGCCGCGCCAGCCCAGCGAGGTGATCATCCACAGGATCATCGGCGGCATGAACGCCATGGCGACGCTCGATTCGACGCCGAAGATCGCGAGCGCCTTGCCGCGATGGCGGGTGAACAGCGATCCGATCACCTTGGAATAGCCGATGGCGGTGGTGCCGGTCACGCCCAGCAGCGCGAAGGCCGCGTAAAATTGCCAGAGCTGGCCGTCGAGGCGGGACATGCCGATCACCACCAGCGCCACCACCAGCGTGCCGAGCAGGATCATCCTGCGCACGCCGAGGCGATCGACCATCCGGCCGAGAAGAGGCGAGGCGCAGGCCCCGGCCAGCATCATCGCGGTCTGGCCGCCGGAAAATTCGGTGCGCGACCAGCCGAATTCCTGCGTCATCGGCAGCAGCAACAGGCCGATCGCCATCAGCGGCAGCGTAGTGGAGCCGAACATCGTGCCGAGCAGCACCACCAGGCTGATGCGGATCTTGCGGGCGGAGAAATCCGATTCCTCTTCCACCGGGGAAGGAGGCGGCGTGGATAGGCTCTGCGACGTCATGGCAATCCTCCCTGCATGCGGCTCTGTTGCTGGCCGTCTTTGCGGTCTTGCGTCCGGTTGCGCCCGTCACCGGCGCATCTGTCACCGGCGTATCTGTCATCGGTGCACGCGTGCGCCGGTAATGCTGTCCGGGCCTGCCGCGGCCCTGTTGTCGTTGTTCATCTGCAAGCCGGGCATGGCGCGATGGCCGCGCCCGGCGTGCCTGTCGGCCTTCAGTCCTGCAACGCATCCTCGCGGCGGCGCTTCAGCTGGTCGTCGAAGACCGGGTTGGAAAGCAGGAACGGGATTGCCTCTGCGCGCTCCTTGTTGAGCGGCTCCTGCGGGAAGGAGGCAAGGATCGCGTCGAAGCGGGTGCGCATGCCGTCGGCGAATTCGGGGTGGGTGAGGATATAGAGATCATTGGCGCGAATGCCCGCGACCACGCGCTCGCCAACCTCGTCCGCCTCCATCCAGAGCGGGGAGTTGGGTCGCTGTTCGAGCTGCTCTTCGCGCTCGCGATAGCCGGAGTCGCCGCGATATTCCTGCGGGCGCAGTTCGCCCGACATCGCGATATTGCTCTGCACCGGGCCGGGCATGAAGGCGGAAACGCCGATATTCTCTGCCGCCAGCTCGCCGCGAATCGCTTCCGACAGGCCGAGCACGGCCGCCTTGGCGGCGGTGTAGATCGCCGAATAGGAAATCGGGATCAGCGCCGATTGCGAGGAGGTGGTGACGACCTGTCCGCCTTCACCATGGGCCTTGATGCGCGGCAGGATCGTGACGAGGCCGTTGATGACCCCGCCCAGATTGACGCCGAGGCCCCAGTCCCAGTCGTCATAGCGCGCGTCCAGCACCGGCCCCATCACGCCGATCCCGGCATTGCCGATCAGCAGGTGGATCTTGCCGAAACGGGCCTCGGCCTGATCGGCCGCCCGGGCGAAAGCGGCGCGGTCGGTCACGTCGAGCTGCACCGTCTCGATCTGCGCGTCGGCGGAGAGTGAGGCGCGGGCGCTGGCGAGCGCGTCCTCGCGGATGTCGGCGATCACCACATTGGCGCCCGCCTTCACCAGCGCGCGGGCGATGCCGAGGCCGATGCCATTGGCGCCGCCGGTGATGAAGGCGGTCTTGCCGCGCAGGTCCGCCATCGGTGTGCTGAGGGTCATGATCAGGGTTCCTTCGAAGAAAGACGACGCGCCGCCGGAGGCGCGCCGCAGTGGGGAGATTTCAAAAAGCCGGAGCGTATGGCGCGTCTTTAGCGCCAGTGTTTTCAGGGCCAGCGTCTTCGGCAGCAGTGGAGGGAAAAGCAGGACAGGGGAACGGAGTGGCGCCGCGTGCCTTTGCACAGGCGTCGCGACGGGGCGCTGCGATCGTGCCGGCAAATAGTGTCCCGATGGCCAAGGCCGCTCTCCTGTTTTGTGTTTTTATTCTGTGTCGAGGCAAGGCTTCGCAAAAAAGAAGGGGCGCGAACAGTCGAGTGTTCATACCAGTATCGGCACTAACCAGTTTAGCATATCCTGTTGTAAAGGAATGTTAAAATAGGGTGCGTGTGGATGCTGGCGTTACCCTTTTCGGTGTGCTTTGGGTGGTAGTTTTTCTTCCAATTGACAGGCTGGCCGTTGGTTGAAAGGATTTGGCGTCTTTCGGAAATAGGGGGCGTGCAGATCGGCGCCTGACAGGGATATCGGGGCTGGAGGTATCGTCTCCAGCTTCTGGAGATGCGCGCCCCCGATCCGGACAATGGCCATGCGCGGGATCGCCGCGACTGGCGATGATAGCGATGGAGAGGGTTGAACGATGAAGGATTTGAAGGGCCAGCTTGCATTCATTACCGGCGGCGCGTCGGGGGCAGGGTTGGGACAGGCGCGTGTGTTCGGCCGGCAGGGCGCGAAAATCTGCATCGCCGATGTGCGCCCCGAAGCGATCGAGGCGGCACTGGCGGAACTGCGCGCCGAGGGCATAGAGGCCCATGGCATCGCGCTCGACATCACCGACCGCGAGGCCTATGCGCGCGCCGCCGATGAGGTGGAGGCGGTGTTCGGCATGGCCCCGACCCTGTTGTCCCACACCGCAGGCGTGAACAGCTTCGGCCCGATCGAGAACACCAGCTATGATGATTTCGACTGGCTGATCGGCGTCAATCTGGGCGGGGTCATCAACGGCTGCGTCACCTTCGTCCCGCGCATGATCGCCAGCGGCAAGCCCGGCCATATGGTCGCGGTATCCTCCATGGGCGGCTTTCAGGGCAGCAGCCTCGCCGCGCCCTATTCGGCGGCGAAGGCGGCGGTCATCAACCTGATGGAAGGCTATCGCATGGGCCTTGCCCAATATGGCATCGGCGTGACGATCTGCTGCCCGGCCAATATCAAGTCGAACATCGCCGAGGCGTCCAAGCTGCGCCCGGCCCGTTTCGGCAAGAGCGGTTATGTCGAAAATGCGGATTCGATCGCCTCGCTCCAGTCGATCCACCAGCATGGGATGGAGCCGGATCAGCTGGCGACCGCGATCCTCGAAGGGATCACCGACAACAAGCCCTATGTCATTCCCTATCCGGAAGTGCGCGACATGCTCTCCCAGCATTTCGCGGAGATCGTCGAAGCGGTGCCGTCGGTGGAGAGCGACCCCGAGGGCGTGAGAGTGCGGACCGAGGCCCTCGCCAACTGGGCGGCGGAACGAACCGCTGTTTTCATTGAAAAGGCGGACTGAACCTTTAAACTGAGCCTTTAAGAGGCCAAGGCAGGCGGCGCTCTTCCTCGCCCGGCAAGGGCGAGGGGGACGCCGCTGTCGTTGCGGGAGGAAGAGGACGTGCGTTCTCCATGCCCCATCCATTCGCAAGCGGCGGGAGAACGCCCGCTCCTCCATCCGCTATGCTTTGGGCCGCCAATGCCCGACCGTCTTTCGCTGTTTCTCACAAGGGCTATGGCCAAGCGATCGGGAAAGCGATAAGCCCTTGCGCCAATGAGAATATGGAGAGCCAGCAAGCCCGGACGATGGGCGTTTTACGTCCTGTTCCTGGGCGTGCTCTTCACGCGTGTGCTCGTGCCCACCGGTTATATGCCGGTGGCCGGACCGCAGGGCATGGTCATCTCGCTCTGTACCGGCATGGGCGCGGTCAAGGCTTATGTGCCGCTCGGGGCCAAGCACGAAACGCCGGAAGATCCTGACTCGCACGGCAAGAAGGACAGCAGTTGCACCTTCGCGGCGGGTCTCGGCCATGGCCTGCTTGTTGCCGACATGGGTACGCCGCCTGCTGTCCCGGCGTTGACGGAACAGCGCCATGGGCGCGCCATCGCCGACCTCACCGTCCATCGCCTCGCCGCGCCGCCACCCCCGGCGCAGGGACCGCCCGCGCTCGCCTGACAAGGACAGCGCGGCGGACGACGGCATTTCCTCTCGTTCGCCTGATTTTCTTCCCTTCCGCCATGGGGGCGGCGGTCGCGCCTATAGCGGCCGGGGCTGACGAGAGACCTTTATGCATATCCAGTTCCGGGCGCTGCGCGCGCCCTTGCAGGCCGCGTGCGGCGTGCTTGCCTTTGCCATCACCACCGCGCCGACCCGCGCGGAGGAAGCGCCCCAGGCCGATACCAGCTTTTCCGTGGGGGAGATCATCGTCACCGCGCGCGGCATGGCGGGCAACAGCGCCAATGTGGTGACTTCCATCGACCGGCTGGGCGGCGATGTCGCGCAAAATGCGAACGTCAACTATGCGTGGGAATTGCTCGGGCGTCTGCCCGGCGTGATGCTCACCAATTTCAATCAGGGCACGACGAGCGGCAAATTCTCGTTCCGTGGCTTCAACGGCGAGGGAGAGATCAACGCGGTGAAGCTGCTGATCGATGGCATCCCTTCGAACAGCAATGATGGCAATATGCCGTTCATCGACATGCTCTTCCCGCTCGATATCGCCGGGGTGGAGGTGGTGCGCGGCACGTCCGATCCGCGCTATGGCCTCCATGCGATCGCGGGCAGCGCGAATATGCAGACGCGCATCGGCGGCACCTATCTCGACGCCAAGGCCTCGATCGGCAGCTATGCGACCTATGAGGGGCAGGTTTCGGCCGGGCTGGAACGGGGCGGGTTCAGCCAGAATTATCTCGCCGCCTATCGCCAGTCGGATGGTTATCGCGCGCATGGCGATCTCGATCGCCTCAGCCTTGCGGGCAAATGGTTCTACAGCTTCTCTCCCGATGTGCGGCTGGGCGCGATCGCCCGCTATTATCGCGGCACCGCGCAGGAGCCGGGCTATCTCACCTTTGCCGACGCCCGCGCCGACCCGCGCATGACCAACGCCTATAATGCGAGCGACGGCGACCGGCGGACGATGCAGCAGTACAGCCTGCATTTCGATGCCAGCCTCGACGAGCGGCTCGACTGGACCGCCAAGGCCTATGTCAATCGGCTGCGCGATGACCGCTATGTCAAATTTTCCGCCACGACCTCGCAGCAGCGGCGGGTGACGAACGAGGATCAATGGGGCGTCCTCACCGCGCTCCATTATCATGCGAGCCTTGCCGGACGGCCGCTGATGCTGGAACTGGGCGGCGATTATCAGGATCAGGACAATATCTCCCGCCGCTATCTGACGGCGGGGCGCGTGCCCACCAGCCAGACCCGCGATCAGGCATTTCGCCTGCGCGTCGGCGGTGTCTACGCGCAGGCGATATTGGAGGTCACGCCCTGGCTGCGGCTGACGCCTGCCTATCGCATCGACTGGGTGGGCGGCCATTTCGACGATCTGCTGACCGGCATCGACGCGCCGGTCAACGACTATGGCGCGATCCGCCAGCCCAAGATGAGCATCAGCCTGACGCCGCTGCAAGGGCTGACGCTCTATGGCAATTGGGGACGCAGCTTCCAGATCGGCGTCGGGTCGGGCGCCTATCTCATCCCCCCGCGGCAGACCGACCTGGCCCCCTCGATCAACACCGGCTGGGAGGGCGGCATCCGCTACGCGCTGGGGCAGATGCTGGAGGCACGCGTTGCGCTCTGGCAGCAGAAGGCGACGGGCGAGATCAAGCGCAAGCTCAACGATCCGCTGGGTGACAGCGAAAATCTCGGCGCGACGCGGCGACGCGGGGCGGATGTGCAACTGAGCGCGAAGCCGGTCGCGGGGCTGTCCTTCTGGGGGGCGGTGTCGCATCAGAAGGGGGTGATCCTCACTCCCGATCCCGCGACGCCCCAGTATAAAGGCAATGATATCGACCATGTGCCGCACTGGCTCTTTTCGGGCGGCGCGGATTTTACCGCGATCCCGCGCCTGCGGCTGTCCTTCTGGGGCGGGGGCCAGTCCTCCTATTATCTCGCCAGCGACAATGCGCAGGGCCGCTGGGGCGATTATGCGACGCTGAATGTCGAGGCCGCATGGCAGGCGACGTCCCATGTCGAACTGTCGCTGACCGCCCGCAATATCACCGATGAGCGCTATGAATATGTCTGGTGGGACGGCGCGCAGACGATGCACAGCCCGGCCGATGGCGCCAATGTGACGGCGGCCGTGCGGATGCGGTTCTGACCGCATGGGCACGCGCGGGCGCTTCCTTTGGCGGCAGCTGCACCTCTGGCTTGGTCTGAGCCTGGGAGCATTGTTCGTGCTGCTGGGTCTCACCGGGTCGGTACTGGCCTTTTACCCGGAGATCGACGCCGCGCTGCATCCTGAAATTCGGCCTGAAATCCGGGTGATGGCGCAGCAGGGCCATGCGCCGGACTGGGCGTCTCCTGTTTGGGACAGGGCGCTCGCCACCGTGCGGGCGCAATGGCCGGACAAAGACGGGCCGTGGCGGTTCGAGGCGACAGGCAAAGCCGGCGCCATCCCCGCCCGCTATTATAATCCGCCCGAACGCGCCGGAAGGATGTTCGCGCCGATGATGGTGTGGCTCTCGCCCGATGGCGGCGAGGTGCTGCGTCGCGACTATTGGGGCGATTATGCGATGACGTGGATCTACGATCTGCATCAGCAATTGCTCGCCGAGGCGCTGGGAAAGGCCCTTGTCGGCTGGTCGGGCCTTGCCATGCTGATGTTGCTGGCGAGCGGGCTGATCGTCTGGTGGCCGCGCGGAAGCTGGCGCAAGGCGCTGGCCTTCAAGCGCGATGCGATGGCGCTGCGCAGGCTGCGCGATATCCACAAGCTCGGCGGATTGGCGAGTTTCGCGCTGCTCTTCATCCTTGTCGCGACGGGCGTGCTGCTGGCCTTGCCGGAGGAGCGCGACCGGCTAATGGCCGCCACCATCGGCCCGGTCGATGCGATACCGATGGCGATGACGATGAAGGCAGGGGGCGATGTGGCCCATAGTCTGCCGCCCGGTCCGCAGATCAGCATCTCGCAGGCGCTGGCGGTGGCGCACCGCGCTTTGCCCGACGGGCGGCTTGCGTGGATCGAGGTGCCGGGCAGGGACAGCGGCCTCTTCAAGATTCGCGTGCAAGTGCCGGGCGATCCGAGCTTCCGCTTTCCCCATAGCTATGTCCATGTCGACCAGCGCAGCGGCAGGGTGCTGGGCGTCTATGACGCGCGGCGCATGGGGGCGGCCTCGACGATCAACGGCTGGCTCCACCCGTTGCACGATGCCTCCATCGGCGGAATGCCGACCCGCCTGCTCGCTGTGGTGGCCGGGCTGGTGCCGCTGTTGCTGTTCACCACCGGCCTGCTCCATTGGCTGCGGCGGAGGCGCGCGCGGGGAAACGCGGTTGGCAGGCGCGCCGCCACGCGGTAAGGGCGGGACATGCTGCGCATTACCGGATTGAAACTGCCCCTCGACCATGAGCCGGAGGCCTTGCCCGCCGCCATCTGCCAGCGCCTTGGCATAGCGGCCGGGGCGCTGCGCGGATATGAGATGGTGCGCCGGGGCAATGACGCGCGCAAGAAGAGCGCGATCCTGCTGATCTATACCGTCGATGTCGATGTGGAGGGCGAGGCGGCGCTGCTGGAGCGTTTCGCCAGCGACCATGAGGTGCGCGCGAAGCCCGACACCGACTATCATTTCCCGGTCCATGCGCCCGATGGCTGGCAGGGCCTGCGTCCGGTCGTGATCGGCGCGGGGCCGTGCGGGCTGTTCGCCGGACTGCTGCTCGCGCAAATGGGCTTCCGTCCGATCATCCTCGATCGCGGCAAGATCGTGCGCGAGCGGACGAAGGATACCTGGGGGCTATGGCGCCGGGCCGAGCTTAATCCGGATTCCAATGTGCAGTTCGGAGAGGGCGGGGCGGGCACCTTCTCCGACGGCAAGCTCTATTGCCGGGTGAAGGATCCGCGCTTTCTTGGCCGCAAGGTGCTGGACGAATTTGTGAAGGCAGGCGCGCCCGAGGATATCCTCTATGAGGCCCACCCGCATATCGGCACGTTCCGGCTCGTCTCGATGGTCGAGAATATGCGCCGCACGATCGAGGAGCTGGGCGGCGAATATCGCTGGCAGACGCGGGTCGATGATCTGGAGATGGAGCGCCTGCCCGATGGGCGCTTCGGCCTGCGCGGGCTGCACCTGCATGACGGCAGCTTTCTGGAGGCTGACCATGTGGTGATGGCGATCGGCCATAGCGCCCGCCCGACTTTCGAGATGCTGCACCGGCGCGGCGTCCATCTGGAGGCCAAGCCCTTTTCCATCGGCGTACGGATCGAGCATCCGCAGGCGTGGATCGACGAGGCGCGCTTCGGCGCATGTGCGCGCCATCCGATTCTCGGCACCGCCTCCTACAGCCTCGCGCATCATTGCTCGAACGGGCGGACGGTCTACAGCTTCTGCATGTGCCCCGGCGGGCGCGTGGTCGCCGCGACTTCCGAGGAAGGCCACGTCGTCACCAATGGCATGAGCCAATATTCGCGCGCCGAGTTCAATGCGAACAGCGGCTTCGTCGTCGCGATCGAGCCGGAGAAGGACTATCCGGGCGGGCCGCTCGCGGGCATCGATTTCCAGCGCCATTGGGAATCGCTCGCCTATGTGGCGGGCGGGTCCAATTATAACGCGCCGGGGCAGAAGGTCGGGGATTTCCTCGCCGGGCGGCCCTCGACAGAACTGGGTGAGGTGATCCCTTCCTACAAGCCGGGCGTGACGATGACCGACCTGACGCAATGCCTGCCCGCCTTCGCGGTGGAGGCGATGCGCGAGGCTTTGCCGGTTTTCGGGCGGCAGATCGCCCAGTATGACCATCCCGACGTGGTGATGACGGGCGTGGAGACGCGGACCTCCTCGCCGGTGCGCATCACGCGCGGCAAGGATTTCCAGAGCCTCAATGTCGAGCGTCTGTTCCCGGCGGGTGAGGGCGCGGGCTATGCGGGTGGCATCCTTTCCGCCGCGATCGACGGCATCAAGGTGGCGGAGGCCATGGCGCGGAGTATGGCCTCTCGCTGACATCAGCCAAGCAAAACCGTTCGGACTGAGCCTGTCGAAGCCCTGCCCTTAACCCTTCAAGAAATGCAGCCCTTCGACAAGCTCAGGGCGAACGGATTTAGTTGGTCTCCAACGCGTCCAGCGCCTCACTCGCCTGCATCCAGAGCATCTCGGCTTCCTCGATCTTCTGTTCGAGATCGGCGCGGCGGACCATCAGTTCGGTCATGGTCTTGCCCTTTTCCTTCGGCCCCGCAGAGGCCGGGTCGAACAGCGCGCGATCGATGTCGGATCGCTGCGCGGTGAGATCGGCGAGCAGCTTCTCGCTCTTCTTCACATCGGTTTGCAGCGTCTTGTAGCGTTCGCGCGCTTCGGCATTGGCGCGGCGATCGGCCTTGCGGTCGGTTTTCTTCGCGCCCTCCACCTGCGACGCCGAGGCGCCCCGGCCTAGTACGAAATCGGTATAATCCTCCAGCGATCCGGCAAATTCCTTAGCCTGCCCGCTATCGACCAGCACGAGCCGGTCGGCGGCCAGCTCGATCATGTGCCGGTCATGGCTGACGATCACCACCGCGCCCGAATAGCTGTTCAATGCCTGCACCAGCGCCTCGCGGCTGTCGACGTCGAGGTGGTTGGTCGGTTCGTCGAGGATGAGGAGATGCGGCGCGTTGCGGGTGATGAGCGCCAGCGCCAGTCGCGCCCGCTCGCCGCCCGACAATGTGCCGACCTTCTGCGTCGCACGGTCGCCGGAAAAGCCGAAGCGCCCCAACTGCGCGCGGACCGCGCCGGGCGTCGCGCCCTTCATCTCCCGCGTCATATGGTCGAGCGGCGTGTCGTCCACGTCCAGTTCCTCGACCTGATATTGGGTGAAGTAGCCGACATTCATTTTGCCGGACGCGTTCATCGCGCCTTCCATCGGCGGCAGTTGCGCGGCGAGCAGGCGGGCAAGCGTGGTCTTGCCGTTGCCGTTCTTGCCAAGGAGCGCGATGCGATCATCCGGGTCGATGCGCAGGTTGAGGCGCTGGAGAATCGGCTTCTCATCATAGCCGACCGCCGCCAGATCGAGTGTGATGAGCGGCGGGCGCAGCGGATCGGGATCGGGGAAGCTGAAGCTCAGCGTCGGATCTTCGATCGCAGCAGCAATGGGTTGCATCTTCGCCAGCGCCTTGGCGCGGGACTGGGCCTGCTTGGCGGTGCTGGCGCGCGCGCTGTTGCGGGCGACATAATCCTGTAGCTTGGCGCGCTCTGCCGCCTGCTTTTCCCGCGCGGCGGCAAGCTGGGCGAGCCGCTCGGCGCGCTGGCGCTCAAACGCGTCATAACCGCCGGGATAAAGCGTCACCTTGCCGCCTTCGAGGTGCAGGATGTGATCGACGACATTGTTCAAAAGGTCGCGCTCATGGCTGATGATGAGGATCGTCGCGCGATAATCCTTCAGGAAATTCTCCAGCCACAGCGAGGCCTCCAGATCGAGGTGGTTCGACGGTTCGTCGAGCAGCAGCAGATCCGGCGCGGAAAAGAGCAGCGCGCCCAGCGCCACGCGCATCTTCCAGCCGCCCGAATAGCTGTCGAGCGGGCGCTGTTGCATTTCCTCGTCGAAGCCGAGGCCGGTGAGGATGCGGCCCGCGCGCGCCGGGGCGCTATAGGCGTCGATCGCGATCAGGCGATCATGGATATCCCCCAGCCGGTGCGCGTCGGTGGTGGTTTCGCTCTCGACCAGCAGCGCGGCGCGTTCGGTATCGGCGGCGAGCACAGTTTCGAACGGCGTCGCGTTGCCGCTCGGCGCTTCCTGCGCGATATAGCCGATGCGGGTGTCGCGCGGCATGTCGACGCTGCCGCCATCGGGGTCGATCTGGCCGATGATCGTCTTCATCAGCGTTGATTTGCCTGCGCCGTTGCGGCCGATAAGCCCCACGCGCGAACGCGGCGGTAGCGCGGCTCCGGCACGGTCGAGAATGACGCGCCCGCCAAGGCGCACGGTGATGTCGTTGATCGTCAGCATGGACGCGCCGTTAGCATGATGCGGCGCAAGAAGAGAACAGATTCTGCGTGCTTGATGCCGAACCCTTCGGGCGACGGGATATCATGCCCACCGCCCGAAGGGTGTCGCGACGCTTATTGATCGCTCAGGAAGCTGAGCGACGTCATATGATAGATGGTCGTAACCTTGTTCCCGGCCAGCGTCAGGTCGCCTTTTTCTTCCTGGGTGGCGGCGAGAATATAGCGGCCCTTTTCGGACAGCGGCACGGTGACCCGGCCTTGCGCATCGGTGGCGAAGCTCTTCGTCCACTTGTCCGGGGTGATGACGGTGACATTGCCCGCCACCGGCTTGCCATCGCGGATCAGGGTGAAGGCATTGCCCCCGGCGGTGACAGGCACGATTTCCAGCGGCAGCAGCGCCTTGGTCTCGGTGCGGCCGGCGCGGGCATAATAGATGACGCCCTGTTTCTTGCCGTCCTCGCCCCAGGGTTCGAACACGCTGTCATCGATGACGCGGACATCGCCTGCGGGAACCGCAACCTCGATATAGCCGGCCTTGCGCTGCTGCGGGGCGGTGGAGGCGGGGACGAGGCGCGGGGCCTTCAGCTTTTCAAATTCGGGATCCCCGCCTTCGGGCAGGGCTTCGCCCGGTTCGCCCAGATAGATGCGGGCAGGACCAGCGCCATCGCGTTCCACCCAGACTTCATGGGCCTCGACCGCCGGTGCGGCCGCGAGCAGGGTGAGACAGGTCAGGATCAGTTTCTTCACAGGATTATGCCTCCCAGAGTGAGATTATCGGATAGCCCACATTCTCCCGGCTCGTTTTTTGAAACGAGTCCGTTTTTCTTATCGGGAATGCTTGTGGCATCGCTTTTGCGGAAGGGCACGCTTTTTCTGCCTGCGGGGCTATTTTCGATATAATCTAAGATATATCTTGAGTTGAGATATATCTTAGATTATATCGCAATGCGTGATCGCTGCCATCCGATCGGAAGAAAGGAGAAGGCGGCGGCGATATCGGGAGAAGGGGATGAGACAGGCGGCGCCTGCCCTTTCGCAATTGGAGATTTTATGGACCATCAGATTATCCGTCACCGGCACGACATCAAGCGCCGCAGTCTTACCGTCCGGGAAAAGACCCATATCACGCCCGGCATGATCCGTATCCTGCTGGAAGGCAGCGACCTTGCCGATTTCCCCAGCCTGTCGCCCGACGACCATGTGAAGCTGTTCGTTCTGGACGATGCGGGGGAACGGGCGATGCGCGATTATACCCCGCGCCGCTTCGACCGCGAGGCGCAGACGCTGACGCTCGATTTCGCGGTGCATGAGGCCGGACCGGCGACGCGCTGGGCGATCGAGGCTGCCGAAGGGGATGCGCTGGAAATCGGCGGACCGCGCGGTTCCGTCACGGTGTCGCCGACCTTCGACTGGTGGCTGCTGATCGGCGATGAAACCGCGCTGCCCGCGATTGGCCGCCGTCTGGAGGAACTGCCCGCCGGCACGAAGGTCATCACGCTGGTCGCGGTTGCCGATGCGGCGGAGGAGCAGGCCTTCGACACGGCTACCGACCATCAGGCGCTGTGGGTGCACCGTCCGCTGACCGCCGCAGCCGATCCGGCCCCGGTGCTTGCCGCGCTGAAGCAGATCGATCTGCCCGCGGGCGACGGCTTCATCTGGATCGCCAGCGAGGCGCAGGTCGCCCGCGCGCTGCGGGATCATGTGCTGAACGAGCGGCAGCATCCCAAGGGCTGGCTGAAGGCGGCGGGCTATTGGAAACAGGGTGTCGCCGATGCCCATGACAAGCTGGACGACTGACCCACCATTCTGCCTTTTGTTGTTCCCCGCCGGAAGGATCATCCGGCGGGGCGATATTCGTTATACCGAAATTGGATGGAGGCGTGGCGGCGCTGGCCACGGGCGCTAGACTTCTGCTTTTGCGTGCTTTTTGCAATAATGAGGGCGTGGCACCGGCGCAGGCCGATGCACGCGCGCCCTTCTTCTTCCGGCTTGTGGCTTGAAATTGCGATATTTTGCGCTGATGGCGGGCGGAAAGAAGGAAATGGCCGCAGCAGATGCCGGAGCAGATGATAGATCGGGAAACGACGCGCGAGCAGACGATCGGTGCCTATAGGCGCCTGACGAGGCAGCGTATCCTGATCCTCTCGGTGATCGCGGCGCTGAGCCTTATCGTGTTCGCGGTCGATATTTCTACCGGCCCTGCCAACCTGCCGTTGCGGCAGGTCTGGGCGGGCCTGTTCGATCCGGCCAGCCTGACGATGCCGCAACTCACCATCATCCGCGAGGTGCGTCTGCCTTATGCGCTGATGGCGATACTGGTCGGCGCGGCGCTTTCGCTCGCCGGGGCGGAGATGCAGACGATCCTCAACAATCCGCTCGCCAGCCCGTTCACGCTGGGCGTGTCGTCTGCCGCCAGTTTCGGCGCGGCGCTGGCGATCGTCGCGGGGATCAGCCTGCCGCTGCTGCCCGCGCACTGGCCTGCCGACGGGATGGTGCCGATCAACGCCTTCCTCTGTGCCTTTGCCTCGGTGCTGCTGCTGGAATTTCTGGCGCGCAGCCGGGCGGCGGGGGTGGAGGGCGTCGTGCTGTTCGGCATTGCGCTGGTGTTCACCTTCAACGCGCTGGTGGCCCTGCTTCAGTTCGTCGCCTCGCAGGAAGCACTTTCGCAGCTGGTGTTCTGGAGCATGGGGTCCTTGAACCGGGCGACATGGGGCAGTCTTGGCGTGCTGGCGCTGGTGCTGCTGATCGTCACGCCCTTCTCCCTGCGTGCTGCCCATGCGATGACCGCGCTACGGCTGGGCGAGGACCGGGCGCGCAGCTTCGGCATCGACGTGGCGCGGCTGCGCTTCGCCTCGCTGCTGCGGATCAGCGCGCTGGCCGCTACATCGGTGGCCTTTGTCGGAACCATCGGCTTCATCGGGCTGGTCGGCCCGCATATCGCGCGGCTGATGCTGGGCGAGGATCATCGCTTCCTGCTGCCCGCCTCGATGCTGACCGGGGCATTCATCATGTCGGTGGCGTCGGTGGGGAGCAAGATATTGGTGCCGGGCGTGCTGCTCCCGGTCGGCATCGTCACATCGATGATCGGCGTGCCGGTGTTCCTCACCCTCATCCTGCGCAAGCCGGAGCGGGTGTGATGCAGCATCGGGAGAGCCTTCACATCAGCGGCCTGACGACCGGCTATGCCGGGCATGTCGTGGTCGATGCGCTGGATATCGCCGCGATAGAGCCGGGGCAGGTGGTGTCCCTGCTCGGCCCCAATGCAGCGGGCAAGACGACGCTGCTGCGCGCGCTGGCAGGGCTGCACAGGGCGAGCGGCGTAGTGCAACTGGGCGAGACCGATCTGCTCGCGTTGCCGCTGGCGGACCATGCCCGCCATGTCACCTATATGCCGCAGAGCCTGCCGCAGCGGATCGCGCTGACGGTGCTGGAGGCGGTGATCGGCGCATTGAAGGCGTCCCCCATCGGCGGGGTGCCGCTCTCCGGCCATGCGATCACCGAGCGCGCGCTCGACGTGATCGAGCGGGTCGGCATCGGCGCTCTGGCGATGGAGGGCCTCAACCATCTGTCCGGCGGGCAGCGGCAACTGGCGTCGCTGGCGCAGGCGCTGGTGCGCCAGCCGCGCGTGCTGTTGCTGGATGAGCCGATCAGCGCGCTGGACCTGCATTATCAGTTACGCGTGATGAAGCTGGTGCGGGCGCTGGCGAAGGAAAGCGGCATGATCGTCATCATGGTGCTGCATGATCTTTCGATCGCCGCCCGCTGGTCGGATCGGATCGTGCTGCTGGCCGGGGGGAAGCTCGTGGCCGATGGCCCGCCCGCGCAGGCGATCACCGCGCAGGCGCTGGCCGATGTCTACCGCGTGGTCGCGCGGGTAGAGACGGACCATAACGGGCTGCATATCGCGATTGACGATATTGTATAACCCATCGGCCGGAGCCACCCTGTTGGCCCTATAAATTTAGTGATAGGCAGGGCCATGCTCACATTGTCCTGCCTCTGCGGCCAGATACATATCGAAATCAGCAAACGCCCCGATTTCGTCCATGCGTGCAACTGCACCCTGTGCAGCAAAACGGGCGCGCATTGGGGCTATTTCCACCCGTCGGAGATACAGGTCGACGGAGCGGCAAAGGGATATTGCAGGCAGGACAAGGATGATCCGGCGGCAGAAATCCGCTTTTGCGGCCAGTGCGGCTCGACGACTCACTTCATCCTCACCGAAAGCGCCATCGCGAAATTCGGAAATACGCTGATGGGCGTCAACATGCTGCTGGCCGATGAACATGATTTGGCCGGGATAGAGATGCGCTTTCCCGATGGACGCGGCTGGGCGGGCGCGGGCGAATTTTCCTATGTGCGACAGGCACGCATCATCGGGCAGGAAGCGCCGCCCGAATAATCTTTAGAGTAGCTGCAAACAATAAGGCCGGACCATCGCGGGGATGATCCGGCCTTCTTTGCCTATTCTTCGAAGATCAGCGGCGCGGGCTGATCTTCGTGATGGTGTCGCTATCAGCGTCTTTCGCGCCTGCGGACTTGTCGACCGCATAGACCACGCCGTTCCTGCCGAGCGCCACATGATTGGCGGTCGGCGCCGGGCCGAGATTGGCGAGGAGCTTGCCGTCCACATCGGTCACCGCAATGGTGCTGGCGCCGCGATTGGCGACATAGGCGCGGCGCTTGACCGGATCGAACACCACATTGAGCGCGCCCGCGCCGATCGGCGTGTCGGCGATCACCCTGCCGTCCTTGCCGTCGAGTATGACCAGATTGTCGCTGCCCTGCGCCACCACGAAGATACGGCCGGTCTGCGGGTCATGCGACACGCCGATCGCGCCGCGCGCGCCGGGGACGGCAAAGACCTTCTCCACCGCGTCCGCCCTTGTGTCGATCACCGCGACCTCATTGGTGGAGAGGCTGACGGCATAGAGACGGTGGGCCGCCGCGTCGAAGGACAGGCTGGCGGCGGAAAATTCCTTGCCGCGACCTTTGGCGGGAACGTGGATGGTCCCTGCCGGCTCCAGGCTGCTGGTGTCGATCACCAGCACTTCGGGCTTGCCGACGGAACTGACATAGGCCTTGCCGAGCGCACTGTCGACGCGGACGTCGCGCGGATGGCCCACGGTGTCGGGCGCGAACTGCTTCACCAGCGACAGGTCGGACTGGCGATAGGCGGCGACGGTGTTCTGGCGGGTGTTGGTGACCCAGACCATGCCCTTGCCGTCGTCCACGTCAAGACCATAGACCGCGAACAGGCCCGGTCCTTCGCCCGCCTTGCCAGCGCCGGGGCCAGCCGGACGAGGCACCGCATTGGCGCCTTGCGGACCGCGCTCCGGCTCCGGCGCGGGTTGCGGGGACACGCGGGCGAGCACCTTCAGCGTGTCGGCGTCGAGCTTCACCAGTTCGGACTGGCGCACCGGCGGGCGGCCCACGGCGGAGGTGACGAACAGCGCATTGGTCTTGGGGCTATAGGCGGATTGATAAAGGCCGCGCACCGCCTGCGCTTCGGTCAGCACATAGTCCTTCTGGCCCGAAAGCGGGATGGTCGGGGAAACCTTGAGATCGGCAACCGTCGCATAATAGGGTCCCTGCGCGACGATCACGATCGGATGCACGCCGGGCACGGCATTGGCCGGAAGCTGGAACTTGCCCGAAACCTTGCCTTCCGCATCGGCGACCAGCGGTGTCGTGGTCAGCGGGGCAGAGCCATAGAGCAGCGTCACCTGCTGGCCGGAGCGGAAACCTTCGCCCGAGGCGCTGACTTCGCCGCCGGCAAGGATCGGCTGGCCGCGTTCGGCGCCGGAAAAGCGGACTTGCGCTTCCGACGTCTTGTCGAGCGTGGTGAAGGCGGATTCGGCGGAGGCCGTGCCGGCTGCCATGGTCATGCCGGTGATGAGCGCGCCCGCGCCCAGCAACGCAATGCCTGCCCGTTTCGCTCTGGTAGAATGGGTCATCGATTAATCTCCTGCTTGTTCGTTCAGGGAAAATGCCGGTCTTGCCGGCGAGGATTCTGGAAGAGGGCGCGCCGCCGGGCCTTTATTGCAGGCTGGTCCAGTAGACCCCCTCATAAGGGATCGCGAGGAACCGGCTGTTGATGGTCGCCAGCGTGGCGGCCGGGTCGATGTCGCGGAACAGGTCGGGATGGACCCATTTGGCGAAGGTTTCGATCGCGACGATATCGAGCGGCGAATTGATGAGCTGGTGCGAGAAGCCATAGGCGCGGCCGTCGCGCACGGCGGAAAGACCGGCAATTCCCCTGCGGCCGGTGATCTTGCGCAGGGCCGCGCGGGCTTGTTCCCCGCTATATCCCGCACCCAGCACAAGACCCCCCGCCTTGGCCAGATGGGGGCCGCCGGTCCCGATATAGATATGGGGATCGCGCGAAATCACATATTCCAGATTGAGCTTGCCGAAGGACTGCCTGATCACATCGGCGCCGATATTATGGCCGCCCACAAAGCTGATATAATCACCGACATTGCCGCGCCCCGGCGAGTTGCAGCAATCCTCGCTCATGCCCGCATGGGCTTCCAGAAAGACGGTGGGGCGATCGCCGGGGGGCAGGGCGGCGACGCGATCGGCGATGCGCTTCATCCGTTCGGCGCGGAAATCGACAAAGGCCCTGGCCTGCTGTTCCCGACCGGTCAGCACCCCCAATATTGCAAGGCTACGACCCAGATTTTCGAACGGCTTCACGAAGAAATCGACGATGACCACCGGCACGCCAGCCGCCTCGACCTGCGCGATCTGGGCATCGGTGATGCCGCTTTCCAGCGACAGCAGCGCGACATCGGGATGCGCGGCGAGCAGCGATTCCACGTCGAATGCGCCCGCGGAACTGGCGATCTTGGGCAGGGTGGCGAGGGCGGGGGATTTCGCGAGGAACTGCTGATAGCTTTCCGTCCCCAGCCGGTTGATATCCTGCGGCCATGCGGCGAGCAGCGAAACCGGGTCGGGGTGGATGAGGGCGAGGGCGACCAGATAGCGGCTGTCATCGATCGCGATCCGGTGGACCGGGCCGCCAAGATGGATGGCGCGGCCGCGAATATCGGTCAGGCCGGGGGCGGAGCCGGTCTCCTGCCGCGCATCGCCAGCGCGCCAGAAGGCGATGGCGGCGAGCAGGACGAGCAGCAGCAAGGCGATGCTGCCAATCTTCGCCGGGGAAAGCCGGATATCGCGTTTCCGCCTGCTGAGCATGTCCTTCACTTTGCGCAAATCCCCCTGAAAGCGCCGCCGGAGCGGACCGGCCATCGGCGCGCCAATGTCATCAGTTGATAATGATTGTAAAGTGCAACAGACATATCTGTATCGGATAACGAATATGAAGTCTGGATATGATATTGATCGGGCATCGGCTGCTGGGGCAGGAGGAAAGCATCATGGCCTTCGACCCTTTCCCCTTTTCCCTGCCCGGCGCGCAGAGCATTCTCCTGCCGGGGCATGTCCCGGGGGAGGCGTATCGGATCGACATCGCCTTGCCGGGCGGAGAGGCGCCGGATCAGGGATGGCCTTCCGTGCTGCTGCTCGATGCGGGGGGCTGTTTCGCCACCACGGTGGAGGCGATGCGCCGGATGAGCCGTCGGCGCGATGCAACCGGCGTCGGGGAGGCAGTGATCATCGGCCTGTCCCCCGCGCGGGAGGATAAGGACACTGCGCGCCGCCAGCGCGACTTTACCGCATCGGGGGCGGGCGCTGAAGGCATTGGCGCGGCGGGCTTTCTCGATTTTATCGAGCATGGCCTTTTCCCGGCGGTTGAGGCCTTCGCCCCGGTTGATCCGCGTCGCCGCACGCTTTTCGGCCATTCTCTGGCGGGTTATTTCGCCTTGTGGGTGCTCGCCCATCGGCCTGCCGTCTTCCGGGCCTATGCGGCGGTCAGCCCCTCCATCTGGTGGGACAGGGAGGGTTTGTTCGAAGCGCTCGGCAAGGCCGCGCTCGGCGATCGCCGCCTGTTCCTGACCGTAGGCCAGTGGGAGGAGGCGCTGCCCCCCTGGCAGCAGGGCCTGCCCGGCAGCGAGGAGGCGCTCGCCCGCCGCCGGAGCCGCCGCATGATCGCCAATGTGCGCGAACTGGGCGCGGTCTTGAAGGCGGTGATGGGCGCAGGGAATGTGCATCAGGCAGTGCTGCCGGAAGAGGATCATGCGTCGATCATTTCTGCGGCGATACCGCGCATGCTGCGGCTGGCTTCGCAGGAAGAGGCGTGAGGCACCGGGGCAAGGGCGGGATGATGATATAAGGCCGCCCGGCATGGCCCATTCATCCAGGCTATAATCGTTATACCGAATTCATCGGTGAACTTTGCCCGGATGGAGGTTATTGCGAGCCATTATCAGAAAATCGGGGGCGTTTATGAACCGCTTGATTCGGCCCTTTGCGGCGTGCAAATCCTTTCTGGCGCTCGGCGGCGCCCTTGCCTTTTCCATCGCTGCCACCGGCGTTGCCGTTGCGGCCGAGGGAAGCGGTGTTCCCGCGGTGTTGCCGCATGATCTTTCCCCATGGGGGATGTTCATGGCGGCCGACTGGGTGGTGAAGTCGGTGATGATCGGCCTTGCGCTGGCATCGATCGCCACCTGGACCGTGCTGGTCGCCAAGACGCTGGAACTGAAGCGCAGCGTGGCACTGCATCGCGCCGCGCTGGAGAAGGTGGAGGACGCCACGGGTCTTGCCGATGCCGTGCGGACGCTCGATCCGGGCGCGGCCGCCGCGCTGGCGCTGCTCAACGCGACCCGCCGGGAAATCCAGCAGTCCGCCGATGCGCTCGATGATGTGGATGGGCTGAAGGAGCGCGTCGTTTCCCGTCTGGACCGGATCGAGGCGGCCGCCGCGCGCCGGATGCAACGCGGCACAGGCGTGCTCGCGACCATCGGTTCGACCGCGCCCTTTGTGGGCTTGTTCGGCACGGTCTGGGGCATCATGAACAGCTTCGTGGGCATCGCGGCATCGCAGACGACCAATCTCGCCGTCGTTGCCCCAGGTATCGCCGAAGCGTTGCTGGCGACCGCCATCGGCCTTGTCGCGGCCATTCCGGCGGTGGTGATCTACAATCATTTCGCGCGGCAGGTGACGGGATATAAGGCGCTGATCGGCGATACGTCCGCCGCCGTGCTGCGTCTCGTCTCCCGCGATGCGAGCCGGGGCCGGGTGAGCACCGGCTTCCTTCAGGCGGCGGAATAAGCGATGGCCGCGCGGTTGAGCCATGATGACGAACTGTCGGAAAATCACGACATCAACGTCACCCCCTTTATCGATGTGATGCTGGTGCTGCTCATCATCTTCATGGTCGCGGCCCCGCTGTCGACGGTGGACGTGAAGGTGGATCTTCCCGCCGCGACGGCGCAGCCCGCGCCGCGCCCCGACAAGCCGGTCTATTTCACCATCGCGGCGGATCATTCCCTGTCGCTGGGCAATGATCCGGTGACGCTGGCGGGGCTGGAGCCAGCGCTGACCCAGCTGACCGGCGGTGATACCGGGCAGCGCATCTTCCTGCGCGCGGACAAGAGCGTCGACTATGACAGCCTGATGCAGGCGATGAACGCGTTGCGGGCGGCGGGTTATGTGAAGATCGCGCTGGTCGGTGCGGAAGGGGCGGGCGGGCAATGACCACGACGACCCTACCGCCCGCCGGCGATTGGGGCGGTCCGGAGGAACAGCGGCGCTGGGGCATTGCGCTGGGCGGGGTGCTGGGGCTGCATGTCGCGGCTATCGCGATCGCCGCGCAGTGGCAGGTGGCGACGCCTCCGCGCGCGGAAGAGCAAGCGATCGCGGTTGAACTGGCCGCGCTGCCGGTGGCCGATCACCTCGCTTCTTCCTCCTCCTCCTCTTCCTCTTCCGCCGCCGCTGCGCCCGCGCCGTCTCAGGCAGTGCCTCAGCCGCAGATGGCGGCGGAGACGCCAAGACCTGTAGTGCACGCGGAGGTGCCTCTTCCGCCAGCGCCGGTGCCTCCTCCGGCAGCACGGCCTGCGCCGCAGGCGCTGCCTGCCCCGCTTTCCGCTCCGGCGGCGGTGGTGAGCGGGGCGGCGGGCAATGGGGCGTCTCCATCCGCTGGCGCGGGGCGTAGCGGTCCCGATGGCGCCGAGCCGGGCGCCCGTGGCGGCCCGCCCGGACGGCCGCGCGAAGGTGGCGGCGATGCGGCGGCGGTGTGGCGCGGCCGCGTGCTGGCCCATCTCGAACGTCATAAGCGCTATCCCGCCGCTGCCCGCATGATGAAACGGGAAGGGCGGGTGCAGGTGAGCGTTACCATGGACCGGCGTGGCCATGTGCTGTCGGTCGCCGCGTCGCGCGGGACCGGCTTCAAGCCGTTCGATACCGAGGCCGTCGATACGGTGCGCCGCGCCGATCCCTTGCCCGAACCCCCGGCGGAACTTGCGGGCAACACCATTTCGCTGCAATTGCCGATCGGCTTCTACCTGCCCCGCTGAACAATGGCCCGGAGCGCGGATTTCGCTCCACTCGCAACCGAGCGCGCTTTGGCGGCTGGGGGCTGATCCGCCATAATGGAGATAATTCGCAAGCCGATGACGGCTCGCGCCCGGAAAGGGGCATGGCCTTCATCGTCGCCTGAACTTGTCTGGCGGTGCTGGCCTTTGGCTCAGCGTCCATTTCTCCGGATTGGCCTGTGGCCTGTGGGGCCTGATGGATGCTGGAACAGGTTCGGCATGGCGGCGGGAATGATGTCCGCTCACCCCCAAATCATTCTGCGCTCTGGCGTGTCAAACGCATAATCGCCAAAGAAAGGGAGAGCGCAACCGCCCTCCCTTTTCCGTTTCGGTCGCTATTGTCCCCGCCCGCTTATCGCAGGCGGGGATGCATTCGTCAGAATGACGCCGTGCTGGTCACGAAGAAGGCGCGGCCCGCCTCGTTATAATTGTTCGCGCCCTGCGCATTGTTGGAGCTTTCGCGATAGAGGCGCTTGTTGAACAGGTTCGACACGCCCATGCCCAGCCGGAAATTCTGGGTCACACGGAAATTGGCGTTGAAACCGACCTGATTATAAGCCGGACGGGGGCGAAGCTGCTCCTCGGTTGCCGCCGCTCCGCTATAGAGAACGCTGTTCGGCACCTGCTTGCCATAGCGGGTGAAGGTGGCGATCAGGTTGATCTTTTCGCTCACCTGCCAGTCCAGCGTCGAATTGATCGTATATTCGGGAATGACCGAGAGCCTTTCGCCCGTCGTCTTGTTCTCGTTCTGGATCATATAGGTGACGTTGGTGTTGAAGCTCAGCGTCGGCGCGAACGGGATCAGGATATTGCCTTCGATGCCCTCGACCACGGCCTTGGGGGCGTTTTCCCAGCGGAACACGCGGCCGACCGTGGTGGAGGAGGTGCCCGTCGTGGTCCCGACCGGCACATTACCCGCGACGATCTTGTTGGTATAGTCGTTGCGGAAATAGGTGACGCTGAAATTCCAGCCCTTGGGGGCATAGGCGATGCCGATTTCCTTGTTGACGCTGCGTTCGGCGTCGAGATCAGCATTGCCCTGCACATAACAGCCGCCGCCAAGGTTCCCATAACTAAGCGGGCAGCCATTGCCGCGCGTATAGTAGAGATAATTGGGGTTGGACTGATAGAGATTGGGCGCCTTGAATGCGCGGGCGATACCGCCCTTGATCGTCAGATCAGGCGCCGGTGCGACCGACAGGTTGAGGCTGGGCGACCAGTTGCTGCCGAAGGTGCTGTGATGGTCGAAACGCACGCCCGGCGTCACCGTCACCGGGCCGATGATGATATTATCCTCGATGAACGCCGCATAGGTGTCGGCATTGGAGGAAGAAGTGCGATCCCCGCTTTCCGCGCCCTCGATCGCGCCGTCATTGCTGATCGTCTGCGACATCGCATAGGGATCGTTCAGATATTCATAGCGGAATTCGCCGCCCACGGTCATCACATGGGCGAGGTTGCCGGTTTCGAACGGAATGTCGAGCGAGCCGTTCACATACCAGTTTTTTAGGGTCGACGCCGAGAATTGGGTGGTGGTGTTGAACGTGCCTTCCGGTCCGCCCGCCAGGCCTTCGTTGAGGCGGCGATTATTCGTGTGCTCATATTGGGCGATCAGCTTCGCGGTGCCGAAGGAGAAGTCGCCCTGATAGTTGAGGCTGGCCGTGCTGCGCTTGATGACGTTGGTTTCCTCGCCGACCATCGCGGCTACATTGGGGCTGGTGGCCCCGCTGCCTGACAGGCGATATTCGCCCGCATATTCATTGCCCTGACGGCTGAAGGAACCTTCGATATCGATGCGCTGGCCCTGAGCCGGCGTGAAGCGCAACATGCCGTTGATATCCTTGTTGGTTACGCCTTCACGCGCGCCCGGCGGGTTTTCACCCTCGGCTGTTCCGGAGGCCACGGCGTTGAGATCGCCATCGTCGGCGGAGGACTTGTTGTAATTGCCGTAGACCCGGAAGCTGACGACATCCTTCACGATCGGGCCGCTCAGCGAGAAATTGGCGCGCTTGGTGTTGCTTTCGCCGGTGTCCTCGGGCTGCTGGACATAGCCGGTGACCGAGCCGTGGAAGTCCTGTGACGGGCCTTTGGTGATGATGTTGATGACGCCGCCGGCCGCGCCCGAACCATAGCGGGCCGCCGCCGGGCCGCGCAGGATTTCGATGCGTTCCACTTCCTCTGCGGGCACCCAGTTGGTGTCGCCGCGCGAATTGCGTTCGCCGTCGCGGCCCATGCGGGTGGAGTTGCGGGACTGGACGGGCTTGCCGTCGATCAGGATGAAGGTGTTTTCCGGCCCCATGCCGCGAATGTCGATCTGGCGGTTATTGCCATAGGTGCCGCCGGAGCCGGAATTTGTCAGGTTGATGCCGGGCTGGCGACGGATGATGTCGGCCAGATCGTTCACCGGCGGGCGTTTTTCGATATCCTCCGCGGTGATGGTCGAGGAGCCGAGCGCCTGCCGCGCCTGCGCTGCGGCGGTGTCGAGGACGCGCAATTCATCAAGAACCTGCGTCGCCGCCTGGCCGTCATCGCCATTATCCTGCGCCAGCGCAGCGCTGCCGAAGCTGGCCCCCAGCGCGGTCGCCGAGAGCAGGGTGATCATGCGAAATTTCATTAAAAAACCCCTTTGTGCCGATACTCCTTCCAGAGACGAGGCCATGCGGGGCAGGCCGGATACCCAGGAAGGAGCCGCGCGCCAGCGGTGGAAGCGATGCCTGTTGACAATCGTTTCGCCGCTGAAGCGTCAATGAAAGCTAATGCGAGTTAAACGCAATAAAGCCCTTGGCAGAGTCTTTCCGGCTTGGCCAATATCGGGGGTGGATAACGATTATTCGGCGGCCGCTTGGCAATGGGAGGAGAGCAGCTCGACCAGCCACATGGTCGCGGCGTCGCGCCGGTTGCGCTCATGCCACAGCACCCAATAATCGAAGCTCGCGATTTCCTTGGGCGGATCGATCAACCCCAGGTCATAGGCCTCGGCCATTTCCTCCCCCGCGCGGCGGGGCAGGACGAGCAGCGCGTCGGAGCCATTGAGCATGGAGGGCGCCGCCTGAATATAGGGGAGGGCCGCGATGATGGTCCGGTCCGCCGCGCGCGCACCCAGCTGGGCATTGACGCGATCAAAGCTTTCTTCCCCGATCAGCACCGCGATATGCGGCCATTTGAGAAAGGCCTCCAGCGATAATTGACGCCCGGTGGCGAGGGCGGGGTGGCCCTTGCGGGTCAGGCAGGAAAAGGGTTCCTGAAACAGCATCCGCCCATAGGTGGCGCGCAGGTCTGGCTCCAGCCCGGTGACGATGAGATCAATCTCTCCCGAGGCGAGCCGGGCGTGCATCGCATCGCTGAACGGCACGATTTCCAGCATGGCTTGCGGGGCCAGCTGATGAAAGCTTGCCAGCGCGGGCGCAAGCACGGCGGTGACCCCGAAATCGGTCGAGGCCACGCGGAAGCGCCGGGTCAGTTGCTTGGCGTCGAACTCCTGCGAGGCGAAAAGGGAGTTGGTGCAGGTCAGCCATTCCTGCACGGAAGGAATGAGATCCTCCCCCCGTCGGGTCAGTTCCATGCCTTTGTTGGTGCGGATGAGCAACGGGTCCTGAAAGGCGTCCCGCAATTGTGCAAGGGAGCGGCTGACGGCGGGCTGACTGATACCGAGCCGCCGGGCGGTGCCGGTCACGCTGCGGGTTTGCAGCAGGAAGGACAGGATCAACAACAGGTTGAGATCGATATGCGACGGTATGGCGGCACTTCCTTCATTTGCTTGCGATTGCATTGCAATAGCCTATTGGAAGGAGGGGTTTCAAGCAACCGATCAGAGGAAAATGCCAGCTTTTCCGCGTGAATATCCGTTATTCAGAATATGGATGATGGAGGCGGTGGGACGTCATGTGGCGGCGGACAAGGTGGAATGAGGCGCGTTGATGGTGATGGGCGAAAGGCCGGGAGGCCAGCCTAATTCTCGCCAAAATGAAATCAATTCCCTGGCGACGGAGAGTAGGGAATTTCCTGCTAACGAGACCATTTTTCCGGTCTGGCAGTTAACAAGTGTCAGTGCGCACCAGATAAGGGCAGCGCTACGGCGCTGCCTTTTTGCTTTATCGGCTGTTCTTCATCCGGTCCGCGGCGATGGCCACGGGATCAGTGGGGGAAGGAAGGGACGCCGTCGGCAGAGACGGAGGCGCCCCCGCATCCCCTTCAGGACAGGGCGGGTATCGCGCGCGTGAGGGCCGCGAGGCGGCTGTGCAGCAATTCGCCGATCTCATCGAGTCGGCAGGGGCCGTGAATGGGCAGGTCGGCGGGCAGGCCTTCGCGCGGCGCGTGGTCGCCGGTCGTGGCGAATACCACCGGAACGGCATTGTCTCTTCCGATCGCGCGGGCGGCCGCGATCGCGGAGCCTTGTTCCACCCGATCCCCGATGACGATCAGGGCGGGGGCCAGTTTGCGGGCATATTCGATCGCTTGGCTTTCGGTCCAGGCATGGTCGAAGGACCGGAAACCTGCTGCCGTCAATTGCCGTTCGATCGCATGGCCGACAATGATATTGTCCTCCATGATGAGGGCATGACCCATGGCATCTCTCCTGTTATGGTTCATTTTATCTGGCAAAGCCTTTATGCCAGTTGCAGCAGTTATTTGCGCTACGAACAATCCCTTAATCGCCAGAGATATCCAAAACGGAGTTTCGAAAAAGTTCCCTGGAAATATATGAGCCGGGCCAGTTTTCGGCTGAAGCGTTGCGGGGGAGCCAGCGGAGGGGTGGTTTAGTAACCTTTACCCCCTATATGTGGGGTATGGCTGAAATGATGACGAGACGATCGCTGGTGATCGGTGCGGTGGTTTCCAGCTTGGTTCCCGCTGTGGCGGCGCGCGCGGCAGCGCTTCCGATATCACGCACCGATGTTTTAATGGCACGCGCCCGCATGGCGCTGGAGCGGCATGGGGCGTCGGTTCCGGTCCGCGACCGCATCGGACTGGTGGATTTTTCCCTCCCCTCACGGGTGCCCCGCATGCATATCGTCGATATGGAGAGCGGCCGGATCGAGACGCTGCTGGTGGCGCATGGCCGTGGGTCGGACCCCGACCATAGCGGCTGGGTGGAGAGATTCTCCAACGTGCCCGGCTCCGCCGCCTCTTCCGCCGGCGCTTATCTTACGGGGTCGCTCTATGTCGGCAGGCATGGCCGGTCGCGGCGGCTGATCGGGCTTGATCCCGGCAACAACAATGCCGAATCGCGGGCGATCGTGATCCATGGCGCCTGGTATGTCAGCCCCGATATGGTGCGCGACCATGGCAAGCTGGGCCGCAGCGAAGGGTGCTTCGCGGTTGAGGACCAACAGATCGAGAAGGTGCTGGACCGGTTGGGCGCTGGCCGCCTGTTGTTCGCCGACAAGGCCTGAGGCCTCCAACAGCTGAGGCCCTGCAAACGGGGCGTTTCTGCAAGGACGCCCCGTTTCGATCCGGCCGATGCTGCGCTCAGGCCGCTTGCGCCTGCTGGGCGGTGGCCAATATCTCTTCCCGTTCCTGTTGCAGGTCATGCGTGACCTCTATCGTTCCCTGCGAGCCGATCTCCGCCGCGCGCCGGGCCTGTGTCGCATAATGCACCGCCGCTTCCTGACAGAAGGACAGGCTCGCCGCGATGACCTCCCCCATGCTGGCGGCAGAGCTGATCTTCTGCGCGAGTTTCATGTCCTCTTCGCACCGTTCCTGAAGGAAGCCGAACAGGGAGCGTTGCTGATCGATCACCGTCTTGAGCAGGGCGGCATGCATATGCGGCACCATCATCATCATCTTCTGGGTGTCCGGCACGGCCGGGGTCTTGGCGCCGGACGGGAAAGGAAAATATCCGGACCAAAAGGGGGATGCGTCTGTCATGATGCCTGTGATCTCCTGAGCCATGAGCGAACCTCCAGTTCAATGAAAACAGAGGGTTAATTATAAGTCATTTGTGACCTGCCGGAACCGGTCCAGCTATACGCAATGTTACGCGCTTTTGCGGCGTGCAGCGGCGGCGTGATCCCCGTGCCACAGGTCCTGCCTTCACAGGCCGAGGCCCGCCGCAAAGGCGATGCGCAGCGCGTCCGACAGGCTCTTGACCTGAAGCTTCGCCATCAGATTGGCGCGATGCACCTCCACCGTGCGCGGGGAAATGCCCAGATCGAAGGCGATGGCCTTGTTGGGCAGGCCTTGCGCCAGTCCCTCCAGCACTTCCTGCTCTCGCGGGGTGAGGGCGGCGAGCACCGTCCGCGCCCTGGCCGCGCGGGTGGCGCGATCGTCCGCGGTGGCGAGGCGCAGGAACGCCTGCTCGATCGCATCGAACAGCCGATGCTTCTCGAACGGCTTTTCGAGGAAATCGACGGCGCCGGCCTTCATCGCCTGCACCGCGATGGAAATATCGCCATGGCCCGTCACCACCACCACCGGCATGGTGATGCCGCGCTCGTTCAGCGCTTCCTGCACCGCGATGCCGTCCATTTCCGGCATGCGGATGTCGAGAAGGATGCAGCCCGCCGGAACCTGCCGCGCCTGTTTCAGGAACTCGCTGCCGGAAGCCCAGCTTTCCACCGCATAGCCGGACGTGCGCAGCATGAAACTGGCCGACCGCCGAACGGCGTCCTCATCATCGATGATATGGACCAGTTTTTCAGCGGTCATGAGTCTCTCTCCGCCTGCCCGTCCATATTCGCTCGCATTAGCGTGAAATGGAACAGGGTCCCGCCATTTTTGCGTGGTTCCATCCATATTCTTCCGCCATTGGCCTCGATGATCGTGCGGCAGATGGAAAGGCCCAGCCCCATGCCCTTGGTCTTGGTGCTGACAAAGGCGCTGAAAAGCTGGCGCGCGACTTCGGGCGCGACGCCGGGGCCGGTGTCCGAAATGCTGACCCGGACGAAGCCGGGATGGGGATCGGGCGCGGTGGTGATGCTGAGCTGCCTCTCGGGGCGGTCGACCATCGCTTCGGTCGCGTTGCGGATGAGGTTGATCAGCACCTGCTGTATCTGCACTTTATCCACCAGCACCGGGGTGGCTTCGGGCGACAGGTCGAAAGAACAGTCCACCCCCTTTTCGCGCGCGCCCATCAGCCCGAAATCCGCTGCTTCCCGCACCAGCTGGGGCAGCGCCTCGACGCTTTTCTCGACCTCGCCCCTGGCTACGAAATCCCGCAGATGGCGCAGGATCGTTCCCGCTCGCAGCGCCTCTCTGGCCGCGTCGTCCAGCGCATCGAGCACGACCGGCATGTCGAGCCGCGCACCATTGGGCCGCTGCAATATATCGCGCACGCCCTCGACATAATTGACGACGGCGGTGATCGGCTGGTTCAATTCATGCGCGAGAGTGGAGGCCATCGCCCCCATCGCGCCGACGCGGGACACATGGATCAGTTCGGCCTGGAGGGAGGCCAGCTTCTCCTCCGTATGGCGTCTTTCCGTCAGATCCCGGATAAAGCCGGTGAAGATGCGCCTGCCATCCTCGCCCACGGCCTCCCCCACCGATAATTCGACGGGAAATATGGAAAAATCCTTGCGCTGGGCAAAGACCGTGCGGACCGACCCTATGATATGCCGTTCCCCGGTGCGCAGGTAGCGGGCGATGTAGCCGTCATGATTATCCTTGTCGGGCGAGGGCATGAGCATGCGGATATTCCGGCCCAGCACCTCCTCCTGCCGATGGCCGAACAGCGTTTCCGCCGTCGTGCTGAAGGAAAGGATGGCGCCCGCCTCGTCGATGACGATCATCGCCTCCGGCACCGTCGAGAGGATGGAGCGCAGGTGATTCTCATTGGCCTTGCGCGCTTCCCGCGCCGCACGGCGGGAGGATCGGCCGATGCGGTTGGCCAGAAAGATGATGCCGCCCGACAATATCCCGAAGGTGAGGGCCGCGAAGGCCGTCGCGGCCGGGGAGGAATCATAGCGTCCGGAAAAGCCGATGCCGAGCAGCAGCGCGAGGAACGTCGCCAGCAGGGCGGGCCGCGTGCCGACCCACAGCACGACGACCAGGACTGCAAGGGTGAAGGGCAGGAAGGCGCTGTTGTCGCCGAACCAGCGGTCGATCTCGAAATGCAGGGCGGCGACGACAAGGACGACCGCAATGGCGATCAGGAAGCGCGGAACCAGAGGGCGGCGCTGCCTGACCGGCGTCATAAGCGAGGGGTCGCAGGAGGGGGCGGAGGCGCGGCCCCGCGTCGGTCGCGATATATGGGCAGGTTCCTTCCCCCTTCAGATGATTGGCGTGGCAGGAAAACCGGGGCGGGGGATGCAGCCCGTCCCGGTGCGCATCCCGCGTATCAGTGACCGAGGATGAGGGGCAGTTTGCTGGCGCCCAGCAGGCGCTTGGTGACGCCGCCGAAGGCTTCGCGCAGGCGGCCCCGGCCATAGGCGCCCATCAGCGCATAATCGGCCTCCATGCCCTCGGCCGCTTCGGCGATCAGTTCGTCGGGGTTGCGGGAGCCGCGATCCACAAGGTCTATTTCCGCGCGGATGCCATGGCGCGAGAGATATTGCGCCGCCGCCGCAGGGCTTAGCTGGTTCGCCTTTTCCAGCGCGGTGAAGATGCGCACCTCTCCGGCCAGTTTGAGCAGCGGCACGCAGGCGCGCATGGTCGAGGCGCAGGATTCGCTGCCGTCCCACGCGATGAGCGCGCGTTCCGTGCGGAAGCTCTTCTGCTGTTCGGGCACGGCGACCACCGGTACGCGGGATTTCATCACCACCCGGCTCGTGATGTCGCGCATGTCGAGGAAGGAATTATCCTCCAGCTGGCGGTTGAGGACGATGATATCGGCCAGCGAGGACGCTTCCACCATCACCTGCGCCATGCCGCCGATCGCGTCGGTCCAGTCCCAGGAGATATCCTCCCGGTCGAGGCGGCCTTCCAGCGTGGCGCGATTCTCCTTTTCCCGGCTGCGTTCCTCATCCAGCAGCATCGCCTGTTCGGCGCCGCCATTGATGTCGGCGGCGACCAGCGGCACCATCGCGACATCGATGCAGCTGAGATGGCCTTCCAGCGCGCGGGTGAGGTCGAGCGCGGTCTGAAGGCGCGCCTCCTGACCGGCATCGTCATGAACCAGCAGCAGGATATTCTTCATCGCAACACACTCCCTTCAGGGTCAAGGCGTCAAGGGCGCCGACAGCGGGAAAGGCCATGGATATTCGCCTGCCTCTTCCGATGCTTGCCCGTTGATCCATGCCATTTTTAGGATGCAAATGGGCCATGTCCCTTGATGTGAGTCAAGCCCCGATACAATTGCCATCATGTTACAAAGGGCCGGGATGAAGCGCAGGGCGCTTGCGGCCGCCGTCCGCTTGCGCCAGCATCGACGACATGGACGGCAATGCAGAAGATGATGCTCTGAACTGGCTGGAGGGAGGCGGAGTGCCGGGCGGCGGACCCGTACGCCGGATAGAGACCCATGCGGCGGTGATCCTGCTGGCGGGAGACCGGGCATGGAAGCTGAAGAAACCGGTGCGGTTCGGATATCTCGACTTTTCAACGCCGGAACGGCGCGGGCGGGCGCTGGAGGAAGAGTTGCGGCTCAACCGGCGCAGCGCGCCAGAGCTTTATCTCGCGCTGCATAAGGTGGCGCGCGATGCCGCCGGGGCCTATCGGCTGGATGGTGAAGGCAGGATAGTGGACTGGGTGCTCGAAATGCGCCGTTTCCCCGATGATGCCTTGTTGGCCGACAGGGCGGATGCTGGCAGGCTGGATGAGGGACTGCTGCTCGATCTGGCGGATCATATCGTCGCGCTGCACGGCGCTGCGGACGTGCGGCGGGAAGAGGAGGGTGCGGGCCGCCTGCGCTGCGTCGTCGGGAATAACAGGGCTTCCATGGCCGCCTTTCCGGACATATTGCCGCCCGATGCGGTGGAGCAGCTGGAGGCGCATCTTCTGCGGGCGATCGATGCGCGGGCGGTGTTGCTCGACCGGCGCGCGCGGGAGGGCCATGTCCGTCATGTCCATGGCGACCTGCATCTGGGCAATATCGCGCTGATCGAGGGCCGCCCGGTGGCGTTTGACCGGCTGGAGTTCGATGCCGGGCTGGCGACGATCGATCTGCTGTATGATCTCTCCTTTCTGCTGATGGACCTTTGGCAGCGCGGGTTGAAGCGGGAAGCCAGCCTGGTGTTCAACCGCTATCTGGACCTGTCGCCGGGCGAAGAGGATGGGGTGGGCCTGTTGCCGCTGTTCATGGCGGTGCGCGCTTCGATTCGCGCCCATGTGCTGGCGGCCAGCGCCGATCAGGGGCAGGAGGAAAGGGCGACGGCAAAGGCGGTGGAAAAGGCGCGGGCCTATCTCGCGCTGGCTTTACGGTTGGCGGGGCGGTTGACGGAAGAGGCCTCCCCTTGCTGCCTCGTCGCGATCGGTGGGCTGTCGGGAACGGGCAAATCGACGCTGGCCCGCGCGCTGGCTGCGGAGGTTGGCCCTGCGCCGGGCGCTCGCGTCCTGCGCAGCGACGTGTTGCGCAAGCGGCTTGCCGGTGTCGCGCCCGAAGAAACCCTGCCCGGACAGGCCTATACCCGCGCTTCGAGCGGGGAGGTCTATGACGAACTGGCGCGGCTCGCGGCGCGCGCGCTGGACGCGGGCGCCGCCGTGATCGCGGATGCGGTGTTTTCCAGCCCCGAAGAACGTGCGCAAATAGCCGGGGTGGCGGCGCATCGGAACAGTCCTTTTGCCGGGCTGTGGCTCGTGCTTGGAGAGGCTGGCCGTGTTTCCCGCGTTGAGACGCGCCGGAAGGATGCGTCGGACGCCACCGCCGATGTGGTGCGGATGCAAACGCTGCGCCATCCCGATCAGCCGGAGGACTGGATCATTCTGGATGCCGCCGGAGCGGGAGAGGCGGTGGCGAGCCGCGCCCGCGTGGCCCTGGAGGCCGCGTTCAGAGGCGCGGAAAATGGGCGCTGAACCAGCGGTTCATATGGTCGATCACCTGACGCAGCGTTCCCGGCTCCTCCAGTTCCTGCCCCGCGCCGGTGATGGTCACGACCTCATGCGTGCAGGTGAGATGGGCGCTTGCCGCCCGGCCTGCGGCGGCGCCGGACAGATCGCGGCTGCCCGCGATCACCTGCACCGGCGCGCGAATGCGGGCAAGGGCGAGCGGCCCCGCCATGCCGAAATGCCCGCCCAGAATGATGATCGCATGGATGCGGCGGTCGGGTCCGGATGCGGCGAGGATGGCGGCCTGCGCGCCATGGCCCGCGCCGCAATAGCCGATCGGCAGATGATCTATTCCGGCGGTGCCGCTTATCCATTCCACCGCCGAAAAGAGGCGGGCGGCCAGCAAGGCGAGGTCCGGCACCGGCATGTCCTGCTCCTCGCCGGGGTGCAGCAGGTCGAGCAGCACGGTCGCCATGCCTTGCGCGTGAAGGCCATCGGCGAGAAGGCTGCTGGCCGGGGAAAAGCGGCTTTCGCCCGGCCCGTGCGCCAGAATGACCAGCCCCTTTGCCTCGGAAGGAAGGGCGATGAGGGCAGGCAGCGCTTCCGCCCCGATCCGTGCGGGAGCGGCCTGCCGGCTTATAAGCGCCATCATCGCGGCAAGCCCGGCCGCATTTTCCGCGCGCCGGAAAGGGACGAAGCGGGGCGACCCTCGCCCGCCCCCGGCGTGAAAAGGCAGGGATGATTCATGGATCTGGTCCCATTTCAGCATCGCTACGCAGCAAGGGCAGGTTCGCAGGGCGGCTGCCATGGCTTCATCATAGGGATCGGCATCATAGGGATCGGTTAGGCGGGGGCCTATTCGTAAATTTCCTCAGGTGGCATTGTCCCGTTTCTGCAATTGATTGTGCAGACTATGCGAAAGCGTACCAATGGACGTAGCCCGATGATGCCATTAAGGAGGTGCGCGAAGCCATAAGCGCAGGCTTAAAGGCATATGGTCAGAATCAGGAAAAGGAACACGGGAATGGCGAAATTGCTGGTTACCACGCGGGAAGGAGAAGAGAAGGAACTGGAAGCGACGTCGGGCTATAATGTGATGGAAGCGATTCGCGACGGGGGCGTCGATGAATTGCTGGCGCTGTGCGGCGGCTGCTGCTCCTGCGCGACCTGCCATGTCTATGTCGATCCCGCCTTCGCCGATCTGCTGCCCGCCATGAGCGAGGATGAGAACGACCTTCTCGACAGTTCCGAGCATCGCCAGGACAATTCGCGGCTTTCCTGCCAGATCGTCATTACCGAGGATATTGACGGCCTGCGTGTGACCATCGCACCGGAAGACTAAGCCCCGTTCGGGGAAAGGGAGAGAAAGCGTTAGCATGAGCAACTATGATGTGGTGATCGTCGGCGGCGGCCATGGCGGAGCGCAGGCCGCGATCGGGCTGCGGCAGGAAAAATTCGAGGGCACCATCGCGATCGTCGGTGACGAACCCGAACTGCCCTATGAGCGGCCCCCGCTGTCCAAGGAATATTTCTCGGGCGAAAAGACGTTCGAGCGCATCCTGGTCCGCCCGGAGAAATTCTGGGAAGAACGCGAGATCACCATGCTGCTCGGCCAGCGCGTCACCGCCGTCGATCCTTCGGCGCATCAGCTCACGCTCGCTGACGGAACGACGATCGGCTATGGCAAGCTGATCTGGGCGGCGGGCGGCGACCCTCGCCCGCTGAGCTGCGAGGGGTTCGACCTTGCCGGGGTCCATTCGGTGCGCACCCGCGCCCATGTCGACCAGATGATGCGCGAACTGGATGGCGTGGAGCAGGTCGTCGTGATCGGCGGCGGCTATATCGGGCTGGAAGCGGCCGCCGTGCTGACCAAGTTCGACAAGAAGGTGACGCTGCTGGAGGCGCTGCCGCGCGTGCTGGCGCGCGTCGCGGGCGAGCCGCTTTCCCGCTTCTATGAGGCCGAGCATCGCGCCCATGGCGTGGATGTCCGGCTCGGCGCCGCGGTGACCGCGCTGGAAGGCGAGAACGGCAAGGTGACCGGCGTGCGTCTGGTCGACGGCTCGATCCTGCCCGCGCAGATGGTGATCGTCGGCATCGGCATCATCCCGGCGGTCGCGCCGCTGCTCGAAGCGGGCGCGAAGGGCGCCAACGGCGTGGAAGTCGATACGCTGTGCCGCACCAGCCTGCCCGATGTCTATGCGATCGGCGACTGCGCGCTGCACGCCAACCGCTATGCCGAGGGCGCGGAAATCCGGCTCGAATCGGTGCAGAACGCCAATGATCAGGCGAAGGTCGTTGCCCGGGGCATCATGGGCACCGAAGAAGCCTATGACGCGGTGCCCTGGTTCTGGTCGAACCAATATGATCTGCGCCTCCAGACGGTCGGCCTGTCCGCCGGGTTCGATCAGGTCGTGCTGCGCGGCGATCCTGCCACCCGCGCATTTACCGTCGTCTATCTGCGCAAGGGCAGCGTGATCGCGCTCGATTGCGTGAACACGGTGAAGGATTATGTGCAGGGCAAGGCGCTGGTCGTCGCCGGTGCGCAGGTCGATCCCGCGCTGCTGGCCGACGCATCGGTTCCGCTGAAGGAACTGCGCCCGGCCTGAACCGGCTTTGCCATTCGGGCGCCATGGCGCCCGGCATGATTAGGGAGGGGCTGCCTCTTCTTCCCGAAAGGGGGAAGGGGCAGCCGCCTTGTTTTTGGGAGATCGACGGTCGATGAACAAAGTACGGATGCTGCTGGACCCCTTCATCCTGATGCTGGTGGGGACGGTGGTGCTGGCGTCGATCCTTCCCGCGCGCGGCGGCTTCGTGCCGGTGGTGGGCGCGGTGTCGACGGCGGGCATCATACTGCTCTTCTTCCTCCATGGGGCGAAGCTTTCCCGAGCGGCAATCCTCGCGGGGGCGAGCAACTGGCGGTTGCATCTCGCAATATTGGCCGCGACCTATTGCCTGTTCCCGCTATTGGGCCTTGCTGTTGCGCGGTTGCCGATCGATCCGCCGCTGCTGGCCTCGGGCCTGCTTTATCTGACGCTGCTGCCCTCGACCGCGATGTCGTCGGTCGCGCTGACGGCGATGGCGCGGGGCAATGTCGCGGCCGCGCTGTGCGGTGCGTCCTTTTCCAATCTGGCGGGCATCTTCATCACCCCGGCGCTGGTGCTGCTGACCATGGGCGGCAAGGGGCATGGCCTCTCCTGGCAGAATGCCGAGGAGATCGCGCTCCAGATGCTGCTGCCCTTCGCGCTCGGCCATATGCTGCGTCCGTGGATCGGCGGTTTTGTCCAGCACCACAAGCGCCTGGTGACGGTCGTGGATCGCGGCGCGGTGCTGCTGGTCGTCTACAGCGCCTTTGGCGCGGCGGTGGTGGCGGGCCTGTGGCATCATGTCTCGATCGGCGCGCTGCTGGTCGTCACGCTGGCCTGCTGCGTGCTGCTGGCGCTGGTGCTGGTCGCGACCTGGCTGGCCGGGCGGATCATGGGCCTGTCGCGCGAGGATGCGATCGTGCTGATCTTCTGCGGCTCGAAGAAGAGCCTCGCCACCGGCGCGCCGATGGCGAGCATCCTCTTCGCGCGGGCGGACATGGGCTTCATCATCCTGCCGGTGATGCTGTTCCATCAGATCCAGCTGATCGTCTGCGCCCTCATCGCCCAGCATTATGCGGCGACGGCGCAGGATGGCCCGTCCAGCGGCGTGGCGGCGCGGGCCTGACCGGCGGCGCGAAGGGGAAGGGTGATGCCTCCCCCTTCGCGGTCCCTCAATAGCGCGCGCGCAAGCTGACGAACATCGTCCGGCCCGGCTCGGGATAGCCGTCCGCGGTGCTGTAGTTGACGTCGAAGAGATTGCGCCCGCCCACGCCGATATCGATCGCGGGCGTCACCGCATAATCGATGCTCAGATTGGCGAGCACATAATCGCCGGAGCGATAATAGGTGCCTGCGGGCGTCACCACCCAGCGGTCGGAGGCGACCTCTACATTGGGCATGAAGCGCAGGCCCGCCAGCGGCGCCCAGTCGGCATAGGCGAACGCCTTGTGGCTCGGCACGCCGGTCGGGTGGAAGGCCGGGATCGAGGGATCGTCCAGATCGCGCTTCACCCAGCTATAATTGCCGCCGAGCGAAAATTCCGGCGTGATGGTCGCGACAAGGCTCAGTTCCGCGCCATAATAATCGCCATTGCCGACATTGCGGCTCTGCGAGGTCGCGGTGCCTTCATAGACGAACGGGAAGGACATGATCGCATCCTTGACCCGCGCATACCAGACCGCGCCTTCCGCCCGGATCGGGCCGAAGCGGCGCGATCCGCCGATTTCCACCTGCGTTGCCCGCTCCGCATTGAGGCCGGGGTTGGACACCGCCCCGCCGAACCGCGTGCTGAACCGTTCCGCCAGCGTCGGGAAGCGCGCGCGCGAGGAGACGGAGAGGTGGGCGCTGGTGTCGGCATCGGGCGTCCAGCGTAGTGCGCCCTGCGCATTCCAGGCGTCGCTGTTCTCGATCGGATAATGGATGAACTCCATCGTGTCCGTGCTGAAATCATCGGCCTGCCGCAATTGCCGCCAGTCATAGCCGAAGCCCGCGACGAAGGTGAGGCTGGGGCTGAGCGAGAGGCTGTTCTCGATCGCGGCGCTGTAGGTTTCCTCGCGGTTGGTCTGCCACGGTTCGACGATATGCGAGGGCGCGAAGCTTTCCTGATATTCGCGATGGCGGTCGTTGCGATAATGGAAGGCGACCGAGAGGCGGTCCGCGGGCGCGAGCTGAAGATCGAGCTGCGCCGAGCCGCCATAGGCACGGTCGTCATAGGCGCTGTTGAAGGCGCTGCGCTTGGTCTGCGCGGTCAGCGTCGCATCGTCATAGCTGTCGAGGCTGTTCTTGAACTGGTTATAATAGAATTTCGTCTTCAGCGTCGCCAGCTCGCCCAGCTGGGTGGTGGAGAGGAAATAGATGTTCTGGATGTTCCAGTAGGGCCAGTCCCAATAACGCTGGGTGCTGGTGTCGGAGACATGGACCGGCGCATGCTTCGACCCCTCCTGCCGGACATAGCTCAGCGCATATTCGTCGGTCGCATTGGGGGTGAAGCCGATCTTCGCGTTCACCCGCCAGTCGCGGCTGCGGGAAAGGTCGCGCGCGCCGCCATTTTCGTTGAGGGCGGGCTTGAAATCATTGGAGAGGTCCCAATGGTCGGTGAAGCTGCGCGCATAGCTCGCCTGCGCATACCAGTTGTCATGCCGGGTGCCGACAAGGCCATAGACGGTATAGCCCGCATAATCGGCGTCATTGTCGAGGTTGAGCGTTGCGCGGCCCTCGATCTCCAGCTCCTTCGTCGGCTTGCGGGTGACGAGGTTGATCGCGCCGCCCATCGCGCCCGGCCCGTCGAGCACTGAGGCATAGCCCTTGGCGATCTGGATTTCGGCGATGTCGGCGGTGAGGAACCGGCCATAGTCGAGCCGTCCGTCGGCGGGCAGGTAGACGCGGATGCCGTCGATCGACAGCGGCACCTGATACCGGTCGAAGCCGCGCACGGTGATCATGCGCTCATTGCGGCTGTTGCCGCTGGCGGCGACAGAGACGCCGGGGATGAGCTGCGCCGCATCATCCAGGCTGGTGCGATTGAACGCCTGCATCGCTTCTGTGGAGAGGGTCGAGGCGCCGACCGCGATATTGTCCGCGCGCTGGCCGGTGACGATGATCTCGCCCAGACGGAAGCGATTGTCCTGCGCGTCGTCGCTCTGCTGCGCATGGGCTGCCCCGGTGGAGAGAATGGTCCCGGCCAGAATGCACCAAAGGACGCCCGAACGGCGGTTCGACATGAAATTCCCCTTATGTTCTGAAAGTTCGTTTTGCTTTATCGGCGAGTCGCTATATACGATGGTATATAGTGATTGCCAGAAGGAAATGAGACAATGGCCGGTGGGCGTTATGTCGCGATCATGGGGGCGGTGCTGGTGTCGGTGAGTGGAGCCGTGGCGCAGCAGGGCGCGGCCGGAACGGACCATGCAGCCGGGCATTCCATGGCGGAACATTCCATGAGCGGGCAGGCCATAGGTGCGCAGGCCAGGGGCGCGGAGGGCCAGGCCGCTGCCGTGGACTGTCCCGCGCCGTCTGCCGATCAGTCTGCCGCCCCGTCTGCTTCATTGCCGCCGGAACTGGCCGGTTGGCGCGGCAAGCCCGTGGTGGTGAGGGCCGCGCCATCGCAGGCGAAGCTGCCCGCCGCCGGATTGACGATCGGCCATCGGATCGATGCGGCGTTGCTGCCCACGCCCAAGGTCGAGTTTCCGGTGCGCCCCGACAAGCCGGGCGGTTCGGTCAGCAAGAGCGGTCTCTTCGGCTTCGATGTGCCGGAGGACGGGCTGTATCGCGTCGCGCTGGGCAGCGGGCCGTGGGTCGATGTGATCGAGGACGGGCGCGCTCTGGTGTCGGTGGCCCATGGCCATGGCCCGGATTGCTCCGGCATCCGCAAGATGGTCGATTATGAACTGAAGGCCGGGCCGCATATCCTCCAGATTTCCGGCAATGGCGATGCTGCGCTGGCGCTGATGGTGGTCAAGCTGCGCTGATGCGGATGGCGCGCGCGGCGGCGCTTGCCGGAACCGCGCTGCTGTTGTTGGGCGCGGCCACGGGAGAGCGGAAAGAGCAGGAGGTGTGGCGCTGGGATTTGCCGGAGGGCATCGCGCCGCCGTCCGTTCCCGCCGACAACCCGATGAGCGCGGCGAAGGTCGCGCTGGGGCGGCGCCTTTTCTATGAGGCCGACCTGTCGATCGACGGCACCATGTCCTGCGCCTCCTGCCATGGCCAGCGCGACAGCTTCACCGATAGCGCGGTGACGCATCCGGGCGTGCATGGCGACCCCGGCCTGCGCAATGTGCCGACGCTCCTCAACGTCGCGTGGAACAGCCCGCTCAACCGCGCCAATCCGGGCATCGTGACGCTGGAGCAACAGGCGCTGGTGCCGATCCTCGGCGATGATCCGGTGGAAATGGGGATGAAGGGCAGGGAGCGGGAGATTGTCCGCCGCCTTGCGAAAAACCCCTGCTATCGCCGCCTCTTCCGCGCTGCCTTCCCGCGGGAAAAGGGGCGGATCGGCATGGGCGCCATCGCCCGTGCACTGGCCTCTTACGAACGCACGATCCTCTCCTTCGGCAGCGCGTGGGACAGGGCGCGAGCGGGCGGCGATCCCCTGCCGGAAGAGGCGCGGCGGGGCGAGGCGCTGTTCCGGGGCAAGGGCGGGTGCGCGGCCTGCCATGCGGGGGACAATTTCACCGACAACCGGCTCCACCTCATGCCATCCGTGCGGGATAGCGGCGCGATGCGGGAAACCGGGCGGGAGGAGGATCGCAACCTCTTCCGTACGCCGGGCCTGCGCAACGTGGCGCGCACCGCGCCTTATTGGCATGACGGCAGCGTGGCGACGCTCGACGCGGCGATCGCGCGCCATCCGGGGGCGATGCCGGATGCCGGGGAACGGGCGGCGATCATCGCCTTTCTCGGCCAGCTGACGGACAGCGCCATCCTCACCGACCCGCGCTTCGCGGTGCCGCCTGCCCAATGCGAGGCGACCCCGTCCTGACTATTCCAGCATGATGACGGTATCGGCGAGCCGGTCGATCTCCGCGCGATCATGGCTGACATAGAGGATGGGAAGCTTCAATTCCGTGGCGATCCGCTCGATCACGGTCATGATCTCCTCCCGCCGGGGCCGGTCGAGCGAGGAGAGCGGCTCATCCATCAGCAGGAAGCGCGGGGCCGACAGCAGCGCCCGGCCGATGGCGACCCGCTGCGCCTCACCGCCGGAAAGAGAGCGCGGCCAGCGGTCGAGCAGCGGCCGGATGCCGAGGAACTCCACCGCCTCGTCGAGGCTCATCCAGCGCTCGGCGAGGGGTGCGATATCATGGCCGTAGAGCAGATTGGCGCGTACCCGCTTATGGGGAAAGAGCCGGGCATCCTGAAATACATAGCCGAGCCGCCGCTTTTCGGGCGGCAGGTCGATGCGCGCCCGCGCGTCGAACAGCATCTCCCCGGCGACCGCGATCCGGCCCGTGTCGGGGCGCATCAGGCCCGCGATCATATTGAGGATGCTGGTCTTGCCCACGCCGGATGGACCGAACAGCGCGGTCACGCCTTCTCCGGCCGAAAAGCGCGCCCCTATGTCGCGATCGCCCAGCCTTTTGGCGATATCGACATCAAAGGACATGGCCCATCCGTTCGCTCATCTGGCCGCGCCGGGCGAGGGCCTCTGACAGGATGACCGCGCCCAGCGACAGCGCGACGGAAAGGATTGCAAGCCGCGCGACGCTCGCTTCGCTGCCGGGAATCTGGAGCGCCGAATAGATGGCGAGCGGCAGGGTGCGCGTCTCGTCCGGGATGTTGGAGACGAAGGTGATCGTCGCGCCGAACTCGCCGATCGAACGGGCGAAACCCAGCACCGCGCCCGCGATGACGCCGGGCAGGCTGAGCGGCAGGGTGATCGTGCAAAAACAGCGCAGGGGGGAGGCGCCCAGCGTGCGCGCGGCGCCCTCCAGTCGCCGGTCGACGGCCTCGATGGAGAGGCGGATCGCGCGCACCATCAGCGGCAGCGACATGATCGCGGCGGCGAGCGCGGCGCCGGTCCAGCGGAACATCAGGCTGATGCCGAAAAGCTGTTCGAGCAGACGGCCCGCCGGTCCCTCATTGCCGAAGGCGAGCAACAGCAGCCAGCCGGTCACCACCGGCGGCAGCACCAGCGGAAGATAGACGAGGCCATCGAGCAGGAACCGGCCGGGGAAGCGCCTTCGCGCCAGCACCCATGCCAGCGCGAAGGCCAGCGGCAGCGTCGCGATGATGGCGACGCTGCTGACCTTCAGCGACAACAGCATGATGCCCCATTCCTCCGGCGTCAGCATCGGGCTTTACTTGCTGGCAAAGCCATAGCGGGCGAAGATGGCCCGGCCTTCGCGGGAGACGAGGAAACGGCGGAATCCTTCCGCATCGGCATTGGTGGAGGCCGTGAGGCGGGCGACCGGATAGCTGATCGGCGCATGGCTGCCCGCCGGGAAGGTGCCGACCACCCGCACCTTGGCGGAGGCTTTGGCGTCGGTTGCATAGACGATGCCGAGCGGCGTGGCGCTGCGCTCCACCAGCGCGAGTGCGGCGCGGACATTTTCCGCGCTCGCTACCCTCTCTGAAACGCTCGCCCAGACGCCGAGCTTCTCCAGCGCGGCCTTGCCATATTTGCCGGCCGGGACCGCCGCCGGGTCCGCCATGGCGAGGCGGCCATTGCCCAGCGCGCGGGCGAGCGGGAAGCGCGGTGCGATGGTGAGGCGGACGGTGCTGGCGACCGGCGCGATCAGCACCAGCCGGTTGTGGAGGAAGGAAACGCGCGTGGCGGGGACGATCCGGTTGCGGGCCTGCACATAATCCATCCATTCCTCATCGGCCGAAAGGAAGAGATCCGCTGGCGCGCCGCTGTCGATCTGGCGGGCGAGGGCGGAGGAGGCGGCGAAGGAGAGGATCGGGCGTTCATGCCCCTTGGCCGCCCAGGCGGAAGCGGCGGCCTCCAGCGATTCCTGGAGGCTCGCGGCCGCCAGCACCAGCGGCGGCCGGGCGAGCGCGGCCGAAGGGGCGGCGACGGGCAGCAGCAGCGCCGTCGCCAGAATGAGCAGCCAGAGGCGATGGAGGAAATGCGCCATGCGAGGCATGATCCTTATATCCATGGAAATATAGCGTTTCGCCCTAGCATGATTCCCCGCCGCTACGCCAGCCGTCGCCCGGAAAAATGCCGGCCCCATCCGGGAAAAGGAAAGAGCGTGCGCAGGGCGGGAAAAGGGGCGCGCGCGTTCAGCCCTCGGCCTTGCGATGGGCTTCCTTCGGCTGGTTGCGCAAAAAGCCGCCCAGCGCGGTCCAGTCGTCGCCCTGCGCGGCGTCCAGCGTCTTTTGCTCCAGCGCGCGATAATGGGCGAGTATCTGCCGCCCCCGCTCGCTGATCCGCGCGCCGCCGCCATGGCTGCCCCCGGCGGCGGTCTCCACCAGCGGTTCGTCCCAGCAGCGGTTCATCACATCGACCAGCATCCAGGTGCGGCGATAGCTCATGCCGAGCGCGCGTCCGGCGGCGGAAATGGAGCCATGTTCGGCAATGGCGTCGAGCAGGTCGGCCTTGCCCGGTCCCATGGCGATTTCATCGCCGCAATAGAGGCGGATTTTGATGTGGAGAGCCGGATGGGTCATGATCGCCAGTTAACCCGATAAGAGGGCGGCCCGCAATCGGGATGGATTGCGGGCCGCCGATGCATCAGCGCAAGGGCCGGATCAGGCGTGGCGCGCCAGTTCCCGGTTCAGCCACAGCGCCGCCATCGTGCCGAGCGCGCCCGACAGCAGATAGATGCCGGAGGCGAGCAGGCCGAAATGGATCGACAGCCACAGCGCCACCAGCGGGGCGAAGCCCGCGCCGAACATCCACGCAAGGTCGCTGGTGAGGGCGGAGCCGGTATAGCGATATTGCGTCTGGAAGGCCGATGCCACCACGCCGGAGGACTGCCCGAAGGACAGGCCAAGCAGGATGAAGCCGAAGAACATGAACACCATCTCGCCGCTCGGCCCGCCGTCGAGCACGAAGGGCGCGAAGATGCTGAAGATCGCAATGCCCACCGCGCATACGCCGAGCAGCGACCGGCGGCCGATGCGGTCGGCGATGATGCCCGAGGCGATGATCGCGCCGACCCCGGCCGCGCCTGCGGCGGCTTCGATCAGCAGGAACCGCACCGGGCTTTCCAGCGTAAAAAGGAACACCCAGGACAGCGGGAACACCGTCACCATGTGGAACAGCGCGAAGCTCGCCAGCGGCGCGAAGGCGCCGATGATGATGGTGCGCCAATGGGTGGAAATCGTCTCGCTGACCGTCGTGGGTTGCAGGTCGCGGCTGTCGTAGAGATGCTCATATTCCGGCGTGGCGACGATGCGCAGGCGGGCGAACAGCGCGACGACGTTGATCGCGAAGGCGCAGTAGAAGGGATAGCGCCAGCCCCAGTCGAAAAAGTCGGCAGCATCGAGCGTCGCCGCGAAATAGGCGAACAGCAGGCTCGCGACGATGAGGCCCAGCGGTGCGCCCAATTGCGGAATCATCGCATACCAGCCGCGCTTTTCCTTGGGGGCGTTGAGCGCCAGCAGCGAGGCGAGGCCATCCCATGCGCCGCCCAGCGCCAGTCCCTGGCCGATGCGGAACACCGCCAGCGCGAGCGCCGCGCTATGGCCGATGCTGGCATAGCCGGGCAGGAAGGCGATGGCCGCCGTCGAGCTGCCCAGCAGGAACAGCGCCGCCATCAGCTTCGCGCTGCGGCCATAATGGCGGTCGAGCGCCATGAACAGGAAGGTGCCGAAGGGGCGGGCGACGAAGGCCAGCGCGAAAATGGCGAAGGAATAAAGCGTGCCCGTCAGCGGGTCGACATAAGGGAAAATGAAACGCGGGAAAACCAGTACCGATGCGATTGCATAAACGAAAAAGTCGAAAAACTCCGATGTGCGACCGATGACGACGCCGATGGCGATGTCCCCCGGATCTATGCCATGCTGAATCTGTTGCTCGCGCAGTTCCTCTCCGGCGAAAGGATGGTTGGCTGCTAAGGTCGTCATGAGCTCAGCCTCTCTTTCTTATGGTCTAGCGGTCGCAAATCTGCGCCGCCCCTTCTCCTAGGAACGCCAGACTAACCCAAATGATCCGGCCGGAATAGCGGAAACAGGGGAGGCAAGAGGCCCCCTCGCGATTTTATTGGACAAAATGTCCTATGTTCGCATCTGCAACAGAGCTATAGGCGCGCCATCATGCTTTCACTTCGCTCTTCACGCGGCGCGAAAATACGCGCTTTTTCGCGGCTTCTGGCGGCCGCGGCGATTCTGCCGCTCGGTGCCTGCAACGCCATCGTCCTTGACCCCGCCGGGGATATTGCGCGGCAGGAGGCCAATCTCCTGTTCGTGTCCACCGGGTTGATGCTCATCATCATCATTCCGGTGATGCTGCTGACGGTGTTCTTCGCCTGGAAATACCGCCAGTCGAACACCGAAGCGGATTATGAGCCGGATTGGGACCACAGCACCAAGATCGAACTGGTGGTCTGGGCAGCGCCGCTGCTGATCATCATCTGTCTGGGCGCCGTGACCTGGATCGGCACGCATCTGCTCGATCCCTATCGGCCGATTTCGCGCATCTCCAAGGACCAGCCGGTTACCGCAGCGCACAAGCCGCTGGAGGTGAATGTCGTCGCCCTCAACTGGAAGTGGCTGTTCATCTATCCCGAACAGGGCATCGCCACCGTCAATGAGCTGGTCGTCCCGACCGATCGCCCGCTCAATTTCCGCATCACCTCGGCCAGCATGATGAACAGCTTCTATGTTCCCGCGATGGCCGGCCAGATCTACGCGATGCCGGGCATGGAGACCAAGCTCCATGCGGTGATGAACGAGGTGAACAAGTCGGTCGGCTTTTCCGCCAATTACAGCGGCGCCGGCTTCTCCAACATGCGCTTCGGTTTCCAGGGCGTGGCGCAGGCCGATTTCGACAAATGGGTCGAAGGCGTGAAGGCCGGCAAGGACGGCGCGCTCGACCGCTCGGTCTATCTGAAGCTGGAGCAGCCGACCGAGAAGGAGCCGGTGCGCCATTATGCGACCGTCGATCAGGATCTCTTCAAGGCGGTGCTCGGCATGTGCGTGCAGCCGGGCAAGATGTGCGCCGATGAAATGGCGATGATCGACCAGCGTGGCGGCCTCGGCATGGCCGGCATCCACAATGTCGCGATGCTGACCTATGACAAGCAGGGCCGCGCCCAGAGCTTCACCGCGAAGGACAGCAACAGCAAGGCGCTCTCCATCGGTTATGTGAAGGCGCTCTGCTCCGACCCCGCCCTGCTGGAAAGCCTGCGCAAGCAGGAGGCCCGGCTCGCTCCTTCCGATCGCGTCGACGAAGCGTCGCTGCTGTCGAAGAAGGGCGCCACCATTTCGATGGCCGACCCGGCCAATCCCGCTTCCTGATATCTGGAACCGCTGATGACTTCCGAACCACAACATTGGACCTTCCTGCTAGGCAAGCTCGGTCCTGATTCCATCCCGAACGAGCCGATCGTCTGGGCCACCTTCGTGGTGGTTGCCCTGGGCGGCGTCGCGCTTGTCGGTGCGCTCACCTATTTCCGCCTCTGGGGATATCTCTGGAAAAACTGGTTCACCACGGTGGACCACAAGAAGATCGGGATCATGTACATGATCCTCGGCCTCATCATGTTCATGCGCGGCTTTGCCGACGCGATCATGATGCGTCTCCAGCAGATGATGGCGTTCAACGGCTCCGAAGGCTATCTGAACGCGCATCATTATGACCAGATCTTCACCGCGCATGGCGTGATCATGATCTTCTTCGCGGCGATGCCCTTCATCACCGGGATCATGAACTATGTCGTGCCGCTCCAGATCGGCGCGCGCGACGTCAGCTTCCCGTTCCTCAACAATTTCTCCTTCTGGATGACGACGGCGGGCGCGGTGCTGGTCATGGCCTCGCTGTTCATCGGTGAGTTCGCCCAGACCGGCTGGCTGGCCTATCCGCCGGTGTCGAGCCTTGCCTACAGTCCCAATGTCGGTGTCGACTATTATATATGGTCGCTCCAGATAGCGGGCGTGGGGACGACCTTATCCGGCATCAACCTCGTCGTGACCATCGTGAAGATGCGCGCGCCGGGCATGAGCTGGATGAAGCTGCCGGTGTTCACCTGGACGTCGCTGTGTGCGAACATCCTCATCGTCGCATCCTTCCCGGTCCTGACGGCCGTGCTCGCGCTGCTGTCGCTCGACCGCTATATCGGCACCAACTTCTTCACCAATGACTTTGGTGGCAGCCCGATGATGTACGTCAACCTCATCTGGATCTGGGGTCACCCGGAAGTCTATATCCTCATCCTGCCGCTGTTCGGCGTTTTCTCCGAAGTCACCTCGACCTTCTCGGGCAAGCGCCTGTTCGGCTATACCTCGATGGTCTATGCGACCGCGGCGATCATGGTGCTGTCCTACCTTGTGTGGCTCCACCACTTCTTCACCATGGGCGCGGGCGCCAGCGTCAACAGCTTCTTCGGCATCACGACGATGATCATCTCGATCCCGACGGGCGCCAAGCTGTTCAACTGGCTGTTCACCATGTACAAGGGCCGCATCCGCTTCGAACTGCCGATGATGTGGACCGTCGCCTTCATGCTGACCTTCGTTATCGGCGGCATGACCGGCGTGATGCTGGCGGTTCCGCCCGCCGACTTCGTGCTCCACAACTCGCTGTTCCTGATCGCGCACTTCCATAACGTCATCATCGGTGGCGTCGTGTTCGGCGTGTTCGCGGCGATCAACTTCTGGTGGCCCAAGGCCTTCGGGTTCAAGCTCGATCCGTTCTGGGGCAAGATCAGCTTCTGGTGCTGGTGCATCGGCTTCTGGTTCGCCTTCATGCCGCTCTATATCCTCGGCCTGATGGGCGTGACCCGCCGCATGCGCGTGTTCGACGATCCGAGCCTTCAGATCTGGTTCGGCATCGCGGCGCTGGGCGCGGTCATCATCGCCTGCGGTATCGGCGCGATGGTCGTCCAGTTCGCGGTCTCGATCTTCAATCGTGAGAAGCTGAAGGTCGATGGCGATCCGTGGAACGGCCGCACGCTGGAGTGGGCGACCACTTCGCCGCCGCCGGACTATAACTTCGCCTTCACCCCGGTCGTGCATGGCCTCGACGCGTGGGACGAGATGAAGCGCAAGGGCGTCACCCTGCCGTCCGAGGGCTTCCGTCCGATCCACATGCCGAGCAACACGGGCGCGGGCATCATCCTTGCCGGTATCGCGACGGTGTGCGGTTTCGCCCTCATCTGGCACATCTGGTGGCTTGCGGCCGTCAGCTTTGTCGGCCTGATCGGCAGCGCGATCTTCCATACCTTCAACTATAAGCGCGACTACCACATCCCGGCGGAGGAAGTGGCGGCCACCGAGGCCGAGCGCATCCGCCTCGCCGCGCAGGGAGCCTGAACCATGAGCCAGACCATAACGGCTGACAACAAGGGCGATTTGCAGGCCCGCTACTTCGATCTGCACGAGCATGATCACCCGGAAGGCGGCAGCACCATGCTGGGCTTCTGGATCTACCTGATGAGCGACTGCCTCATCTTCGCGATGCTCTTCGCGGCCTATGGCGTGCTGGGCGGCAATTATGCCGCCGGGCCGTCGCCCAAGGACCTGTTCGACCTGAAGCTGATCGCGCTCAACACCGCGATGCTGCTGTTCTCGTCCATCACCTACGGCTTCGCCATGCTGGAGATGGAGAAGAACAAGGTCGGTTCCACCCAGATGTGGCTGTTCATCACGCTGCTGTTCGGCGGGGCCTTCCTCTTCATCGAACTCTATGAGTTCTCTCACCTGATCCATGAGGGCGCCGGGCCGCAGCGCAGCGCGTTCCTGTCGGCCTTCTTCACGTTGGTCGGCACCCACGGGCTGCACGTCACCTTCGGTTCGATCTGGCTGATCACGCTGATGGTGCAGGTCGCCAAAAAGGGCCTGATCCAGGCCAATAAGCGCCGCCTGATGTGCCTCAGCCTGTTCTGGCACTTCCTCGACGTGATCTGGATTGGCGTCTTTACCTTTGTCTATCTGATGGGAATGCTGCGATGAGCGCTGCACATGAAGATCATGGCCATCACGGCCACCACGACGCGGGCGCCGGTCATGGCTCCATGAAGGATTATCTGATCGGTTTCTTCCTGTCGGTCGTGCTGACCGCCATCCCGTTCTGGCTGGTGATGGGCGGCGTGATCGAGAACAAGACCGTCACCGCGCTCATCATCATGGGCTTCGCGGTGGTGCAGGTGCTCGTTCATATGATCTACTTCCTGCACATGAACGGCCGGTCGGAAGGCGGCTGGAACATGATGGCGCTGCTGTTCACCGTCCTGCTGGTTGTGATCGTCTTCTCCGGCTCCATGTGGGTGATGTACCATCTGCACACCAACATGATGCCGGTGCATGATGTGAGCCAACTGCCCTAATACGGGATTATGAACCTATGACACAGGACCGGACACAGGCGGGAACTTCATTCCTGACATGGCCGGTCCTGTTGCTTTTGGCGGCAGCGGCGCTGTTTGCCGTCCTTGGCGTCTGGCAGGTGAAGCGGCTCGCCTGGAAGGAGGCGCTGATCGCCCGGGTGGAGCAGCGCGTGGACGCGGCTCCGGTCGCGCCGCCGGATGAAGCCGCCCTGCGCGCTTCCACGCTTCCCGATCTCGAATATCTGCGCGTGCGCCTCAGCGGCGCCTATGTCGCCTCGGGCACGGCGCTCACGCAGGCGGTGACCGAACGCGGGCCGGGCTATTGGGTGCTCACCCCGCTGCGCCTTGCGGATGGCCGCCTGCTCTATATCAATCGCGGCTATGTGCCGACCGGCAGCAAGCTCGACGCCGTGCGCGCGGATACGCCTGCCGGTGAAGTGACGATCATCGGCCTGCTGCGCCTGTCCGAACCCAAGGGCGGCTTCCTGCGCAGCAATGATCCTGCGCAGGACCGCTGGTATTCCCGCGATGTCGTGGCGCTGGCGCAGGCACGGGGCATCGGCCCTGTCGCTCCCGCCTTCATCGACGTGCAGACAGAAACGCCCCCGGCGGGGCATGCGCCGGTCGCGGGGCTGACCGTCATCCGCTTTCCCAACAGCCATCTGGCCTATGCGCTCACCTGGTTCACGATGATGATCCTGTCGCTGGGGCTGGCCTTCAGGATCGGACGCCGGGGCGCGGACGCATGATCGGGGCCGCCATGACGGGCCGCGGAGGGACTGGCCGGGCCGGGCAGCGCGTCACCGCCAGCCGCCGCAACATGGCGTTGCTGGTGCAGTTGCGCTGGATCGCGGTGGTCGGGCAGATCCTTACCATCGCCGTCGCCCGGCAAGGGCTGGGCATCGACCTGCCGCTCGCCAATCTGATGACCGTGCCGCTGCTGCTCGCGCTGGTCAATGTCGCGAGCCTTGGCGTGATGCGCACGCGCAAGAGCTTCACCAACTGGGAATTGTTCGCCGTGGTGCTGCTCGATGTCACGGCGCTGGCCTGGCAGCTTTATCATAGCGGCGGCGCGCGCAATCCCTTCGCTTTCCTCTTCCTGCTCCAGATCGTGATCGGCGCGATCCTGCTCGATCCGCGCTGGAGCTGGATGATCGCGGTGGCCGCGGGTCTCTTCATGCTGGTGCTGACCTGGTGGTATCAGCCGCTCTTGCTGCCGCCCGACGCGATGGACAAGGCGGTGCCGCTCTATCTGGCGGGCAGCCTGCTCTGCTTCTTCCTGATGGCGATATTGCTGATGTTCTTCGTCGTGCGGCTCGACCGCAACCGGCGGGAAAGCGACGCCGCGCTCGCCGCGTTGCGTCAGCAGGCGGCGGAGGAGGATCATATCGTGCGCATGGGCCTGCTGGCTTCGGGCGCGGCGCATGAACTGGGCACGCCCTTGTCCTCGCTCTCGGTGATTGTCGGTGACTGGGTGAGGATGCCCGAAATCGCCAATAATCCCGATCTGGCCGAAGATGTGCAGGTCGTGCGGTCCGAACTGCAACGCTGCAAGGCGATCGTTTCCGGCATTCTCATGTCGGCGGGGGAGATCAGGGGGGAAAAGCCCTCCGTCACCACGCTTTCGGGCTTTCTCGATCAGATCGTCGGGGAATGGCGATTGCGCATGGCGGGGGATTTACGGTTCGAAAATCTGTTCGGAGAGGATATGACCATCGTGTCCGATCCCGCGCTGAAGCAGGTGATCGGCAATGTCATCGACAATGCGGTGGAGGTGTCGCCCCGGCAGGTGCGCATGGCGGCCTCTCGCATCGGGGAGGCGCTGGTGCTGGACGTCAGGGATTATGGGCCGGGTTTTACGCCGGACATGTTGCAGAATTTCGGACGGCCCTATGCCTCCACCAAGGGGCGGGCCGGGGGCGGGCTGGGCCTGTTCCTTGTCGTCAATGTGATGCGCAAGCTCGGCGGGCGCGTCGATGTCGCCAATCCGCTGGATGGCGGGGCGAGCGTGCGCCTTACCATTCCGCTGGCCTCGCTCGCCTATGAAACGGGCGGAGGGGTGGCATGACGGCGGCCCCGGCAGCCGTGCAGGCGGTAGAGGCCCAGAGCCTGCTGATCGTGGAGGATGACACCTCGCTCGCACACACGCTCAAGCGCTCGTTCGAGCGGCGCGGCTATCAGGTCGCGCTGGCCTCGTCCCCGCGAGAGGTGGAAGAATTGCTGGAAGATCAGGATTTCGCCTATGCGGTGGTGGACCTGAAGCTCGGCGCCGCGTCCGGTCTCACCTGTGTCGAGATGCTGCACGCGAAGAACGACGCGACGCGCATCGTCGTGCTGACCGGTTTCGCCAGCATCGCGACGGCGGTCGAGGCGATCAAGCTGGGCGCCGCGCATTATCTCGCCAAGCCTTCCAATACCGACGATATCGAGGAGGCCTTCGGCAAGAGCGAGGGCGATGCGGCCGTGCCGGTCGAAGGCCGCAAGACATCGATCAAGACGCTGGAATGGGAATATATCCACCAGACTTTGGTGGAGAGCGACTTCAATATCTCAGAGGCTGCGCGCAGGCTCGGCATGCATCGGCGCACGCTCGCGCGGAAACTGGAAAAACGGCAGATTCGATAAAGGCGGGCGGACGCGCCGCTTGATCTGCGTTCAGGATCGATCTGCGTTCCGGGATGACAGGCTGCGTCCGTGTCCGGTGCGTCGCTGCACGGCCTCACTGGTTCCCTCAGCCGCGCGCCGCAAAGCCCGCTCGACGAGGCCCGTCTGATGCGGCAGGCCTTATAAGGAAGGGGAGGCGCGGGGCCTCCCTCTCTAAGATATCAGTCGACGAAGGCGCGCTCGATGACGAACTGGCCGGGCGCGGCGTTCGATCCTTCGATGAAGCCCATGTCCAGGAACTTGGCTTCCAGTTCCTTGATCATCGCCATGGAACCGCACATCATGATGCGATCGGTTGCCGGGTCGAAATGCGGCGCGCCATCGCCCAGCGGGTGCTTGAAGATGGTGCCATTGTCGATCAGCACCGGAATGCGGCCCATGGTATGGAATTCCTCGCGCGTGACGGTCGGAATATAATGGAAACGCGCGCGCTGATCGTCCTCCAGCAGCGGGTCGCCTTCGAGATTGCTTTCCAGCAACTCGCGATAGGCCAGTTCGCTGGTATGGCGCACCCCATGCACGACGATCACCTGATCGAAGCGGTCATAGATTTCCGGGTCGCGCACAACCGAGAGGAAGGGGGCGAGGCCGGTGCCGGTCGAGAGCAGGAACAGGCGCTTGCCGGGCACCAGTGCATCGGCGACCAGCGTGCCGACCGGCTTCTTGCCCAGATAGATATGGTCGCCCGGCTGGATCTTTTGCAGGCGCGAGGTCAGCGGACCATCCTGCACCTTGATCGAGAGGAACTCCAGTTCCTCGGCATAAGCGGGGGAAGCAATCGAATAGGCGCGCAGCAGCGGACGGTCATTGTCGCCCTGAAGGCCGATCATCACGAACTCGCCGGAACGGAACCGCAGCGTCGGCGGGCGGCTGATCTTGAAGCTGAACAGATGCTCGTTCCAGTGATGGACCGAAAGCACTTCCTCGACCGACAGGGCAGAAGTCGGGGTCAGGGTCTGGTTGGCAGGGGCCAGACTGTTGCTCATCGTCTAATTTCCTTCATCACAAGGGAGGGCGCGCAGGTTGCAAGGCTTGCCGCGCCCCTGAATTGTCTGATCGATATGGCGAAATGAATGCCGGTCAGCGACTTGGCCGCTGCGTTACCGCAGGCGCGCACGACCGACAACAGGAAAGAAAGCCTGAAGCGGGGGCGTTTTGCTGGAGAGGCAAGCATGAAGCGCATGGCGAATCCCTATATCGGGTTGTTCGCGCTATTATTGCTAATGAGAATGGGCATCAATGTTTTTGGCGAGATAATTTATTTCAGGGGGAGAAGGTCGGGTTTCAGTAGCGCATATGCTCGCCACGGTCCGCCTGCGTCCTGTAGGAAATTGCATTCGCCCTTTCAGCAATTGCAAGCACGCGCCGTCTTGACCGAATTACTTAGAAAGCTAACTAACGGTCCATGACTCGCAGCGATAGGGAACAGCATCTTGCCCGCAGGCTGAACAGCCTGGCCCGCCGTTGGCGTCTGGCCGGCGATCAGGCGCTGGCACAGCTTGGTCTGTCCAATGCGACCGGCTGGTGCCTGCTCTATCTTTCCCGGTTGGGAGAGGAAGCCAGCCAGTCCGATCTGGCGCGCGCGGCAGAGGTGCGGGAGGCCACGCTGGTGCGGACGCTGACCCAGCTCGAAGCGGCGGGGCTGATCGAACGGTCCCCCAATCCCAGGGATGCCCGCCGCAATCTGATGAAGCTGACCGAACAGGGCGCGGGCATCGTCAGTCATATCGAGGAATTGCTCACCGATCTGCGGCATGATTTATTGGGCGAAGTCAGCGATGATGATCTGGCGGCGGCCTTGCGTCTATGCGATGTACTGGATGTACGATTTGCGGATAAGCGGGTCTGACCCATGGGAACGCGTTTCGGCCTGCCTGTCGCGATCTTTGCGATCAAATGCTTCATCGCGGCGTTTCTCGCGCTTTATATCGCCCTGCGCATCGGGCTGGAGCGTCCTTACTGGTCGTTCATGTCCTCCTTCATCGTTGCCCAACCGTTGGCGGGCGCTGTCATCTCCAAGGGCATTTATCGCGCGGTAGGGACGGTATTGGGCGCGATCGTCGCGGTGCTGATCGTCCCGCCGCTGTCCAACTCGCCCGAATTGCTGACGCTCGCCCTGGCGAGCTGGCTGGCGCTGTGCGTGTTCGTTTCGGTGCTCGATCGCACGCCGCGCGCCTATATGTTCGTGCTGGCGGGCTATTCGGTGTCGCTGATCGCCTTTCCCAGCGTCGATAGTCCCGATCAGGTTTTCAACGTCGCGCTTTGGCGCTTGCAGGAGATATTGGTCGGCATAATGTGCGGCAGCGCCGTGCATGGCCTCATCCTGCCCGGTTCGGTCACGGAATTATTGCTGCGCAAGGTCGACACCGTGCTGCGCGATACCGAGCGCTGGTCGAGCGATTCCATCGCGCAGCAGGTTCCCGCCGAACTGGATGCCGAACGGCGCCGGCTCGCGCTCGATATCAGCGAACTGCATCAGCTTTCCACCCATCTGCCCTTCGAAACCGCGCGCCTGTCTCCCCGCGTCAAGGTGGTCCGGGCCTTTCAGAGCCAGATGTCGCGCATCCTGCCGCTGGGCGCGGCGGTTCAGGACCGCATGACCGTGTTGCGGCAGAATGGCGCGCAACTCTCGGTTCCGGTGCGCGACCTGATCGAGGATGTGCGCGCCTGGCTGGTGGAGCCTTCCGCCACCCGCGATCATGCGCATGAGGAGGCCGCCGCGCTTACCGCTCGTTGCCGTGCGCTCCAGCCGGCCACGGGCAAGGATATGAGCTGGCGGGCGATGGTCGGGTTCAGCCTGCTGTCCCGGCTGGAAATGCTGATCGCGGTGCATCGCGATTGCCGCGATATCAGCGAGCAGATGCGCACCTACAGCCGCAAGCCAGTGACGCCCCGCATCGCCGAATTGCTGCAACAGGATCATGAGCCGGAACTGCACCGCGATTATGAAGCGGCGTTGCGCGGGGCCTTCGGCGCCTTCATCACCATCATCGTCTGTTCCGCGCTCTGGATAGGCAGCGGCTGGAAGGACGGCGCCAGCGCGGTGATGCTGGCGGGCGTGTTCCTCGCGCTCTTTTCGGCAGTGGATAACCAGATCGCCGCGCTCAAGAAGTTCATGGTCGGCACGCTTATCGCGACGCTGATCGGGCTGATCTACGGCTATGCCATCATGCCGCGCCTCGACGGGTTGTGGATGCTCGCCGCCGCTTTCGCGCCGGTGCTGCTGGCCGGGTTCGCGCTGATGACCTCGCGCTGGTCGGGGACGGTGATGGCGATGCTGATGGGGCTGGGCAGCCCTTCGCTGCTGGAGGCTTCCTATACCAATGTCTTTCCGACCTTCATCAACGGCGCGATTGCGCAGATCGTCGGCATCTGGCTGGCGATCGTGATGACCCGCCTCACCCAGACCGTGGGCGTGGAAGGCGCGATCGACCGGATCAACCGGCGGACATGGCGCGACATGGCCAAGCGCTGCCTGTCGCCATCGCTCCCCGACCTGCGCGGCTGGATGGCGTTGATGGTCGATCGGATCGCGCTGGTGACGCCCCGGCTGGCGGCGCTGGGCGCGGATAATATGCGGCCATTGACCGATATTACCCGCGATCTGCGCGCCGGGCTGTCGATCGGCGAACTGCGCCTGCTGGCGCTGGAGCTGCCGAAGGAGGAGGCGGAGGAAGTGAACGGCCTGCTCCACCAGATCGCCGCCTATTATCAGACCCTTTCACCGCGCCACCTGCGACCGCCCAGGCCCAGGGTGCTGCGCCATATCGATGCCGCCATCGCCCGTTTCGTCGCCTATCCTGACGAAGCCGTCCGCAAGGAGGCGTTGCGTTCCCTCGTCGGCCTGCGCCGAGATTTCTTTCCCGCCGCCCCGGCTTATGGAGTGAGTGCATGACCGGAGAAATGGCCTTTGACGGTGTTTATGTGCCGACGCTGCTCATTCTCGGGATGATCGCGGCGTTGCTGACCATCGGCGTCATCCGCGTGGTGGCGGCTTTCGGCCTGTATCGTTTCGTCGCCTATCGCGCGCTCGTCGATCTCTGCCTGTTCATTATGACCTTTGGGCTGCTCGCCTGGCTCGCCCCGCAACTGGGTATCCAACCATGAAGAAACTAGCTGAAACCCTGGGCCGCAGCGCGGCCACCATCGCCCTTGTCATCATCGCGATCATCATCGCGATCTGGATGTGGAACCATTATGAGCGCAGCCCCTGGACGCGTGACGGGCGTGTGCGCGCGGACATCGTGCGGGTGACGCCGGATATCGGCGGCCTCATCACGGAGGTGCGCGTGGCCGACAACCAGCCGGTGAAGGCGGGCGACCTGCTCTTCGTGATCGACCGGCCGCGCTATACGCTGGCGCTGGCGGAGGTCGATGCGCAGATCGCGAGCGCCCGCGCGACACTGGGGCAGGCGCGGCGTGAGGCGGCGCGCGACGTGGCGCTGGGCGATCTGGTGGCGAAGGAAACCCATGAGCAGAACCTCGCCCGCGTCGAAACCGCGCAGGCAGCGCTGGCGCAGGCGCTGGCAGCCAGAGAGGCGGCGGCGCTCAATGTGAAACGCACCGATGTGCGCGCCTCGGTCAACGGCATCGTCACCAATCTTGATCTTCACCCCGGCGATTTCGTCGCAGCGGGACAGCAGGCGCTGGCGCTGCTCAACACCGACAGCCTGCGCGTGGAGGGCTATTTCGAGGAAACCAAGCTGCCCATGATCGAGGTAGGCGCGCCGGTGGTCGTCACGCTGATGGGGGAGAAGCAGGAACTGCGTGGCCATGTCGAAAGCATCGCGGCGGGCATCAATGATTCGACACGCGCCGATTCCTCCAACCTGCTGCCCGATGTCGAACCGACCTTCAGCTGGGTGCGGCTGGCCCAGCGTATTCCGGTACGCGTGCGGCTGGACAACCCGCCTGCCGATATCCGCCTGATCGCCGGGCGCACCGCGACGGTGACGATCCTGCGCGAAGGCGACAAGCGCTATGACGAGGCGCGGCAGCGGTCGGCCGCGAGCCGGAATACGGCCCCGCGGCAGGAAGGTGCCAAGTGATGCGCGGGCTTCTTGCCGGGGCGGCATTATTGCCGCTCGCCCTGTCGGCCTGCACCATGGGGCCGGATTATCACCTGCCCGAAACGTCGGTCGCGGCCGCCCCCGGCGCTGCCCGGCCGTTCAGCGCGGCGGAGGATGGCGTCGCCATCAATGCGCCGCTGCCCGACAAATGGTGGCAGCTTTATAACGATCCCCGGCTCGATGCGCTGGTGGAGCAGGCGCTCGCCGCCAATGCCGACCTGCGCGTAGCCGACGCCAATCTGCGGCGCGCGGCGGCGGTGGTGAAGCAGGCCGAGGCCGGAAAGCTGCTCCAGACGACGACCAGCGGCGGCATCGACCTCAGCCGCGCGTCGGCGACGGGCTACAGCCTGCCGGGTATATTGGGCTATGATGCGGGCGTCAGCGCCAGCCTGCCGCTGGACCTCTCCGGCAAGATCAGGCGCGGTATAGAGGCGGCGCGGGCCGATGAGGAAGTGGCGAAGGCGGCGCGCGACGATGTGCGCGTGACGGTCGCCGCCGCGATGGCGCGGGCCTATGCCGGGGTGTGCGCGGCCAATTTCAGCCTTGCCACCAATCGCCGCGTGGTCGAGCTTCAGCGCCAGACCGTCGACGTGACGCGCAGGCTCCAGCACGGCGGGCGTGGCACTGCTTTCGACGTGACCCGTGCGCAGGCGGCGGTGGAACAGAGCGCGGCGGCGCTTCCGGCCTTCGAGGCGCAGCGTCAGGCCAATCTCTTCCTGATCGCGACGCTGCTGGGCAAGGTGCCCGCCGATTATCCCGCCGATGTGGCCGATTGCGCGGCCATTCCCCGGCTTTCGACGCCGCTGCCGGTCGGCGATGGGGCGGCGCTGATCCGCCGTCGCCCGGATATCCGCGCGGCAGAACGGCTGATGGCGGCCGATACCGCGCTGGTCGGCGTGGCGATGGCGGACCTTTATCCGCAGGTCAGCCTTGGCGGCTCGCTCGGCATTGGCGGGGCGTTCAAGGATTTCGGCGGCGGTGACAGCATCGGGTTCAGCCTCGGGCCGCTCATCAGCTGGTCCTTCCCCAATCGCCCGGTGGTGAAGGCGAAGATCGAGGCCGCCAATGCGCAGGTGGATGCCGATCTCGCGAGCTTCGACGCGGCCGTGCTGGGCGCTCTGCGGGAGACGGAAACCGCGCTCAACGCCTATGCGCGCAACCGCGAGGAGACAGACGCGCTCACCCGCGCGCGGGACAGCGCGGCGAAGGCGACCGAACAGGCGGGCAAGCTGTTCCGCTTCGGCCGCTCGGATTTCCTGTCGCTGCTCGACACGCAGCGCAGCCTCGCCAGCGCGGAGGCGACGCTGGCCTCCTCGCAGGTGCAACTCATCAACGACCAGATCGACATCTTCCTCGCGCTGGGCGGCGGCTGGCAGTAGCGCGTTTCCAAGTCAGGCGTCATCGCCTGACGGCTCGGATCATGCTTCAGCGGGCCTCAACTGGCTTTGGCGGGCGTGCAGAGTGCGATCATGCGGTTCGCGATCTCCCGTTCGCCGGTGACGATCTCCACCACGCCGAGGCGCTGGAGATGCTCTGCCTCGGCATCGCCATGGGCGCGGGCGATGACCCTGATCGCCGGGTTGAGGGCGCGGGCGCGCTCGCAGATCGCGCCGCCTTCAAAGCCCTCCGGCACGGTGAGGAGCAGCTTGCCCGCGCGCGCTATCCCGGCCTTGTCCAGCGTTTCGCGATCGAGGGCGTTGCTTGCCAGCACGGTCATGCCGTCCTCCTGCGCCTGACGGGCGATGTCGGGCTGGTCCTCGATCACCACGAAGGGCCGGCCGGAGCGTTTCAGGTCCTGCGCGATCAGCCTGCCGACCCGGCCATAGCCCGCGACGATGATATGGTCGGAAGGGGTGGGCGGTTGCGGCGGCTGGACCGATGGGGGCGGCTCGTCCGGGGCCTTTTCCCGCGAGAGGATGAGCGAAAAGACGAAGGGGTTGAGGAAGATCGACAGGATCGCACCGGCCAGAATGAGGTCGCGCCCTGCTTCCGGCAACATGTCGAGCTGGGTGCCCAGCGCGGCGAGGATGAACGAGAACTCCCCGATCTGGGCGAGGCTACAGGCGATGGTCAGCGCCTCGCGCCGGGCATGGCCGAAGGCGCGCACGATGCAATAGGCCGCGACCGACTTGCCGATCAGGATGATCGCCACCGTGCCCGCCAGCGGCAGCGGCTGATCGACGATGACCGAGGGGTCGAACAACATGCCGACCGAGACGAAGAACAGCACCGCGAAGGCGTCGCGCAGCGGCAGGGTTTCCTCCGTGGCGCGGCGGCTCAGCGGCGTCTCGCCCAGGATCATGCCCGCGAAGAAGGCGCCGAGCGCGAAGGAGACGTCGAAAAGATAGGCCGCGCCAAAGGCGACGCCCAACGCGATCGCCAGCACGGCGAGGCGGAACAGCTCGCGCGATCCGGTATGGGCGACCCAGTGCAGCGCGGCGGGGATGACGCGCCGCCCGACCACCAGCATCAGGCCGATGAACGCCATCACCTTGATCAGCGTCGTGCCCAGCGGCAGCAGCAGGAGCGACAGGCCGCCCGTCGTCGCGCCGTTGATGATGCGCGCCATCACCGGCAGCAGCACCAGCGCGAGCACCATCACCAGATCCTCGACGATCAACCAGCCCACGGCGATCCGGCCCCGTTCGCTGGCGACAAGATTGCGGGTCTGGAGCGCGCGCAACAGCACGACGGTGCTCGCCACCGACAGGGCGAGGCCGAAGACGAAGCCTTGCGCCATGTTCCAGCCCAGACCCCAGGCCAGACCCATGCCGAGCAGGGTGGCGACGGTGATCTGGGCGATGGCGCCGGGCACGGCGATGGCGCGGACGGAAAGCAGTTCCTTCAGCGAGAAATGCAGGCCGACCCCGAACATCAGCAGGATGACGCCAATTTCCGCCAGTTCATTGGCGACGCCCGCATTGGCGACATAGCCCGGCGTGAACGGGCCGACCATCACGCCCGCGAGCAGATAACCGGCAATGGGGGAGACTTTCAGCCGCTGGGCAAGCGCGCCCATCAGGAAGGCGACGACCAGTCCGGCGACGATGGTGCCGATAAGGGGGGAGTGATGGTCCATTCATGCTCCGGAGGAGAGAGGCCGCCTCACGCGCCATATCGGCGCCGCCTCATGATTTCACAGGATTATGTCAGATTTATCGCCCTGACTTTGGACAGGGCGGCACGATCAGCGAAAGGGCGGCGCGCGGGGGAGGGCAGGACCGGACGCGCAGGGCTGCAAGGACTGCGCCCGCTGTGCCGGTGGCGGCGGGGCGGGCGCTTTCCGGCCGGGCAGGGGCAGGAGCAAAAGCGATGCTGGCAATGGCGCGTGAAAGCTGGCCCCGGCAAAGGGCGTCAACGGGTGCGGATCATGCTTGATGCGCTGCATTTCCGATGGGGCGCGGCACGGGCGATCCGGCTTCAGCCTGAGCGCGACCGCGATTGTCGATGGATCGAAGGCCGACCCGACGATCCTCGTCCGGGGTGCGGCGCCTGCCGGAAGAAGAGCGCAGAGAAGGACGATAGCCAGCGAAATCCACAGAACAGGTGGAAAGGCCAGGCCACGCAGGCCGTAAGGATGGGTTGTGATCCGCACCGGCCGCGTCGATCCTCCCTCTTTTGAGACGCCGGAAGGAGGAAAGTCTATCAGCCGTGCCGGTCACTGTAAATTGCCGGTGCGGAGAGGAAGAGGCCCCGCTGTGCTGCCGGAGCCTCTCCGGTCGTTGGCTTGTGCGGGATCAGGCCGGATTGGGATCGAGATAAAGTGCGCGCAGCTTTTGCAGGGCGGCGTCATCCAGCCCCAGTTCGGTACGGAAATAGCCGTCCACGCTGCCCGAACGCTGCTCGATCGCCGCGAAGGCCGCGTCGAGATAGCTGCGGTCGACGCCCATCATTGCCTGAAGGACAGCGGGAGGCAGGGCCTTGGCCATCTGTTCTTCCGCGCTGCCCGGCTTCGGATTGGCGGTCGGCCTGAAATAGCGGTTGGAGAGCAGATAATCCTCGGTCACCGTCTCACGCGGAACGCCGAGAGCGGTCAGCAACAGCGCGGCGGCGACGCCGGTGCGGTCTTTCCCGGCCGAGCAGTTGAAGGCGAGCGGCGCATGGCCCGCCAGCAATTCCCCGAACATGCGCTTATATTGACCGGCGAACTGATAGGGCAGCTCGCGATAGGTCGTTGCCATCATCTCCTGCGCCTTAGCGGCGTCGAGGCCCGGTGCGGACAGCAATTGCATCATGCTGCCGATGTTCATCGAATAATCGTCGGCGAAGACCTGCGGGCTGCCCGATTGCGGCCAGGCCACCGGCTCATTCTGGCGTTCGCGCGTGTCGCGGAAATCGGTGACGGTACGCAGGCCCATTTTGGAAAGAGTGGCGAAATCGGTCGCGGTCAGGTCATGCATGGAGCCGGATCGGAACAAGGTGCCCCATTTGACGGTGCGGCCATTGGCGGTGCGGTAGCCGCCCAGATCGCGGAAATTACGCCCGCCTTCGAGCGGTAGCAGGCGCTGATGTCCGGCGTCCGCCAGTGCGGCAGGGGAGGCGGCGATCGGCTGGGCCTGATCTGGCGCGGCGCTGGCGGCGGGCGAAAGCAATGCGAGGCCGAAAAGGGCGATGGCGCTGGTCATGGGGAAATATTTCATGATGGTCATTCCTGTGTGGGAAGGTGACGCGGCGGTTAGACGGCTATCGTTACAGGAATTGGTCCATTTTGTTGCATCGATATGACGCGGTGGATGGTCGCTTGCACCGACTGGATAGGCTTCAGCGCTGCTTTCTTTCCAGCAGGCGCAGAAGCCTCTCCCTGTTGCACTGCGCGGCGACCACCAGCCCGGCGCAGAGGCTCATCCAGCCGCACCAGAAGAGCGGAGCCTGTGCCCAGCCGACGCCTCGCGCGGCGACGAACAACGCCAGCACCAGCAGCGTCAGGCCCCCGACCTTCGCCTGCAAGGCGGTGCGGACGGGCAGTTTTCGCTTCAGCCACTCCTGCTGATGGCGCGCGGTGGCGAACAGCAACAGCGTGAAGCCGCACAGGCTGATGAGGAACAGCAGCATATGGATCATGCGGAAATCTCGGCCGCCACCTTCGGCGCGGTTCTGCGGCGCGGGGCGGCCTTGGGGCGGTGGGCGGCAACCTTGCGCGCGGTGAGGAAAAGCGCCGTCGACACCGCCAGCATGATGCTGTCGAAGGCGATGAAAACCCGGTTTCCGGCGAGGAGGCTGGGAAGGAGGCCATTGCCGGTGGTCGCCGCATTGATGATCGGCACAAGCAGGTAAAGCGCCGCGCAGGCCGTCAGCGCCTCGACCCAGGCCTGCTTGACCGGGCGGGCGATGGTCCAGGCGAAGACGGCGCCCCAACCGATGAACAGGCTGTTGACCTCCCAGTCGGCGCGATGCTCCAGCCCGAGGGGGAGCAACCGGTTGGCGAGGAAATAGATCGCAATGCCGGCGAGCGGCCCTGTGATGAAGCCGATATTCAGCCGCTCCACCAGCCGGAAGCCGAAATAGGGATGATCGGGATCGGGCAGTTTCGCCCGCCGCTTGACGGTCCAGAGCACCAGCCCGCTGGCGACCATGATGGTGCCGGTCACGCCCGAAAGGAAATAGAGCCAGCGCAGCATCGGGGCGGCGAAGGAGCCGCGATGCAGCTGGATCATCACCCGTTCGGTCTGCTCGGCGGGGCCGCTTTCCGGCCCCATCGCGACCAGCGCGCCGGTCGCGGCATTGAGGTAGAGCGGACGGCGCGGCTCGGTCATCCCGTTGGTGGCAGGCCAGATTTCCGCGATCCCCTGCGCGTCGCCGGGATTGCTGATGCCGATATAGACCGGCTTCTGCCCGTGCCAGAGCGTTTCCGCCCGCGCCGACAGCAGGCGCAGCGGCAGCACCGGGGCGGGCTTTCCGCTCGCCTCGACGATCGGCGCCCGGGTGCTGGCCTGATAAAAAGCATCCTCGCCGCTGAAATTGGCGGTGATCGCCCAGGGCATCAGCGTGAACAGCAGCGTGACGAGGCCGGTATAGGTCATCATCAGGTGGAAGGGCAGCGCCAGCACGCCCGTCACATTATGGCCGTCGAGCCAGCTGCGCTGCCCCTTGCCGAAACGCAGCAGGAAGAAATCGGTGAAGATTTTCTTATGGGTGATGACGCCGGAGAGGATCGCGATCAGCATCGCCAGCGCCGAAATGCAGACAATATAGCGGGCCAGCCACCAGGGCATGTAGTGCAGGTCGAAATGAAAGCGATAGAGGAACCAGCCGCCCAGCGTATCCCTGATCTCGGCAGGCTTGCCGGTGCCGGGGTCGATGACCCCCTTGCCGGGGAGGGCGGTGCTGTTCGCCGCAGGCGTCCATTCGATGCTGACAGGATCGCCCAGTCGCTCCTCGGGCAGGGTGATCGTCCAATTGGCGGCGTTCGCGCCCTTGTTGCGCAACAGCGCGTCGGCCGTGTCGAGCGCGGCCACGGAAAGGGGCTGGCCCGACATTTCCGGGCGCATCCAGCGGCTGATTTCCTGCTGGAAAAAGGCGGTGGAGCCGAACAGGAAAATGACGAACAGCACCCAGCCGGGGAGCAGCCCCATCCAGCTGTGCAGCCACGCCATGGATTGCCGGAAGCCTTCCTTCATGGCGTCGGCCCTTCATCGCGGGGGCGGAGGAAGAAGGAAAAACTGAACTGCATGATCCCAAGCCTGCAAGCCGTATCCGGCCGTCTTGTGCGCCATAGATGATGAGAATGATTTGCGATATAGCTTTTGCGCGATTGGTGAAATCTGTCAATTGATCAATGCAGCGTCGATATTGACAGCGTTATCTTGACAGCGCGAACCTAAAATGAAAGCTATCGGTTCAATAACAAACAATGGGTCCGGGAGAGGCGAAAAAGGCGGGGGACCCCGTCCCATTGCCTTGCCTATGATCCCCAAGGTCAGGGTTTTGAAATATGGCAGGGGCAGTTCCCGTTTCTTTGGACCAGTCGCACGCGGGGCAGGTGCGTGCGCCGCTGATGCTTCTGGCGGGCGTCATTTCCCTCTTCTTCCTCTGGGGCGGGATCACCAGCCTCAACGACATCCTCATTCCCAAGCTCAAGGGCCTGTTCCAGCTGAGCTATACGCAGGCGATGCTGACGCAGTTCGCCTTCTTCACCGCTTATGTCGTGGTGTCGCTGCCTGCGGGCGCTCTCGTCGCGCGTTTGGGCTATGGCAAGGGGATCGCCCTGGGGCTGGCGATCATGGCGCTGGGGTGCCTGATGTTCATCCCTGCCGCGCAGATGGCCACCTACGGCATTTTCCTCACCGCTCTGTTCATATTGGCGAGCGGGATCACGCTGTTGCAGGTCAGCGCCAACCCGCTGATCGCCACGCTGGGGCCGGCCAAGACCGCCCCCAGCCGCCTGACCTTCGCGCAGGCGTTCAACTCGCTCGGCACCGCGATCTGGCCCTATGTGGGCGCGCAGTTGATACTGGGTTCGGTTGCAACCGTCGATCCTGCGACATTGCAGGGGAAGGCGTTGATGGATTTCCAGACGGCGGAGGCTGCGGTCATCGGCCATGCCTATATGGGAATAGCCGCGCTGCTGGTGGTGATGGCGGTTGCTTTCTGGATATGGCGGGCGCGTCTGGGGCAGGCGGGACCCGCTGCCTCGCTGGCGGGTGCAGGCGAATTGTTGCACCGGCGCAGGCTGATGTTCGGCGTTGCGGCGATTTTCTTCTATGTCGGCGCGGAAGTGACGATCGGCAGCTTTCTGGTCAATTTCCTCAGCCAGCCCGAAACCATGCATCTGAGCGAACGCAGCGCGGGCGAGCATGTCGCGCTTTACTGGACCGGGGCGATGGTCGGGCGCTTCGTCGGCGCGTTGCTCCTGCGCGTCATCGCGCCGGGCAAGCTGCTGGCGTCGTTCGCCCTCGCCGCGATCGGCCTGATCGCCTGCGCGGTGACGCTGGAAGGCCCCGCTGCCGGATGGGCGCTCATCCTTGTCGGATGCACCAATTCGATCATGTTCCCGACCATCTTCAGCCTCGCTCTCGATGGGTTGGGGGAGAAGGCGGCGCAAGGCTCCGGCCTGCTCTGCATGGCGATCGTTGGCGGGGCGCTGGTGCCCCTGCTGGCGGGGGTCGTGGCGGATCATTCGGCGTTGACGCTGGCGCTGGTCATCCCCGCCGCCTGCTATGCGATGATTGCGCTCTTCGGCTGGTCGGCGCGGCGCGCTGCCGAATAGGCGGCCCTATGGCCTTGAGCTGATTGTTGACAGCGGTGTCATAAAGCGATAATGGACAACCTGCGTTACACATAACGCGTTTTCCGCCGGATCGGGGCTGCACGCCGGTCCGGCGGATTTTCCTTTCAGCGCTTCAGCTTCCGGCCTCTCGCACCGTCTCCATCGCGACGAAGGTGGACGTGCTGGCGACATGGGGGAGATTGGAAATCCGCTCCCCCAGCACGATGCGATATTTGCGGATATCTGCGGTGCGCACCTTCAGCAGATAATCGAAACTGCTGGCGATCATGTGGCATTCCTCCACTTCCGCTATCTTGCGGACGGCGGCGTTGAATTCCGCCAGCGCCTTTTCCCGGGTGTCGGACAGCTTCACCTCGGTAAAGGCGATATGATCGAGGCCGAGTTTCACCGGATCGAGAATCGCGCGAAAGCCGACGATCACCCCATCATCGATCAATCGCCGGAGCCGGATCTGGCAGGGGGTCTTGGAAAGGCCGACCTCAGCCGCGAGCGCGGTTACGGTCATGCGCCCGTCCCGGCGCAGCGCGGCGAGGATTTTCCGATCGTGGATATCCAGTTCGACCATATTTTTATCATCCGATGGAGGTAAAATCATATATAGGACGGAAGATTAGGCGAAATAAATGGTGTTTGTCCAAATATAAGTCTGATTGCCTTATGGGCCGGTGATAGCATGGCGCCATGGAAAACAGTCCCGCCCCAGCCAGCCTCGCCCTCGCTTCACCCTTCGCCCGGTTCGCTCCTCCGGTGCGCGTCGCCTCGCCCTTGAGGGAAGCGATCACCGCCGCTTATCGCAGGCCTGAGCAGCAATGCGTGCTGCCGCTGCTCGATGCCGCGACCTTGCCCGAGCCGATGCGGGAAAAGATCGTCGACACCGCAGGCGCGCTCGTGCGGGGCCTGCGTGCCCGCCCGCATGGCAGCAATGTCGAGGCGCTGGTGCAGGAATATGCGCTCTCCAGTCAGGAAGGCGTCGCGCTGATGTGCCTGGCCGAGGCGCTGCTGCGCATTCCCGACGAGGCGACGCGTGATGTGCTGATTCGCGACAAGGTTGCGGGCGGCGACTGGCGCTCTCACTGGGGTGGCGGCAAGTCGCTGTTCGTCAATGCGGCGACATGGGGGCTGGTGGTCACCGGCACGCTGATGGAGAGCGTCAACGCGAGCGGGCTGGGGTCCGCGCTCACCCGCCTGATCGCGCGCTGCGGCGAGCCGGTGATCCGGCGCGGCGTCGATATGGCGATGCGGATGCTGGGCGAGCAGTTTGTCGCGGGCCAGACCATAGAGGAGGCGCTGAAGCGCGCCAAAGGGCCGGAGAGCAAGGGTTTCCGCCACAGCTATGACATGCTGGGCGAGGCGGCGATGACGGCCGCCGACGCGCGCCGCTATTATCGGGATTATGAGGCGGCGATCCATGCGATCGGCAAGGCTTCGGCGGGCGTGGGCGTCTATGCCGGGCCGGGCATCTCGATCAAGCTGTCCGCGCTCCATCCGCGCTATTCCCGCGCGCAGGCGGAGCGGGTGATGGCGGAATTGCTGCCGGACGTGAAGGCGCTGATGCTGCTCGCGCGCGGCTATGACATCGGCGTCAATATCGACGCGGAGGAGGCCGACCGCCTCGAACTGTCGCTCGATCTGCTCGAAAGCCTTGCCCTCGATCCCGATCTGGCGGGCTGGAACGGCCTCGGTTTCGTGGTGCAGGCCTATGGCAAGCGCTGCCCGTTCGTCATCGACTGGCTCGCCGATCTGGCGCAGCGTTCCGGCCGCCGCCTGATGGTGCGACTGGTGAAGGGGGCCTATTGGGATGCCGAGATCAAGCGGGCGCAGGTCGATGGCCTGCCCGATTTTCCGGTCTATACCCGCAAACTGCATACGGATGTCGCCTATATCGCCTGCGCGCGCAAATTGCTGGCGGCGCGCGAGCATATCTTCCCGCAATTCGCGACCCATAATGCGCAGACGCTGGCGAGCGTGCAGCATCTCGCCGGGCCGGATTTCCGGCTGGGCGATTATGAGTTCCAGTGCCTGCATGGCATGGGCGAGCCGCTCTACAGCCAGATCGTCGGGCCGGACCAGTGGGACCGCCCGTGCCGCATCTATGCGCCGGTCGGCACGCATGAGACGCTGCTGGCCTATCTCGTCCGCCGCCTGCTGGAAAATGGCGCCAATTCCTCCTTCGTCAATCGCATCGCCAGCCCGGATGTGCCGGTCGAGGAACTGACCGCCGATCCGGTGCTGGCGGTGAGGGCGATGGACGATCCGGGCGCGCCGCATCCGGTGATCGCGCTGCCCGGCGCGATGCTGCCCGGCCGACGCAACAGCGCGGGATTAGACCTGAGCGACGAGACCGTGCTGGCGGCGGTGGCGGAGGACTTGCAGCGCAGTGCGCGGCAGGACTGGAGCGCGGCGATGAAGGGCGGCGCTGGTCCCGCGCGTCCGGTGCTGAACCCGGCCGATCCCGCCGATCAGGTGGGCATGGTGAGCGAGGCGAGTGTCGCGGAGGCCCTTGGCGCGGTGGAGGCCGCCGCCGCATCCGGCTGGTCCGGCGTTTCGGTCGAGCAGCGCGCAGCCTGTCTCGACCGCGCCGCCGATCTGATGCAGCAGCATATCGGCCAGCTGATGGGGCTGGCGATGCGGGAGGCCGGGAAGTCCGCCGCCAACGCCATTGCCGAGGTGCGAGAGGCGATCGATTTCCTGCGCTATTATGCCCAGGAAGCACGGCGCGTCTGCGGGGCGGAAACCCGCCCGCTGGGACCGGTGGTCTGCATCAGCCCATGGAATTTCCCGCTCGCCATCTTCACGGGGCAGGTGGCGGCGGCGCTCGTCGCCGGTAATCCGGTGCTTGCCAAGCCCGCCGAGGAAACCCCGCTGATTGCCGCCGAGGCGGTGCATATTCTGCACGAGGCCGGGGTTCCCGCCGATGCCCTGCATCTGGTGCCGGGTGATGGAACCATCGGCGCGGCGCTGACCGGCGCGGCGGGGGTGCAGGGGGTGATGTTCACCGGATCGACCGAGGTTGCGCGTCTCATCCAGTCCGCGCTTGCCGGTCGCCTCTCGCCGGAAGGCGCGCCGATCCCGCTGATCGCCGAAACCGGCGGCCAGAATGTGATGATCGTCGATTCCTCTGCGCTCGCTGAGCAGGTGGTGGGCGATGTGGTCGCCTCCGCCTTCGACAGCGCGGGCCAGCGCTGCTCGGCGCTGCGGGTGCTGTGCCTTCAGGACGATATCGCCGATCGCACCCTCGCCATGCTGAAGGGGGCGATGGCGGAAATGTCGCTTGGCTCGACCGACCGGCTGGCGGTCGATATCGGCCCGGTCATCACCGCAGAGGCAAAGGCGACCATCGACGCCCATGTCGAGGCGATGCGCGCCAGCGGCAACCGGATCGAGCAGGGCGCGCTGCCCGCGGGGGCGGAGCACGGGCATTTCGTCCCGCCGACGATCATCGAGATCGACGATATCGCGGAACTCGGCCGGGAGGTCTTCGGCCCGGTGCTGCATGTGCTGCGCTGGAAACGCAAGGATCTGGGGCGATTGGTCGGGGCGATCAACGGGACCGGCTATGGCCTGACCTTCGGCCTGCACACCCGCATCGACGAGACGGTCGCGCAGGTGTCGGCGGCGGTGAAGGTCGGCAATATCTATATCAACCGCAACATGATCGGCGCGGTCGTGGGCGTGCAGCCCTTTGGCGGGCGCGGCCTGTCAGGGACCGGCCCCAAGGCGGGCGGCCCGCTCTATCTGCGCCGTCTGGTGCGCGGGGCGGCGCCCGGCCCGGAAGGCGCTGCGCCTGCCGGTGATAATGCGGCGCTGGCGGCCTATGCCGACTGGCTGGCGAGCCGGGGCGAGGCGGCGGCCCTCGCGCAGGTCCGGCATCTGCAACAGACCTGCCCGCTGGGTTGGGAGCAGGAGCTTCCCGGCCCGGTGGGGGAGCGTAACAGCTACGCGCTGCATCCGCGTGGATGCATTGCGCTTCACCCCGCGACGCAGGCGGGCCTGTTGCAACAGATCGCGCTGGGGCTGGCGACCGGCAATGCCATGGTGATCGGTGATTGTCCGGCGGCGCTCGCCGATCTTGTCGCCGCGCTGCCGGACGTCGTGCGCGGCAGGCTGGGGTCGGAGCAAAAGGTGATATCCGCGGTGCTTGCCGAGGGCGAGGAAGCGGATATTACGCGTCTGCTGCGCCAGCTTGCCGATCGCCCCGGCGCGGTGGTGACGCTCTGGTCCGCCAGCCCTCGGCAATGCGCGGCGGGGCTGGCCTATGATCCGCTATGGCTGATGGAGGAGGTGGCGACTTCGGTCAACACCACCGCGTCGGGCGGCAATGCGAGCCTGATGACGTTGGTGTGAGTTAAGGGGTGTGTAAGTTAAGGGGTTTGACGCACGGGTTCAGGCCCTTGCGGTGACGATCCAGCACGCGCCGTTGATGAAAACGCCATCCTCGCGCACCTGCCGGGCAAAGGCCGCGCGCACGGCGGCGACGGCCCTGTCGCAAATATCCTCCGGCTGACCGGCGAGCAGGCGGCGCAGCGGGCCGACCTCGCCGCACAGCCGGACAGCATCGTCGATCGCGGCTTCCCGGCTGTCGCCCGTGCCGAAGCATAGCTCGCAGTCGAAGGGCGTCAGGCGGATGTCGCGAAAGCCCGCCTCGGCCAGCAGGCGCTCGACCCGATCCGGATCGCCGAAGGAAAAGGGGCCGGGCGCGTCGGGGTCTGGGCTGGAGCCGGGGGCGAGCGGCACGATGCCGCGCACCGCCTGCATCGGCAGGCGCACCCAGTCATTCTCACCTGCCGCGCGCCAGCAGATGAAGGCGAGTCTGCCTCCATTTCGAAGGCCGCCATATAGGTTGCGCAAGGCGGCGACCGGATCGTCGAAGAACATCAGGCCGAAGCGCGAAAAGAGGAGGTCCGCCTGCGCCGGGGTGAAATCATGGGTTGCCGCGTCCGCCAGCAGGAAGCGCGCGCCGGTGCTTTCCTGCGCCTCCCGCTTATGCGCCCGCCCGATCAGCGGTACGGAGATGTCGATGCCGGTGACGGTTCCGCCCGGCGCTACGGACCGGGCGAGCGCGAAGCTGCTGTCGCCCGCGCCGCAGCCGATATCGAGCACCCGCTCCCCCGGCCGGGCATCGGCGGTGGCGAGGATCGCGTGGCCACATTCGGCGAGCATTCGGTCGAGCTGCTCCTGATTTTGCAACCAGCCATCGCCACTGGCGGCGTTCCAGTCCGCCTTTTGCACAAGATTGTTCATGTGTTCAGATTATTATAATGATAATGAATTGCAATTAATTTGATGCAGGAGAGTCGTCGATGACCGATGCGGCACAGACACCCCAACCTCTCGTGACGGATGAAGCCGCGCTCGAAGCGGCGATCGGCAGGACGCCGCCGGGCATCGGCCTCAAGGTCATCGACCATCTCGATGCGATGGCGCTGCACTGGCTGAGCCAGTCGCCTTTCCTGTTCGCGGGCTTCGGCGAAGGGAGCGATCTGGCGATCACAGTGGGCGGCGGGCAACCGGCTTTTGCCAATGCCGATGCCGGTCATCTGCGCCTGCCGCTGGCCCTGCTGGACGATCCCGCCTGCGCCTGCGCGGGGCGGAGCTTCGGCTCGCTCTGGCTGGCGCCCGGCATTGGCGAGACCTTGCGCATCAACGGGACGGTGGCCGAGGTGAACGGCCATGAGGCGGTGATCGCCGTCGAGGAATGTTATGTCCATTGCGCCAAGGCGTTGATCCGATCCGACTTCTGGGCCGCCGCGCCGGTAACGGAAATCCATGAGGATGCCGCTTCCTTTGTCGCGGCCAGCCGATTTCTCGCGCTGGCGACGATGAATCAAGCGGGGGAGGCCGACCTCAGCCCCAAGGGCGATCCGGCGGGCGGCATGGCGATGCTGGAGAAGGACGTCCTGTGGTTCGCCGATCGGCCCGGCAATCGCCGCGCGGACAGTTTTCGCAACCTCCTTTCCCAGCCTGTGCTGGCCGCGATCCTGCTGGTCCCCGGCTCCGATCAGGTCGCGATGGTGCGGGGCAGGGCGCGGATCACCACCGATGAGGCGATGCGCGCGCGCTTTGCCGTGCAGGGCAGACAGCCTTTGCTGGCGATCGGGGTGGAGGATGTGCGGATCGACCTGCGCCGCAGCGAGGCGCTGGGCCGCGCGCGGCTCTGGCCGCTGGAGGCGGCGGCGAAGGATATTCATCCCGCCAGGATGTTCATCGCCCATATGAAGCTGCACAAGGACAAACGGCTCGCCGCGAAGCTGGCCGGGGCGGTCTTTTCCATTCCCGGCCTGATGCAGCAGGGGCTGGACAGGGACTATCGCGACAATCTCTACTGAGCGTCCCCCACCATGCCGGGCGGCGCCCTACGCCACTTTCTACGCTACTTTGAGCCGTTTCGCCTCATAGGTGAGCGGGATCGTCACGCGCGCCATCAACCCATCCGGCACATTGAGCAGGTGCACATCGCCGCCATGCGCTCGGGCGATCGAGCGGCAGACCGCCAGCCCGAGGCCGCTGCCCGGCTTGTCGGATTGCAACGCTGAGGCGGAGCGATAGAAGGGTGTGAACACATTCTCCAGTTCCGTATCGGGCAGGCCGGGGCCGCGATCGACGATCTCCGCCACCGCATTGCCTTCCGTGCTGCTGATGCGCACCCGCGCGCGCTGGCCATATTTCACGGCATTTTCGATGAGGTTGTCGAGCACGCGGCGGATGCCGAGCACATCGACCTCCACCAGCGCATCGTCCTCCAGGTCGAGTTCGACCTGCCGCCCGACCATCTTCGCATCCTCGACCGCTTCCTCGGCAATGGCGCCCAGGCCGATCCGCTCACGCGTGCCGGGCGCGGAGGCGTCGCGCAGATATTCGAGGACGGAGTTTATCATCGTCTCCATGTCCTCGACCTCCTCGATCATGCCTTCGCGCATGTCGGCATCGTCGATGTCCTCCAGCCGGAAGCGCAGGCGGGTGAGGGGCGTGCGCAGATCATGGCTGATCGCGCCTATCATCGCGGTGCGATCATCGACGAAGGTGCGCAACCGGCTCTGCATCAGGTTGAATGCATTGGCGGCGCGACCGACCTCCGCCGGGCCGTCGAGGGGCAGGATCGCCGCGCCGGGATCACGGCCCAGCTGCTCGGCGGCGTCGGCAAAGCCGTGGAGCGGCTTGACGATGCGCCGCGCGAACAGCCAGCCCAGTGGCATCACGATCGCCAGTGCGAGCGCGAACCACAGCAAAATCCGGCGCTGCCAGCTATTGGGGAAGGATTCGGGCGCGGGCTGCACGACCGCCCAGCGGCCATCGGGCATATGCCAGGCAGCCACGAAATCGCCCTCCACAAAGGGCGCGGGGGCGAGGCCGAAGAGGCCGCGCTGCTGGGCGGGGAGCGGAATGGGCGTGCCGGGGAGGGGCTGGCTGTCGTCAAGCGCGGGGGCAGCGCTGCTATCCGCCGGTGCGGTCGGTGCCTGCGCCGGTAGCGTCGGGGCGATCACAGGCGCTGCGACGGAAGGAACGGGGGCGGAAGGAACAGGGGCGGCGGGCGGAACCGATGGTTGACGGGGCGGCGCGGGCGTTGCGCTGCGCGGCTGTTCAGGTTGCGGTCGGTCGTTGACCTGCGGCGTGATGGGCGCGGGCGCGGAGAGCGGCCTTATCTGATCGATATCGGGCAGCCGCATGGCGGGTGAGGCCATGGGCGGCTGGCTGTCGACCGGCCCGCTGACCTGCGGCGGGGCGGGCGTGGGGGCTGCTTCCGTCGCGGCGCCGGGTGTCGGGGCGTCAGGCGCGGCCGCGCGCTCCTGCCCGGTGGGTGCCTGCGGTTGCTCGCTCTGGCTGCGTTGCGTGGGGGCACGGTTTTCATGTGTCGCGCCCCGGTCCTGCGAGGGGCTGGAACCGGGGAACTGGCCGCCGGGAAACGCCCCTCCCGGAAAGGAACCGCCGGGAAAGCCGCCGCCGGGGGGCATGCCCATGCCGCCGGGCATTCCGCCGCCCGGAGGCCCCCCTTGTGCGAGCAGCAGATTGATCGGGGTCGGCCGGACGGTGGTCCCGGCGTCGCTCTCGATGGCGATCGGCAGCGGTTCCGTGGGGGAAACAAAGGCATCCACTTCGGGGGGAGGAGGCGCCAGATGGGACGGCGCCTGCGCGGCGGTGCCCGCGAAGGGCAGCGGCGTGTAGAAGGACAGCAGAACCGTTTCTTCTCCGGCCTCCAGCAACCCGGCCAGGTCATGCCGCGACCGCGCCGATGTCAGCCAGCCTGGCCCGGTAATGTCCGGCGGCCCCGCCTGTATCGATCGCACCAGTCGCCGCCCCTGCTGCGCCGCGGACTCCTCCCCGCGCAACACCGCCGCGATATCGTCGAGCCGATATTGCGCGCCCGGCGCGGGCGGCAGCAGCAGGGTGAGGAACAGCGTGACGATCTGGGCGACGATCAGCCCGGTGATGAGCAGGCCGACCACCTGAAGGGCGAGCGGCGGCCCGCGCAGGATGCGCTTGCGTCTGGGGATGTCCATGGCGTGCTTATGGCATGTTCCGGGCGCGCTCGCATCATCCATCGGCGGCTCTGCTTCCGTTTCTGAAGAGGGAGGCTGTCGGCAGGATCGCGGCGATCCCGCGCCGACCCTCGCGCCGGTCCAGTTGCACCACGATATCGATCACCGAACAGGCATAGGCGATCACATCGGCGCGCGAGAGGCCGATGCCCGCCTGCATCACCATCAGCGCGAGCTGTTCCATCGCGCCCGCGCAGCTATTGGCGTGAATGGTGGAGAAGGAACCGGGATGCCCGGTGTTGATCGCGCGCAGGAAGCTGACGGCCTCCCGCCCGCGCAATTCGCCCAGCACGATGCGGTCGGGGCGCAGGCGCAGGGCGGCGGCGAGCAGGTCGTCGGTCGTTACCTGCGCCTCGCCGAGTTGGCCCTTCACCGCGACGAGGCCGAGGCCATTGGAGCCGTGCAGCCGGATTTCCGGGGTGTCCTCGACAAGGAGGATGCGCTCGCGGGCGGGCACCTCGCGCAGCAGGGCGTTGAGGAACGTGGTCTTGCCGCTCGACGTGCCGCCGCTGATGAGGATGGTGCGGCGGGCGGCGACGGCGGCGCGCAGGGCGGCGATGGGCGCGCTGGCGGGATCGGGTAGCTCTTCCGAGAAGATCGGCGGGATCGGGCCGCGATCATAGGCGTCGAGCGTCAGGTCGACGAGGCGGTGCCTGCGGATCGCCAGCGCCCAATGCCCGCGCGTGGCGGAGGGCGCGACCATCTGGATGCGCGCGCCGCAGGGCAGGGAGGCGGCGAGCAAAGGCTGTTCCCGGTTGACGCCCTGATGGCTGGCGCGGGCGACCTGCTCGGCGAGGCGGCGCAGCAACAGATCGTCTATCGCCGGGGTCTCGATCCGCTCCATGTCGTGCCCCTGCCGCTCGACCCACAGTTCGCCGGGGCGATTGACGAGGATTTCGGTCACCTCCTCATTGTCGAGCCAGTGCCGGAAGGGCTGGAGATAGACGGCGAGATAAACGTCCGCTGCCTGTTCCAGCGGCAGGATATCCGCCTTCATCGCGGCTCGACCGTCGAGAAATCGAGGTCTCGCGCGGTAAAGACGCGGATCGGCTGGCCCGGCCCCACGCGGATGGTCGGCGGTATCTGCGCGTCGCGCTGGGCGGCGACGGAGGCCGCGCTCTGCCCGCCCGACAGCACGACCGACGTGCCGCCGCTGGCGATCGCGCCCAGCCCGCCGACGACCGAAAGCAGCATCGCGCCGCCCATGCGCTTCATGAAATGGCTGTTGACCTCTCCGGTAAGGCCCGTCCGCCCCGCGAAATCGGTGGCCGGGGAAGCGATCGCGACCGACGCGCCATCGGGCCGGATCAGGCGGGACCAGAGCACATAGGTCCGCGTCTGCCCCGCCGACAGCCCGGACTTATATTGCCCGATCAGCCGGGACGAGCGCGGGATGAGGATGCGGCTGCCGTCGAAGGAGCGCACATCCTGACTGACGATCGCGCGGACATAGCCGGGCAGGTCGCTGTCTATGGCGGTTTCCAGCACGGCGGAGATCAGCGTGCCCTGCGTGATGGTGTTGGCGGGGTCGGCCATCGGGGTCGCGCTCGCCATGTCGACGGAAGCCGCGCCGATCCGCGCGCCGAATGCTTCGGTATCGGATAGGCCCTGTCCCGGCGCGTTTGCCGTCTTTCCGCCAGCCGGAGGCGTTCCGGTCGTGGCCATGGGCGCGACGGCGGGGGAAGGCATCAGGCTGGTGTCGAACACCATGATCGGCGAATGGGCGCGGTCGGTTGTCGCCGCTGGATTGGCGAGCGGCCGGGAAGGCATGACGGCCGGAACGGGCGCGCCGGCGGGGCGGTCGGCAGGCAGCGGCGCCGTGCCGGGCGGGGCAGGCGCGGCGTTCTGCGCCAGCGCGACGGGCGCGGGCTTGCTTTCCCGGTTGCCCGCCATCGACCAGAAGGTGACGCCGCCCAGCAGCAGCGCGCCAATGGCCCCGGCGGCAAGCCCCATGCCGTCGCGCCGGGCGACGCGGCTGGCGACCACCGGAAAAGCGTTGCGGCTGGCGATCGTCAGCGCGCGTTCGTCAAGGTCGGGACGGGGATCGCTCTGTTCGACGGGTGAGAGGAGGACAGGCGGGCGCATGGTCATTTTCGGGCGGTCTGGATGGGCGGTGTCAACGGCCCGGCCGATGCCGGGCGGCGGTTGGTGAGCGTCGCGCTATCCTTCCCCGCGCGCAGGGTGAGGCGGGCGGGCACGCCGTCGATCACGACATAAGCGCCCTTGATCGCGTAATTGACCGGGCCTTCATTGCCGTCCGGCCCTGTCGCGAGAATGGCGGGCAATTCCTCATCGGCGGGCCAGGCGAGATAGGTCGACTGGCCGTCATCGAAGCTGCGCTCGGGCAGCAGGCGATGCGCGCCCTTGCCTTCCCACGCGAAATTGAGGTCGATCGGGCGCGCCGCGACGGGCATCAGCATCGGTTCTTCCCCGCCCTGATCGTCCATCTCCCCGCTGCTGTCTTCCTCCCCGATGCGCGGCGGCGGGGCGGGATAGGTGAAGCGCAATATATAGAGCGGCGTGGCGCGCGGCGCGGCCGATGCAAGGTCGAACATATAGGTTCGCCGGTCCGTCACCACCGTCATATTGGTATGGGCATGGGGCAGCACGGGTTTCAGGAAGAGGAGGTTGGCGCGGCGATTGGGCGTCACCTGCCAGGCCGAGGAATCGCCGATCGCGATATTCTCTATCCGCTCGTCGGGGGCGAACTCGATGGTCGACTGGATGCCGGAGCGGCCATGGATCGGCACGATGGCCGCCGGATCGTAGAAAAGCGTGCGGATGCGCGCATCTTCGCTGGCGGTGGCGTGGACAGGAAGAAGGGCGAGCGCGATGCCCACGGCCAGCCCGGCGTGGCGGATCATGGGTTAGACTCCTTGCAGGAAAGCAGGGCGGGTGGCGCGGATCGAAAACGGGCGCCCACGCCTCGCGTCCGCTCGTCGGGGGTGGCGGCGCTTATGGCGGGGGAGGGCGCGGAGGAGAGAGGCGGCGCGGCCATCAGGACACGCACCCTTTCGCCATAATCCGCAGGCGCGGGCGCAGACGGCGAAGGCATGGCGGCGATGCCGGAGACCAGTGCGCGGACATGATCGGGGGAGGAGGCGTTCCGCGCCCCTTGCGCGAAGGAGGTCGCCGGGGAAGGCGCGGGGGCGGCGTTCCGCCATGATGCGCCGTCGCCCGGTCGCGACGGGGCATCGGCACCAAAGGACGGCAGCCGCCATCCCAGGGTGAGCGCCGTCGTCACCTTCATCACGATCAGCATCAGCGCGCAATAGACCGCCGCGCCGAGAAACACGGTCACGGCGACACGCAACGGGATGTCTCCTCCCGCCAGAGAGAGGGTGTTGACGACCGGCGAGAGCATCGCCAGCCCGCCGCTGCCCAGCAGCACCGCGAAAAGCGGCGTCAGCGCGAACAGCACGGCCGTTTTGAGCCAGCCCTCGAACAGCCCCCGGCTTCCCCGGAACAGGCCGAGCAGGATGAAGAGCGGGCCGACCGCCAGCAGGGCCGCGAGCGCGATGCGGGCGACGATCAGCACGCCGACGGTGCCGAGCAGCAGCATCAGCGCGGCGAGCCACAACAGGTCGGCGGGCGTGAAGCCCTGCGCGGGCGGTGCGGCGGTGGCCGCGCCCGCCGCATCCTGCGCGCCTTGCGCGGCGTCGGCGATCACCCCGAACAGGCGGTCCAGTTGCTCTGCGAACAGCATCGTCGCCGAACCGCGCGTGCCCGCGAGCAGGCTCGCAATCTGGTCGGGAGCGCCGACCAGCAGGTTCCAGATCACGCTCTGATAGGCGATCCAGGAGGTAGTGAAGGTCAGCACCAGCCCCAACCCCATCATGCGCGGCGTCAGCATCGACAGGCCGATCGCGCTGCGCCCGCTCAGAAGCTGGATCGCGAACAGCGCCACATAGAGCGTCAGGCAGGCCGTCAGCACCGGCCCCAGCATCGCATCGGCGCCGAAAAGACGGGCAAAGGCCGCACCGGTGGCGTGCGCGCTCATGCAATCGACGCTGCGCAGCGCTTCGGCGATACCGGCCGGGCCATCGGCGGAAAAGGCGGGGCAGGCGGTCATTCGGCCGCTTCCATCAACGCCTTGTGCTCATCCTCGCCGGGCCAGCGCGCGCCGGTCAGCATCTGATACCAGCGTGCCGGATCATCGCCGACCGCACCCCGGATCATGTCGAGCCGCCTCACGCTCGCCTCGCGCCCGGACAGCACGGTCAGCATCTCGCCCATGCCGGAAAGGTCGAGCCGTGCCACCACCGAATGATTGGCGTGGCGGATGAGGAAGCAGCGGCTGTGCGCGGGCAATGCGCGGATCAGGTCCAGCTCGTGCCGGCTAAGGCCGAAGCCGCCGCAATATTCCTCTTCCCGCGCCTTTGCATTGGCGGTGAAGATCATCGTTGCGGTCTGTTCGACCAGCGCGGCGGATATATGGCTGTCGAGTGCGTCCCGCGCCGACTGGGTGGCGAAGCCGACGATCGCATTGCGCTTGCGCAGCGTCTTGAGCCAGTCGCGGATGCGGGCGGCGAACACCGGGTCGTCGAGCGCTTTCCAGCCCTCATCGATCAGGATCATCGTCGGGGTGCCGTCGAGCCGCTGGTCGACGCGATGGAAGAGATACATCATCGCGGGCGTGCGCAGCCGGGGATGGTCGAGCAGCGCGGTCATGTCGAAGCCCAGCGTTCCGGCCTCCATCGCCAGCTCGTCGCGGGCATTATCGAACAGCCAGCCATGCTCGCCTTCGCCGACCCATGGCGCAAGGCGCGCGGCCAGATCATCGGCGCGGGGACGGGCGCCGCCCGCCAGCAATTCGCGAAAATGGCGCAGGCGGCGCAGCGCCGGGTCATGGTCGAAGCAGGCGTCGACCGCGTGCGCGATGGTCGCCTCTTCCTCCGCGCCCGTGGCCGACACCAGACAGCCGAGCCAGTCGCGCAGGAAAGCGCGGTTGAACACGCTGTCGGGCAGGGCGAGCGGGTTGAAGCCGGTCGGCTCGCCGGGGCTGAGCCGGGCATAATGGCCGCCGCTGGCGCGCAGAAAAATCTCCGCACCGCGATCCTTGTCGAAGAATATCGTGCGCGGGGCGAGCTTGCGGCCCTGCGCGGCGAGGAAGTTGAGGATCACCGTCTTGCCGGACCCGGATGGCCCGATCACTGTGAAATGGCCGAGATCGCCTTCGTGGAAATTGAAAAAATAGGGGGTGGCGCTGCTGGTTTCCAACACGCTTATCGCGCCACCCCAGTGGTTCCCTTCTTGGCGGCCCGAAGGGAAGCCATGCAGAGAGAGAAAGCCCGCTGCATTGGCCGTGGAAATAAGGGACCGGCGGACGAGATAGCTCTCATTGCCAGGAAATTGTCCCCAGAAGCCGGGTTCGAGATTAACATCCTCGCGCACCGCCACCGCGCCGATATCGGCCAGCGCCGCGCCTGCCGCCGCCATGGCCCGGTCCAGCGCGTCGATATCGTCCTCCCGCACCAGCAGGCTGAAATGATGATCGCCAAAGCCCGTCTGCCCTGCGCCCAGCGCGTCGCGCGCGGCCATCATTTCCGCGCGTTCGGCCCCGGCCTCCTCGTCGGAGGATTTGAGGCGGCGCAGCGCGAGGTCGATGCGCTCACGCGCGATCTGGCGATCGGCGGGCGCGAAGCTCTCGGTCAGGACCAGCTCATGCGGCAGGCGCAGCAGCGCGTCGATCATGCCGGGCCGGGTGGCGGCGGGATAGTCCTTGATCGCGAGCATGCCCGCGAACTGACGGCCGGTGGCGCCTTTCGTCTCGATCGTGTCGAGGCCGAAGCTGACCCGCTTATAGGGGATGTGGCGGCCCAGATCGATGTCGCCCTCGGGCAACAGCACCGGGCGCATCTCGCCATTGTAAAGCGCGGAGAGCAGTTCCAGCACTTCGGAGCATCGCCCGCCTGTGCCCGCATAGGCGCCGATCGGCCGCGCCCCATAGGGACGCAACGCGGCCAGCAGCGCGGTGATGGCCGCGTCCAGATCGCGCCGGTCGGCCGGGTCGGGTTCGGCGACAGCGCCGCGCAGGCGGCGGGAGAGGCGTTCGGTCCACCCCGTCTTGCCGCGTGCCGGGCGGCGCACCAGCGTCAGATATTGCTCGTTGACGAAGAGGCGCCGCTCATCGAGCCGGGTCTGCCAGCGTCGGTCGATCTCTGTGGAAAGCGGGTCGATATCGGGATCGGGCGCGCCCAGATCGACCTGCACCCGCCGCCGGATGACATGATGATAGAGGATGAAGCGCGCATCGAGCGTGCTGCGCAACAGCACCTCGCGCACGCCCAGATCATGGTTCAGTTGCTCCGCGTCCTCGGTTTCGAACGGCAGCCCGGCGACATGGATCGCCCGCAGGATCGCGCCGTCGCGCAGCGCCAGCGTCGTCTCGTCGAGATGGCGCGCATAAGGCAGGCGATCGCCTGCGCGGGCCTCCTGCCTGTTCCATGCTGCCGGGCCGATCCATACGGGCATTGGCGTTTCCTTTCCGGCCCGTCAGGGCGCGTAGCTGTTGCAGCCCCAGCGCCGCCAGTTGCGCACGCGCGGGCAACGGCTGACACGGGTGAGCCAGAGGTCGAACATGCGCGGTTCCCGCAGGCAGGCGAGATAGCCCGCGCTATGGATCACCAGCGCCACCGGTAGCGCGAGGAAGCTGCGCGTCATCAGGAAGGCCTCGGTGGTGATCGCCGCGTTGAGCACGAAAAAGCTGTAGGTCACGCCCGCGAACATCTGCGGCCGGGTGAGGGCGAGAAATAGCGGCGTACGGGCGAGGGGAGCGCTCATCGCCCTAACGCGCCACTGCGGCGGTCGCCTGGATGCCCGAGACGATCGCGGCCGAGCCGAAGAGGATGAAGCAGCCCAGGATTACCGTCGCGCCGAAGCGCCAGTTGAGGCGGCCGGTCAGCATCATGAAGCCGACCATGGCGACCGCGATCACCGCGACGGCGGTGGCGGCATTGCCCAGCAACGTGCCCTGCAACCAACCCAGCGCGGCGATAATGGGGCCGGAGCCGCGCGGGTCGCCGGTGCTGGTTTGCGCAAGGGCGGCGGAAGGAATCAACGCCAGCACGGCGGCGGCAAAGTGGAACGGGGAGGGGCGAAACGGGAAAGAGCGAAACGGGGAAGGGCGGGCCGGGGAAAGTGGTCGGATCATGGGCGTCCTCATGGCTGAAGGGTCGAGAGCCGGTCGACGATCGCCGCGACATAGGCGCGCGTCTCGGCAATGGGGGGAATGCCGCCCGCGCGCTGCACACGGGCCGGACCGGCATTATAGGCGGCGAGCGCCTTTTCGAGATCGCCGTCGAACAGGTCGAGCTGCGCCCTCAGATAGCGCGCGCCGCCATCGAGATTCTGCGCCGGATCGCGCGGATCGACACCCAGTTGGCGGGCGGTGCCGGGCATCAGTTGAGCAAGGCCGAGCGCGCCCGCAGGCGAAACCCGGCCGTCCTTCCAGCGGCTTTCCTGCCAGACCAGCGCGTCGATCAGCGCCGGGCTGAGATCGTAGCGCAGCGCCAGCCTTTCCACCGTCGCGGCATAGCTTGCCGGTGCGCGCGATCCGGCGGGGCGCGTCAACGCCTCCTCTGGAAGCGGGATATCGGCCAGCGCGGGATCGTCCGAAAGCATATCGGTCTCGCCCTGCCATTGCACGGCGCCGCTGCCCGCGCGGACGATGAGCGCGCCATGCTCGCCTATTTCAAAGACGTCCGCCTGCGCCGGAGGCGCGACGCCAGGACCGCCTGCCGCCAGCAGGAGCATCGCGGCGGCGGTGAATGGAGCGCGGTGGCGCGCTTCCCTTCCCCTGCGCTGATGCTGGCATGGCGTGTCCATCGCGTCGTTCCTCAAAGACGGGCCTTAAAGGCAGGTTTCGATGGATGCAGCCTGCCGTCGCCGCTTTGCCCGGGCATTTCAGCATATTTCAGGCCGGTAAGGCGGGGATGAAATATTCGGTAATCGGCGCGATAATGAGGGCTGGAAATATAAGGCGATGAACGCCATCCTCTTCCCCATGGACCTCGAAACCCGTATCCTCATCGTTGACGACGATGCCGGTATCCGAAAGCTTATCTCGTCCTTTCTGGGCAAGCATGGCTTTCATGCCGATACCGCAGGCGACCCTGCCGCGATGCGATCGATGCTGGAAACCAATCGCTACGACCTTATCGTCCTCGATGTGATGATGCCGGGCGAGGACGGGCTGACCGCGCTGCGCCGCCTGCAACAGAGCGGCGGGCCGCCGGTCATCATGCTTTCCGCCGTCGGCACCGATATCGACCGGATCGTCGGGCTGGAAATGGGCGCGGACGATTATCTCGCCAAGCCCTGCAATCCGCGTGAACTGCTGGCGCGCATCCGCGTCGTGCTGCGGCGGCGGGAGCGCAACGCGGGGCCCCTCGCGCCGGTGCAGGATGATGGGCCCGGCGTGCTGCGCTTCCTCGGCTGGCGCATCGATGTGGTCGGCCGCACCCTGCATGACGCGGGCGGGCGCAGCGTCACGCTTTCCGATGGGGAGTTCAACCTGCTCCGCGCTTTTGTCGAACATCCCCGCCGGGTGCTGACGCGCGATCAGTTGCTCGATCTGGCGCGGGGTGAAAGCGCCGAGCATTTCGATCGCGCGATCGATGTGCAATTGAGCCGCCTGCGCCGCAAGCTGGCGGCGAGCGATGGCGGCGAGGAACTGATCCGTACCGTACGCAACGAAGGCTATATGTTCGTGCCGCAGGTGGCCGGGCACTGATCGCCCGCACTATCCGGGGAAAAGGCGCGCCCTTACCGGCGTGCCTTTTTTTGTGCCCTGCGGAGTGCCCCGGAAAAGGTGAAGGGAGCATGCGACAGGCATGCTCCCTTCGGGGGCATCCGCGCCGAGATGTGGGGAGGCAGGGCGCGGACAGGTGATGAGGTCTGCGTCCGAAGGCGTCAGGCCTCGATGCCGATAAGGGCGGTGGCGGTGTATCCCGCCGAAACGCTGCCGCTCAGCGCGACGGTCATCTGCGCGATCTGGGCGGAGCTGTTGTCACCGAAAATGCCGTCGCTCGATATCGATCCGATCCGCGCGAGGTTGGTGGCGCTGGAAGGATAGGTGCTGGTGTCGGCATATACGGTGTCGCAGGCATCTTCCGGCATGGCGAGCTGCGAGATCAGTTCCGCGTTGCGGCCGCTGGTGGCGCTGGAAAGGCTCTCGAACACCTCGAAATGGATATGAGGCCAGCGGCCGGAATAGCAGCCGGGGAAGATGGTGGTGAACGTCACCTGCCCATTGGCGTCCGTCACCTGCACGCCGCGCAGATAGCTTTCCGTCGGCTTGGTATAGAGCGAATATTCGCCGTCTGCGGTGCAGTGCCACACATAGATGGCATAGCCTTCGAGCGCCGCGCAACTGCTGTTCACGTCCACAAGGGTCAGCGTGAGCGTGACCTCGACGCCTTCGGCCGTGGTGGTGGAGCTGATGAAGCTCGACCGGATATCGCTGCGCACGATGCCGCTGGACGTGAGGACGTTGGAGGTCGATCCGCTCGACGTGTTGGTGCCATCGGCGGGATAGGGGCCGTTGGTCTCGGAAGCGTCCGCGACGCAGCTGTCGGATGAGGAACTGCTGCCCGAGGAGGAGGAGCCGGAGCTGGAGGAGGACGAACTGCTGCTGCTTCCGCTCGATGAACTGCTGGTGCTGCCCGAACTGCTGCTGCTGTCGTCGCCACCGCCGCCGCAACCGGTGAGCAGCGCGGTCGCGCCCGCGCTGCCCAGCCAGAGCAGCGCCTTGCGTCTTTCTACCAGCTGGCGCGCGATGGTTTCGAGATCAAAGGCCAGCCCGCGATCATGATCCTCGACAAGATGCTCATCAGACATTTTTTCCGTTCTCCACAAACAGGGCGCAGGGCCATGCGGGGTCGGTAGTGGCAGCCGGGCATTTCATCCCGATTGCGCTATGTAACAGCCGGCAGGGGCTTTGATCGCCCCGGTTGCAACATGATTGCAACCGTCTTGCGGGGGAAGGCTTGCAATCCTGCCCCCTGAACCGGCAGGGTGGTATCGGACGGGCGCGATCAGGATAAAGCGAGGGCAATGACAGGAAGACAGGCGGAACAACCCGAGGGGGCGGGCAGGCTGGCGGAGTGGCTGATGCGCCATCGCGCCGCATGGTCGCAGATGGTGCGGGTGATGATCGCCTGCGCGGTGACCTATGGCATCTTCAAGCTGTTCGGTCTGGAGCAGGGCTATTGGGCGGTGTTCACGGTGTTGATCGTGATGCAGGGATCGGTCGGCGCGACGCTGGGCGCGGCGATGGACCGGCTCATCGCGACCGTCGCGGGCGCGCTCGTCGGCGGGGTGGCGGTGCTGGTGACGCCGCATCGCCCGCTGGAAATCGGTGTGGCGCTGGTGGTGGTGGCGGGCGCCTCTACCCTTGTCGCCACCCTCAATCCGCGCCTGCGCAATGCCGGGCTGACGGCGGCGATCGTCATCCTGACGCGCGCGCCGGATGTGCCGGTCCTCACTTTCGTGATCCATCGTATCCTGGAAATCGCGATGGGCGGCATTATCGGCGTGATCGCCAGCCGTCTTATCCTGCCTGCGCGTTCGACCACCGCGCTTGTCGAAAAACTAGGCTCGGTGCTGACCTCCATCGCCGAAACCCTGCGGATGCAGGCCGAGGCGCTGGAGGGGGCGAAAGCCTTTTCCTGGGCAGAGACCGGCATTTCCCTGCGCACCGCCCTCACCGCGACGGAGGCCCTGCTGGCCGACGCCGGGCGGGAGCGGTCCGCGCGCCTTGAAAAGCGGATCGTGTCGGATGCGATTCCGCGCAATCTCTGGCGCATCCGCAATGACATCACCCATATCAACCGGCTGATCGAGACGCCGTTCAATCCCGCCATGCTGGCGGTGGTGGGCGGACCGGCCGCCATGCTGCTGCGCGCGGAAGGGGCCTTTGCCGATTGTTGCGGCTCGGCGTTGAAGCAGGGCGCGCGCGTGGTGCGGGATGAGGATGACGAGGCGCTCCACGCGTTCGAGGCGGCCTTTGCCGCGCTGCGTCAGTCGGAAGTGGCGCAGGACATGGCCTTTGACGATGCCGGGCGGCTGTTCGGCCTCGCTTTCGCGCTGCAACGGATGCGGCAGGATTTGCTCGATCTTGCCGACCGCATCGACGAGAGCCGCTGAGGGGGCATGAAAATGGGTGCAACTGCGGTATCGCCGCGAAGTTCGGCGAGCGCGCGCCGGAGAAACGGGCCTTTGTGAAGCGTGGCTGGATGGCGCGCTATGCGAAGAAGGATTCTTTTCCTGATGCCGCCGCCCGCTTGGGGGCGGACCGGATCGCGACCTGTATCGACGCAGTTTACGATTTGCCTGGGCGCTCCGAATAGAAGGCCGGACGCGGCGTTCCCACATTTCCGCTCGATACCACCTTATCCTGGCAGCGCTACGGAATCCGACCTGCCTGTGCTGCCCGCAATGATGATTTCAAAAGGGAAAATGGCGGAGACGGAGGGATTCGAACCCTCGGTAGCCCCTTAAGGCTACGACGGTTTAGCAAACCGCTGGTTTCAGCCACTCACCCACGTCTCCGCACAGGTATAACAGCGACACGGTGGCCGATGTTGGCTGAGGCATGGCCTATAGCGATGGCATTTGCGCTTGGCAACGACGCTTTTCGCCTTTTTTGGCAAATGCGTATTTTTCTGCCTTTTCCGCCGCCCTCAGCCCAGCGCCCGCGTGCGCGCCTGTGGGTAGCTGCCGAGCAGGCGCACCCATTTGGTGTGGAAGCGCAGCTCGTCGAGCGCGCGATCCACGGCGGCATCGCCCGGCATCCCCTCTATGTCCGCATAAAATTCGGTGGCGGAGAAGGTCGCGCCGCGCTGATAGCTTTCCAGCTTGGTCATGTTGACGCCGTTGGTGGCAAAGCCGCCCAGCGCCTTGAACAGTGCGGCGGGAATGTTCTTCACTTCGAACAGGAAGGTCGTCATGACCGGACCGTCGCAACGCGGCACGATGGCGTTGCGCGCCAGCACCACGAAGCGGGTCATATTGTCATGACTGTCCTCGATATTGCGGGCGAGGATCGTCAGATCGTACAGCTCCGCCGCCAGGCCGGGCGCGATTGCGCCCACGCCCGGTTCCCGCCGTTCCGCGACAAGCGCGGCGGCGCCTGCGGTATCGGCATAGACGATCGGGTGAATGCCCTGCGCGCGCAGATATTTACGGCACTGGCCGAGCGCCTGCACATGGCTGAGCACCTGATGCAGGGGCGAATCATCCGGAGCCATCAGGCAGTGATGGATCGGCAGAAAATATTCGTCGACGATCGACAGGCCCGATTCGGGCAACAGGAAATGCATGTCGGCGACGCGGCCATGCAGCGAATTTTCGATCGGGATGATCGCCCGGTCGGCCCGTCCCTCGCGCACCGCATCGAGTGCGTCCTCGAACGAGAAGCAGGGCAGGGGCAGGCTGTCGGCGCGATAGCCCAGCGCCGCCAGATGGGAGTTCGCGCCCGGCGCTCCCTGAAAGGCGATGGCGCGTTCGGGCCGGGCCGAGGCCTCCTCGCTCATCTTTTCGACAAGGGTGCGGGCGGGAGGAGGGTAGCTTTCCATCATGGCTTCCTGTTGCGTGGCCGAGCGCTTAGGCGCTGCCGTCGCCATGCGCAAGCTTCCTCGCGCCGGGCCTTGCGCGAGCGCAATCCTCCCTTTAAGGGTTTACTCCGGGGAACGGGCTGTCTGGTAGTGGCGAAAAATGCGCAGGTCCGGTCAGTTCCAAAAGCCATAAGAGGAAAGAGGATCACGAGCGCATGGACGATCGTTTCAATACTTTCGCCGGCTGGGCTTTATTTGCCGGGATTATTGCTCTGGGAGGCGGCATCGTTTCGTCCAAGCTGTTCCATAGTGAACGGCCCGAAGTGATGGGTTATGCAATTGAAGGCGTGGAAGCCGAAGGGGAGGGCGGGGCTGCGGCCGGTCCGTCGCTCAACACGCTGCTGGCCAGCGCCGATATCGCGGCAGGTGAGAAGGTTTTCGCCAAATGCGCGGCCTGCCACACCATCAATGCGGGCGGGGCCAACGGCATCGGCCCCAATCTCCATGGCATCGTCGGTGAGGGCGTAGGCGCGGGTCATCCCGGTTTCGCTTTTTCCGATGCGCTCAAGAGCAAGGGCGGCACCTGGGATTTTGCTACGCTCAATGTGTGGCTGGCCAGTCCGCGTGAATTTGCCCCCGGCACCAAGATGACCTTCGCGGGTCTCAGCAAGCCGGAAGATCGCGCGAACATCATCGCCTATCTGAACAGCCAGGGATCGAATCTGCCGCTGCCGGCAGCCGATGCCGCCCCGGCGGCGGATGAGGCGACGGGCGAGGCGGCGGCCGGGGAGGCTTCCAATGCGACCGATGCCGCTGCGGCGGACAACGCGACGGAAGCTGCGACGGCGACGGCGGCGACGCACTAACCGGCTCGGTCGAGGGCCGGTCCCGCTGGCCTGAAAAGGGAATTTCAAAAAAGGCAGGCGCTCCACCCGGATCGCCTGCCTTTTTCCGTTTCCCGCTGCCGGGCCGGGATGATTGCAGGTCAGGCAAAGGCGTCTGGCGTCCCGAAGCCACGGATCAGCGCAACCGACGCGTGGGAAACAGCGATGGCCTGCTGTAATCCGATCGGCCATGCTCCGGTTCGGAAGCACGCAGTTTCCGGCCTGTCAGTGCCGGAATTTTCATAGAATAATATGGCGATCAACGCCGATATTCTGCCTATCCGGACATGATTTGATATAATTTCCGACCCATCATGCCTTGCATTATGAGTTTACCCTACCTATCTGGCTGCTTCCGGGTCGCCGGATAAAGATAATAATAACTATCAATAGTGAAAATGTTCAAAGGGTAATTTCATGAAATCTGTATTTGTTGCTGCTGCCATTTCGGCTGCTGTCGCTGTTGCTGCGCCTGCTTCTGCGCGTGATTTCAACGGTGGCTATGCCGGTGTCGCCATGACGCTGGACAATATCCAGGGTTCGGGTGATGCGGAAGGCATCGGCTTCTCGGGCGTGGGCGCTTCCGGCTTTGCCGGTTACGACGTGCCGGTCAGCACCAATGTCTTTGTCGGCGTGGAAGGCAATATCGACCTCAACACGGCGGATGCACTGGGCCTTGAAGCCAAGTGGGGCTGGGGCGTTTCCGGCCGTCTGGGCACCAAGGTCAACGATTCGACCGCCCTTTATGCGCGCGTCGGCTATGCTCGCGGGAAGCTGAGCGCCGGTGGCGACAGCGCCTGGTTTGATGGCGTGCGCTATGGCGCGGGTCTCGAAACCAGCCTGACCGACACGCTGTCGCTGCGCGCTGAATTCACGCAGATCAACTATGAAGCGAGCCTGATCAACAATCAGGGCACGATCGGCGTCGTTTTCGGCTTCTGATCGCCCATCCGGCAACGGATGACGGGGGAGGTCGCGGCCAGGGCATTTTCCTATGCCCTGGGGCTGCGGCCTCCCCTTTTTCTTGTCAGATCATAGGGGGTCAGGCCGCCGGGTCGGATGGGGTGGCGCCGTAAAAGGCTTCGACCGCCGCCCAGCCTTCCTCGGCGGTTTCTACCCAGGTGATGAGGTTGAGATCGGACGGCGCGATCACGCCTTCCTCGACCAGCGCCTCGAAATCGATGACCCGGTTCCAGAAATCGCGGCCATAGAGCAGGATCGGTATCGGCTGGATCTTGCCGGTCTGCACCAGCGTCAGCAGCTCGAAAAATTCGTCGAACGTGCCGAAGCCGCCGGGAAACACCGCCAGCGCGCGGGCGCGCAGCAGGAAGTGCATCTTGCGCAACGCGAAATAGTGGAACTGGAAGGATAGCTCCGGCGTCACATATTCATTGGGCGCCTGCTCATGCGGCAGCACGATGTTGAGGCCGATGGTGCGCGCGCCGACTTCCGAGGCGCCGCGATTGGCCGCCTCCATGATCGACGGGCCGCCCCCGGAGCAGACGACGAAATTGCGCTTGCCGCTGATGTCGGCCGGGAAGCGTGCCGCGATCTGGGCCAGCTTGCGCGCCTCGTCATAATATTTCGCCTTGGCCGCCAGATTATGGGCGATGCGCTGGTCCTGATCGGAACGAGCCGCGTCGATCAGCGCCTGCGCCCTTTCCGGGGAAGGGATGCGGGCCGAGCCGTAAAAGACGAAGGTGGAGGCGATCTGCGCCTCATCCAGCAGCAATTCGGGCTTCAGCAGTTCCAGCTGGAAGCGGATCGGCCGCAAATCCTCGCGCAGCAGGAATTCCGTATCCTGAAAGGCCAGCTTGTAGGACGTGTTTTGCGTCTGGGGCGTGTCGATGTTGATCCGGGCGTCGCGCGCTTCCTGCCGGGCGGGGCGGAAGATGCGTTCCTCGATTTTCTTGGGTTTCCTGCTCATGGGATGAAGCGCCTAGCGGGTTTGGATGAAAAGCAAAAGACGGGAGATGGCTGCGAGGGGGCGGCAGGCCGGGGTTAGCGGCAGTAAATGCCCTTGCCGCCCATGTCGAAATGCAGGTGGTTATAATGGGCGGCGTTGTAATCGGGGCTGAGCACGGTGCGGAACCGCTTGCAGGCGCTTTCGCGGATGACACGCAGGAACTCGCGCGCTTCCTTGCTGCCGTTCCAGTCGTTCTGGATCGTGAGGCGGCGGCCATCGGCGAGGACGAAGGCGGACACGTCTACGGCGTTGCTGTGCGCATGTTCCGACAATTTGCTGCTGCCTGCGATCGGGCGGCAACTATAGGTGCCCATCGTCTCGATCCTCACAAGCTCGCTGCCCAGAAGGAGGCGCGCGGCGGGGGCCACGCCATACCGCGCCCAGCCCGCGAATTTTTCCGCAAGCGGGCAGGTCATCGCGCCGAGATTGGTGATCGGCACGCCGACATTCAGCAACTTGACCGCGCCATAGGCGGAGCAACCCTCGCCATAGTTGCGATCGGGCAGTGGCGTATATTGTGCGTTGAGACTGGCCAGATTGGCCCGGCACTGGCGATATTCGGGGCTGTTGACGCTGTAGACCGGCGGCGGGGCGGGGCGGCTCTTGGGCGGGGGGCGATGCGCGCTCTTGCGGGCAGGCACCACCGAGCCGCCACAGGCCGAGAGCAGCAGCGCGCCGATGCAGGCAGCCGCCAGCCCGGCTTTGTTCCTTGCCCCGGCGTTGTTCCTTGCCGATGAAAATCCCGATTTTTCGCACCCACGCATGGGGGGATTGCACCCTAATATAGTTAATCAAAGGTTAACGACTGGAGCCGCTTGCGGTGATGCGAATCGAAAATAAGGTGAATCCCCTTGCGGCGGGCGGTTTTGGTGTTGCGGGCAATGGCGGATTCCCGCGGCCTTTGTCCTTGGCGCGCGGTTGTTTCCGGCTTTTCATTTGACATTAAGGAATGCGCCACTAGAGCCGTCGACGGGCCACGCGGTCCCAACGCCGCGCGTGCTCTCTGTAAGGAGACGCATACATGACTGAAGTGACCAAGCCGCAGGGCAAGCCTGCGCGTCCTTTCTTTTCCTCGGGTCCGTGCGCGAAGCCGCCGGGCTGGGAAGCTTCCAAACTCGCTACCGAATCGCTGGGCCGCTCGCACCGCGCCAAGATCGGCAAGACCCGCCTCGGTCTTTCCATCGACCTGATGCGCGAAGTGTTGCAGGTGCCCGAAACGCACCGCATCGGTATCGTTCCCGGTTCCGATACCGGCGCGTTCGAAATGGCCATGTGGACGATGTTGGGTGCGCGTCCGGTCACGACCCTTGCATGGGAAAGCTTCGGTGAAGGTTGGGTCACCGATGCGGCCAAGCAGCTGAAGCTCGATCCGAGGATCCTGCGCGCCGATTATGGCAGCCTGCCGGATCTGGGCGCGGTCGACTGGTCGAATGACGTGCTCTTCACCTGGAACGGCACCACCTCTGGCGTGCGCGTCCCCAATGGCGACTGGATCGCCGACGACCGCGAGGGCCTCTCTTTCTGCGACGCGACCTCGGCCGTGTTCGCCTATGACATGCCGTGGGACAAGCTCGACGTCACCACCTTCTCCTGGCAGAAGGTGCTGGGCGGTGAGGGCGGCCATGGCGTCATCATCCTCGGTCCCCGCGCGGTCGAGCGCCTTGAGAGCCACACGCCGGCATGGCCGCTCCCCAAGGTGTTCCGCCTGATCGCCAAGGGCAAGCTGGCCGAGGGCGTGTTCAAGGGCGAGACCATCAACACCCCGTCGATGCTGGCGGTCGAGGACGTGATCTTCGCGCTGGAATGGGCGAAGTCGGTCGGCGGCCTCGAAGGCCTTCAGGCCCGTTCCAACGCCAATGCGGCGGCGCTCGGCAAGATCGTCGCGGATCGCGACTGGCTCGGCCATCTCGCCACCGATGAGGCGACCCGTTCCACCACCTCCGTCTGTCTGACGGTCGAGGGTGCGGACGAAGCCTTCATCAAGAAGATGGCGGGCGCGCTGGAGAAGGAAGACGCGGCCTATGACGTCGCGGGCTATCGCGATGCTCCGGCCGGCCTTCGCATCTGGTGCGGCGCGACCGTGGAAACCGCCGATATCGAGGCGCTCGGTCCCTGGCTCGACTGGGCCTATGCGACCGCCAAGGCTGGCTGAATTTTCGCCTGTACGAACGATAAGCTGAATTGAAATGCGTGCGCCTGGCAGGACCGGGCCACGCTTACCGCAGGAGTGCATCTCATGCCCAAGGTACTTATTTCCGACAAGATGGACCCGCAGGCCGCGCAGATTTTCCGCGACCGTGGCGTGGAAGTGGACGAAATCACCGGCAAGACGCCGGAAGAGCTGATGAAGATCATCGGCGACTATGATGGGCTTGCGATCCGCAGCTCGACCAATGTGACCAAGGAAATCCTCGACGCCGCGACCAATTTGAAGGTCATCGGCCGCGCCGGCATCGGTGTCGACAATGTCGACATCCCCTATGCCAGCTCCAAGGGCGTGGTGGTGATGAACACCCCGTTCGGCAACTCGATCACCACCGCCGAGCATGCGATCGCGCTGATGTTCGCCGTCGCGCGCCAGCTTCCCGAAGCCGACGCCTCGACGCAGGCGGGCAAGTGGGAAAAGAACCGCTTCATGGGTGTCGAGCTGACCGGCAAGACGCTGGGCCTGATCGGCGCCGGTAATATCGGTTCGATCGTCGCCAGCCGCGCGCTCGGCCTCAAGATGAAGGTCGTCGCCTTCGATCCGTTCCTGACGCCTGAGCGCGCCATCGAAATGGGCGTGGAGAAGGCCGATCTCGACACGCTGCTGGCGAAGGCGGACTTCATCACGCTGCACACGCCGCTGACCGAGCAGACCCGCAACATCCTCAGCCGCGAAAATCTCGCCAAGACGAAGAAGGGCGTCCGCATCGTCAACTGCGCGCGCGGCGGCCTGATCGACGAAGCGGCGCTGAAGGAAGGTCTGGAATCCGGCCATATCGCCGGCGCGGCGCTGGACGTGTTCGCGGTCGAACCGGCGAAGGAAAACGCGCTGTTCGGTACGCCGAACCTCGTTTGCACCCCGCATCTGGGCGCGTCGACCAAGGAAGCGCAGGTCAATGTCGCGCTTCAGGTCGCCGAGCAGCTGTCCGACTATCTGATGACCGGCGGCGTCACCAACGCGCTCAACATGCCGAGCCTGTCGGCCGAGGAAGCGCCGAAGCTGAAGCCCTATATGGCGCTTGCCGAAAAGCTGGGCAGCCTCGTCGGCCAGCTCGCGCAGGACGATCTCGACAATATCGCGATCGAGGTCGAGGGCGCGGCCGCCGAACTCAACATCAAGCCGATCACCGGTGCGGTGCTGTCGGGCTTCATGCGCCGCTATTCCGATACGGTGAACATGGTGAACGCGCCCTATCTGGCGAAGGAGCGCGGTCTTGACGTGCGCGAAACCCGCCATGCGCATGAAGGCGCCTATCAGACGCTGGTGCGCGTCACCGTCAACACCAGCGAAGGCGCGCGCTCGGTCGCGGGCACGCTGTTCGGCAACGCCAACCCGCGTCTGGTCGAGATTTTCGGCATCAGCCTGGAGGCTGAACTCGAAGGCGATATGCTCTATATCGTCAATGAGGATGCGCCGGGCTTCATCGGCCGCGTCGGCACCACGCTGGGTGAGGCGGGCCTCAACATCGGTACCTTCCACCTCGGCCGCCGCAACGCCGGTGGCGAAGCGATCCTGCTGCTCACCATCGACAGCACGATCCCGCAGCCGGTGCTGGATGCGGTCAGCAAGCTGCCGGGCGTGAAGCGCGTGAAGGCGCTGAAGTTCTGATCCAGCCCGATCGGTAAAGCATAAGGCGGCCCGGCTTCGAAGGAAGTCCGGGCCGCTTTTGTAAGCAATATGCTTACGAAACGTCTCCACATTTGCGCCAAATCCGCTAAAGGGGCGGCATGACCGCAAAGCCTGCCTCTCATAATCTGGGCCTGCTGCCCGAAGGATTGTCCGACCGCCTGCCGCCGCAGGCCGAAGCCTCGGCGCGTCTGGTGCGCGATGTGCTCGATACGGTCGCGGCCCATGGCTATGCGCGGGTAATGCCGCCGCTCGCGGAATTCGAGGAAACGCTGACCGCGCGCCTGCAATCAGCGGGGTCCGAGGACCTGCTGCGCGCGATCGATCCGGTGTCGCAGCGCACGCTCGCGCTGCGGCCCGATATCACCGCGCAGGTCGGGCGAATCGCCGCGACGCGTCTCGCGCGTGCCGCCCGTCCGCTGCGGCTTTCCTATGCCGGGTCGGTGCTCAAGCTGCGCGCCGACCAGCTCCGGCCCGAGCGGGAGCAGATGCAGGTCGGCGTCGAATTGATCGGCACGGATAGTGTCGCGGCCGCGACCGAGGTGGTCACCGTCGCCATCGAGGCGCTTCAGGCCGCCGGTGTCGAAGGCATCACCATCGATTTCAATCTGCCCGATCTGGTGGATCAGCTGGCGGCCGGGCCGCTGCCGCTCGATGCCGGTCTGGTCGAGCCGGTGCGCGCGCGTCTGGATGCCAAGGATGCGGGCGGCCTCGTCGCGCTGGGGCCGCAGGCCGCCGCCTATCTTCCGCTGATCGAGGCGACGGGACCTTTTCATGCCGCGATGGAACGGCTGGAGGCGATCGACGCCGCCAGTGGTCCCAGGGGCGTGCTGGCGAGCCGCATCGCCGCGCTGCGCGCCATTGCGAGGCCCATCGACTGGGATATCACGCTGACCCTCGATCCCACGGAGCGCCATGGCTTCGAATATCAGAGCTGGTTCGGCTTTTCGATCTTCGCGGCGGGCTTTGTCGGGGAAATTGGCCGGGGCGGCAGCTATGCGATCGCCCATGGCGACGGGCGGGAGGAACCGGCGATCGGCTTCTCCCTCTATCCCGACCCGCTGATTGATGTCGGCTTCGGGCGCCAGACGGCGCGGTTCCTGTTCCTTCCCCTCGGCCATGACGCGGCGGCGGCGAAGGCGGCGCGCGGCGAGGGCTGGCGTACTGTCGCCGCGCTTTCGGAAGAGGACGACGGCAGGGTGCTGGGGTGCACCCATTATCTCGGCGAGGGCGGACCCGCCGCTTATTGATAGTGCGGCGGGGAGGGCGTGCAGGGGCGCATGGCGACCCTCCGGGCTGAACCGGACCTTGCCTGCCGCGCCAAAAAGGCTATGGAGCCAAGGAACTTTCCAAAGGAAGATAGTGTGGCAAATGTTACCGTGATCGGCGCCCAATGGGGCGATGAGGGCAAGGGCAAGATTGTCGACTGGCTGGCGGAACGCGCGAATTGCGTTGTACGCTTTCAGGGCGGCCATAATGCCGGTCATACGCTGGTCATCGGCGATAAGGTCTACAAGCTCGCGCTGCTGCCCAGCGGCGTGGTGCGCGGGACGCTCTCCGTCATCGGTAATGGCGTGGTGTTCGATCCCTGGCATTTCCGCGAGGAAGTGACCAAGATCGCCGCTCAGGGCGTGGAGATCACCCCGGACGTGCTGCATGTCGCCGAAACCGCGCCGCTGATCCTGCCGATCCACCGCGATCTCGACGGGCTGCGCGAGGATGCTTCGGGCGGCGCCAAGATCGGCACCACCCGTCGCGGCATCGGTCCTGCTTATGAGGATAAGGTCGGCCGCCGTGCGATCCGCATCTGCGATCTGGCCCATCTCGATGATCTCGGCCCGCAGATCGAGCGCCTGTGCGCTCATCATGATGCGCTGCGTGCCGGTTTCGGCCAGCCGCCCGTCGATCGCGAGCAATTGCTCGCCGACCTGCGCGAGATTGCCGATTTCGTGCTGCCCTTCGCCAAGCCCGTGTGGCTGACCCTCAACGAAGCGCGCAAGCGGGGCGATCGCATCCTGTTCGAAGGGGCGCAGGGCGTGCTGCTTGATGTCGATCACGGCACCTATCCCTTCGTCACCTCGTCCAATACGGTGGCGGGCACGGCATCGTCCGGCACTGGGCTTGGCCCCAAGGGCGCGGGCTTCGTGCTGGGCATCGTCAAGGCCTATACCACGCGCGTGGGTTCCGGCCCGTTCCCGACCGAGCAGGATAATGAGATCGGCGAATATCTCGGCACCAAGGGGCATGAGTTCGGCGTCAACACCGGGCGCAAGCGTCGCTGCGGTTGGTTCGACGCGGTGCTGGTGCGCCAGTCGGCGGCGGTGTCCGGCATCACCGGCGTCGCGCTGACCAAGCTCGACATTCTCGATGGTCTGGACGAGATCAGGATTTGCACCGGCTATATGCTCGACGGCAAGCGCTATGATTATCTGCCGCCGCATCCGCAGGATCAGGCGCGGGTCGAGCCGGTCTATGAAACCATCGAGGGCTGGCAGGAAACCACCGCGGGCGCGCGGAGTTGGGCCGAGCTTCCGGCGCAGGCGATCAAATATATCCGCCGGATCGAGGAACTGATCGAATGCCCGGTGACTTTGGTGTCCACCTCGCCGCAGCGCGACGACACCATTCTCGTCACCGATCCCTTCGCGGACTGACATAAGGCAGGGAAGGGCATCCTTTCCCAAATGCCATGAAAGAACCGGGCCGCATCTTTTCGATGCGGGCCCGGTTTCTTTTTACTCTGGCGTCAGCGGAAGAAAAAGAACCATAGCAGCAAGATAACGGGGATCGGAACGCCGATCAGCCACAATAATATGCCTTTGCCCATCTGCTCTCTCCTTCTTTATCAGGAGTAGGATAAGCGCATGGTCGCCTTTTTTGTTCCGGCTCATAAAGGCGGGAAGGGTGCGCGAGGGCGGCGGCATAAGAAAAACCCGGCCACTTCTGCGGTGACCGGGCTTTCCTTCCTCCCCATAAACTCGTGCGGCGTTTATTATCCGTCGTAGTCGCCGCCGATATTCTGGTTGCGCGGGGGCGCCGCCGCCGTCAGGCGGAGCGCTTCCGCCGATTGCGCGATGCTGCCGATTTCGTCGGGCATGTCGTCATCATCGATGCGGACCTTCTGGAGGTCGCCCACCAATGCTTCCTTCAAATCTTCCGGCTTGACCGTTTCTTCCGCGATCTCGCGCAGGGCGACGACGGGGTTCTTGTCCCGGTCGCGATCAAGGGTCAGTTCCGCACCGCCGGAAATTTCGCGGGCGCGCTGGGCAGCCAGCAATACGAGGTCGAAACGGTTCGTAACCTTGTCGATGCAATCTTCGACAGTAACGCGGGCCATCGGGCCTCCTGAACAAATAGGAAATCGAAAGCGCCATCTACCAACAGGCTAGGGGCGAGTCAATATTTCCGTGGGGCCGGCCTGTTGCAAAGCTGCCGCAGTGTGGATGTAAAAATGCAGCATTTGTAGCCTTTGGAGACATTTTGATGGATGGGCGCGGTGCGATCCCTATAGTAGGGGGCGGACCGGGGCTAAATCCGGCCAAGTAACAGGGAGAGTTACCATGCGTGCATTGAAGAAATGTGCAGCCTTTTCCGCTTCCATTGCCGCCGTTGTCATTGCGCAGCAGGCAATCGCGCAGGAAAATGGCGCCGCCGCGCAGGCGGATGGCTATAATGACATTATCGTGACCGCGCAGAAGCGTGAGCAATCCTTGCAGGATGTCAGCGTCGCGGTGTCGGCTGTTTCGGCCGATACGCTGGTAAAGGCGGGCATCAGCAATTTGCAGGATATGCAGCAGCTTGTTCCTGCGGTCACCTTCGGCAATGACTTCAACCAGGCGAAGGTGTTCATCCGCGGCGTCGGCGCCAACACCTCCACCACCGGCAGCAGCACCGGCGTCGCGCTGCATGTCGACGGCGCCTATGTCGCCCGCGCCGAAGCGCAGCTGACCTCGCTGTTCGACGTGGAGCGGGTCGAGGTGCTGCGCGGGCCGCAGGGCAGCCTTTATGGCCGGAACGCGGTCGGCGGCTCGATCAACATCATCACCGCCAAGCCCACCGTCGACACCTCGGGCTATGTCCGCGTCGGCTATGGCAATTATGACGCGCTGACCGCCGAGGCCGCGATTTCCGGCTCTATCACCGACTGGCTGCGCGTGCGCGTCGCAGGCAAGAACGAGATCCATGACGGCTATGGCAAGGACCCGTTCAACGGCTGGGATGTCGATAACCTCAACCGCAAGATGGTGCGCGGGCAGGCGCAGTTCCTGTTCTCCGAAACCGCCGACCTGCTGCTTTCCGCCGAATATTTCCGCCAGAAGGATCATAGCGGCGCGGTGCATTATTATGGCGCCGCCTTCCCCGGCGTCGCCCGCCTGTCCGTGCTGGGGCCGGCCGGTATCGCCACCGATCCGCGCGATATGGGCAGCGACGAGCCGCCCTCGGTCAATACCAAGAGCCAGTCCTACACCGCGACGTTCAACTGGGAACTGAGCGATGCGTTCTCGATCACCAACATCGCCAATTATCGCGATTTCAAGACGCAGCTGATCCAGGACCTCGACATTTCGGCGGTGGTCAACCAGTTGCCCAACCCGACGACGGTGCAGACCCGCACGATCAACGCGAAGCAGTGGAGCAACGAGTTCCAGGTCAAATATGATGGCGACATCATGAACGGCGTCGTTGGCCTCTATTATTTTGGCGAACATCAGCGCCCGCGCGATCAGGTCGGCCTCAGTTCCTCCGAAGGCATGGCGAGCAACATCGACTTCCTCGCCACCCGCCCGACGGTGATCGACGGCGTGAGCGTCGCGCCCGGGTCGATCGACCTCGCCTATGCTGACTATCTCTGCGACTTTGCAGAGGGCGTTTCGCCCAATCGCGTCTGCCTGCGTTCGCGCCTCAATACCGAGGCGTGGGCGGCTTTCGGTCAGCTCAATTTCGACTTCGACAAGGCCTTCGGTCTTTATGGCGTGTCGCTGAAGCTCGGCGGCCGGTTCAGCCATGAAAAGGTGTCGACGGCCAATATGTCCGTCGTGATGACCGCCAACGCCAATCCGGCGGCGGGCGTGGTGCTGGCCTATACCGATGCGCCCTATACCGAGGGCGGCACCTATCGGGAAAAGACCTTCAGGGACTTCACCCCGGAAATCGGCATCAACTGGCAGCCCAACCAGAACATGCTGTTCTATTACACCTATTCGGAAGGCTTCAAGGCCGGGTCGGGTGAGAATGCGGCCGGCAGCTCGACGATCGTGAAGCCGGAAAAGATGAAGAACCATGAAGTCGGCGCGAAGCTCGAATTGCTCGACCGCAAGCTGACCTTCAACGTCGCGGGCTATTGGTACAAGCTCAAGGACCTCCAGATCAACAAGACGATCGGCGGCGGTCCCACCGGCTATACCACGATCTTCGAAAATGCCGCGCGTACCGAAGCGAAGGGCATTGAGATCGACTGGATGCTGCGGCCGGTGCATGGCGTTCGCCTGTCGGGCGGCATGGCCTATACCGACAGCAAATATAAGGACTTCGTGACGGTCGATCCGCTCGATCCGCGCAATGTCTCGCAGGCGGGGCAAGCGGCCTATGATCCGGTGACGAACCCCGATCCGACCGCCTTTGGCGCGCCGTGCGATGCGGATGCGCTGAACGCGAACGGGCCGTGCAGCATCCAGCTGGCGGGCAATCGTACCCGCAACTCGCCCAAATGGTCCTATAATGTCCATGGCGAGGTCGACCTGGCGCAGAGCGAAACGGCAGGCACCTTCACCCTGTCGGGTGACATGTCGGGCAAGAGCACGGTCTACTTCACCGAGTTCAACCGCCTGAGCGAAGGGTCGAAGCCTTATACGCTGTTCGACGCCGCGCTGCGCTGGGCGTCCGCGAAGGACAATCTCACCGCGTCGCTGTGGATCAAGAATATCCGCAACACGCTGCGCGCCAGCTCGACCTTCGCGATCTCGACCGGCCGCGTGATCGGCGCCACCTGGCTGCCGCCGCGCACCTACGGCATCTCGCTCGGCTATCGCTACTGACGCGACCGGGCATAGCTGACATCGGAGGGCAGGGGCGTCACGGCGCTCCTGCCTTTTTTCGATTATGCCGTCTGCGCAATAACCGCTTTGGGATGGTGAGCGGACTTTTTCTCGCCGTTCGCGGGAGGGATAAAAAGCGATGGCGCGGGGCGGTTCCTCGCGCCATGATGAGGAATGGACTGCGCAGCGCCGACAGAAGAGCTTTCCCATGATGACAGGCTGGCCCATGAATTGGCAGGCAACCGGCTGACCATCAGCGGCAGCGGGCCGGAGCTGCGGGACATGCTGGTCGCGCTGATCGATGGCGCGCGGGAAAATCTGCGGCTCTATTATTATATCTTCGCCGATGACGAGAGCGGACGGCTGGTGCGCGATCGCCTCGCCAGCGCTGCCCGGCGCGGGGTCGAAGTGACGCTGATGGTGGACGCCTTCGGCAGCAAGGAGCTTCCTTCCGGCTTCTTCGCCTCTCTGGAGGAGGCGGGCGCGCAGGTGGGCTGGTTCGGATCGCACTGGTCGACGCGCTATCTCATCCGCAACCATCAGAAGATGGCGATTGCCGATGACGCTCGCGCGATGATTGGCGGGTTCAATGTTGCCGATAGCTATTTCGGCATTCCGGAAGAGGATTGCTGGCATGATCTGGGCCTGCTGATCGAGGGGCCGGAAGCCGCCAATCTGGTGCAATGGTATCAGTGGCTGTGGGAATGGGTGTCCTCTGCCCATCAGCGTTTCCGTCGCCTGCGGGCGATGGTGCGGGCCTGGCGGGACAGGCGCACCCCCTTTCGCTGGCTGGTCGGGGGGCCTTCGCGGCGGGTCAACCTCTGGGCGCGCACGGTGCGTCAGGATCTGGAGACGGCGCGGCGGGTGGATATGATCGCCGCCTATTTCGCGCCCGGCAACGGCACGCTGACGCGGTTGCGCCGGGTCGCGGCGCGGGGGCAGGTCCGGCTGATCTTCCCGTCGCGATCGGACAATATGGCGACCGTCTCGGCGGCACGGCTGCTCTATGGACCGCTGTTGCGGCGGGGTGCGCGCATCTTTGAATATCAGCCCTGCCGCCTGCACATGAAGCTGATCGTGATCGATGATATCGTCTATATCGGTTCGGCCAATTTCGACATGCGCAGCCTGTTCCTCAATCTGGAGATCATGTTGAGGATCGAGGATCGCGCGCTCGCCGACAAGGTGCGGACCTTCGTCGACGCGCGGGCGCGGGTCAGCGAGGAAATCGATTTCGCGCGCCATCAGGCGGAGCAGACCCCGCTGCGCCTGATGAAGCGGTGGATCAGCTATTTTCTGGTCGGCATATTGGATTACAAGGTGACGCGGCGGCTCAATTTCTACGAATGAGCCTATTTCTACGAAGGAGCCTGTCCGGCTCGCGATCCTGCGCCCTCAGCCCTGGCCTTGGCGCGCGACGAAAACCATGCAGGGGGGGATGTTGCGCCATAGCCGCTTCCGCCCGATGGCGGCAAAATGCGGGCGGAGCAACGGCAGGACGAAATCCGAATATTGATAGATCAGGAAGGCGCCGTTCTGGCGCAAGGCGCGGGCGGTCGCGGCCATGATCTGCGACCCTACCCCGGCGGGAAGGGTCGAAAAGGGCAGGCCAGAGATCACATAATCGGCCGCTTGTCCCCCGGCATGGTCCCGCAGGATCGCCTCGATATCGGCGGCGGAGCCATGCACCGCATGCAGGCGCGGATCGGGCAGGGTGTCCTTCAGATGGTCGATGAAATCGCGGCAGGTATCGATCGCGATCAGGCGGGCATCGGGCGCCAGCCGATCGAGAATGGGGCGGGTGAAGGTGCCCACGCCGGGACCATATTCGACAAAGACCTTCGTCGCCTGCCAGTCCACATGGGACAGCAGATGGTCGATCACGACCCTCGAAGTCGGAATGACGGAGCCGACCATCTTGGGAGAGCGAAGAAATTGCCGGAAAAATTTCAGATTGTCGGCGATACTATGCATCGAAACGGACAATTCCCTCACCAAGGTTTCGGCGAGGCTCTATCCTTTGGGTGGGACAAGCGGAAGCCCTAAAGCCGTAATCGTCGATCGTTATGGCAAAAAAAAGGGGCCAACCGAGGTTGGCCCTTTGAAAGTTTATTAGGAGAGGATGCCTGAAAGGCCTCTCCTATGTGCGCTGCGGGATGATTTTGTGCAAGTGCGAAGAGCTGGACGGCGGTTGCAAAAACTGCAATTCCGGATTTTCCACAGCTTTTGGGGTGAAACATGCCCGTGGGCAGTTGTGGTGCTCCGGCAATTAAGGCATGAGAACCAGATAACAACCCATACCAGCATTGAGGATGAATGCGGCGTTTGCCCCCTCTTACAGCGCTTGAGGCGTTTGTTCAGGTCGCCAGGCTCGGTTCCGTGAAGGCCGCGGCGGAAGAACTCGCCCTGTCTACGCCTGCGTTGAGCCGGCGCATTCAGGCGCTGGAACGTTATGTCGGCCGCCCCTTGTTCGAGCGCAAGCATCAGGCGCTGGAAATAAATGCCGATGGTCTGGGGTTGCTGAACGATATCGCGCCTGCGCTGGACGCAATGTCCGTCGCTGTCGAGAAGCTGATGAACGGCGGCAACCAGATGCGCCTGCGTCTTGCGGTCATGCCGCTTTTTGCGTCGCAACGCCTCCTGCCGCTGATGGGGGAACTGCGCCAGGCCTATCCCATGCTCCACCTCGACATCGAAACCACGCCGCACGCGGTCGCGCGGCTGGGCGAGGGGCTGGATGCCGCGATCGTGCTGGCGCGGGATATCGATCCGGCGCTCTATGTGCACGACCTTGGCCGCGAATATATCTATCTCTTCGGCAGCCGCGACCGGCTGGAGCAAAGCCCGGTCAATCAGCCTGCCGATATCAAGCGCCACACCTTGCTGATCCATCGCGACATGCCGACCATCTTCGACGACTGGAAGGAAGGCGTGGGGTGCGACAATGATGTGCAGCCGATGGCGATCGATACCTATGATTCGGGTCTGCTGATGCTGGAGGCCGCCGCGCAGGGGCTGGGCATAGCGGCGATGCTCGCCAGCCATTATGATCATTCGCACGACCACCGGCTGGCGCGCGTGTTCGATCAGGACGTGGAAAGCTCTTATCGCTATTTCTTCGTGTGCCGTCCCCGCGCACTGCAAAATCGGGCGGTGCGCATCTTCCATGACTGGCTCGTCGGACAGACTGTCTGATCTTTCCGCAGGATTTTTATCCGTTTTGGCGCAGTGCTACGAAAATTTTTACCGCTGCTGCCGTATTGATACGCAAGACCAATAGTTGACGGGCATCAGGGATGAACGCGCATAAAGGAATAACCCGACGAATCGCCGATTGGGCGAAGGGCCTGTCCACCGACGAGGCCGAATCTTCGATGCCGGAAGAAGCGGGTGTGCGTGAGAAGACCCGCAATGGGTCGAGCCGTGAAATCGAGCGGCGGCGCCAGCTCTTCCATGATGTCGGCGACTTTCTGTTCGCGCATGATCTGGACCTGACGCCGGTCAATTTCGGCCTCGCGCTGGATTATCTCACCGGCAACGATCATGAGATCGAAAAAGCGGTGCGCGCGATCCTGACCGACCGGGGGCAGATCACCAACGGGCTGGCCGAAAAGATTATTTCCGACCGCCATTCCAGGGAACTGACGGTCGACGGGTTGAGCAGGATGCTGAACTCCGTCGAGGAAAATCTCGATCGCTTCAACCTGCTCGCGACCGAATCCCGCACCTCGGCCTCCAGCTATGGCGAGGCGCTCGAAGCGCGGGTCAGCGACATGGAAAGCGACCATGCGCCCGAACAGCTTGTAAGCGCGCTTGTCGATCTGACGCGCTCGATGGTCGATAAGACCCGCCAGATCGAAACCGAGATGCGCGAGAACCAGAAGAAGACCCATGCCTTGCAGCAGAGCCTGGAGACCGCGCGCAAGGCGGCGGAGCAGGATCATCTGACCGGCCTGCCCAATCGCCGCGCGTTCGAGGTTTTCCTGAAGGAGGAAATCAAGGCGGCCGAGGCTAATGGCGAATCGTTGAGCGTGGCCTTCTGCGATATCGACAACTTCAAATCCATCAACGACACCCATGGCCATGATACCGGCGACCGGGTGCTGCGCTTCGTCGGCTCCCTCTTTGCCCGTATTTCCGGTGAGAAATGCCATGTGGCGCGTCATGGCGGCGAAGAATTTGTGTTGCTGTTCCGGGACAAGAGCGTCAGCGAAGCCTGCGAGATCGTCGACCAGACGCGCGCGGATCTTGCCGGGCGCAGTCTCGTCGACCGCAACAGCGGCGAGCGCATGGCACAGGTCAGCTTCTCCGGCGGGGTCGCGGATGTGTTCGCCTATGGCACGCCGCGAGAGGCGTTGAAGGCGGCGGACCGGGCGCTCTATCTCGCCAAGGAACATGGCCGCAACCGGGTCTATCTGGCGGCCCATGCGCTGATCGAGGACTGAGCGCCGGTTCGCAGAGGCGCATAGTGTGATTCCGGGGTCGCGCGGGGCGCGACACCCGCCCTCAAGCGCATTTTGAGGCCCGAGGCATTTTCAAGCCGGATTGGCCCATCTGACGCCTCGAAAAATGCAGGCTGATAAGAACCTGAAGCGCAGGCGCGGCAGCCGCCGCGCGGCATGGCTGGCTTCCTTGGTGAGGTCAGCCCATTTTATCGGTCAGCAGAGGATCTTTTCCTCCCGATCCCTTCAGAAATCCGGCTTTTCATAATAAGGCGGCGGCACGATCACTTCCATCCGCTCGGACAGCAGCGGGCGGAAGGAAGGCCGCGATTTGAGCGCGGAATACCAGCGCTTGACCGGCTCATGCCCCGCCCAGTCGATGCCGCCCAGATAATCCGCCACCGAAAGCTGGGCCGCCGCGGCGATATCGGCAAGGCTCATCGTGCCGCCCGCCAGCCAGCTGCGATGGTCGAGAAGATAATCCATATAATCCATATGGGTATTGGCGTTGCGCATGGCCTCGCGCAGGCGGCCGCCGTCGGGCGGAGCGCGATGGACGAGACGCTTCTTCATGCGCTCTTCGAGCAGGGGAGAGGTGACGTCGCGATAGAATATCTGATCGGCCCATGCGACCAGCCGCCTTACCTCCGCGCGGCCGGAGGTGCTGCCGTTGATGAGCGGTAGCTTCTCGACCGTTTCCTCGAAATATTCGCAGATCGCCTGACTGTCGATCAGCACGATGCCCTTTTCCTCCTCCACCATCACCGGGGTCTGGCCGGCGGGGTTGAGGTCGAGAAAGGCGTCCTGCCATTCCCAGGGGGATTCGCGCACCAGATCATAGCCGACGCCCTTCTCCCCAAGGAGCAGGCGGACTTTACGGGAAAAGGGACAAAGCGGAAATTGATAGAGGCGCCACATAGGCCCTATCTAGCGCAACGGCGCCATGATGCCAGCCTGTAGTGCAAGCAAAAGGGCAAGTGTTGCATTTTGTTGCAACTCTTGCCCCAGAGCAATCCGAAAGGGGTCATCCGGAAAGGAGCGTTCCCCGAAATACCGGCCCGCACGGCGCGACACCGCAGGGCCGGCGGAACGATCTTACTGGATGGTCACGGTCACCGCGCGGCGGTTCTGCGCCCAGGCCGCTTCGTCGGACCCCATCGCCACCGGGCGTTCCTTGCCATAGCTGATGGTGCTGATGCGCGAAGGCTCGATGCCGAGCGAGGCGAGATAATTCTTTGCCGCATTGGCGCGGCGCTCACCCAGGGCGAGGTTATATTCGCGGGTGCCGCGCTCGTCGCAATGGCCTTCGATAGTCACGCGGACATTGGGATTCTGCATCAGCCACTGGGCCTGGCTGCGCAGCGTATCCTGATCCTGCGCGTCGATGCCATAATCATCGAGGTCGAAGAATACGCGGTCAGACGACACGCTGGCGATGAAATCTTCCTGGCTGCCCTTCACCGGGCCGGACGGGCCTGTGGGCGCCTGCGGCTGGGCGGTTTCCGCCGGGGCGGGCGGAAGTTCCTGCGGGGCCTTTTTCGCGCAGGCGGAGAGCGCAATCAAAGCGGTGGCGATCATGAGGGAACGCGTGACGGGGTGCATGATATTTCTCCTTAATCCTACAAATGGAAGGCTGATGACAAATATGCCTGTTGTCAACTTCCTGCCCGTCAATATGAGGACGGGCAGGAAAGAAGAGCAGGCCGTAATGGAAGAAAAGGCAAGGTCAGGGGAGCAGGGGACCCCAGGCCGGGTCGGAACCGGACAGCGGCGTGGGGATGCGGCGCTCGTTGACGCCGGTCAGGTCGACCTGCCAGACTTGGCTGGCGCCCGAGCGACCCGGCGAGGTGCGGAAGAATTGCAGCACCCGGCCATTGGGCGACCAGGTGGGCGCTTCGTCCTGCCAGCCATTGGTGAGGATGCGCTCATTATCGCCGGTGGGGGTCATCACCGCGATGCGGAAATTGCCCGAAATCTTGGTGAAGGCGATCAGGTCGCCGCGCGGGCTCCATTCGGGCGTCGCATAGCGGCCACCGCCATGGCTGATGCGGCGCTGGTTGGAGCCGTCCGCGTTCATCACATAAATCTGCTGGCTGCCGGAACGGTCGCTTTCGAACACGATCTGGGTGCCGTCGGGGGAGTAGCTGCCGCCGACATCGATGCCCGGCGAATTGGTGAGGCGCACCGGCGTGCCGCCCTGGGCGGAGACGCGATAAATGTCGGTATTGCCCGCCACCGCCATCGAGAACAGGATGTTGCGGCCATCGGGCGACCAGCGCGGCGCGAAGGTCGTGTTGCTGCTCTCGGTGACGAGGCGCTGCTTGCCGGTGCCGATATTATAGACGAAGATGCGCACCCGGTTGGCGAGATAGCTCACATAGAGGATGGAGCCATAATCGGGCGAGAAGCGCGGGGTCAGCGCGATCGACTGGCCATTGGTGATGAAGCGATGGTTCGCGCCGTCGCTATCCATGATGGCGAGCCGCTTGACGCGATTATCCTTGGGGCCGCTTTCGGCGATATAGGCGATGCGGCTGTCGAAAAACGGACTTTCGCCCGACAGGCGCGCATAGATGGCGTCGGCGCATTTATGCGCGGCCCGGCGCCAGTCGCGCGGGGAAACGACATAGCCCTGCCGCGTCAATTCCGATTGCAGCGCGGTGTCGTAGAGATAGCAGCCGACCGTGATGTCATTGTCGCCGCCCGCCGAGCGGACAAAGCCATGGACCAGCGCTTCATAGCCGCTCCAGCTGGCGAAATTGGGTGCGGTGACTTCCGCCATCGTGACCGCGCGCATCCCGCCAGGACCGGAGGGGGCGAAGAGGCCGGAGCCTTTGAGGTCATCGGCGATCACCTGCGCGATCTTCTGTCCCAGTTCCTGCGTCGTGCCAGCAGGCGTGGTGACGACCTGGCTGGTGGGCAGCGCGGGCACCGCGATCTTCAGCGCGTTGGAACCGCTGTCGTCGGTCACGTCGACCGAAAGCTGGGCCAGCGCGGGGGTGGCGGACGCGGCGAGCAGCAGGCCGAGCAGCGCTGCCATCCGGCTCTTCGATCGGCCCCCCGCAGGGGTGGTGAGCGGTGCAAAACGGATCATTGCGAAAGCCTCTTGTCGAAGGTGAGCTGAAGGAATTGCCAACTGGAATAAAATTGCGCGGGCAGTTTGAACGGGGCGGCAAGGCGGATCGCCTTGATCGCCTGTTCCTGATGCAGGCGGACCTGCGTGCGGTTGCTGGCGGTGACGCCAAGCGTATCGACGATTTCCGGCGTCCCGATAACGTCTCCGCTCTGGGAAAGTTTCACGGTGACGATCGTGCGCAGCGATTCGACGTCGGCGCCGGTCGGGGCCTTCCAATGCGGCTTCAACTGGCGGCGGATTTCCGCATCGAGCGCGCTTTTCTGCGCCGGACCCAGGGCAGAGGCGGTTGCGCCCTCGCTCGGCCTGCTGTCGGCCGAGGTGCTGCGGCTCGCCGATTTCATCCAGTCGCTGGTGTCGAGTTTCAGCTTCGATCCGCTCGATTTCGCGGCCTTGCCCTTGTCGGCGGCGCTCGTGGCGTTGGCGCTGCTCGCCGGGGTGGCCGGCTTGGCCGGGGTCTTGGCGGGAGCCTTCGCGGCCTCGGCCGGTTTGCTCACCGGCTTGGCGGGCGCTTTTTGCGCGGGCGCGGGCTTGGCCGGTTCCGGCTTTTTCGGAGCAGGCTTGGGCGTCGGCCTGGGGGCGGGCTTTTCCACCTCTCTGGGCTTGGCCACGGGTTTCGGCTCCGGCTTCTCAACCGGCTTGGGCGTCGGTTTCGGCGCGGGGGCGGGCGGCGGTGGGGCAGGCTGCGGCTGGACGACGCTTGCCGACGGCGCGGGCGCGGCCTGCTCCGGCGGACCTTCCTCTTCGCCGGGACTGGGCGGCGGCGGCGTCTCGCTCAATTTGGGCGCGGTGGATTGCAGGTCCACCGCATCGGCGATCGACACCTCGATAGGCTTGTTGTTGAGTTCGATCTTCTTGGGCGTCACCCAATTGCTGGAAAGCGCCGCGAACAGCAGCACATGGGCCGCACTCGCAATGCCAAGACCGATTTTTTCCGCGCGTTCCATTATGATGTCAGCCTATGGGCGTCATTCTGAACCGGCGCTGACGGGGGTGTCGGGCGCGGCGGTGCTGACCAGCGCGACCTTGTTCAGCCCGGCGCGGTTCAATTCGCCCAGCACCCGCGATACGCGACCATAATCGATCGCTTCATCGGCGCGCAGGTAGATTTGCGGCGCTTCAAGGCCCGCCTTGGCGGCGGCCAGCGTTTCGAGGCGCTCGGGCAGTTCGGTCTCGCTCACCTCGGTTTCGTTGATGAACAGGCCTCCCTGCGCGTCGAGCGAGATGATGGTCGGCTTTTCCTCCGCATCAAGGGCCTTGGCGCGGTTTTCCGGCAGCTTCACCGGCACCCCGGTGATGAGCAGCGGCGCCGTCACCATGAAGATGATGAGCAGCACCAGCATCACGTCCACCAGCGGCGTGACGTTGATGTCCGCCATCGGCTGGCGGCGCTGGCCGCGCTTGGCGGAAGGGGAAGGGCCCATCGCCATCAGCTATGCTCCAGCTCGCGGCTCAGCGTGGCGTAGAAATTGTCGGCGAAGCGGTTGAGGCCGGATTCGACGCGGTTGATGGCGTGGCTGAAGCGGTTGTATGCGATCACCGCCGGAATGGCCGCGAACAGGCCGATGGCGGTGGCGAAGAGGGCTTCGGCGATGCCCGGCGCGACGACGGCTAGGCTGCTGTTCTGTTGCGCGGCGATCGAGGTGAAGCTGCGCATGATGCCCCATACCGTGCCGAACAGGCCGACGAACGGCGCGACCGAACCGATGGTGGCGAGGATGTTGAGCCGGTCGGAAAGCTCGTCAATCTCTCCGCTCACCGCGCTCGACAGCGCGGTGGAGATGCGATCGCGCGCGCCTTCGCGGTCCACCACCTTCTGCTTGGTGGAGCGGCGCCATTCGGTGATGCCCGCCTGCAACACGCGCGCGCTCGGCAGCTTGTCCTTGCTGCGCGTCTCGAAAAAGCGGTCGATATCGTCGGTCCGCCAGAAATCCTGCTCGAACTGCGCGCATTTGCGGCGCGTGCCGGACAGCGAGAAGCCGAAGCCGATGATGATCGCCCAGGTCCAGATGCTGGCCAGCAGCAGGCCGACCATCACCACCTTCACGACGATATCGGCCTGCATGAACAGCGTATAGGGCGAAAGGGTCACCGCCGCGTTGGCGGTCAGGTCAACAATAGGCAAGGTCATGAGAGAATATCTTCCCCTTGGGCAATGCGGGTGAATAGCGCGACCCAGTGCTTCGGCTGCCTTTTGGGGCGGCCCTGGGGCGAGAGAAAGGCGACGGTCACCTCTCCGCTGGTGAGAAGTTCGCCGCCGCGCCGGATATCCTGCGCGATGGTGACGGTGGCGCCGCTTGCCCTTTCCATGCGGCTGGCGACGATCAGGTCATCGTCGAGGCGGGCGGGCAGGCGATAGTCGAGCGCGACGCGGGTGACGGCATAGACGCCTTCGCCGCTGTCGAGCGCCCCGCGCTGGTCGATGCCGAGCAGGCGCAGCATGTCCGACCGGGCGCGCTCCATATAGCGCAGATAATTGGCATGATAGACGACGCCGCCCGTATCCGTATCCTCGAAGAAGATGCGCACGGGATAATGATGCACGCCTCCGGCGAAACGGCCGGATGCGGGTGTTGGCAGATCGTGCAGGGGCAGGAGCGCTGTCATCGCCCCCTGTCTAGACGAGCGACGAGTCGGTAGGAAAGCCCCAAATGCGTCTTGACGTCATGAAAGCGGTATTTGGCGCTTTTCAAACGTCGAACAGCCCGTCCTGCACCGATGCGGGCGGGTTGAGGCCCAGATGCTTCCACCCCCCCGCATTGAGGCAGCGCCCGCGCGCGGTGCGGGCGACGAGGCCAAGCTGGATGAGATAAGGCTCGATCACCTCCTCAATCGTGTCGCGCGGTTCGGAAAGCCCGGCGGCGAGCGTCTCGACGCCGACCGGGCCGCCCTTGTAGATATCGGCGATCATCATCAGATAGCGCCGGTCCATCGCGTCCAGGCCGAGCGCGTCGACCTCCAGCCGGTTGAGCGCGGCGTCGGCGATCCGCGCATCGACCACCCTTGCGCCCGCGACATCGGCGAAGTCGCGCACCCGGCGCAGCAGGCGTCCGGCGATGCGGGGCGTACCGCGCGAGCGGCGGGCAACCTCGGTCGCGCCGTCCTCGCTCATGCCGAGGCCGAGCAGGCGCGCGGCGCGGGTGACGACCAGCATCAGTTCCTCGACGGTATAGAATTGCAGCCGCACCGGAATGCCGAAGCGGTCGCGCAGCGGCGTCGTCAGCAGGCCCTGCCGCGTCGTCGCCCCGACCAGCGTGAACTGCGGCAGGTCGATGCGCACGGAGCGGGCGGATGGCCCCTCGCCGATCATGATGTCGAGCGCGCGATCCTCCATCGCCGGATAGAGGATTTCCTCGACCGCGGGATTGAGGCGGTGGATTTCGTCCACGAACAGCACGTCGCCCTCATCCAGATTGGTGAGGAGGGCGGCAAGATCGCCCGCCTTGGCTATGACCGGGCCGGATGTGGAGCGGAAGCCGACGCCCATTTCCTTGGCGACGATCTGCGCCAGCGTCGTCTTGCCGAGGCCGGGCGGGCCGAAGAACAGCACATGGTCGAGCGCTTCGCCACGCGCCCTCGCGGCCTCTATGAAGATGCGCAGATTGTCGCGCGCGCCCTTCTGGCCGACAAATTCCTCAAGGCTTTTGGGGCGCAGCGCGGCGTCCATGTCCTCGCTTTTGCGGGCAGGCGTGATGAGGCGATCGGCGTCGGTCATTTCGCCGCCTTCCGCAGCGCCAGGCGGACCAGCGCGTCAAGCGTCGCGCCGTCGCCCAGTTCGCTTTCCGCCGCCGCCACCGCCGCCGAGGCTTCGGCGGGCCTGAAGCCGAGGCTGGTCAGCGCGCTCATCGCGTCGCCGGACAGGCTGCCGGCCGGGGCCGCCATCACCGCCGCGCCCTCGACGCCGCCGATCGCCGCGCTCGCGCCCGCGATGGTGCCGGTCTTGTCCTTGAGTTCGCGCACGATGCGCTCGGCGAGCTTGGGGCCGACGCCGTTGGCGCGCGCGACCATCGCTTTGTCCTGCGCGGCGATCGCGCGGTGCAGTTCCCCCCCGTCGAGCACGGAGAGAATCGCCAGCGCCACCCGCGCGCCCACGCCCTGCACGCTGGTCAGCAGGCGGAACCAGTCCCGCTCACTGCTGCTCGCAAAGCCGACGAGGCGGATGAACTCCTCGCCCACCAGCATCTCGGTATGGACCGTCACCGCTTCGCCCACCGGGCCGAGCGCCGCGAGCGTGCGGGTAGAGGCGCCGAACAGATAGCCGACGCCGCCGACATCGACCACCGCATGGTCAAGCCCTGTGCTGGCGAGCAGGCCCTTGAGATGCGCGATCATCGACGGAGGAGGGGACGGCTGTGGATCATGGTTGATCCTTAGCCATGTTCACCCTTCGTTTCCAAGAAAAACTTAACTATATGTTCATTCGGGCAGGATTGGCGATTTGTTCCGGCTGAGAGCCGCTGTATGAGCGCAGTCATGCCGACGATCCTCCTCCTCATCGCCTCCAACATCTTCATGACCATCGCCTGGTACTGGCATTTGAAGGGCGGGGCGGGCAAGCCGCTGATGCTGGTGATCCTGATCAGCTGGTCGGTCGCCTTCGTCGAATATTGCCTCGCCGTGCCCGCCAACCGCATCGGTTATGCGCATGGCTGGTCCGGTGGGCAGCTGAAGATCGCGCAGGAGGTGATCGCGCTGGCGGTGTTCGGCCTGTTCATGGTGCTGGTGCTGAAAGAACCCCTGAGCTGGCGCCATGCCGGGGCCTTCGGTTGCCTGATGGGCGCGGCCGCCTTCATGTTCGCGGGGAAATAGCCGGTCGCGGTCAATCCGGCGGCAGGGGCGGCGTCTCGTCCGGGCTGCTGTCGGGAACATCCTCGGCGGGCGAGGTCGGCACGATTTCCGGCGGCTCGCGATAGGGCGTCTCGCCCGGCGGATCGGGCGGCGGGGCCTCCGGCGGCGATTGCGGCTCGATGATGTCGGGCGCGGGAATATCAGGTGCCGGAATATCTGGCGCCGGGCTGTCAGGCCGGGTTTCGGGGACGGGTTGCGTCGCCATGGCTGGCTCCTCTATTGCCGTTACAGGGATCAGCGCCTGTCCTGCCCTTGTGGTTCCCCGCCCTGCGCTGGCCGGTTCCCGTCGCTCGCCCGGTCGAGGGGCGCTATCAGAAGCGCGCGCGGCCCAGCGCCTTGGCGCTCGCATGCATATGGGCATGGGTGATGGCGACGGCGAGCGCATCGGCCGCGTCCGCGCCCGCGATCTTCGCGCCGGGCAGCAGGCGGGCGACCATCGCATGCACCTGATCCTTGCTGGCATTGCCGACGCCGACGACCGATTTCTTGACCAGCCGCGCTGCATATTCGCCCACGCCCATGCCGGATCGCGCCGCGTTCAGCAGCACCACGCCGCGCGCCTGCCCCAGCTTCAGCGTCGATTGCGGATTGACGTTGACGAACACTTCCTCGACCGCCGCCATGTCCGGCCGATGCTCCAGGATGAGGTCGGTCAGCGCCCGGTCGAGCGCGACCAGCCGCTCGGGCAGCGGGGCGGCGCTGTTCGTCTTGATTTGGCCATTGGCGATATGGCGCAGGCGATTGCCGTCGGCAAAAATAAGACCCCAGCCGGTGGTGCCCAGGCCGGGGTCGAGACCCAATATGATCATGGCTGCTTCTTCGTGTCGAAAGGGATCGGCCCCGTGCCGGCAAGGGGAGGGGCCGTTCGCCTCACCCCAGCTTCGCCATCACCTCGTCGGAGACTTCGTAATTGCCCCAGACGGTCTGCACATCGTCATCTTCTTCCAGCGTGTCGATGAGCTTCATCAGCGTGGCGGCGCTGCCTTCGTCCACTTCGATCGTGGTCTGCGGCCGCCAGGCGAGCTTCGCGCTGTCCGCCGCGCCCAGCACTTCTTCCAGCGCCTTGGCGACTTCGTGCAGGGCGTCCATCGCCGTCCAGATTTCATGCTCGTCCTCGTCCGAGGAAACATCTTCCGCGCCCGCTTCAAGGGCTGCTTCGAAAATCTTCTCCGCGTCGCCCGCGCTTGCGGGATAGGTGATGAGGCCCATGCGGTCGAAGCCATGGCTCACCGCGCCGCTCGCGCCCAGATTGCCGCCATTCTTGGCGAAGGCGGTGCGGACATTGGTGGCGGTGCGGTTGCGATTGTCGGTCAGCGCCTCGACGATGACCGCGATGCCCTGCGGGCCATAGCCCTCATAGCGCACTTCCTCGTAATTCTCGCCGTCGCCCTTGGTCGCCTTGTCGATCGCGCGCTGGATATTGTCCTTGGGCATCGACTGGGCCTTGGCGGCGTTGACCGCGAGGCGCAGGCGCGGGTTCATGTCCGGATCGGCCATGCCCATCTTGGCCGCGACGGTGATTTCGCGGCTGAGCTTTGAAAACATGGCGGAGCGCTTCTTGTCCTGCGCGCCCTTGCGATGCATGATGTTCTTGAATTTGCTATGGCCTGCCACGGGCCGCTCCCTCATATCTCATGAAAATGGATTTATCGCCGCGCTCTCTAGCGGGCGCGGGCGCTGTTCGCAAGTTCGCGCCGACGGCAGGTTCAGACCGTGACGGCCGTGCCCGTCGCCGATACCATCAGCATCGATCCGTTGGACCCCAGCACCTCATAATCGAGATCGACCCCGATCACCGCATTGGCGCCTGCTTCCCGCGCGCGGTCCTGCATTTCGCCGAGCGCCTGCTCACGGGCGCGCTGGAGGACATCCTCATAGGCGCCCGCGCGTCCGCCGACCAGGTCGCGTATCCCGGCGAAGAGATCGCGGACCAGATTGGCGCCGACGATCACTTCTCCGGTGACGATGCCGTGATAGCTGCGGACCGGGCGGCCTTCCACGCTGTTGGTGGTGGTGACGATCATCCCGCCGCCGGTGGCGGGGGAGGCCGTGTCGCCCCATGGAGATTGTGCCATATCGTCCTCCTCGCGTGTTGCGCGCCCGGTGTCGCCTCTCGCGGCTTATTCGATGCCGAGTGCGTTCTTGTAGGTTTCGAGCAGCGCCTCGGCTTCCTGGCGCACATGGCTTTCCATCTTGCGCAGGCGCACGATCGCGCGGATCGTCTTTACGTCATAGCCGTTCGACTTGGCTTCCAGATAGACGTCCTTGATATCGTCGGCGATACCCTTTTTCTCTTCTTCCAGGCGCTCGATGCGCTCGATGAAAAGGCGCAGCTGTTCGGCGGCGACATTGCCTTCGCTCATGATGAATCTCCAGATTGAATCAGTGTGACAGAAAGAAAGGCGACGTCCTTAATCGCTCGTCCGGTTTCTGGCTATGCTTTCTTCCATGCGCGCGAGCTGTTCGGGCGTGGCCTCGCCCTGATGCTTCGCCTTCCATTCCGCATAGGGCATGCCGTAGACGGCGTGGCGGGCTTCCTCGCGGCTCATCTGCCCGTCCGCTTCGGCCACCCAGTCGGCCAGGCAGTTGCGGCAAAAACCGGCCAGCCCCATCAGGTCGACATTCTGCGCGTCGGTGCGATGGCGCAGATGGCGGATCAGCCTGCGAAATGCGGCCGCCGCCGCTGCGTCATTGATTATCGGTTCGTCCATGATAGATTCCCGTCATATTCCTGTCGTGCAGCGGGGATAGCGCCTCACCCTATCGATGGAAACAGCGGCGACGAGCGGTCGCCCCGAAATGGTCATTTAAGGAGCTGTCTTGAAAAGCCTTCCTCCCCGTGCGCGGAAAGTCCGCATTCTTGCCACCCTTGGTCCGGCCAGTTCCGATCCGGCGATGATCCGCGATCTCTATCTGGCGGGCGCGGACGCCTTCCGCCTCAACATGAGCCACGGCAGCCATGACGATCATGCGGCCAATCTCGCCCATATCCGGGCGCTGGAAAAGGAATATGGCAGGCCCTCGACGATCCTCGCCGATCTTCAGGGGCCGAAGCTGCGCGTCGGCAGCTTCGCCAATAATCTGGTGACGCTGAAGGCCGGGCAGGATTTCGTGCTCGACCGCGACGAGACGCCGGGCGATGCGAACCGCGTCAACCTGCCCCATGCGGAAATCTATCAGGCGCTGAAGCCGGGCACCCGGTTGCTGCTCGACGATGGCAAGCTGGTGCTGCGCGTGCAGGCGGTGAATGACAGCCGCATCGATACGATCGTCGAGGTCGGCGGTGCGCTCTCCAATCGCAAGGGCGTCAACGTGCCCGATGTGGTGCTGCCGCTCGCCGCGCTGACCGACAAGGACCGGCGCGACCTTTCCTTCGCGATGCAGCAGGGGGTCGACTGGGTGGCGCTGAGCTTCGTGCAGCGACCCGAGGATCTGGCCGAGGCGCGGCGGCTGATGGGCGGCTATGGCGCGCTGATGGCGAAGATAGAAAAGCCCGCCGCCGTCCACCGGCTGGAGGAGATTCTCGAACTTGCCGACGGCGTGATGGTGGCGCGCGGCGACCTCGGCGTCGAGCTGCCCCCGCAGGAGGTGCCGCCGCTCCAGAAGCAGATCGTCGCGACCGCCCGCCGCATGGGCCGCCCGGTGGTGGTCGCGACCCAGATGCTCGAATCGATGATCAAGGCGCCGACGCCGACGCGCGCCGAGGTTTCCGATGTCGCCACCGCCGTTTATGACGGCGCGGATGCGATCATGCTCTCGGCGGAGACGGCGGCGGGGGATTTCCCCAAGGAAGCGGTGGCGATGATGGACAGCATCGCGCGCACCGTGGAGAACGGGCCGGGCTATCTCGACCGGCTGCATTTCACCCAGACCAAGCCCGACGCAACCACGGCCGATGCGCTCGCCGAGGCGGCGGGCAGCATCACCCGGACGGTGAGCGCCCATGCGATCGTCTGCTACACCTCCAGCGGCAGCACGGTGCGCCGCGTCTCGCGCGAGCGGCCGCATGTGCCGATCCTCGCGCTGACGCCGCGCGCCGATACAGCGCGACGCCTTGGTCTGTTCTGGGGCGTCCACGCGGTGCGCACGCGCGATGTCGGCAGTTTCGAGGAGATGATCGCCAAGGCGCGCCGAATGTCGCTGAGGCATAAGCTGGCGGGCGGCGGCGACAAGATCATCGTGCTGGCCGGCGTTCCCTTCGGCACGCCCGGTTCCACCAACGTCATCCATGTCGCGCATCTGCGCGGGGATGAACTGAAGGACCATGACTGAAGGAAAGCGAGGGGAGGGCCATAAGGCCTTCGCCTTCTTTTCTCGGGATCTGGGAACGCGAAAAACCCGGCCTTCCGGCCGGGTTTCATCTTTTCATCATCACCCGCCACAGGCCGAAGCCCCGGCGAGAGGGCTTGTCAGCCCTGACGCGCCTTGAAGCGACGATTCGTCTTGTTGATGACATAGGTACGACCGCGACGACGGATCACGCGGTTATCCCGGTGGCGGTCCTTAAGTGACTTCAGCGAGTTGCGGATCTTCATGACGCAGCCTTCGATAATGATTCTGTGGTACGGAAATTGAAGCGCAGCCCCTATGGTGCCTGAAGGGTAAAGTCAAGCGCGGCGGGGCGGGCGTGCAAATAATCCCGTTTGCCCGGCTGTCTCTTACGCCCTTGTTCATCTTCTGTGCAGGGTTATTATGGCCATGGAAAGCATGGCCCCTCGGGCTGGTTTCGTCATATCGCGGAGTAAAGTCTATGACCCGGCGCCTTGGTCTTGCAGCGGTTGCGATGATGGGCGGCTTCGCGCTGTCCGGCTGCGCTACCTCGGTCCCCTCGGTGGAGGTTACGCGGTTCCACGCGCCCGGCGCGGTGCCGATGTCCGGCGGCATCCTCGTCGAGCCGCAGCCCAGCCCGCCCGATGACAGCATCGAATATCGTACCTTCGCGGGCGCCGTCGCGCAGGAATTGCAACGCGTGGGCTTCACCGACGAAAGCGGTCGCCAGACCCTGCGCGCCAGCGATTATGTCGCGCAGATCGCCTATAGCCGGGATGTGCGCTCGCCTGTGGACCCCCGCCGTGGGCGCGGGCCGGTCAGTGTCGGCGTGGGCGGTGCGACCGGCAGCTATGGCAGCGGCCTTGGCGTCGGCATCGGCATCGACCTGTCGGGCAAGCCCAAGGATATCGTCGTCACCCGCCTGTCGGTGCAAATTCGCCGCCGCTCCGACAATCAGTCGCTGTGGGAAGGCCGCGCGGAAACCAGCGCGAAGGTCGGCACGCCTGCCTCTCAGGCAAGCCTGACCGCCGGAAAGCTCGCCAATGCGCTGTTCAGGGACTATCCCGGCAAGTCGGGTGAGACTATAACCGTCAAATGACCCTTTCCATCAGCAGCGCGTTCGACGCCGGCAATATTCGCGTCCTTTCCATCGATACCAGCGCCACCCCCTGGCGGGCGGAGCTGGAAATCCAGCGCGACAAGGACAGCAGCTTCTACCAGTGGTTCCATTTCCGCGTATCCGGCGCGGCGGGGCAGGCGGTGGATCTCGTCATCACCAATTGCGCCGGGGCGGCCTATCCCGATGGCTGGCCCCATTACAAGGCGCGGGTGAGCGAGGACCGCGAGAATTGGTGGCTCGCCGATACCGGCTATGCCGAGGGCAAGCTGACGATTCGGGTGGAGCCGGACAGCAATGCGCTCTGGGTCGCCTATTTCGCGCCTTTCTCGATGGAGCGCCATCATGACATGGTGGCGTGGGCTGGAATGCAGCCGGGCGTCAGCCAGAAGGAACTGGGCCTGACGCTCGATGGCCAGCCGCTCGACCTGCTGACGCTGGGCGAGGGGGACAAGCAGGTCTGGCTCTATGCCCGCCAGCACCCCGGCGAGACGATGGCCGAATGGTGGATGGAGGGCGCGATCGAGCGCCTGTGCGACCCGGAGGACAGCGTTGCGCGCCTGCTGCGCAGGAAGGCGACCTTCCACATCGTTCCCAATATGAACCCGGATGGTAGCCGTCGCGGCCATCTGCGCACCAATGCGGTGGGGGTGAACCTCAACCGCGAATGGCATGAGCCGTCGCTGGAACGCAGCCCGGAAGTCTGGCTGGTGCGGGGGGAGATGGACCGTACCGGCGTCGATTTCGCGATCGACGTGCATGGCGACGAGGCGATCCCCGCTGTGTTCATCGCCGGGTTCGAGGGTATCCCTTCGCTGAAGCAGGACCGGCTCGACCTGTATCGCCGCTATTGCGACATATTGGCCGCGCGCACGCCCGATTTCCAGACGAAGATCGGCTATCCGGTATCTCCGCCGGGCAAGGCCAATCTTTCCATGTCCACCGCGCAACTGGCGGAGCGCTATGGCGCGGTCAGCATGACGCTGGAAATGCCGTTCAAGGACAATAACGACCTGCCGGATGAGGATTTCGGCTGGTCTCCTGCCCGATCCGCGCAACTGGGCAAGGATTGCCTCGCTGCGCTGGCGGAAATCATCGACGTCCTGTGAAGCGGTGGCGGGGCGGCATGGATCGCCCCGGCCCCAACCCTTGTTGCCGCTGCATTTTGCCCTGTTCATATGTCTTCTCCATGATATAGAATTTATATTCTAAATTTAATATCGGAGGGGTGATGACATCGCGTCGGGATGCAATGAAGATCGCGCTGGGCGGAACGGCTGCGCTTTCCACATCCATATTGGCAACATCGACGCCAGGCAGGGCCGAGGCGGCGCTGGCCGCCACCCCTGCGCCCTGCGGCGGACGGGAGCTGCGCTGGGGCGCAGGGCATGAAAGGCAACGCAAGGCCGATCTGGGCGATGGCCATTTTCTCAACCCGATCCTTGCCGGTGATTATCCCGATCCCTCGATCCTGAAGGACGGCGAGGATTATTATATGACGCATTCCTCCTTCGATGCGTCGCCGGGCCTCCTCATCTGGCATTCGCGCGATCTGGTGAACTGGACGCCGATCGGCCCGGCGCTGGAAAAGCCGCTCGGCACCGTGTTCGCGGTCGATATCGTCAAGCATGCGGGGCGCTATTTCATCTATATCCCCTTCATGCGCGCACCCTGGTCGACGGGTCTGGAGAGCTTTGCCAATATCTATGTGATCCACGCGCCGAGCATGCGGGGGCCATGGAGCGAGCCGGTCGATCTCGGCATTGGCGGCCTCATCGATCCGGGCCATGTGGTGGGCGAGGACGGGCAGCGCTATCTGTTTCTATCCGGCGTCAACCGGGTGAAGCTGACGCCTGATGGTCTCGCCACGGCGGGTCCGGTCGAGAAGGTCTATGAGGGCTGGCGCTATCCCGACGACTGGGTGACGGAGGCCTATGCGCTCGAAGGGCCCAAGCTGATGCGGCGGGGCGATTGGTTCTACCTCATCAGCGCGGTCGGCGGCACAAGCGGCCCGCCCACCGGCCATATGGTGATCGTCGCGCGATCCCGCTCCGTCAACGGCCCGTGGGAAAATTGCCCGCACAACCCGATCGTACGCACGCGCGATGCCTGCGAACAATGGTGGTCGCGCGGTCATGCAACGGCGGTCGAGGGACCGGATGGGCAATGGTATCTGGTCTATCACGGCTATGAAAATGGCTATCGCACGCTGGGGCGGCAGACGCTGCTCGATCCCATCGCCTGGACGGACGATGGCTGGCCAAGGGCGCTGGGCGGGGATTTGTCCACGCCCTTGCGTAAACCGCGCGGGGCCGCCTCCACCGGCCATGGCCTTGCGCGCTCGGATGACTTCTTGCGCCCCGCTTTTGGCACGCGCTGGTCCTTTTATGGCGCAAGTCCGGAAGAAAATGGCCGGGCGCGGATTGGCGGCGGCGCGCTGCTGCTGGCGGGGAAGGGGACAGGGCCGGGCGATTGTTCGCCGCTGACGCAACTGGTCGGGGATCGCGCCTATGAGATCAGCGTGGCGATGGAACTGATCGGCGAGGTGGAAGGCGGGCTGCTCCTCTTCTTCAACGACAGGCTGTTTCTCGGCATGGGCCATGACGGCACGCGCATGACCACCTATCGTGGCGGCAAGGCGAGCTTCTGGCAGGAGCCTGCGCCCGCGACGCGGCACCTTCATCTGCGGATCGTCAATGATCGCAATATCGTGACGCTCTATCATAGCGAGGATGGCGGGAACTGGACGCGGCATGGCGTCCGCAACGAGACATCGGGCTATAACGCCAATACGGTCGATGATCTGGCGAGCTTGCGCCCCGCGCTGTTCGCGGCGGGCAAGGGATCGGTGCGGTTCCGCGACTTTCGCTATCGCGCGCTGCCCTGAATAGAAAAGGGCCTGAATAGAAAAGGGACAGTGAAAACAGGGTGTAAAAATGGGGTCGCCCATCGCCACCGGCGGCGGGCGACCCTTGATATCAGCCAAAAACCTCGGCGAAGTGGCTCTTCATCGCCTTCCAGCTGCGGTCGTTGGTCGCGGGCTGGAAGCCGAAGCTATTGTCCTCCTGCAACGGAACTTCGTTGGCGGTGAAGGCGTGGCCGGTATGGCCATAGGCGATGAGCTGCCAGTCCGCGCCGCTCGCGTTCAGTTCATTGGCCAGCCCGGCGGTGGCCTCTGGCGGGCAGAGCGGGTCGTTCCAGCCATGGCAGACCAGCAGCTTCGCCGTGATCGTCTGGTTGGGGAAGGGCGGCGCGTCATAGACGCCATGGAAGCTGACGCCCGCAAGGATGTCCGCACCCGAGCGCGCGAGGTCGAGCACGCATTTGCCGCCAAGGCAGAAGCCGATCGCGCCGCAGCGCGCCGCATCCACACCGGGTAGCTTGCGCAGTTCGGCCAGCGTGCCCAGCAGGCGGTCGCGCATCACCGCGCGGTCGGCCGTCAGTTCGTGCATATATTCCGGCGCCTTGGGATCGCCCATGCCGCTGGCGCGCTTGCCCTGACCGTAGAAGTCCACCACCAGCACCTTGAAGCCCAGCGCGGCGAGTTCCTCCGCCTTGGCGAAATCCCATTCCTTGGTGCCGAGGAAATTGGGAAAGAGCAGCAGGCCGGGCTGGGTGCCTGCCGCCGGATCGTAAACCGCCATGGATTCGAACGGGCCGCCGGGGCCTTCATGCACGATGACGTGGCGTTCGATGCTCATCAACCTTCTCCTGTTTCGTGATTCCCGTGAAATGGGCACCGTTATTGCCATGGATGCCGCCGCGCACAAGTTGCGTTGCCGCCAAATCGCGTTATGAGAGCGGCGTTTGTTGATCCTATCTGTGCAGAGACAAGGAAGCCGCTATGCCCACGCTCGTTCTCATCCGCCATGGCCAGTCGGCCTGGAATCTGGAAAATCGCTTCACCGGCTGGTGGGATGTCGATGTGACCGAGAAGGGTGCGGAGGAAGCGCGCGCGGCGGGCCGGCTGATGAAGGAGAAGGGCCTCGATTTCGATTGCTGCTTCACCTCTGTCCAGACCCGCGCGATCAAGACGCTGAACCTCGCGCTCGAAGAAATGGGTCGCCTGTGGCTGCCGGTCGAGAAGGACTGGCATCTGAACGAGCGCCATTATGGGGGCCTTACCGGCCTCAACAAGGCGGAAACCGCCGCAAAGCATGGCGATGAGCAGGTCCATATCTGGCGCCGCAGCTTCGACGTGCCGCCGCCGCCGCTGGAGGCGGGCAGCGAGTTCGACCTCAGCAAGGATCGTCGCTATGCGGGCATCGCCATCCCCGCGACCGAGAGCCTGAAGGACACCATCGCCCGCGTGCTCCCTTATTGGGAAAGCAGGATCGCGCCGGAACTGAAGGCGGGCAAGCGCGTCGTCATCTCCGCCCATGGCAATTCGCTGCGGGCGCTGGTCAAGCATCTCTCGAACATTCCCGATGACGAGATCACCGGCCTTGAAATCCCGACCGGCCAGCCGATCGTCTATCAGCTCGACGACGATCTGAACGCGACGGATCGCTATTATCTGTCCGAACGCTGAGACGCCTTAGAGCGAAGCAATGATGCGGGGCGCCTTCGGGCGCCCTGTTTTTTTGGGCCATTTCCTGTGAAGGATATATCCTACAAGCCGATGGCGGTTTGTGGCCGGAGGGGAGGGGGGCCCCGATAAGCGGACGGGAGGGGTACGCATAGGGTTGGGGGAGGCGGGCCGGGTGGAGGGATGCCCCCCTCTTCACCCCAAATCCTCATTCCACGCGATAATCGCTCTCTGTCGGAAGGTGAGCCGTTGGAAGGCAGGCGGCGTCAGGTCCCGGCGCGGTTTGCCTGCCAGGCCCGCTTGCGGTGGTACATGTTCGCATCGGCGCGCTCGATCAGCGAATCCTCGGTGTCGCTGGGGCTGAGCATGGTGAAGCCGATGGCCGCCGAGACCGGCAGCGCCTGCTCCCCGAACAGGCAGGGGGTGGAATGCAGCACCTCCGAAAGCTGGTCGGCCTTGGCGAGGGCATGCTCCTCATCCACTTCTTCCAGGATGATCGCGAATTCGTCCCCGCCGATGCGCGCGGCGACGTCGGTGGCGCGAATGTGCGCCTGCACCATGGCCGCCACATGGACCAGCGCGAAATCGCCCGCGCCATGGCCAAAGCGGTCGTTGATATATTTCATCTGGTTGATGTCGACGAACAGCACCGCCGCCTTGGTGTTGTAGCGTTGCGCGCGCACGAGTCGCTCATTGAGGGCGGTCAGGAAATAGCGCCGGTTGAAAAGGGGGGTGAGCGTATCCCGTACCGCGACCCGCTCCAGCTCCGCATTGGCGAGGCGCAGGATTCGCAATTCCCGTCGCAAGGCGGATATCTCGCCCTGCAACTCCTTGATAACGCCCGTTTGCTGTTCCTCCGCCGGGCCGATGGCCTTGATGGGGCCGATGGGCCGCATATTTCCGTTTCCGGAAGGGGCTTCCGCTGTTGGAGAATGCGCGATCATGGTTCCTGTTCCCCCCTCGATCAGGATGTCGACCCTCTCCTCATAGCCGATTTCATCCCCGCCGTCAGCAGGCATGCCCGATCGCTGTTGAACCGAATATGGACAAACGGGACAGATGAGGCAGGGGAATGGAGGGGTGAAAAAAGGCTAATGCATCGCGAATCGATGTTGGGCATTGCCCCTTCGGCTCGCGCTGGTTAAGGCCCGAAACGAACCGGATTTGAAACAGGATGCAGAATGACGGGGGAAAAGGCGTTGCAGGATGGGCAGGGCGGCGGAGTCGTCGTCGGCGTCATCATGGGCAGCCGGTCGGACTGGGAAACCATGCAGCATGTCAGCGCGACGCTGGCGGCGCTGAAGATTCCGCATGAATGCAAGGTCGTTTCCGCGCATCGCACGCCGCAACGTCTTTACGATTATGCGACGAGCGCGGTGGATCGCGGCCTCAAGGTGGTGATCGCGGGCGCTGGCGGCGCGGCGCATCTTCCTGGCATGGCGGCGAGCATGACGCGCCTTCCCGTGCTTGGTGTTCCTGTCGAATCCAAGGCGCTGAAGGGCATGGACAGCCTGCTTTCCATCGTCCAGATGCCCGCGGGCATTCCGGTCGGCACGCTCGCCATCGGCCGGGCGGGCGCGGTCAATGCCGCGCTGCTCGCCGCCGCGATGCTGGCGACCACCGATGACGCGCTGGCCGCGCGCCTCGACGCCTGGCGGGAGAAGCAGACGGCCGATGTCGCGCAGGAGCCGGAATGAGCGCTCTGCCGCCCGGATCTGTCATCGGAATATTGGGTGGAGGCCAGCTCGGCCGGATGCTGGGCATGGCGGCCGCGCAACTGGGTTATCACACCCATGTCTATGCGCCCGAGGCCACTGGCCCGGCGGCGGATTGCTGCCGTTTCTGGACGCAGGGCGCCTATGAGGACGCCGCCGCGCTGGGCGCCTTTGCCGATGCGGTCGATGTGCTGACCTATGAGTTCGAGAATGTCGACAGCGGCGCGATCGAGACGCTCGCCGGCCATGGCGTGGTGCGCCCCTCGGTCGAGGCGCTGCGAATCGCGCAGGACCGGCTGAAGGAAAAGACCTATGTGACCGGCCTTGGCGGCCGCACCGCGCCCTTCGCGGCGGTGGACAGCCTCGATGATCTGGAGGCCGCGCTGGCAGGGATCGGCACGCCTTCGATCCTCAAGACCAACCGCATGGGCTATGACGGCAAGGGGCAGGTGCGCCTCCATGCCGACACGGACCCGGCCGCCGCATGGGATGCGGTGGGGCAGGTGTCCTCGATCCTTGAAGGCTTCGTCGCCTTCGATCAGGAATTTTCCGTTATCCTCGTGCGCGGGATCGGTGGCGATATCCGCTTCTGGGACAGCCCGGCCAATGTCCATGTCGATGGCATATTGGCGACCTCCACGCTGCCCGCCGGTCCCGTGATCGCCGCACAGGTAGAGGAAGCGCGGGCGATGGCGCGCAAGGTCGCCGAGGCGCTCGATTATGTCGGCGTGCTGACGCTGGAGTTTTTCGCCAGCGCGCAAGGGCCGGTGTTCAACGAGATGGCGCCGCGCGTCCACAATAGCGGGCACTGGACCATCGAGGGTGCGATCACCAGCCAGTTCGAGAACCATATCCGCGCGATCTGCGGCCTGCCGCTCGGCGACACCGGCCTTGCCGCGCGCGGCGTCGGCATGCGCAACCTCATCGGCGAGGATGCCCATGCCTGGCGCGAGCTGCTGGCGGACCCCGGCAATCACCTCCATCTCTATGGCAAGCCCGAGGCGCGGGCGGGCCGCAAGATGGGCCATGTCACCCGGCTGGAACTGTAGAAAAGGGCGCGGCGATGAATCATCCGGAAATCATCCTGATCCTCGCCCGCGCCGATAATGGCGTGATCGGCCGTGACGGGCGGCTCCCCTGGCAATTGCCCGCCGACCTGCGCCGCTTCAAGGCGCTGACCATGGGCAGCCCGATGATCATGGGGCGCAAGACCTTCGACAGCCTGCCCGGCCTGCTCGACGGCCGCCGCCATATCGTGCTGACCCGCGATCCCGATTGGCAGGAGGAAGGCGCGGAGGTCGCCGCCAGCGTCGAGGAGGCGATCCGCATCGCCAACGCCCCGCATATCGCGGTGATCGGCGGGGCGGAGGTCTATCGCCAGTTCGTGCCGGTGGCCGATCGCCTCGAACTGACCGAGGTGCATGTCGAGGCGCAGGGCGATGTCTCGATCCCCGCGCCGGACCCGGCCGAATGGCAGGAAAGCGCGCGGCAGGATTTCCCCGCCGAAGGGGCGCGCCCGGCCTATAGCTTCGTCACCTATAAGCGGAAGGGCGGCGTGGGATGAGCGTCACCGCCGTCATTCCAAGGCTCGACCATCGCGACGCCATGCCGCAGCATCTGCGCGAGGCAATCATCGCGATGGGCAATTTCGATGGTTTTCATCGCGGCCATCAGGCGGTGGTCGGCAGCGCGGTCGAATGGGCGCGCGCGGAGGGGCGTCCGGTCATCGTCGCGACCTTCGATCCGCATCCGATGCGCCTCTTCCAGCCGGATACGCCATCCTTTCGCCTGACCACGCTCGACCAGCGCCAGCGCCTGTTCGCGGCTGCGGGCGCCGACGCGATGCTGGTCTTTCATTTCGATGAGGAACTGGCGTCGAAAAGCCCGGAAGAGTTCATCGACATGCTGGTGGCCCGGCTGGGCGCGTCCGGCGTCGTGACGGGGGAGGATTTCACCTTCGGCAAAGCGCGCAGCGGATCGGTCGCGACGCTGCGGGAACTGGGCGAGGAAGCAGGGCTGCGCAGCCGCGCCGTCGCTCCCGTCACCGGCGACAAGGGCGAGGTCATCTCGTCGAGCCTCATCCGCGCCGCGCTCCAGTCCGGCGATTGCGCGACCGCGACCCGGCTGCTCACGCGCCCGTTCGCGGTCGAGGGCGTCGTCCAGCATGGCGACAAGTTCGGCCGCCAGCTCAATTTCCCGACCGCCAATCTCGACATGAGCCATTATCTGCGCCCGGCCTATGGCATTTATGCGGTGCGCGCGACGCTGCCCGGCGGGCGGGTGGTCGATGGCGCCGCCAATCTCGGCATTCGCCCGATGATCGATCCGCCCAAGGAATTGCTGGAGCCGCATTTCTTCGACTTCTCCGGCGACCTCTACGGCCAGACCATAGAGGTGCAGATGATCGCCTGGCTGCGCGGCGAGGGGAAGTTCGACAGCTTCGACGAACTGAAGCATCAGATCACGCTTGATTGCGACCATGCGCGGCAAATCCTTGCGGAGACGCCTCTGGTCGCCTAGAGCGCCATATTCCATTGCCCCGTTCCGCCTGAGCAGGGGCCGGATCATGGCGCGGCCGGTTCGATCCCCTTCGATCCCTTTTCCGTGCCCGGTCCCGGCGATGCTGCGGGCGACGGGCCGCTGAGTGCTAGAGCTGAAGATGACCGACGCGCCCGATTACAAGAATACCGTTTTCCTTCCCGTCACCGCCTTCCCGATGAAGGCCGGGCTTGCCCAGAAGGAACCGGCGATTGCCGCGCAGTGGGAAGCCGGCGACCTCTACGGCCAGTTGCGGCGCGAGCGCGCGGGCAGGGAGCGCTTCATCCTGCATGACGGCCCGCCCTATGCCAATGGCGACATCCATATGGGCCATGCGCTCAACAAGGTGCTGAAGGACATCATCGTCCGCTCGCAGTCGCTGCTGGGCAAGGACGCGCCCTATGTTCCCGGCTGGGATTGTCATGGCCTGCCGATCGAATGGAAGATCGAGGAGGAATATCGCAAGAAGAAGCTGAACAAGGACGAGGTGCCGGCGCAGGAATTCCGCGCCCAGTGCCGCGCCTATGCCGACAAATGGGTCGATGTGCAGAAGGAGCAGTTCAAGCGCCTCGGCGTGATGGGCGACTGGGCCGATCCTTACCTTACGATGAAGTTCGAGGCGGAGGCCGCGATCGTCGGCGAATTGCTGAAATTCGCCGAGACGGGCCAGCTCTATCGCGGCGCGAAGCCGGTGATGTGGTCCCCGGTCGAAAAGACCGCGCTGGCCGAGGCCGAGGTCGAATATGAGGATGTGATCTCCACCCAGATCGACCTCGCGTTCGAGATCACCGAGGCGCCGAACGCGCCCGAACTGGTCGGCGCCTATGCCGTCATCTGGACGACGACCCCGTGGACGATCCCTGTCAATCAGGCGATCGCTTATGGGGAAGCGGTTGAGTATGTCGTGCTGACCGCCGACCGCAACTATCTGGTGGCCGAGGCGCTGGCGGAGCAGTTCGCCGCTCGTGCCGGGCTGGAGGTTTCTGCACGCTCGGAAAGCTTTACCGGCACCCAACTCGCCGGGGCAATCGCCCGCCACCCGATGCACGCTCTTGGTGGCTTCTTTGCCAAGCCGCGCCCGCTCCTTCCCGGCGATCATGTCACCACCGATGCGGGCACCGGCCTCGTTCACATGGCCCCGGACCATGGCGAGGAGGATTTCATCGCCTGCAAGGCGCTGGGCATCGACCCGGTGTTCGCCGTCACCGATGATGGCAAATATCGCGACGACTGGCTCTGGCTCGCCGGGCAGGGCAGCGTCATCAATCCGAAGTTCAACGGCCCGGAAGGCCCGATCCTCACCGATCTGCGCGAGGCAGGCGCGCTTCTTTCCGCTGGCGAACTGAAGCACAGCTATCCGCATAGCTGGCGGTCCAAGGCGCGCATCATCTACCGCTGCACGCCGCAATGGTTCATCCCGATGGACCGCGCGATCAAGGATGGGCTGACCCCGCGCTGCGCCGAGGAAGAGGCGATCCTCGCGCGGCAGGGCAATGGCGCGACGCTGCGCGAAACCGCGCTCGACGCGATCGACCACACCCGCTGGGTGCCGCGCCGCTCGACCAACCGCATCCGCTCGATGGTGGAAGGCCGCCCCGACTGGGTGATCTCGCGCCAGCGCGCCTGGGGCGTGCCGATTGCGCTTTATGTCCATCGCCAGACCGGCGACTATCTGAACGACCCCGCCGTCAACGCCCGCATCGTCGAGGCATTCAAGGCGGGCGGCGCGGATGCGTGGTTCGGTGCGGATCATCAGGCGCTGCTCGGCCCGGATTACGCGCTCGCCGACTATGATGTGGTGAACGACATTCTCGACGTGTGGTTCGACAGCGGCTCGACCCATAGCTTTGTCGTCGAGGCGCGCTATGGCAAGGGCGTGCGCGCGGACCTCTATCTCGAAGGGTCGGACCAGCATCGCGGCTGGTTCCAGTCCTCGCTGCTCGAAAGTTGCGGCACGCGGGGCCGGGCGCCCTATGCTTCGGTGTTGACCCATGGCTTCGCCCTCGACGGGCAGGGCCGCAAGATGTCGAAGAGCCTCGGCAATGTCGTCGATCCGCTGAAGATCATGAGCGAGAGCGGCGCGGATATCCTGCGCATGTGGGTCGCCAGCACCGATTATTTCGACGATGTGCGCATCGGCAAGGAAGTGCTGGCGGGCAGCTCCGACGCTTATCGCAAGCTGCGCAACACCTTCCGCTATCTGCTCGGCGCGCTCGCCGATTTCAGCGAGGAAGAGAAGCTGCCGGTCGGCGAAATGCCGGAGCTGGAGCGCTATATGCTCCACCGCCTCGCCGAACTGGATGCGACCATGCGCGAGGTCGTGGAAGGGCGCGAGAGCGACAACTGGCTGGAGTTCAGCCGTTATTCGCGCGCGCTCAACGACTTCGCCAATATCGACCTGTCCGCCTTCTTCTTCGATATCCGTAAGGACTGCCTCTATTGCGATGTCGACCCGGCGACGGGCAGGCAGACGGACAAGCGCCGCGCCTATCGCACCGTGCTCGATATCCTGTTCCAGGCGATGGTGCGCTACGCCGCGCCGATCATCCCGTTCACCGCCGAAGAGGTCTGGGGCAACCGCTACCCGCAGGCGGGCAGCGTCCATCTGCTCACATGGCCAACGGTCGATGCGGCGTGGAAGGATGAGGCGCTGGGCGCGAAATGGGCCGCGCTGCGCTCCGCGCGCGATCAGGTCAACGAGGCGATCGAGCCGCTGCGCCGGGAAAAGACCGTGCGGTCGAGCCTTGAGGCCGATGTGGTGATGCCGCGCCTTGCAGAGGCAGATGGCATCGACATGGCGGAACTGTGCATCGTTTCCGATCTGCGGCAGGAAGGCGACACCATCGCGGTCACGCCGACCGATCATCATAAATGCGGCCGTTGCTGGCGCCATCTTCCCGATGTGAAGGAAGACGCCGCGCTGTGTGGCCGCTGCGAGGATGTGCTGGCATGAGCGAGGCGGAAACGGTTGCTCCCCCGCCGCCGGTAAAGCGGCATCGCCTGCTGGGGCTGTCGATGGCGGGTGTTATCCTGTTGTTCGACCAGCTGGTCAAATATATCGTCACCATTCCGCTGCAATTGCAGTCGCGTGGCGACGAGGGCCTTGTCATCCTGCCGATCTTCAAGCTGCGCTGGCTGGAAAATCGCGGCGTTTCGATGGGCTTCTTCCACGCCAGCACCGACACGATGCGCTGGGCGCTGGTCGGCATGACCTGCGCGATCGCGCTGTTCGTCGCGGTGTGGATGTGGCGCGAAAAGGCGCGGGCCGATGTGGTGGCGCTGGGCGCGATATTGGGGGGCGCGCTCGGCAATATCATTGATCGCGTGCGTCTGGGCTTCGTGGTCGATTATGCCGATCTCCATTTCGGGGAGTGGCGGCCCTTTCTTGTTTTCAACCTTGCCGATGCGGCTATTACCCTTGGCGTGCTGATCCTGCTTGCGCGGGCGCTGTTGCTGGGTGAAAAGGGCGCAAAGACGGAGAGTCACGAACATGCGTAAGTTGATGATTGCCACCTGCCTCCTGGGAACGCTTGCCGGTCTGTCGGCCTGCGGGTCGCGGGGTATTATGAATCGTGACCGTCCCGACGAGATGGCGGTGACGCGACAGGCCCCGCTGGTCATTCCCCCCGATTTCGCGCTGGTGCCGCCCGCTCCGGGCGCCGCGCCGACGGTGACGGCGGATTCCAGCCGCCAGGCGATGGAGGCCATGTTCGGCGGCCCCTCCCAGCGTTCGGCCGCCGAAACGCAGGCCTTGCAGCAGGCCGGTCGCGAAGACGCGACGCCGGGCATCCGCTCCTCGGTCGGGGATTCGGCGTCGAATGTCGTGGACAAGGGGGCGACCACCCGCGACATATTGGCCGCGCCCGAGGGCGATGGTCAGAGTGCCCGCGCGGCGGTCAAGAACTGAGACCCGCGACAGGATAGTGACGAAAGGGCCGGTTCTCCGGCCCTTTTTTCATGCGGGCGCTTCGTTTGTTTCAGTCGAGCGCGAATATCTCCAGCCGCACATGGTCGCGATGGCGCGCGGCGGTGCCGATGAAGATTGTGCGGCCGAGCCAGCCATGGGGGCTGTCACCGGCCACCTCGAAGCGCGGGGCGGTGCGGAAATAATAGAGCGCGGGATCGACCTCTTCCCCGGCGGCGATCCGCGCCAGCACCGGGGCGGGGCCGTGGCGATAGCCCGGATTGACCACCGAAATGAGCGTGCCGTCGCTGGCTTCCAGCGTATAGCGGGCAAGGATATCCGCCGTGCCATCCGCGCGGATGCTCTGCCAGTCCGCTCCGCCGGGCAGCACCGTGCCATGCAGCAAAGGTCCGTCAACCGTGCCGCCGGTGATGGGAATGATGCGTTTGCGCATGCCGTCGAACTGGCCCAGTTCCTGGGGCGCGCCGATCAGGACGGTCAGCCGCATCGCCAGCGAAAGGCCCGGCACCGCGAGGGAGGGCGTTGGGGAGAGCGCTGGAGAAGGGGCGGCGGAATGGGGCATGTCCTCATTTCCTTGCAGGAGGGGATGGCGCACCATCATGCGCGTTTATCCCTTTGCCGCAAGTGCCTGCCGTTATGGGAATGAACCGCGACTTCCTGCCATTTTATATGATCAACATTTTGATAGAAAATGATATTTCAAAATATAGGATGTACGGGAATAGATGATATTGACTTGCAATATGGTTTTCTATAGCGGCCGGCAAAGTTTCATTCCGACCAGAAAGAAATATCCATGGTGCGTTCGCTTCCTTGCCTGCTGGGGTCCACGGCATTGTTCCTGACGGCGGCTCACCCCGCCTTTGCCGCGGAAAGCGACGCCGAGAGCAGAGAAAATCGTGACAATATCGTCGTCACCGGCCTGTTGCAGAAGGATAATAGCTCCGCCACCGGGCTGCCGTTGACCCTTAAGGAAACGCCGCAATCGGTGACGATCATCGACAGGGATCGGATCAACGCCTTCGCGCTCACCAATGTGAACGACCTGCTGTCCCAGACGGTCGGCATCAATGTGGAGCGGGTGGAGACCGATCGCACCTATTTCAACTCGCGCGGGTTCGATGTCACCAATTTCCAGGTCGACGGCACCGGCCTGCCGCTGCGCTGGGGCATTCAGTTCGGCGATCTCGATACGGCGCTGTTCGAACGCGTGGAGGCTGTGCGTGGCGCGAATGCGATCATGACCGGCATCGGCAACCCCTCTGCCACCATCAATTATGTGCGCAAGCGCCCGACCAAGGAGACTCAGGCCTATTTCGCGCTTTCCGCCGGGTCATGGGACACGAAGCGGATCGAAGCCGATGTGTCGGGCGCGCTCAACACGTCGGGAACGATCGCCGCGCGCGTCATCTTCGCGCATGAGGATCGCGACAGCTATCTGCGCTATAATCATGTCAACCGCACCGTATTCGGCGGCATCCTCGCCTGGGAGATGACGCCGCACCTCACCGCGACGGTGGGCTATACCCGGCAGGACAATAATGCCGATGGCGTGCTCTGGGGCGCGCTGCCGCTCACTTATACCAATGGCGAACGCATCGCCTATCCGGTGTCGGCCTCGACCTCGGCGGACTGGACCTATTGGAATGTCAGCGATCGCACCACGTTCGGCGAACTGGCCTATGCCGCCGACAATGGCTGGCAGCTCAGGGGCCGGTTCACCTGGAACCAGCGCAAGTCATACGCCAAGCTGCTCTACGCCTATGGCTATCCGGATGTCGATACCGGGGAAGGCGTGGGCGGCATGACGGGCAAATATCGCTCGCCTTCCGACCAGTATCTGGGTGACGTCTACGCCTCCGGCCCGGTGACCTTGTTCGGGCGTCAGCATGAACTGGCGTTCGGCGTGTCCCATGCCAGCACCGACAGCCGCGAATATGAGGCGTTCCCCGAATATTATCCGGCCTATCCTTCGGTTTCCCAATGGGGCTGGAGCGGCGCACAGATCGCGCAGCCGGAATATCCCGATTATTACCGGGCGGAAAAGACCAACGACAAGCTGACCCGCGTTTATGGCGCGATCCACCTCAGCTTCACCGATCAGCTGAAGGTGGTGGCGGGCGCCAGCGCGATGTGGCTGAAATCCACCGGTGAATCCTATGGCACCGACGAATCGCGCAAGGACAGCGCGGTCAGCCCCTATCTGGGTGCGACCTATGAGGTGACGCCGAACATCTCGCTCTATGCGAGCTATACCGATATCTTCAACCCGCAGGTCGAGGTGGATGCGAACAACCGCAAGCTCGACCCGGCGAAGGGCACGAGCATCGAGGGCGGCATCAAGAGCGAATGGTTCAACCAGCGCCTCTATGTCACCGCCTCGCTGTTCCGGGCGAAGCAGAAGGGGCTGGCCGAGGCGGCGGGCACTTTCGGCGCGGATGGTCCGGGCAAGGTCGGCGACACTTATTATACCGGCGTCGATACCACCTCGCGCGGGTTCGAGATCGAGATCGCGGGCCATGTCACGGACAACTGGACGCTGAGCGGCGGCTATACCGGCCTGAAGATCGAAAATGAGGACGGCGATCCGACGCGTACCTATTTACCGACCAAATCGCTGAAGCTTGCGACCACCTATAAGGTGCCGGAGTGGAATGCGCTGGAAGTGGGCGCGCAACTGCGCTGGCAGAACCGCATCACCTATGCCGATGCTTATGTGCAGGATTATGGCGTTGTTACCGGTGACGTGATCGTGCGGCAGAATGGCTATACCGTGCTGGACCTGATGGCGGGGGTCAATCTGGTCGAGCAGTTGCGGCTCAGCGTGAATGTGCGCAACGTGACCAACCGGAAATATCTGGGCAGCCTGATGTGGGGCCAGGCTTATTACGCCGCGCCGCGCAATGTGATGGCGACGCTGCGCTACCAATATTGATCCGCTGATCCGGTCTGACCGAAAGGAAGGGCGTGGCGCCGCCGGGGTGCCGCGCCCTTTTTCGCGTGCGCCGGCTTTGCATATCGGCAGGGGCGGCGGGAAGTCATGGCGCGCATTGCCGCTATTCCCTGTGCCTCGGCGGCGCGATATGGAATAAGGACGGGACCGGGAAGGGGGCTGTCATGCATCGGTCGTTCTTTGCCATGATCCTGGCGGGGGTTGCCGCCGCCAGCGCGCTGGTTGCCGGATGTGGCGACCGAAAGCAGGTCGAGCCGCCGCCGCGCGCCACCGATGTCGCGCCCGTGCCTCAGGAAAGCTCGCTCATCACCGTTCCCATCGATGCCGACCAGCAGATCGTCACGCGCCTGCTGGAACGGGAAGTGCCGCGCACCTTATGGACGATCGACCAGCATTTCGACCGTTGCATCGCACCGCAGAAAGTGAAGCTTTTCGGCGCCAGCGTGAAGGTGACGCCGCCCATCGGCTGCACGATCATCGGAAAAGTGACGCGGGGCAGCATAAGGCTGCATGGGGAAGGGCGCGAACTGGTCGCCGCAATACCGCTTCATGCCGCGATCAGCGCGCGGGACATTGGCGGCGTGCTGAAGGGGGAGACCGCGACCGGAGCGGCGATGGTGTATGCGCATATCCTGTTGGGGGTCACGCCGCAGTGGAAGGCGACCGGCAGCGTGAAGCTGCGCTATGACTGGCAGACGCCGCCGGGAATCGACTTTCTGGGCCAGCGCATCACCTTCACCGACAGGGCGGACGAGAAATTGCAGCCGATCATGCGGCAGCTGGAAGGGAGCCTGCCGCGAGAGCTTGATCGCGTCGACCTGCGGTCGCAGGTGGAAGGGCTGTGGAAGAGAAGCTTCACCTCGCTCGCCCTCAATGAGAAAAACCCGCCCGTATGGCTGCGGATTACCCCGCGCAAGCTGATCTATGACAGCTATTCCCTGCATCAGGGGCGGTTGCGCCTGCGTCTCGGGCTGGAGGCGATGACTGAGACCCATGTGGGGCAACGACCGCCCGATCCGTCGCCGGTCGCTCTGCCGCCGCTGGCGAGGTCGGCCACGGATGGCCAGCTGCATTTCTTCCTGCCGGTGATCGCGGATTATGCCCAGCTGGAGCCGGTTATCCTGCGCGCGCTGGTGCGACGCGCGGAACGGCCCTTCGTGTTGCCGGGGCTGGGACCGATCGCGGCGCGCTTCGACAAGGTGACGGCATATGGCACCACGGAAGGGCGGATCGCGCTGGGGATCGTTCTTGCCGCTCGCCCGGTTTCCGGCGCGGTGAGCGAGACCCGGGGGCTGATCTGGCTGACGGCGCGGGCGGTCAACGCACCCGGTTCCGCGCGGATCGATTTCCGGGATTTGCAGGTAACGGGCGATACGGACGGGCTGGGTGGCGACATGCTGTTGCAGCTGGTCGATAATCCCGCGATTTCCGCGCAGATAGCGGCCTCTTTGACCCAGAATTTCTCCCATGACGTGGAGGATCTGCTGGGCAAGATCAGGCGGGCGGTCGCGGCGAGGCGGGAAGGGGAATTTGTCCTTGGCGGGACCGTCGATACGGTGGAGATCGGAACCCTGGGGGCCTATGGTAACGGTCTGTATCTGCCGGTGCGGGCGACAGGAAAAGCCAATATAAGCTATCGTCCTTAAGAAATAAGGATAGATACGATAATAATTGAAATTTATATTCAAATATATGGAATATAAATATGGAGTTTTATTTTCCTTATATGGGCGGATATATTGCATGAGTGCCTTCTGTCCGTAAAACTGCACCTTCTGAGGGGGAAGGTATCGTTCTCCAGATTGCAGCGCACAAAAGGGACGACCACGCGCTTCGCGACCCTGCCATGGATGGCGGACCAGAAGGGGCTGGCCTGCCATTTTCTGGCCCCGCTGCTTTCCCAATCGGGTAAAAATGGCCTCGCTTCGCCTTTCCGCCGTGCATCGGGGCGTATCTCCTCCCTTTCCGGTGGGCGATTCCGGGCCGCAATTGTAGGAATCGGACATTTCCCTTTATAATCGAAGGGTTCCTTCGATAGCTTCAGGAGTTGAACGCGACCGGGGAAAGGGTATTCCAGCAGCAAAAGCAGGGAGGAGGCAGGCCGATCTGTGCAACTGACTACGGGATTGTACCTAGGTGGTTATAATATGTACAAATCGGTCATGGGAGGAGCGGGCCTTCCGCCGATTCGGGTACAAGCGTTTTCGCGGGCCGTTCCCGCATACGAAAAAGGGTAGGAAAATTCTCTCCTTCTTGAGGCGGGGATGCACAAAAATCCGGCCTCATTCTGCCCTTTTTCCGCCGGGATGCGCTTTTCGGTTCGCTAGTGCATAATTTCAATATGTTGAAAAATAATGTAAAAATATTAAGACGCATAAACCATGAATATCGACCGTTCTTGCTGCAAAGCAATGAACTTTATGATGCGATGCATCATCTTCATTTCGGGACAATTCTATTCATAGTTTCTCCTTGCAATAAAGGTGAACGTAATATTAATGTCCGGTCGCGGGTCCAGTTACCGGAAAACCGGTTTATCGGCAGTCAGGCGGGGGAACATCGCGAACTGTCCGAAATGCAGGAGAGGATTCGTGTTGGCCCAAGCTACGAATGCTGCCGAACTGGCTGTGCCGCGTTTGCCGATCGAAATGTTCGACCGCGACTTTGCATTCCTCAATCGTGATCCTCATCTGGTCAAGCTGCTCGAACAGGCGGGCGCGCTGGATGTCGCCGTCGGCGTATGGCTGTGCCCTTATCATGAGCAGACCGGCATCGGGTCTCCCCTGGCCCATATCGGCCGGGTGCCGTCGGCGGAAATCCGCCGCTCGATCGAACGGGCCAACGCCATACCGGGGCTGGCCGCGCGCATCGACGCGCCCTGTCCGCTGCCCCAGGAAAATGATTATATTCTCTGCGCAGTGGGGGATGAGACGGTCGGCAAGGCGATCATGTTCCTGCACCAGCGCGCCTGGCATCCGTCGATCCGCACCAAGCTGGATGAGGCGGTCGAGAAAATCCGCCAGCTTCTCCATACGGTCTGGGTCATGCGCGCTGAGGCGCAACGCAACAGCGCCCTCCACGCCTATGAGCAGGAGGCGACCCGGGAAGAAACCAGCGCCATTTTGGCGGATCAATGTCCGTTCGGCATGATGATCGTCGATGTGGGGCAATATATCCACCTCGCCAATGGTGCCGCGCGCAGGTTGCTTGAGAAATCGGACATGATCGGCGCGGTCGACAACCGGCTGACCATCGGCGATTCCCATGACGCGATCCGCTTTCAGGTGACGTTGCGCGCGGTGTTTCTCGGTACGCGCGAGGGGAGGACGCGCCGCGCGATCGCGATCACCGGACCGGGCGGGAAGCCCCTGCTGCTGTCGATTTCCAAATTGTCGGACGGAACCGAGGGGCCGCGCGCCTGCGTGATTATCACGCGACCGGGCGCGCATGGGGAACCGGATATCCATCCGATGGCGGAATTGTTCGGCCTGACGCCGGTGGAAAGCCGCCTGATCTGCCAGTTGCTCAAGGGGCTGAACCTTCAGGAGGCCGCCCGCACATTGCAACTGAAAGTGCAGACGGTGCGGACCTATCTGAAGCTGATATTCCAGAAGACCGGCACGCACCGTCAGGTCGAACTGGTGCAATTGATGCAGAACGGGTCCTTGCCGGTTCTGGACTGAAGGGCCGGTTCTGGATTGAAGGTTTTTCCAGTGCTTCTGCCGCCGCCTGAAAGATATTCGGGCGGGGCATTTCTTTCCCTGTTTTTCTGAAGGACGGGACAGCGGCTGCTGGTCCCGTCTTTTCCCGATGAGCGGCATAGGGGCGGGTCCAATGAAATGGATCGCGCGCTGATGACCGGACGTATTCCGGCGCCTTGCTGCGTATCACCTATCGTAATGATATTCATATGAAATTTATGAAATTTCTCCCCTTTCGAGGAAGAGGGAACCCTTCATTTGGGGAGGAAGAAATTCCCCGTCCGGGGCGATGAATTGCTTCACTTGGCAATGGCGCGCCGACCCTGCTTCGGTGACCTTTCCTGGGTCCGTATCGGGCGATGCGGAATGTGAGGGGCAGCAGCAATCTGCTGACCGTAGACAAACGGGAGTTGGACCAATGGAAACGAAGATCAAAAATCTTCTTGCAACGTCAGCAATTGCAGTAGCCCTGACGGCGGCGCCGTCCGTTATGGCTAGCGGCCCGGGAGGCGGCGGCGGCGGTGGTGGCGGCGGTTCCGACGGCAGCGGGGACACTACGGCGGTCAACTATATCGACAGCTTCAACAGCGTTGCGGACTCCGGCAATGTTTCGGATTCGGGGAATAACAATTCCACCAACAGCAACACCAATACCAACACCAGCGTGGCCGATTCCGGCAACTCGCTGGGTATCGGTATTTCCGATTCGGGGAACGACTCGAGCAATAATTCCGTCAATACGACCAACACGACCAGTGTTGCGGATTCCGGTAATCAGGCTCTGAGCATCGCCGACTCCGGCAATACGGCAACCAACACCACCAACAATACGGACAACTCGAACAATTCCGTCAACACAGCGGATTCGGGTAACTCGGTTTCGTTGGGGGTGAGTGTCGCCGACTCTGGTAATACGGCTACCGACAATTCAAATTCCGGTAACACGGCGACCAACACGACCAATACCACCAACAACACAACGAACGCCACCACCAACACGGATAATTCGAACAATTCCGTGAATACGGCGGACTCGGGTAACGACAATTCCCAGAACCTGGGGATCAGTGTCGCCGACTCGGGCAACACGACGAACAATACCGATAATTCGAACCACTCGAACAATTCGAACAATTCGAACAACTCGAATAATTCCAATAATTCGAACAACTCGGTGAATACTGCGGACTCGGGTAATGACAATTCGCAGACGCTGGGGGTCAACATCGCTGACTCCGGCAACACCGACAATTCCAACAATTCGGATAATTCGAATCACTCGGACAATTCGAACAATTCGGATAATTCGAACCATTCGGTGAACACCGCGGATTCGGGCAATGACAGTTCGGTCGACATCGCCGACTCGGGCAACACCGCTAATTCGAACAACAGTTCGGTGCAGCTCAGCGCGATCAACTCCGGCAACACATCCCAGGCTTCTACGTCGAACTGGTTCGGCAATGGCGCCCAGGTCGCGACCAGCACGCTGGCCAGCTATGTGACCGGTGTGGCGGTCAGCTATGGCGGCGGTTCGCCGGGAGGCCGTGAAGGTGGCGGTTCGTCCGGCAGCGGCGTCAACAACAGCCTGAACAACAGCGGCAATGCCTTCCAGAACTTCGCTGGCATTCAGTCCCTCAACCAGAACACCGGCGTTGGGGCATCGCAAAATGCTGCGGTAACGCTGTCTGTTTCGACTGGCGACGTGGCTTTCTGATCTGAGACGCTCCTGAGCGTAACGGATGCCGGTTCCTTCCTCCAATCCCCCCACGGAGGAAGGACCGGTTTCCGGTCAGGGAACGCAGTAAAGACAGTGAAGAGGGAAGGAGTGGGGCATTATGATCAGCTTCCGTCTTGAGTCCGGCCGCTTTCATCCCGGACGCCTCCGCCGTTTTGCTTGCCGATCGCAGGCTTCCCGGCATTTCCTGATGGTTGCCGCTGGTCTGGCCGCGCCGTTGATCGGATCGGCTTCCGCCCAGGAGGCTTCGACCGTCGCGCCACCGGAGGTGCTTTCGGCGCCGCTTTCGCTGGTCCCGGAGGAACCCCGCCTGTTCGATACCGCCCCGCTGGGGGATGCCGAGCTTGCGGCCACCAAGGGCCGGGAACAGAATAACTGGCTGGACGCATCGGCCACGAACAGCGCGATCGTCGCCAATAACCATGTCGGGGATAACAGCACGACCGGTGGGGTCGCGGTTTCCGATTCGGCCTTCCAGAATGTGAGTGGCGTCGCGATCATCAACTTCAACACGGGCAATAATAGTTCGATCAATGCCGCGATGAGCGTCAATCTTCAGATCAACTATGCCTCGCCCGGCCAATGATTTTCCCGTGGCGCCCTGACGGCCGGAAAGGCCTTGCACGCCAGACGGCGCGGCGGCGGCATGGAGTGTCGCGGGGAGTGTCGCGGATCGCCTGCGCGCTCGGCCTGTTGGGGGCGGTGCTGTGCCCTGTCCCCTCGGCTCAGGCGCAGCAGCACGCGCTTTTCATCATACCCAGCATGCCGGGAAGCGGCTTTCGCGTCGACATGGGGACGATGCTCGATCGGCGCTTCTATACGGTTATTCGCCAGCGCTATGATTTCAGCTGCGGCTCGGCCGCTCTCGCCACCTTGTTGCACTATCATTACGGCATCCCCGCCAATGAGGAGATGACGTTCACCGGCATGTGGGACAAGGGAGATCAGGAGGCCATCCGCAAGGGTGGCTTCTCGTTGCTGGACATGAAGCGCTATCTGGGGTCGCATGGGCTGGAAACGCAGGGTTTCCGCGTGACCCTGGATCAGGTCGCCAAGACCCGGGTGCCCGGCATCGCGCTGACCGTCACCAAGGGGTATCGGCATTTCGTCGTCATCAAGGGCGTCACCGAGAGGGAAGTATTGGTCGGTGATCCCAGCCGCGGCCTTGTCCGCTATTCCCACAAGGAATTCGGCAAGATCTGGGATGGCCTCTATTTCGTCATTACCAGCTCGCGGGAGGTGGGCCAATCTTCCTTCAACAGGCTGGCGCAATGGACCAGCGTGGGCCGCGCCCCGATCGGCACGATGCTGTCGCGCCCGGTGGAGCCGGAGACGGTGCGTCTGGGCATTCCCGCCCCTATGCTGGGGGAGTTATAGGCGATGCGTGGCGTCCGCTTGCTCTCGATCGCGCTGCTGACGCTTTATGCCGGGGCCGGGGTGCGCGCGACGGCGGAGGAAAGCCTGTTTGACGCCCCCCCGCTCGATGACGAGCAACTGGCGCAGGCGCGGGGCGGCTTCGCCCTTGCCAATGGCGTCACCATCGATTTCGGCGTGATCGTGAGCACGGTGGTCGACGGCACGCGCGTCTTGCAGACGGAACTGCGCGTGCTGGGCGATACCGTCACAACCAGCGTGGTGCAGGCGACCGGAACGCAGAGCATCAAGGGAGGGTCGATCACCGTGCCCATTGTCGACACCACCAGCAGTTCAGGCAGCAGTTCAGGCAGCAGCTCGGGCGGTGGTGGTTCGGGCGGTAGTTCAGGCAGCAATTCGGGTGGCGGTTCCTCCGTCATTTCGGGGGGAGGCGTTTCGACCGGGCAAACCGGCGCCACCAATACGGGCACGAATACAAGCTATGTCGTCACCACCGGCAGCGGAGCGCTCAATGGCGATAAGGGCGTTACCGCCACCGCCATTCTGCCCCAGTTGCTCATCGAGCATCAGATCGGCAACAATGTCTCTTCCGTCATCGTCAATACCGGCAATGGGCGGGTGATCGACAGCAACCTCGCCATCGATCTCAGCATTGGTAACGTACAGCCTTATAGCATAGGATCAGCAGGATATCGCGTTCAGTCCCTTGGGGTGGACGCGGCATTGTGGAGAGGATCGGGGGGATAAATTATGAAAAGGAGCGAAGCCCTCTTCGGAGGGCTGGGGAGTTCCCTGCTCGCCATCGGGATCGTCCTGTCGGCGACGCAGGCACATGCGCAAACCAGACCCGTTGCAAAACCGGGCAGTGCGGCTGACGTCGCTGCCCTGCGCAATGAACTGAACGAGGCGCGCGCGCTGCTGGCGGAACAGAACCGGCAGATAGCCGAGCAGAAGCAGCGCCTTGATCTTATGGAGCAGCGCTTGTCCGGCCTTGTCGCCGTTGCGCAGCCCGGCGCGCCGCCGCCGCCTGTCACCGCCGCAAATGAGGCGGGCGCGCCGATCCGGGTAGGGGAGCCTCCCGCCGATTCCGACCGCGCCCCAACAGTGGCGGTGCTCGATCAGCAGGGCAGCGTGGTCACGCGCAAGGGGCAATTGATCGCCGAACTGGGGCTGGACTATACCCGGGCCGATCGCAATCGCGCCATTTTCCGGGGGGTCGAGCTCATCCAGTCGGTGCTTGTCGGCGTGTTCGACATCAATGAAAGCCGCCAGGATATTCTCACCGCGTCCGGTTCCCTGCGCTATGGCCTGACCGATCGCCTGGAGATCGGCGTGCGGGTGCCGTTCATCTATCGATCCGACAAGCTGGTGACCGTGCCGATCGCGGGCAGCACCAATAATGACGATGCGCGGACCATCGACAATTCGGTGCGGGGCAGCGGGTTGGGCGATGTCGAGGTGACCGCCCGCTATCAGCTCAACAATGGCGGCCACAACACGCCTTTCCTCATCGCCAATCTTCAGGCGGTCATTCCCACCGGGCGCGATCCATTCTCGGTCCGCAGGGACAGCAACGGATCGGCGGAGGAGGTTTCGACGGGCGCGGGCTTCTGGGGCGTGACGCCAAGCATTACCGCGATCCTGCCGAGCGAGCCGGCCGTGCTGTTCGGCACGCTGGGCTATACGTTCAATTTCGCGCGCAATGTGGATACGCTGATCCCGCCGGTGCAGATCGACCGGATCGAGCCGGGGGATCAGGTCAATATTTCCGCAGGGGTCGGCCTTGCCCTCAATGAACGCACATCGCTCAATTTCGGCTATAATCATGCGTGGAGTTTCGGCACGCGCACGATCGTGCGAGGGCTGAACAGCCAGTCGACCGCCCCGGTGGGGGAACCTTTTTCCACCAAGTCGCGGGATCTCCAGATCGGCCGCTTCCTTTTCGGCGTCAGCCATCGTTTCAGCGATGCGCTTCAGCTCAACTGGACGGTGGAGGTGGGGGCGACGCAGGATGCGCCCGATGTGCGCACCGCCCTGCGTATCCCGTTCGTCTTTTGACCGGGATGGGGTGAGGGCGTCGCAGGCATCTCGAACGGACTGGAAAACCGGGGGCTGATCCGGCTTTCCGGTTCGCGGGAATGTTACATCCGCCGGAGAAGGGAGGAGGGGCGGAGGCCCGGTTCGACCCTTTCCTCGTGCTGTGCCTCGCGACCCTCTTCCGTTATTTCCGGCGGTTGGTTGAGAATGGCGATCAGGTCCTGCGTGGTCAGGGCCTGATGGAAATAATAGCCCTGCAAGGCGGGGCAGCCCAATAGCTGGAGGGCCATCGCCTCCTGCTCATTTTCCACGCCTTCCGCCACGATCTTGAAGCCCATTGCATGGCCCAGCATCATCACGGCCCGCAGCAGCGCGCGATTGGCCTTGCTCTTGTGGATATCCGTCACGAAACAGCGGTCGACCTTCACCCGGTCGACCGGCAAATCCTTCAGCAAGGCGAGCGACGAATACCCCACGCCGAAATCGTCGATGGCGATACGGACGCCCTTTTCCGCCAGCGTGACGATCTTTTCCTGCACCATCGGCACATCCAGCACCGATTCTTCGGTCACTTCGATTTCCAGCGAGGCATGGTCGATGCCGCGCCGTTCGAGGGTGGAGAGGATGAGGGCGTCGATCGGCAACTGGGCGATTTCGCGCGGCGAAATATTGATGGCGACGGAGATATCGCCATGGCCCTGATCGCGCAGTTCCTCGATGAAATCGCAGGCGCGGTCGAGGACGAATTCGAGCAGCGCGCCCGAACAGCCTGATTTCGCCGCCTCGCTGACGATCTCGGGCGGAGAGATGAGGCCGTGCAGCGGATGGTGCCAGCGCAGCAGCGCCTCGACGCTGATGATCTGGTGCGTGCGCCCGTCGACGATGGGCTGGAAGCAGATGTCGATCGAACGCGCGGCTATGGCCTGCATCAATTCCCGCTCGATGTTGCAGCGCATTTCGAAGCGGCGGCGGAGTTCCTCATCGAAGAGGTGGAACTGGTTCCGGCCCCGGATCTTGGCGGTGTAGAGCGCTTCGTCGGCGCAGGAGAGCATTTCCTCAAGGCTCAGCGAATGCGAGATATGGATGCCGATGCTGCACCCGATCCGGCCTTTGCCGAGCAGTTCGAAGGGCTGGGTGATTTCGGTCAGCAGGGCTTCGGCAATGGTCTCGATCGGCGCCCGGGTCTTGTCGAGGTCCAGCAATACCGCAAATTCATCCCCGCCCAGACGGGCGACCAGCGCATGGTCGTCCAATATATGGGTGACGCGTCGTCCGACCTCGCGCAGCAGGCGATCCCCGGCCTGATGCCCATAGCCGTCATTGACCGCCTTGAAGCCGTCGAGATCGAGCAGCATCAGGCATTGGACGGCGCCACTCCCCTCCGCCGCCTTCGCCTTTTCCACCAGGCCGCGGCGGTTGAGCAGGTCCGTCAATTCGTCATGCATCGCCCATTCGTGCAGATTGGTCGCGACCTCGCAGGAGCGTTCATAGGCCCCTTGCAGGAAGCGGGCAGTGCTGGTCGCGTTGTTCTTGAGGCGGCTCGAATGGCGAAAGCTGGTCTCGCTGCGCAGGGCGCTGCGGATCAGGGCGACCATATATAAGGTGGCCGTGCCCGCCAGGCATATCTGGTCGAACCCGCCTTGATACAGAAGGCACAGGATGATGGAGACAAGCGGGGGAGTGATGAAGTTTATCGGCACGCGCGAATAGGCGATGCCATGGGTGATGGCGCCTGCGGTAATGCCGCAGACGACGATCAGGTAGAATAGCGTCTGGGGGGAGGAGTAGCCCTCGCACAGCAGCGGGATGGCGGCCCAGACCAGCCCGGAAGCGAAGGCCGAATAGCAGGCGCGGCGCAGAACCTTTTCGGTAACGTCCTGGCTTACCCCTTCCGGCGGCAATTGCGCCAGCACCAGCGCGCGCCACAGATTGACGGCGCAGGAGGAAAGGAACCAGAGCAGCCCCGGCAGGATATTGCCGGCATGCCATGCCACCAGAAACGCGGTGAAACCCAATATACTGTTGATACGGAGCGCGACGAGCACGCTTTTGCGCGTCGCGACCAGCTGGTCCCAAAGGACCAGTTTCTTGATCATCTGTTCGTCGACCGAGGGCCATGGGTGCGATCCGAATATGTACCGAGTTATTTTCATACGTTAAGTTACCGAAATTCGGGTAAAAAAAGGGTTTATATTTGGTTGCGAATCAGATGAGCCGAATATGCTTCCCGCCCGGATTTCCGGGCTTTTCGGCCGGGGGAGGTCCGAGGCGGCGGTAAGGGCGACAGAAATTATTAGGATTTCTTGCTTAGGCTGGGGCTGGAAGGGGAAGCGAATTGATCCATGTGGAGGTCGGCCTGAATGCCGCGGGAGCATCGCTCCTGCCCGGTGACGGCCAGATGGAAAAGGCCGGGTTTCAGGGCATCGCCGCCGCAGCGCTGCTGACGCCGCAATGGGAGGCGTTGCAGGATCATGCCTTTTGGCCGACCCAGACCCATGCCTGCATCATGGCATTATATCGCACCTTGCTGGCGCAGTCCCCGACGCGTCTGTTGACGGCGGATGGGGATGTCGCGATTGCCGGAGTTCTGCCGCTTTGCCGCGATCAGGGTTATTTTTCCCGCTGGCGGATCATGGGCGGCGATGAATTGTTCGAGCCGACCGACGCCCTCTATGACGGGGCGGGCAGCGCGGATGAACTGGCAAGGGCGGCCGCGCGTCTGGCGCACCCCCTTTATTTCGACAGGATATCGGCGGAATCGCTGATGATCCCCGCTTTGCGCCGGGCCTTGCGGGGAAGGGGGCTGTTGTCCGTCCGTCCGGCCCTGTCTTCGCCGACGATCGCGCTCGATGCCCGTTGGACCGACCCGGAAAGCCACTTCAATGCCGGCAGGCGTTCCGATTTCCGCAGAGCGCGGCGTCGCGCTGATGGTCTCGGCGTGGTCAGCTTCGAGACGCTTGCGCCCAGCGCAGAGGCCTTCGATGCGCTGTTCGATGAAGCGATCGCGGTCGAATATCTCAGCTGGAAGAAGGAGGCAGGCACGGCCATCGCGGTCGACCACGCGCAGGAAATGTTCTTCCGCGATTATTTCCGCGACGCCTGCCAGCGCGGCATGTTCCGCATCTCGTTCATGCGCATCGACGGCAAGGCGGTGGCGATGCAACTCGCGATCCAATGGTCGGGGCGATATTGGCTGTTCAAGATCGGCCATGACGACAGCTACAGCAAATGTTCCCCCGGCACCCTGCTGATGCTCCACAGCCTCGGCCGCGCGGCGGCGGATGGCCTGCGCAGCTATGAATTTCTTGGCGTCATCGAACCGTGGATAACCCAGCTCTGGACGCAGGATCAGCATGATTGCGTGCAACTGCGTACCTATCCGTTCAATCTGCGCGGGGCTGCGGCGTTGCTTTCCGACGCGGCGGTCTGGTTGCGCCAGCGCCTGCGCCCGGCGCGGCAAAACCCCGCCTGATAATGAAAGTTTCTGCCGCGCTCAGGGAAACGGCGATCTGGCGCGCGGCGCGGGCCATTCGCCATGAATGGCCGCATTATGCCGGACGCGTCTTTCCCGGCCCCGATGCGCGCGCGCTGCATGGCCTGTGCGAAGGGATGCAGCGGCGCGGCGGGTCCACCACCATCGGCTATTTCGACGATGGTTCGATCCCGGCCGAGGCGATCGTCGCGGCTTATGCGGAGATGATGGAGCAATTGGGCGCGGTGACGCCGGGCGCGGTAATGTCGGGTGGGGTGGCGCTGGCGATAAAGGCCCCGCCGCTGGGATTTGACGCAGCGCATTTCCGGAAGCTCGCCACGCTGGCGCAGGGCAAGGGAATGTCGCTGATCTTCGACGCCCACGGCTCCGCCGATGCGGACGCCACTTTAGCGGCGGTGGAGGATCTGCTGCCCGCTTTCCCCGCGACGGGCTGTGCGCTCCCCGCGCGCTGGGCGCGCAGTCTCGGCGATGCGGCGCGGCTGCGAGACAGCAGCGCTCGCATCCGCGTGGTGAAGGGCGAATGGCCCGACGCGGACGGCCATGCCCCGGCGGACATGGATGCCGACTATCTGAAGCTGGTCGCAGCCCTCGCGGGACGCAAGGCCCCCGTCGGCATCGCCACCCATAAGCCCGCGCTGGCGGAGCAGGCGCTCGCCCTGCTGATCGCCGCGGACACGCCCTGCGAACTGGAACAGTTGCGCGGCCTGCCGCGACGGCGCACAGTCGCTGTCGCGCGAAGGCTGGGCGTGCCGGTGCGGCTCTATATACCCTTCGGGCCGGGCTGGACGCCTTATGCGATCGGGGCGGCGCTGGGGCGCCCCCATATTATCTCGTGGATGCTGCGTGATGTGCTGAACAGGCCGGACGTCTGATCTCAGGCTGGGGCGGGGCAGGCTTCCCGATCGCGCAGAGCGGCGAGTGCGAAGCGCAGGAGCCGCGCGTGATCCGACCCATCGGGCGTTATGCCGCTGCCCCGCGTACGCGGCGGCGGGCCAAGCGCGGCCCCGGCGAGGAAGCGCAGCCGCGCCATCCTCTCCCCGGCGGAGAGATGGGGGAGGAGCGGCGCGATCCGCGCGTCGAGCCGGTGCGCCACCTTGCCCATCTCCTCGATCAGCCTGCCGCTCATCTCGCGTTCGCCATGGGCGGCGATCTCATCCATCACGATCAGCGCGCGGCCATCCGGGTTGAACGCGGCCGGGGCGAACATCGGCCGCAGCCATGCATCGAGCAGCCGGGCGAGGCTGTCCTCATCCCCGCTTTCGGCCTGATCTATCATCGCCCACCCATCGAGCAGCGGTGCGAGATTTTCCTCGTATAATTGCTCCAGCATGTGGGTGACGGTGCCGAAATGATAGGTGATGAGCGTCGGGTTGAGCGAGGCCACTTGTCCGACACGCCGCACGGTGAGCGCGCGCAGACCCTCCTGCACCACGATATGCTCAGCCGCCGCCAATAATTTCGTCCGCGTATTGTCCTGGCTCACGCCCTGCTTCTCCTGCCTGATTTATACACTTGCATAAATCCTGTGGGAATGCAATTCATACGCTTGTATAAAAGGCTGATGAACCGGCCGGACCAAGGAGAATGACGCCATGAACAAGGATGCATCCGCCCTTTTGCTTGACGATGTGGAGGAGGGCGCCCGGCAGGTCCCGGCGATGATCCGCTATGTCGATCCCGGCGATTTCGTCACGCGCCGCTATGTCAGCCAGGGCAAGGAGATGAACACCGGCACCTATTCCGACCACCAGATGGTGGTGCGCGACGGCATGCCGTTCCGCGATCATTTCGATATCGATGTGCATGGCTTCATGATCGCCCGCCAGCCCACGGCGATCCGCGATTTCCACGACAAGGAAGAGGTCAGCGCCCATTATGAGCGCGAGGTGGAGGAGCATATCCGGCAGTTGACCGGCGCGGACAAGGTGGTCGCGCGCGGCTGGATGATCCGCACCTCGGCCGATCTGCGCACCCGCGCGGCCGAGGAGGTGGAGAATTATCAGCATAATGGCGGCGTGCAGCCCCCCGCCGGGGAGGCGCATGTCGACCTCAACACCATCACCTCGCAGCGCATGGCGGAGATGACCTATAAGCAGCATTTCCCCGACGGGCCGGGTTTCAAACGGTTTCTCATCACCTCTTATTGGCGCACCTTCTCCCCCGGCCCGCAGGATGTGCCGCTGGCGGTATGCGACGGACGCACGGCCGAGGGTGGGGAAGAGAAGAGCAACACCCTCTTCATCGTCGACAAATTCCCGGAAGGGGAGGAAGCGGTGAAGCCGGTGGAGGGTGAGGATCAGATGATCGCCGCCTCGATCTTCAGCCATGACCCGCGCCATCGCTGGTGGTATTTTTCCAACATGAACCGCGACGACGCGCTGTTCTTCAAATTCCACGACAGCGATCATTCGCGCACCTGGCGCTGCCCGCACACCGCCTTTTTCGACGGCAGCCTGCCAGATGCGAATATCCGCGAGAGCATCGAAGTGCGCTCGGTCGCCTTTTTCGAGTGACGCATTCGCCCGCCGCCCCCCGCACATAGGGGGCGGCTGCGCGGGGAGGGCGGCAGGCGCGCGCTGCCGGTGCGCGCAAACAGGGGGCTTGCCGTCCTCCTGTCGTCTGGAAGGGCGAACAATGATTCCCGCCTCCGGTTTTAAATTATTCGGCCAGATTATCCGGAACTTGGAAACGACAGCGGCCCGATGTTGGTTTAGGCTGTTGCCGATATCCTTGTCGACGGGAGCAACCTATGCCGGAAGCGAAGCCTGATGTTCGCAAGATCGCCACGCGCTGGCAGGATTGCCTGATGATCTGCCGCAAATGCAGCAAGAAGATATCCGGCGGCTTTGGTCCCAAGGGAAAGACCCGCCTCGACAAGGCGCTGAAAGCCGCGCTGGTCGAAGGCAAGGGGCGCAAGGCCAATCTTGCCATCATGCAGGTCGGTTGCTTCGATATCTGCCCGAAAAATGCGGTTATCGTCGCACGCGGCCGCACGCCCGAGACGCTCTACAGCGTGCGAAGCGGCACACCGGTCGAAGACGTCGCCCACGCGCTGGGGCTGGATCGGCCGGGGGAGGAAGAGGAGGCCGCCTCGCCCCCCGCCTGACACGCTACGGTGATCGGGCGGGCTTGCAATATTCCTTCCGCGATCCATGTTGCAAGGACGGAACAAGGGACGGCGGATGGCGGCCATCAAGGCGATATTGGGCTGGTTGGGTCGCAAGGGGATCGTGTTCATCGTCCTGGTGGGGGCGATGATCCTCTATGCGGTGTGGACATCGGGCGATGTGCGCACCCGGATCGTGCGCGAACCGGGCCTCCACCTCGATCAGGCGGCCAGTCTCGACACTATCGCGATGGAATTGACGCGGTTCCGGCAGGAACGGGAAAAGGATCTCGTGGCCGCTGGTGAACAGGCGCGCGCCGCGGGCAGCGCCTCGCTGGAGGCGGAAATCGCCCGGTCGCAGGCCGAGCGGCGGAGGCTGGAGGAGGAAAAGCACCGGGCGCGGCCTGCGTTGCTCAACGCCCTGACCCTCGACAGCGATGCGATATTGGCGGATCGCAAGCGCGATCTGGAACTGGCCTATCTCGACCGCAAGATCGACGGTTTGCGGCAGGCGCTCGCGGCGATGCGGGACCGCGACGGGGTGATGCAGGGCATAAGCGAGGCCGCCCGCCGGGCCGGGGTCGATATCGCAGGAGGGGAGGAGGCGTGGCGCGTCCGGCTGCATCAGGCCGAAACCGCCTGCACCGCCGCGCGTGAAAGGATCGCCCTGTTCGACCGGCAAGGCTGGTTGATGTGGCATTGGAAGCAGGATGTGCAGGGCCAGCGGGACCAGCTCGTCGCGGAAAGCCGACAGGCCTGCGACGCGCTCGCCCAACGGCGGCGGGACCATGCCGAATGGCGACGGTTGCGCACGCAGGCGCAGGAAGCCCATGCGCGCACGGCCGATTGGTTCGCCAGCGATCTGCCGCTCGCCATCGATGACATCAGGGAACGCGCCGAGGAGGAACGGCAGAACGCCAGCCGGACGATCGCCGCCAAGGCGAAGCGCTTCTGGGCGCGCTATCATGTCGATGCGATCCTCAAATATGCGGCGGTGGCCTTTATCGGCATTCTGCTGACGCCGTTCCTGATCCGCCTGTTCTGCTATTATATACTCGCTCCTGTTGCGATGCGCCGCCGCGCGATCCGGATAGACATGCCCGGCGATGGCGCGGGCGCGCTGATCCCGGAGGCGCCCGCGTCCACCACCTCGGTCGGCATTCGCCTCGATGCGGGTGAGGAATTGCTGGTGCGGCAGGATTATCTCCAGACCACCAGCCATGTGGGGGAGAAGGGAACCCAGTGGTTCCTCGACTGGCGCCATCCGGTCACCAGCATCGCCACCGGCCTCACCTTCCTCACCCGTATTCGCGGGGAGAAGGAGATCACCACCGTTTCCGCCGTCCGCGACGCCTTTGCCGAGGTGACGGTGCTGACCCTGCCCGAAGGAGGAAGCTGCGTGCTGAAGCCCCGGGCGATCGCGGCGCTGGTGCAGCCCATGGGGCGGCCGCTGCGGGTGACGGGGCATTGGCGGCTGTTCTCGCTGAACGCCTGGCTGACGATGCAATTGCGCTATCTGGTGTTCCATGGACCGGCGCGGCTGGTCATCAAGGGCGGGCGCGGCATCCGGGTCGAACGCGCCGAACGCGGACGGATTTTCGGGCAGGACCAGTTGGTCGGCTTTTCCGCCGATCTTGCCTATTCGGTCACGCGGGCGGAAACCTTCTGGCCCTATTTCCTCGGGCGCGAGCAATTGCTGAAGGATCGGGTCGAGGCGGGCGAGGGCATATTGATCGTCGAGGAAGCGCCGATGGCGGGACGCCGCCCCGGCGAGGTGCGCCACGGCATGGAAGGGTTGATCGATGCGGGCATGAAGGTCTTTGGCATGTAATGCCGGTGCCGTCCTTCCTGCATCGGATGATTGACGGCGGCGCGCTCCCCGGCATAGCGGGTGATATGTTCCGTCGATCGAGAGTATAGGCCACCATGTCTTCCCCAGAGCTTGCCATCCGCCTGCGTCGCGCCGATTTCAACCGTGCGCTTGCCGAGGGGGATGTGGCTGCGATCGGCCCCATTCTCGCCCCCGATGTGGTGCTTGTGACCGGAACGGACAGCGCCGTGCTTTCGGGCCGGAAAGCGCAGTTGCTGGCATGGAAGCGGGAGTTCGCCGCGAAGGAGCGCGCGCTCTACACGCGGACACCGGAGAGCATCACGCCTTCGCCGGTGGAACCGATCGCGATGGAGCAGGGCAAGTGGATCGCCATCGGCGCGCAGCATGGCGAGCCGGTCGCCTCGGGCATCTATAGCGCCAAATGGCGGCAGGTCGGAGCGGATTGGGTGATCGAAGCGGAGATATACCTCACCCTTGCCTGACGGGCGCCAATCCCTGGCAGCAATATAATGATATTGACTCGCAATAAATAAATTGCGTATGCGCGCGGCGACATAAGAAGGGGGATTTTATGCGCCTGTGCAAGATGCTGCTCGTTTCGGTTTCGTTTCTCGGAATGGCGGCTCTGCCCGCTTATGCCGCTGATCTCGCCGAGGCCGATCAACCGCAAGCCGCCAATGCGAACATCATCGTCACCGGCCTGAAACAGGACGAAGGGCAGAATGCTTCGACCGGCAGCGGGGCGCTGGGTTCCAAGACCCTGCTCGATACGCCTTTTTCTATCACCGTCGTGGATGCGGAAGATATCTCCAAGCGGCAGGCGACCAGCATCGCGCAGATTTTCGCCAATGATCCTTCGGTCTTTTCCTTCGCCACGGCCGGCACGACCAACTGGTGGGGCACGCAGATCCGTGGCCTTGGCGTGCGCAACTATTATATCGATGACGTTCCGCTGCTGCTCTACTGGGGCGGTGATTTCCCGCTGGAATCGGTGGAAAGCGTCGAGGCGTTGAAGGGCCTGTCCGGCTTCATGTACGGCTTTGGCGCGCCCGGCGGCGTCATCAGCTATCGCACCAAGCGCCCGACGGCGGAACCGATGCTGACCACGGAGGTCGGCTATCGCACGAAGAGCGCCTTTTACGCCCATGTCGATGCGGGCGGGCCGCTGACGCAGGATGGCCGTCTCGGCTATCGCGTCAATCTGGCGGGAGAGAAGGGAACGCTCTACAACGAGGCCGGATCCAATCGCTGGCTTGCCTCGCTGGCGCTCGAATATGCGTTCAGCCCGGACCTTAAATGGTATGCGACCGGAACCTATGAGGACAGCAAGCTCAAGCATGAGCCGTTCCAGGTCTATTGGGACACGAGCGTGTATCAGGACACGGTGCTGCCGCGCCCGACCTATGATTATGACAAGCTCAACATCGACAACAGCTATTACCGTGCCCGCACGCTGACGACGGCGACCGGGCTGGAGGCGCGTCTTGCCGACAACTGGTCGGCGAAGCTGACCTATGGCTATACCAGCAAGCTGCATCATTCGAACAAGATGTTCGTCTATATGCTGAACAAGGAAGGCGATTATGAGGGCAACGCCTATAATTTCGCCGAGCTGGACCAGAATCATTTCGTGCAGGCGATGGTGCAGGGGGAATTCAGCACCGGCCCCATTCGCCATGAAATCGTCGCGGGCGCATCCTTCATGGCCAACAATGCCTATTTCGGCGACGATTATTATTGGGGCAATGATTTCAACGGCAATATCTATGAGGACCAGCCGTTTCGCGTGACCCGCGACATCAGCTGGAACACGGACGGTTCCCCCTATAAGGAACAGCAGCGCGCACTTTTCCTGAGCGACACCCTGCATCTGGGCGACAAGGTGCAGGCCATTCTGGGCGCGCGCTATACCCGGTACAAGCTGCTCGACGCCGATGGCGACCCGAGCGTCGACAGCGGCTATCGTACCTCGCGGGTCAGCCCCACGGTGGCGCTCATCTTCAAGCCCATGCCCTATCTCTCGCTCTATGGCAGCTTTGTCGAATCGCTGGAGCCGGGCAGCCGGGTGGGCGGCGATTATGCCAATTTCGGGGAGATATTGAAGGCCACCGTCAGCAAGCAATATGAAATCGGCGTTAAATATGAGCATCAGGGGCTGAGCCTCACCGGTGCCGCCTTCCGTATCGAACGGGCCAACACCATGGACCAGTATATCGATGGGGATCGCTATCTGACGCAGGATGGGTTGACGCTGTACAAGGGGCTGGAGGCGATCGCCAGCTATCGCGTCAGTCAGGATTTCCGCTTCGGGTTGGGCGCGGTCTATCTTGATCCGGAAATTCGCGACGTGTCGCCGGACTATGCCGATCTGGTCGGCAATATTCCCGCCGAGGCGGCGAAATGGCAGGTCACGGCCAATGCGGATTATTATGTTTCCGCCATTCCGGGCCTCAGCCTGCATGGCAATGTCCGTTATTTCGGCAAGGCCCCGACGGACGACACCAATGTCCTCTTTATACCGAGCCGCACGCTCGCCAATGCCGGTTTCCAGTATGAAACGCTGATCGGCGGCCAGAAGGTCGCGTTTACCGGCAATGTGAACAATCTCTTCAACAAGAAATATTGGGGCCTCGGCAATATCGGCGAGGGGATCAACGCCTCCCTGAGCGCAAAGCTCTTCTGGTGACAAGCCCGGCCGGCATCATGAACGGCTAACGAACTTGAGATTGCAAATATGTCGCAATAGCTGTATCGGCGGCGGCGCTCAGGTATAAAAAAGGGGTTGTATATGTTCAAGTTCAGGCTTCTGGCGGCCAGCGGCATCACGCTGGCCCTCTTCGCCCAATCGGCGGCCCATGCGGCGGAAGGCAGTGACGCGGCGGCGGAGACTGCGCGCCGGGGCGATGATTCCATCGTCGTTACCGCGACCCGCACGGAAAAGTTTGCAGGCACCAAGACCGAAACCGCGCTCATTGAGACGCCGCAGCCGATTACCGTCATCACCGACGACACCTTCCTGTCGCAGGGCGCGATCAGCATCAGCGACACCGTGCGCTATGCGGCGGGCGTCGTCGCCAATCCCTATGGCCGCGATACCCGCGTCGACGGCTTCACCATCCGCGGCATCGACGCATTGCAGTTCCGCGACGGCATGCGCGACATTTTCAGCTATTATGCCAGCATCACCTCGGACCCCTATAATTTCTCCCGCGTGGAGATCGTGCGCGGTCCGGCCTCGGTGCTGTTCGGCCAGGGGTCGATCGGTGGTCTGGTCAATCTGGTTTCGAAAAAGCCCTATTTCGAAACGGGCGGCGAGGTCTCGCTGGTCTATGGCAGCTATGATCGCAAGGAAGCCCTTGCCGACGTCAATGTCGCGCTGAGTGACACGCTGGCCGTGCGCGCGGTCGGCCGCGTGCGGGACGCCGACACCTATATCAAGAATGTGCGCGATGATCGCGTGATGTTCGCGCCGTCGATCCGCTGGCAGCCGACGCCGGACACCGACATAACGCTGCTCGGCCTGTATCAGGAGGACGACAGCGGCTCGACCTCTCAGTTCCTGCCGATCGTCGGCACGATGAAGCCGAACCCCAATAATTCCGAACGGCTCGATCAATATACTTTCGTCGGCAAGCCGGGTTGGGATCGCTATGACGGGCGCCAGCTTCAGGGCGGCGGCAACATCACCCAGCGCTTCGGCGATCATGTGCGCCTCAGCCTGAACGCGCGCTATATCGACAGCGACCTCACCTATTTCACCCATTATGCCGACAGCTATTCCAATCCGACCAATCCCTATCTGGATGCCGATGGGCGGACGATCGGATTGTACAGCGACGGCAGCTTCGCGACGCTCAATGTGTTTTCGACCGACAACAACCTGTTGTTCGATTTCAACACCGGCTCGCAGATCGAGCATAAGCTGCTCGTCGGCGTCGACTATAGCTGGAACCGCGTGCGCAAGCGGGGCGGTTTTGGCTATGAGGTGGTTGACCTTTACGACATCGATTATGATGCGATGATTATCCCCGATCTCAACCAATATGCGACGCGGGAAGGTCAGAAGCAGCTCGGCATCTATGTGCAGGACCAGATCCGCTTCTGGGATCGTGTTTCGGTCGTGCTGGGCGCGCGCCGCGACCGGGTGGAAACCTATGGCACGGACGTGATCGACAAGGCGACGACGTTCCGCGCGGGCATCATCGGTGAAATCGGCGCGGGCATCTCGCCCTTCTTCAGCTACACCGAGAGCTTCCTGCCCGTCACCGGCACCAATACGGAGACCGGCAATCCGCTGCGGCCCCAGCGTGGTACGCAATATGAGGCCGGTTTCAAATGGCAGCCGGATCCCAATACGCTGGTCACGGTGACGGCGTTCCACATCAAGGAGACCAACCGCGTTCTCTATGGCGCGGGCAGTTCCATCACCCAGTCGGGCGAGCTGACCACCAAGGGCGTCGAGTTCGAGGCCAGCCGGACCCTGCCGGGTAATTTCGAGCTGATGGTCAACTATGGCTATAACAACCTGAAGTCGAACGCAGGCGAATATGTCGACCATATGCCGCGCCATACCGCATCGTTCTGGACCACCAAGACCTTCGGGCTGGAAGAGGGCGCGACCCTGCGTCTGGGCACGGGCGTCAACTATACCGGCAAGCGCCAGTCGGTCGGCTATAGCTGGACGATCGACACACCCGGCTACACGCTGGTCGATGCGCTCGCAGAGATCAACTGGGGCGACTGGCGCTTTGCGATCAATGCGACCAACCTGCTCAACAAGCGCGTCTACGCGTCCTGCCTCGCCCGTGGCGATTGCTTCATGGGCGCGCCGCGCAACGTGATGGGCACCGTCGGCTTCCGTTTCTGACGGGGTGAGCGCGGGGGCTGTCGCCCCTGTGCGGGATTGAATTGGGGAGAGGCCCCGGACCTGTCCGTCAGGAGCAGGTCCGGGGCCTCTTCATCACGGAGGGAGCTACCCGCGAGGCGGCGTGTCCCTGCCGCGAAAATAGAGGGCGCAGCATATTCCCAACGCCAGCGCGCCGGGCATCAGGAACAGCCAGACCGGCGGCAGAAGGTCGGCGCGCCCTTGCCACAGGCACACCGCGAGCCAGCCGAGCAGGCCCGCCATCGGCAGACCGGCCGCCTTTATCACGCCATCGGTAAAATGCGGGGTGGAGCGATAATGGGCGAGCGCCGCGCCCAGGGCCACCATGGTCAGGACCAGAAAGGCGCCCGCGATAAAGCCTGACGGAAGAAGGTCGCTCATCGCCGCCCCTTATGATCCCAACCGCTTGGCATGGCAAGATTTGCCGCTGCTGGTGCGATCGGCTTTCCCCTTCAAGCGGGATGATAGAGGCGGAGCAAGGTTTTCAGCGGATCGGACATCGCCCCGGCGCGGCGGCGGAGCAGGAAGGGCGCGGTCGGTTTTTCTGCGATCGCGGCATAATCGATATCGGTGCGACCATGCCGCCGCACCGAATCCGGGATGATGCAGGCGCCCATTCCTGCCGCCACCATCACCAGCGCGGTCTGGAGTTCCCGCACCTCGATGACGCGGCTGGGCGCAAGGTCGCGATCATGAAAGAAGGAGAGGACGAGATCGGCATAGCTGGGACGCGGCATGGCCGGATAGATGATCAGCGGCATGGTGGCGATATCGGTCAGGCTGATATCCCCGCCTGTATCCAGCAGCGGATGCAGCGGGGGCAGGGCGACCGCCAGCGGTTCCTCCCCCAGCACCATATGCGTGATCAGCGGGTTTTCCACCATGACCCGATCGAAGCCGATGTCGATGCGTCCTTCCTGAAGCGCCGCCACCTGTTCTATGCTGTCCATTTCCCGGATGACGATTTCGAGACCCGGCGATTCATCGCGAAAGCGGGCGATCATTTCCGGCAGGTGCGCGTAGAGGGTGGAAGCCACGAGGCCGATGACGAAGCGAGGGCGTTCGGCCGCGATGAACCGATGCATCGTCGCCTGAAGCTGGTCGAGCCGATGCACGACATGCAGTGCCTCTTCGCGCAGCAGATGGCCGGCGGGCGTCAGGCTGATCGGGCGGCTTTCCCGGTCGAAAAGCTGGGTGCCCAGTTCCTCTTCCAGATCCTGAATGCGTTTGCTGAGCGGCGCCTGCGCCATGTTGAGGCGGCGCGCGCCTCGCGTGAAGCTGCGTTCGGCCGCGACGGCGAGGAAATAGCGCAACTGGCGGACGTCGATAGCCATGACAGCTGCCGCCATAATCGAAATTCAGCCGAAAGGCGACAGCACATGGCGCAGCCCGACCAGCGCCAATATCAATTCCCTGCGGCTCTTCGAGGCAGGCAAGGCGCAGGCACTGCCGATGGCCCGGTCGATCGCGCGCACAAGCGCCGCGCCGGGGGAGAAGCGGCCGCTCTGCCGCGCCTTGTCGAACTCTGCCCGCAACCGGGCGCGCAGAAGGCTCGCGAGCCGGGCCTGCGCGCGGTCCAGACCGATGCTGGCGCGTTGCAGATCATCCAGCGCCAGCCCGATGCGGACGGTGCGCAAGCGGTCATCCTCTTCCCTGTCCTTGCGGTCATCCATGCCGAGCAGGACCATGCGGTCGAGCATCTGGCTGATCCAGGCGGTGGTGTCGGGCCGGGCGGAAGGCAGGGTCTTGCGCGCCAGCTCCTGCCAGCCAGCGCGCGTGAGCCGTTTCGCGACGTCGCCGTTGCTCACCTTGCGCACCACCACCAGCATCGTGCAGGCCAGCAGCGACCCCAATATCTGGGCGACGGCCTGATTGGCGAAAGTTCCGAAATCCGGGTCCGGACTCGCGCTCAGGCCGACCAGCGCGGGAAAGGCGAGGACCGCGCCGATGCCATAGGGCGCGCGATGGGGATGGGCGAGCATCCAGCCCAGCAGCAGAAAGGGAGGCGCAATCACCATGCAGAGCAGGCCAAAGTCGCTCACCAGCGGCAGGATCGCATAGCCCCAGATGGCGGCGGCGATGACGGCGAAGGCCGTTCCGCAAAAGGCTTTGCCCGCATGGCGGCCGGGCGAGTCGAGATGGCTGAACAGCGCGCAGAGGATTGCGGCGGCGATGATGGCGGTGGCGCCATCCGGCCAGCCGGTCATAATCCAGAAGGCGCAGCCCGCCACCACCGTCATCATTGTCGCCATGGCCGCCCGAAGGGCGACGGCATGATCGCGGTGGAGCGAGCGTCTGCGCCGGGCGCGCGCTTTCCTGCCGGGCGGGAAGGGGGCCAGCCTTGCCCCATCCCGGACCAACCGGTCCCGCATGCCCCTGATGGTCGCGTGAATGCCGATGAGATGGGCCAGCCGGTCGAGCAGGCTCAGGATGAGCAGGTCCCGGCAGGGCGCGGAGCGATCGATCGCCGGTTCGAGCTGGCGCGCACGCGCCGTCAGGGCGGGGGCTTCGGCGGGATCGCCGCTCGCTATCCATTGCCGGACGTCCTCGATCAGGTCCCGCACCGGTGCTGTGAGGCTGTCGCTGGTCCGGAGCGCCGAGAGGCGGTCCTCGACCGCGCTCGCGATGGGAAGCAGCAGGGCGATTTCCGTTTCGAGGGCGCGCAGGGTTGCCGCATCAAGGGCTGTGGCGGCCAGTTCATAGGGCAGATGGGTCGACAGCAGATGGAGATCGTGCAGGTCGTTCGCCAGCCTGTGCCGGTCTTTCCACAAGGTTCGTTGCGGCTGCGGCGATGCTGCGAGGGTCTCGGCGGACCAGCGCTCGGCATCCGCCACCATGGTGTCGAGGCCGTCGCAGAGCTGCCGCGAGACGGGGCGGGGCAGGAGGAGGGAGTGCACGAACGACACGCTCACTATGCCGAGGCTGATTTCCTGCACGCGCAGGGTGGCGACATCGAAGATCGCGCCGGGCGTATCGACCGAGGCCATGCCGATGATGATCGCGCTATAGCCCGCCAGCAGCGCGAGATAGGATCGCGGGGTCCGGTCGAGCGCCGCCACATAGGTGCAGCCGCCGAACCACAGCGCCATCGCGCCGACCAGCAATTCGGGCGCGGAGCCGAGATTGGGAACCATGAGGATCGCGGCGACGGCCCCGATCAGGGTGCCGATCAGGCGAAAGACCCCCTTGGAAACGAGCGCGCCCGTCAGTGGCTGGGCGACGATATAGCAACTGATGAGCGACCAATAGGGCCGCTCAAGGCCTATGCGGAGCGCGAGATAATAAGCAAGCAGCCCGGCGAGCAGGGTCTTGAGCGAAAAGAGAAGGTCGGTCAGCAACCGCGTGGGCAGGACCGGCAGGCGTTCCGTCAGGGACGGACGCGATAAAGACGCCATGAGGGAGGACTGGATCAGTCATAGAGCGGGTGGCGGGCGACCTTGAGAGAGGTGACTGTCTCGCCCGCCGTGGCCAGATCGACCGTCCAGCTGACATTCTGGACGATATCGCCCGTGAAATGCACGCCATGATAGCGGCACTGCACCAGGCCGTCGGCATGTGGTGCATGGCACCGCGCCCCGGCTTCCCCCAGCATGAGCCGGGCGGTGGCGAGGGAACTGCCCGCCGGAATATGGGAAGCGATATCGGCGCGGACATCCTCGACCATCGCGGCGGGATTGCTCCGGAACTCGATCTCGCCAAAGCTCGGCAGCGAGGGGCCGGCAGCGGCGGCGGGCAGGGAAGGCAGCGCAAGGGCGGCAATGGCGAAAAGCGGCGGCAGAGACTTCATGGCGAGCATGGACATATCCTGTTGGCCCGGACTATCGCGGGCGTGCCCCGAATGCGCCTTTACCCGCGCAATCGCCAACATCGTCTCTGTTTCGAAACATATCGGATTGGTATGATGTGCCCGCCATATATCGGCCAACTGCCCATCCCGCGCGATGAAAGCAAGCCGGAATGCGCTTTATAGCGTAGGAATATGGTGGAAGGGTGGTGCCGCAGAAGGGACTCGAACCCCCGACCCCATCATTACGAATGATGTGCTCTACCAGCTGAGCTACTGCGGCATATGCCGGGGTGGCCCGGCGTACGGCGGTGCGCATAACAGCACTGACGGGCGCTGGCAACAGGTTCCTTTCGTCAATCGATCCCGGCGTGACAAATCCTTGGAAACCCCCTTCCGCGCCATTCCCGTTCCCCCATCGCCCGCCGCCGCGCTTTTATAGAGTGTTAACCATGGCCATGCGAAAGTCGGGCAAAGGTCACTTATCAGCTCGTTGCAGCAGCTTGAACGGATGCCATATGGATAGCTTACGCGGTCAGGACGAAATGGAAGCCAGCGGCGTTTATGACGAGGCGATCGAGGCTCCTCCGGTCATCTCCGGGTCGGAGCGCCGCATGCAGGTTCGCGCCTATAATTATTGGGTGTCGCTGCTCGGCAATCGCAGTTTTCCGTCGATCGAGGACCTGAACCCCGAGGAGATGGAGGATTTCGGCGCGAACAGCGTGCTGCTCGACTTTTCGCTGGGCCTTGAAAATCCCGCGGTCATCTATCTGGGGTCCGCCCTGCGCGAGGAATGCGGCATTGATGGGGTGATCGAACGCATCGATCAGGTGCCCGCGCGATCGCTGCTGTCGCGGCTGACCGATCATTATCTCCAGATCATCGCCAATGCGGCGCCCGTCGGCTTCGAAGCGGAGTTCACCAACCAGCGCGGCGTGGAGATCATGTATCGCGGCATATTAATGCCTTTCTCCTCCAATGACGAGACGATCGATTTCATCTATGGCGTCATCAACTGGAAGGAAGCGGTCAGCCAGAGCGTGCTCGACAGCCTGGGCGAGGAAATCCGTGCCGCGCTCAGCAGCCCCGTCCCGTCCCGTTCCGGCAAGGCGCCGATCTGGTCGGAGGCTTCCTCGGTAACGGCGGATTTCGATTTCGACGATGGTGAGGGGGAGGATGAGGATGAGGAGGACGCCGATTCTCTCTTCATCGACGCGGCGGATGACGCGGAGGAACTGGCCGAACTGGATCTGGCTTCCTATGCCATCGATGATATCCCGGAGTCGGGGAGCGACGGCCCCGAACTGATGCTGACCGATGATCTGGCCGCGCCGCGGGAGGAAGCGGCTGGCGACATTCCGGGCGAAATGCTGGAAGAGCTTCCCGACCTGCCTGCCGAACCGGCGGAGATGGACCTGATCGACGAGGTGGCAGAGGAGGCGCCTCCGGTCGCTGCCATGCCGCAACCCGAAGATGCGCTGGCCGCGCAGTTGCTGCTGGCCCGGCAGAGTGCAGCGGAGGCGGGGGCCTGCGATGTGCGCAGCCACGCCTCGCTCTACCGCGCGATCGGCAATGCCTATGATTTCGCGCTCCAGAGCCGGGACGCGCCCGAAGCCTATGCGGCGATGCTGAAGGACGCTGAAATCAGCGTGCAGGCGCGCAGCCCCAATACGGCGGTCATCAAGCTGGTTTTCGGCGCCGACCATGACAAGACCCGCATCGCCGAATATGCCTGCGCGCTCGATTATGCCTTTGCCCGGAATCTGGCCAGCGGTGCGCTGTCCGGCCATTTATTGTCGCATGACGGCGGCCTCAAGGGGCTGGTGCGCGACATAAGGGCGGAGCGCAGGGCGGAAAAGGCGGTTGACCGGGCCGCGCGTCCGACAAGGCCGATCGACCGCGCCGTGCAGCGGTTGAGCGATGCCCATGCGGTGGAAGCCGGGGCGCTGCCTTTCGATGAACATGGCCTTGCGGTGGTGATCGCCCGGCGAGAGGCCGATGGCGAGGTGGCATTCGTTGCCGGGATCGACATGGAAGCCCCTGCCGCGCAAAAAATCCTGATCGAGGCGAGCAAGGGCGTTTGATTCGGGCGCGGGAAAGGGCGGGACAGTCTTTTCTTTCGCCGGGGACCGGCGCTCGCCATGTGCGGGGCGGACTCTTTGCCTAATTTTCGGGTCGGCCGAAGAGATTTTCCGGTATTCCATTTCTTTTGCGGCCCGCTTCCGGGCAATTTATTGCGTTTGTCGCCATTATCGCAGGGACAGCGCCGGCAGCTGTTGCCTTCCCGCTCTTTAGCGGCATGATGCCTCTGCCGAGGTCATCCTGCGTCGTCCATGTCCTTTCCGGTCATGGTCCCGCACTCCGGGCCTCGTATCATCGAGCCGATAAAGCGATTTGCAGGAGCATCTATGGCCAGGAAAGCGGAAGGGGAAAATTCCCCTCTCATCGCCGCATTGAGTGAAGCACTGGCACAGGGCAGTCTGCCCGGAGAGCATGAGGAGTTCAGCAGCGAGGAGGCCTTGCACGCGGCCCGGTTCATGGGTCGTGCCGCGACCACTCGCACGCAGGGCGCGCCGTCCATCCTGATCGAGCAGGAACCGTCGGGATCTGCAAAAGGCGGCGAGCAACGATTGCACATCGCCATCGTCAACGACGACATGCCGTTTCTGGTCGACAGCATCGCGATATGCCTGACCCGGCAAGGGCTTGTCACCCGGCGTCTGCTGCACCCGATATTGAGCGTCGACCGGGATGCGAAGGGCAAGCTTACCGGGATATTGTCGGCTGACAGTCCCGGCGCCCGGCGGGAATCGATGATCTATATCGGCGTCGAGCGCGCGACGGCGCGCCAGCGCGAAGGATTGCATGAAGCGCTTGCCGAGACGCTCGCCCATGTCCGCGCCGCCGTTCATGACTGGGGGCGGATGCGGGAGGAGATGACCGCCGATGCCGATCGGCTGGCCGATGAGGAAGGCGCCGCGCTGCTGCGCTGGCTGCTGTCCCGCAACCTCACCCAGACCGGCTATCAGCGCTGCCGCCGCGATGGCGATTGCGAAGCGGTGCTTGGCATCGGCACGCTCGAAAGCGATCCGCTGCTGGCCCCCGCGACGATCGAAGCCGCGTTCAGCTGGTTCGAGGAGGGAGGGCGCGCGCCGCTCATCATCAAGAGCAACCGGCCTTCGCGCGTGCATCGCGCGGGGTTGCTCGATCTGTTCATCGTGCCGGTGCGAGAGGGCAAGACGATCCGCGCGCTTTCGATCCATGCGGGCATGTGGACCAGCGCCGGGCTGGCATCCGCGCCGGACAAGGTGCCGCTGCTGCGCTCTTCGCTCACCGCGCTGATGGAGAAGCATGGTTTCGACCCCGGCAGCCATACCGGCAAGGCGTTGTTCCATGCGCTGACCGTGCTGCCGCATGATATCATGATCGGCTTTGACCGGCACACGGTCGAGCGGCTGGCGCTGACGCTCATGTCGCTTTCCGACCGGCCGCGGCCCAAGCTGGTGCTGGCGACTTCCGCCCTGTCGCGGCATCTATATGCCTTTGTGTGGATCGGCCGCGACGATGTGTCCACCGCGCGCCGTTTCGCCATTCAGGACATGCTGGAAAAGGCCGCGAACGCGCCGTTGCTTGCCTGGTCCATCGCGCTGGAGGAGAGCGGGCTGGCGCTGCTGCGCTATACCCTCGACCTGCGCGAAGGGGGACTGACGCCTGACGAGGCGGGGCTGGACCGCAAGATCAAGGAGATGGTGCGCGGCTGGGCGCCCGCGATCGAGGATGTGCTGGCGCGCACCGAGGGCGAGGAGCGCGCCGATGCGCTGGCGGACCGTTATGCGGAAGGCTTCCCGCCCAATTACCGGCTGGGTGCGGGGCCGGAGGAAGCGGCCATCGATATCCTCGAAATGGTGCGGGTCGAGGAAGAGGGCGACCGCCGCGTGCGCTTTTACCGCAACAGCGGCGACGGGCGCGACGAGTTGCGGCTGAAGCTCTATAGCCGGGCGGTCATACCCTTGTCCGATGCGGTGCCGGCGTTCGAGAATTTCGGTTTTCGCGTCGTGGAGGAGGTCACGACGCCGCTGGCGGGCGGCAAGCAGGGGCATATCCACCGCTTTCTGCTGGCCCGGCGCGATGGCGAAGGGGCGGCGGCGCTGCTCGGTCGAGCGGAGATATTACAGACCAGCCTTGCCTGCGTGCTGATGGGCGAGGCCGAGGACGACCGCTTCAACGAGCTTATCGTGATGGTGGAGCTGGAACCTTCCTCCGTCGTGCTGTTGCGCGCCTTCTACCGTTATTTGCGGCAGACCGGCATGCCTTATCTGATGGACACCTTCGTCGAGACGCTGCGGCGCGAGCAGAAGCTCACGCGGGTGCTGGTCGACCTGTTCCGCGCGCTTCATGACCCGGCTTTCAAAGGCGACCGGGAAGCGGCGGCGCGCAAGGCGGACGAGGCGATGACCACGGGTCTGGCGGCGGTGACGGCTATCGATGAGGATCGCATCCTGCGCCTCCTTCACGCGCTGATCCATGCCTGCCTGCGCACCAATTTCTTTGTTGAGGAGGGGCGGCTCGCGCTCGCGTTCAAGATCGACAGCGCGCAGGTGCCGGGGCTGCCCAAGCCGTTGCCCTGGCGCGAGATCTGGGTCTATTCGCCCCGTGTCGAGGGCATTCATCTGCGATCCGGCGCGGTTGCGCGCGGCGGGTTGCGCTGGTCCGACCGGCGCGATGATTTCCGTACCTAGATACTCGGGCTGATGAAGGCGCAGCGTGTCAAGAATGCGGTGATCGTGCCGACCGGCGCGAAGGGCGGCTTCTATCCCAAGCATCTCCCCAATCCGGCGGCCGACCGTGACGCCTGGCTGGCCGAGGGGACGGAGAGCTATCGCATCTTCATCCGTTCCCTGCTGTCGGTGACGGACAATATCGTCGCGGACAAGGTTGTGCATCCCGAGGGGATAGTGATCCGCGACGGCGATGATCCCTATTTCGTGGTTGCCGCCGACAAGGGCACGGCGAGCTTTTCCGACGTGGCCAACGGCATTGCGCTGGAACGCGAATTCTGGCTGGGCGACGCCTTCGCCAGCGGCGGGTCCAATGGCTATGACCATAAGGCGATGGGCATCACCGCGCGCGGCGCATGGGTCTCTGTCCGCCGCCATTTCGCGGAACGCGGCGTCGATGTGCAGAAGGACGCGGTGCGCGTGATCGGCGTAGGCGACATGTCGGGCGACGTGTTCGGCAACGGCATGTTGCTCAGCAAGGCGATCCGGCTGGTCGCGGCCTTCGACCATCGCCATATCTTCATCGATCCCGACCCTGCCGCCCCCGCCAAAAGCTGGAAGGAGCGCGAGCGGTTGTTCAGGCTGCCCCGGTCGAGCTGGGACGATTATGACAAGGACCTCATTTCCAGGGGCGGTGGTGTCTTTTCGCGCAACCTGAAGAGCATCCCGCTCTCGCCGGAGATGCGCGCACTGCTCGACGTGACGGACGAGGCGATGGACCCGACCGCGCTCATCTCCGCTATCCTGCGCGCGCCGGTCGATCTGTTGTGGTTCGGCGGGATCGGCACCTATGTGAAGGCCGCCGCGCAGAGCAATGGCGAGGTCGGCGATACAACCAATGATGCGCTGCGCGTCAATGCCGAGGACCTGCGCGTGAAGGTGGTCGGCGAAGGGGCCAATCTGGGCGTGACGCAGGCCGCGCGCATCGCCTTCGCGCTGGGCGGCGGGCGCATCAACACCGACTTCATCGACAACAGCGCGGGCGTCGATTGCTCCGATAATGAGGTGAACATCAAGATCGCGCTCAACCGGGAAATGCGGGAAGGGCGGTTGAGCTTCGAGGATCGCAACACGCTGCTGGTCGAGATGACCGACGCGGTGGCCGATCTGGTGCTGGAGGACAACCGGCTTCAGGCGCTGGGGCTTTCCATCGCCGAGCAGGGCGGCGTCGGTGCGCTGCCGAGCTATGTGCGGCTGATCGAGATATTCGAGGAAAGCGGCACGCTTGACCGCAAGGTGGAGGGGCTGGGCGGCAATGACCAGTTGCTGCGCCGCGCGCTGGACGACAAGGGGCTGACCCGGCCGGAGCTGGCGGTGCTGCTCTCCACCGCCAAGCTGACCTTGCAGGATGCGATCGAGCAGGGCGCGCTGGTCGGCGATGACAGCATGGGAGGCGATCTGGCCGCATCTTTCCCGCCGCAGATGCAGGAGCGGGAGGCGGACGCGATCGCCCATCACCAGTTGCGGGGGGAGATCATCGCGACCGAACTCGCCAACCGGATCATCAACCGTCTCGGACTCATCCACCCGTTCGAACTGGCCGAGGAGGAGGGGTGCTCGCTCGCGGACATGGCGAGCGCCTTCGTGGTCGCCGACCGCATCCATGATGTGCGCGGGCTGTGGAGCAGCATCGACGATCGGGAAATGCCCGAGGCCGGGCGTCTCGAACTGCTGCGGATGATCGCGCTGGCGATGCGCGCGCACATGGCCTCGATCATCCGCGTGATGACGCCGGGCTTCACGCCGGGTGAGGGTATCGCCGCGCTCCAGACCGGCATCGCGGCATTGGAACAGAAGGTCGATACGTTGCTGACGGAGAATATGCTCGCTCTTTCGGCCACGCGGGTACGCGATCTGGAACAGTTGGGCGTGCCCGGGGATCTGGCGCAGCGGCTTGCGCTGTTGTTCAAGATGGACGGCGCCGTCGGCATCGCCATTCTCGATGCGCGCATGGGCGGCGATGTGGTGAAGCTCGCCAGCGCCTATGTTCGGCTGGGCGATGCGTTCGGCATCGACTGGCTTCAGTCGGTGGCGGGCCGGTTGCAGCCGAGCGATCCGTGGGAGCGGCAGTTGCTGTCCGGCGTGACGCGCGATCTGCAACAGGTGCGGCTCGATCTGCTCGCCCGCATCGGCTCGGTCGATCCGGAAGCCGGGGTGGTGAAATGGCTCGAAGCGCATGGGGGCCGCATCGCGCAATATCGCCAGCAGCTCGATCGCGCTCGCACGGCGCCCGCGCCGCATATCGCGATGCTGGCGGAACTCGCAGCCCATATCCGCACGCTGATGGCGCGCTGACGGAAAGGGGACGGGGTGGCTGCCGGTCGCCTCGTCCCGCCGCGCGGGCGGATCGGACCTTTCGGGCTGGAGAAAAGGCGAAGGCTTCCCAGCTTTGGCCATGACAGCGATGGAGAGGATATATGAGCAGGAACAGGATCTGCCTCTGGTACGACAAGGATGCGGAGGAAGCCGCTCGCTTTTATGCCGCAACCTTTCCCGACAGCGCGGTGGAGGCGATCCATTGCGCGCCCGGCGATTTTCCTTCCGGCAAGGAAGGCGATGTGCTGACGGTCGAGTTCAGGGTGGCGGGCTTTTCCTGCGTCGGCCTCAACGGCGGCCCCGCCTTCACCCATAGCGAGGCTTTCTCTTTTCAGATCGTCACCGAGGACCAGCAGGAAACCGATCGCTACTGGAATGCGATCGTCGGCAATGGCGGGCAGGAAAGCGCCTGCGGCTGGTGCAAGGACAAATGGGGCATTTCCTGGCAGATCACCCCGCGCGTGCTGCTTGATGCGATGGCGGCGGGTGGAGCGGAAGCGAAGCGGGCGTTCGAGGCGATGATGACGATGCGCAGGATCGATGTCGCGGCGATCGAAGAGGCGCGACGCGGATAGGTTCCGGCCCTTTCGCGTTCATTCCCTTCCGCAATAGCGCGCCCAGAGCCAGCTGCGGATGGCGCTGGCGAGATTGGCGGGGGGATAATCCTGCGCGGCGGGGTCGGCCAGCGCCTCTATGCGGGCTTCATCGATACGCGCGACGAGGGCGTTCAGGGCGACTTCCTCTTCGGCTGCGGCGCGGCGCAGCGCTTCCCAGTAAAGCGGTTCGAGGCTGATCGAGGTCTGGTGCCCGGCGATCGTGATGCTGTGCTTGACCGGCCCGGCGAAGAGGGGCGGGGCGGAGGGCGGCGAAGATGAAGATGCCATGTCGCGCGCGTCCGCCCCGTCCTTATTCAATACATGTGCTGGCCGCCGTTCAGCGACAATGTGGAGCCGGTGACGAAGCCTGCGTCCTCGCTGCACAGGAAGGCGACGCCGCGTGCGATTTCCTCCGCATGGCCGAGGCGGCCGACCGGAATCTTGGCGACGATCTTTTCCAGCACGCCCTGCGGCACGGCGGCGACCATCTCCGTATCGATATAGCCGGGCGCGAGCGCATTCACCGTGACGCCATATTTCGCGCCTTCCTGCGCCAGCGCTTTGGTGAAGCCATGGATGCCGGACTTGGCGGCGGCATAGTTCACCTGCCCATATTGGCCGGCTTGCCCGTTGATCGAGCCGATATTGACGATGCGGCCCCATTTGCGGTCGCGCATGCCGGGGAAGATCGCCTTCGCCATGTTGAAGCAGCCGCCCAGATTGACGCGGATCACCTCGTTCCAGTCATCGAAGCTCATCTTCTGGATCACGCCGTCGCGGGTGATGCCCGCATTGTTGACCAGCACGTCGATCGGGCCGAGGTCCTTTTCCACCTGTGCGCAGCCATCAAGGCAGGCCTGATGGTCGCCCACGTCCCACTTATAGGCGGCGATGCCGGTGCGTTCGGTGAATTCCCTGGCCTTCTGTTCGTTGCCGGCATAGTTGGCGACGACGGTCATGCCCAAATTCTGGAGTGCAAGGCTGATCGCCTCCCCGATGCCGCGGGTTCCGCCGGTGACGATCGCTATTCTGCTCATATAGCCTCTCCTGCTCTCAAAAGGGCGGGGGCGCCTGCCACCCGGACAGTTCCCGGCGGACCAGCCCCTCATAGAGATTGATAGCCTTGGGATCGGCGTTCAAACAAGGGAAATAGTGGAGCCTAGACCCCCCATTTTTGCTAAAAAATTCCTCGCCTCTTATGGCGATTTCCTCTAGGGTTTCGACGCAATCGGCGGAGAATCCGGGAGCTGCCACGGCGACGGAGCGGACCCCTTTCGACGCCAGTTCGGCCAGCTTGTCCTCGGTCGATGGTTCCAGCCATTTGGCCTTGCCGAAACGCGACTGGAAGCTGGTTTCGATCGGTCCGGCAAAGTCCCCGCGCAGCGCCTCGACAAGCAGGCGAGAAGTCTCGACACATTGGTCATGATAGGGGTCGCCCAGCTGGCGGGTGCGCTCCGGCATGCCATGATAGCTCAGCAGCAGCGCGTCGGGCGCATGGTCGAGCGCGGCAAGCCCGGCGCGGATGCCGTCGGCAACCGCCCCGATATAGGCGGGCTCGGCATGATAGGATGGCAGGGTGCGCACCGCCGGTTGCACGCGCAGGCCCGCCAGCACCGAAAACAGCGCGTCATTGGCGGTCGCGGTGGTCGCACCGCAATAATGCGGATAGAGCGGCGCGAAGAGCAGGCGGTCGCATCCCGCCGCCAGCATCGCCTTCACCCGGTCGGCAATGGAGGGATTGCCGTAGCGCATCGCCCAGTCGATCAGCACGCCTTCACCGGCGAACCTTTCCGCCAGCGCCCTGGCGGTAGCGGCGGTGTTGACGGCGAGCGGCGATCCTTCCGGCGTCCATACCTGACCATAGGCATGGGCGGATTTCTTCGGCCGGGTGGTGAGGACGACCCCGCGCAATATCGGCTGCCAGAGCAGCGCGGGCAGCTCCACCACGCGCGGGTCGGAGAGAAATTCGCGCAGATAGCGCTTCACCGCCGGGGGATCGGCGGCATCGGGCGTCCCCAGATTGACGAGCAGCACGCCGATTTTCGAAGGCGAACCTGAGGAAGCGGGGGCAGGGGAGGCAAAGGGCATGGCGATGGCTTCCGTCAGGAAGGGGGGAGAAGCGGCAGCGCGCGGTGACGCCGCCCGGTAAGGGTGAAGAGCGCGCCTGCCAGCGCGGGCGCCAGCGGTGGCACGCCGATCTGGCCGACGCCCGCCGGTTCGGCGTCGCTGGGGATCAGTTCGACATGAATCTCGCCGATATTCTCCAGTCGGGGCAGGCCCATCCGGCCGAGGATTGCGCGTCCGGGCAAACCCTTGCGATAGTCGGCGGCGACGCCCATCGCGGCGGCGAGGCCGAAGATGATCCCGCCCTCTATCTGCTGGCGGGCGATGTCGGGATGGGGCTGCGCCCCCACATCGGCGACGGCGATGACGGATTTGAGGCGCAGCGCGCCGCTTTCCATGCCTGCTTCGACCAGCAGTGCGATCGCCCCGCCATCCATGCGATGGCAGGCGATGCCCTGCCCGCTGCCCGTAATGCCGCCCTGCCAGCCGCCCATCGACGCCGCCGTGGTGAGGCAATGGGCGACGCGCGGGTCGCGGCTGAGATGCTGCATGCGGAAGGAAAGAGGCTCTATCCCCGCTTCCTGCGCCAGTTCATCCATGAAGGCTTCGGTGAAGAAGCAGCTATAGCTGTCCGCCTGCCCGCGCCAGCGGCCGACCGGCAGGCCGATATCGGCGGGATAATGGTCGATCGCGACATTGGGGATGGCATAGGGGGAGGGCAGCCCGGCCACCGCGCGCGCATCCGGGCGCAGGGAGGCGCGCCTCGCCTCATTGGCGGGGCGATGATGGGCGATCCGCTCCCAGGTTTCGGCGTCGGCAACCGGCGCGGCGATCTTGGCGGAAAGGCCGTCGATGATGCCGCCGGTCAGCAGCCGCGCGGTCATGCGCGCATGGGCGGGCGGGCGGGGGTGGTCGGTGATGATATCCTCCGCCCGCGACCAGAGCAGCTGCACCGGACGCTTCATCTCCCGCGCGATGAGGGCGGCCTGCACGGCGGCGTCATGGTCCATGCGCCGGTCGAACGATCCCCCGGCCGAGGCGGGATAGAGCGTCACGGCCTCCTCATCGAAGCCGAGCGCGTCGGCGATGGCGCGGCGGCAGAAGGCCGGGGCCTGTGTCGCGACCCAGATTTCCGCGCGGCCCTCGCTGACGCGCGCGGTGGCGCAGGGCGGCTCCATCGCCAGATGCAGCGCCGGGGCCACGCGATAATCGGCGCGCAGCAGTTTCGCGCCGGAAAAGCTCGCGCCCAGATCGCCTTGCGAAAAGAGGCGTCCGCCCCGGTCGCTGTCGAACGCGGCCTCCAGCGCGGCTGTGATATGCTGGCTGTCGACGGGCGGTCCCTCGATTTCGAACAGGGGGTCGAGCATATCGAGCGCCTTGTTCGCCGCCCACCAGTTGGTCGCGACCGCCGCCACCCACTGATCGCGCTTCACCAGCTGGAGGAAGCCCGTCACCTTCGCGGCCTCGGCATCCTTCGTCGATTTCAGGGCCGTCGCGCCGGGCGGCCCCTGCCGGATAGAGGCGAACACCATGTCGGGCAGGCGGATATCGGCGGCATAATTATGCGATCCATCCACCTTGGAAGGCAGGTCGAGCCGGGGCACGTCCTGCCCCAGCAATCGCTTTTCCTCGTCGGCGGGGCTGCGTTCGGGCAGGATATCGGGCAGCGTGAATCCCGCCGCCTCGGCCGCCAGTTCGCCGATCTTCAGCTTGCGCTGGCCATCGGTGACGATGCCTTCGACGATCGAGCAGCTTTCCCAAGCCACGTCCCAGCGCGCCGCTGCCGCCTTGCAGAGCAGGATGCGCGCGCCCGCGCCCGCGTCGCGATAGCTTTGCGCGAACTGGCGCACGGAGGTCGCGCCACCGGTCAGCATCATCGCTTCCCGCGTCGCGATCTGCCCCAGCGCCCAGTCGCCCGCGCCGCCCGCAAGGCGCGACCAGTCATTGGCAAGGAACTGCTTCGCCAGCAGCACATTGGCGTAGAGCGGGCTGATCGGCGCGCCCTGCACCGCGACCGTGCGCCAGTCCGCGCCCAGTTCGTCGGCAAGGATTTGCGGCAGCACGGTGGTGACGCCCTGTCCCATTTCGAGTTGCGGCACGACCACGATGATCTGCCCCGCCGTGTCGATCTTCAAAAAGGCATTGATGAGGGTTTCATTGCCGCCGACCGGCAGATTGGGGCGATAGCGGCGTGGCCAGACGCCCCATCCGATCAGCAGCCCGGCTGCCGCCCCGCCGCCGATGAGCAGCGTCCTGCGGTCAAGGGCGGTGCCGCTTTTTCTGTCCTGCACTGGTGATCGACGCATAGATTTCGCCTGATAGCCATCGGGGGCGGTAAAGGCAAAGGCGAAACGCCGCAGGCGGCTGGAGAAGGCCGGAGAAAGGAAGCATTCAGGCGACGGGCGGCAGGCCAAGGCGGGGAATGTCGATCGCCGGGCAGCGGTTCATTACCACGGTGAGGCCCGCTGCCTCCGCGCGCGCCGCCGCATCGGGATTGATCACGCCCAGTTGCATCCACACCGCCTTGGCGCCGATGGCGATGGCTTCGTCGACACTCTCGCCTGCCGCCTCGCTGTTGCGGAAGATGTCGACCAGATCGACCGGCTCGCGGATGTCCGCAAGATGCGCAACGATGGTCTGTCCATGCAAGGTGCCGCCCGCCAGCAGCGGATTGACCGGAATGACATGATAGCCATGGGCGAGAAGGAAGTGCAGCACCTCATGGCTGGGCCTGCCGAGGCGATCGGAGGCGCCGACCAGCGCGATCGTGCGCGTGGACTGGAGCAGGTCCGCGATATCCTGATCGGTCGAAATCGGCATGGCTGGCCTCCTGTCTCGGGAAAAGAGACAGCAAGGGTAGGACTCAGCCGTGCCGCCTGTCCAGCCATTCCTTGACGCGATCGGCCAGTGCGAAGAACGGTTCGGCTTCCGCGCCCTCGCCTGCGGCAGGCGGGGTGCCGGCATCCGACGCGGTGCGGATGGCGATGGAAAGCGGAATGCGGCCGAGGAAGGGCAGGCCCATCACCCCGGCCGCGCTTTCCGCGCCGCCGGTGCCGAACGGGTCGGATATCTCACCGCAATGGGGGCAGGCATAGCCCGCCATATTCTCGACAAGGCCGATCATGGGCACATGCGCCTGCTCGAACAGGTTGATCGCCCGCATCGCATCGATAAGGGCGAGATCCTGTGGGGTGGAGACGATGACGACACCGGCGGGCTTGTGCTTCTGGATCATGGTCAGCTGCACGTCGCCGGTGCCCGGCGGCATATCGATCACCAGCACGTCGACGCCAGCCCATTGCGCGTCGATCATCTGGCCGAGCGCATTGGCCGCCATCGGCCCGCGCCAGGCGATGGCCTGACCCGGCTGCACGAGATGGCCCATGGAGAGCATCGGCAGGCCGTGGGCGCCCTTGATCGGGATGATCTGCTTGTCCTGCGCCTGCGGCTTTTCCCCTTCGCTGGCGAGCAGGCGCGGCTGGGACGGGCCATAGATGTCGGCATCGACAAGGCCCACGCGCACGCCGCGCTTCGCCAGCGCGATCGCCAGATTAGCGGAAACGGTCGATTTGCCGACCCCGCCCTTGCCCGAGGCGACGGCGATGATCGCGCGCTCCTTCTTTTCGGCGGTCTGGGCGATTCGAACCGAGGTCACGCCGGGAACGGTGCGGGCTTCACGCTCCACCGCTTCCACCATCGTGACGCGCTCTGCCGGGGGAAGATCGCTGACATCGAGAACGAGGGTCAGCACGCCGTCGCGCAGGCGCGGCGCGCTGGCGCGGTTGCCGGTCAGGGTGGCAAGACGTTCGGAAAGGGCGGCAATATCGGTCATGAATTGCCCCTTATGCGATTAATCATGGCAAAGACACTGTTTTTCCCCGGCGGGGCTTCCTATAGGAAAGGACATGATGAAAGAAAGACGTTCGTTTCGCAGGATTGCCACTTCTCTCTGGCGCGGGCCGGTCAGCGCCATGGCGCAAGGCCCCTGGGGGGGCAAGGGAGGGGAGGATCAGCCCGGTCAGGGCGGCGGAGAAGGGGCCGATGGCGGCTCCGGCTCCGGCGGAAATGACGGTCCGCGCAATCCCTGGACCCAGCCCGGCGGCGGCGGACGCCCCGATCAGGGCGGCGGGCCGGGCGGTCGGCCTTCGCTGATCGAGGACCTGCTGCGCCGTAGCCGTGAAGGCTTGGGCAATGGCCGGGGCGGCGGTGGTCCCTTCGGCGGCGGGCTTCCCGGCGGAGCGGGCGGCAAGGCGCTCTGGCCGATTGCGCTCGGCATCATCCTCGTGCTGTGGATCGGCCTTACCAGCGTGCATCGCATCGGCCCGCAGGAACGCGGCGTGGTGCTGATGCTCGGCAAATATAGCCGTACCCTTTCCCCCGGTATCAGTCTTACCCTGCCGTCGCCGTTCGAGACGGTCGAGACAGTGGACGTGGAGGAGATTCGCACCATCGATATCGGTTCGGTCGCCAATGATGCGGAAAATCTGGTGCTGACGGGCGATCAGAATATCATCGATCTCGCTTATTCGGTGCGTTGGAACATCCGCGACCCGCAGCAATATAAGTTCCAGATCGCCGATCCCGACACCACCATTCGCGAAGTCGCGGAATCGGCGATGCGCTCCGTCGTCGCCACGGTCTCGCTGAACGATGCGCTCGGCGCCGGGCGCACCGAGATCGAGCAGCAGGTCGAACTGCGCATGCAGGAAATCCTCGACGGCTATCGTTCCGGCATCAAGGTGCAGGGCGTCGCGATCAAGCAGGCGGACCCGCCAGAGGCTGTGAACGACGCGTTCAAGGAAGTGTCGGCCGCTCAGCAGGCCGCGCAGACCTACATGAACGAGGCGCGTGCCTATGCGCAGCAATTGAATGCCCGCGCGCAGGGCGAATCCGCCGCCTTCGACAAGGTGTACGAGGAATATAGGCTGGCGCCCGAAGTAACGCGCCGCCGCATGTATTATGAAACCATGGAGGCCATATTGGCCGATGTAGACAAGACGGTGGTCGAGACGGGCAATGTGACGCCTTATCTGCCGCTTCCCGAACTGCGCCGCCGGGCGAAGGAAGGGGAGGGTGCAGCCGCTGCCGCCACTGCCCCCGCCGCCCGACAACCACAGCGTGCCCAGCCGCAGGGAGATGGCCAATGAACTCTTCCCGCAATCCCGTGGCGCTGGTGCTGATCGTGCTGGCGGTTCTCATCCTGCTGGGCAGCACGGTGGCGATCGTGCCGGAAACGCGGCAGGCGGTGATCGTCCGCTTCGGCGAGCCGGTGCGGATCATCAACCGTTACAAGCCCAATGAGACGTTCGGCCACACCGGCGCGGGCATCGCGCTGCGCATTCCCTTTGCCGAGCAGATCGTCTGGATCGACAAGCGCATCCAGTCGGTGGAGATGGAACGCCAGCAGGTGCTCTCGACCGACCAGCTGCGTCTTCAGGTCGATGCCTTCGCGCGCTATCGCATCGTCAACCCGCTGCGCATGTATATCTCGGCGGGCAGCGAGGAGCGCGTATCCGACGCGCTGCGTCCGATCCTCGGTTCGGCATTGCGCAACGAACTGGGCAAGCGTCCGTTCGCGGCGCTGCTCAGCCCGGAGCGCGGGCAGGTCATGAACAATATCGAGGCGGGCCTCAACCGGATCGCGCGTCAATATGGCGCGGAAGTGATCGACGTTCGGATCAAGCGCGCCGATCTGCCCGACGGCACGCCGCTCCAGAGCGCGTTCCAGCGCATGCGCACCGCGCGCGAGCAGGAGGCGCTGACCATCCGTGCCCAGGGCGAGAAGCAGGCGCAGATCATCCGCGCCGACGCCGATGCGGCGGCCGCCAAAATCTATGCCGAGAGTTTCGGCAAGGATGCCCGCTTCTACGATTTCTATCGGGCGATGCAGGCTTATCGGCGGACGTTCAACAGCCAGAATGGCGGACAGACGAATATCATCCTGTCGCCCGACAATGATTTCCTGCGGGAATTCCGCGGGCGCTGAGGCATTGCCGATGCAGGGATGGGGAAGGGCCTGCAACCTTCCCCATTCAATTTGCGTTCAGGCTTTTTTGGGCATTGGTCGGGGGCCATTGTCAGGGGTAATATCTTTGTCCCCGCAGACATGAGAGGAATTTCGATAGTGCGTTACGCTTATGCCATAACCGCCGCTCTCCTGCTGGGCGGGACAGCGGCTGCCATCACGACCCATCAGTCCGTGGAAGCGCAGACGGCGCAGAATGAAGGCATGCAGGCCGCCGCGCCGCGCGGAGCGCCCGCGAGCCTCGCCGACATGGTTGAGCGGTTGCAGCCGGCGGTGGTCAATATCTCGACCAAGCAGCGCGTGCAGGTGCAGAATCCGTTCGCGGGCACGCCCTTTGGCGACATGTTCGGCGGCGGGCGTCCGCAGACCCGGCAGGCCCAGTCGCTCGGCTCGGGCTTCCTGATTTCGGCGGACGGCTATATCGTCACCAACAACCATGTGGTGTCGCCCGGCGCGCGAGGCGCCAGCGTCGACAGCATCACCGTCACGCTGACCAATGGCGAGGAATATGCGGCGAAGCTGGTCGGCCGCGACGCCGCCACCGATCTTGCCGTGCTCAAGATCGTCGGTTCCAAACCCTTCCCGTTCGTGAAGTTCGGCGACAGCACCAAGTCGCGCGTAGGCGATTGGGTGGTCGCGATCGGCAACCCCTATGCGTTGTCCGGCACGGTGACGGCGGGCATCATCTCGGCCGTCCATCGCAACACCGGCGGCACCTATGACCGCTTCATCCAGACCGATGCGTCGATCAACCAGGGCAATAGCGGCGGCCCGATGTTCGACATGAACGGCAATGTGATCGGCATCAACAGCCAGATTCTCTCGCCTTCGGGCGGCAATGTCGGCATCGGTTTCGCCATCCCGTCCGAGCAGGCGATGCCGATCATCGAGACGCTGCGCAAGGGCGGCACGGTGCAGCGCGGCTATCTCGGCGTGCAGATCAGCCCGCTGGGCGAGGACATGGCCGATTCCCTCGGCCTTGCGAAGAATCGTGGCGAGTTCGTCCAGGGCGTAGAGCCGGGCGAGGGCGCCGAGAAGGCCGGTATCAAGCCGGGTGACGTGATCGTGCGCGTGAACGGCCGGGAGGTGACGCAGGACGAGACGCTCTCGCTGCTGGTCAGCAACCTGCCGATCGGTTCCAAGGTGCCGATCGATATCATTCGCGGCGGCAAGCGCATGAGCGTGACTGCGGTGGTTGGCGAGCGCCCGTCTGAGGAAAAGCTGGCCCAGTTCGGCGATGATCAGGACGGCGATGATTTCTCCCAGTCCGATGACAGCCAGAGCGCGCAGGCCGCCGGTCAGGATCTGGGGCTGAGCGTCCAGGCGCTCACTCCCTCGATCATACGCCAGCTGGGCCTTCCCGCGACGACGCGGGGCGTGGTGATCGCGGCGGTCGATGGCGACAGCGATGCGGGTGCCAAGGGCCTGCGGCGCGGGGATGTGGTCCTTTCGGCCAATAACCGGCCCACCCCGACGGAGGCGGAGCTGACCGCCGCCGTGCGCGAGGTGAAGCAGTCGGGCCGCAGCGCGATCCTGCTTCAGGTGCTGCGCCGGGGCCAGCAGCCCGCCTTCATCCCGATCCGCCTGCGCGGCAAATAAGATCGCATGATGGCCCGCTCCCGCTAAAAAAGGAGCGGGCCATTTTTCGATGCGGGCCATGCTCGCATGGGGAAACACGGCACATCAGTGGGAATCGGACAGATAGCTGGGGGAGAATGATATGGCGGACGGCATTTTTCTCGGTACGGCCAATGGGCAGGCGCAGATGCTCAGTCTGCGGCGCGCCAATCGCCATGGCCTGATCGCGGGCGCGACCGGCACCGGCAAGACGGTCACCTTGCAGGGGATCGCCGAGAATTTTTCCGCACAGGGCGTTCCAGTCTTTCTCGCCGATGTGAAGGGCGATCTCAGCGGCATTTCCATGCCCGGTTCGCCCACCTTCAAGAACGCCGCCATATTGGAGGCGCGGGCGAAGGAAATCGGCCTCGACCCCTATGTCTATTCCGACAATCCGGCCGTGTTCTGGGATCTTTATGGCGAGCAGGGCCATCCTGTCCGCACGACGATCAGCGAGATGGGGCCGCTGCTGCTCGCGCGTCTGCTGGACCTCAATGATACGCAGGAAGGCGTGCTCAACATCGCCTTCCGCTATGCCGATGAGGAAGGGCTGCTGCTGCTCGATCTCGGCGATCTTCAGGCGATGCTGGCGTGGTGCGCGGAAAATGCCGATACGCTCTCGACGCGCTACGGCAATGTGACCAAGGCAAGCGTCGGCGCCATCCAGCGCCAGTTGCTGAGCCTCGACAGCCAGGGCGGCAATGTCTTTTTCGGTGAGCCGGCGCTCGATATTCATGACTTTCTGAAGGTCGACGACAAGGGCCGGGGCTATCTGAACATCCTCGCCGCCGACCGGCTGATGCAAAGCCCGAAGCTCTATTCGACCTTCCTGCTCTGGTTGCTTTCGGAACTGTTCGAGCAATTGCCCGAGGTCGGCGACCCGGACAAACCGAAGCTGGTCTTCTTCTTCGACGAGGCCCATTTGCTGTTCGATGACGCGCCCAAGGCGCTGGTCGACAAGATCGAACAGGTGGTGCGCCTGATCCGCTCCAAGGGCGTGGGCGTCTATTTCGTGACGCAGAACCCGATCGACATTCCCGAAACCATCGCGGGCCAGCTTGGCAATCGCGTGCAGCATGCGTTGCGGGCGTTCACGCCGCGCGACCAGAAGGCGGTGAAGGCGGCGGCGGAAACCTTCCGCGCCAATCCCGACATCAATGTCGAGACGGCGATCACCGAACTGAAAGTGGGTGAGGCGCTGGTCTCGCTGTTGCAGGAGGACGGTTCTCCCTCGATTGTCCAGCGCACGCTGATCGCGCCGCCGCGCTCCCGCCTCGGCCCGGTCGACGCGAAGGAACGGGCGATCATCCAGTCGATCTCGCCTTATGCGGGCAAATATGACGCTGTCGTGGACCGGGAGAGCGCCGAGGAAATCCTCGCGGCGCGCGGATCGGCCGCCGCGGCCGCCGCTCAGGCCGCCAAGGCGAAGGATGAGGCGGACAAGGCCGCCGCATTGCAGGCGAGGGAGGATGCGAAGCGTCAGGCCGAGCAACTGCGCGAGCAGAAGCGCGCTGAAGCCGCAGCGGCGCGCGAGGCCGCCAAGCCGAGCGCGATCGACAAGGCGGTCCAGTCCGCCACACGCTCGGCCGCTTCCTCGATAGGGCGTCAGGTCGCCAATGAACTGGGCAAGGCGATTCTGGGCGGAAGCGGTAAGTCCTCCTCGCGCAATGGGGGCCTGATAGGGGGGCTGGTGCGTGGGGTATTGGGCGGCCTCTTCAAATAAGGCGATCCCGCCGATTGCATGACCGGCGCTTGCGAAAGCACGGGATATGGTAATTCCCACCATAAGAACGTCCGCCCGGATACTGCCTCCGGGGGGGGCTTGCTCGCTTCCTCCCCTTGCAAGTGCCTGGAGGAGAGCTTTGCCTGTTGTCCCGGCCGCAGAAAGAACATTTCATGAACTTTCCGCTGGACTCTCTCCATTTTGGAACATAATGTGAACAAGGTCTGGGGAAGATCAAATCCTTGTCGAAATGGGGCAATTTAAATCCGTTTCGGATGGAGGTGATGCTGATCGCGGGCCGGAATAGGGGTTGGTTTATCGGGAAAAGCGCGGATTTTCTCCTGCTTCCTGCACGGATTTCAGGGGCTTATCGAAATATATCTGTCCATTTTGGATGAAGGATGGCGCGAATATTCGGGATTTTCCGCCATATTGGCGGAAAGCGCGAAAGGCCGGGGGCGGTGGCGCGCAATAGAATTCGCGCAATGGGATTGAAGGCAGGACATGAGTGGCAGGGGTATCATGACGACAAGCGGTTTTTCCGTACCTTTCATCATGGGGGAAGAAGAAGGGGCGGCTGCTGATCCCTTTGGGCTGGGCAACGTACAGGATTGGGAGGATTATGCCCGGCAGGCGGAGCAGCCTTCGCTGCTGGTGGTCACCGATCATCCGTTGACGGTGCCGGGTGCGGGCAATGTCACCCAATTGGCGGAAGCGCTCGGCATTCGCATTCTCGATGAGGTCGGCCTTGGCGCGGCGACGGAAAGGCTGGCGCGCATCGTCGATGTCGACGCGGTGCTTCTGCATTGCCTTGGGACGGAGCCGGGACTCGACCTGTTGCTGGCGCGGCTGGATACGATGGCGGGCAATCAGGGGATTCGGCTCATCCTCATTGTCGGTTTTGAGGGGTTGGATCATGTGCATGCGATCGTCACCGCCGATCGCGCCGCGATATTATGCCTGCCCGATCATCAAGATGTCGTCGCTGAACTGGTATCCCTGGGCGCGAGGGGGCAGGAAAGGGCGCATCTTCACGATATCGGCCGAGGCGATGGGGCGGACCGCCGCCTCGACAGGATGAACGAGGAACTGGTGCGCCTCAGCCGGACGATCGAGGCGCTGGTGCAAAATCGGACGCCCAGCCATTATCACGCGCCTGCGGTGGCGGAGGATGATGATAAGGCGCTGCATTCCCCTGCGCGGTCCTATGCGGGCTTTCCGCTTGTCGAAATGGGGGAGCAGGATCAGGTGACGGCGCGGCAGGTCCGGGCGGTGTTGCGCGCGCGCCGGTTGCGGGACAGCATTTTCCCGTCCGAACTGTTCGCCGATCCGGCATGGGACATCGTGCTCGACCTCATGGCGGCGCGCCTCGAAAATGTGCGGGTGTCGGTGTCCAGCCTGTGCATCGCCGCCGCCGTGCCGCCCACCACGGCCTTGCGCTGGATCAGGCAATTGACGGAGCGGGGCCTGCTGGAACGGCGGGCCGATCCCGATGATGGGCGGCGCATCTTCATCGCCCTGTCGGATCAGGGCGCAGCGGCGGTGACGCGCTGGTTCCGGGAAAGCCGGGACTTGCTCCAGCTGGCGTCCGGGCAGGGTGGCTCTGGCCGGGCGAAGGGAAAATCCTCCTCCTGATCACGCTGTTCGCAAGGGAGGGTGTCGTTCCATTCCGGGGGAAAGAATAGGGTTCACGCGTAAAAGGGACAAGGGCAGGGACTTCGGGATTTCTTCGGGATTCTTGGGTTTCTCCATGCTCCTCGTTTCCCTTCGCTTCCCGGAAACAGCACTTGACCATAGCGAGAAATCGCCTAAAAGCGCCGGAAACCCGTAAGGGGGCGATTAGCTCAGTTGGTAGAGCGTCTCGTTTACACCGAGAATGTCGGCGGTTCGAGCCCGTCATCGCCCACCACCATTTCACGCCATCAGATGCTGTCCATTGTCCACCGGGATGATCGTGCCGGTGATCCGCCGCGCAGCGTCGCTGACGAGAAAAGCGGCCAGCGCGCCGACATCATCGATATCGACCAGTCCCTGTCCGGGGGCTTCGGATGCGGCCTGCGCCAGCAGCGTGTCGAAATGACCGATGCCACGCGCCGCGCGGGTGGCGATCGGGCCGGGGGAAAGGGCATGGACGCGTATGCCGCCGGGGCCGAGTTCGGCCGCCAGATAGCGGGTCGCGCTTTCCAGCGCGGCCTTGACCGGACCCATGAGATTATAATGAGTCACGACGCGCTCCGACCCGATGAAGGTGACGCTCAACAGGCATCCTCCGTTCGGCATCAGCGGCTCGGCAAGCCGGGCCATGCGCAGGAAGCTGTGGCAGGACACATCCATCGCCCGCGCAAAGCCGCTCGCCGAACTGTCCACCAGCCGTCCGTGCAGATCCTCCTTCGGCGCATAGGCGATCGAGTGAAGAAGGAAGTCCAGTCCGCCCCATTCACGCTCTATGCGGGCGAACACCCGTTCCAGCGCGCCTTCTTCCTGCACATCGCAGGGTTCGAGCCATTCGATGCCCAGACTTTCCGCGACCGGCGCGACATGGGGCAGGGCCTTGTCGTTGAGATAGGTCGCGCCCAGCCGCGCGCCGCAATGGCGGAAGGTTTCCGCGCAGCCGGCCGCGATGCTGTCGCTATTGGCGATGCCGACGACAAGGCCGCGCTTGCCCGCGAGGTCGACAAGGGCGTTCATGCGATTTCTCCCCGCTGGGTTTTCAAGGTGGCGATGCAATGGAGGGCGATCATGCGCTCCTCGTCGGTCGGGATGACCCGCACCCGGATTCGGCTGTCACCGGTGCTGATGACGGGCGCGTTCTGGCGATTGGCCTCCGCGTCGAGGCGAACGCCTAGCCAGTCGAGCCGATCGCAGATGCGCGCGCGCATCGCCGGGTCGTTCTCCCCGATCCCGGCGGTGAAGACGATGCCGTCAAGGCCGCCGATCGAAGGCAGCAGCGCGCTCAATTCCCGTGCCGCGCGCCAGGCGAAGAGGGCCATGGCTTCCTCTGCCTCCGGTGCTGCGCTGGCGGCGAGCGTTCGCATGTCGCTCGAAATGCCCGACACGCCGAACAGGCCGGATTCGCGATAGAGCAGGCGCTCCACATGGGCGGGCGTCATCCCGATATGCTGGATGAGGTGCAGCACCACGCCGGGATCGATGCTGCCGGAGCGCGTGCCCATCATCAGCCCGTCGAGCGCGGTGAAACCCATGGTGGTGTCGCGGCTGACCCCGCCCGCCATGGCGCACAGGCTTGCGCCATTGCCGAGATGGGCGGTGATGACGCGGCCCGCCGCGAGCGCGGGGTCGATTTCGGCAAGCCGCATCGCGATATATTCATAGGACAGGCCGTGAAAGCCATAGCGCCTGATCCCCTGATCGTGCAGCGCGCGGGGCAGTGCGAAACGGGTCGCCAGTTCGGGCCGGTCATGGTGAAAGGCGGTATCGAAGCAGGCGATCTGCACAAGGTCCGGCGCGAGGTCGGACAGCACCTTGATGGCGACGAGATTATGCGGCTGATGCAGGGGCGCGAGGGGCGAGAGCGTTTCCAGCCGGGCCAGCAGAGCGGGGGTGACGATCAGTGGTCTGGCGAAATCCGCGCCGCCATGGACGACGCGATGGCCGATGGCGGTGATCCGATGGTCGCCCAGATGCCCGGCCGCCCAATCGAACAGTTCGTGCAGCAGCGCCTCATGCGTCATCGCCGCGTCGGGCCATTGCCGGTCCCAGACGATCGAGGCGTCGTCGGCGCGTACCGATACGCGCGGGGCGGTGCCGATGCCCTCGATCTTGCCGCCGCCCGCATGGTGGGGGTTGCCTTCCTCATCAAGGCGGTACAGCCCGAACTTGATGCTGGAGGAACCGGAATTGAGGCTGATGATCGCGTCGGTCATTGCGGCAGGCCGGGCGCTGCCTTGGTCGCTGCGCGCGCCAGCAGCACGGCTACCGCGCAGGAGGCGAGGCGGGTGCGCAGGCTGTCGGCCCGGCTGGTGAGGATGACCGGAACGCGTGCGCCCAGCACGATCCCCGCCGCATCGGCATCACTGAGGAAGGTCAGTTGCTTGGCGAGCATGTTGCCGGCCTCCAGATTGGGCACGACGAGGATTTCCGCCTGTCCCGCGACTGGCGAGACGATGCCCTTCTCCTTCGCGGCGGCAAGGCTGACCGCATTGTCGAAGGCGAGCGGACCGTCGAGCACGCCGCCGCTGATCTGGCCGCGATCGGCCATTTTGCAGAGCGCGGCCGCGTCCAGCGTGGAGGGGATGGCGGGGTTGACCGTTTCCACCGCCGACAGGATGGCGACCTTCGGCATCTCGATGCCTAGCACATGGGCAAGGTCGATCGCGTTGCGGATGATATCCGCCTTTTCCTCCAGCGTCGGGGCGATATTGATTGCCGCGTCGGTGATGATGAAGGGCGTGTCATGACCCGGCACGCTCATCAGATAGGCGTGGCTGATCCGCCTTTCCGTGCGCAGGCCGGTGTCGCGGGCGATGATCGCGCCCATCAGCTCGTCGGTGTGGAGCGAGCCTTTCATCAGCGCCCGCGCCTCGCCCTTATGGACCATTTCCACCGCCTTTGCCGCCGCTGCGTGGCTGTGGGGGGCGGGGAAGATCGAGTAGCTGCTGATATCGCGTCCGGCCTCTTGCGCTGCCTGCCGGATGCGAGCCTCCGGGCCGACCAGCAACGGCACGATCAGCCCTTCTTCCTGCGCTTCGCAGGCGGCGTTGATGGCGGCCGGGCTACAGGGATGGACGATCGCGGTCGGCACGGGATCGCCGTTTTTGGTTGCCTCGATCAGCCGGTTATAATCATCATGATCGGAAATCCGGACATGAGGCAGCATGGGGCGATCGCGCCGAACCTTGACGAGCGGCGCCTTGATCTCCGCCACGCCGCTGATGACCTCCTGCCCCTGCTGGTTGGTGCAGCGGCAGTCGAAGATCAGGATATGCTTGTCGGGGCGCTTTTCCGTCACCCTGACCGTGGCGGTGATGGTGTCGCCAAGACTGACCGGAAGCAGGAAACGTAGCGACTGGCCGACATAGATCGCGCCGGGGCCGGGCAATTCGGTGCCCAGCACCGCGGAAATCAGCCCGCCGCCCCACATGCCATGGGCGATTACGCGCTGGAACAGGTCGCTATTGGCGAAATCCGCGTCCATATGCGCCGGGTTCACATCCCCGGAGACGAGCGCGAAAAGCTGGATATCCTCCTCGGTCAATGTGCGTTGGAGGCTTGCCGTGTCGCCGATGCGGATTTCGTCGAACGTGCGGTTTTCTATCTGCTCGGGTTGCTCGGTCATCTGCAACTCCCTGACGCGCGAGGGGCCAAAAAAACAGGCGAATCCCTGCCGGGTTCCGGAAGGAGCCTGACCCAGATCATGCTGCCTTGCAACATAATCAGGATTCGGAGGTCCAGCCCCCACCCAGCGCCTTGAACAGGGCCGCGGCGGCGAGCGCCTGTTCCGCGCGGGCGCTGTCGTCGGCCAGTTGCGCGGCGACCAGTGCCTTGCGCGCGCGGGCGAGGGCGAGCCGGTCGTCCTCGCCGCGTTCCAGCCTTTTGGTGGAGAGGGTGAAGGCCTGCCGCTGCTGGTCGAGGGCCTGCGTGGCGGCGCCTGCGCGCAGCCGGGCCTGAAGAAAGCGGTTGATCGCGCCTTCGCTGTCGGAAAGCGCATTGGCGACGGCCTGGTCATAGCGGGCGGCTGCTGCATCGGCACGGGCATCGGCCGCGCGGATGCGCGCGCGCACGCGACCGGCCGTGAAGATCGGCCAGGAAAAGCTCGGCCCGATGATGAAGCGCGTGCTGCCGCCGGAGTCCAGATCCCCGGCATTGCGCGCCTGCTGGCCGATGCCGCCGATCAGCGAGAAGCGGGGGAAGAGGTCTGCGGTGGCGACGCCGATATCGGCGCTGGCGGCGGCAAGCTCTCGCTCTGCCCGCTCCACATCGGGGCGGCGGCGCAGAAGGTCTGATCGCAGGCCGGTGACGATGCTGTCGGGAGCGGGCGGAATGGGGCCGGGCGCCGCCAGTTCCGCGATCAACTCTTCGGGCGGGCGGCCGGTAAGCGCGGCGAGCCGATAGGCGGCGGCGCGGCTGCGGACCTCCGCCGCAAGGTGCTGATCCTCGGACTGGCGTGCGGTCGAAAGCGCGAGATTGAGTTCGAGCGGGGCGCTTTCGCCGGCTTGCACGCGCAACTGTGTCAGATGGGCGAGGTCGGCGTCGGCTTGCGCGATGTCGCGGGCGCTGGCCGCTGCCGCCTGCGCCTGACGCAGCTCGATATAGGCGCGGGCGATCTCCCCCGCCAGCATCACCATCGCCTCCCGCTGGCCCGCCTCGGCAGCCCCGGCGCGGGCATGGGCGGCTTCGATCTGGCGGCGCTGGCTGCCCCAGAGGTCGATCTCCCATGCCGCGTCGAACCCGGCATCGAACAGCGAAAATTCGCGCTCGAAACCGGGAATGGATTGCAGCGATTTCAGGGGCAGTTCGCCATTTTCGCTGAGTTTGTCGCGGGTCGCCGACCCTTTGGCTTCCACCGAGGGCAACGCCCCGCCACGGGCGGCGGCCTCCCCGGCGCGGGCTTCCCTGACCCGCGCCAGCGCCTCGCGCGCGGTGGGGCTGGAGCCGAGGGCCTGCGTGATGAGGCGATCCATCAGCGGATCGTCGAACCGCTTCCACCAGGCGAGGTCGAGATTGCCGGGCGTGCCCGGTTCTATCCACTGCGCGGCGGCCGCGCCGGTTTGCGGGCGCTGATAATCGGGGCCGACCGTGCATCCGGCGAGCAGCAGCGGGCCGAGCATCAACGGCAGCGAGAGGAGGGGGGATGGTCCGGGCATCATTCTACTCCATCCGGGCGCGAAACAGCCATGTCGCCGCCGACAGGGTGGCGATGGCGATCAGCAGCAGCGGCCACAGGCGCGCGGCCACCTGCGAAAAGGTCATGGCTTTCAGGAACAGGCCGAGCGATATTTCGAGGAAATAGCGCGCGGGGTCGAAATAGGTGATGAAGCGCAGCCAGCCGGGCATATTCTCCACCGGCGCGGCAAAGCCCGACAGCACCACCAGCGGCACGATGGCCATGAAGGCGCCGAGGAACGCCTGTTGCTGCGTCCGCGACAGGGCGGAGATGAACATGCCGATGCCGATCAGCGAAAGCATGTAGAGCAGCAGCGCGAGATAGAAGAGCAGATAGGAGCCGGTAAAGGGCACGCCGAACATCGTCTGCGCGACGACGAGGAACAGCGTGCCATGGGCTAAGCTGATCGCCATGGGCGGCAGCATCTTGCCGATCAGCAGTTCATGCAGGCGTAGTGGAGATACGAGCAACTGGTCGAAGGTCCCCATTTCCCGTTCCCGCGCGACAGTCTGCGCGGTGACGGAAAGTGCGGAAACCGACACCACCAGCACCAGCAGCGTGGGCAGGTTGAACCAGAAATAATCGAGATTGGGGTTGAACCAGTTGCGCCGGATCGATCCTTCGGCGGGGATATGCCCGGCCAGTTGTACCGGCAGTCCGGCTTTCATCACAATGGCCTGAAGATAGGCGGCGAGGATTTGCGCGGAGTTGGAGCGCCTGCCGTCGAGCACGACGCTGACCTCGGCGGGTTCCCCGCGTTCCCGTTTGGCGTCGAAATCGGCGTCGATCACCATCGCGGCCAATATACGCTGCCGGTTGATGGCGTCGCGCAGCTCCTCATAGGAATTGAGGCGGATGATGCCCCGGAAATTGGGGCTTCCCGCAATCTGTTCGAGTATCTCGTCGCTATAGCGGCCGCTCGACTGGTTCAACACCGCGACATTCACATTCTTCACCTCCAGCGTGACGGCGAAGGCGAAGATCAGCAACTGCATGACCGGCAGCGCGACGAGGATGATCCGCATCTTGGGGTCGCGGATCATCGCCCAGAATTCCTTGATCGCCATCGCCCGCAGCCGTTCCATCAGTCGAGGCTCCTGCGCGTGACGAGGAAGGACAGCAGGAAGAAGCCCGCGCCGAATAATAGCATGATGCCGATATTGGGGAGGATGAGGCTCCATATGTCGCCCGCCGCGAACACGGTTTGCAGCGGCGGCACCAGATAGCGGGCGGGCACGATATAGGTGATGAGCTGGATGGGCCTTGGCATCGACGGGATTTCGAAGAGGAAGCCCGAGAGCAGCAGCGTCGGCAGGAAGCCGGTGAGCAGCGCGATCTGGCTCGCCGCGAACTGGTTCTTGGTCGCCGAGGAGATGAAGAGGCCCTGTCCCAGCGCGGGCAGCAGGAAGGCCGAGGCGATGAGGAACAGCGTCAGCACCGATCCGCGCAGCGGCACGCCGAAGAGCAGCACGGCGAGCAACGTGCACAGCGCCATCGATCCAAGGCCGAGCAGGAAATAGGGCAATATCTTGCTGGCGATGAACTCGCTCATCCGCATCGGCGTCGCCATCATCGCCTCCATCGTGCCGCGTTCCCATTCGCGCGCAACCACCAGCGCGGTGAGCAGCGTGCCGATCATCGTCATCACCATGGCGATGGAGCCGGGCACGAGGAAATAGCGGCTGGTGAGCGCCGGGTTGAACCAGAAACGGGTGGTGAGCGAAACCGGCGGGGCGGCCATCTTTCCCTTTTCCAGCGCGCGGTCGGCCATCCATGTGGCGCGCAGCCCCTCGGCATAGGCGGCGATGAAATCGGCGGTGTTGGGTAGGGAGCCGTCGGCGATGATCTGGATTGGCGCATTCTGTCCCCGCGCCATTTTCGCGCCGAAATCCTGCGGAATGACGATGATGCCGCGAATGCGGTCATCGACAATCAGCGGTTTCAGCGGCTCGGTGCTGCGCGCCGTCACCACATCGAACCAGCGATTATTCTGATAGGCGGAGGCGAGCGAGAAGGCGGCCTCGCTGTCATCCTGCACGACGAGGCCGACGCGGGTGCGCCCGCTGTCGAGGTTGATGCCATAGCCGAACAGGAGGAGCAGGATCAGCGGCAGCAGGAAGGCGATGAGGAAAGTCGAGGGATCGCGCAGGATCTGCGTCATCTCCTTGATGAAGAGGGCGCGGGTGCGGCGCAGGTCGAAATGGCCCTTCATGCCGCCTGCTCCCGTTCCTGTTGCTGGCGGCGGTCATCCTCGCGGATCAGGGCGATGAACGCGTCCTCCATCGTCGGGTCGGCGATATTCTCGCTCGCGCCGACCCGGGCCTTCAACTCGTCGGGGGTGCCGGTGGCGATCTGGCGGGCGCGATAGACGAGGGTGATCTCGTCGCAATATTCGGCCTCGTCCATGAAATGGGTGGTGACGAGGACGGTCACGCCCTTTTCGACAAGGCCGTTGATATGCATCCAGAATTCGCGCCGGGTGACGGGATCGACGCCCGAGGTCGGCTCGTCGAGGAACAGCACTGGCGGTTGGTGCAGCACCGCGCAGGCGAGCGCCAGCCGCTGCTTGTAGCCGAGGGGGAGCGCGCCTGCATCGGTGCGCAGGCGCTCCTGCAATTCGAAAACCTCGACCACATTGTCGATCGCCTCGCGCGCAACCGCGCGGGAAAGGCCATAGGCCCCGGCGAAGAAATTGAGGTTCTGCTGCACCGACAATTCGCCGTAGAGCGAGAATTTCTGCGCCATATAGCCCAGTTGCGCGCGGGCGTCGGCGCGGGACTTGCGCAGGTCATAGCCCGCCACGGAGCCGGTGCCCTCGGTGGGGGTGAGCAGCCCGCACAGCATCTTAAACGTCGTCGACTTGCCCGCGCCATTGGGGCCGAGCAGGCCGAAGATGCGGCCGGGCGGGATCGCGAATTCGATATGGTCGGAGGCGGTGAAATCGCCGAAGCGCTTGGTGAGTTTCTTCGCCTCGATCGCATAATCGCGGTCGAGGCTGATCGTGCGATAGCGCTGCGCCAGTTCGCTGGTACCGCGCGGGCCGCCGCCCAGCCGGGCGATGAAGCCATCCTCGAAATGCGGCGGAACCGGCTCGATCACGGCCTTGTCGCCCGTGTCGAGAAAGCCGAGGTCGTTCGCGCCCTTGCCCTGCGCCATCAGCAGGCGCAGCGATTGCCCCTGCAAGGTGCCGTCGATTACCGCGTCATTGTCGAGCGCGCGGCGCAGCAGCGGCCGGGCGCGCCCGGCAAAGCCGGTGAGGCGCAGCGTGCGGCCCTCCATGCTGTCATTGAGGCCCGCGGGCGCGCCGGTATAGAGCAGTTGCCCCTCGTTGAGCAGATAGACGCTGTCGCATTTCTCCGCCTCGTCGAGATAGGCGGTGGACCAGAGCACGCCGATCCCCTGCTGCGCGAGGCCGGACACCATCGACCATAGCTCGCGCCGGGAAATGGGGTCGACGCCGACGCCCGGTTCGTCGAGCAGCAACAGCTTCGGCGTCTTGATGAGGGCGCAGGCAAGGCCGAGCTTCTGCTTCATGCCGCCGGACAGATTGCCCGCCAGCCGGTCCCTGAACGGGTCGAGGTCGGTGAAGGAGAGGAGGCGGGCGAAATTCTCTTCCCGTTCCTTCGGCGCGAGGCGGCGCATTTCGGCATAGAGGGTGAGGTTCTGAAGGACCGACAGGTCCTCATAGAGGCCGAAACGCTGCGGCATATAGCCGAGATTTTCGAGATCTTCGCCCGGCGCGCCGCCCATCAGGCGGATATCCCCGGCATCGGCCTTCATCAGCCCGGCGAGAATACGGATAAGCGTGGTCTTGCCCGCGCCGTCCGGCCCGACAAGGCCGGTCATCCGCCCCGGTTCTATGCGGATCGATACCCCGTCGAGCGCAACGGTGTCGCCGAACCGCTTGCGCACCTCGGTCGCCACGGCGATCGGTGCGGCGGCGGGGGCAGAAGGAGGGGCGGCGATCATGGCGGCGGGCCTGCGGCTCAGCGCCTTGCCGGCCGGGCGTCGGGCACGCTGATGGTGACGGGCTGGCCCTGCCGCAGCGCGTCGTCGGGATTGGCGACGATGATGCGCAGGCGATAGACGAGATCGGCGCGCAGTTCCTCGGTCTCCACCGACTTGGGCGTGAACTCCGCGCGCGGGCTGATATAGCCGATGCTGCCGTCATAGGCCCTGTCATTGCCGTCGATCCGCACTTGCACCTTCATGCCGGGGGAGATGCGGCTGAGGCTGGCCTCGGACACATAGGCGCGCACCCGCATCGGCCGGGCGAGGGCAATCGTCACCACCGTCTGCCCGGCGGCGGCCATCGCGCCGGGTTCCATCGCGCGGGTGACGATGGTGCCGTCGCTGGGGGCGATCAGGCGGGTGTCGCGCAGGTCGGTTCCCGCGGCGGCGCGCTGGGCCTGCGCGGCGGCAAGCTGGGCGCGGGCGGCGGCGACATCTTCCTTGCGGGCGCCTTCCTCCAGCAGCGAGAGGGATTGCTTCGCCTGCGCCAGTTGCGCCTCGCTCTGGCGCAGCGTGGCGACGGTCTGGTCCCAGAGCGCGCGGCTGACCGCACCTTCCTCGACCAGCGACTGGCGGCGCTTATATTCGGCGGCGGCGGCGTCCCGCGCTGCCTGTGCCGCGACGAGGGCGGCGCGGCCCTGCGCGACTTCCTGTGCGCGGCTGCCATTGCGCGCCTTGTCGAGCAGCGCCTCGGCCTGCGCGGCCGATGCTGCTGCGGCGTCGAGGCGATCCTGCACCGGGGCTGCATCGAGCGCGGCCAGCAGGGCGCCCGCGCGCACTTTCTGCCCTTCCTCGACCGGAATGGCGGTGACGCGTCCGGGCAGGCGGAACGCCATGTCCACTTCCCGAATATCCACATTGCCATAGAGCGTCAGCGGTCCGTCGTCGCGGTTGCCGAATAGTCCGAAGCCTCGCGTCGCCGCGGCCGCGATGAGGAAGAGGAGCAACGCGACAAGAAGGATGAGCGTGCGACGGTTCATGGCGGCGGGTCACTCCTTGGCAAAGGGGGTGATAGGGCCTGACGGCGGGGGCAGCGTAGCGAAGGGAGGGCGCAACGCAAGGCTTTCGATGCCTTGCCGGGGGTATGGCGGATAAAGAAACGGATTATTGCGGGGCAGCAGGGGGCATGCTGTCCTGCGATGATTGCAAGATGGCCGGACGGTCGCCATAAGAGGCCGCCCCGTTCGCGCTGATGTGGAGTATTAAGTGAGCCAGCAGACCATCATCCCCATCATATTGGCAGGCGGTTCGGGCACGCGCCTATGGCCCTTGTCGCGCAAATCCTATCCCAAGCAATTCGCTTCCCTGCTGGGCGAGGAAACCTTGTTCCGCGCCGCCGTGCGCCGCCTGTCGGGGGAAACCGAGGCGCTGAAATTCACCAGCCCGGTCATCCTGACGGCCGCCGATTTCCGCTTCATCGTGATGGAGCAACTGGGCCTTGACGGCGTGGTTCCCGAAGCGGTGCTGATCGAGCCTGCCGCGCGCAACACCGCGCCCGCCCTGCTGGCGGCGGCGCTGTATCTGGAAAAGACCCATCCCGACGCGATCATGCTGGTGGCCCCGTCCGATCATGTCGTGCCCGACAGCGCGGCCTTCCATGCGGCGGTGGCCCATGGGCTGGAGGCGGTGGCGCAGGGCGATCTCGTCACCTTCGGCATTCAGCCCACCCATGCCGAAACCGGCTATGGCTATCTGGAACTGGCGGCGCAGCCGGGCGCTGGCGGCGCGCCGGTGAAGCTCGCCCGTTTCGTGGAGAAGCCCGACGCCGCGCATGCGGAGGAGATGCTGGCGGCTGGTCATTATCTCTGGAATGCGGGCATCTTCCTCTTTTCCGCGCGGGCGCTGATCGCAGCCTTTGAAGCCCATGCGCCCGCGCTGCTGGAACCCGTGCGGCAGGCGGTCGATCAGGCGGAAACCGATCTCGATTTCCTGCGCCTCGCGCCGGAGCCATGGGGGAAGGTCGAGGATATCTCGATCGACTATGCGATCATGGAGCGGGCCTCCAATCTTTCCGTCGTGCCCTATCGCTCCGCCTGGTCGGACCTGGGCGGCTGGGACGCGGTATGGCGGCATGCCGGGCCGGATGAAAATGGCGTCGCCCTGTCCGGCGCCGCCACGGCCATCGATTGCCGGGACACGCTGCTGCGATCGGACAGCGAGGGGCTGGCGCTGGTCGGGTTGGGGCTGGACAATATCGTCGCGGTGGCGATGAAGGATGCGGTGCTGATCGCCAGCAAGGACCGGTCGCAGGATGTGAAGCTGGTGGTCGACAGCCTGAAGGCGCAGCAGGTGGAGCAGGCGACCAGCTTTCCCAAGGATCACCGCCCTTGGGGCTGGTATGAAAGCCTGCTGGTCGGAACGCGCTTTCAGGTGAAGCGCATCACGGTGCTGCCGGGCGCGTCATTGAGCCTGCAAAGCCATTTCCACCGGTCGGAGCATTGGATCGTCGTCGAAGGCACGGCCAAGGTGACGGTGGACGAGAAGGTGAGCATCCTCGCCGAGAACCAGTCGGTCTATATCCCGCTGGGCGCGGTGCACCGCATCGAAAATCCCGGCAAGATACCGATGGTTTTCATCGAGGTGCAGACCGGCGCCTATGTCGGCGAGGATGATATCGTCCGCTATGAGGACAAATATGCCCGCCATTGAGGCGGATTTCGAGGCCGGCGGAAGCGTTCACCGGTTCGATCCGGACCGGACTGACCCCATGGCGCGGAGATAGAGTTTTGCGGGGCGACGGGGCAGGCTGCCTTCGTCGCCCTTCCTTTTTCAGAACAGCGCGTCGTCGAACAGGTCGTCATCGTCCAGATCGACCGTGCCGCTGGCGGCGGCACTGAAGATCGCGGCCATGCCGGGCAGCAGGAACTGGTCATGGATCTCCCGCTCCTGCGCCATGGTATAGCTGCGGCCGAGCTGTTCCATCAGCAGGCGGGCGGGATGATCCTGCGCGACCTCATCAAGCGGCGTTTCCGGCCCGGCCAGCGCCGCCAGCGTTTCGCCCAGCGTGATGATCATCTGCTGGAGCGCAAGGCTGGAGCCAAGCTCATTGCCGATATCCTGCAACATCGCGACGATCTCGTTCGCTTCGGTGCCCGCGATCGCCATCGCCTTTTCGGTGAGCTGCGCGCCTTCGCCGATCGCCGTCACCGAGCGGGCGAGCGCATCCTCTGACTGGAAGCCCTGCTTCTCACCCTGATCCTGCATCGCGAGCGAGACGGAGCCGAGCTTGCCCGCCGCATCGATGATGCCGCTGGTCGAGCTGTCGAGCTTGTCGGCATAGCTGCGGATTTCATTGGCGATCACGATGACCGGGCGGCCGATCTTTTCCGAATGGCGGCAGCGCAGGCCGATGTTGATCGCCATTTGCTGCACGTCGATACGCAGGTCGCTAACCTTGCGGGCGCGGTCTTCCAGATCCTGCACCGTGTCGATGATGAGGGTGACGACGCTTTCGACCTGCCGGTCGGCGTTGCGCAGTTGCAGGGTCACGGCATCGGCCTGCGCGATGCCCGCTTCCACCCGGCGCAGAAAGACGCGGCTTTCCGAAAGGGAATCCTTGCCCTTGCTGAAGGAGACCAGCTGCGCCGCCTGCGGCCCCATGTCGCGCAGCGAGGTGATGAGACGGCTGGTCTGTTCGCTGAAATCGTCCGCGGTGTCGAATAGCTGGGCGGAGAGCAGGCGCAGCAGATGATGGCGGGTGCCGTCATCCTCCGGTCCTTCGTCCCGGGTGGACAGATGCGTGTCGAGCAGCTGGCAACCATAGAGCACATGTTCCAGCCGCTGGCGGGTGATATCGCCGATCTGGATCGCGCTCAGCACCGCTGCGACATTGCCCTGTATCGCCTGCGCGATGCCGCGCACTTCGGTCGCCAGCGCGCAGAGCCGCACCTGCTGTTCGCGCAGGCCTGCTGCATCGCTGGCCAGCCGGTCGGGCACCTGCGGCACGACCTTCGCGCATTCGCGCAGCAGCCAGCGGTCATTCGTCTCCATCTCGCCAAGGCTGGCGTTGAGTTCGGAGAGCTTCTTGCCCAGCCCGGCGATCTGGTCCTCGCCCGCCTCCAGCTGGCGCTGCATGCGGATCGCGAAATCGACGAAATCCTCTGCGCCCGATGATGCGATCTTGACATTGAGACCGTAGATTTTGAGGACCTCCAGCGCGGTGGCGACTTCGGCCACATGCTGGCTGAGAGCCTGCGAAATGGCGCGCACCGCGGCCAGTTCGGCCGATCGCTGGGCCTGCTGTTCGGGCACGGTCTTGAGGCGATGGGCGACGGTGGATAGCGTATCGACCGCCATGCCCGCGTCGCCGCCGTCAAAGGCCTGCCCCACGCTGTTGAGGCTCTGCACAACGCGGTCGATGGTGAGGATCGTCGTTTCCAATATCTCGCCGGCGTGCATGAAACGGGCATCGAGGCCGGTCACGATGTCGGAGAGCGTCTCCTGCACGGGGGCGGTAATGGCCGAGGGCGGAGCGGCGGAAGTCATGTCCCTCTCGATTGGCTGATGCTGCATCGCTTTTCGTCTCTTTCTTATCTCGTGCTGGCCAGAAGCAATTCCCGGGCGATGGAGCCGAGCGGCACCACCTTGTCGGCCGCGCCCCGCGCGATCGCTTCCTTGGGCATGCCGAACACGACCGAGGTCGCCTCATCCTGCGCGAAGGTGCGCGCGCCGGCTTCCTTCATTTCAAGGAGACCGCGCGCGCCGTCGTCGCCCATGCCGGTCATCAATATGCCGACGGCGTTCGACCCGGCGTTACGGGCGGCGGAACGGAACAGCACGTCGACCGAGGGGCGATGGCGCGACACCAGCGGCCCGTCGCGCACCGAGGTGACATAGCGCGCGCCCTGCCGTTCGAGCAGCAGATGCCGCCCGCCCGGCGCGATCAGCACATGGCCGCGCATCACGGTGTCGCCATCCTGCGCTTCCTTCACGCCGACCTCGCACAGGCCATCGAGGCGGTGGGCAAAGGCGCGGGTGAAATTTTCCGGCATATGCTGGACGACGACGATGCCCGGCGAATTGGCGGGCAACGCCATCAGCACCTCGCGCAGCGCCTCGGTGCCGCCGGTGGACGCGCCGATGCAGACCACCATTTCAGTCGTGCGGCTCATCGCGCGAGCGTTGGGCGGGGGCAGCATCGCGTCGGCGGTCAGCTTCTTTTCCGGCTTGTGGGAGACCGCCGTCGCCGGGCGTCCGCGCACGCGGGCGCGCGCCGCGCCCTTCACCGCGTCGCGAATCTGGAGATTATGTTCGGCCAGATGGTCGGCGACACCGACACGCGGTTTCAGGATCACGTCGACGGCGCCCGCCTCCATCGCCTGCAACAGCGTCTCGGAGCCTTCTTCGGTCAGCGAGGAGCACATGACGACCGGCACCGGGCATTGGTGCATCAGCTTGCGCAGGAAGGTGATGCCGTCCATGCGCGGCATTTCGACATCGAGGGTGATGACGTCGGGAACGGCGTCCTGGATCATCCGCGCGGCGACGAACGGGTCGGATGCCGTGCCGATCACCTCCAGTTCGGGATCTTCCTCCAGGATCGCCTTCATCGTCTGCCGCACGCTGGCGGAGTCATCGATGATGAGCACGCGGCTTTTGGGCAGGGCCATGGCGTCAGCTCCGTTGGAATACGGTGTTGGAAACCTGCTTCAACGGCAGGTTGAAGCCGGAGACGGATTCCGAATGGCCAAGGAAAAGATAGCCATCGGGCGACAGGCAGTCGATCAGACGGGAAACGACCTTCCGCTGGGTCGGCTTGTCGAAATAGATGAGGACATTGCGGCAGAAGATGAGGTGCATCGGCGCGCCGACCGGATATTGATCATCCATCAGATTGAGCCGGGCAAAGCCCACCGCGCTGCGCAGTTCGGGCGCGATGCGCACCTCTCGCCGCCTGGGATCATTGGGGCGCATCACATAGCGGGCGGCAAGATGCGCCGGCACCGGCTCCAGCTGCTCGGCGGGGTAGATGCCCCTGCGCGCGGTCTCCAGCACCTCGGTGTCGAGGTCGGTCGCGAGGATGCCATAGGAAATGCCGCTCTTCCCGGCGAAATCGGCGAGCAGCATCGCCAGCGTATAGGGTTCCGGCCCGGTCGAGCAGGCCGCGCTCCAGCACCGGATCGTGCCGATGCCGGATTGCTGGAATTCGGGTAGCACCTGTTCTTCGAGAAAGTCGAAATGCATCGGCTCGCGAAAGAAGTCGGTCTTGTTGGTGGTGACCGCATTGATGAGATGCGGGCCTTCCGTCTCCATATGGTCGCCGCTGAACAGATAATCGCAATAGGCGTCGAAGCTGCGGGTGCCGGTCGCGCTCATGCGGCGGCGCAGGCGGCCTTCCAGCATGGTCTGCTTGTTTTCCGGCATCTTGATGCCCGAGACGCGATAGATATAGTCCGCCAGCCGCGTGAAATTGCGCCGGCTGATATGATCGGCGGCGTGGGTCGTCTGGGCTGGCTTTCTGGCCTGTGCGGCGAGGGACATGGGGTAGGCTCCGTCAGGGGCTTGGGTTTTGCCGCCGCCCCGCTTCCTGGAAAGAGCGGGGCGGCGACCGAAGGATCAGGCGGCTGATGCCGCGGCCGGTATCGAAGGCGTCGCGTGCAGCAGCGCTGCCTCCTGCGCCGAGAAGATGCGGCTCATGTCGACCAGCACCACGAAGCCGGTCTCGCGCTTGACCACGCCGGAGATATAGTCCGAGGGCCAGCGCACGCCGATGTCCGGCGCGGCTTCCAGCTGGCCGGAATGGAGGCTGCTCACTTCGAGCACCCGGTCCACCACCAGCCCCAGCATCAGCGTACGGTCGGCGAGCGGCACGTCCACCACCAGAATGCGCGTTGCCGGGGTTGGCTCGGCCCTTGGCAGGCCGAGCTTCAGCCGGAAATCGACGGTGGTGACACCCTGATCGCGCATCTCGGTCAGGCCGAGCAGATAATCCGGACCGCCCGGGACATGAAATGTCTCGCGATAGTCCAGGATTTCGCGGACCAGCGACACCGGCACGGCGAAGATTTCCGTGCCGAGGCCGAAGGTCACGACCTGGATGTCGTGCCCGTCACTCACGCGGCCTGCACCCCGAAGTCGTCGTCCTCGCCATCGGGACCGCCGGTGCTGAGGTCGAGCGCAAAGCCCTTGGCGCGGGCCTGCTGGTCGGCGACGCTGTTCGCCTTGGGGCGCGGGGCCGGGGCCTTGCTCGCCTTGGCGACCGGGCGTGCGGGCGCGGCTCTGGACGCGGTGTGGGCGCGGGCCGGGGTGCGGGCGTTGCCGTCGACGCGGAAGAAGGCGATGGAGGCCTGAAGCTCTTCCGCCTGCGCGGCCAGTTCCTCGGAAGTCGAGGAAATCTGTTCCGACGCGCCGGCATTCTGCTGCGTCACATGGTCGAGCTGCTGGATCGCCTGATTGATCTGCGAGGCGCCGATATCCTGTTCGCGGCAGGCCGCGCTGATTTCGGAGACCAGCTCCGCGGTGCGGCGGATGTCGGGCACCAGCTTGGTCAGCATCTCGCCAGCCTCGGTTGCGGCCTTGACGGTATCCGACGACACGGCGCTGATTTCGGCAGCCGCGGTCTGGCTGCGCTCGGCGAGCTTGCGCACTTCCGAGGCGACCACGGCGAAGCCACGGCCATGTTCACCCGCGCGGGCTGCCTCGACGGCGGCGTTGAGGGCGAGAAGGTCGGTCTGGCGGGCGATTTCCTGCACGATGGAAATCTTGTCGGCGATGGTCTGCATCGCGCCGACCGCCTTGTCCACGGCGACGCCGGACATTTCGGCATCCTTCGACGACTGGCGCGCGATCTTCTCGGTCTGCGCGGCATTGTCGGCGTTCTGCTTGATGTTGGCGGCCATCTGCTCCATCGAGGCGGAAGCCTCTTCGGCGGCGGCGGCCTGCTCGGTCGCGCCCTGCGAAACCTGCTCGGAGCTGGCCGAGAGTTCCTGGCTGCCCGAGGAGACATTTTCCGCAGCGGCCGATGCGTCGCCGACGACGCCGCGCAGGCGCTCCACCATGCGGACGAGGGCATGGCCCAGCATGTCCTTGTCGGACAGCGGCTTGTGCTCGACGGTCAGGTCGCCGTTGGAAATCTGCTCGGCGAGATTGGCGCTCTGGCGCAGATTGCCGGTCATGGTGTTGACCATCGTGACCAGATCCTTGATCTCGTCATTGCTCTTGATGGTGATGTCCTGCTCCAGATCGCCGATGGCGACCGCGCTGACGGCGGAGCTGATCTTGGCAAGGCCGCCCGAGACGATGCGCGAAATCCAGATCGCGCCGCCAACGGCGATCAGCAGCGCAAGGGCCGCCGCGGTCAGCAGCATGATGCGGGACTGGGCATAAAGCGCGTCGGTGTCCTCATCCGTCTTGGTCATGGCCTCACGATTCATCTCGACCAGCTTGTCGACCGATTCCTCGGCATCCTTGGCAAGGGTGCGCGACTGGGAAAAAGAGAGGGTCTTGGCTTCCTCATATTTACCGGCATTGGCCAGCTTCACCACCTGGTCATTGACCGGCTTATAGGCATTCCACTGGCTTTGCAGCGTCGTCCAGACCGGCTTGGCCTGTTCCGACGCATTGGCAACGCCTTCGGCGATCAGCTGGTCGAGGCTGCTACTGGATGTGGTCAGCGTCTTCATGAGCGACTGCTGCATGGCCGCGTCGGGTGCCAGGATGAGGGCGCGTTCGGTGCGCAGCATCTTGCTGACATCGACCTGCACCATCAACGATCTTTCCTGCCGTTTGGCCGGGCCGTCGATGATTTCGGTGATGGCGAGGGTCAGTTCGCTCAGGCGCGAAACCGAAACGCCGACGACGATCATCAACATCGCGATGATGACGACGAACGTTCCGGCAAGCTTTAATTTTATGGTAGCTCGCATGCTATTCCCCAAGGGTTCAGTGGTTGGCAGAAGCCGCCCGGCGAACGGGCTGTTCGTCTTCTGCGGCAAAGGATTGGAAGATTGCCTGAAGATCAGGCAGGACGATCACGCCATCGGGCTGGCGCACCAGCTCGCGGACATAATCGCGGCGCCAGCGCAGCCCCACGGCGGGCGGCTCCTCGCTGGAATTTCGGTTGAGGCTCGTCACCTCATGCACCTTGTCGGTGCGGATGCCGAGCTGGACCGTCTCGCCATTAAGCTCGGTCTCTATCACCACGATGCGGCTGTCGACCGTGGCCTCCCCGATCGGCAGCCCGAAGGCGATGCGCAGATCGGCGATGGGAATGATCCGCCCGCGGAAATTGGCGATGCTGCCGACAAGCGGCGGCGCGGACGGCACCTTGGTTTCGGGAAGCAGGTCGACGATCTCGCGGACCATGGTGGCTTCGAGGGCCAGCGTCTCGCCGCCGAGGCTGAACACCAGCACGTCGAGTTCGCCCGCGCTGTCCCACTGGGTCTTGCTGATTGGGTGCATGAGTTTATCCAGCGGCGCGAAGCCGCTCCTCCTGTTGCTGGCCGCGCACGACGAGCTGGACGACATCGAGGATCAGCGCGACGCCGCCATCGCCAAGGATGGTCGCGCCCGCGAAGGTCGACAGGTCCTGATGCAGCGCCGACATCGACTTGATGACTGTCTGGTGGTTGCCGATGATCTGGTCGACGACGAGGCCGACGCGCTCGGCCCCCGTCGATATGACGACGATCTTCTGGTGCGGGTCGGGCCTTGTGCCGGTCGCGAAGATTTCGCGCAGGCGCAGGAAGGGCACCAGCCGGTCGCGCAGCGTGATGACGCTGCGCCCGCGAGAGCGCATATCCTCTTCGAGGCTGAGTTCGAGGCATTCCTCGACCGCCGAGAGCGGGATCACATAGCGTTCCTCGCCGACACGGATGAGCAGCCCGTCGATGATCGCGAGGGTGAGCGGGATGCGCAGCACCACGGTGGAGCCTTCGCCCGCGCTCGATTGCAGGTCGATCGTGCCGCGCAGGCTTTCGATCGTGCGCTTCACCACGTCCATGCCGACGCCCCGGCCGGAAAGATTGGTGACTTTGGCCGCTGTCGAGAAACCGGGGTGGAAGATGAGCTGGAGCAGGTCATGCTCGCTCAGTGCCTCGCCCGGCTGGATGAGGCCCTGCGCTTCGGCCTTGGCCCGCACCCGTTCGCGGTCGATGCCGCGCCCGTCGTCGCGAATGGTGATGAGAACTTCGCCGCCCGCCTGATGGGCCGACAGGTGCACCTTGCCCGCGACTGGCTTGCCCGCCGCGATGCGTTCTTCCGGGGTTTCGAGGCCATGGTCGCACGCATTGCGGATCATGTGGACGATGGGGTCGGCGAGCCGCTCGATCACCGTCTTGTCGACCTCGGTGGCCTCGCCCTCGGTGGTGAGGTCGATGGTCTTGCCGGTTTCTCGCGCAAGGTCGTGGACAAGGCGGCGGAAGCGGCCGAAAAGCGTGGCGACCGGCACCATGCGCAGCACCATCATGGTGTCGCGCAATTCGCCCGCCAGCCGTTCGATTTCCTCGGAGATAGAGCGCAGCGTCAGTTCGTTGACATGGCCCTGACCGCTGGAAAGCTGCGAGAGGCGGCTCTGCACGATCACCAGCTCGCCCACGCGGTCCATCAGTTCGTCGAGCCGCTCGGCGGGCACGCGCACGCTTTCGCCCGACTTGCTGTCGGCCTTGGTCGGGGCGGCCTTGCCCGCCGTTACAGGCGAAGCGGTCGGTTGCGGTGCGACGATTTCCGTGGGTGCCGGGTCAGAGGCAGAAGGAGCGGGGGCCGCGTCCTCCGGCGCTTCTTCGATGGCGAGAGGCTCGATCGATATCTCCATATCGTCCATCACGAAGATGAACACATCGTCGATATCGTCCCGGCTGATGTCACCGCGCAGGGTGATGTCCCAGCCGATATGGCACTGGGTCGGCACCAGATCGGGCAGCGCGGGAATGCCGTCGGTCAGCGCCACGATCTCGCAGTCGCCAAGGTCGCGCAGTTCGTCGATCAGCATCAGCGGATTGGTGCCGTTCGCCATCGCATTGGGCGGCAGGCGGAAGCGGACATGCCAGCCCCCGGAAACCGGGGCGGCGCTGCTTTCGACAGGAGAGGGCGCCGCACCGGCAGCGGCGGGCGCGGTGCCTGCCTCTTCCTCACCGATCGCGGCGTGCAGATCCGCGAGGATCGCCTCGCCCTGCGCCTCCAGCCCCGCGCCGTCGCCATCGACGAGCGCGCGCATATGGTCCTTGGCGGAAAGGATCGCGGCGACCAGACCCTGGGTGGCCGGCGCCAGCCCCTTGCGCACGCGATCGAACGCGGTCTCGCAATGATGGGTGAAGCTCGCCAGCGCATCGAAGCCGAACATCGCGCCGGAGCCTTTCAGCGTATGCAGCCCGCGGAACACCGCGTCGATCTGCGCCCGATCCTCAAGGCAGTGGCTCAGATCGAGCAGGCCCTGTTCGATCTGTTCGAGCAGGTCCCGCGCTTCTACCCGGAATGCGGCAATGGGGTCCTGATCGCTCACCGGCCGAGCACTTTCTTCGCGATCTTGATGAGCTGATCGGGCACGAAGGGCTTCACCAGCCAGCCGGTCGCCCCGGCGGCCTTGGCCTGCTGCTTCATCGCATCGTCGGATTCGGTGGTCAGGAAGATGATCGGCGTGCCCGCCTGCACCGGCAGCTTGCGGATTTCACGGATCATCGTCAGCCCGTCCATATTGGGCATGTTGAGATCGGTGATGATCATGTCGAACTTCTCGGCGCTCGACTTGGCCAGACCTTCAACACCGTCGCTGGCTTCCGTGACGGTATAGCCCGCGCCGGTCAGCGCGATGCGGGTCGCCATGCGCAGGCTCGGGGAATCGTCGACGGTAAGGATGGAAGCGGTCATTGCGGAAGTTCTCCATGAAACCAGAATTCGATGAAATCGGCGTCGGGACGGGCAAGCATGCCCGCACGCCGCAGCTGCTGGGTCACGGCCTCATTGGCCGGGCCGGTCAGGCGGAATATCTTGCCCTGCTGTGCGGCATGGGTGCGGGCGGCCTCCACCAGCTGAAGAAAGCTGAGGTCGATTTCAGAAATCGCCGACCCGTCCAGTTCGACGAGAGGATGGTCGCGCAGGCCATCATTTATTTGCGCGTGCAAAGCTTCGATGCCGCGCAAGGTTGCGCCGGCATCTGCCACAATAGTCATTCCCATTATCGAGCCTACCGCCTGATAGAAATTGTTCTGATGAGCCTCCCTCTACGGCAAGGGGATTGCGATGTGGTTAATGCGGGAGACACTTTGTTGATTCTGTTCGCGATCCTCGATCCTGGGCTTCCTCTTCCGTCCCGCCGCTTCGTGGCGCGGGGGAAGCGCAGCCCTGAAGGCTGGCCTTATGCCGGGGGCTGGCCTATCCTCGCGGCGCCTTCTGCTTAGGGAAAATGCCTGTGCGTAAATTGCTTGCCCTCGCCCTTGCCTCCACGATCGCTTCCACCATCGCCGCCGCTTCGGCCGTCGCGCTGGCCCGGCAGGCGGCGGCGCCCCCCGTTGCATTGCCGGGGGAAGGGGCAGAGGATGGGAAGCTGAAACAGCTGTTCCACGACAGCGACGAGGGCAGCCTGCGGCGCAATCCGATCAACGGCCTTTACCGGGGCGACCTGCGGTTCGCCGATCATCTCGGCAATTATCTGACCCCTGCTTATTATGAGGCGGAAAAGAAAGCGGGGGAGGAGGACCTTGCCCGGCTGAACGCGATCGACCGCGACAAGCTTACGCCGGTCGACCGGATCGCCTATGATGTTTTCCGCAACCAGACCACCATCGCGCTGCATGGCTATCAGCCGGACCTGCTGAAAATGCAGATGCTGCGCCCGCTCGATCATTTCACGGGGTTCCAGACCTTCTATCCCGATGTGGCGTCCGGGCAGGGCGTGGCGCCTTTCGCTACGCTGGCCGATTATGAGAACAACCTGACGCGCAACCGCGAATATGCGCAATTGCTGGATCGCGCGATCGGTCTTTTCCGGCAGGGGATGAAGGACCATATCGTCCAGCCCAGGCTCGTCGTGCGCAACATGATCGAGCAGTTCGACAATCTGATCAACCAGGGTGTCGAGGGATCGGTCTTTTATGGCCCGGTCAAGACCTTTCCCGAGGGCATCTCGGTCGCCGATCAGCAGCGGTTGCGCGCGGCCTATGCGGCGCAGATTCGCGATGTGCTGATCCCGGCGCACAAGCATGTGCGGGATTTCCTCGCCACCGACTATCTGCCCGCCGCCCGCGAGAGCGTCGGCCTTTCGGCCATGCCGGGCGGGGACAGGCTCTATGCCTGGCTGATCGAGTCCAATACGACGCTGCCGCTGAAGGCGGAGGAGGTGCATCAACTGGGCCTTCAGGAGGTGGCGCGCATCCACAAGGCGATGGAGGTCCAGAAGGAGAAGGTCGGCTTCAAGGGCACGCTTGCCGAATTCTTCACCTTCCTGCGCACCGATGCGCAGTTCCAGCCGACCTCGGCGGAGCAGCTTCGCCTCGGCTATGAGGCGATCGGGCGGCGGGTCGATGCGCGGGTGCGGGAGCAATTCTCGCTCATCCCACGCACGCCGCTCGAAATCCGTCCGGTGCCGCCTTATCGGGAAAAGACCGACGCGGGCGGGTCCTATAATCAGGGCACGCCGGACGGATCGCGGCCGGGGGTCTTTTATTATAACAGCTATGACCTGCCCTCCCGCTATATGTGGGAGATGGAGACGCTCTACCTGCATGAAGCGGTGCCGGGCCATCATTTCCAGATCAGCCTTGCGCAGGAAAACGACACGCTGCCCGCCTTCATGCGCTTTGGCGGCAATACCGCCTATGTCGAGGGCTGGGCCTTATATGCCGAGACGCTCTGGCAGGAACTGGGGATGGAGACGGACGAATATCAGCGCATGGGCGGGTTGAATGACGACATGCTGCGCGCGATGCGGCTGGTGGTCGATACCGGCATTCATGCCAAGGGCTGGACCCGCGATCAGGCGATCGGATATATGCTCGACAATGCGCCGATGTCGAAAACCGACGCCACCGCCGAGGTGGAGCGTTATATCGCTATGCCGGGACAGGCGCTGGCCTATAAGATCGGCCAGCTGACCATATCGCGGCTGAAGGCGAGGGCGCAGGCGGCATTGGGGAAGACCTTCGACCCCCGCGCTTTCCATGCGCAGGTGCTCGATACCGGCGCGCTGCCCATGCCGGTGCTCGAAGCGAAGATCGACGGATGGATAAAGGCTGGCGGCAAATAGGAAAGGACGGCCGGTTGGGGCAGGGGTCTGCGCTGCCCCGGCCGGCGCCTCAATGCCGCAATGCGCGCGCATGGGGAGGCGGGGCAATGGTCGCGCAAGCCGGAATATCATGCGAGGTTCAGCGCGGCGATCTGCGCGGTGGCGTTTCTGCGCGGTATCGTTGATACCGTCGCGAAACAGGCGCCGGGTTCGACAATATGTCTGAACCCGGCCTTCGCCGGAGGGCGATTCATGATAAATCAGGTGGTTAAATGGTCGGGGAGAGAGGATTCGAACCTCCGGCCCCTGCCTCCCGAAGACAGTGCTCTACCAGGCTGAGCTACTCCCCGACCGCTGGTGGGAAGTTAATCCCCTGCGAGGCAGGTGGGTCCAATAGAAGGTTGGATTCGATTGTGCAAGGGCAAAATTGGAGGATTTCGCTTTCTTGAAATGAAGGCGAATTTATGCCTTGTTCATCCGCGGGCCGAGGAAATCGATCAGTCGGCGATAGCTCTTTTCCGGGATGAAAATCTGGGTGAAGATCATCAGCGCGAGTTTGGGCGGATAGCATCCGCGCACCAGTGCATTGAGATAGAGCCATAGCGCCCGGCCCGCTTTTCCTTCACGGCGGTAGGAGCGGGCGATGCTCCATCCGCGATCGCCATGATAGGCCTTGTAGGAAATCATGGGCCGCATGCTGTTCAGCCATTCCGACCGCCTTTGGGCAACGGCCTTGCTCGATACCCGTTCGGGATCGAAACCATCGGCCCAGATTGCAGCGGGTTCCGGCAGCATCCGGAACCTGGCGCCTCCCTTGTAAAGGCGGATGGCGAAATCCTTGTCCTGTCCATAGGGCAGGCCGACCTGATATTGCGTGGCGAGCGCCAGCTCCTTGGGCAGCACCAGCGTCGAGGTTTGGATGAAGCCTCTGTCACGCAGGAGGTAATCGGCGATAGGCTCTTCTTCCCGTGGCGCGCGCGGGGGCTTTATGAAACGCTTGTCATTGCCTCTGTCGACAATGACGGGGCTGAATATCGCGATATTGGCGGGGGCGGAATCGAGGGCAGCGACCGCCTTTTCCAGATGGTGAGGCAAGAACTCGTCGTCGGAATCCAGCAGCGCCACATAGTGGCCGCGTGCCGCCGCCATGCCCCGGTTGCGCGCAACATTCGCACCGGCGTTGGTCTGGCGCAGGATGCTTACATCGCATCCCTGGCAGTCTATATCCGTGATCTGTAGCGGTTCGGTCGATCCGTCATCGACGATGATGACCTCGAAAGACCGGAATGTCTGGTTCGCAATCGACCGCATGGCCCGGTCGATGGTGTTTTTCCGGTTATAATAAGGGATAATGATACTGACGAGAGGGATGCTCAAATCCTGATCTCCATCCGGGTCACGGTTTCCCGCACCTGAAACATCAGGCGCGGGGGAATGAAGAGGCAAAGGCCGGGCTTCCCGGACGGGGAAGGCGAAGGCCGTTGCGGGCGGTGTTCCTGTTCTCCGGATCGCGCAGGCTGGCGACGATCAGGAACATGATCCAGAGCAACCCGTCATCGCTGAGAACGGATTGTTCGCTCATGTTGGTGATGAGGAAAAAGATCATGAAGGCGGCATCGAACATGCAGAGCTTGTCGGCATATTTCGCCAGCAGCGTGAATTTCCGGAAGAGCAGTTTCAGATAGCCATAGATCAGCAGCACGCCGCCGGGCACGCCCAGCGCAACGATCGTCTGGAGCAGGCCGTTATGGGCGTGGCCGGGCACGAAATAGCGGGGATCGAAAGTCTGCATCGCCCCTTCGGGTGATGTCCAGAAGCCTTCATACCCATATCCCAGAATCCAGTGCGTGCCGCTGCTGAGTTCGTTGATCAACTGTTCCCAGATGAAGGTGCGGTTCGTGAGGGTCGTATCCTTGCCCAGGCTTCCCAGCACCGATTCGATTATCAGATCCACCAGCTCGAAATAGAAGAGGAGCCACACGACCGCCCCCAGCAGGAGCATGAGGGCAATGGCGACCCCGGGCTTCCAGTGGTAGATTTTCAGCATTGGGAAAAGCGCTATCATCGCGACCATGTTGATGAGCGCGGAGGCAGAGAGCGTGGCGGCGATCCCGATGGCGGAACAGCCTGCGACCAGCAACCCAAAGCGTGGAAACTGCCGGGCATAAAAAAGGGAAAGCCCCACCAGAATGCCGATGACATAGGTGCGCCCCGCCACATTCTTATGCAGGAACAGGCCGCGAATGGAAGGGTAGAGCTTGTCCTGATGCTGGCCGATGGACGGCGCGACAACATAAGCCGCCATCCCCATGAAGAATACGATGATGAGGGCAAGCCCGACGATCTGGAGCACCTCCCGCCGGTCGAAGCGGGCTGAAATCGAAACCGCGAACAAGGTCGCGGCCACCAGAATCAGGCTGCGTATCAGCGTATCCATCGGGGATAGCGACCAGATGCTCGAAAGCACGCAGCCGAGGGTGAGGACGAGAAAGACACCGAGCGAGTTCAGCGTCTTGAGGAAATGGGACGGCGAGAGCAGCGCCACATAGGCGACATAGAGATAGCCGGGAAAAGGCAGGATGCGGGCGAGCCAGGATGCCTGCCCGCTTTGCAGCCGGTCCACCAGCCCGACGGGATCGACGACCAGATGGTTGAGGCCGCCGCTGCACAGCGCGATCGCAAAGGCGACGTAGATCATTTCGCCGGTAAAGCGAAGCACGCCTCCCTGCCTGTATCGCGCCATTTTCACGACATGAGTCCTTTTTTGAATTTAATGGCCTTCAGGACAAGCTGTCGCATGTCCCCGGCATCGGTCAGCAGCACGCCCGCGGCATAGGCCAGCCCGGCGATGCAGAACAGGGCGATTGTCCTCGCAAGGTTCATCCCCGGCACCAGATGCTGCCCCGCCATGATCGCGCCCACCATCAGCGCGGTCGCCACCGCCGGGCGCAGCACATGGGCGGGCGGCACCGGCAGCGGGAAGGAGCGGCGGCTGATGATGATCGAGGCGATCAGCGAGATGGTCTGCGACAGCACCGCCGCGAAGGCTGCGCCCTTTAGGCCCATGGCCGGGATCAAGAGGAAATTGAGGATCAGCGTGGCGGCGGCGGCGATAGCCGCGACACGGGCCTGCCCGCCGGTATTCTCGCCGAGCTGATTGCCCTGGATGAAATAGAAGGTGTTGAGGCTGAGCAGCAGGGTGGAGAGCGCCACCAGCGGGAAGAGCTGCTCGGCCGTGTCGCGGAACAACGGGCCGAGCATGATCTGCGCGATTTCCGCGCGCATCACGGCGAGGCCCGCGGCGGCGGGCAGGGCGATGACCATCAGGAAACCGAAATTCTTCGCCATCTGGTCGATGGCCGCCTGCTGGCCATGCTGCTTCAGCGCGCGGATCGCCAGCGGATAGCAGGCCAGCGTGACGCTCTGCATCAGGGTGAAGATGCTCTGGCGGCCCAGCTCGACGGTGGGGCCGTAAAGTCCTGCGGCCTCCGCGCCCAGCAGATAGGCGACGATGAACCTGTCCGCCATCACGCCGATATTGTTGAGCATCAACGCCGCGCCCAGGGGCAGGCCATAGCGGACGAGGCGGCGCGTCAATTCGGGATCGCGGCTGAAATCCGGCCGTCCGAACATCGCGCCCATGAACGGGATCGGCGCGAGGAAATAGCCCAGCGCCACGCACAGCACCAGCACGAAGCCGCTGCCCGTCAGGTAGATGCCGGCCGACCCGATGAGGATCGCCAGCAGCGCGCGCACCGCGAAGGACAGGGAGTAGCGGACGGGCTGGAGCGCGGCGCGTTGCAGTTCCTGCGTGAAATCGAACCAGGATTGGGCGAGGGTCATCACGCCGCAGGTGATCGCGACGATCCACGGCAGGCCGAACACCGGCAGGATGAAGCAGAGCAGGCCCATCAGGATCGTGCACACCAGCCCCTGCAACAGATAGAGGCGGGTGATCGTGCCGATGACCTTCGGGGCATCCTCGCCCACGGCATAGCGCAGGACGCTCATCCGCAGCCACTGGAACAGGCCCGCGCTGCCCAGTTGCGCGGCGGCGACGGACAGGACGAGGGCGGCATATTCGCTGGGCGGCGCAAGGCGCGTGAAAATCGCGGTCGCGACAAGATTGAGCAACGCAGGACCGATCCGGCCGAACAGGTAGATCAGCGTATGCTTGTAAAGGGGAGCTGACATATGCGGATCAGCTCTTCCGCTCTTGTCGCTGCGCCATCGCCCAGCGGATCATGTCCCGGCGCGGCCAGACGAGCGAGGTGGAGCGCGGTTCATAATCTCCGCTGGCATGCAGCGCCCGGCGCGTGGGAGAGGTCTTGAGCGCAAGTTCCCTGTCCTTGGCGGACGCCTTGCGGTGGACGATGAAGGCCCCGGCGGAGAGCGGGATGGAGGTGAGATGGCCAAGGCGCGGGCTGACCTGCTGCAATTGCGGGTCCATGAACCAGCTCCGGCACACAAAGCCGTAGACATCGGGGTGCCCGGCCAGCAATTCCCCGGCCTCGCGATAATAATCGATCATGCCCTCGCGGTTGAAACCTTCGAGATGGCGGGGGTCGAGGTAGAGGCGGAAGCAGGGGATTTTCCCCGCCGTGCGCGCCACCCAGAACGGATTGCGGCGGGCGACGGCAAGCAGGATCGTGCCGCCCATGCGGCTGCGAATGTCGAGAATGCTTGCCCCGGCCGGAACGCCCAGCCCCAGAACAAGGCGCAGATCCTTGATGAACAGCTGATCGTCCAGATCATAAGGATCGGGCATGGCCTCCAGCGTATCGGCCAGCCGCGAGAGCGCGAGGGGGTAGCGGGCGAGCAGCGCCGGGGTGAGCGCCCGGTCGCGCAGCACCTCGTCGATCAGGAGCGCCTTTTCCGCCAGATAGAGCGCGGCGAACTGCTTGCGCCGGGCTGGGGTAAGGGGATCGGTGATCTCTCGCCAGAGACGGGTGAAGGCGGGACCCAATTCGCGCATCAGGGCGGGGGTGCGCCAATGCTGCAATGCGGCGTCGAGCCGCGCAATCTCGCCCGTCATGGCGACGGGAAGGGCATCGCGATTCGTCGCGACAATCTGGTGGAACCGAGGCGCCTGCGCTGCGGCCATGCCGTCTTTCCCTGTTGGAAAAGGATGGTTTTGACCTATATTCCCGGAAGTTGGAGAGGATATGTCTATTTGCATGAACCGTGCTGTCGCCTGTCGTTCCGGGGCTTAACCCGAATGCGGAAGAACAGTAACATCCTTTCTTGTCGTCCTGCCATATTATTTTGCGATGCACTGTTGGTGGAACGGGACGACCGGGAGGCCGGGCCGTCCGCGCGGGCTTCATCACAGGTTAAATGGCGCGGGCGCAGATAGGCCGCGCCCGATATCCTTCCCTTTCCCCGCTTTCGAGGAGTTTGCGACCATGATCGACATCAGCATGAAGCGGCGGACAATGTTGGCGGCGGGGCTGGGAGCGGGGCTTGCCCCTTTGGCGGCCGGCGCCTCGGGGGCGCAGGTCGCGCGCCTCCGCACCGCCGGCAACCGGCTGTTGCTGGGCGATGAGCCTGTCCGGCTGCGCGGCGTGGTGATCGCCGATTTGTTGAAGCCGGGGCGTCCTGCCCTCTTCCCCTATCGGGACATTGCCGGGACATGGGGCGCCAATGCGGTCCGGATCAGCATCCATCCCGGCTATTGGGGCGCGCAGACCGATTGGGCGAGGGCTCGGCTGATCGACAATGTGCGTGCGGCGCGGGCGGCGGGGTTGTTCGTCGTCCTTTGCTGGCATGCGCTCGGCTTTCCCGATGATTTCGTTTTCCGCCCGCCCGCGACATGGGGCACCCGCGCCGACGCCTTCGATACCAGCGTCGCGAAATGTCGTGCCTTCTGGTCCGAAATGGCGGAGCTTTACGGGAGTGACGGCGGCATTCTCTTCGAGCTGTTCAACGAGCCGATCCGCGACCCTCGCAATCCCGATGTGGAATATCGTCAATGGCCGCACTTGCGGGCGGTATGGACGGATATCATCCGCGCGGCCATCCGTCCGAAGGCGGATAATGTCGTCATCTGCTCGGGCAATCGCTATACCTATGATCTGCGCGGCATCGCGGATGCGCCGGTGGAGCTGGATAATATCGCTTATGCCTGGCACGTCTATCCGCGCGAGGGGAAGCAGAGCCTGCCCGACTGGCTCATCCGCCTCGACAATGTGCAGAAGCAGTTTCCGGTGATCGTGACCGAATGGGGGTTTTCACAGGTCGGCGATCCCAAATTCATTGCGACGCCGCAATCCTTCGCCGATCCCCTGCTGCACTTGCTCGACCAGAATGAGATGAGTTGGCTCGCCTATAGCTTCAGCCCGCGCGCCCAGCCGAGTCTGGTCGAAAAGGATTGGAAAACGCCGACGGCCTATGGCCGATATGTGATCGACCGGTTGGCGCAGGAAAAAGCGGGCTGATCGGGTTTGGGGAGCGCTGCGCCGGGGCGCTTCATCGGGCAGGAGCTTGCGATAGCCTGCCGCGCATTCGAAGGGCGCAAGACAGGCTTTCGCAGATGCGCTATCCCTTGACGGGGTGGCGCCGGGTGTGGACCAGCAGGCGATAGAAGGAATGGGGATTGGTGGTCAGATAGCGCCATGCGAGGCGCCGGGGGTCCTTGATCGTGCGAAAAAGCCATTCCAGACCAAAGCGCTGCATCCATTCGGGTGCGCGCGGCGCGTCCCCGCAGAGAAAGGCATATAGCCCGCCGCAGGTCTTCAGCCATGCGACGCCTCGAAGCCGGTCGCGGTTGCGGACGCTCCATTCCTCCTGCAAGGGCTTGCCCAGCCCTACCCAGAGAACATCGGCGCCGCTTTCCCGGATTTCCTTGCAGATGTCTTCCTCTTCCTCGCGCCGGAAATAGCCGTTGCGCCGCCCGGCGATCTTCAGCGCCGGATAGAGCTTCCGGATCGCATTGGTCGCGGCCTCATTCTGTTTTTCCGATCCACCGAAAATGAAGAAGGAAAGCCCGTTCTCGATGGCGGCCTCGGCCGCGTCGTGGAAGAAATCGGTGGTGGCGATCCGCTCCGGCAACGGGGCGTCGGTCAGCTTGCTGGCGAGCACGATCGACTGGCCGTCGCCGTGAATCCAGGACGCCGCCAGCATGGTATCGCGAAATTCCGGGCTTTTGCCCGCAAGGGAAACCCCCTGTCCATTGGAGGAGAAGACGAGCTTGGGCAGGACGCCTTCACCGGCCTGATGGGCGTGCAGGCAATCGCGCGCCATCATCTGCGCCAATTCGGTTCGGGTCACCGAGACCGTCGGCAAGCCGCCCACGATAACGCGGGGAGGCTGCTTTCCGTCCTGCGCGAAGGATATGGGGCTGTTCACGGGGTTGATCCGATTCCTGTTTGTGGGAGAGGCGAGTACAGAGTTGAGAATGCAGGAAAGTCTGTTGCGCTGCAAGATGCACCGGGACGGGTAGGGTGGTTATGATCCCTTTCCTACTGAAAAAAATCGCTAAATTTGCACGGTTGGTCGATGAAAGAGGATAGCGGGCGCAGCGAAGAGCCATTGGCTCCGCTCTGCTCAATCAGAAAAAATAACCTATTTGGATATATATCCTTTCCTACAGCATGTTGTTTTGAATAATTCCTGTCATCGGCGCTGTTGCCGGATTCGGGAGAAAATCATGACCAGTTCTTTCAATGGCTTTGTCGATGCCCCTTCCTCGCCTTCCTGCGCGCCCTATGCGCTGGTGCCGCATGACAGCGATGAGCTGACCCTGACGCCCAAGGGCATTTATGTCGGCAGTGGCGGTGATGTGACATTGCGCGGTGTCGATGGCGTGGCGGACGTCACCTATAAAAATCTGCCCGACGCCAGCTATATCGCGGTGCGCGCTCAATATGTGCGGGCGACCGGCACCACCGCCACCAACCTGATTGCGGAGGCATGAGCATGACGCGCGCATCAGGCAGTATCGGCTTTTCGAGCCGGGCGGCGACGCGCTGGGCCGGGGGGCAGGGCCTCCCCGGCCTGGCCGCGCCGCTCGCCCGTCCGCGCAGGATCATGCTGCGCGGGGACAGCACCGGGATCGGTTATCTGACGGCCTATCCCAGCGGCAACGCGGCGGCGCAGCGGTGCGGCCCATCGCGCCGGATGAGGGATGGCCTCATCGCGGCGGGATGTTATGCGCAGGATGAGTTCCTCGTCGGCAGCGGCGGCTATGCAACGGCGGCGGGCCTCCTTGCCTTTGACCCGCGCGTTAGCATGACCGGCACCGGCTGGGCCTATTGGGCCGTCACCACCGCGGTTTTCGGTGCTATCCGCAACAATACGGATACGACCAGCCTCTGGACGTTCACGCCGGACACCCAATGCGACACGGCGGTCCTCTATTATGCGAAGGACAATAGCCGCAGCACCGGTGAAATGTCTTTCGGCGGGGCGACCAAGGCGTTCAACCAATATAGCGCGACAGCCGGATGGGGCAGCATCACCATCGGTCCGGCCGATGGCGTCGTGCTGGGAGCGAACAAGGTGGATATTCGCCGCACGGCGGCGAGCGGCAATGTCACCGCCGATGCGATCTGGTGCTATAACAGCAAGCTGCCAGCCTATCAGATATTGAACGGGTCGGCTTCGGGCATGAAGGCGCAGAACCTTGCCAACAGCAGCACGCTTTCCTCTTCGCTCTATTTCCCGGAACAGCTGCTATCGGCGGGGGATGAATGCTGGTGGCAGATCGGCATTAATGACTGGAAGAGCGCCGGTCCTACCGATCTGACGACCTTCCAGGCCTATGTGCAGGCATGGGTCGATCGGTGCCAGATGTTCGGCATCATCCCGCGTATCATCCTGCCGATCCGGTCGGCGCTGACCGATACGACGGCGGAACTGATGGCCGCCTATGACGGCGCGCAGGCCAGCGTCGCCAGTGCGGAGGATGTGGCGATCTACAGTTTCGGCGACCGCTGGGGCAGCTATGCCGAGGCCAGCGCCAGAGGGCTGATGGCGGGGAGCGGCGACGCTTTTCATGCCAACTGGTTCGGTGCGCAGGATCAGGGGCAATTCTATACCTCCCTTGCCCTTGCCGCCTGAGTTATGTTGCGCCGCAATATATTCTGATGCAAGAGGCGGATTGCCTCGCGAATCATGCACGGGCCGCAACGGGGGCGGGACGGAGGACCGGTCCGCCCCCCTTCGGGATAGCAGCGGGAGAGATATCTGCCCCTGGAAGCAATTCTTTTTGGGACAGGATGAAAGTAAAAACGGGTTTTCAGATGTTCGCAGATCGCGTACCCCGATAGCGACTGACCAGAGCCTGATCCTACAGGAAAAGGGGGCTTTCGAGGCGGGAGGATCGGGATATGGCTCGTTCGTCCAGGCCCGTCCCGCTTCGTCTGCCAGTTGAAGGAATATCGGGTGGCGCTGCATGGCATATCGGTCTGCAAATGGAGGATGTCTGGGCAGTTTGAGGGAATGGAATGAACTCTGATACCGTTATAGTAGGGGGGATCAGAAGTTCCAGAGCGACCCGGCAGGAGCTGGCGCAGCAAATGGTGCAGGACACCATGGCCGCGCGCGGGGGGACTTTGCCGTTTCCGAAGCTGGTGGTGGCGTCCAACGGGCAGGTCATCGCCAGATATCACCAGAATAGCGAGTTCCGCTCGATGATCGCGCAGGCGGATATCGTGGATGTGGACGGCATGCCCTCGGTGCTGGCGACGCGCCTGTTTTGCCGTGAACCGCTGAAGGAGCGGGTGGCGACCACCGATTTCATCCTCGATGCGTGCGAGACGGCGGCGGCGGCCGGTATCCGTTTCTATTTTCTGGGCGCGCGGCCCGGTGTCGCGCGCAAGGCGGCCGATCTTCTGGAAGAGCGCTTTCCCGGCTTGCAGATCGTGGGCGTAAGGGACGGATATTTCCGCCCGGATGAGGAAGACGCGCTGTGCGCGGATATTCGTGCCTCCGGCGCGGATATTCTCTGGCTCGGGCTGGGCAGCCCGCTTCAGGAGCGATTCGCCGTTCGCAACCGAAGCAAATTGGGGGGCGTCGCCTGGGTGCGCACCTGTGGCGGACTGTTCGATTTCTATTCCGGCCGGATACCGCGCGCGCCCCTGTGGTTGCAGAAAATCGGCATGGAATGGCTCTATCGCGTATGGCAGGAGCCTTTCCGGCTGGGCAAGCGCTATATCCTGACCAACCCGGTGGCGCTCTATCATCTGGTGACCAAAACCCGCGGCTGAACCCGTTACGAGGGGATTTTCCTGCGCCGCTTTATCTTGTGCAGATGCGTATTTTTGCCGCCCCCTTCGTCGGATCAGGAAGGGACGGAGGGAAAAAGAGGCAGGTTTTGAGCCTGTCTCAGCAGGAATGAGACGAGTTGAAAGGCTGTTGGTAAACAGTTTCTTGCGTATATCTTACTGAACATATTATCTTATTTCTGCAAATGGCGGTGCGTTCCTTGCCGCTGTAGAGAGATGAGGTACGCCCCTGCATGCACATGCGCCCCTATATAAAGCATAGTGGCGTCATTGTTGCTGTTGCAGCAATTCTCGTGCTGTTCGCGGATATGACGGGCTTTCTGGCGGTGTTGCGTAGTGGCGGGGCGGCGCGGGCGACGCTGATGGTTCCGCCGCGTTCGGACGACGGCCGCCCGGTTCCGGGCGAGCGCTATTCCTGGCAGCCCGTCGCCATCGGCGGGGGCGGCAGCGTCACCGGATTTTCGAGCGATGTAGAGGGGCGCACGCGGGTCGTGCGCACCGATGTCTATGGCGCCTATATCTGGAGAGACCAGCCGGGCCGTTGGGAGCAACTGGTGACCGCCCGATCGATGCCGGCGGAGGATCGCTGGCCGGGCAGCATGGCCGAGGGCGTGGCGGAGATCGTCGTCGCGCCGCATCGGCCCGACCGGCTTTATATGGCGCTGCGGGGGAAGGTCTATCGTTCCGACGATCGGGGCCGCAACTGGACCCGCCCGGCGCAGGGGCCGGATTTCCACTTTTCCCCCAACGGGTCCCATCGCTTCCGGGGCGCTTCTCTTGCCATAAGCCCGGACAATCCCGACCTGCTGTTTCTCGGCACGCAGCGGCAGGGCCTGTGGCGCTCGACCGACGGCGCGCGGAGCTGGCAGGCGGTAAGCGCCGTTCCCTCGTCCGTGGCGAGGCAGGGCGAAGCGCCCGCGCCGATGCTCCTGTGGTTTGCCGCCTCCGCGCCGGGGCGTCGGGCGGGTAATGCGCCGCTGCTGATTTTCTCCCCCGGGCATGGATTGTACCGGTCGGCGGATGGCGGGCGGAGTTTCGACCCGGTTGGCGCCGGACAGGGGGCCGCGCCCCTCGATCTGGCGCGCGGGGCGTTCGCGCCCGATGGCGATTTCTTCGCCGTGTCGAGCAGCGAGCGTTCCGTCTATCGGCTGCATCAGGGGAAATGGCGCAATCTGGTGGCGGAACGGCGGATCGCCGCCCATGGGTTCGTCGGCATCGCGATCGATCCGCGCTCCGGCCGGATCATCGTGGTGGATGATGGCGGCGATGCCTTCGCCTCGCAGGATCAAGGCGAAAGCTGGTCCGCGCTTCGTCATCGCGCGCGTGTGGGGGAGGGCGAGCCGCCCTGGCTGCGGGTAACGAATATCTCCTATTTCGCGACCGGTAGCCTGTTCTACGATCCTGTCCTGCCCGACCGCTTATGGGCGATGACCGGGGCCGGCCCCTTTTATGCCGATTGCGCCGAGGGATGCCGGGAACTGGTCTGGACCAGCGCGGTGCGGGGCATAGAGGAACTGGTCGCGAGCGACGTCATTCAGGCGCCGGGGCGGGCGCCGCTCTTCGCCGCGCTCGATTTCGGGATACATCTGAAAGAGAATCTCGACGCCTTTTCGACGGGCTATGGCCCGGCGGAAAGGGTGCTCATTGCCGCGCAGCAAATTGCCTGGACGCCGGCCGATCCCGATTTCATCGTCACCAATGCCTCCGACACGCGGACATTCTGCTGCTCTCAGGACGGCAATGCGGTGATGGCGGGCTACAGCACCGACGGCGGACGGAACTGGCATAAATTCCCGACCCTGCCGCAACCGCCGGGAACGCAGCCCGGCGACCCGTGGCGCATGGCCTTCGGCACCATCGCCGTCGCCGCGAACGCGCCCGACAATATCGTCTGGGCGCCCGGCTATGACCGCGCGCCCTTCTATACGCTGGATCGCGGGCTGAGCTGGCATCGCGTGGTCTTTCCGGGTGAGGTGCTGCCCAATAGCGGTTCCTATCCCAGCATCTGGGTGCAGCGAAAAACCCTTGCCGCCGACCGCGTGCTACCCGGCACCTTTTATTTCTACCATGGCGGCAATGCGGCCAATCCGGGTCTGACGGGCCTGTGGCGCACGCGCGACGGCGGCAGGACCTGGGAACAGACCCATAAGGGCAGGCTGTCCTCACGCGACGGCTTCGGCGCGAAGCTGAGGACGGTGCCGGGGCAGGCCGGGCATTTGTTCTTCACCTCGGCGCAGCCGGGGCAGGAGGAGAATTTGCTGCGTTCCACCGATGGCGGAAAGCATTGGGCGCGGGTGGAGCGCGTCGGGCAGGCCGATGATATCGCCTTCGGCAAGGCCGCGCCCGGCGCGGCATATCCGGCCCTGTATCTTTCCGGCAAGGTCGATGGACGCTATGGGATCTGGCGTTCCACCGACGCGCTGGCCAGTTGGCAGCGAATCGCCGATTTTGCGCTCGACAGGCTGGATCAGGTCGTGGTGATGGACGCCGACAAGGATGTCTTTGGCCGCGTCTATCTGGGCCTGATGGGATCGGGCTGGGTTTATGGTGAGCCTGCGCCTTGCGGCACGGCGCAAAGGAGGAATGCAGATCAGCTATGCACGGTGGTGAAGTGATCCTGATGAGACGGCAAGGGGGCTGTCCCCGATAATGGATAATGAAGGGGGCAATTCGGCGCTTCAGATGCGCGGCCTTGAGGTGCGCGGCAGGGTGAAGCGGCGCGCGCGGCCGAAAGGCGTCCATGCGGTGGGCGCAATGGCCAGCGAAGGGGCACCGGTGCTGGCCGCGCTCATCCTGTCGCTGGGCGCGTTGCTGGGAGGGTTCAACAGCCTGCTGGGACAGGCCCTGAGCTACGTCGTCAATGCGGCGCTGCTGATCTTCCTGCTGTTCATATATCGCCCGGAAATGCGTTTCTGGCGACAGGTGATGCCGGTGCTGCTGCTGTGCGCGGCGGCGGCGGGCTGGGTGTGGCTCGCCAATCGGGGGGTGCCGCTCATTCCGGGGGGCGGGCCGCCGGTCGTCTTTGCGCGCGATCTTTTCGGGCCGGAGATGCTGGGCTTTCTGGCTGGCGTGCTGGCGCTGGTAAGCGGCGCGCTGATCGGCCAGTCGCCCGGCGCGATATCCCGCTTCCTGCGCTGGCTGGTGCTGTTCAACGCGGTCTGGATCATCTGGGGCCTGATATTGCGCGCGAGCAATCTCGACCTTGCGTTCGACCTTTGGATGGTGACGCGGCAGGGGCGCTTTACCGGAACGATCGGCAATGCGAATGTGACGGCGGCACTGGCCGGGGCCATGGCGATCCTTTCGGCAGGGATGCTGGCGGGATATCTGAAGCCGGGTCGCGGACGCCGCCCCGTGCCGATGGCGCTGGCCGCGGCGGGCTTTTTCCTGTTCATCGGCGTGATGATCGCGACGGCCTCCCGTTTTGCGCTGCTGGTCGTGGTCCTTCTGCTCGGGATATTGGCCGCGAGCATGGTGGGCAGCCGGGCGCGGGGCAGGATCAGCGCGGCTATGTTGCGCCGCATGATCGCGGTCATGGTGGTGGTGGGGATCATCCTGCTGTTCACGGCCGGAGCGATCCTGATGGACCGGCTATCCTCGGCCGGGGGAGATCTGGGCGACCGCTTCACCTTGTGGAGCCATTATGCGGAACTGGCGGGCAAGGCGCCGCTCTATGGCTATGGGCTGGGCGCATTTCCCAGCCTCAACGCGCATTTCCTGTCGAGCGTGGAGATAGCGCAGGCCGTGTGGAACGTGAATTCGGCCCATAATATCCTGCTCCAGCTGGTGTTGAATGGGGGCTATCCCTATTTCGCCCTGCTGGCGCTCGGGTTCCTGCTGGTCGGCGCGACGATCCTGCGGGACATGCAACGCGAAGGCTGGCCGCCCGACCGGCTCGCGCCGGTGCTGGCGCTGGCGCAGATATTCTGCTGCGCGCTGGTCGACATCTGCCTTGATGTTCCTGCTCTGGCGATCCTCTTCCTCGGTCTTGCCGGGGCCTTGTGGGGGCGGGCCATCCGCAGGAGTGGCGTCGTTTTCAGGGACGGCGATAGGCGTCCGCGTCCTTGAGGCGTACCTCGCGCCAGCGCAGCAGCAGCGGCTTATAGGCATCGGTGCCGCTCGCCAGATCCATGATCTGCGGGCGTTGATCGGGTTTGAGGCGCGCCAGCCAGACCGCCTCATCGATGAGATGGGTCCGGGTCGGGGCGGCGAGCCGGTCCCAATGCTCGATGCCGAAGCGCCAGCGCCAGGCGGCTGCGTTCAGCAGATAGGGCGAGCTGTCATAACTGCGGACAAGAGCGGCCAGCGCCTCGGCCATGCTATCGGGGGAGAGGCTGGCGATATAGGCGCGAACCACATCGGCTTCCCCCCAATAAGGACGGCTATCGGCGATGGCGGCGATCTTCTGCCGCGCGCTGTCCAGCAGGGCGGCGCGAGGAGGACCAAGGGGCAGCGCGGCGGCCCGCTGCGCATCGAGCAGCGCATAAGCGAGGATGAGGCGGGGCGGATCATCGGTGCCGATAGGGGAGGGCGGGAGAGAAATCGACGGGCCGTTCCCTTCCGCGCCCAGCACATGATTGCGGTCGATACGGTCCTGCGCGGCCAGGACCGCGCGTTCCTGCCAGATAAAATGGAGGCCATATGCGCCGGGAACAGCGCATATGGCCAATGCCACAAGGGCGGTCTTATAGGGGCGTCCGAAGACTTTTGGCGTTGTCATCTACATCCAGGCGATCTGGATCACCCCACCGAAGGATGACCTTATTCGCCCTGATAATAGGCCGAATATTTCTTCGAATAGTAAAGACCGCCAATGGCTTCGGCAGAAGAATCGACCATCGTGTAGATGGCGCCCACCGGATGCGCGCCATCGGTGCGCAGCCAGCCGAGTGCGGAAGCCGCCGCGTTGGACGGCGTGGAGTTCCACCGGATCGCCAGCACCGTCGCGTCCGCCATGGCGGCGAGGAAGCGGCCATCGGCCAGACCGACGAGCGGCGGCAAGTCGAGGACGATGCTTTCATAGCGCGAACGCAACTGGGCGAGCAGGCTTTCCATCTTGCCATCGCCGAAGAGGTTCTCGGAGCTGAAGAAAGGCGCGCGCACCAACAGCTGGTCCAGATTGTCGATGCCCGAAGGCTGGATCGCTTCGCTCAACGTCCCTTCATTGTGGAGCAGTTCGACAAGCCCGGTCTTGATCGTGGGATTGCCGACCAGATGGCGCAGCGCCGCGCGACGTACGTCGCATTCCAGCAGCAGGGTTCTGGCCCCGTTCAATGCGAGGGTGCGGGCAAAGGCGAGCGACGTGGTGGTCTTGCCTTCGCTCGGCAGGGCCGAGGTCATCGCGATGATCTGCGGCGGCTTGGAATCGCGCACCCCGAAGATCGACGCGCGGGCGATGCGCAGCGATTCGGCGAACAGCGATGTCGGCCTTTCGATCAGGATATCGGCCGGGTTGACGGTCTTGGCGACCTTGGGAACCGCCGCCAGCACAGGGATGCCCAGCGCGGTTTCGACTTCCTCGACCGTCTGCATGCCGGTGACCAGCATTTCCTGCACCGCGATCGTGCCGCCGGCCGCAGCCAGCGCGGCCACCAGCCCGAGGGCGAGGATGAGCGGCTTGTTGGGCGAGGCGGGCTGCATCGGCGGCTGTGCGCGTTCGACCACAACGGCCTGCGAGATCGAGTTCTGCGAAGCCTGCGCGCTGGTCAGCGCCATTTCCGACATCTTGTCATAAGCGGCGCGCTTGGCCACGGCGTCGCGTTCCAGGCTCTGGGCCATGGCCTGATTGCGGGTGTTCTGCGCCCGCGCATTTTCGAGCTGGTCGAGCGACTTGCGCAGGCTGGAGGAGCGCGCCTGCGCCGCCGTCGCATCGGCCGCGAGCGAGCTGACGACACGATTGGCCTCATCCTTGATCTGCTGATCGATGGACGCGAGCTGATCGCGCACGCGGATGCTCTCGGGATGCCTCTCGCCATAGCGGGCCTGCACCTCGCCCATGTTACGCAGAATCTGCGCGCGCTGGCTGCGCAGGTCGGCGATCACCGGCGAATTGCGGACTTCCGAAACGGAATCGAGGCCGCCCCGGGCGATCTGTTCGCGCGCCGCCGAATAGGAA